>ENA-ORBV01000057-ORBV01000057.1-microbial-mat-metagenome-genome-assembly--contig:-NODE-57-length-193676-cov-16.624931_pt1 | contig 193676 bp, 165 predicted proteins | sample MGYA00237777_ERZ505514 | MGnify/ENA primary metagenome ERZ505514 (study PRJEB26160, sample SAMN06269048) | microbial mat metagenome | isolation source: Oligotrophic lake microbial mat | place...
AGGCGTTCACGCCAGCAGCGGCAGCTCCCGACAGAGATCGCACCACGAGCGCACGGATCAACTGCGGCCCGTATAAGAAGTGAGAAGTATGAAGCGGATCGCCGCGGAGGGGCAGCTCTTCCTTCTTCCGTCTTCCTTCGCTACCCCGTCCTTGGACCTATCGGTGCAAGCGGTTCGTTGAGGACCGCCGCGGTGCGGGATGCACACAGCGCGGCCAGCGCATCGGGATCCGACTCACGAAGATCTGCTTCCCATGTCGCGAGCGATGCGCTGTTGAGCGGCTCCGGCGCGCCGAGTGCAATCTGGTTCCACGTTGCGGTCGACTGCGGTCCACGCACCCCGAGATATGCGTGGCGCATGAGACCGATCATGCCGACGAATGGCGGCGCCACGCGCTGCCACCACACACTGTCGAGATGCGTATCGATCGCGGCAAGCGCAAGCTCCGCGAAGAGGCAGAGTGCGGCACCTTCCGGCGCTCCCTGCGACACCGGTGCCTTCGCCAGCGGACCGAAGGGCTGCGTCACCGATCGAGTGAGCGTCAGCTCACCCGAGCCGAACCATCGACATGCATCGGCGAACCCGCTCGCGACGGCGCCGTCGGCGCGCAGCCGTGGATAATGGCCGTCGATGCACCGTTGCACGAGATGCGCGATGTGCGGCAGCCAGCGCGACGCGTCAAGGAAACCGTCCCACCGCGCAACGGCCGCGCGGATGCTCGCTCCGTCTGACGCAACCGGTGTCCTCCCGAGTTCCTGGGTCATGCGCCATCGCGCCTCGGAACGGACACAGAGCCAGCGGAAGAGGTCGTTGATCGCACGCACGCGGAAGGCGGCGTCGACCTCAGGCACGTCACTTGGCCACGTGATCGTCGACCGTCGCCGTGCGAGCAGCTGCGGGTGCGTGTTGTTGTCAAGGTGCCACCACATCCACGCCGCATGCGCCTTCGCGGCAGGAGACGGGTCGGCAGGCTCCCCGGTGTTCGCCGCGGCGCCCGCATGCAGTGAGAGAAGTTCCACCGACCGCAGCACGGCGTCGTCTGCGATCATCATCGATTGACCGATCGTGGGAAGCGCACCGACATCGGCGCGGACTCGGTGACGAACGCCAGATCCCGCACTGATTCGCCGAACACATCGACGGATTCGCCCGCCTGCGCCGCTTCGCTGAGAAGGACCGCGCCCCAGGTTCCCCACCGCACGAATGTTGCTGCGACGAGATCAGTGACGCGGTCGTTCGTGCGGAGGATCCGGACCGTCGGCACCGCTCCTTCGTATCGAAACGTCAGGACGCGCGACGGAGTCGCGCCCGCGTTGCGGACGACGAGGTTTGAACACTCCGTCCCTGTGTGCTGCGTCAAAGCGGCACGATCTCGAGAACGGAAAACGAAAACATTGCATAGCCGTATGGGCTGCTCGAATCGACGCGATACGAGAACGGCACGTTGTTCTCATCGACAATCCATCCGACGATGTGGTGCACCGCGGCGGGGCCCGGCTGCCATGCAGAGAATCCCGGAGTCGAAAGCCACACCACACGCTGGTCAGACGGAGGGTGCACCCTCCCGACTTCAAGTGCGGCCTGCAGCCGTCCGGTGCCGAGAGCCGCCGCCACTTCCGCCGAGCTCGCGCTCACCGACCGCGTCCCGCGAAAGTCCCGTAGGCAATCGTCGGGCTCGGTCGTGGGAAACTCTGCGGCGCGCAGCGCATCGAGCTGCGCGTCGCCCGCAGGTGTCGGGACGCTGCCGGCCGTGGGCGCAAGCATCGTGACGTCAAGGTGACCATCGACCAGCAGATAGCTCGGCACGAATCAACGCTCCTTCGGAGCCGGCCCGCCAGCCGGCGGTTCCAGCGACTTTGCACAGCGGAATCCCAGCGACAGATCGCCGCTCGCGGACGGCGCCACGAGTACGTACGAAAGATCACGATGCTGCAATGAGTCCTGCCAGCAGCGACCAAGCACAATCCATGCTGCGAACCGCTGATCGACTGATCCGGTGAGTTCGCGCACATTCCCGAACGCGTGACGAACTGGAAGAATCCCCTGCAGTGGATCGGGGGCATGCACATCGACGATCGAGCGCATCGCCAGTGCGAGCTGTTCGCGCGGACGCGTGTCCTGCGCGGCGAGCAGCGACTCACCGCTGGGATCAAGTTTCGCCATCCCGGCTGGCATCTCCGCGTCAGTCCATGGGTAGCGACGACCAGTCGGACCGCGCGTGGCAGCCTGCCATTCAGCGTGCGTGGGCAGGCGCTTCCCGCGCCAGCGTGCGTATGCCTCGGCGTCCTCCGGTGCGATTAACGTTGCGGGCCGTGCCGACATTGATGCATCAAAGGGATACGTGGCCCATCCTCGCGGCGGTGCACGGCCGGTCGTTGTCAGAAACTCTTCGAACTCCCCCCGCGACACTTCCTGCCTGTCAATGAGGAACGGTGCGAGCGTGACCGTTCGGCGCCGAGCCGGCGCGCTGCTCTCATCCTTGTCACCGATGATGTACTCACCGCCATCGATCATCGCCATGTCGGCGCTCACCTTCTGCGCCGACACAAGAATCGCCGCATCCGTCGTCACATCGGACTCGGTCGCGTGAAACGCGAGCGCCGCCTCGTATCCCGACCGCAAGAGCACCGCATTGCATTCTGCAAAGCGCTTGCCGTCTGGCGCGAGGATCGTGACGCGATACTGGCCAATTTCGAGCGGCATGAACTCAATCGGTGTGGTGCCGATCAGTCGTGACGTATCCAGATCACACGTGGCCTCATCGCAGCGCTGCAGATACACACTGCAGTGTTCGACGTCCGCGCTGACACTCAGCCACGCATACGCAGCTGCCCGCGCCCGCAGCGCGGCCGCAGCAGTGACCGCTGTCACAATGAGCAGAAGGGACGCCGCAGCGAATGCGACCGCGCGCCGATGGTGCGCAGTCCAGCGTTTTATCCGTCGCCCGATCGAGGGCGGCCGGGCGAGGATCGGCCGCCGCGCCGCGACGCAACGCAGATCGGCGGCCATGTGCGCGGCCGTTTGATAGCGCAGCGCCGGATCCTTCTCGAGCGCCTTGTGGCAGATCGTTTCCAGATCCGGGAAAACGAGAGGTTCGACAGCGCGGAGCTTCTTGGGATCTTCGCTGACGACGGCGCGCAGCACCTGTTCGGAATCGCTCCCTTCAAATGGACGGCGAAGCGCCAGCAGTTCGTAGAGCACCACGCCCAGCGAGAACACATCACTGCGTCCGTCGACTTCGAGCAATGCGACCGAGGCCTGCTCGGGACTCATGTAGTGCGCGCTGCCGATCACCGAGGTGATCAAACGCGTCGGGCCCGCTTCACCCAGATCCCTGGCGATGCCGAAATCTGTCAGGCGCGGACCGCGGATCGGATCGATCAGAATGTTGGAAGGCTTCACATCGCGATGGACGATGCCGGCGCGATGACAGTCGTCGAGACCGTCCGCGATGGCGGCGACGATGTCGCCAGCGCGGCGATGCCAGGCTCGGACGTCGTCGACGCTCGACGCGCCGCGGCGTTCGCGCTCGGCGTCGAGTTCCACGGCCAACGTGGTGCCGTGCACAAACTCGCTGACGATGTACTGCTTGCCCTCGTCTTCACCGAACGCGTACACCGGCACGATCACCGGATGGTGCAACGCGGCCGCAGCGCGAGCCTCGCGCCGAAATCGCGCCAGCGCCTGCTCCGACCCTGCCAGGTGGTCAGCGAGGACCTTGATCGCGACATCGCGACCCAGGACCGGATCGACAGCGCGGTAGACGACTCCCATGCCGCCGGCGCCGATGCGCTCGATGATGCGCATTCCTGCGAGGCTCGTCAGGCCGTCACACGACGCGGGATCCCCGCCGCCCGTTGCCCGAAGTTCCGATGCCGCAGCCCGAAACGGCGTTTCACCCGCTCCCGCGTGCCGCCGCAGCAGTCGTTCCACGCGCTCGCGCGACTGCTGATCAGGACAGCGGCGGGCCAGCAGCGTCTCCAGCGCCGCCCCTTCGAGGACAACGGCTTCCAGAAACACCGCTTTCTCATCGAATCCGTCGTTCACGTCGGCGATGGTCCCCTGCACGGTCATGCGCCCTACAACCGCGAAGCAGGCGCTCTGCCGCTCGCAGTTTGCAATGTTTATGGAGATTCTGCCGCGGGTCCGGCCGACTGCTCCGCAAGCTGCTCGAGCAGCCACGCACGGGCATATGTCCAATGACGGCGCGCGGCGGGGACACTGCAGCCCATCAGGAGGGCCGACTCGTCAATCGTCCGGTTGGCGAAGAACCGCAGCATGACGACCTGCGCGGCAGCGGCGTCGACCCGGCCGAGCGCATCGATCGCCTCATGCAGTGCGAGGAGGTCGAGTCGGCTGCTGACGCCGTCGACTTCGAACTCGACCATGGGGACGCGGGTCATTCCTCCGCCACGGCGCAGCGCTTTCTCGAATCGAATGTGCTCGACGAGCACATCACGCATCGCTCGTCCAAGCACAAAGAAGAAGTGCTGGCGGTCTTCGGCGTGCAGTCCGCCGCGCGCCAGCATGCGCTCACAGGCGGCGTTGGCGAGCGAGGTTCCTTCCATGTCACCGTTCCAGCGCGAGAGATTGAGCTGGGCCTGCACGAGCCGCTTCAGGTCGTCATACACGACCTGCAGCAGTGCAGCGTCCGCCCCATCACGTCCGTCGCGCACATCGCGCAAAAGTACGGTAATCGTCCCCGAAAGACCGCTGTCGCTAGCCGGTGGGAATGTCATCAAAGGCGAAGCGTACAAAGTCGCCACCAAAGATGCGAGATCTCCCCCAAATTCTTATGTTTGCGCAGTGTCAACGCAGCGCAGCGTCGACACAGTTGCGGAGCAGCATCGCGACGGTCATCGGGCCGACGCCGCCCGGGACAGGCGAGACGGCACCGGCGACTGCGCGAACCTCGTCAAATGCCACGTCGCCCACCGTCATCATCTTGCCGTCGGGCCCCTTCACACGGTTGATGCCGATATCGATCACCACCGCGCCCGGTTTGACCATGTCGCCCCGGATCAGATTCGGCACGCCGGCGGCGGCAATCAGCACATCCGCCACCCGCGTGAACTCCGCAAGATCCGGCGTGAAACGGTTGCAGCTGATGACGGTGGCCTCGGCGCGCATCAGCAGGACCGCAATCGGCTTGCCGACGATGTTGCTGGCCCCCACGACCACGCAGGGGGCGCCGGGAAGGAGCGTGCGTGTCGATTCGATCATCTCCAGCGCCGCGAGCGCCGTGCACGGCACGAGGCTGCGCCGTCCGTAGACGACGTTGCCGATATTCGCCGGGTTGACTCCTTCTATATCTTTTTCCGGCGCAATGAACGACTGAATGCGTTCGGTATCGATATTGGGTGGGAGCGGCAGATGAAGCATCAGCGCCTTCACTTGCTCGTCGGTGTTCAGCAGCAGAATGCGTCCGGCAATTTCGTCGTATCCCGAGCCCGCCGGCAGACGGTGCAACACATATTCGATGCCCAGATCCGCGCACGTTTTTGCTTGATTCTCCGCATAGATCGCGGCGGACTTGTCATCGCCGACCAGAATCGCGTCCAGCCGCACTGGACGTCCGGCCCCGCGCACGCGTTCGGCAAGCGAACGGCGGATCTGCTCCGACAGCTTCTTGCCATCAATGATGACGGCGGGATCGCCCGCCGCGGCCACGGTGAATTGCATGACGAAAGTTTACGGGCGACGCGGCGGTCCGGGACCCGTCCTCGACGCGCGCGTCCAGCCCTCCCGATCCGGCGCCGCCGTACAACCTGGGAGAGACCCGCGGGTACACTCATGCCGACAGAGTTCCACGGATCCGATCCGCCACCCGCCAAAGTCCCGTTTTAGCTATTCGCCCCCTGTTTGCGGGGCAGGAGACAGCGCCCATGATCGACCTTCGTAACGCCATCAGCCGAACCGCCGTCGTTGTTGTCGCCTGTACCCTCGCGTGCCCCACCGCGTCAGGGCAGGAAACGCCTCCCGCGAAGCTCCAGCCGGCACCAAAGGCGGAACCTGCGAAGCCCGAGGTGCCGTTGCTCTCGATCGGCGACAAGGCCCCCCCCTTCGACATCGAGCACTGGATCAAGGGCGACCAGATCTCGGAGTACCCGCCGGGCAAGATCACCGTGATGGAATTCTGGGCGACGTGGTGCGGACCGTGCAAGGTCGGCATGCCGCATCTCAGCGAGATGCAGGAGCGCTTCCGCGATTACGGCGTGCAGTTCATTGGTGTGTCCGATGAGAAGCTTGACACCGTCAGTGCGTTCGTCGCAAAGCCGGAATGGGACGCGAAGATGCGTTACACCGTGGCGACCGACCCCGACAGGAGCACCTATACGTCGTTCATGACCGCGGCCCGCCAGAGCGGGATCCCGACGGCGTTCGTCGTCGGCAAGCAGGGCATTATCGAATGGGTCGGCCATCCCACGAACCTCGACAAGGTGCTGGACGAGATTGTCCACGACAAGTGGGACGCGGCTGCGTTCAAGAGCAAGTTTGACGCGGAAGCCAGGGCTGAAAGTGAATGGCGCATCCAAGGCGCGAAGATCAAGGAAGCGCAGCAGGCGGGCGACTGGAACACAGTCATCGCCATCTACGACGGCATCATCGAGAAGAATCCTGACAACGTCGGCGTTCACCTGCAGAAGATGCAGGTGTGCCTCATGAAGGCCAACCGGCCGGACGACGGCTACGCCATCGCAAAGGAGCTGGCGGACAAGTCGCAGAACAATCCGATGGTCCTGAATCAGATCGCGTGGACGCTCGTCGATCCGAAGGCGCCGATCACGCAGCGGAATTATCCCCTCGCCAAGACGATCGCCGAACAGGCAGTCAAGGCGAGCGACAGCAAGGATGGCCCGATTCTCGACACGCTCGCGCGCTGCTACTGGGAGATGGGCGACAAGGCGAAGGCCATCGAGATGCAGAAGAAGGCCGTCAGTCTCACCGAAGGCCCGATGAAGGCGCAGATCGCCGAGACGCTCGAGGAGTATGAAGCGGCGAAGTGATCGAGTGATCGCCGGACTCGCGACGGGAAATTTGTTCGGAACGATCTCTATATGAAAACAGCGGCCGGCGCGTGCGCCGGCCGCTGTCTGTTTTCGGGCCGTCAGCGGCCGGAGTCGCCGACATCGGCGACCTCGACTTCCCGCTGCTCGGCGCTCGACCGATAGATCGCTTCGATCAGCGCCTGAATCGCCCGGCCATCGTGGCCGGTCGCGTGCGGCGCGACGCCATGTTTCACCGCGTTGCTGAACTGCACATACTGAGCGTCCCATCCCTTTCGCAGCGCGTCGACATTCGGGAGGAGCGGATGCACGTCGACCAGACGTCCGTTCTCTTCCGTCGCAAGTGTCAGCGCCGAGCCGAAGATCTGAAACGACGCGCCGCCTTCTCGGCCGAACAGGAAGATTCCGTCGCGAAGCCCACCTTCGGGCTGATTCACGGCCCACGTGACATTCAGCTCGATCGTCATTCCGTTCGCGCACCGAATGAGCGCGGTCGACTGATCCTCGACATCGAAGATTCCATGAGGACGCGGGGGGCCTGCCCACATGTCAACGAATCGATAGCTGTCGATCGGAGCACCGAATGTCGAATAGCACGCGCCGCTCACGCGCAGCATGCGCGGTTTGCCGGTCAGATACCGCACCAGATCGAGCGCATGAACGCCGAGGTCGATGAGTGCCCCGCCACCGGACGATGCTCTGGTTGTGAACCACCCGCCCAGCCCCGGAATGCCGCGCCGCCGATACAGGCTGCACTTCGCGTGATACACGGCACCGAGCCGTCCGGCGTCGACGAGCTGCTTGGCCAGTTGCGCGGTCGGCGTGCCACGGCAGATGAAGCCCAGCTGCAGTGTGCGCCGCGCGGCGGATGCTGCCGCGAGAATGGCGTCGCATTCGGGCACACTCATCGCCATCGGCTTCTCGAGCAGCACGTGCTTCCCGCGTTCGAACGCGCGAATGGCGCATTCCGCATGCGCAGCGTTCGGGACAGCGATCGCGACCGCGTCGACCTCCGGCATGGCGAGCAGGTCGTCGAGACTGCGCGCCGGAACGCCGCCGTGGATCGAGGTCAGACCCTGGGCGCGATCAAAATGGATATCCCACGCCGCCGTGACACGGACGCCGTTGCGCGTGGCTGTTTCTGCGTGCACATTGCCAATGCTGCCGGCGCCGACGATGCCGAGACCGATAGACGTCATGGGGTGTCCTTGGGAAAGCGCTCACCATACGCCACACCGCGAATCCCTACAATCTTGACGCGGCCATCGGTCAGCGGCCGCGCTTCGTCATGGCATCCACCACTTCACTGCGACACGTCATCGTCGTCGGCGCCGGCGTCATCGGTTTGTCGACCGCCTGGTTCCTGCTGAAGCGCGGACTTCGCGTCACTGTGCTCGAACGTGAACCGCTTGGCGACAGCGCGAGCTGCGGCAACGCCGGACTGCTTTCGATCGGCCACTATCCGCTCACGCGCCCGGGCGTGTCATGGCGCGGACTCCGCTGGATGTTTGATCCGACCAGCCCGCTGTACATCAAGCCCCGTGCAGACGCCGCGCTCCTTTCGTGGATGTGGCACTTCCACTGGCACTGCAATCGACGGCATCTCGACCGCTGCATGCCGGTGCTCTGCGACATGGGCTTCAAGTCCCTTGCGATCTGGGAACAGATGATCCGCGAGGAATCGATTGAGTGCGATTACGCGCGCGACGGCTGGCTCGACGTCGTGATGCAGCCGGAGAACATGGACGCAGCGGAAGCCGAAGCAAAGGCACTCGTTCCGTATGGCTATTCGTATCAGCGTCTGACCGGCGACGAACTCCGCGCCCGCGACCCGATCTTTCGCGACGAGATCGCCGGCGCGATTCACTATCTCGACTCGGCACACGCGCACCCTGGAGACTTTCTCATGGGTCTCGCGCGTGCATGCGCCACACGCGGGGCGAACGTGCGCACCGATGCGATCGTCACTGGATTCCTGCGCAGCGCGCACGGGCGCGTCGCCGGCGTCAAGCTGCGCGACGGGTCGATGGTCGAGAGTGACGCAGTCGTACTCGCCGCCGGCATCTGGAACAGCGATCTCGCGCGGTCGCTCGGGCTGCATGTGCCGATGGTCGGAGCACGCGGCTATCACATGCAGTTCCGTCATGTGCCGACGATGCCGTCGACGGGCATGGTGCTGCACGAAACGTTCATCGCCGTCACGCCGATGCGCAACGAACTGCGCATCGCGGGAACGCTGGAGATCGATCGACTTGGCCAGCCGTGGCGTCGCGAACGGCTCGGCATGCTGACGAAGGGCGCGGAGCGCTATCTGCACGGCCTCGACCAGGCGAAGCCGGTCGCTGAATGGGCCGGCTATCGACCGTGCGCCCGCGACGGCATGCCGGTGCTCGGCTTTGCGCCGAAGGTCGGGGGCGTGTTGATCGCCGGTGCCCACGCGATGATGGGCATGACGCTCGGTCCGGTGACCGGTGAAGCGGCGGCAGCGATGCTGTGCGGCGAGAAGCCGTCGTTTGACGTGTCCATGCTGCGGGCCGATCGATTTTGACATGGTGACCGCGTTACGCTGCGACAACTGCGCTGCAGGAGGAGGGTACTCGCATGGGACTGCTCGACTTCATTTGGAATATCCGGCAGGACGCGCGGCTGAGGGATGTCGAGGCCGACCGCCGCCTGAATCCGCGGCCCGGTGTTTCGGAATCACCGCACTCAACCGAGCGCATGACGCTCGTGATGCAGGCCATGTGGGAACTCCTTTCGGAACGCGTCGGCGTGACGGAGGTGGATCTGCTCCGCAAGCTGGAAGAGATCGATCTGCGCGATGGCACCGCCGATGGCCGGCATGGAGCGCGGACGATCGCATGTCCCGCGTGCAACCGCCCGAACCGTTCGGAGCGCACACACTGTGTGTACTGCGACGCGACGCTTCCCATGCGCAGCGCGTTCGACAAGCTCTGACGCGCTCACTCCCAGAGCATTGCTGCGCCGAACACGCCGCTTGAATCACCGTGCTCGGCGCGCACGATCGGCGTCGTCCACACATCGGTGAACGAGTAGCGCGTCACGAGCGGCGGCAGCGCTTCGTACAGCGCGTCGATGTTGCTCACGCCGCCACCGAGCACGATGCAGTCCGGATCTAGCAGGTTCACCACGTCCGCGAGCGATAACGCCAGACGCTCGATGAGCCGGCTGATCGTTGCGTGACACGCAAGGTCCGTTCCGTTGGCGGAGCGCCGCGCGATCTCGGCGAGGGCAAGTGTTTCGCCCGTGATGCAGTCATGCTCGCGTTCGATCGCGGGACCGGACATGAACTGCTCCCGGCATCCCGCGAGTCCGCAATAGCACGGCCGGGCATCGCGCTCGCTGCGATCCGTTCCCGGCTGCGGCGAATGGCCCCACTCGCCTGCAACACCGTTGCGGCCATGGCGTGCCTTCTGATCGATCACAACGCCGCCGCCGACTCCTGTGCCGAGAATCACGCCAAACACGACTGCTGCGCCGCGCCCCGCGCCGATGACCGCTTCGGACAGGGCGAAGCAGTTCGCATCATTCGTCATGCGGATCGTGCGGCCCAGCCGCAAGGCAAGATCGCGCTCGAGCGGCTTGCCGTTGAGGCACGTCGAGTTCGAGTTGCGATGCAGGGAGGAAGCCGGCGACGTGGATCCCGGTGTGCCGATGCCGACCACGCCGCGCGCGCCGCAGTCGCGTTCGATTTGCTCGACTATTGCGCCGATCGCCTCGACCGTGCCGCAATAGTCGCCTTGCGGCGTCGGCACCCGCGCACGCCAGCGCACGGCGCCTTCCCGGCTGAGCCCCAGCCCTTCGATCTTGCTGCCGCCGAGATCGATGCCGATACGCAGCTCTGCCTTCGTCATCGACGAATCCGCCACTTGCCCCCGACGCACGTCCCGCACACCGCGCTCGTGCCGACGCCGAAGATCAGATGCGATGCAAACGACTCCGGCGTCCATCCCAGCATCGTCACATGATTCAGGTCGACGATCGCCAGATCGGCAAGCATGCCCGGCTGGATGGATCCCGCGTTCAATCCGAGCGACCGGGCGCCGTTGCGCGTTCCGATCGCGAGCAGTTCTGCGCCGGTGTCGCCATCGCTGCCGACAACGAGGCCGCGCGACTCGTACCGCAGCCGCTGTACGTATTCGATCCAGCGCAGCTCTTCGGTCGGCGCGATCCGGCTGTTCAGATCGGTGCCGAAGGCGATCGCGCCTCCCGCGCTGCGGAGTGCCCGGACGTCGCAGATGCCGTCGCCGAGATTGCCTTCGGTCAACGGACAGAGACACACCGTCGCGCCGGTCTTCGCCAGCGCCGTCAGATCGTCCGCGCTCGTGTGCGTGCAATGCACGGCCGTGAAACGCTGATCCATCGCGAGCCGCTCCAACAGCAGCTCCGTCGGCCGCTTGCCATGTGCACTCTGGCAGTCCGTGATCTCCTGCTGCACTTCCTCGACATGCATGTGAAAGACCGCGGCCCGCCGCACACTCTCGCGATGGAGCCGTTCAATCGTGTCGATTGGTACGGCGCGAACGCTGTGCGCCGTCGCGCCGACCGTTTGCGTGGAGTCGCGGCAGGCTGCGGCCAGCGCGTCAAAACGGTTCCAGTACTCCTGCTCGTCGGTCGTGCGAAATCGGAGCTGCCCGCCGGCCAGCGGCTTTCCGAACCCGCCGTCCATGTAGCAGGTGTGCAGCAGAACGATGCGGATCCCGACATCGTGCGCGGCACTGAGGACGCTGGCATCGAATGCGTATTGCAGCGTGTCGCCTTCCGACGACGCGTGCCGCAGATAGTGAAACTCGCCGACCGACGTGATTCCCGACGACAGCATCTCGGCGAAACACTGCCGTGACAGCTCGTAGCACTGCTCGGGTGTCATCGACGCTACGAGCTGATACATCGAGTCGCGCCACGAGAAGAACCCCGTGCCAGTGCCGCTTTGCCCCCGAAATCGCTCGGTCAGGCCGCGAAGCCCGCGCTGAAATGCGTGCGAGTGGGCGCTGACAAAGCCTGGAATGAGCGCCTTTCCCGGGAGTCGCAACGTCGACGGGCTGCTTGGCGGCATCACGGAGGTCACGCGCCCGTCACCGCCGATGCCGACGGCGCGACCGCGCTCGAGGCGCCCCCCGGTCCACACCCAATCGGCATGCACGAGTTGCTGCGGACGGGAATCACTCATGCGGGCGATGGTAGCATCGCCGAAGGCACTGTTGGGCCCCTTTCGAAGCCCAAGGCCGCGCGGCCGCGCACTCCCCGCCATCAGATCAACCACATGACTACCGCAGCTCCACGCCGCCGCGTCTCCAGCCCGAAGCCCAGCATGAAGCCCAGCACGAAGCAGCGCTCCACGTCGAAGCAGCGGCGCCTGCGGCCGATCGTCGCGAACGACCTGTTGCGTTTCGTCGCCGTGACCGATCCGCAGGTCGCTCCTGACGGCACATCGCTCGTGGTCGTCCGCAAGAGCGCGGGCCACAGCGGCGCGGTCGAGTCATCGCTGTGGATCGCCCCGACGGACGGTTCTCGTGCGTCCCATCCGCTGACGACGGGGACCAAGGACACGCAGCCGCGCTTCAGCCCCGACGGATCGAAGATCGCATTTGTGCGCTGCGGTTCGAACAAGATCGCGCAGATTGCGCTGCTGGCGCTGAACGGCGGCGAAGCGTCAGTCCTCACCGAGTTTCCTGAAGGCTCGTTTCGATCACTGGCTTGGTCGCCGGACGGGCGTTCCATCGCTCTCAGCTTCCGCGCCACTGAAGCGGAGTGGACGGACGCGGCGCGCAAGGAGCGTGAACGGCTCGGCAAGAGCGATCCGCCGCGCGTGCTTGACGCGCGCTGGCATCGACTCGACGGAGACGGGTGGTTCGGCGCCGCGCGGCATGCGCTCTTCATCGTTGACGCGCACACCGGTGCCCACCGACTGGTCTACGACGAAGACGCGATGGGCCACTTTGATCTGGCGTGGTCACCTGACTCACGATGCATCGCAATCGCCACCAATCGCGCGAACGATGCGCTGCTGAAGCCGTGGAAGACCGAGCTGCTGATTCTTGACGTCGCGAAACGCACGCTGAGCCCCGTTCCCGGACTGCCGATCGGACCGAAGGGCGCCGTTACGTGGTCGCCTGATGGGAAGCGGCTCGCGTGGGCGGGGCGCCGAGGACGCGACAGCGCGTATTCCACCGAAAATCTCGAGCTGTGGACATGCGGCGTGCCGGTGAAGCACAAGGGCAAGCGCGGCAAACACGCGGGCCGTCATGATCATCATCATCATCATCATCATCATCATCATCCGCGGAGTCTCACACATCAGTTCGACCTGTGCCTCGGAGTGGGAACACTCTCCGACGGCGCCGACGCGGCATTCGATCCGACCATCCGCTGGAGCGCCGACAGTCGGACGATCTATACGCGCATCGGCTGGGAGGGCGAAGGACATCTCGTCGCCATTGACCTCGACGGCACCGCACCGCGATTCCTGACGCGCGGCGCGTTCGAGCATGTGCTCGGCAATCTCTCGTCGGACGGACAGACCCTCGCTGCGATCCGCACGGACCCGGTGACGCCGGCTGAAGCGGGTGTGCTCGCTTTGGGCGGCGCCCGCGCGACGTGGAAGCCCCTGACGAACTTCAATGCCGCGCTCGCTGCAGAGCTCGATCTCAGCGCGCCGTCAGAACATTGGGTGACAGCAGAGGATGGTCATCGGACACAGGTGTGGGTCATGCTGCCGCCGAAGTCGGCGGCGAAACCCAAGGGAAAATCAAAGAAGCGCCCAGGCGTACTGGAGATTCACGGCGGTCCGCACGCGCAGTATGGCGTCGCGTTCTTTCATGAATTTCAGCTGCTCGCTGCGCAGGGCTACGTTGTCGTGTATCCCAATCCGCGCGGCAGCAAAGGCTATGGTCGAGATCACTGCGCCGCGATCCGCGGATCGTGGGGCGATCGCGACTGGGTCGATGTGCAGGCTGTGATGCAGTTCATGGAGCAGCATCCGGCGATCGATGCGAAGCGTCTCGGCATCATGGGCGGAAGCTATGGCGGCTACATGACCAACTGGGCGATCGCGCACACGCATGTGTTCAAGGCGGCGATCACGGATCGCTGCGTCTCCAACATGTTGAGCATGAGCGGCAACTCGGATTATGTGCAGCTTCCGGACGACTACTGGATCGGCACGAATTTTGATCGTCCCGAGACGCTGTGGCGTGCCAGCCCGATTGCTCATTTCAAGGGTGTGAAGACGCCGACTCTCATCATTCATAGCGAAGGCGATCTGCGCTGCAACATCGAACAGGCCGAGCAGGTGCACACCGCGCTCACGCTGCAGGATGTGCCGTGCCGGTTCGTGCGCTATCCGATGTCGACGAGCCATGGCATGTCGCGCGTCGGCCCGCCCGATCTTCGTGTGCACCGGCTCGAGGAAATCCTTGCTTGGTGGCGCCGGTGGCTGTGAGCGCATCCGACGCTTGCCTTACACTCCAACTCCAATGCAGAAACCTGATCCCCCAAAAGCGCTCCAAGATGCCCTCACCGATCCGAAGTCGCTGGCAGCAATGCAGCATGTGCGGGCGATCCTTGAGTACATCGGTGAGGACCCAGACCGTGAAGGGCTGATCGATACGCCGAAGCGCGTGGTGAAGGCGTGGCAGGAGCACTTTTACGGATATCACGAAGATCCGCTCGCGCCGCTCGCTCGGACATTCACCGAAATCGAAGACTACGACGAGCTCGTGCTGCTGCAGGACATCGAAGTGCACAGCCACTGTGAGCATCACATGGTGCCGTTCGTCGGCAAGGCCCATGTCGGCTACATCCCCAACGGCAAGGTGACAGGACTCTCAAAGCTCGCGCGCGTCGTGGAAATCTATTCAAAGCGGCTGCAGGTCCAGGAAAAGCTGACCGCGCAGATCGCGGGCGCCATCTGGAAGGCGCTGGAGCCTCACGGCGTTGCTGTCGTGATTCAGGCGCGCCACTTCTGCATGTGTTACCGGGGTGTGCGCCAGCCCAGCGCCGTCACGACCACCAGCAAACTGCACGGGATCTTCTTGACGAATCCGGCCGCGCGGGCCGAGTTTTTCACGTTGCTCAAGATGCGGCCGGGCGGAAACTGATGCGCCGGCACCGATGGCGCACTGGGCCGCTGTGCCCGGCCAGAAACTCCAGCTGCTCATTCATGCGCGCCGGCTGCAGCGCCCGCTTTCCGATCGTGTAACGAATCTCGCCTTCGGCGCCGAGGATGATCGTGACGCCGCCGTACAGCGTCACTGCCGTCTTCCGCCCGGGGCGCCTCACCTCGACGGACTGCACGACTTCTGCAACGAGATCGAACGCGACAGTCCCCTGCGGACCGACGCGGCGCAGGCTGCGGATCGACTCGATCGTCGGACGATCGACGAGATGCCCTTCCTTCGAGCGACCCGGCTTCTCGAGTCCGAACGCCGCGAGCCGTCCGTCGCTGATGTACGCACCAAGTACTTCACCCTGTCGAATCAGTTCCGCTTCGCCCGCCGGTCGCCCGGGCTCGCCATTGAACCGCAAATCCCCGAACGAAAGTCCGCGGATCATGCGCTCAGGCAGTCGAAACGGCCGCCAGAGCAGCGCCTCTTCCGAGAGCGTCGGCACGTGCCGCGGGTAGATCGCGCGGCGCCGAAACGCCGCGATAATGGACTCGCGATAACCCCACGGATCGTCAGGAACGAGATCGTGGTCCGCGGTGATGAGCGCCCGCACGTATTCGCCAAGCTCGATGTTCACCGGCGGGCAATAGTCAATCGCACGGATGCAGATATTCAGGAACTGCGTGGCGACGCGCGCCGCCTCATCGGTCACGAGCTCGATGAGCTCATGCGGCAACTGTCCTTCGGGGTACACGCCGGTCCCGCCCGAACCGAGCCGCATGAACGACTGCACGCGCCGCTGCACGATGCGCGTAAACGCTTCGAAGACCGAGCCAAGCAGCAGCTCGCCGAGATCATGCGCGTCGAGTGCTTTGCTGTACTGCTTGATCGGAGTGTCGCTGTCCCCCGCTGCCTCGACCGCGTGGCGGAGCGCGTTGCCTGCGCCGACCGCGGTTCCGAACTGCGCCGCCACGCGCGAGAGTACGGATTCGCGCGACAGATCACCGCGCACGCCGGCGACCGCCTCACGCAGAACTCCTCGATGCGTGAGTCGGTGAAAAATGGCGACGACGTCGGAGAATCCTTCGTGAAACCCGTCGACATCCTTGCTGGTCGACAGCGCGAAGCCGGGTCGCATGCCGTCGAGAAACGCGTGCGACAGTTCGTGCGCGACCACGTCGTGCGAAAGGCACGTGAAGATCCACTCGCGCGCGTGCTGCCGTGAACCGTCGCTCCCCGCTGACTGGAAATATCCGAACGCGACCTCGCCGTTCTCACGGTCGTAATACGCATTGTCCTCGTTGAACGCATGCGGACGCAGCCGCAGCGTCTTGCCTGGAAATCCCCACGAAGGATCACGACCGAGTGCGGTCTGAAACGTCGCGTACAACCGCGCTGCCACCGCGTACACCATCTGCTGATGTGACTTGGGCTCGGTGGACGACGGCGCAACACCCGACTGGATCAGCAGGTTTCTCGCCTCAAGATCCACCGGCGCGTAGGTGCGCTGTGCCGAGTCGTCACGGTCGACGACTTCGATAACCGCGCCGATCGGTCCGGGCAACAGCGGCTCAAATGGAACGTGCGCCTCCGTCACGCAGCCTTCAAAGCGTGACACCGCCGGATCGACGGCGAAGATGCGCAACCGACGAAACGGAGGATCATCCGCAGCGCGTCGATACGGTCGAATGTCGGCGGGCCACGTCAGTCGCGCGCCGAGCCGGAATCCTCTCGACGCAGCGGGCTTCACGGAGTGCTTCATGGCGAACTTGGTCCTATCGCAGGCGTCGAGCAATCGCTTCCAACGATCGAGCGATCGCAGCTCGATCGCCAGCACCAAGACTGCTGGATGTCCGTCCAAGAGAAGTGCGGCCGTCGCGCGTCGGAGCGAGCAGCGGCAGGGATCGCCGTTCGTCTCCGCAGTGCAGCTCAGGAAGCTGCCGCGCCATCGTACCGAACGCGCTGCGCACTGACTCCAATAGTCCTTCGTTGGTGATCGCCCCGTTTCCAAGTTCGGCTGTGCTCTTCTGAAGGATCCTGGTGGCGATGCGTGTGAAATCGCCGTGGCCGTTGGACTCCCAGGCGCTCTCGGACGAGCGGCACGCCGAGAAGAAAACTTCGCTTGCAGCATGCACACCCCGCGCATTGCGCGACGCGCTCATGCCGCGGGCTGCCGCCGCGAGCTGCGCACGAAATGCAACGTGACGGCTGGTGAGCACCTCGTTCACGGGAAGGAACCGGCGACGCTGGTCGGTGCAGTCCGCAGGCGCAGCGTCGATGCCCAGCGGCGCCGCGAAGATGCGGTTCATCGTGCCGGAGTGGCAACAGTCGAAAATGCACGTGATGTTGACGCCGCGCGGCGCAGCGCGAAACACCTCAGCGAGATCGTCGTCGATGACAAACGCGCCGGCCTCGTAGTCGAACGGCACCATCGCTTCGTCAAAGCCCGGCGTGTCGCCGTCGGCCTCGTCACCATCCACATCGCGGATGCGCGTTCCGTGACCGGCGTACTGCATCACGACTACATCGCCGGCGGTCGCCGAACGCAGAATTCCGCGCATCGCGGCCAGGATTCCTTCGCGCGTGGCCTCTGCGTCGAGAAGCGGCGCGCGAACGTCAAATCCGAGTTGCGCCAATGTCTCGTGCCAGAGCCGCGCATCCGCGACGCATCCGGACAACGGACTGGCGCTGTAGCGGTTGATGCCGATACAGAGTGCGAGCCGCTTGCCTCCAGGCGGCGCGTCCTCTGCTTCGTCATCCTGCGAATCGACAACAGGGTCCACCGTCACGGTCGGTCCGCGATGCGCCGGTACATCAATTCCGCGGCGATCCATTTCTTCGCGCAGATCCTGCTCCACATCAAACGTCCGCGCGGCTGCTGGTGCGAATCCGATGATCGACGTCGCATCCGCGCCGAGCACGTGGCGCAGCACACTGTTCATCGTCGCCGGATCATCGTCGAAGGCACCGTGCGCAGTCGCTTCGGTCACTCCCGGCGCCGTTCCGGAAAACGCGATGTCGCCGGGGGGATTCGTGGCATTCGCGAGACCGAACAACCGGGCGACGTCGCCATTGCGACGAAGACTTTCTTCGAGCCCGAGAATCTCCGTGCCAGACTCCGCCTCGAGCGATGCGCGAATCAGGTACAGCAGCGACTTCTGATAGGGACCACAGTTGTCGGCGCGCTCCAGGTCGCGCGCCATCGTGAACATCTTGACGCGCTTGACCGCAGACCCGACAAGCGGCGCCACACGGGCGCGGAACTCCTCGACGGTGATCGCCGGCGCCATCAGCGTCAGCGTCTGCGCCGCCGGCAATCCCAGCGACCGCGCAGCCTGCAGCAGGTGCGCGTGCAAGATCGAACCGGCGCTATGGCCGACGAGATGGAACTCGATGTCACGATCCGAGCGATCGATCTCTTCCTGCAACAGTGTGAGTGCGCGTCGTCCTCCACCAGCGGCATCGAACGAGCGCTCGGCGCTGCGCTTCATGCCCGACCAGATTGTCGGACCGCCGAACACCCGCGCCAGCGCTTCCAACACGGGATCGGTGGTCCAGTCCGCGAGATCGCGCCTGCCGAGGGCGCGGCCCGCACTGCCCGTGATGATCTGACTGATCGTCTCCCAGAATCCGGTCTCCCACACGAAGTGAATCGGATACACGCCATTGGCCATCCACCACGGCGTCTGGTGCGCGGCAATCGTGAGACCCGACTCTTCGCCGACGAGCCCGCCGTGCGCAAACAGCACGATCCGCGCGGGTCCGGTTCCCCCCGCTGCCAGCCACGCGCGCAGATGTTCGCGAAAGAGCGCGTCCACGTCTTCTTTCGTCGACGTGAATCGACCGCCCTGCGAGAAGCGTCCCTGATTCAGATTGATGACGTGTGCCCGCAGCTGTGCGAGCGCCGCTGGATCGAGCCCGTCGGATGCGCGCGGTGCCATCGCTGCTGGAATGGCGAGGCGCTCGACGCCCGCTACCACTGCAGCGGCTTCGGCGGTCGGAACTGCGGGCAGTTCCGCATCGGGTGCAAACGGTTGCGACACCGGCGCGTCAGCCGCACGCTTCGCCGCCGTCCGAGCGGCCTTCGATACGGGCGTGTGCGGGGAAGGTGTCGCGGGCGGCATGATGCGCGGCACGCCGGACGGCGCGGGTTGCTTTCCTTTGCGTTTCGACATTGCGTATTCCTGAAGGCGTGTCGTGAGGAGCGAGGCGAGAGAGGGACAGCGTCATGCCCGACCATACACGGGCAGCAAGGCGCCGCTCGTCACCGTGTTCGCGGGCGCTGCGAGAGACACGATCATCTGCGTGACGTCATCGAGGAGGGGCCAAGATGCATGATCGGCATCTGGCATTGCGGCGCGATTCGCGGGCGTGTTGAGGATGGACGGCAGGATCGCGTTGACGAGGATGCGGTCTTCGCGCACTTCTTCAGCGAGCGACTGCGTGATCGACGCCACGGCTGCCTTACTCATGCTGTAGGCGATCATGCCGCCCACGGGACGCACGGCGGGCCGGGCGGCGACGTTGACGATCCGCCCTCCTCGCCCGGCGCTGCGCATGCGGCGTACCGCTTCACGGCAGCAGTAAAAGCAGGTCATCGCATTCATCTGCATCATCCGCTCGACATCGGCGCCGGTCGTCTCGAGAATCGGCGCCATCGCGAAACCGCCGGCGAGGTGAATCGAGACCCCCAGGTCGGGCAGCGACCGATAGAACGAGTTGACTTCGGACTCGGAGCGGAGATCGACCTTCGACGTCGTGTATGCGCCCCCCGTAAAGGACGGCGCCGCGGAGTCCGTCTCGTCGAACCACGGCACATGCACGTGGGAACCTGCGGCGAGCAGGCGCGCCACGACCGCATGACCGAGCGCTCCCGCTCCCCCCGTCACGACCGCATGCACTCCATCAAACCTCATGTTCAAAGCCCTCTTCGCTCGCTCGCGTTCCGTCTGTCGCTCAAACACCGCAAACGGACCACGCGGCAGCGCGCTGAAACGGTACCATCTCCGCTCTTTCGCTCGAACGTCCCGAAGCATCCACCAACGTTCCCATACGCGAACCGCCGCGAGATCCGATCATGACCCGCCCGCCCGTCCGCATGGACGACATCGTTTCTCTCTGCCGCCGCCGCGGCTTCATCTTCCAGTCTTCCGAAATCTACGGCGGCATCAACGGCTTCTGGGATTACGGTCCGCTCGGCGCCGAGCTCAAGCGGAATCTCAAGAACGCGTGGTGGAATGACATCGTGCAGCGCGAACTGCCCGGTCCCGACGGCCAGCCGGTCGACGTGGTGGGGCTCGACTGCACCATCATCATGAATCCGAAGACGTGGGTCGCGAGCGGCCACGTGGGCGGCTTCAACGACCCGATGATCGATTGCCGCGAAAGCAAGGCCCGGTACCGCGCGGATCACGTGGTCGTGCTCGGTGCGGTCGAGGCGGGCGCACGGCTCTATGCGTTCATTCAGGGCGATGAAGAGCAGGAAGCGAAGGCTGTCAAAGCGCTCACGCGGTATGAGAAGCGGGAGGCCCTGGACGCCGCGCGGCACGTTGTCCGCCCATTCAGCGCGATTTCGGCCGAGGAGCGGAGCCGCGCGGTCGGTCCGGACGCGCGCGAGGCAGGAACGCTGACGGAACCTCGGCAGTTCAACCTGATGTTTGAGACCTACTGCGGCGCGGTGCGCGACGACGACTCCAAGGCATACCTCCGTCCCGAAACGGCGCAGGGCATCTTTGTGAACTTCTGGAACGTGATCGACACATCGCGCGTGAAGATTCCATTCGGAATCGCCCAGATCGGCAAGGCGTTCCGCAACGAGGTGACGCCGCGCAATTTCACATTCCGAAGCCGGGAGTTTGAACAGATGGAGATTGAATTCTTCATCCATCCCGATACGGCGAACGAGTGGTATGCATTCTGGCGCGATTATCGATATCGCTGGTGGCAGTCGATCGGTCTGGCGGGAAGCAATCTCCAGCTGCGCGAACATGATCGCGACGAGCTCGCGCATTACGCAAAGGAAGGTGCCGGCACGAGCGACATCGAATACAAGTTTCCGTTTACCGATCCGGGCTTCGGTGAGCTCGAGGGCATTGCCCACCGCGCCGACTTCGACCTCAAGGCCCACGCGAACGCCTGTGGCAAGGGCGACAAGCTGAAGTATTTCGATCAGGCGAAGGCCGAGCGCTACTTCCCGCACGTCATTGAGCCGTCGGCAGGCGCGGATCGCGGCGTGCTCGCCCTGCTGTGCGAGGCGTACACCCCGGACGAAAGCCGCCCGAGCAAGGTGTTCATGAACTTCAACCCGCGCATGGCACCGATCAAGGGCGGCGTCTATCCGCTCGTCAACAAGGACGGCATGCCGGAAGTCGCGGAAAGGCTGTTCCGCGATCTGCGCAAGACATGGTCCGTCGAGATGGATGAAAAGCAGGCGATCGGCAAGCGCTATGCCCGCATGGACGAAGCCGGCACGCCGTTCTGTTTCACGATCGACGGCGAGACACTCACTGCCAACACCGTCACCGTGCGCCATCGCGATACACAGGCCCAGGAACGAATCGCGATCGACCAGGTCCGCACGTTTATGAGCAGTCACATCGGCGCGTAACAAAAACAGAACGGGGCCGACGATCGCTCGTCGGCCCCAGGTCTGTCATTCAGCGCAGAGCCAGCGTGCGCCCCGAGGGCGCTACCGGAGCACTATCAATCAATACACATTGTATTTCTTGCCGGCGCCATCGACTTCGGCGTCGGCGCAGTTCGCGGTGACCGTGCCGGTTGCCGCGGTGTAGACCCAGCCACCCGCGCCACCGAGCGTGGCGACGAAGGCCGTCTCACCCTTCTTGGCACCGACGCTGAGCGCCGGAATCGTGCGGACGTACGGACCGTAGATGACGCCCGTGGCGACATCGCGTGCGCCGAACGTCGTGCCTGCGAGGTTCGAGTACTGCGTGAGGGCGTTCGTGAGATCGCCGATCGCCGGATAGGTCTGACCATGCTCCGCGGCAAACATCTCGATGCCGTTGCGGATCACGGAGAGGTTTGCGGCCAGCGCATTCTCGCCAGCGGCACTCGCGCCGCGGCTGAGCCGCGGTACAGCGATCGCGGCGAGGACCCCGATGATCACGATGACGATGACGAGCTCGATCAGGCTGAACGCTCGCAGCCGACGGATGCTCTGGGCTGAACGCGAGGAAAACGTGTGAAGAGCCGCACTGTACATATCGCCTCCTGAAGTCATTCTTTCGCCGGTTTCGCGCCGGCCGTTATGCACTCATCGGAGTTCCACCGACCCGACTTCGGTGATTGCCGCGCTATTGGGCGGAAGAAGAACCTCGTTTCGCGGGGCGAGTGCAGGCGTTAACGGACGCGCCGCTCGACATTCATGCCGTCCCGCGCAAAGACGACGGCGCCTTCACTGATGCCGGCGACGGTCCATCCGTCGATTTCGCCCGCGAGCGGCACCGTCTTCCCGTTCACGATGGCTGCGGGGCGCTGGCCGGTGAGGACGGCGGTCACCTGCGGCGCGTCCACGACCACGGGGGCGCTCTCCACGGTCTCGACGACTTCCACCGGCGGCGGCCGACGGAACGCCTCATCAAGCGCCGCAAGATTCGAGTGATCCTGGACCTGATTCTGGACACCCATGGCCCGGAGCTGGTCGGCGAGGCGCGCCATCGCGATCTGCTCGCTCGAAAGCGTCGCGGCGACCGGCGCCTGCGTCGGGTTGACCATCAGATCGGAGCCCAGCAGCGCCGCATCGGCGCCGGAGGGACCTGAGACCGCGCCACCCAGCATGAATCGGTCGAGTGCCCAGGCACCGACCGCGCACGTCAAGATCGCGACATACACCTTACGTTTACTTGGAGCCGGCATGGACTCAACCATCACAAGCGTGCACGTGAAGTCAAGTCAGGATCACGGAGTCGGCGCGGCGGCGGTGGCCCGATCGGCAGCACGATCCGCATACCACACAAGGTCGAGCTGAAGTGACGCTGCAGTCGGACCATCCTGACGAGTGAGGTCAAACGATTCAATCGCGACATCCGGAAATGCCGAACGCAAGGCCGCCATGAAGCGCACGCCGGCCGGTGTGCCACCACGCGCAACCATGCGCAGCGGCACGCGCACCGCCAGCGGCGTGTCCGTCGCTATCCCAGGTTCCATGCGCTCCACTTCCAATTCATGCGCCGCAGCGAGCTTCGCCAGTTCGCCTAACCGGGCATTCAGCGCCGTCGCCGGCTGCAGCCGGACGGTCGACGAGGCGAGCTCCTGCTCCTGCGTGCGCAGTGTCGTATGCAGCGTTTCGCGCCGCTCGGCAAATGCGGCTACGTCCGCACGGACCGTCGCGAGCGCCGCGAGCAGGGAGCTGGACCGTGCCGATGCAGTCGCATACGGATGCACGCTGAAGACGTACCAGGCGACCGTCAGCAGCATGATTGCCGCCATGGCGCCCATGTGCACCGGACCACTGCCGTCGATGAAGCGTCGAGACCTGGTCATTGGCGCCATTCGGGTCATCGGGTTCCTCCGACGAGCAGCTCGCCGTCAATTGCAAACTCAATCGAGTCATCGCCGGTAGCCAGCATGGATGCGCGCGAGCTGGCGCGGATGAGCGAGACCCTGCGAAAGATTCCGAAGCTCTCAAGCTGCATGACGAAGTCGGTAACGCGTCCGAGATCGCGCGTCTCGCCTTCGAGACGCAGTGAGAGCAGCTCCTGCTTTGTCGCGTCCGAGCGCGTCAGGGCCCAACGACGGAAGATCATCGTGTCAGGCCGGGCGGCGAGCACGCGCACCAAGAGGACACTCCAGTCGGGATGGTCGACCGTGGCGCGCGACGCGGCGATCGATCGCGATGCTGCGGCGACGCCGCGCTCGAGCTTCGAGATGTTTTCCTGAAGTCGCGCTGCCTCAGTCTGCAGCGCATCGATTTCACGTTGTGTCGCGGCCTGGTCTGGCGCAGGAAACATCCGCGCAACCGCGAGGGTGCAGCCGGTAAGCATTGCGGCCAAGACGGCGGCGAAGACGCCCCATCGTCCGAGCAGGCGCCGACGCGCGGCAGCAGCGCGTCGTCGCCAAGGAAGGAAGTTGAATGCAGTTTTCACGGTGCCTCCGTGCGCAGGGCCAAGCCAAGCGCTACGACCATCGACGGTCCGAATCCCTTGGTGTCGATCGATTGAAACTGCGCGAGGGGCGCGGCCAGGACGGGAACGACTTTGATCTCCAGCGCCTCGTCGAGCGCGTTGGAGAGCGCCGCGACGTCCGCATCACTTCCGAGCAGGAGGACCCGACGCACGGTTTCCGATGGATGTCGGTGCACGAGATATCCGAGCGTCAGACGTACCTCGGACACAAACGAGTCGACGGCGAAACCGCCCGTATCACCGGCGCACGCGCCGATGCCGTGCGGCGCGATCTTGCGCACGTAGCTGACCTCGCCCTTCTCAAGGACGATGAGCATCGCGACATCGCTCGAACGGTCGATCACCACTTCCACGTTCGGACCGGCGATACCGCGACAGGCGCGGGCGATGGCGACCGGGCGCAGTTCAATGGCGTCAATGGGAAGACCGGTTTCGTCAAAGCTTCGCGCGAGAGCATCCGCCGTTTCGCTCACGACCCCGGCGCCGAGCGACCGTGTGGCCGTGGCGGCGGCCGTCCGCTCCTGCGTCGACCACCACGCCACTTCGAGCGATGAGGGCTCGACTTGACGCATTCGTCCAAGCTGTTCCGCAACCATGTCGCCAAGTGGAGCACCGGAACTCACTGCGGGCAGCATGAGTTCCGCAAGCGTGACGTCGGCGTCGGGCATGCTCACAATGAGCGGCGCATCGCGAAAGCCTCGCCGCGCCATGACGCGGACGAGCCGCCCGATTTCTTCGGTGACAGGCTGTCCCTGCAACTGACGCGGCAGCTCAAGAGCCGCAACGACACGTCGATCACCGCGGCGCAGCAGCTGCACGGCTGCCAGGCGCGTCGCACCAAGATCGATGCCGATCGGTCCCGCTGATCCGAACCCGGGATAAATGGTGCGACTGTGCATCATGACGCCCCTCCCCCTCCGGCCGAGGCCGCGACGTCAAAGAGCGGGAGAAAGAGGCTGATCGCGACGAAGCCGATCATGATGCCGAGTACAGCGAGCAGCAGCGGCTCCACAGCCCGCGCTAGTCCCTTCACGGCAACTTCATTGTCCTCGTCGAGGTAACGGCCAAGCTGTGAAAGCACGAGGCCGAGGCGCCCCGAGCGCTCACCGCTCGCGACAGCCTGCCGCACCGCTGGCGGAATGCATCGTTCATCGTCGAGCACGCTCGCGAACGGTTCGCCGTGAGAGATCGCCATTTCGGCTCGGCGCAAGAGCGCGACGTATGCGGGATGACCCATGGAATCACCGGTCAGCTTGAGCGCGTCCAGGAGACTCACGCGTGATTCGAGCAGCAGGCCGAGACACCGCACGAGCTGCGCTGTCGAGAGTGAACGCACGATGCCGCCGACGATCGGCATACGCAGCGCCCAATGCGCGAAGGCCTGCTGGACCGAGGCGGTACGGATCAGCAGCACAGCGCCAACGACAATGCTGATGGCCGCGACACCCGCGATCATCCAGTGCTGCCGGATCGTCTCGCCGATATGCATCAGAAAGGCTGTGGTTGCGGGCACCGGCGCCTGAATGGCATCAAACATGGTTTGAAACTTGGGAAGTACGACGGTGACGAGTCCAAGCAGCACACCGAGCGACGCCACGATGACGACGACCGGGTATGTCAGGGCACCGACCACCGCTTTGCGCACGCGACTTTGCCGTCGATAGAGATCGGCGAGATCGCCGAGCATGCGATCGAGAATGCCCGCCGACTCGCCCGCTGCTGCCATGGTCCGGCAGATCGGATCGAACACGGTGTTCATGGCGCCCATCGCATCAGAGAGCGCGGCGCCTTCCTCGACGCGACGGCGCAGCTCGCCGATCGTCGCCTGCCACTTCGCATCATCCGCCTGCCGTTCGATTGCCACGAGCGCCTCGACGAGCGGTGTGCCGGTGGTGACGAGAATCGAGAGCTGGCGCAGCATCGCCGCCAGCCGCTCCTTGGAGACACGCCGCGTGGGCGCCGCCGATCGCTCGCCCCCGGTGGTGAGTCGCGTTGCAAAGATGCCCTGGCCGCGCAGCTGTGCCCGCGCGGTGGTTTGATCCGACGCCGTGATGACGCCGTTCGTCGCCTGTCCCTCGACTGTGAATCCCTCGTAGGCGATCTTCATGCGGCATCCTTCGTGCTGTCATTCGCATCCCGGCTCGCCTGCAGCGGCACGCTGCGCACACGCGGGATGTCGACGCGGAGGTTTCCGACAGCGCTGATGTCCTCTTCGTCGTAGCGCGTGACGCGCAGCACTTCTTCAAGGCTCGTCTTGCCTTCGAGTGCAAAGCGCACGCCCTCGTCGCGCAGTGTCGACATGCCTTCGCGCCGCGCCAGCGCCCGGATCTCGTGCGCCGGCGAGCCCGCGTACACCAGGCGCTGCATCGGCGTCGTGACTTCGAGCACTTCGTAGATGCCGATGCGCCCACGGAATCCGCTGTCGTGACACTGCCGGCAACCAGCGCCCTTGCGAAACGGCTGCCCCGCGGTTGCGAGCAAGCCAGCGTCCGTGAGCACCTGCTCGGACGGAAAGTACTTGGTGATGCAGTTGGCACAGATCGTCCGCGCCAACCGCTGCGCGACGACGCCGGTGAGGGCACTCGCGAGCAAGTAGCTCTCGATGCCCATGTCCGCGAGTCGCGCAGGCGTGCTCGGAGCGTCGTTCGTGTGCAACGTCGCCATGACCAGGTGGCCGGTGAGCGCCGCCTGCACGGCAACGCGCGCGGTTTCCTGATCGCGGATCTCGCCGACCATGATGATGTCGGGATCCTGACGCAGGATGCTGCGCAGCGCGCGGGCGAATGTCAGGCCGACGGCCTCCTGCACTTGAATCTGGTTGATGAGGTCCAGCTGATACTCGACGGGATCTTCGACCGTCACGATGTTGACTTCCGGACTGCGAACGAGATCGAGCGCCGAATACAGCGTCGTGGTCTTGCCGCTTCCGGTCGGACCGGTCACGAGCGCCAGTCCGTGCGGCTGCTTCAGCACTCGCTCGAACGTGGCGAGGCCAGACGGTCCGATGCCAAGATCGCTCAGTCGCACGCGCAGATTCGCCTTGTCGAGCAGACGAACCACGACTTTCTCGCCGAGCAGCGTCGGCATGCTCGAGATGCGCAAGTCGATCTCGCGCCCTTCGGCCACGATGCGCACGCGGCCTTCCTGGGGAAGACGCTTCTCAGCGATGTCCATGCGGCCGATCACTTTGACGCGCGAGATGACCGCCGCGTGCAGTCCTGCAGGAGGACGCATAAGTTCGCGCATAGAACCGTCGATGCGATAGCGGATGCGCGTGCCGCGCTTGTCTGGCTCGATGTGAATGTCGCTGGCACGATCGCGTACTGCCGTCAGGAACGCGACGTTGACGAGGTTGACGATCGGGCTGCCCTCGATCATCTTGTCGAGATCGGTGACCGGACCTTCGTCCTGCGCCTCGCGTTCGATGACCTCGACGTCGGATTCAGCAAGCGAGGTCAGGAACGCATCGACACTCACCTGTCCCGATGCATACTTGCGAATGAACTCGCGGATGTTCGCCTGCAGCGCCAGGACAGGACGAATGTGACATCCCGTCAGCTGCTGCAGCCGGTCGATCGTGCTGAGTGACTGCGGCTCCGCCATCGCCACGGTCAGCGTGCCGCGCACACGAAAGAGCGGCAGCGCGCGAAGGCGCTCGGCTTCTTCGGCGCCGATCAGCATCAGCAACGGCGGATCGATGAGCCCATGGCGTAGATGCACCGAAGCGACGCCAAGGCAGGTTGCCAGCGTCTTCAAGAGCGTGCCGACCGCAACGAGTTCCTGCTCGACGAGCAGCTCGCCGAGACGGCGTCCCGTCGTGCGCTGACTCAGCAGCACCTGATCGAGCTGGGCCGCAGTGATGGCGCCGGAGCGCACCAGCTCCTCGCCGAGCCTGAGCTTGGCAGCGCCTCCGCTCACAGGAAGCTCCTGACCGCGGCATTGACGTCGGGATAGAACTCAAAGAGACCGACGATGCCGGTGACGACGAGCGCTTCGCGCACAGTGTCGGCGGGCTGACAGATCTTGAGCGCCCGTCCGCTCACGCTGAGCGCATCGGCCACATCAAGCAGCGCTTCGAGTCCGTCGCTGTCAGCGAATGGAATGCCGCTGGCGTCGATGATCACGCGGCCGCGCCGGCGCACCGTTGCCTCGATCGCGGCATCGCGGAACATCTTCGCGTCCGCGCCGCTGAGCGGCCCTTGCGGGACAAGCACGCTCACAGCTCCAGTGACAGTTTCGGCGATCTGCATCGGTTTCCTCTTGCCCTCTCCGGGTTATGCAGCGGCGCTGGCGCTCTGGCGAAGTGGCACGGTCAACGTGAAGGTCGAGCCCTTGTCGATTGCAGAACGCACAGTGATGTCCCCGCCGTGCAGCCGCGCGATCTGCCGCGCGATGGGCAGACCAAGGCCCGTGCCCGCGATGCCTTCCACGCGCTGATCTTTCGAGCGGTAGAAGCTGCGGAACACCAGTTCCTGTTCGTCGTCGCGGATGCCGATTCCGGAGTCCGTGATCTCGAACCGCACGTCTTCGGGACTCGTCTTCACCGTCATTGAGACCGAGCCGGACTCGGGCGTGTACTTGAGTGCATTGCCAAGCAGATTCGCCAGCGTCATCTGGATCTTGTCGCGATCCCCAGTGAGCTGCGGGAACTTCGGCGGCAACCGGAACTCGAGCCCGATCTTGCGTTCCGCGGCCTGGGCCTTGAAATCACGCTCGAGATCCTTGAGCATCGGCTCGATGCGCACATCGTCGGGATGCAGCCGAATCGTGCCTGCTTCAATTTCGGAGATAGACAGCATGTCGCCGACCATGCGCTCGAGCCGGCGGGTTTCCTGATTGATCACGTCGAGACAGCGCGAGCGCGACTCGGTGGTTTGATCCTCGTCTTCAATCAGCTCGTCGACATAGAGGCGCACGTTCGTGAGCGGCGTGCGCAGTTCATGCGTTGCCTGCGCGACGAACGCATCGCGCGATCGATCGGCGAGCCGCTGCTGCGTCACGTCCTCAAGCAGGAGCAGCGCGCCGCCGGCCGACGAGGCGATACTTCGGATAGAGAAGCGCAGAATGCTCTCGTCAGCGGCCGCGTTGGAGTCACTCTGCATGTCGCCGACTGCATTGGCGAGCGGCACTTCAAGCGTGGCCCGCGCGCCGGCTTCGCCGCCGGCGGCGCGTTTCACTGCGGCAATCAGTTCACCGTCGCGCAGAATCTCGTCCATCGCACGGCCGAGCGCCGTTTCGCGGCGATTCCCGAGCAGCAGCGCGGCGGCACCGTTCATGTATCGAACGCGGTGCGCGATATCCGTCACGATGACGCCATGCCAGAGCGCATCGCACACGCCAAGCGCATCCCCGTCGCTTACGCAGACAGCGCCGGCGGGCGCCTCGTGACCAGGAGCATGACTTGCAGAATCGAGCCGCGGCAGGAGACAGTTCCACGCGGGAGCGAGCGGTCCGAATCGGTCATCGATCTTGAGCGCATCGGTATGCAGTTCACCCGCAGCTGCGGACGCTACGGATTCCGCCACAGCGAGGACATCGCGCATGGCGCGACGCGTGGTGAGACCGACCAAGAGGACCGCGGCACTGATGCCGAGGCTGACAAAGAGCGCGTTCAGCAGCGAGTCCGCCTGCTGCAATGGACCTTCGAGCGTCGTGGCAAGCACGAGCGTGAGCGAGCGCCGCCCGTCAATGGCGACCGGCTGGCGAATCGTCAGAACGCCGTGTTCGTCCACGGAGCGCGCAGCAACAAGGCCGGTGCCTCCTCGCGCATCGACTGGCCAGGGATCCGGCAGAGCCTTGGCGGTGACGCGCGACGGCACCAGATCGGCAATCACCGTGCCGCCCGGCAGCTCGAGCCGGCATTCGTCGGCGTCGGTGTCCTGTCCGAGCGATCCGATCAGTCGACGGGCGCCGGACAGATCTTCTGCGGCGAGGAGCGATCCGGCAGCGTCAGCGACGGTCATCACGTAGCCGTTCATCCCGGCGACGGCGGCATCACGAGCAGCTGCGGCAGATGAGTCGGCGATCCACCACGTCGCGGCGCCAGCGCCGAACCCTGCAACGACGGCGGTGAGCGCGACGTAGCGAAGTAACGGCGTCGAACTGAAGCGCAGGCCTTGTCCTCGTGGGTTCACTGCAGCAACTCCCCCGAAAGATGGACCCCCCCGGCGCGGCACCGCTGCAACAGAAGAGCGCAGCGTCTCCGCGACAGGAAGAATCTACTCAGCGGCTATCGGCGGTCGGACACCTTTGATTCAGTCCACTTGCCTGCTTGGAGAGGTCCGCTTGGGATGGGTCCGCCGGATTGGAGCGGTTGCACGTGCGGTGTCGTCAGGGGGCAGGGAGCGGCTGCGACACGCTGCCCGACTTGAGTTGCCAGGTGGTGGAGGTGAATCCCGGCGCTGGCGCAACGAAGCACCACGGGTCAGGTTCCGTAATGAGCGTGCCGCTGACCGTGAGGTTTCCGCACACAACGAATGTCGCCGTCCGCAGCCTCCCGCTCACGACCGCGTCGCCGGTGACGAAGACCATGCCGTCGATGCCCGGCGTGTACGTGTCGCTCGTGTCGGTATCCCACCCGCCCCCGACAAACGGGTACGGTGTTCCCTGCGGCGCAAAATTGACGTTCGTACCGGAGGACTCCGACAAGACCGTGCTCGTGGTGCTGAACGTCATGTTGCCGCGCACAATCAGGGTTGGATATCCGTGCACAGCAGGTTCGAACACGATGCCGCTGCCGATGAATGAGCCGGCACCCGGATCGAGCAGGATCAGCGTTCCGGCAACGCGGCAGTTCGCAATGGAGACTCTGCGGCCCGCGCAGTTGACGACGTAGATGCCCGATGTGTTCAGCGTCCCCGTTGGATTCGAGCGCGGCGAGGCGAGGAGTCGCGAAAGCGCGAACGCACTCGTTCCCGTCGGAATGATGTACGTGGTGCCGCTTGCAATGAGCGTGTCGATCGCGCTGGCCTCGGGAAAGGCGACCAGCTTCGCTGCGTGGTCCGCCGCGCTTTTCACAGTGTTTCCGACGGCGTTGGACTGCTCGACGTCCCCTGCGACAGTTCCTCCGCCCGCGACGTCCAGTTGCGCTGCGATCCCCTCGCCGCTCGGGATCGACACCGTCCCGCTGCTCGTGACCGTCAGCACCTTGCCGACCGCGAGCGCTTTCTGAAACGCGCTGTAAGGCCTCGTGACCGCGATTGCCTGGCCGACGATGCGGCGCTGCGCGAGTCCCACCGTTGCCGTGGAGTCGATCACGGCCGGTTGGAATTCATTCACGCCCACCGCCGGAGCGGAGTTCGCGATCGTTGCGGTCAGGCTCTCGCGCCCGGAGGCGCTGCTGAGCGTGGCCGTGGACGGCACGGTGCCCCCCGCGTAGGCAACGTGGCGATTGAGCGCAGCAAGCCCCCACGCGAGCCCGCTCCGCGCGAGCACCCGCGCCTTCGCCACATCCTCCTGATCGCGACCCGCGTGCATCAGTGCCTGCGATGCGAGGAGCGAGCCGGTCGCAACGGCCGCGAGCAAGAGCGACAGTCCGACGGCAAGCACATACGCCGTGCCGCGACATCGGTGACGGTAGCTGAGCGATGCACGGCGTCGATGATGTGTCATTCGCGGGTGACCAGCATGGTGCGGGTAAGCAGCGGCCGACCGAACCGCAGCGTGGTGATGGTGATGCGCTTGAGCCCCTGATCGGTGCCCGAGCCCACGAGAGGATCACCCATGGTCACAAAGCCCACGGTGACTTGCATGCTCCAGCCGGACGCAGCACTCTGTTCGATTGGCAGTCCTGACCACCCGTGCGCGTCGTCCACGTCGTCCCAGGCGAGCGGACTCGTCGCGCTCTCGCCGGAGTCGGCGCCCAGCGCAGCCGACGGTGTTGTCGGATCGGCGAACGGCAGCATGACGAGATAATTCATCATGGTGTCCGTGAGTGCGGTCGCCTGCCGCACGTTTTCCGCTGTCTGCGCGGTCTTCGCGGCGGCGGTCGCCGCTTGCATGCAGGCAGCCGTCGCGACCGCGGTGACGAGCAACGCGATCGACACTTCCACGAGTGACATGCCGCGGGCGGGCCGTGGCCCTGCGAAGCGCGTCGACCTCGTGCCGACGTTGATCATGGTTTCACCGGCAGTGCTGGTAGGACGAAGAGTTCGGTGCGTTTCGTGGCATCGGCGTCATCCGAGGTAATCGTTCCGGTCAGCGCAGGCAGATGCGTGGACGACGAACTCGATGTGGGCAGCGTGACCGTGCCGAACATCTGGTAATTCAAGCTGCCGCTTGCGGGAAGCCATGTCACCAGAAGACCCGTGTAGATCGAGTCGTTGGGCGGCAGCTCCATTGAATGAATTTGCTCGACGTGCGCGGCGCCAAGGAGACTGGGGCTGCTGAAGACGACCGCGACCTCCGTAGCGCCCGCGGGCATGGTCGTTGCCGGAAACGGCACGACCACCCAGGACATGCTGCCCGGGAGACTGACCGTCGCAAGTGTGACGGTGGCGAGAACCGTGGCCGTCGGAAGCCCGCCGCTCACCGTGCGGAGCTGCACCGTGGTGGTGCCGCCGCCATCGCTGCCGCGCGACATGCGGACGAGAAAACCGATGATCGTCCATCGCTTTGTTGATGTCGGCAGCACCGGGCGCGTGACGAGTGCGACGCCACCTGTGGCCATGACAGTGACCTTGGCCGTGGCACCGGTCGGCTCCGGCGTTCCGCCCAGCATGAACGCGGTGGGCACAGCCTGGATCGTCGGCGTCGAAGCGTGTGACCGCTCGACCAGTCCGAACTCCAGACTGTCAACGGATGAAACCATTGTCGCTGTGCCCGAAGCGTCCGTGCGCGTCAGGGGATCGCCTCCGCCGCCTCCCCAGGCATACGTCGCCGATTCCGCGCTGCCATCCGCGTCGCGGTCAGGCAGCTCGATCGCCAGCGAGGTCGCAGTCTGCGCGGTGACGGCAACTGCTTCAGACAGCTCGCGGCGCATCAGCGTCAGTCCCTCGCTGAGATCGCGGTCGCCGCCGCCACGCTCGATCAGTGCCATTGCGCGCTGGGTCTGCATGAAGACGGACAGTGCGGCCGCTGACAAAGTGACCATCAAGCCGGCCGCAATGACGACTTCGACGAGCGTGGTGCCGCGATGGCGCGGGAGGCTCAGTTCCATCGCGCGACTCCCGAACGTTCGAGCAGAATCGCCCGTTCATGATCACCGCGCTTCAGGACCAGCTTGCCCGTGTCGTTTGCGAGGCCGTATCCGTCAAACATGACGGTTTCGTCGTCAAAGCCGACTTCCTTGAACGTGACCCGGTACGGGCTTGCCTCCAGATCGAACGTGCCGGATGACCAGCTGGTGCCCGCGCCTGCAAGACCCTTGACTTCCACGGTTCCGCCGTTCAGTTCGAACACGACCGTCGCCGGCTTTCCCGTCATGACGGCGCGGTCGCGAATCGAACCCAGTTCGTGCATCAGCCGCCGCGCCGCGGCGTCGACGCATGCCCGATCGGACAGTCGTCCGAATCGCGGCACCGCTATCCCTGCCAGCAACGCGACGATGGCCAGCGTCATCAGCACTTCGAAGAGTGATGTGCCGAGTCGGCGTGCGCGATGACTGGCGAGCGACATGCGAGGTGCATCGGCTTCGGGTGCCTGCGGATTGAGGCGAACTGCGGAAACTTTCGGTGCATGTGCCTTTATCGGTCGACAGCCGTCCCCGCGTTCTCGTCCCGTTGCGACATTGCGTTCGAGCGCGGTCCGCCCGTGGTCGATGACACTGCGGAGTCTCGACCGTTGTCGAAGACGTCGTCCGCGAAGGTCGCGAAAGCATTGAGTGCAATCTGATGGCGAACACGTTCAATCCGAGCCGCATGGACATTGCTTCCGGCTCGCCGCCGCGCGCCGCGCCGGTCATCGTCATCGCCGACGATGAGCCCGCGATCCGCCTCGTCATCGCCCGCAAGCTGCAGCAGGTCGGATGGACCGTCGTGCCCGTGGCGAACGGTGAAGACGCTGTTCGCGAAGCAACCGCTCATCAACCGCAGCTGGTGATCACCGATCTTCAGATGCCCCGGATGGACGGATTGTGCATGGCACGTCAGCTCTTCAGCAATCCCGCGACGGGTCACATTCCGCTCATTCTGCTTTCTGCGCGCGGTCACCGAATCTCGACGCACGACCTCACCAACACGAACGTGCAGCACGTGATGCTGAAGCCGTTCAGCATGCGGCAGATTCTCGCCATTGCGCAGGACTATTGGGATTTCACAACGGGAGACGGCGCCGCGTCCCCGAATGCTCAGGCTGCTTGACGTCGACGGCCACGAATCGCGACAGCCTCCCATACGACCGCTTCTGGAAACACGCGAGCCATGCAAGGCACATACCAGGAAACATCCGACTCTTCCGCGGCATCCGCTGCGTTGACCCTGCTCAACGAAGTGTGCGAGCGCGGTGCAGAGCTTGGCCTGACGTGGAATGACTGCATATCGACCGACGGAGCGGACGGAGTGCACACTCGATGTGCAACCGACAGCGCAGGCGCGGTCCCGCGACAGTTCTCGATTCACTGGCAAGGGCTCGAACGCCGCACGGTTCATCATTGTGATGAGCGCGAAGCGGAGCTGATCACGACCGCGCTCCGCTGGTCGCTTGAGAAGATCGCCGGCGATCAGGAGCACGAACTGGTCGTTGCCGACTTTTGCGAAAAGCTGTCACAGGCATACGAAGAGACCTACTCGCTCTTCCGCGCCATGCGCATGCTCGCCACCAGCGACAATGCCGAATCACTCATCCAATCGGTGTGCGCCGACATACAGTCAACGCTGCCGTTCGACTGGCTTGCAGTGCAGTTCTCTGCGAGTTCGCGCGTCGTCGGATCCCTGCGCGGAAAGCTCGTGCTGGTGGGCAAGACGCCCGTGCCGCCAGAAGCGCTGGCTGAGCTCGCATTCTCGCGCGTCGCCACAGTCAAGGGTGACAGCTGGACGAAGGTGCTCGATCCTGCGCGCGATGTGTTCGCGGAATCCCTCGGCTCCGAAGTGGTCGTTGAACCCATCACCCATGACGACACGGTGATCGGCGTGCTGCTGGCCGGCGGCAAGCATGGCAGCGATCCCGAAGTCGCGAGTCCCGAGATCCAGTTCCTCGACGCGGCGGCCGACTTCCTTGGCACGTTTCATGAGAACATCGCCCGTCTCGACGAGCAGCGCGAAATGATGCTGGGAACGCTGCACGCGCTCGTCGCAGCCATCGACGCGAAGGACCGTTACACATGCGGTCACTCGGAGCGTGTCGCCGCCATCGCCGCGATGATCGCCGAGTCGATGGGCATGGGCGAACGCGAGGTCGAACGCGTCCGGCTGTCCGGACTCGTGCATGACGTCGGCAAGATCGGCGTTCCCGAAGCAATCCTCTGCAAGCCGGGACGGCTCACCGAAGAGGAGTTCGCCGCGATCCAGCGCCATCCCACGATCGGCCACTGCATCCTGCAGGGTGTCCTCGGCTTCACGGACCTCCTGCCCGGCGTGCTGCATCACCATGAACGGTGGGACGGCAAGGGATATCCGCACAAACTCGCGGGCGAAGCCATTCCGCTGATGGCCCGCATCATCGGCCTTGCCGATGCATTCGACGCGATGTCCTCGACACGCTCCTATCGCTCAGCGCTGCCGCGCGAACGCGTCCTCGAAGAGATCCGCAAGGGCGCCGGCTCGCAGTTCGATCCGCGCGTGGTCAACGCATTCCAGCGCGTGAATCTCGCCGCGTACGAGGCGCTGCTCGCGCGCCATGCCGGGGCGTCCGACTGGATTGATCCGATCCGCGCTGCAGCGTGAGAACTGAACCCCGCGCTCGACGCTCGCATCGCCCCTACTTCCCTTCCCGCTGACCGTCGTACCACAGCTCCAGCCCCTCGCGCCGCTTCCAGGCTTCCGGTCCGCGCAGCAGCAGTTTGAGCGAGTAGAACAGCAGCGCGAACGGCTTGTGCATGCGCAGCTTGCGGCCGCTGGAGACGACCGCCGGCTCGACGAGGCCGAACCGCCCGCGCCCCATCAGCGCTTTGCTCAGCCAGACTTCTTCGCTCGCGTAGAAGCTTTCGTCGAAACCGCCAACTGCGTCGAAGTCGGATTTTCGGCACCAGACGAAACATCCCGCCGCGTAGCCGAGGTGACGCCACACCATCGTGAAAATCATGAACGATGGTTTGATGATCCACGGCATCGGGCCTTCCAGCAGGACGAGCGCCCCGCCGCCGACCGCGCCGGCATCGAGTTCGCGCACTGCGGCGGCGAGCGTTGCATCGGCGACGCGCGTGTCGGCGTCGACGAAGACGAGATACCTCCCGCGCGCGACTCTCGCACCCGCGTTGCGGACTGCGGCGATCTGCCGCTTCTGGACGTGTTCGACGTGCGCGCCGAAGCGCTGCGCTAGCTCGGCTGTGCGATCCGTCGAGGCATCGTCGACCACAATCAGCTCATGACTGCGTCCGAGCGCAGCGAGCGCCTCGCGCAGGCGCTCGAGCGTCGCAGGCAGTTCGTGCTCTTCGTTCCATGCGGGAACGATGACGGAAATATCCAGTGCATCGTCCGCTCGACCGGTCATGAGCGGAGCCACGCATCATCGATCCGCATGCCTGCCGGCAGCGGCGCCGCTTCGGACGACTCCACCATTGACGCGACCGGATAGGCGCAGTAGTCGACGCTGAAAGCACCAGCAGGCCGATGGTTCCCTGAGTGGCCGAGACCGCCGAACGGCAGCTTGGAACTGGCGCCGGCCGTGCCGTTGTTGTGATTGATGCAGCCGGAGCGGCAGCGCTCGAAGAAGTGCTCAAACTCGGCCGCGTCGTTCGTGAAGATGGACGCCGCGAGTCCGTAATCGCTCGCGTTCGCCTGCTCGATCGCCTGTTCGATGTCGTCGACAATGACGACACGCACGAACGGACCGAACACTTCGCGATCGGTCGATCGCTCGAATCGATCGACTTCGATCACCGACGGGGTCACGAAGTATCCGGGACGGTCCATGCGGGTCGCGGCGACGAGCACCCGACCGCCCTGCGCAGCAACGAACGTCTGCTCGGCGAGCACTGCCTGCGCGGACGCCTCGTTCACGATCGGTCCCATGAACACCGGATCAGTCGAGAACCCGGGTCCGACGAGCAGCGTGCTCGCCACCTTGCAGAACGCCGACAGAAACTGGTCGGCAATCGCGCGGTCGAGAATGATTCGCCGCGTGCACGTGCAGCGCTGTCCGGTCGTCGCGAAGGCTGATCGCGCACACTCGATCACCGCCTGGCGGAGATGCGCGCTGCGCATGACCACCGCGGGGTTGCTGCCGCCGAGTTCCAGCGCCACGATGCGGCCCGGTCGATCGAGATTGGCCGCGAGAATCGCCCGGCCGACCGGCCAGCTGCCCGTGAACAGGATGCCGTCGATGTCCTCATGCCGCACGAGCGCCTGTGCGACATCGGCGGCGCCATGCACGACATTGAAGACGCCCGCGGGAATGCCCGCTTCGTGCACGCACTCGGCCATGAGCTGCGCGACTCCCGGCGTCTTGTCGCTCGGCTTGAACACGACCGTGTTGCCCAGCAGCAGCGCAGGGAGAAAGTGGCCGTTCGGCAGATGCGCCGGAAAGTTGTACGGACCGATCACGGCCATGACGCCGTGCGGCTTGAAGCGGCAGCGGCCGGTGCGGCTTGTGTTCACCGGCACGTCGTAGCCGCGCACGCGCCCCATCGAGATGTCGTCGAGCGTGATGGCCAGCTTTTCTGCAAGGAGCTTTGCTTCCAGCAGCGACTCGCTCCGCACCTTGCCCATCTCGAGCGTAATGCGGTCGGCGATGCGGTCGACGTGCTTCGTCGTGGCGGCGGCATAACGCTGCAGAATCTCCACGCGCTCAGTCAGCGGCCGCGCAGACCACGCAGGCAGCGCTGCGCGAGCGGCCGCGACTGCTTCGCCGACATGTGCCACGTGCGACGCGCTCGACCACACCACCATGCAGCCGTCGCTCGGATCGCGCACCATGATGGCGTCGCCGGCGATCGAGCGAAAGGCGCCGTCGATGTAGTCACTCGGGCCATGCTGCAGCTGGCCGCGCTGCGCGGTCATGAGGTGCGGGCCTTCTTGCGCGATGGCTTCTTCGTCACCGCGTCTGCTGGCGGAACACCGGCGGGCTGGGTGAACCCGATCTTGCCGCCGACCTTGGCGCCGAGCGCCTCAATCGCTTCCGCTGCAAGCAGCACCGTGTCGCCATCGAGCGCATACGGCGCCCGCAGCGCGCGGAAGTCGTCCTTCGGTTCGAATGAGACGATGGCCATGCCGGTGGGCTTCGTCGTGGCGCCGCCAAGCGTCTTCAGCGATGTCGCCTGCACGAGCGGGATGCTGTCGCGGTCCGCTTCGACGTACGGTCCGCCGTCGAACGGATCGACGTGGCCTGTGTCGCGAAACCCTTGCTTCTGCAGCAGCGCGAGCGCCGGCTCCGTCTCCTCGCCCACACGTCCGATCAGATTGCGCGCTTCAGGCGGGAGCAGCGACGCGAAGATCTCTTCGCGCGGAAAGAGGCTCACCATGAACTCTTTCGAGCGGGCGGAAAAGAGATCCGCCTCCTTGTAGCTCAGGTTGATGAATCGGCGGCCGAGATACTCCCACAGGAGTGTGTGCGAATCGGGTGTGACCGCGCCCATCATTTCAGCGATCACGCGCTTCGCAAACCATGCGCGATGCAGACCGATGAAGTGAAAGCGCACAGTCGACAGCAGAGCGCCGAGCTTCTCCTTGTGGCCGCGATATCCGGGCGCGAGGATCAGCCCGCCCATTTCGCTCGGACCGCTTTCGTCGGTGCCGAACTGCAGCGTCGTGTGCACCTGTCCTGTCGCGAGATCCTTGCTCACGAACTCGCGCCGTCCGCGCTTCAGAAAGACGTGTGGAAAGCCGGGCCACGAGATACACGAAATGACCGCCGACGTGCCGACGACGTTTTCCGTCTCCGTGTCCTCGAGCACGAACATGAACTGCCGCTCGCGCTCGGACTTCGCCTTGCTCGCGAACGAACTGAGACTCTTGCGCACCTTCGACGTGAGCAGATCGTTGTCAGCCGGCAGATTGATGAAGTGAACCATCCGCGCGAGCTTCAGGAGCGTCGGAAGATCCTTGGGCTGCGCCGGTCTGATGATGAACATGGAAGAAATCCCCACCGATCATTTGGCGGGCTGCGACACAGCCGCGAAGGACGATTCCATGATCTCGAAGACCGGTCCGAAGTGCTCGGGCTTCATGACGCCGATCGGCGGCAGGAACCGCAGGTGATACGGCTGGTGGCCGCAGTAGAACGCGATGATGCCGTCTGCGAAGAGGCGATGCAGCAGCGCCATGATGCGGTCCTTGTCACCGCCGAACGGTGTCATGCGCATCATGCCGCCCGTGCCCGCGACGAGATCCTTCATCGGCCCGCCGTTGGCGTTGCGCACGGGCAGGAACCACTCGGGGTGCTTCTTGACGAACGCGCCGGCGTGCTCGCGCCACGCTTTCTGAAGCCGTGCGATGCGGCCGTCTGCACCGTAGTAACCGCCGCTCTGCAGCTTCTTCAATCCGGCAAGGCCGACGCCGATCGCCGAACTGCTCGCCTGGAACGTGCCGCTCAGCAGTCCCGGCTTGGGATTCATGTCGTGCGTGTAGAGCACAGCGCATGCCTGACTCATCTTGCCAAGCGTGACGACATCGATGTGCCCGCCAAGTGCAAGCTGCTCGAAGCAGTACATGGTCTTCGTGCGGCCAAACGTCTGCACCTCGTCATCCCACACCGGGATGCCGTTGGAGCGGCAGAGCTCCATGAGCGGAAGGAAAAACTCGCGCGGGGCGACGTTGAAGCCGCCTTCGCCCTGCACCAGTTCCATGACGAAGCACGAGTGCTGTCGGGGGTATCGGTGAATGCACTGCTGCAACTGGCGCACGGCCGCATCGATCGAGCTCTGCCCTGCATCCGCGTCGTAGAACGGCAGGTAGTCGACCTGCACATTGAGCGGCACGCCGACCCGATACGCCGGACCGTCACCGATCTGCGCCATCGTCGTCGACCGGCCCATGAAGCAATCTTGAAACGCAATGATGCGCGGTGCGGCGCCGGTCTTCTGCTGACAGATCTTGAGCGCCTGCTCGTTCGCCATGCAGCCCGAGTTCGTGACGAAGCAGTACTTGAGCTTTGAACTCCGCATCGCCTCGGCGACGAGGAACTCGGCGAACTCGATCGAGTCGGCGTTGAACTGGAGGTTGCCCTGCATCACCGTGTCGGTGAGTGCGGAGCGGATATTCGCTTCCATTATCTCGGGGTCACTGTGGCCGAACATGTGGACGCCGATTCCGCTGATGAGGTCCCACTTGACGCTCCCGTCAACGAGTTCGACCAGCGGACCGTGACCCAATCCGCTGCCCACGTAGGGGAACAGCGCGGGACGCCCCTTCACCTCGGCACTCCGCTTCAACCAGGCGTCGAGCGTGACTTTGTGCTCGGCGGAGGCCGGGCGGGCGCCCGTGATTTCGCTCTGCCGCTCCCGCACTTCCCGGAGGATGGTGTGGATCGCCGCCTGCACGGCGACACTCGACGAGAAGAGCGACGCTTGGGTGGGCGAGTCGGTCGCGGTGGCTGGCATGGGCGGACCTTGCAAGTTCAGTTCAGTTCAGTTCAGGTCAGGTCAGTTCAGTTCAATGCAATTCAATGCAATGCAATCCAATAGGAGCGATGGGACGGTGGACCGACGTGAATCCGAGCCAACCCTTCGTCCCGTGGACGATACCGGGAGGGCGCGCCGGACGCGACTTCGCAAAAAACATCGATGGCGTCGGCCGCGGGCGCCTCGGGGGACCCCACCATTTCTCCTCGTCCGCATGGTCACAGGATCGTGATCCGCCCGGTTCCGATCCGGTACAGCACGATCGCCAGCAGCTGGCAGCGCTCGACGAGGCTCGGAATCTCGATGAACTCGTCGGTGCGGTGAAGGTTTCCCCCGCGAATGCCGAGCGTGTCGAGCGTGAGCAGCCCGACCGACTGCAGGACGTTTCCGTCGCAGACGCCGCCGGTGGTGGTGAACGGCAGCGGCTGACCGAGATCCGTCGCGACATCGCGAACGGCCATGGCGAAGCGTTCGACCTCGGGCGTCATCGGCTTGGCCGCACGCGCGAAGGTGCGCCGCAGCATCACGCCGGGCAGCGTGTCGCCGGTGGTGTTGAGCGAATCCAGTCGCCGCGCGAGTTCGACCTGCGCCTTGGGATCGGCGAAGCGCACGTTGCCCCACGCGCTCGCATGGTCGGGCACCGCGTTCGACACGAGACCGCCTTCCAGTGGACCGATGTTCACGATGCGCCCCGCATCAGGCGCCGACGCGGCGGCAGCATCGAGAATCGCCTGGGCGAGCGCGTTGACCGCTGAAACGCCTTTGATGAAATCGCGCCCCGCATGCGCCGTGCGGCCGGTGCAGTCGATGCGGAAATGACCGGAGCCCATGCGCGCCACGACGAGCCCGCCGTTGTCGCTCGCCGGTTCGAGCGCGATGCCCACATCGTGCAGGCGCCCCGCATCTTCAATGTGGCGAGCGGAGTGAAACGAACCGGTCTCCTCGTCGCTGTTCAAGAGGAATGACCAGCGCAGCGAGTTCGACACGTCGGCGCGCTGCATCAGCGCCTCGAGCGCGTGCAGCGCGAGCGTGATGCCTCCCTTCATGTCGGCGGCACCGGGACCGCGCGCGATCGTGTCGGATTCGCGCGTGAGACGCTGAAACGTGCCGACCGGATCGTGCACGGTGTCGATGTGGCCCGCGAGCAGCACGCGCGGTCCGGATGCATGAGGTGTAAGTCCGCAGCGCGACGCGATGATCGTCGGCGGAGCGGAAGCCAGCGGTGCTTTGGGCGACGCGATGCCGCGCTCGGACGGAAGCGTGAGCCAGACAGGCCGCTCGTCGCCCGCATGTTCGGTGATGACCGCGCCGAGTTCCTGGAGCCGCTCCGCCAGCATCCCGCGCAGTTCGTCGAGGCCGGGCGTGAACGCGGCGCCCGTCGGGATCGCGACGTAGCGCTCGAGGTCTGCGTACAGCGCCTCCCCGCGCGCCGCGATGTCGCGGCAGAGCATCTGCTCCGCGGTGTCGAGACCGGCCGCGCGGTTCACTGCTGGAGTCGTCATCCGCGAACGGCCTCGATGTCGGCGGGCGCCGCGAGAAAGGACGGCGCGAACACGCCTTCGAACACTTCGGTTGCCGGTCCGGTCATGATCACCTGCCGTCCGTCTCCGTCCCATTGCAGATGAAGATCACCGCCCGGCAGGTGCGCGTGAATGCTTGGTGCCGTCTTGCCGGCCAGGACGCCGGCGACGCACACGGCGCTCGCGCCGGTTCCGCACGCGCGTGTGACGCCGCTGCCGCGCTCCCACGTGCGCATGATGACTTCGTCGGGCGCGACGACCTGCACGAAATGCACATTGATGCGGTTGGGGAAGAACGCCGCGCGCTCTAGCACCGTGCCGACGAGCGCGAGCGGGACGCGCGCGACATCGCGGCAGAAGATCACCGCATGCGGATTGCCCATCGACACGCACGTCATTGCAGTCTCGCAGCCCGCGGCGTCGAGCCATCCTGCAGGGCCGACACTCATGAGCAGTTCGCGCGGAATCGCGTGCGCGATCACGCGGTCATCGGCGTGAACGCCCGGAATTCGCACCGGAATCTGGCCCGCAGCAAGGATCGGTTCGCCCATCTCGACAGCCGCGTGCGCCACCGTGCCGTCCTCGCCAAGAGTCCATCGAATGGCGAGGACTCCGCGGCCGGTCTGCACGCGGATCGGATTCTCACGGGCGATGCCGCGGTCCACCGCGAACTTCGCGACACAGCGGATGCCGTTGCCGCACATCTCGCTTTCACTGCCGTCGGCATTGAACATGCGCATCCGCACGTCGGCCGAGACGCCCGACGATGGAGGCGCGACGAGAATCAGTCCGTCGCTGCCGACGCCGGTGTGCCGATCAGCGACCTTCCGCGCGAGCGCTGCGGGATCAGCGACCCGCTCCTCGAACGCGTTGATGTACACGTAGTCGTTGCCAATGCCATGCATCTTTACGAAGCGCATCGTCTTATCGTACCGTGCGCGCGTGTGCGGTTGATGCAGCCACGCGCGCCTCGGCCTCGTCCGCGTGCGCCAGCTCCCACGCGAGCAGCGCTCCGAGCACGACGAGGCTGCACGCGGCCGTGAGCTTGAGCGAGGCGATCAACCGATCGATCCCGAGGCGATCGATGCGCTGGCCGACCAGAGCCGCAAGATACTGCTGCCGCCAGCGGATCGAGCCGTGCCGCCACGAAAACTGCCCGGACGGCACGCCTGCGTGGCGGGCGACATTCGCCAATGCCGCGGTCATCGCCATGACCGCTCCGGGCGTGATGTCGCTGCCTCCGGCCTCGCGGGAGAGGTACTGCACGGCGAACGCGTCCGCCTGCCGTTCGAATCGTCGCGACACCCAGCCGAACGCGATGAGGGCGACGGCACCGGCGCCGATGGCGGCGCTCCGATCGAGCCAGTCCACCGCCGTCTGGAACGTCGCGGCGTCCAGCGACGAGTCGACGAGCCGCTCGTACACCGCGCGCAGGGGCAGTTCCATCGCGATCGACGACACAGCGAGCAGCACGAGCAGGACGCCGAGCATCCACGGTAGATGCCGGCGGCGGACGTGGCCGATTTCGTGAGCCATCACCGCGCGGAGCTCTTCGCGCGGCAGAAGTTCGAGCAGACCGTCGGTGAGCATGACAAAACGCAGCGGCGCGATCAGACCCATGACTGCGCCGTTCACCATGCCGTACTCGGTCCGCCACAGGAGCACATCGCGGACACGCACGCCGCATCCCGCGCACACCGCCAGCAGGTCGTCGCGGAGGGTTCCGGATGCAAGCGGCCGCACGTCAAGCACCAGCCGCGCGATCCAGGGGCTGACGACATACACCGTCGCCCCGATCGCGAGCGTCGTCAGCTCGCGGCCGCCCGCGTTCCACCACGCCGGCCAGGCGCTGCGCATGAGCGGCTCGAGCAGTTCGGAGACTGCGAGCACGATCATGACCGGCACCAGAATGAGCAGAATGTTGGTGCGCACGCGCGCGACGACGAACTTCCACGCTGCGGGCCACGGCGCGACCGGCAGCCCTTCATCGAGACGGCGAATGAGCGACGCTTCGCGCACGCGCCGCTCCATCGGCGCCTGCAAGGACCATGAGATGGCCATCGCGGCGAATGCGGGGGTGAGTGCCACCATCTCGTCGATCGCAGGCAGGTCGCCGATTATGCGGCGCACAGTTTCAAGCCAGCCGAAGCCGAAGACTGCGACGGCGAGAGCGGCGAGCGCAAACCATGGAACGAATCGCGCGAACATCTCGGCACGATCGAAGGTGATCACGCCGCGGGCGTCGCGGTCGTCGAGCATCCGCAGCGCGCGGCGGGTGAGAATCGCCTGGAGTCCGAGCGGCACCGCCATCGGCAGCGCTGCGGCGCACAGTGAAGCCCACGGCCAGACGGCGGCGGCGCTCGGCGAGCGATCCTCGAGCAGAACCACTGCCACCAGAATGAGCACGATCAGTTGCACGCGCGGTTGCTGCTCCGACGTTTCTGGAACCTGTGCGACGTCATTGGCGTTCGATCGTCCCCAGGTCGACGACCACGCGGTCGTAACGATAGAAGTCGACGTTCAGGTGATCGGCATTGACAAACGTCAGCACCACGCAGTTCGCGCGCGTCCCGTCCGCAAACTGAAAGTCGCCCATGTGCGGGCCGGCATAGCGGCGGTTGTCGTACTCCTGCGCGTGAAAGTGCACGTGAAAGAGACTCGTATACAGCGCGTCCATCAGCGCCTGCGGCGATTCATATCGTTTGTCATTGGCGCGCGAACGGCTTGGGTATTCCACCAGATCGAATCGCCCGCGCGCGTCGAGTTGCAGCACACCGCCGTACTCCGTCGACGTATCAGCAAGGTCGCGGTCCGCGACAGCGAAGAGGTGCGCCCGCACTTCCGGAACGCGCAGCGCCTCGGTCAGCAGCAGCATCGCGGCGCGATCACCCCAAGTCAGCTTTTTGGAAACGACTGCGAGCCGCTCGCTGAACATGCCATCCAGTCCGCGATTGAAGCCCTCGAAGTCCGGGCTGTAGATCGGCCGCCCTGTGCCGCCCGTCGCAACCGTGATCTGCTCCTCAATCGCCTCGTCGCTCATCGTGAACACCGCGGGCTGATGGCGGGCCGCGGCCGCGGCGACAGGCACGTCGCGCAGCTCGACGGCGGCGCGGCGCTCCGCCGGAATCTGCGCGATTGCCGCCTTCGCTGCGCTCCAGAACGCCTCGTTCTTCGGAGTCCGCAGCGAGCGCAGCCAGAGAATCTCTTCGCGGTTCCTCGGCAGAACGCCAAGATCCACCACGCCCGCGCGGAGATCGAGCAGCATGGCGTCCTTTCCCAGCGCTGACTCATCGGCGAGGATCGCACGCAGCCGGTCTTCCTGTCCTTCAAGCAACAGAAGTTCCCAGCAGCGTGCCCGCAGGTTGGACTGCGTGATAGGGTTCGCGGTCCGCATCGCTTCGAGCAGTGTGTCGACGATGCGGTCCTCCCCGTGGAGCGTGGCGAGGGCGAGCCGTTCCGGCCGCTCCTTTCCGAGTGTCGCCCATGCACCGAGCGGTGTCGCCCAGGCGCGGATGAGCGTCGGTGTCATCTCGATCCAGTGATCCGCGGCGATGCGCTCGCAAAGCTCGCGCCGCCATTCGAGCGCCTCCATCTTTGGGAGATGCAATTGAAGTGAGTCGCTCAGCCCCTGCGGATCAATTTCGCGCAGCCGCGCGTATGCCGCCCGGCGAGCGTCGATGACGTAGTTGGGCGAGACAACGATGCGGCGCAGTGCCTGGCGATACTTCGGGTCCTGTCCAAGCCGATCGCCCGCGGCCATGGCTGCGAGATAGTCGCGGCCTGGCCGACCCGGCTCACCCAGGACCGCGATCGGATTATCGATCGTCGGCGTCGAGCAGCTGGACAGATGCATGAGCGCGTACGCGAGCACGAAGGTGGAAAGCACGCCAAGCGGCACGGTACGGAAGGGCTTCTGCATCGGGGACCACTGAACAATCAGAGGAGGCGGATAGGGATCTCGTCGAACATTGCGTGTTGGTCTGACGGGGCGGTCCCGTATTATCAAAGGAAATGCCGAATCGCACTCGACACAGCCTGCCAATTGCTTCGCCCCCACTTGCTTCGACCGGCACCGAAACCGTGTTGACCGCGACCGTCAGGGGCGGCGGCTGTCCGGCCAGCCCCGAAGCCAGCCCGGAAGCCAACCCGGAACTAATCGAGCGCGTCCGAACCATCTTGGATCTGATCCGCCCGGCCGTGCAGGATGACGGGGGCGACGTTGAGCTGGTCGATGTCTCGCCCGACGGGCTGGTGCGGGTCCGGTTTCACGGGGCATGCGTCGGGTGTCCATCAAGTTCGATCACGCTGCAGACGGGGATTGAGCGGAACCTGCGCGACCATGTGGCCGAGGTCACGAGCGTCATCGCGATCCCGTGACGGCCGGCGCCCGGCCACTACCGCCGGGGGACCTGGCAGCTGGGACCTGGCAGCTGGGACCTGGCAGCTGGGACCTGGCAGCCCAGAGCGCGTCTACGAGAATTCCCTTCCACCAGCCGCAACCCTCGGCTACGCTCTGCCTCGACGACTGTACTCGCAGGCTGCGGTCACCGCCCGATGGGCAAACACCAGTGGCCAATCGCGGAGGACAGTCGTGCTGGTCGATGATGGGTCGCCGCTCTGCGACCTGTCGCCGCCGAGCAGGCGACCCTCGCAAAGACGCGGGGAGAACAGGCAGGAGGTCCTGGCGATGCTGGTCATCACACGCAAAGAAGGCGAAGAGGTCATCATCGGCGACCCCGCGGCGCCGATCGGTATCGTTCGCATCGCCACTATCAAAGGGGACCGCGTCCGGATCGCATTTGAATTCCCGCGCGAGGTCCCGGTGCATCGGCGCGAAGTTGCGGAGCAGATTCTGTCCGCCGAGGCAGCGCAGGCCCAGATCATCGGATCGATTCGACCGGCGACGGGCGAAGCAACCTGACGGGCGACGGGCACCGAGCGGCCCGTTTCAACAGGCACCTGCAACGGGCACTTGCAACGGGCACTTGCAACGGGCACTTGATCACCAGACGGTCCTCCCCTCAGCGGGGGGATCGTTTTTCGTTTGAAGCGAACGAGTCGAATTGCCGCGCATGAAAAGGCCCCGGTCTTGGGTTGCAAGACCGGGGCGTTGCTTCTGTCGCGGCGAATCGATTGGCTATCCATGCCTGTCGCTTCGCCGCCCGAGCCGTGCCGCCTATCCGTAGCGGGCTCGGTCGCACAGCCGGGAAAAGGCCCCACGGCGCTTCGACCTCGAAAACTTCGAAGAGGAAGAAGCGTCGTGAAGTCGGATGTGCGGCGGTCGCTCACTCCGTCGCAGGGAACTCCTGTCCGCCGTCCTTGGCGGGCGCTTGTTCCGCTCATCCGCACCCAGAAACCGTTCGCCCGTGTGGAGAACGGCAATGGGTGCTTCCCTGCCCGGAAGCCGTCACCGATCCTTGGCGACGGCCGACGGGCGAATGTCCTGGCGAATTGCGGAGAGATCGGTCGGGATCCGTCCGCAGCGTGTCGTTCGATCGGTGCCGTTCTACTGACTTCCTCGCGCTACTTCGCCGCCGCGTCCGTGCGGCGGCGATCGGCGAGAGCTTGCCTCGCTCGTCGCCACACATCGGCTTGAGAGGGCTGCAGCGCCTGCTGCTCAGCCTTCCATGCCGTCGGATCACAGAGCTCCAGGTGATCCCGAACACCCAAAATCATCACACTCCCGGAGAGTCCAAACGCCTGAAGCAGCCGGTCTGGAATCCGTACCCGGCCTGCACCGTCGATCGGCAGTCGAGCGGCCTGCGAAAAGATCAGCCGTTCAAACTGCTGCATGTCTTCGTCACCGAGAAGCGATCCGCCCAGGGCCGTCGAAAGCTCCTGGAACGTCTTCTCGGGCCAGAGCCAAAGGCTGCCGTTCGAACCCGGGGCTGCGATGAGCGCTTCGCCGTGAAGCTCCGGCCGCAAAACATCGCGGAGTTCCGCGGGAATTGCGAGGCGTTGCTTCGGATCGAGGGAATGCTCATACTCACCGAGGAAGAACACACGACACCTCAGTTCTGACAAGTGGAAAAGTAACCCACTCTGCCCCACCTTTCAACACTTCTCCCCAAAAAGTTTTCATGTGCTCTCGAAGAACCTTCGAGACCCCGCTTGGCAAGACCCATTAAGCGTGGCAAATTCAAGAGTTAGCGAATTATCCACAGGCCGCTCTCGCCGCTGTGGAAATGTGGGGAGTCCGTGCGGATATGAGCACCAAGAAGCCTGGCAAGCCTGCAACGTCACCAGACACCGCGCCCCCAGCGACGGAGGCGGTCGCGCCTCCCATTGATCCACGGCTCGCAGCGCTCGCGCTGATCCCCCACAGCAGCTTCATCCTGACCTCGGCATTCGGCGAGATCCGCGCCGGCGTCGTGGTGCACTGGGTCCAGCAGGTTTCGTCGACGCCGATGCTCGTGGTCGTGGCGATTGAAAAGGGGCAGCCGCTCAGTCCGGTGATTCGCGACAGTCGGCGCTTCGCGCTGTGTCAGCTCGACAATGACGACCGCGTGCTCCGCCGAATGTTCGAGGGCGAGCGGGCCGACCCGTACACCCGCCACGAGGTCTTCGACCCGTTTCTGGGCATCGCCACGATGACCACGGCCGGCGGCGTTCCTGTTCCGCTCAAGAGCCTGGCCTGGCTCGACTGCGAACTGTCGCGGCATCTGGATGTCGAGGGGAACTGCGAGCTGTACATCGGGCTGGTGCACAGCGGCGGCGTGCTGCGGCCCATGAGCGACGCGCAGGTGCCTGTCGCGGCGCGTGCCCCCGGTTCCGCAGTGCCGGGTCGGGTGGAGGCGAGCACGATCCGTCCGATCCAACCGCTCAACGGGCATGCCAACGGGCACGCTGGTCCGCGGTCGACTAACGACGCGACTCACGGCGCCAAGCGACGAGCGTGAGCGTCCGCCTACACTCGGCGAATGTCGATGGATGTACGCCCGGTCGCAACTGGCAAGACGATGACGGAAAAGGTGGCGGCGGAGGTGGCGCGCCGAGTCCCGCTGCTGTCGCCTCGCCCAGGACCGTTTGTGAACGCCTCCAACCGGTGCAGCCTCGACTACCGCGCGGAAGCGGTACTGCTGCCTGAGCTGGGCTATCCGATCATCGACGCGCACACGCACGTGAACGGCCCTGAGGCTGCGCGCGTCATGCTGGAAGCAATGGACCTGTACGGCATCGGCCGCGTCTACTCGATGACGCTGATCGAACAGGTCCCGGCGATCCAGGACCTGTACGGCGATCGCATCCGTTTCATCGCGATCCCGGACTGGGCAAGCACCGATCGGCGGCTTGCCAACGGTGCCGGGTTCCTCAAGAACATCGAACGGTTCCACGCGCTCGGCGCCCGCATCGTCAAATTTTGGCAGGCCCCGCGCACGATCGATCTCGCGACCGATGCCGGCGATCCACGCCTCTTCGCGATCAACGGTCCCGACCGGCTGCGCGCGATGGAACTCGCTGATTCGCTCGGCATGACGTTCATGACGCACATCGCCGATCCCGACACGTGGTTCTCCACGCGCTACAAGGACGCATCGAAGTACGGCTCGAAGAGCTCGCACTACGAGCCGCTGGAAATTCTGCTCGATCGATTCCGCCATCGAACCTGGATCGCCGCGCATATGGGCGGCTGGCCTGAAGATCTCGCGTTCCTGTCGGGGCTGCTCGATCGGCATCCGAATCTGCATCTCGACACCAGCGCCACGAAGTGGATCGTGCGCGAACTGTCAAAGCATCCGCTTGTCGATCTCACTGCGTTCGTGCAGCGCTACCGCGGACGTCTCTTGTTCGGATCCGACATCGTGACCGCCGACGAGCATCTGAAGAGCGTTGAAGGCAAGACGGAAATGCAGGCGAAGGCGGAGAGTCCGGAGACTGCGTTCGATCTGTACGCGAGTCGCTACTGGGCGCTGCGCATGCTGTGGGAGGGCGAGGGCTCGATGGAGTCACCGATCTGCGATCCCGATCTCGCCATGGTCGCGCCGGAGTGTCATCCGGCGAACGCTGCCCCGATGCTGCGCGGTTCGCAACTCGCACCGGATCTCCTGAAGTCGCTTTACCACGACGCGGCGATGGCCGTGCTCCCACATGCTTAGGGACCGATGCGAAGGGACTATGGGTTGAGCCGCACCTGCTGCTGCTTCTGGTTCGATCCGCGGCGATACATCAGCTCGTAGGCGAAGTCCTTCGTCGTGTTCGCGCCGACCGTCGATGTGAACTCCGGTGTGCGGTAGTCAAAGAGTGCCGGACTCAGCGCGCTCTGCATCGTCACGTCGCCATCGATCGGGAAACGCCACGCGACAGTCACCGGAACGTCGCGATAGTTGCGGATCCGCTCGACGCGCACCTCGTGGTCGTTCCAGCCGGCGATCGCATAGCGCTGGTCGATCTTCTCGCCGCCCGCCGGACTCACGAGCTTGTCCGTGTTGCCGACCTTGAACCAGAACTCGTCGCGGTAGTTCCGCTGCACGATCCGCTCGAGCAGGACCTGCGGGTCGCTCCCGAGATTGAACTCGAACTCCTGCCCGATCGGCACATACTTCGTCGTGACGAATGCCAGGACGCCGAGTCCGTCATTCGATGCCGTCGTCTGAAAGAGCCGCACCGTTCCGTCCGGCAGCGGCGAACCGCCCAGCGTGCTCGCCTCGTCGTTCCGCACGAGATACAGCCGCACGAGCCCGTCGCCGTATTCCTGCGGGCGATAGCGGTACTCGACGCGGAACGGCACCTTCGTGCCTTCGAAGAGCCGCATGCGCTTCGACCAGCCGTTCTTCACCGTTTCCGTTCCGGGAACGGTGAAGATGAAGTATTCGGAGAGGCCTTCCTTGACGATCTGCTTTTGATCGTCTGCTCGCTCCTTGAAGCTGTCGGCGAGCGCACCACCGACTGCGGCGCGGGCCGGTGCCGGCATCGACTGCACCGCTGCGCCTCCGCGCAGCCGCTCGAGCACTTCATTCGAAACGATTCCGCGCTGCGCGAGCGCGGCGATCTTCTCGACGAGATTGATCGTGCCGACGACCATCCGCACGCTGGCGTGCTCATAGTCCTCGCCGGAGTTGTTGATGATCGTCACGAATCCCTCGAACGACATCGACGACTCCGGGCGATCGACGGTCCCGACGTAGTCTGCAGCCCACGAGATGCCGCTCGTGAAGTAGCTGATCTCAACCACGGCGTCGCCGTCAAATGACGACTCCACGGTCCAGTACAGCGCCTGCGGCCGATCGTGCGGAAAACGCGTGTCGATCAGTTCGAGTCCCTTCGGGCTGCCCGAGAAGCGCAACGACACGCTCGATGCGTCGATGAGCGTGTTGGCCCAGGAGAACTGCAACTGGTTGGCGCCGGTGCGCACGGTGAGATGACGGGTCTCGCGCACGAGGGTCAAGTCCTCGCCGTTGTAAATCGTCAGCTGCACGCTATCGCGTCCCGGCAGCGTCGACATGTCGATGTTCTGGGCGGGCGCCGTCCCGGCGAGGAGGAGCACAAGCACGATCGCGATGTATGTGATGAGTCGCATGGAGGTATTCCCTTCTTCGATGCCGATCACCATTCGTTGCGAATCAGGACATGCAGCGTTTCGGTCGTCTTGACCGCTTTCTGATCGGCGCCGCGCGGTGGCGCGCTCACGTGAAAGACGACGCGGTCACTCGTTGACTTCTGGGCATCGATCTCGCGCAGCGTCCCATCCTGCTGAAGCTCCCACTCCACCGCCCGCTGGTCTCTGCCGACGACCTCGTTGCGCAGGTGACGCATGGATTCCGCGATGTCGATCGTGACCGCTTCGTCCTTGAAATTTTCGATCTCGTACTTCACGATCACGTCGTGGTCCGAGAGAACGCCCGCGGTGGGTGTGCGCTCGCGCCGCTCGATGATGCGCCGCACGACGACGTCCTTCGCGACGCCGACGAACAGCCGCAGCTCGTCGTCCTTGGACGCGAACGGCGCCCAATCCTCGCCGAGGAACGCCACGGTCCCCCTGCCGTCGTCCTGAAAAATGCGTGCTTTGCCGGGTTCCAGGGGGAACGTGCCGAGACCGCTCGCGACGTCGTTCTTCAGCACATAGTGCATCGGAATCTTCAGCTGCTGCTTGGCAGGATCAAGCATTCCGAAGCTCGCGAGATCGGCGGTGTAGGTCTTCCGCACCGGAACGTTGTCGATGCGGGCGGCCAGAATCTTGCGCGTTTCGTTGCGTCCGATCGGCCGTTCAAGCCGCTCACCGAAGCCCATGGTCATGCCGCTGGCGCCGAACTCCTCACTCGTGCGATTGTGAAGCTGGACGTACTGCCAGAGCGTCAGCGTCTTCTCGTCCTTTGCAGTCTCGGCCCGGTATTCGTAGGTCTTGTCCACGCCCGCGATCACGTAACTGATCCGTACCTTCGCAGGTCCGGCATCGGGTGCGGCGACCTGCCACGTCAGCGCGTTCTCGCCGGGCGGATACGAGACGCTCAGCACGCGGATGTTCTCGGGATCCGTCAGGCTGCGGAACTGAATGGTGTTCCGATCGATCGCTGTGTTCGCCCACGCGAAGACCACGTCATTCGCCCCCTTCGCGAGCGGCACCGTCCGTTCCTCTTCCACGAGCGTGATGCCGAGCCGCTCCAGTCGAATCTCGACGCGCTCACGCTCCGGCAGCGCAATCAGCTTCACACCGGCAAACGTCGTGGGAGCAAGGCCGATCAGCGCGACGAACGAGAGAGCGAAGGCGGCCGCATGGAAGCGTGACATCGAGAGCAACTCCTGAGAACGAGAGCAAGGGAAGGAAGCGCGCAAGGCGCGCCGGCGTTGGCCCATGGCCGACGATGGCGCTGCGCGGACAGTACGCGATATGGTTTTCGAATGGGAATTCGGACGTTGCGGTCGATCGTGCGGCCTGCGCCGCGCATGCCACGTCCCGCGCGTTCGTTCGTCGTCAACGGCAGGCGGCTGTCCCGGCCCAGCGCTGCATCCACGCGCGCTTCCTCGCGTCCGCTTCGTCAGCGCGCCGAGCATCATCGGCAGGACGGTGGCGACTCGGTGGATCGGCGATCCACGCCACGAGCGTCCGAGTGGCGCTGAGCGGATCGTCCCTCGAAAACGTCGTCGTCGCGACGTCCGGCGGCTGGAGCGCCTCAGCGCAGTCCACTTCGCTCAGGACCGGGACCCCCGCTGCAACTGCCCATAGGCTCGGGAGTTGTGAGCAGGCGGCCGGCTGCCCTGTCGTCCAAGACCGTCGACCAAGCGCGGCCGCGCCACCCGTCGCAAGTCCGTCCCCGAGCACCAGCGCCACGTCCAGCCCGTGCACGATCTCCCATGGCTGCGCGATGCGCGGGTCGTGCACGAGTCCAGACTCACGCCCCGACGTTGCCGTCCACCGTGTCATCCACTGGTTCATCCATTGCGCCGTCGTCCCGCTGCGGGCTGCGCGAGGATGCACCACGAGACGAACGTTCAGCCCGCGCACGGCGACCGTGCTGACGATGTCGGCGGCGCGGCGCACGTCACAGTGCGCTACGGGATCCGCAAGCAGTCCGACGACACACACGGAATCATCGGCGCGCCATGACGCGCGCACCCGCGCGCGATCGCACGGTATGCGCGAGGCATCAACAAAAGCGTGCGACGGCTCAGGCACGATGATCTCGATGTTCGCATGCGTCGCGCGCAGATCATCGTGCAGCGCCCTGCTCCAGCACACGAACCGCTCGGCCCGCAGCGGCGCGAGCGCCCGGCGCAGCGATCGGCGCGCGAGCGCCGGTTCGCGCAGCGGCGGGCAGAACGCACCGGACACTTGCAGATCGAGCGAGCGGGCGATATGCACGGCGGACTGCGGTCCGACGATGAAGACGCCGTGACTCCCGCCCACCAGTGCCGCGAGATCGGCGGCCTGCGCAATGAGCGTCGCACCGTCATCAGCGGCGGCTTCAATCAGGTGCATCGTGGAAACGTGAATCTCCTGCGGCTGAACAGGTTCTTCGGAGTGGATTCTTCGGAGTGCTCAGCGTGGACCGAGATTCTCGCCGAAATCGATCCGCTCGTACTCGTAGAACAGCTTGCCGATCTGTTCGCCCAGCTCAATCGCGAGCTTGTCTTCGACCACACGCCGCTTCGCCACCGTGTTGATGTGATCCTGATCGACTTCGCGCACCTTCCCGACCAGGTCGTACCCGGGACCGTCGCTGCCGGGAAAGGTTCGAATGTTGTTCACGACATCGATCACCTTGATCACCGCAGTGGCGGTTGGCGTCGCGCCTGTCGAGATGCCGCCGCTCGCATTGCCACCGTCGCCCACCAGCGAAAAGCCCGTCACCTGCACGTAGATGACCTGCTGACACTCGAGTTCACGGCCGATTGCCGCGATCGACAGCGGCTTCGCGCCGTCTTCGCGCTGGCGCGTGAGGATGATTGCGTCGGCAGGGCGCACTGCACTGGGAACGAGCGACCGTTCCATGATGTCGCGCGAGACTTTGTCACCGATCGCCGCCCGCATCGACGTGCGGGGCAATACGTTCTGGCGATCATCGACAAAGACGACGGTGCGCACCGGCGCCAGTTCGTGCATGGCCTCGATCTTGCCTGGTCCAAAGATCGCGTACGCGGCAGGCACTCCGACGTTGCAGCCACTCATGCTGCTCAAGGCGAACAGTGCCGAGATTGCGGCGCCGAGCGCCGCCGTCGCGCAGCACTGGCGGCGGGTCGGCTTCAACAGGCTGGGTTGCAACAGGCTGGGCTTCATCATTTGGCGTCCGGGTATTTGTCTTCGATGTGGGTGTAGAAGAGCCACGATGACTTCTGCACGAACTTCGTGAGAAGTCCGGTCAAAATCGCCTGCGCGGAAGCACTCTCGCGGCCGATCCCCTCCTGATTGGGGAAGCTCGATCGCACGTCAAACGTGTACGCATACGCATCGGGATCGAGGCCGTCACGCTCGATGATGCCGATATTGGCGGCTGCGACACCCTCCCACAGATACTGGTTTCCCGGCGGGTTCAAGCGAAACTCATAGATGTCGATGATGACGACACGGTCGACGCCAAGTTCGTCGGCAATCTGGCCGTACGGCAACGTCGTCCAGGCCGGAGTCTGATACTGCCACTGGGCGACGGTCGCCGGTGCGAGCAGCGAAACACCCTTCACGTTCGACTGAATGCGCACTGCGACATTCGCGGCGACGTTTAGCGTGACATTCGGAAAATCGTAGAGCGTTGATGCGTCGGCATGCACGAGCACTGCACACGTGCGGTTCTCGAGACCGTCATACTCGGCAAGCACTTCGATCTTCTTGTTGCGCTCGATCTCGTTGCCGACCGCACCGGCAATGCCCATGACGGCGCATCCGCTGAGGTACGTCGCGCACACGAGGATTGCGACGACTGCAGATGTCGTGGAGTTGATGGCCGGCACGCATTTCATGGAAGAAGACCTCGGAAGGACGCGATCTTGTAGAGCCACGCGGCCAGTGCGAACACCAGAATGAACCATCCGACGCGCGGCGTGACGAGCCGGAGCAGATGACCGCCGAGCCCGCCGCCGGTCGCAGCGACGAACGCCGCAACCACGGCTGCGGCCGCCGTGGCGATTGCGAGCACACACCCAAACGGCTGTGCCCGAAGTGATGCGAGAAGATCACCATCGGCCGCGGCGGCGAACGCCGTCGTCATGCCACAAGTCGGGCATGGTACCCCGGCGGCCGTGACCCAATTGCAAGGGGGCAGTCCAAGCTGATGATGCGTGCCGAGTCCCGACCGGTCGGGGCTCAGCCAGGCCGCCATCGCAAGCAGAGCGATCGCGCCGACGAAGACGATCAATGCCGCCGAGCGCCGGCCCGGATTGCGTCGTCCGGAGACGGCCAACGCGGGAACAGGGGGCGGGGAGACGGTTTGCGACTGATCTGGCGCGACGGACATGAACCCGCGAGGCTACCGGCCCGGAGCCGCTGCGACAATACCCGCCCCCCAAAACAGCGCGCCTCTTTGCAGACCGCGCGGCCAATCCAGCACGCGGTCGTGCGCGGGCGTTGCCCCCGCTCATTAGGATGCGAGGGGAAAGCACCTCGGTGTTCACCGCATGGAAACGGATCCCACACCTCCTGTCACCGGGGAAATCACGCTGCTTCTTTCGGCAGCGCGCGGAGGGGACGCCGACGCGATGGCGCGGCTGCTTCCGTTGGTGTACGACTTCCTGCGCGAACAGGCCGAGCGGTCGCTGCGGCGCGAGCGAAGCAGCCACACGCTGCAGCCGACCGCGCTGGTGCACGAGGCCTGGTTGCGGCTGGCTGACGAGCGCGATGCCCACTTTCAGGATCGCAATCACTTTCTCGCGGTCGCGGGCATGGTCATGCGGCGGATTCTGGTCGATCACGCCCGCTATCGATCCCGGCAGAAACGCGGCGGTGGCGCCAAAGTCGTCTCGTGGGAACGGACGCGCACACTCTTCGGAGCACTGCTGGAGCGCACGCCCGCTGACCGGCGCGTGATGCTCGCTGCCGAATCGGACGAATCGGTCCGGCGCGAAGTCGAAGCGCTGCTGGCAGCGCTCGACGAGGACGATGGTTTTCTCGCGACGCCCGCGCTGTCGAGCGCGCCGTTCGCTTCAGCGCTGCTCGATGCTTCCGACACGTTGCTCGGTGCGAACATCGGTGGCTACACCCTGCTCCGTCGCATCGGCGCCGGGGGCATGGGCGTCGTCTATGAGGCGGAGCAGGCCACACCGCGCCGCCGGGTGGCGATCAAGCTGCTGCGCTCGGAGTTCGCCGAGCGCGGCACGCTGCATCGATTTCGTCGTGAAGCGGAACTGCTCGGACGGCTCCAGCATCCGGGGATCGCTGCAGTCCACGAGGCCGGCGTGGCCCCTGATCCGCATGGACAGCCCGGGCGGGAGCGGCCGTTCTGCGCGATGGAGCTGGTCGTCGGCGTGCCGGTGACCGCGTATGTCGATGAACACAAACTGCAGCTTGGCGAGCGCATCGAACTCATCGCACAGATCTGTGACGCCGTTGATCATGCGCATCGGCGCGGCGTGCTCCACCGCGACATCAAGCCCGCGAACATTCTCGTCACAGCCGATGGCAGTCCGAAAGTGCTCGACTTCGGCATCGCCCGCGCGCCCGACGCACAACCGGCCGCGACGCTCGACACTGCGCACGGGGACATTGTCGGCACGCTGGGCACCATGAGTCCTGAGCAGCTGCGCGGTGATCGCGAGATTGACGCGCGCAGTGACGTCTACTCGCTGGGCGTGCTTGCGTACGAGCTGTTGAGCGGCCGACCTCCGTTTGATGTTCGCGCCCGTGATGTCGCCGCCGCGTTTCGTCACGTGCTCGACCACGAGCCGACCTCCATCGGCCGGCTGCGCCGCGACCTGCGCGGTGATGTCGAGACGGTGGTGACGACCGCGATGGAGAAGGATCCGCAGCGCCGCTATGCGACGGCGGCGGCGCTGGCGAGCGATCTGCGGGCGTGCAGGGACCGCCGCCCGATCGCCGCGCGGCCGCCGAGCGTGCTGTATCGCAGCGGGCGATTCGTGCAGCGCAACCGCGCACTGGTCGGTGTGACGACGCTCGCGTTCGCAGCCGTGTGCACGGCCGCGATCTGGGCGCTGGTGTCGCTGCAGGCGGCGACTCGATCGGCGGAGCGTTCGCGCCGGAGCAACACCAGTCTGATCGGCCCCCTTGAGTGGCTTGACCCGGTGAAGGCCGGCGGCCCGAAAGCGGATCTCGTTGACGCGCTGGACGAAGCGGAGCGGCTGACCGCGGAACTCGATGTCGATCCGGAAGTCGCGTATTCGGTGCGTGAGGTGCTCGGGCTCCGTTACTTCTCGGTCGGCAATTTCGAGAAGGCGGCGCTGCACCACGCCGAGTCGCTGCGCGTCGCCGAAGAGCTGCACGGTCCGAGTTCCGCGCAGGCAGCAACATCGCTGCTGAATCTCGGCATGGCCTACCGCAAGCTCGGGCAGCGCGACGCGGCCATCGCAGCTCAGGAACGGGGACTCGCCATTCGCCGTGATGCGCTGCGCCTGCGCGACACGTCGCTAGCGGAGTCAGAGAACGCGCTGGGTGCCGCGCTCTTCGAAGCGGGTCGCGTCCCCGAAGCGATCGATCACTTTGAGCGGGCGCTGCGCGTTGAGAAATCTCGTCCCGATGCATCGCCAGCTGACATCGCGACGGGGTGCCGCAACCTCTTCCTCGCATATCTCCGGGCCGGCCGCACCACCGAGAGCGCGGCTGCGGCCGAGGAGTCGATCGCACAGAACAAGCTTGCTGGTGTTGATCCGCTCGATGACGCGAGTTTCCGCACCTTCGCCGGCACCGCGCTGCTGCACGGTGGGCAGGCGGAACTCGCGCTCGAGATGTACCAGGCTGCGTATGCGATCCGCAGCCAGCTCCTGCCGTTGCGTCACGCCGACCTCAACGCGAGCCGTTCGTCGCTTGCCAACACGCTCACGCTGCTGGGCCGCCCGCGTGAAGCGGTTCCCTATCTGCGCGACCACATTCGCTACGACGACACGCCTGGTCCCAATCCGGTGGCGAGCGTGGGCTGGATGGCGGGGACGATGATCAAGGCGCTGCGCGAAAGCGGCGATGAGTCAGCCGCCGCCGAGGTCGAGCGCATGCTGCGCGAGGCAACGGAATGAAGGACACGAGCAGTCTGCAGGAATCGGAATGGGTCGATGGACATCTCGACATCGCGTACCTCGCGGAGTCTGGACGTGACTGCACCGTCCGCTGCCCGGATCCCGATCAGGGCTGCCTGAGTTTTCCCGATCTCCATGACGCGCCTGTGCGCATCGCCCTGGCGACGATCTTCACCGAGGCGAAGGCCCCGGGTCAGCCCGCGGGATACATCGACAGCGCTGACGTCGAAGGCGCGAGCGCCGCGGGGCGGTGTCAGCTTGCGTGGTACCAGTCGATGGAGTCGCGCGGGTTCGTCACGATCATCCGCTCGCGCGCTGATCTCGACCGCGCGCTCGTCGTCCCGCGGGATCGCGCGCCGCTCGCCGTTGTGTTGCTCATGGAGTGCGCCGATCCGATGCGTTCTCCTGACGAAGTATCCTGGTGGTTCGAACAGGGCGTGCGTGTCGTCGGGCTGAGCTGGGCATACGGATCTCGATACTCCGGCGGAAACTCCGCGGGCGGAGGAATCACGCCGCTCGGCCGTGATCTCGTGGCTGCCTTCGATGCGCTCGGCATCCTGCACGATGTGTCGCACCTGTCCGACGCCAGCTTCGACGATCTGCTCGCGCTCACCACGCGGCGCGTCGTGGCGACGCATTCCAACTGCCGCGCGCTGCTGCCGCCGAAGGAGCGCCATCTGACCGACACACAGATCAACGCCATCGGTGCCCGCGACGGCCTTGTGGGACTCAATCTCTTTGGCCTCTTTCTCGCTTCAGAGCGCGAGGCCACGATTGAGGACTGCATGCGGCATGTCGAGCACGTCGCGGGGCTCATCGGTCCGGAGCGCACGGGACTCGGCAGCGATCTGGACGGCGGTTTCACGCCGAAGCAGCTGCCGATCGGTCTGCGCCATCCGCGCGACTACAGAGTCCTTGCAGAAGGGCTTGGCGCCCGCAGCTGGAGCGCCGCGCACATTGCCGGATTCCGCGCGGCCAACTGGCTGCGCATCCTGCGCTCGACGCTTCAGTAGAGGACGCGGAAGCGGATCGTCCCGGACACTGCCTTCAGTTCCGCGATCACTTCTTCGTCATACTTTCGATTGACATCCGTGATGACGTAGCCAACGCGTTCATCGGTGCGCAGCCCCTGACCCAGGATGTTGATCTTGCGCCGTGCGAGGATCGCGTTGACCGCGGCCATGACGCCGGGCTGGTTGCGATGAAAATGCAGGAACCGATGGGCCCGCGGAATCGTCGGCACCTGCAGGTTCGGGACGTTCACGGATCCCGCAGTGCTCCCCGTGTTCACGCACTCAACAAGGCGTGATGCGACGAACGCCCCGATATTCTGCTGCGCTTCGGCGGTGCTCCCGCCGACGTGCGGCGTCAGGATCGCACAGGAGATGCCTCGCAATGGCGAGACGAAGGGATCCTTGTTCGACAGCGGCTCCTCGGGAAACACGTCGACTGCGGCGCCGGCGAGATGGCCCGCACGCAGCGAGCGCCCCAGCGCCTCGAGATCCACGATGTGGCCGCGGCTGAGATTGACGAAGCACGAGCCGGCTTTCATCTTGCGGAATTCGCGCTCGGCGATCAGGTGGCGATTCTCGGAGCGGCCGTCGACGTGGAGACTCACGACATCTGATTTCGTCAGCAGTTCGGTCAGCGTGCGACACTTTCGCGCGTTGCCAAGCGCGAGGCGTTCTTCGAGGTCGTAGAACAGCACGTTCATGCCGACGGCTTCGGCAACGACACTGAGCTGCGAACCGATGTGACCGTAGCCGACGATACCGAGCGTCTTGCCGCGGACCTCGCGGCATCCCGCCGCCGACTTGCGCCACGATCCGTTATGCAGCAGCGTGCTCGATTCGAACGTGCGCCGGAACATCATGATGATTTCGCCAAGCGCGAGTTCGACCACGCTGCGGGTGTTCGAGTAGGGCGCGTTGAACACAGCAATCGCGCGGTCGCTCGCCGCCGCGAGGTCCACCTGCTCAGTGCCGATGCAGAAGCAGCCGATCGCGAGCAGCCGATCGGCGTTGGCAAGGACATCGGCCGTCAGCTGCGTCTTCGAACGGATGCCCAAGAGCGACACGCCGCAGATCGACCGCGACAGCTCAGCACCAGAGAGCGCATCGCTCAGCGTTTCGACGCGGTATCCCTCGTTGCGGAGGAAGTCGGCGGCGTCCGCGTGAATGTTCTCGAGCAGCAGCGCGACCATGCGCGACTTCGGAAAGCTCGGACTGCCCGGCAGACGGTACAGCCACAGCACTTCATCGAGCGATCGAACGACGCGGTCCGCGCGCTGCACGACACCCTCGCGTTCAACGTTCTCGCAGTACGCAACGAACTCGGTCGCCGCGCCGAGATCCCGGATTTCGCAGTCCGTTGCACCGTCACCGACAGCGATCACGGGGCCGTCAAGCGCGAGCCGCCGGACCACCTCGGCCTTGCCGCCCGGACGCGCCAGCGGCTTCGTGCGATCAAAGCCCGTGGCCACGTCCTTCGACCAGGTGAACTCGTTGCAGTGCACGTGGGACGGATCGATCCCGAGTTCTTCGCAGATCGGCAGCACGTAATCGCGAAATCCGCTGGAGACCACGTGGATGCGGTCCGCATTGCGGCGAATCACGTTCTTGTTGCGGCGAAACGACGGGCTGATCTTCGATCGCAGCAGCTTGACCACCGCATCGACGTGACGACGTTCGATGCGCAGGACGGCGAGACGCTGCGCGAGCGATGCATCGATGCCGATCGTGCCATCCATCCCTTGACGCGTGATCGCTTCGATTGATTCGATCGCGGCGTCGCGGCGCGGAGCATCGGCCAGAGCGATGCGTGCGAGTTCGTCGAGACCCTCGACCTGCACGATCGTGCTGTCGAAATCGATGATGAGCGTGGGGATCGGATCCATACACGAGGCCGGACGCGAGAGTGGACACGAGCTCGCGCCGGATCGTGGGTTGTATCGCGAATCACGTCCGCCTGCACCGCCGCAGACTCCCGCCGATCGCCGGTCACGTGAGTTGATTCAACGGAACGCAGACGCTGCCATCAACAGTCTGCACGATCAGATGCAGCCGAATGCCGACGCCATGCAGCGGCACGACGGCCGGCGCATCGGTGGTCACCACATGACTCACGATCGTGTCGCAATCAACGCGGCCGCAGGCGAGCCGGAGGAGATCCGCATGCGCCCGTGCCCACGCTTCCACCGGCCTCAGGGCGGCCATGCTGCTGTGGGCAACCACCAGATGCAGTGCGCCGTTCGCATCGACGGCGAGTTCCACGTCGCGGTGGGCCGGACACGAGATCGGCAGCGCATCGAGCCCAGCGATCTGCGACACCAGCGACGTCGGGCGATCGATCGCGGCGGGTGCGACCCGCGGAGCTGTGTGCACTTCGCGCGCGAGCGGCGTGATGCGCGCGCCCGGGGCGGCCGTCCCGCCGGCCGTGGCCAGTTTAGCGCCGATCACTTCGCGACCGATCGGCTTCGGCGCGAGCTTGAGTTCGGGGCGCGTCCCGCTCATCGCCAGTTCGGCTGGCGGGGAGGCGGGTGCGGACCGAGGCGCGCGGCGGATCCGACCGCTCGCGACGCGGATCCGGCGGCATACGTCGTTCAACGTCGGTTCGGGGCCGCTCTCTGCGAGCAGGAACGTGCGCCGGCCCGCCGATTCGATCGCATCCATCCGCTGATACGTTCCAGCGACCGAGAGTTCGACATCGAGAAAGGCCTTGGTGGCCTGATCGAGCTTCGCCATGACCTCGCCCACGCGCTCGTCCGAAGCGCCGAGCACCACAAGTCCGACCGGTGGCACCGGCCATCCGGCGATATGCCAGCGCTCGGCGAGATTCTTCATCACGCGGTATGCCGCCACCGTCGCAGCGTCATCCGCTCCGGTGAGCAGCGTCAACGCGCCGGCAGGCAGCGGACCGTCGACAGCCGCTTCACCCTGCGGGCAGATCACCCAGCGCGCGGCCGCTTCCGCAAGCACATGCAGACCCTCATCGAGCGATTCGGCCGCTTCCAGCCGTCCGCGGAACTGCGGCGCGCGGAGTAGCTCCAAGGTCAATTGCCCGCGCTCGAGTCGGACCAGCGCCGTCGGACCCTCGCGGCGCGCGATCTGATCGGCGTATTGCGTGACCCACAGCCCGCCCATGACCGGCAGGTGTCCGACGATTGCCACTTCGATGGGCGCGGTCACCACATTGCTGTCCTCGATCGATTCGTCGAGTCGGAGAGCGAACGACGTTCCTGTCGATTGCTGGGCGGCGCCGGCCGACTGCTCGATCATGTGCGGCATCAGATAGGGCACGTCCGGACCGTCGGTCAGGAAGAGTGATGCGAGTTCGGCGTACGGATCGAACGTCAAACGCGCCGATTCCGTGGTCTCGCCCGCCTGAGGGAAGCTGGATCGGCGCGATTGGCGCGCGAATTCCCCGCTCCCGACCAGTTGAGGCAGTTCGGCATTCGTGTTGTCGGGCCCGGCATCGGCGTCATGTCGCATATCGATCCACCCTTGGGCACCGTCGCCCGTTGCGTCGGGCTCTGAGGCGCCATTCGATCACAGCCGAGGAACAAACAGCACACTCACCTCGCGCCCGTCCGGACCCAGCTCTCGCATGGTGTTCACGGGGTCAAGCGTTTCGCGCCCGTCGACAATCAGACGATATCGATAGCGGCCGGGCGCAAGCGCCAGCACGCCTTCGAATACACCGAGATCCTGCCGCAGTGCGAGCGGAGCGCAGGCCCACGCATTGAAGTCCCCAACGATGCCAACCTGCATCGCAAGTCCGCGCGGCACAGCGATGCGGACTCCAGCGGGCGACGGGCCCGGCCTCTGCAGCATCTCGATCTCTTCGCGCGTCGGCTTGGCGTTCAGTTCACGAACGCGTCGAACGAGTTCGGCGGCGCGGCTGCCGTTTGCAGCGGGAGCCGGCGCAGCGGTCGTCGCAGCGGTCGCAAGCGGCGCACCGGCTCCAATGGCGGTGTGCGGCGGCACGTGGTCCGCCGGTGCGCGCGGGGCGCTGAGCGCCGATGCAAAGGAGGCGAACGTGCGGGTGCTGAAGCCCTGAGCAACGGGTGAAGAGGGCACCGGCGCGCTGCTTGACGATGCGGCGCGCGGCACGTCTTCTTCGCGCGGTGCTATGGGAACGTGTGCGAGCAGCCAGTCCGCGAGCGCCTCAAACTCGACATCGGCAGTCGAACCCGGGGCGTACTCGGTCACGGCCTGTCCGAGGCTGGCCGCTTCTCGCAGCACTTCGTGGTCGCCGACCACCACCGGAATCACCGCATCGGCGTAGCGATTGCGCAGTGCTTCGAGTACGTCGCGGTCGACGGCTCGGGCATCGTCGTACAGCGTCGCGAGCAGCCGGTACGGAAGCGGACGGCCGATCTTCTCGATCGTCTTGGCGATCGTCGCGAGCTGTTTTTCTGTGCCGCGGAAACTGAAGTAACCGGTCTCGACGGGGATGATCGCTTCATCCGCGGCGCGCAGCGCGTTGAATGTGAGCAGCCCGATCGTCGGTGGACAGTCGATCAGGCAGAGGTCGAAGCGGGGCCGCAGCCAGTGGAGGACGCGGCCGAGTCGCCGATCGCGGTCCGCCATGCCGTTCAACGCGCCAGCCGCCGCCTCCAGCGCCGCAAGTCCGACGGTGCTCGGCGCGAGATGCAGATTGCGCGCGACCTCCCAGAGGAAGTCGCTGCCGTCGAGCGGTCGATCGAGGTTGCCGATGAGCACGTCGCCTATGCCGCGCTCGATCCGCGCTTCAGGGACACCGAGTCCTGCAGCGCAATGCGACTGAGGATCCATGTCGACGAGGAGCGTGCGCAGTCCGCGGCGTGCGAAAGTCGCGGCGAGGTTGATTGCCGTTGTGGTCTTGCCACAGCCGCCCTTTTGATTCACGATGGCGATAGTGCGCATAGCTGGATTAATTTCGGGATGCAGCCTCGACAAACGTCCGTTCGATGCTTTCTCCCCGACACACACGTCCAGTCCGCTTTATCGGCGAACCGTTGCTCGACGCTGTGGCTTTGGTCCCCCACCACTGCGGCCTTCGACAATACCGGCCCAAGTCCGGCGCAAGCAAAGGGAATCGGACGACAGCGTACTACGGAGTGCAACCGATCGCAGCCAACGAGGCGCGCACGGCGGCGTCGGGAAGGACAACACCTGACTCGACGGAACCGATCGCGCGAGGCACGACAAATCGCACGATCCCGGCATCGGCCTTCTTGTCGAATCCCATGCGCGCGAGCACCGTGCTGGCTGACACCTGGTGCGTCCCAGGGTGCGTCCCAGGGTGCGTCCCAGGGTGCGTCCTAGGGTGCGAACCAGGCTGCGCCCCAGCGTGCAAACCGTGCCGAGCGTCCCCCGCGAGCGACGTCGGCAAACCCATCCGCGCGAGCAACGCCCGCACGCGGTCGGTGAGTGCCCCATCGCCGCCGGCGAACGTCGCCGCAACTGTTCCGATCGCAACTGCTTCGCCATGCGTGAGATCTACTCCGGGAATCGTCTCGATCGCGTGGCCGAAAGTGTGGCCGAGATTGAGCACGGCGCGCAAGCCCTTCTCGCGCGGGTCGAGCGAGACGATGCGCGCCTTGACCGCGACGCTCCGCGCGATCAGGTCCTCGACGACGCGGCGGTCGAGGCGAAGGATCTCGTCCACGGACTGTTCGAGGAACGCAAAGTGAGCTTCCCCATCGATCATCGCATGCTTCACGCACTCCGCGAGACCTGAGCGGAGCTCGCGCGGCGGCAGCGTCGCGAGCAGCGTCGGATCGGCGATCACCTCGAGCGGACGCCAGAATGCTCCGGCGAGATTCTTGCCCAGCCCTGAAGTTGGCCCTGAAGTTGGTCCATCCCCCGGCGGCAGCGGCAGATTGATCCCGGTCTTGCCGCCGGTCGACGCGTCCACCATGGCAAGGAGCGTCGTTGGCACATGGACGAGCGCCACGCCCCGGAGATAGCTCGCCGCGGCAAATCCGGCGACGTCACCGACGAGTCCGCCGCCGATCGCGACCATGCAGTCGGACCGCGCGAGGCGCGCCGCGAGCGCTGCGTTCCACACTGTTTCGACCGCCGCCATTGTCTTCGCATCTTCGCGCGCTTCGAGCACCACGCGATGCAGGGCGAAGCCTGCATGCGTCAGCCCATGCTCGATCACCTCGGCATGCGCAATCACGTTGGCATCAACGACCGTGAGCATCCGCGTTCCAGGTGCAAGCCCGCGCTCGCGCAGCAGCGCACCGATCGTGCCGGCGATTCCGATACCGATGCGGACATCGTGCGCGAACTCGCCGGTGACGGAAACGATTCGCGACATTGCGGCCATGCATATTTCCTCTGCGGTGCTCTTAGTGGCGTCAGGGATTGGAGCGATCTCGAAGCAGCGCGAGCGCTTCGGCAGCTTTCACCGCTGCCGGCACATCATCGGCATGATCGGGCCGGCCGTCGAATGGCGGGATGATGCGCGGCGCGGGACGGCGTCCTTTCGCGCGGCGCACTGCTCGGACGCGGGCGCGCAGAAGCGCGTACGCGATCAACATGACGATGACGATCATGGTGAGCACGATGATTGGTGCCAGCCACGACGATGCTGATGGTCCTGCCGTCTGGGTCAGGACGCGGCCGACGATCGCCGGATACTGTCGCAGGGTGCCGTCGCGCGCGGTCGCATCGATCCGCTTGTAGGCGCGGCCGAGGATGGTCACGGTTGCACCGACGCCCACCGCAGGCGGATCCACGACGAACGCGCACACCACGGGCCCGTCCTGCACGCGCACGAACCACTCGTCGGTCCCGTCCCAAAACTGTTCGAGGCGCGACTTCTGTGCAAGCACCCCGGTCAACACCACGGACGTCCCGCGCGTCTCGTCGTTGCTCACGATGGCAAGCCAGTCCGCCGGCGCGGTCGTGTCCGCGCTGCTGACATCGGCAGGCCACGCCCGCACATCAGCGACCAGGTAGTCGAACGCCGTCTCGTTGTGATCGCGTCCGTCGACTGCCGCGCCCAGCGCGATCTGCGCGTCCGCCGAAAGCGGCGGCGGCGCCGCGATCAGGGGCACGCGCCCCACGCGCCGAGCAGGACCGCGAGATCGGCCGCATCGGTCGAGCCGCTCCCGTTGAGATCACCATCGGGCGTGCCCCACGCGCCAAGCAGAATCGCGAGGTCCGCCGCGTCAACGCCCGCGGATCCGTTGAGATCGGCGGAACACGCGGGCGGCGGGGCGAGCTGCCGTTCATACGCGCCTATGTCAACGATCGGCGTGTCGCTGCCGACGACCGGAACGTCGGGAATGTTGACGATCCGCGGGAGACCGTCGAGGTCCGTCGTGATCGCCGGCAGGACGGCGGCGTTGCTGCCAATATCCAGCAGCGGGCTCGTCTCCTTGAGCCGGTAGTTGGCAGCGGCGGGGTCTTCAAACTGCGGATCGACGTTCAGGTTGCCCGCCCCGACGAGCAGGCCCTGCACGTCGCTGAACGTGATGTTCGACGTGCCGCCCTGCGACTTGATGCCGTTGTCGGCGATCGATCCCGGCCCGGTGTTGCCCCACGAGATGCAGTTGATGAACGACGACGTGCCGCCGGTGTTCAACACGCCGCCGGCGTTGGACGTGGCGCTGTTGCCGGTCACCGTAATCATGCGGAACGTGCCGCTTGAATTGGATCCGAGCCAGATCGCGCCGCCCCCGCCGGCACCGGTCGCCTGATTGCCGTGGAACAGGCAGTTCGTCACCTTGGGCTGCGAACCGCCAAAGAACTCAAGGGCGCCCGCACGCTGGGCCTTGTTGCCGACAAACCGGCAGCGCTCAAACACCGGCTGCGTCGCGTTGGCGCTGTCAAACGCCCCGCCGAACGCGCCACCCTGGTTCAACTCGAAGCTGCAGTCAAAGAACTTGGGGCTGCTCTGGAGCAGATAGCCCGCCCCGCCGCCAAACGTGCAGCGGTTGTCAATGAACCGGCAGGTCTGAAAGGTCGGACTTTGATTCGCGAGACAGATGATCGCGCCGCCCTTGTCAAGGTTGCTGGGGCCGGCGCCGTTCGCGTTGCCGCCACGGAGTTCGAAGCCATCGAGCAGTCCCGTCGTGCCCACTGCGCTGGTCACAAGGTGATGCGAGTTCTCGCTGTACGTGGCGGCAGCCGCGCCGTCATTGCCGGCGAGGTCGCCCGAGATCCGAGTGAGATTCGCAACCGGATCCCGCTCCGCGAGTGCCCGTTCGCTGCCCGCAAATCCACCGTAGACCTTCACGCCATTCTTCAGAAGGTGGCTCACGGTGCGCACATTAGTGGACGCCTTGTAGGTCCCCTTTGCCGTCCAGACTTCGTCGCCGTTCACGGCGGCATCCATCGCTGCCTTGAGCGCCTGCGGCCCGAGATACGCGTTTTCCCAGCTCGTGCCGTCATTGGCCCCGCTCGCCAGATCTGCGTTGACGTAGCGAATCGCCGCATCGGCGGCGGTGACACAAGAGAAGGCCGCAATGGTCGCAGCAAGTAGGGATCGCATGCACTGAACTCCGCAAAGAGAGGGGTGGCATAGGGGGGGGATGGAAATTGGCTGCGAGGGAACACCGCCGCGGCAGCGCGGCCAAGTCTTTCTCTCGTCAAACAATGTCGCGAACTGGATCCGTTGCGGTGTCGCCCCCGCAGAAACTGAGACGGCAACCGCCACGGCGGGCCGAGTTTACACCACGAGGTGGGAATCGCCGCCCGCAGAACGGCAGAAGCGGTGATTCACGGGCAGATGGCGGGCTATCGGCTGCGGGTGGCGTTTGGGGAGGAGCGGCCGGCGGAAGCAGAACGGCACCCACCCCGCTTTGGGATGGGTGCCGTTGCTTGCAGGCTGCTGCAATCCAATGACCCTAAGGGGATTCGAACCCCTGTTACCTCCGTGAAAGGGAGGTGTCCTAGACCAGGCTAGACGATAGGGCCAGCGATCTCACAATCCGTGAAGGAGTCCGTCGGTGAATGCTTCAACGACTGGGTCTAGTCAGCCGCGAAGGGTGCAAAGAGTAACAGGCAATGCCGGATGATGCATTGGGCGATTGAGGCGAATGTGGGGAGCAGCGGAGCAGCAGTAGCAGAACGGCACCCACCCCGCTGTGGGGTAGGTGCCGTTGCTTGCAGGCTACTGCATTCCAGTGACCCTAAGGGGATTCGAACCCCTGTTCCCTCCGTGAGAGGGAGGTGTCCTGAACCAGGCTAGACGATAGGGCCAATGTACGGAGACGGTGCCCAGGACGGTTCGGAGTATAGCGATCGCTGTTCAGGCAAGCTAGCCTCTCGCCCATGTCCGAAGCTCCAAACGCGCTCATCGTCTGCCCGATGGAGATCGAGCGCGCCGCCCTCGCGGAGCATCGCGCGATACGCGCCGCGCGCGTCGTCGTATGCGGGCCAGGTTCGGCGGCGGTCGGGCGCTGGGCGAAGGGCGTCACCACGGCGCCGTCGCTCGTCATCCTGGCCGGTGTTGCGGGCGGACTCGCGCCGGAACTGGCGGGGGGCGAAGCGGCGGTCGTCCATGAAGTGATCGATGACCGCGGCATGGCCGTTCCGTGTCCCCTGCAATGCGCCAACGCGCGGAAGGGCTGGCGCGTCGCTTCCGTTGCATCGGTCATCACCACGCCCGCCGCCAAGCAGGCGCTGCGTGCCCGAACCGGCGCCCACATTGTGGATCTCGAATCGGCCGCGTTTGCGCGGGAAGTTTCTGCCCGCGGCTGGTCGTGGGCGATCGTGCGCGGAGTCAGCGACACCGTCACCGATGCTTTGCCGCCGGAAATCGAGACACTCGTCGATGCACGCGGACGCACGCGCACGCTGGCGGCTGCGGCGCTCGTGATCCGGAAGCCGTCGCTCGTGCCGCAGTTTCGCCTGCTCGGTCAGCGCACCGCCGAAGCGATGCGGAACGTCGCCGCGATCATCGAGGTCCTGCTCGCCGAACACGCCACCGCGCGAGCGGGCGCATGAGCGCGACGCCGCCGACGTTGGTCTTCGGTGGAACGTTTGATCCTCCGCACCGGACGCACGTCGCGATGGCGCAGGCGGCGGCCGATGCGATCGGAGCGGCTTCGATTCTCGTCATTCCCGCCGCCGCCAATCCGCAGCGCACGGACGCCCCGCGCGCGTCCGCGGAACATCGGCTCGCGATGACGCAGATTGCGTTCCGCAACGAGCCGCGCGCCCGTGTGCTTGATATCGAAATGACCGCAGCGCGCCCTTCATACACAATCGATACAGTGCGGACGCTGGCCGAACGCGGTGCGGGACCGATGCGGCTTCTGATCGGCGGCGACCAGGCACTCAATTTTCCGACGTGGCGGGAGTGGCGAGATCTCGCGGCGCTTGCGGAACCGCTCATCGTCATCCGTGCACCGTATGACCGTGCACGGTTTGCCGAGGCGCTGCATGCGGCTTTTGGCGTCGACGGTCCCGCGTGGCTGCACCGCGTCGTGCCGGTCGACCCGTCCGACGTCAGCGCCACCGCGGTCCGCAGCGACATCGCGGCGACGGGCCGCTCCGACGATCTCGACGACGAAGTGTCCCGCTACATTCGCGATCATGCCCTCTACCGCCAGTCGAACTCCCATCCCATGCACGACGCCCCCCCGCCACCGCTGACCACCACCGAGACTCGGGCACCCAACGGCTGGCTCGTCCAGCGGAACGCACGCGAGGTCTTCGGCCCCTACTCCGCGACGGAGCTTCGCCAGCACATCAGTGCCGGCCGCCTCGATCAGGAGGATCTCGTGCGAAGGGAGTCTGGTCCCCCGGCTCCGCCAGCTGCGTGGCGACCGTGGCGCGAGTGTCTTGGGGAACTTGAGTCGGAAGCGGGTGTGCCCCCTACAACGCCGCCGACCGCAGCACCGGCCCATCCCCCGCCGCCTGCTCCGGCGCCGCGCTACGGCGCGCTCGAGTTTGTGATTCCAATCGGCCGCCACCCGGTCGCGATCTTCGCCCCGTATGCCGGACTTCTAGGACTTGGCTGCGCTCTCTTTGCTCCGGTGGGTATTGTGCTTGGCATTCTCGCATGGCGCTGGACTCCTCAAGGCCGCCCCGGACGCGGCCGGGCGGTGGTCGCCATCGTGCTCAGCCTGCTCGGGATCGCGTGGAACGTGCCGGTCGTCCTCTCGATGCTTTGACCCTCGTCCCGTTCACTCGCCGCGTCTTCTCATCAACATGCCTCTCGACGACACAAACAAGTACTGGATCGCGCGCGGGCAGCAGGTCTTCGGGCCGTACACCGGCGCGGAGGTCAACGCGTACTACCAGGCCGGCAACATTGCGCTCACTGATCAGATCCGCGGTGAACGCGACGCGGAATGGCTTCCGCTCGCCTACGTCCTCGGCGTCGCCCCGCCGCCTCCCGACATCTCGAGTCAACCACCGATCGGTGTTGCCGGTGTGGGCGGTCACGACGAAGCAATGCCGCTCGCGCTGTGGTCCCTTGGTCTCGCCGTGGCAACGCTCGTCTGTTGCGGCATCTGCAGCGCCATTCCCGGCGTGATCGTCGGAGCATTCGCGCTGCAGAAACCACGCAGCCCCGGTCGCTCGCTCGCGATCGTGGGCATCTGGCTCAACATCCTCGGCGCCATCGTCAGCATTGCTCTCTCGTGGTTCTTCCTCGCGCAGATGGACGCGATCGGCAGAGCGTTCACGCCGTAGGACTTCTGATCCACATGAATACGTCACCGTCTGAACCTCTGGTCCATGGCTCATCAGTGGATGCCGCGCGCGTCACGTTCGTGAGTCTCGGCTGTCCCAAGAACCTCGTCGACAGCGAGAAAATGCTCGGCGTGCTGCACCGGAGCGGTGTGACGCTCGTGAACGAAGACGAAGGTGCCGACACGATCGTCATCAACACCTGCGGCTTTCTTGAAGCGAGCAAAGACGAGTCACTCGACGTCATTCGTCAGGCGATCGAACGGAAGAACCGCGGAGAACTGAAGCGGGTGGTGGTCGCCGGTTGTCTCGTGCAGCGACACCGCGCGAAGCTCTTGGAGTGGGCACCGGGCATCGATGCGATGATTGGTGTCTTTGACCGCGATCACATTCTGGACGCCGTGCGCGGCGCCGACCGCGCCGCACTGCCCGCTGCGGGCGAGGGGCCGCGCTACTGGATCGCCGGCAACGCGCTGCAGGCTGCGAACGAGCGCGGCCGGAACACGGTCGGCCTGACGGTGAACGGACTCGATGGCAAAGGGGTCGGCTACTTCGAGGACGACAGCGGCCGCTTTCGACTCACACCGCGCCACTGGGCGTACCTGCGCGTGAGCGAGGGCTGCAACCAGCGCTGCGCGTTCTGCACGATTCCCGCCATCCGCGGCAAGATGCGGTCGAAGCCGGTCGAAACGATTGTCAATGAAGCGCGGGCTCTCATGGCCGACGGCGCGTTCGAACTGAATCTCATCGGCCAGGACACGACAAGTTTCGGCATGGACATTGGCTATGGGCCCGGCCTCGTCGGCATGCTCGAAGCGCTCAACGAGGTCGCGCGCGACGCCGGTGGCGGATGGATGCGGCTGATGTATGCGTACCCGTCCAAGTTCGACGACGCGATGATCGACGCGATCGCGCGCCTCGATCACATCGTCAAGTACATCGACATTCCGCTGCAGCACATGAGTACCCGCATGCTGAGCAGCATGCGCCGGCATATCACGAAGGATGCGCAGCTCGAGCTGCTGGAGAAGCTGCGTGAGCGGATCCCCGGCATCGCGATCCGAACGACGTTCATCACCGGATTCCCTGGCGAAACGCAGGACGATCACGACGAACTGCTCGATGTCGTCCGCGACTTCGGTTTCGACATGATGGGCGTCTTCAAGTACAGCCGCGAGGAAAACACACCCGCCGGAACGATGGATGAAGATCCGGCGCTGCACGTTCCCGATGAAGTGAAGATCGAGCGCGAGGCGGAACTCATGCTCGCACAGCAGGAGGTCGCGTTCGAGCAGGCGAAGTTCGTGGCCGAGCAGAAGTGCCAGTTCGATGTGCTCATCGACGCGAAGGCGCCCGGCAAGACGAAGGGGCGCGCGACGACCGGCGTCACCAAGAGCGGTCAGCTGTACACGGGCCGCGCGTACTTCCAAGCCCCCCAGGTCGACAGCGTGACGTACGTACACGCGACGGAGGATCTCTCACCGGGCGAACTCGTCCGCTGCACAATCGTCGACGCCGACGGTTACGACCTGATCGCGCAGCCCTCGCACGAGATGGAGAAGAAGATCCGGCTGCCGATCATGAAGTGATCTTGCGCCGAACGCACATTTCGTTGACGACGGGTGATCACCAAACTACTCTTCAGTGACGAACTCCGAATCGAGTTGCTTCTCGATCAGACGACCACGCCCGCCGCTTGTCAATACCGCTCGGAGAACCAGTGCCCGAATCGATCACAGCGCAGAAGCCGCGAAGAACACGCTCCGAAGCGACTACGATTCCTACGCCGAAGGCGTACGAAGGTCCGGGTTCGACGCATGCACTGAACCTCGGAGACGCGCGCGAACTGGACTGGATCGCGGACGGCGCTGTGCACCTTGTCGTCACGTCGCCTCCCTACTTCAATCTCAAGAAGTACAACGACTGCCCCGGCCAGCTGGGAGATCTGAACGACTATGAACGATTCCACGACGAGCTCGATCGCGTCTGGCAGCACTGCTTCCGCGTGCTCGTGCCGGGCGGCCGACTGATCGTGAACGTCGGCGATGTGTGCGTTGCCCGCCGCGAGAATGGCGGCCGGCACCATGTCTTTCCGCTGCACGCGGACATCGCGGTACGAGCCCGACGCGTTGGCTTTGATTACCTCACGCCCATCCTCTGGAACAAGATCGCGAACGCGCGCTTCGAAGCCGAGGGGAACGGCGGCGGGTTCCTCGGCAAGCCGTATGAACCGAACGGCATTGTCAAGAATGATGTGGAGTACGTGCTCATGCTGCGCAAACACGGCAAGTATCGAAGTCCGTCGGAAGAGCAGCGAGCATCGTCGCGGCTCACCAAAGACGAGCAGTCCGCATGGTTCCGGCCGATCTGGACCGATCTCACCGGCGCCTCCACGAAAACGCATCCAGCGCCGTTCCCGGTTGAGTTCGCGTACCGCCTGGTGCGAATGTTCTCGTTCACAGGAGACACGGTGCTCGATCCATTTGCGGGCACCGGCTCGACAAGCCTCGCGTCGCTTCAATGTCACCGTAACAGCATTGCCAACGAGCTCGACCCAGCTTACTTCGCGCTCGCGGAGTCTCGACTGAAGAACGAGATCGACCAGCAGCCGATGTTCGGCGCGCGGGCGTCACTCAGCGTCAGCCGGAAAAGCGGTCGACGTAAGCACGGCTGATCTCATGGATGAAGGCGTCGTAGTGATCCAGATCTCCGGGCTGCGGCGCGGGATTCCCTGTGTGCAATAAACAGCCCGCGGTGTTGTCGCAATCGATCACGATAGTCACGAACGCATCAAATCCGGTCTGACCATCTGCTGTCCGTCGGTGCAGACCCCGCAGGTGCTGGACGATGGCTCCCGCTGCCTCAGGTTGTTTGTGCGAGGTGAATAGAACAGGTCCAGCAGGCAACCGGCGCGTCGGAGATGCGTATTTTTCCGCGATGTTCACGACAACGATTCCGCAGGCGATCGCTTTCGGCTCACCTTTATGCACGATCTCATGCGATGACGACAGCTCGTCATAGATCCGAGGTTTTGTCTTCGAGTGTTCGGTCATGCATTGCTTTGCCTCCATCGCGACACGCAGTTGCGAGATCTTCCCCATGACGATCGACGACGAGGCGAGCGGCACGATGATCGCGTCTGCAGGCGTGCCGATCGCAAGATCCAGACTTTTTGTCTTACCGCTGGCAAACGTATGCGCGGCGTTCACGCCGCCGACGATCGTTCCTGCGCCGGCGTGCGATGCCATCGCTGGGCACGCACGAAGGAGGTCTGCCAAGACGAGCTCACAGAGCTTCCTCGAGTGGTAATCAGAGCGCGGATGATATCGGTAGACCTTCCGCCCGTGCTTATTGTCGTTTGCTACGTTCGTGCTCATCCATCTGGCAAACTCTTCGGGGGCGCCCATATGCGCACGCTAACTCAGGACTGTGCTCCTTGCGCCCGGTTCACCGCCTCCCCGCGCTCCGCTCACCGCCTGCCGGTCTGAATCCGAGCCGCACGGAGCTCGAGCGCGTCGGCTTCCGCGTCCCGTCCCCCAGCGCGGCAGACGGTCGCGAGATTCTTGAGCGGGACCACGAGCTCGGCGGACTCGGCGCCGCGCGCAGTCTCGAGGATCGCGATCGATCGCCGGAACCCGACTTCGGCGATGACGAAGTGCCGCTGCGACGCGTGCAGCAGCGCGAGATCGTTCAGCGCGGGCACGATCGCAGGATCATGCGATCCATGCGTGCGTTCCAGAATCACGAGCGCCCGCTCGAACAGCCGCTGCGCGGCGGCCGGTCGATTCTGCCGCTCAGCAAGCGCCCCGCACTCCCGCAGCGGCGCAACGACCGCCGGGTGCTCAGGGCCCGCTGATGCTTCCATGATCGTGAGCGCGCGAGCCGCGAGCGGTTCCGCCTCCGCGTATTGCCCTGCATTTCTCCGCAGTGCGGCGAGGTTCATGGCGCTCGCGGCAACGGACGGGTGAAACAGACCCAAGGTCCGCTCGCGAATGGCGAGCGCCCGCCGGTAAAGCGGCTCGGCGCGGTCAAACTGCGCCTGCACCGCATAGAGCGACGCGAGACTGCTGACGCTCGTCGCGACGTCGAGGTGCTCCGGTCCGCGCGCAGCTTCGAGCACCGCCACCGCGCGCTCATAGAGGGACTCCGCCTCCGTGTAGCGCCCGCTCGCCGTGTACAGCGCGGCGAGATTGTTCAAACTCGCCGCAACACTCGGATGGGCGCTGCCGAGGTTGCTCTCCCGAATGGCCAGCGCCCGGAGGTACAGCGACTCGGCCCGCGAAACTTGGGCAAGCGCCTTGCAGCATCCGGCAAGGTTGTTCAGCGCGACCGCGAGACTGATGTGCTGCGGACCCAGCGCCGCTTCACGTATCACGAGTGACCGCTCCAGCATCGGCAGCGCCTGCGCGTACCCGGATACGGCCTCGAGAATCATCGCCGTGTCGTTGAGGCACAGCGCGATGTTCATGTCATCGTGACCGAACTCCATATCGGCACGTTCGAGCGCCTGCGTCGCGCTCGCCAGCGCCCGGGCGTGATCGCCGCTCTCGAAAAGCTGCTTCGCCTCCGCGCGGAGCGACGCCCAGTCGCCGCCGTGCGCCGACGAAGCCATCATCACCAGGAGGCCGAGAGCGATGGCAATCAACAAGGCGCCGTGATCGCGCAGTTCCATGGCATCACCCTTTCGATCTGCCGATGCGCTCGACCTGCTGCAGGTAGCGCGCGACGTCGTCATTGGGCTTCACTTCATGGGCTCGACGCAGCAGCGGTACGGCATCGTTGTAGCGACCGAGGCTGACGAGGAGCTGGGCGTGACGAATCTTCGCATTGACTTCGAACGCGTCGATACTCTCGGCACGCTCGTAATAGAAAATCGCGCGCTCCGGTTCGCCGGTCTTGCCGAAGTGCTGTCCCAGCAGCATGAGTGCTTCGCCGTCCAGCGGATCGATCTTGATGATCTCCTCGAGAATTGCCGCTGTTTCAGCGGTGCCTCCGCCCTCGGCCATGCTGAGCCGCGCCTCCAGCTTGAGCAGCTTCCGCCGATCCCCCTCACCGAGCTCCCCGCCGCGCGTCGTGCGCAGATGCGCCGCGAGCTCGCGCGCCTGCGGCAGCGCCCCGCGCGCCGCGAGCACCTCCGCCGCGTGCAACGGCCGCGCAATCGGCTGCGCGGTGTCGAAATCGAATCCGCGACGGTACGCCCGCGCCGCGAGCGTCATCAGGTTCTCGCCGACGTAGATGTCACCAAGCGTGTGCAGGCTGTCGACGGTGGACTTGCCGAGCAGGTCGAGCGCCTCGAGATTCTCCGCCGCCTTCAACGGCTGCTTCATGCCGAGATAGGTGTGCGCCTGCAACAGCCAGAACTCGCCCTTGTTCGGATACCGCTCAATGAGTCCGTCGAGCAGCGAGGCAGCGTCCTCAAACTTGTTCTGCTTGAAAACGCATTGCGTCAGACCGAGACGCCATTCACTGCTGTCCGGCTGCAGCAGCAGGGCGTTGCGGAATGCGGTTTCTGCCGCCTGAAAATCCTGCGTTGCTGCGTAGGCGAATCCGAGCAGTCCGTACGAATACGAGTCACCGCCGCCGAGTTCGATCATGCGCGTGAACGCGCGGATCGCTTCGTCGTACGTTCCGTTGCGCGCATGAATGAGGCCGATGTTCCGCCAGGCGCGGCGGAAGCTCGGGAACTTCGCCACGGCCTGCGTGTAGTTCACAAGCGCTTCCGCCATCTTGTCCTGCTGAAAGCGAATGCCGCCGAGGGTGAAGTCGAGGACCGCCGAGGAGTCGGGCTTCATCGCCTTCGCAAGCTGAAGTTCCGCCTTCGGAAGCTCCTTTTCCATGAGCGGACGAAGCTTCTCCAGGATCTTCACTTCGTCAGGCGTGACACGCGGCTCGATCTCCGCGTTGGTGCCGTATGCGCCAATGAACTGCCGCTGAAACGTCGGGTCGTTCCAGATCGCCCCAATACTGTCACGAGTGCTAGCACGAGCGCTGGCACTACCTTGGGCCGCTGCCGGCCTGCTCACGATGAGCGCGATAGCGGTCGCGAGCGACAGACGTACGAACGTGAAACTGTTGATCGTCATGATTGATCTTTCTGCGGTCTACGGTTGAAAGCGGATGCCCACGCGCATCTTGCATGAGACGCGCTCTCCCGCTTTCACAGCCGGTTCAAACTTCCACTTCTTCACCGCGTCAAGCGCGGGCTTCTCGAACGCCGGCAACGAAGCCTTTTCAACGCGCGGATCCTGGACTTTGCCGACGGCATCGACGACGAAGATCACGGTGACCACACCTTCGAGCTTCTTCGAGCGCAGCGCCGCCGGATAGGTGGCCGTCGCCTGAAAGATCGCCCGCGGCTTCTGATCGATCTCGCTGAGACTGAACGCGCCTTCGAGCTTCTCGCGCAGTCCGTCGTCCTTCCCGCCCATGCCGCCGATACGGCCGCCCGACGCAAAGCTGAGCGTCTCCGCGAAATCGCCGCCAGTCCCGCCCTGACCATCCAGCGCGGCCGCCAAAGCGCTCAAGCTCGCCGCTTCCAGTTCAGGAGCATCAATCTGCGGGGCGACATCGAGGTTCTTGAGGAGTTCAGCAGCATCCGGCGGCTCCTCGCGTGCCACGTCCTCGATCTCTTCCTCGTCTTCGGGCTCCTTCGGTTCCTCCTCCGGCAACGGCGCGAGAGGTTCGTCGCCCAACAGATCCACCTCCTGCACGGTCTGCCCGTCATGCCGGGCGCCGGGAAAGAAGTATCCACCGAACAGGACGAACCCCGTATGCAGCATGAGCGCGCTGATGACACCAATGAGGATGCGTGCCATCGCTACTTCCGCTCCGTGTTGATGCCAACCTTGGCGATCCCGATCCGACGCACTTCGTCAAGTACCGCGATAACGTGCTTGAAGTCGGCCCCGGCATCGCTGTTGATGATGACCTTCGGATCGGTCGACGTCGTCTTCAGCGTCTGCAGCTTCATTGGAAGCTGCGCGATCGAGATCTTTTCCTTGTTGTAGAACACCTCGCCCTTGTCACTGACGCTGAGCGTGACGGCCTTGTCCATCTCCTTCTTGTCGCCGAGCGATGCCGAACTCGACGCAGTCGGCAGCGAGACGCGGACGCCCTGATTCTTCGTCATCGAAAGCGACACCATGATAAATGTCGCAAGGAGAAAGAACATGATGTCAATGAGAGGAACGATCTCGATGCGGGCACGCTTGGGTCCGCCAGCGGGTGCTGAGCTATGCATGGGAATTGATCCTTTACGAGGGCAGAAGCTCGAAGTGACGCGTCGACATCGGCTTCGTGTCCGCGATGACGCTGGCGTGTGCGACATCGAGGCGCGGCCGGACGAGCAGCTCAAGCTGCGTGGAGGCCGACTCGATCTCGTGCCGTGCGTCCTCGAGCCGGGCGTTCATGAAGTTGAACGGCAAGAGTGCGGTGATCGCGATGCCGAGCCCGAACGCCGTCGCGATCAATGCTTCTGCAATGCCGCCGGTGATGGCACCGGGAGAATCGAGATCACCGCCGATCAGCGAGAACGAACCCATCATGCCAACGACGGTGCCCAGGAGACCGAGCAGCGGCGCGAGCGTGATGACCGTGTCGAGGATCGGTACACCGCGACGAAACCGCTTGAGTTCCTGCCCTTGGGCGTACAGCAGTGCGTTCTCAAGCGAGCCCTCGCGATGCGCCAACGCGTAGCCGAGCGCGCGGAGGACGTAGAACTTTGATCCTTTCGAGATACGCACCGCTTCGTCCAGATGTCCATGGCTGACGGCGGTGAAGAATCGTTCCATCGCCTTGGGGTCGCGGCGCCACCGTTCGATCATCAGAAACAGCAGGCGTTCCAGCACCGTTCCCAGTGCCAGCACCGATGCGAAGAGCAGCGGCCACATGATCGGACCGCCCTTCTCGAAGATGTGCATCAGGTTGGTCTTCTGGATCAGCGCCTTGAGCGCGCCGCCGAGCGAGGGGTCGAGCGGCAGCATGCCCTGGCCGGTACCGACGATTGACGCGATGCCCGCCTGCATCGGTCCTTCCAGCGGACGGATGAGCGGATTGACCGATCCCGTCTGCGGGATGACGAGGCCGGCGGTTCCGCCCGACGACGTCGCAAAGAGCGCGATCGGGCCGATGATAGCGAACTGACCGTTCGCAACCGAACCCTCGCCGTCGACTGCAACGCCCGGGAAGCGCATGCCGCCCACGACGTCGAAGAGCCGCTCGACTGAGACGTTGACGAAGTCAATCTGCCGCGTGAACCGCTCCGATGGCGAGAGCGTGGTGTTCGCGGCTGCGTCAGTCGCGGACTTGATCGCTTCGCCGCAGTACTGCAGCTCGCTGATGTGCACTTTCGAAGCAAACGTCTTCGCGTACTCATCGAGCAGATTGCCGACGTACGTGAGCTCATCCTGTCGCGCCTTGGACTCGGCCTTGATCGTCGGCAGTTCGAGATTTCCTGCGTCGATCAGGCGCGTCACGCGCTCGAACTCCTTGCGGAGCTCGACGACGCGCTCTTCTGCTGCCGTGAGTTCGCCGGCAAGCGGAAGCTTCTCGCGGGCGATCTCCTCGCGGAGCTCGTTCAACGTTTGAATGCTCCTGGCCAGTTCGTCGGCGGCGGAGCGCGAGAGATGCGACATCGACTCCGTGTTCGAAGGCGCAGTGGCGTCGGGGGCGGAAGAGCTTTGCGCCGCACCGCGCGCCGAAACACACAGACTGCACACGATAATGATGACACCGGAGAGGAGTTTCATTGGATATTCACCGGAAGCGGCACGAATGCCGGGGAGTGCTTGCCTTGCAGAATCTCGAGCGACCTCAGCACGTCGCCCGCGACGGCCTTCGACGGTTCCCATGTCCAGCCTTCGCTGCCCGGACGTCCGATGCCGCCTTCACCGGTTGCGCTCACGTAGTACGCCTGCGCGAGGCCCAGATACATCACCCTGACTTCAGCGGGCTTGCCGGACGCAAGCGTGTGCACTTCAAAGCTCACGCTGATCTCGGTGTGCGCCTTGTTGACCTCGTTGAGAATGCCGAGCACGTTTTGAAATCGCTCGGCAGCCGATACCGTCGTCGCGGCCGAGTCCGTCGGCACCCGCTGATACAGCGGCTGAATCTTTTCCTGCAGCGGCTTCGGAAGCATGACGAAGAGCCGCCGCACCTCTGCTTCCATGGCCGAGACAGCGGTCGCAAGCTGCGTGCCGGTGTCTTTCAAATGATCATTCTCTGCCTGCAGCGCATCGCGCTTCTTTGCTGACTCGATCACGCTCTCCTGCGCCGCCTTCGTCTTTTCCTCAAGCACCACCGCCTCGGACTTCACGAGCTCGAGACGGCTCAGCAGCAGCTCTTTACCCTGCTGCCATTCGCTGCGCTCCTTGGAGATGATCTGCTGAGTCTCGATCCACTTGCCCATGGTGAGCCTGGTCTGATCGAGCGTCGCCGGTGATGCCGTCGCATCTTCGGTCGATGACTGTCCCGATGCAGCCGCGAGGGTGATTGCGGCGAGACCCGCTGCGGCGAGAGGTCCGAACACGATGCTTCTGCGTCGCCTCGTTGATGGATGCTGTTGTGATTGCCTGTGCGTGTTCATGAGAATCGTTCTGAAGAGATGCACTGCGCCGCTCAGAATGTGAACTGAAGCGACGCTCCCACCGCGAAGTCGATGCCCTGGCTGTATCGCGTGTTGAGCACGTCCCCTCCGGTATAGGGAGAGCGGTACACCGTCTCGATGTCCGGATTCGTGAGGTTCTTCGCTTGGAAGAAGATCTTGAAGTGCTCGCCGATCGACTGCGTGATAGTGAAATTCAGTGTGCCGTAGGTGGTGGAGAAGATGCTCGGAACGAAGTTGGAGTCGGACGTTCCTGCGCCGGCGATGAGCGCGTCGCCGATCACGGTGTAGAAGAGACCGAGCTGCGTGCCGGTTTCTTTGACGTCCAGTGTGGCGTACAGGTTGTAGAGGTACTCCGGCGTGCCGGTCATCTCGCGCGTTGCCATCGGCGCGGCGATGTTCGCATTGTTGAAGTCGGCTGCCTCGTCGTCAGGAAGCGTCACCTCTGACTCGATGAACGTGGCGTTGCCGCCGAGGGTCAGTCCTTCGAGCGCTTCCCACACGTCGCCCATGTTCTGCCGCACTTCGAACTCGAGGCCCGTCAGCTTGCCTTTCGGGTAGTTGGTCGGCGACGTGAAGTTGAACTCCGCCACGCGCTGCACATACTCGATCGGACCATCAACATCCTTGTGAAACAACGATGCGGAAATCAGTCCGCCCTCGAACGGCGTGTAGTCCACGCGGAAGTCATAGTTCTGCAGCGAGCTCATCTGGAGATTCGGATTGCCGATGAAGATCGGTCCTCCGAGAAACTCCTGCTGGATGATCGGCGTCAGTTCCTTAAACGTCTGCCGCGCCACTGTCTGGCTGTACGACGTCCGAAGCGTGACCTGCTCAATCGGCTTGTAGACGAGGCCGATCGACGGAAGCACATCGTCCTGTGCAAAGTCGACATCCGCTGCGCCCGGGCTCAAGGCGACGCCCGTCACGGCGCCCGGCGGGAACCACATCGAGTCGGCTTCCGCGAAGTTCTCGACGCCGATCGAGGTGGACTCAAAGCGTGCGCCGCCGATGAGATTGAGCCCGTTGATCAGCGGCAGATCCCCCATCGCGTACCACGCCGTAATGCGCTGCTTGCCTTCGTAGTCGACATCGACAAACGGCGGCCCGTCGGTGATGGGATGCGGTTCCGACGGGAACACCTCGCTCCACGGCGTCTCCCATTCCCCGGGCGACGAGCTGTTGTCGTTGAAGTTGCTGAAGGTGTCCTGATTGAATGATCGATCGACGTCGTCACGGAAGTAGCCGAACTTCACGTATCCGATGTCGTCTGTCCACTGCGCGAACGGAATCTTGAGGTTGAGCGCGTACTGCTCGCTCTCTTCGTCGATCGTCTTCCAGATGCGCTGAAAATTGCCGAGCGTGAAGTTCGCATCCGGCTTGAATGGAAAGTATTCCGCCGGTGAGGTGAACGGCGGAAGGAACGGCGGAAACCCCGGGTTGAACGATTCCGGCAGCCAGAGCGAGGCGAACTGCCGCTTGTCCGGCTGATCCAGATTCGCTGAGCTTTTCGAGACGGTCCAGTCAAAGATCGGAGCGCGAATGATTCCTTCGTCATCGAAGCCGAGCGCATCGAAGGCGAGCGAGTGCTTGCCATTCAGAATCAGCGATTGCGTCTTGCGCTCCGTGTACTCGAGCGTTTCAAGACGCGTGTACGGAGAGGCCTTGAGATTCTCCGGCGTGTTGCCCTCGGCCGTGGGATCGTTCGGGTCGTAGCCGGGAAAGTAGTACGCCTTGCCGCGCGTATTCTCAGCGAGCGTCGCCTTGTCTTCAGCGCTCGTGGTGGCGAGAAACGTCACACCAAGCTTGTGGTTCTCACTTTCGATTCCCAGTGTCCCGAGGCCGCCCCACTGCACCGACTCCGATCCCTGTGTGACGTCGAGGAGTCGTGTCTTGAAGTCGCCATCCGTTGGCGTCCCCTGCAGCGTTTCGGGCGTCAGACCATTGCCGGGTGTCGTCACCCAATACGAATCGTTGACACCGTTGTCGAAGTAGGCGCTGTCGCGCTCGTAGAAGATGCTCGCGAAGCCGCCGATCCTTACGTCGTCGGTGAGGTCGTACGAGCCTCCCCCGGACAATGCCCACTTTGAATCCGTTGGCGCATCACCGAGGCCAACGCCCGCGGCGCCGTCCCAGTTCTCGCCGAGCTTGTCGAGCTGCTGGTCGCGCCGACCGTCGTCTCCCCCGAAGAAGTCAAACCCGCTGCCGTCGTACGTGAGGAAATCCTTGCGGCGCCGCACCTGCGAGTTGTAGCCAACCTGCGCCTTGAACTGGAACGAGGTCTCTTTCGGGATCTCCTTCAGCACGACGTTCACGGCACCGCCCGACGCGTCGCCCTGCTGGTCCGGCGTAAACGTTTTGCTCACCTGGATGCTGTCGATGACCGCCGCAGGAAACTGATCGAGTTCAACCGCTCGCTTGTCTTCGTCAGCAGTCGGCAGGCGGGCGCCGTTGAGCTGCGAACTCACGTAGCGATCGGGAAGGCCGCGGATGACGGCATACTTGCCATCCTGCACCGTGGCGCCGGCCACCAGATTGAGCGCCGCCCCAGCGTCACTCGCGCCGGCCTTGCTCATCAAGTCGGCGCTGATCGAGTCGAGCAGTGACGGGCTTTCGAAGCGCAGTTTGAGCAGCGCTGCTTCCCCGCCCCCGATCTGCACATCCTGCACGACAAACTCTTCCATCTCCGTGAACTCGCCGGCGAGCGAGCTATTGACGTCGGTGAGTCCACCGGCGTTGACGACAACCTCGGTCTTCACCTGACGCTCGTATCCCGCTTTCGTGAACGCCAGCGTGTAGGTACCCGGGCGCACATCGGTGATGACGAACGTTCCCTGATCGGTCGTCGTCACGCGCTGTCCCGTCTCGACAACCAGCACCTGCGCCAGCGCCAGCGGAGCGTCGTAGTCCTTGTCGTAGACCACACCGCGAATGGATCCGGCCTGCTGCGCCGACGCGCCGGCACTCACCACGAACGCGATGCCGGACGCGAGCCAGCAGTTCGTGTTCCGCATCACCATGGCGAGGCCAGTCCCTGTTGAATCTGGCGAATCCGGTTCGCAATGGGCTCGTCAGGCGTGACTCCATGCAGCGCCATGGAGCAGCATGTGGCGACCAAATCTTCGGCGCGCGGACGTGAGTTTGGATTGACGACGCCGACTTCGAGGACCGACGCGTACAGGGCCAGGCACGCCTCGGTGTCGCCCATGGTGTGCAATGCTTCGGCGACAGGCCGCAGCGCCGACGCACGGTCGATGTTGATGATCGTCGCTTCCTCCGCCTCGAAACGGGCGCGCGCCGCAGCGATCAGAGTGTTGGCGTGCTCCCGTTCGCCAGCCTGCGCCCAGCGTTCCGCGAGCACCCCCAGCGTCGGCACAGCGGATTCCGCCGGCCATCGACCTTCGCCAAGAATCAACTCTGCTTCGTGCAACAGCTCAACTGCCTTCGCAAGATCATCGTGCGCGAGCGCCGCGTCGACGAGCTGCACGGTCCAGTAAACGCGCAGGGCCGCGGGCATCGTTGGCCACGCAGCGCGGAACGCGCGTTCGACCGTCGTGCGGCGCGAGTCGTCGGCGTAGCTCCCCGCGAACAGCTCGACATATGCGTCAGCGACATTGCGGATCTGATCAAAGTTCTTCGTCGCGACAATTGCCGCGAGCGCTGTCATCAGTGCATCGAACTGATCCACGTCCATGCGCCTCGCCGCGACGGCATGCAGCTTGCCGGCCTCGGCATCGACGACGCCGGCCTCGGAAGCAGCGGCCTTGTCACTCTGTCCATGCCAGGCGTAGACCTTGCCAATCTTGACCCGGATCAGATCTCGGCGCCAGTCCTCGACGGAGTCTGCGATTGCCGACGCCTGATCGAGATAGTGCGTGATGTCGACTCGCGGATGATGCTCCGCCAAATAGCCCGCGAAGTCGGCGTACGCCGCGCCGCGCCGCCAGTTGTCGATTGTCTGGATCGCCGCCAAGGCGCGTTGTGGCTGCTTCAGCCGCAGGTACGTCGCAACCACTGCTTCTTGCGCGCGGGACCGATCCTTGATGTGCGGATCCACCGGCATCGCCGAAGCGGCAGCGAGTGCCCGTTCCATGAGCTCGTGCTGACTTGGTGTCAGCGCGGCATCCGTCCACTGATTGCACAGCATGATCGACGCCATCGTCGGCGTCACCTGTGCCGCACACGTGGTGGCTGTCGTGTGCACGCTGCCGCCCATGATGAGGATGCTGAGCGCGACGAGCGGTGCGACTGATCGGGCGCGGAGCATGTGGGTGAGCGTTCTCATAAGCTTCATAGTTCGAAGGCTTGCGCCGCGTCTGCTGGCAGAGCACATGGCTCTGCCAGCAGACGTTGCATCACGTCAGTACAGACTGAATCAGCAGTCGCCCCATGCGCCGAGGAGGATCGCGAGATCGCCAGGGCCAGTGAAGTTGTTGCCGTTCAGATCACCATCGGGGGTCTCCCACGCACCAAGCAGGAACGCGAGGTCGGCGGCGCCGACGACACCGTCGCTATTGAAGTCGCCGAGGCACGGCTCGACGACCTCGCAGCCGCCGGGAGGAGCGACGTTGAAGCCGAACGCATCAGCAGCAGTCCAGCCGCAGAGCCAGTTCTCGTTGGCCGCAAACGCGCCGCGATACTGAACCCGCGTGAGGAAGCCATCGTTCGGCGCCATGGTGACGCTGGTGAGCGCCTCGTTGGCGGGACGAGGATCGAGCGAGATCACCGGCAGCATCGTGAGTCCACCCTTGACCACGGCCGGACCGCGGGTGATGGACTGGATCGGTGCGTCCGCGGCGTCGAAGCCGGGGACGAACACGTTGTTGTTCGCCGGAAGGAACACACCGACGACATTCGCTTCGGTGTAGGCGTTGGCGGAGAGGTTGCGGAAGATCACGCTGTCGACGATCTGCGCGAGCTTGCCGGCCGTCTGCGCGGTGTAGAACGCCGCGGGGTTGCCAGGAGCGTTGATCGGCGAGAACACCGAGAACGCCGTGGTCCATGTGGCTGGCCACGACAGTGTGCCGTTGAAACCGTAACCTTCGCCACCGTCACCGTCGACGTTGTCGAACGACACGAGACGATCGCCGAGATCCATGAAGATCGAGTTGCGATACTGGATACGCGCATTATCGCGCCACGCCGTGCCGTGATCGCCGGCGCCGGGGGCGGGCTGACCGATCGCGGTGACGTTGTGGATCACAGCCGTCGAAACCGGCTGCGCGTCCGAGCCTTCGGCACCATCGGTTTCGAAGATGTTGTCGCCGACACCCGAACCCTGTGCGGCATTCAGGCTGTGTCCCTGGACAATCAGACCAAACTGCGCCTTGCCGCGCCATCCCTGATCGATATCGAAGCTGTCGTCGCCGATGTTCCAGACATTGAAGTACTTGATGTTGACCGTACCGCCCCAGATCTCAATGCCGTCATCGACATTGTTCATGATGTCGATGTGATTGATGTCGGTCTCACGGCCGATTCCGCCGAGCGAAAGACCGTTCAGCTCGTTGCCGAGACCGATCACCTTGCCGGTGTAGCGGATCGAGACGTACTCGAGCGAACCGCTGTCGTCGTTGTCATTGCCGCCGCCGTAGAGCGTGTTCGGATCGCCGACGAACTCCGGCACGAGGCCTTCCATCGGACTGGTGTTGTTCGCGTTCGGCGTCTTGGTGTTGCCGGCGATCTGGGAGTCGGAGATGAACGCCTTGCCCATGAGCGTCAGGTTGCCCCACTCGTTCGCGGCTTCACGCCACGTGCCGGTCTGCGGATTTCCCGCAACCCACGTCGCGACATCCGCCTTCGACGTGAAGATGATCGGATCGAGCTGCGTGCCCTTCGCGATGATCTTCGCGCCGCGCGTGATCGCGAGGCTGCCGCCGATGTTGGTCGTGCTGGCGATGATGGTGCCCGGCTGAATCGTCAGCGTCGCGCCCGGCAGCACATAGATCTGCGTCTGAAGGTTGTAAGTATTGTTCGAAGTCCAAGTGGTCGAAACGGCGATATTGCTCGTGACCAGAACCTCTGCCGCCTGAAGCTGTCCTGCGGCGCAGCACACTGCACCCACCAATGCTGTCCCCATCAACGAACTCGAAGTAACGTTTTTCGCACTCATCGGAATTCCTTTCTCGAAGCCTCTGAACACAATGATCCACACGTGCGCACCGACAGCGAAGTCCATCTACGATGGACGGACTCCCCTCCGGGGCGATGATTGAGTCCTGCATCGGTGGGCGGCGATTTCCTATCGCCCAACCTCATGCACTGGACCCGGCACACACGCTACGAGACACGGATGTGGGTTTGATTCAGCTTGTACGAGGTCTCCGTGTCGTGTTTCGCTTAGAACTGATGTCCGCTTTGTGAAGACGGAACGCTACGACGGCTGTGTGTTGATCTCGTCAAGCAATCGTGTGGGTCGATGCTGGTTTGCGCAAAGAACACCGCCCGATGCCTCTGCAGGCACCGGGCGGTTGGTTCTCCCGTCGTCGTCGCACGCAGTCAGCGCGTCAGCGCCTGCGGCCCCCTGTCAGCTCCGTGTCAGCTCCATGATCCCAGCAGAATCGCAAGGTCGGACGCCGTCACCTTGCCGTCGCCGTCGAGATCGGCCGGGCAGCAGATGGCGTTGTCACACGGCTTGTCACCCCACGCGCCGAGGAGAAGGGCGAGATCGGCGGCGTCCACGACACCGTCGTTGTTCAAGTCTGCTTCCTGCGGCGGAACCACGTCGACCACCAGCTTGACCTCCTGCGCGGAGTACACGACGTGGAAGAAGCCCACGGCGGCGGCGGGGAATTCAACACACTGCCAGAATCCGTTGATCGTGCCCGTCGCCGTGAGAATGACGAACTCCTGACCGGTCACGGGCGTGAACGGACCGTCGAGCCGAACTTGCAGCGCGCCGCCAAGATTCACGTTGCCGTTCACCGTCATCAGATCGTTCCCGTCAAGTCCGAGGTCAACCACGAATCCGCCATCCACTGACTGGACGTAGTTGCCGTTCAGTTCGAGCGAACCGATGGCACTGCCGTCCGCATTCGACGGCGACGCTGAGCCGCCGGACACGTTCAGCGGTCCGTTGACGATGCCGTCACCGCTGAGCAAACCTCCGCTCACGTTGGCGCTTCCGCTGGAGAGCAGGTTGAACGAGCCGTGCACACGGGTTTCGCCATCGGTCTGGGTGTACGGGCCGTGACGACGCAGCGCGCTGGTTGCGTCCACCTTGACCGTGCCGGTGTTGGTGAACGCGCCGTGCGAGAGCGTCATGCCGCCCGCGCCACTGATGTGCATCGTGCCTTCGTTCCGGCTCGGAGCGCCGCCCCAGCCATCGAAGAACACTTCGACCGGCTGATCGGCAATGATCGCTCCCTCATTCAGAACGACCGTGTTGTCGGTGCCGATCTGCCCGGCGCCGCGGATCGTGTGGAACTGTCCATTCACAAACGTGCGGACCGCGCCGATGCTCGTGATGCGGTTCTGCGCCGCATCGGACAGCACCATCTCGCCTTGGCCGGCGAGCGTGACGGTCGCCGTGTTGAGCTGCAGGTCGGTGTTCGACCCGCTGGACTCGAGCGTCCACATGCCGTCGTTCGTGACCGTTCCCTGCAGCACGATGTCGCCATCGTTGCCTTGCCGGATGAGGCCTGTGCTCAGGACGTCGTCAAGCGCCGGCGCTTCCGTAGTCGAGACGACAAAGGCCCCGTCACCGGTGGTCTCGAGGAGACCGCCAATGATGGTTCCGTGACGCAGCGCCACACTGCTGCCAGCTTCGGCGCGGATCACGCCGTTCGTATCGTCGATCACCGTGCTGAAGAGTGTGAGTGTCGAGCCGTTGCGGGCGCGAAGGATGTTGTTGTTGATGCTGGGGCCACCGGCCCATCCATCGAAATGAATGCCCAATGGAAGCGTCGCCTCGATGACGCCTTCGTTGATGATGAGCGTGTTGTCGAAGCCGACCTGACCTGCGCCGCGAATGGTGTGCGACGCGCCGTTCACGAATGTACGGACTGCACCGACACTCATGAGACGGTTTTGAATCGCGTCCGACATCTCGACCGCACCGCTGCCCTCGAACGTTACCGTCGCGCTGTTGAACTGCAGATCCGTATTGCCTCCCGCGGACGACAACGCCCAGACGCCGTCGTTCACGATCGTGCCGAACGTGCGGCAGTCGCTGTCGTTCGTCTGTTCGAACAGGCCGGTCTTGTGCAGATTCTGCAGTTCGGGCGCTTCGGTCGAGCCGACGCGCAGCACGCCGGAGCCTGTCGTTTCAAGCAGACCTCCGGTGATCGTTCCGTGGCGGAACAAGACGACACTGCCGTCTTCCGCGCGGATCACGCCGTTCGTGTTGTCGATCGGCGTGTTGAACAGCGTGAGCGTCGAGCTGTCGCGGGCGCGCATCTCTCCGTTGTTGACGTTATTGGCGCCGTTCCATCCATCCAGGTGGATGCCCAAGGGAAGCGTTGCCTCGATCAAGCCTTCGTTGATGATCAGCGTGTTGTCGAACCCGAGCTGGCCCGCACCGCGGATCGTGTGATCCGCGCCGTGCACCAGCGTGCGGACCGCGCCGACGCTGAGGACGCGGTTCTGCGCAGCGTTCGACAGCGACAGTACACCGCTGCCGCTGAACGTGACGACCACCGACCCGCGGCCTGCGGTCACGACGGCGTTGTTCACACCAGCGAATCCGGGGACGCCGGCTGACCAGTTGGCCGGGTTGTTCCAGTCGCCGGTGCCGCGGCCGATCCAGTTGGAGATGACACCGGCCTGTGCGGTGTCGGCGGCGCCCAGCTGACCCCGGTGACAGCGATGAACGACGTGAGAACCGAATAGCGCATGACGAAATTCCCTCTGAAAAGACCAAGCTGGCGGTGCCTCCGAACTCCGGAAGCCACTCCGCGCACGTGCAATAGCGTGTCCGAGAAAGAACCCTCGTTCCGATGTACCCGCGAAGTCCGACGGTGAAGCTGCGAGCTTCATCTGAGATATGCAGGCGAGTTCTTCGCTCTGACAGTAACGGAAAGGATTTCGCAATTCGCCGGGCAATAGTCGATTTCGTGTTTACCCGGACCACGCATGTCACGCTCCTTGAACGGCTCGCAGAGGGAGAGGACCGCCACGCGTGGCGCGAATTCTGTGATCGATACGGCGATCTCATCCGCGGTTTCGCGCGCCGAGCCGGATGTTCCGAGAATGACGCGGACGATGTGCTGCCGGACGTGCTCGCAGCGCTTCTCAGCGTCATGCCTTCGTTTCGATACGACCCGGAGCGCGGACGATTCCGCCGCTGCCGAAGCGGTTGACCCTGCAGCCGAGGACCTGTGGAAGGACCTCTGGGAGGCCGAGTGGCGCCAGTATCACATGCGCATTGCGATGCACTCGATCGACGCGGAGTTCTCCGTGCACGATCGTGCGGCGTATCAGCGCTACGACGTCGAAGGTCGCAGCGCTGCCGACACCGCGACGACACTCGGCATCACCGTCGATCAGGTGTACCAGGCAAAGTCGCGCATTCTCCGCAGGCTGAGCGAGCTTGTCGCGCAACAGGTCGCCGACGAAGAGTGATGCGATGACAGCGGGATCAGCGACGACGGACTGCTGTATCTCGTCATGGAGCTCGTCAACGGCGTGCCGTTCGACCGTCATGTCGCCGACGAGGCGCGCCGGAATGCGCCGACAGCGCTGCGCACCAATCTCCTCCTCGGCGCCGACATTGCTGAAGCCGTGCACGCCGCGCACCGGCGCGGCGTGATTCATCGCGATCTGAAACCGAGCAACATTTTGATCGACGAGGAAGGACGAGCGCGGATCGTTGACTTCGGACTGGCGCGGGCCCTGGAGCCGTCGCTGCACGAACCGCACGTCAGCATGCGCGGGCAGTTCCTCGGCAGTGTTCTCCAGCCTCGGCGTCGTCCTTTATCAGACGATCACGCGCCGCTTTCCGTACGACATCGACGGACCTTTGTCATCGACGCTGCACAACATCGCGCACGTCGATCCGCAGCGTCCGACGCATGCGATGAACGGCCTTCCGCGCGATCTCGACGCGGTGCTTCTCACCTGTCTCGCGAAAGCTCCGGAGCGGCGCTACCAGTCCGCTGCCGATCTCGCCACCGACATCCGCGCCGTCGTGGCCGGCGGTCCGATCCGCGCCCAGCGCGACAGTGCGTGGTACGGAAGCAGACGCGGGCGACAACCGCGCGTTTCGCGGAGAGCCCGCGGCCGCGTACGAGCGCGTCGGCGACATCCAGGGCAATCCGACGATGCCGAACCTCGGGAGGAGCATGGACGCCATCGCGTCGATCGGCACGCTCGATCGGGCGGAGACACTCCTTGCGGCAGCGCGGAGCCGCGCTCCGGACGATCATTCGATGTTCCGCGAGTCGGCGGCCCAGCGTGACCGTCTGTCAGACGCGCTCGCGATGATCGGCAAGCCGGAGGACGCCCTGATCGCCGGCCGCGAAGGGCAGCGGTTCATGGAGCAGATCGTCACCGACGACGCCACGCCGACTGATCTCAGCAATCTCGCCGTGAGTCACGGCACGACCGCGTATCTGCTGCTCTCGCTGTCGAGGGCGGAGGAAGCCTCTGTCGCATCCACGAACGCCGTCGGATTCGTGCGCCGTGCACTGAGCATCGCTCCGACGAACGCGCTGGCACTGCGCCTGCTTTCGGTGAGCCTGAACCACTTCGCCGCGATCGAAATGCAGCGTGGCCGCTTCGACTCGGCGCGGAGCACGCTCGAGGAGTCACTCGCGATCGCCGAGCGACTGGCCGCCGCCGACCCCAGCGACACCGTGGCCGCCGGCGACGTCTCCTACACCCTGAACAAGCTCGGCGAACTGTCCATCAAGATCGCCGACTCCGCCGTTGCTGAAGCGGAGCTGGCGTCGACGCCGGTCGCGACGCGTCGGGAGCTGCTCAGAAAGGCTGCCGAGTGCTACGAGGAAGCCGGTGCGGTTCTTGAAGCGATGCGCACCGACGGCGTCCTCGCAACAGGCGACGCGGAACTGCCGGCTCAGCTCTTTGCCAAGGCGGCCGCATCGGGTGCCGCGCTTGAGGCGCATGAGGCGCCGCCGCCCGACCGCGACCCCGCCACCGACCCGCACTGAAGTCGATTTTTCGCTCGTCCATCTTCGCGATCGACCGTAGCATGGTCGCCACCTTTCTATTGGCTTTTGCACTGGCTTTTGCACTGGCTTTTGCACTGGCTTTTGCACTGGCTTTTGCATTGGCTTTTGCACTGGCGCGATCAACTGTTACGGAGGCTTGCTGATGCTGACGATTCCTCGACCGATGAAAGCGATGGTCCGCCCAGCTGTCTGGATGCTCGGAGCGAGCGCGCTCCTCCTGATCATGCAACCGCTCGCAGCACAAACGAGCGAACCGCCGACGGCTGCTCCGCGCGAAGAGCCGCGCGAGCAACCGCACATCACAGCGACCAACAACCTCGATCCCGAACACCCCGCACCGATCGTGGGCTGGTGGAGCAACGGCGAGCAGCTCCTCGAAGTCGCGCCGGACAGCTCCTACCGGATCTACGCGACGCAGAATCGATATCGCAAGTCCATCGAGAACGGCCGCTGGAATCGGCAGAACCACGCGGCCTTCTGGCTGGAGCCGTACACACGCCGCAAGGAAGAGCGCTCGCGAGTCGCGCTCTCGCTCGTCGGCGAAACGCCTGTCATCTCACTGCGAAAGTACAAGGCCATGCGGCTCCTGTCCGAAGCGCCTCTCACCGAGGAAGACATGTTCATCGGTCTGTGGGCGGGTGCGGGCGGGAGTCTCGAGCTGGCAAATTCGATGCGCTATCGGTTCGTCGCCCCGCGCAGCAGCGGCGAAGGACCCCCCGTCGTCATCTCAAGTCATCGAGGACAGTGGCGGCTGAAGGACGGTCATGTCGAGGTTCTGCCGGATTCGCCATCGGTTGCCGCGCTCATCTTTGTGCCAGAGATGGACGGAGCGCCGCAGGCGGCGAGCGTGCCCGCGCCCGCTCCCGCTCCGGTGACCCCTTCGGCCGAGCCCCCGCCGGGCGCAGGGGTGCCGGGCCCAGGGGTGCGAGGCGCAGGGGTGCCCCAGACCGATCCGTACGAGGGCATGTTCATGCGTCTCCGCGGGGTGGAAGGCATCCTTGAGCGCGTGATCGAGCGGCCGATGCTCGGACCTGATTCGGCCCGACCCGCGGTGACTGGCACGCCAACCACGCCGACAACGACGCCGGCGGGATCGCCCTCAGGCGGCTGACGCGCCGCGGTGATGCGGATGTGGATGGGGATGTGGATGGGGTGACTGCGGTCACGCGAAGCTTCGATCGACAGGCCGCATCGCCGAGATCAACGAGATCAAGGCGTGCTGGCGGTACACTGCGGGACTCGCTCTTGACGACCCCCCTCTCCGGCGAGGACGTCGCAGCCTCACCGCCTCCATCCCCGACGTCGCCGCCGCCGTCCTCTGATCCCCCCCCGTGCCAGTCCGCAACTTCTCCATCATCGCGCACATTGATCACGGCAAGAGCACTCTTGCCGACCGCCTCCTTCAGGCGACGAACGCAGTGAGCGAGCGGGAAGCGAAGGCTCAGCTCCTTGACTCCATGGATCTGGAGCGCGAGCGCGGCATCACTATCAAGGCGAGCGCGGTCACCGTCTACCACAAGCACAAGGGCGAGATCTATCAGCTCAACTTCATCGACACGCCGGGCCACGTCGACTTCGCGTACGAGGTGTCGCGGGCGCTGACGGCGTGTGAAGGGGCGGTGCTGGTTGTCGACTCGACCCAAGGCGTGCAGGCCCAAACGGTCGCCAACGCCTACCTCGCGGTGAACAACAACCTCGAGCTCATTCCCGTCATCAACAAGATCGATCTGCCGGCGGCGAATCCCGACAAGGTCGCGATGGAGATCGAGGGCGTGCTCGGACTGCGGGCGGAAGACTGCATCCTCGTCAGCGCCAAAACCGGTCAAGGAATTCCGGAACTGCTGACTGCGATCTGCGAACGCCTGCCCGGCCCGCGCGCCGCGACCACGACAAAGCTCCGCGCACTGATCTTCGACAGCCACTACGACGACTACCGCGGTGTGGTCGTCTACTTCCGTGTGTTCGACGGCCGCATCAAGGTGGGCGACAAGATCCGCATGATGGGAACGGGGCGATCGTTCCAGGTAACGGAGCTCGGCCGGTACACGCCGTTCCCGACAAAGCTCGAGAGCGTCAACACGTCCGAAGTGGGATACATGGTCGCGGCGATCCGCAGCCTCGAGGACGTGCGCGTCGGTGACACGATCACGCATGAGAATGATCTCGCTGAAGAGGCGCTGCCCGGCTATCAAGAGCCGAAGCAGATGGTCTTCTGCGACTTCTATCCCGCGAGCGCCGGCGCCGATGGATCGAGCGGCAAGAAGGGCGACTTCGAGGCGCTGCGCGAAGCGATCGAGAAGCTGCACCTGAACGACGCGAGTTTCACGTTCGATGTCGAACACAGCGAGGCGCTCGGCTTCGGCTTCCGCTGCGGATTCCTCGGCCTGCTGCATATGGACATCGTGCAGGAGCGGCTGGAGCGCGAAGGCGGCGTCGAGATCGTGCAGACAGCACCGACAGTTTCGTACCTCGTTGATCTCAATGACGGCAAAACCGTCGAGATTCACAATCCGGCGGACCTTCCGGACCTCTCGATCGTCAAGGCAATCCGCGAGCCGATCGTCAAGATCGAGATCATCCTCCCGACGATCAACATCGGCGACATCATGAAGCTGTGCGATTCACGGCGCGGCATCTTCAAGCAGCAGAAGTTTGTGTCGGAAGACCGGCAGATGCTCGAGTATGAATTGCCGCTCGCGGAGATCATCTACGACTTCTACGACAAGCTGAAGTCCATGACGCGCGGCTACGGGACGATGGACTACGAAGTCATCGATTACCGCGAAGAGCATCTCGTGAAGGTGTCGATCCTGGTGAACGGCGAGGGCGTCGACGCGCTGTGCCTCATCTGTCACCGTTCGAATGCTGAGCAGCGGAGCCGCGGCATTCTGCAGAAGCTGAAGTCGCAGATCGACCGCCATCAGTTCGAGATCCCGATCCAGGCCGCCATCGGCGGCAAGGTCATCGCGCGCGAATCCATCAAGGCGCTGCGCAAGAACGTCACCGCCAAGTGTTACGGCGGCGACATTAGCCGCAAGCGCAAGCTGCTCGAGAAGCAGAAGGAAGGCAAGAAGCGGATGAAGACGATCGGCAGCGTCACCATTCCGCAGGAAGCCTTCATGGCGGTGCTGGAGCAGGGGGATTAGTTTGAGCGCTGCGTACAGCCCTCCGGGCCGACACTCGCTTTTGTCCCGCGGGCGGGCTGCGGCTTGGCCGGGCGAGCGCTCGCTTGAGCCCTCCTTCCGAACCAGCTGGGTGGCAAACGAAAAGCGACGAAGGTAGAGCTCAATCGGATGTTCACCTCGGCGCCCACTCAATGCCTGACGACGACCTCCCGCGCTCCGAACTCATCCTCTACCAAACCGAGGACGGGCGCACCCGCCTCGAGTGCCGGTTCGAGAACGACACGCTCTGGCTCACGCAGGCGCAGCTCGCGGAACTGTTCCAGTCCTCGGTCGCGAACATCAACATCCACCTCAAGGCGATCTACGCGGAGGGGGAACTCAACGAAGCGGCAACTGTTAAGTCCCACTTAATAGTTCGCGCGGAAGGAGCCCGGCGCGTTTCCCGAGCGGTCCTGCACTACAGCCTGCCGGTCATCCTCGCCGTCGGCTACCGCGTCCGCAGCCATCGCGGCACGCAGTTCCGCCAATGGGCCACGGCGCGCTTGAGCGAATACCTGGTGAAGGGTTTCACCATGGACGACGAGCGGTTGAAGAATCCGCCCGGCAAAGGCCAGGCGGACTACTTCGACGAACTGCTCGAGCGCATCCGTGACATCCGCTCGTCCGAGCGGCGCTCCTACCAGAAGGTGCTCGACATCTACGCTACGAGCGTCGACTACGCACCCGACGTGAAACTCTCGCAGCAGTTCGTCGCGACGGTGCAGAACAAGATGCACTGGGCATCGCACGGCCACACGGCGGCCGAGATCATTCATGAGCGTGCCGATGCGTCACAACCGTTCATGGGATTGTCGACGACGCGCGCGGGCGGAACGGTTCGGAAGGAAGACGTGGCGGTCGCGAAGAACTATCTCACCGAAGACGAGCTGCAGGTTTTGAATCGCATCGTCAACCTCTACATCGAATACGCGGAGCTGCAGGCGCTCGAGCGGAAGCCGATGACGATGAAGGACTGGATCACGAAACTCGATGAGTTCCTGAGCGTGTCGGGACGCGAGCTGCTTGATCATTCGGGCAAGATCTCCGCCGACCGCGCGAAAACGAAGGCGAGCTTGGGTACGCGCGGTATCGCGCATTGCTCGATGCGCAACCGCGCGCCGTCGACGCGGCGTTTGAGCAAGCAGCGAAAGACTTGAAGAAGCTGCCTCGGTCGAAGAGACCCAAGCGGCCGAAACCATGAGCCTCACCGAGTCCACCGTCGAAGAAGCAGCGCGCGATTGGTTCGGCGGACTCGGCTATGCGATCAGGCACGGAGCCGAGCTCGCGCCCGGTGAGCCGAACGCAGAGCGCGCTTCGTTTGCTGATGTCGTGCTTGTCGGTCGACTCCGTGACGCCATTCGTCAACTGAACCCGCTCGTTCCCGCGGACGCTCGTGAAGAAGCGCTGCGCAAAGTCCTGCGCATCGCTACGCCCTCATTCCCGCAGACGAATCGTCTCTCTCATCAAATGCTTCGCGAGGGCGTGCAGGTCGAGTACGCGCGCCGCGACGGAAGCATTGCCGGCGATCAGGTCAAGCTCATCGACTTCGACGACTCCACGCGTAACGACTGGCTCGCGGCGGATCAGTTCACGGTGATCGAAGCCGGTCACAACCGCCGCCCCGACATTGTCATCTTCGTCAACGGACTTCCGCTCGGCGCCATCGAGCTCAAGAACGCGGCAGACGAGAGCGCGACCATCTGGAGCGCCTACGCCCAACTGCAGACGTACAAGGCCGAGATTCCGTCGCTCCTCCAGTACAACGCAGTGCTCGTCATCAGCGACAGCACGATCGCCCGCATTGGATCGCTCACCGCGAATCAAGAGTGGTTCAAGGTCTGGCGCACGATCGAGAGCGTGAGTGATGCGCCGAAGAGCGACATCGGACTCGAAGTGCTCGTGCGCGGCGTGTTCGAAGAGGATCCGGACACCGGGGCGCTGCACAAGATCATCGCCGGCTATCACCAGTTTCACGCGGTGAACGTCGCGGTGGAAGAAACTGTGCCGGCGAGATGACGTACGGCCTCGCGAAGTACACGCGCGATACGCTGCCGAACGCATCGTTCATTGGATTCACCGGGACGCCGATCGAGCAGACCGACGCGAACACGCGCGCCATCTTCGGCGACTACATCTCGGTCTACGACATCCAGCGCGCCGTCGCGGATAGGGCGACGGTGCCGATCTACTACGAGAGCCGCATCTCGAAGCTCGGTCTCAACGCAGCGCAGCTTCCAACGATCGACACGGAGTTCGAGGAGATCACCGAAGGCGAAGAGCAGTCGAAGCAGGAGCAGATCAAGTCGAAGTGGGCGGCGATCGAGGCGCTCGTCGGACACCCGCAGCGCATCGCGAACGTCGCCAAGGATCTCGTCGCGCACTTCGAGAAGCGCATCGAGGCGATGGACGGCAAGGCGATGATCGTCTGCATGAGCCGGCGCATCTGCGTCGAGCTCTGCAACAAGCTCGTCGAGCTGTGGCCAGAGTGGGCGAGCGCGAAGGACGACGACATCGAAGCTGAGAAGGCGAAGCACTGTGTCGTGAAGGTCGTCATGACCGGCGCTGCCGACGACGGGCCGGATTGGCAACCGCACATTCGCACGAAGGAGCGACGCCGCAAGCTCGCGAAGCGCTTCAAGGACAGCAAGGGTCCGTTCAAGATCGTCATCGTGCGCGACATGTGGTTGACCGGCTTCGACGCGCCGTGCCTGCACACGATGTATGCCGACAAGCCGATGCAGGGCCACGGCCTGATGCAGGCAATTGCGCGGGTCAGTCGCGTCTTCCGCGACAAGCCGGGCGGACTTGTCGTCGACTATCTCGGGCTTGCCGATCAACTGCGCCGCGCACTGGTCACGTACACCGAGAGCGGCGGCCAAGGCGAGCCGACATCGACAACCGAGAAGGCCGTGGCCGTGATGCTCGAGAAGCACGGCATCGCATGCGACATGATGCACGGATTCGATTGGTCGAGGTGGACGGACGGGACACCGACTGAACGCCTCGGTCTGATGCCAGCGGGACAGGAACACGTACTTGCTCAAGAGGACGGCAAGGCGCGTTTTGTTCAGATCGTCACGGAACTTTCGCGTGCGTTCGCGCTGTGCGCCGGCACCGACGAAGCGCTGGAAGTGCGCGACGACATCAGTTTCTTCCAGGCGATTCAAGCCGCGCTCAACAAGCAGATCACGAACACGCGCAAGACACCCGAGCAGATCGATGCCGCGGTGCGGCCGGTTTGCCGAAGCCGGACATCAGCATCTTGTCAGACCAATTCCTCGCCGAAGTGCGCGGACTCAGGCACAGGAACGTCGCGGCCGAGCTGCTCGAGAAGCTCTTGAAGAACGAGCTGAAGGTCCGTAGCAAGCGCAACCTCGTGCAGAGCCAAGTCTTCAGCGAGAAGCTGAAGAAGACGCTCAACACGTATCACAACCGCGCGATCTCGACGATGCAGATGCTCGACGAGCTCATCGCGCTGGCGAAGGAGTTGGACGCGGCGACAAAACGCGGCGCCGAGATGGGTCTGACCGATGGGCGGACACGTGACTCGAGGTGTCGCCGTCCGCGCCGCGCTCCATCACCACGCCTCAGCGATTCCAGTCACCCAGCAGGATCGACAGATCGAGCGCGTTCACGATGCCGTCGCCGTTCAGATCTCCATGCGGTCCCGCGTCGTTCCATACACCGAGCAGCAGCGCGAGATCAGCGCTGTCGACATGGCCGCTGAAGTCGAGATCACCAGGATGTTCCGCAGCGAGCACAGCGCGGCGCGCGTTGACCTGCCCCCATCCGAAGGTCGAATCCCAACCGGCCGCTCCGATGTCCGTCGCGGACGTCTTGATGAGCGTGCGCACCTGCGCGGCGGTGAGTGACGGGTTCACGGACATCATGAGCGCCCCGACGCCGGCGGCCATCGGCGACGAGAATGATGTTCCGTTGATGCAGGTGTAATCGTCGTCGGAGTACCCTGCCGCGCCGGTCCGGTCCGTCGTGACAATGACAGCACCCGGCGCGACGAGCTCCTGGTCCTCCCCGCTGTTGCTGAACCACGCCAGCGCGCCGCTCGAATTCGTCGCTCCCACAGCAACGACGGTCGGCAGGCTCGCGGGATAGGCGATGTTCGATGAAGATCCGTTGCCCGAACTCGCAAAGTGCAGAATGCCCGCCTGGGTGGCTATTTCGTATGCAAACGTGATGGTGCCCGAGACACCGAAGCTCCAGCTGGTGTTCGTGATCCGCGCCTCCTGCGCCATCGACCACACCATCGCGCCGGCGAGCCACGACCCTTGCACCGTCCATCCGCTGCAGCTCGGACCCACGGTCGAGATACGCACTGACGCGAGTGACACTCCCGATGCGATACCGGCCACACCGATGCCGTTGTCAGCCGTCGCGGCGATACAGCCGCCGACCGCAGTTCCATGATTGTCACACGCGAGCACCGGAAAACCGCCGCCGTTCTGTCCAGTCGGGTCAAATCCGAGCGCGGGATTCGCGAGCAGGTCGGGGTGATCGAACTGCATGCCGTTGTCAATCACGACCACGATGACGCTGCTGTCGCCCGTCGCGAGATCCCACGCCTCCGGTCCGTCGATGTCGGCGTCAAAGCCGTTCGTCTGACCTTGCGAACAGAATGACAGCGACTGGCCTGTATTGTGGAGTCCCCAGGCGCTTTCAAACAGCGGATCGTTCGGGATGGACAGCGGCACCGCTTCGATCAGGGCATCGCTCTCGGCGAAGCGGACCGCGGGAAGGTCGGTGACACGGTCGGCCAGCCGCAGCACTTCCGCGCCGTCACGACGATGCGTCTCAATGAGATAGGTGTTGGGAAGACCAAAGGCGTTGCGTTCGATGACTTCGCCAAGCGCCTCGCGCGCGACGATCGCATCGGCGTCAGCGGCCGACGTTGCTGCGTCAAACGCCACGATGAGCCGCGATGTCGGCACGCGCTGGCGATTCGATTCGTCGAGCAGGACGGGCGATACACACAGCACGCCCGGGTCAGCGGCGAGCACGCCGTCGATGCGACCGCGGTCAGCGGCATGGAAGACGCACTGCGTCCAGCCCGGCGCGCCGAGACCGTTGGGGTCGAGCGCCATGAGCCCGTTCAGTGCATGTCCGTTGGACCACGGTGCGTCAGCGCCCTCACGGAGCTGCACGGCCACACGATCGGCGGCGACCGTCGTGGGAAGCACATCCTTGAAGTACCGCACGCGCGGCGCGTCGGCGGCACCGACTGGCGAGGCCAATGCGCCGGCGACGGCCATCGATGCGAGCAGGACGGATGATGATGATGATGATGATGATGATGATGTACGGCGCGTCATTCCGTGATCCCCAGCGACTTCATCACCTCTTCAGTGATGTCGATCGCCTCGGGATACCGCAGCAGCGTGCGGGCAAAGACCTGTTCGCGGGCGCCGGCGAGCGTGTCGGTCAGGAACGGTTCGGACGGCGGCATGAAGCTGATCACCACATCGATCGCTTCCTTTTCGGCAACGGTATCGACGGCCGCGACGAGTTCGCGATAGGCCTCCTCGACCTGCTCCGCGAAGAGCTTCTCCCGAATTCGCGCCGAACCTTCGCGCCAGCGGTTGTACTCCGCCACGAGCGCCTGCACCTCCTGCTGCGCTGCTGCGCCTTCGGGAGTCTGCGGCGAGAGCATGCCGTACTTCGTTTGCAGCTCGGCGGCACGCTTCTCGAAATCGGCGTCCTGCTTGAGCGCCTCGTCGTTGAGTTCCTTACGCTTGTCGGCATGGGAGGGGCGGGCCAACAGCTTCTTCATGAGCTTGTCGACATGCACCGAACCGATCGACCAGACCGTGCCGGTCGCGCGGTCACTCCACCGCAGATGCGAGCCCTCCACGCGCAGCCGCGTGGTCGACGGCGCGGTGGCCTCGCCTTGCACGTCGAGTTTCTGCTCGTTGAAGACGACGCCGTCGGTTGGTCCGAGATCGTTCGCGACTGACGCGTCGGGTGACGCGATTGCCGTCGCGCCTCGGCCCGCGTGCAACAGAAGCGACGAGCACGCAACGACGAGCGCAGCGACGACAAGAATTCGATCAGCGTTTCGCATCGCGGCACTTTACGCGATCGTGCATCACGGGGTGCCCCCTCCTGCATCGACCGCGGCGTCGACCGCGGAAACCAGGTGCCGGCCGAGCGTCTGTTTGACGTGTTCCATCGACGGTGTCGACGAACTCTCAAGGGCCAGGCTCGTCACGCTCCGCCCCGCGAGTCCGCACGGAACAATCAATCCGAAGTGATCGAGGTTCGTCGTCACGTTCAGCGCCAGGCCGTGCATTGTCACCCAGCGCGATACCCGCACACCCATCGCACAGATCTTGCGGCCGTTCACCCACACACCGGTCGCGCAGGCGTCACGCGCGCCATCGACACCGAACTCGCGAATCGTGTCGATCACGATCTGCTCCAGCAGCCGCATGTATCCATGAATGCGAAGTCCGAGCCGGTTGAGGTCGAGCATCGGATACACGACCAGCTGTCCGGGACCGTGATAAGTGATGTCCCCGCCGCGGTCGGTCTCGGCCACGGTGACACCGTTCCGCGCAAGGAGCTCCGGCGTGGCGATCAGATTGGCGCCGGCGCCCGGACGCCGGCTCACGGTGATCACTGGCGGATCATGCTCCAAGAGGAGCACGGGCATCGGGGCCAGAGGCATGGCATCGCGGGCCTCGATCACCTCGGCCTGCAGCCGCTGCTGCAGCGCATGGGCCTGGTGATACGAGATCCGTCCGAGGTCGCGAAGTGCAACATGCGCGCTGATGCGGGAAGTCATCGTGAGGAGCGGATCGTAGCCCGTAGAATCTCCCCGCATCATGGCTCATGTTCACCCCAGCGCTGTCATCACCGGCGATGTGCAGCTCGCCGACGATGTTGTGGTCGGTCCCTACTGCGTCCTCGCCGGCACCATCCGGGTCGGTCCCGCAACAACGCTCGTGTCACACGTTCACCTGCATGGACCGCTCTGGATGGGAGCGGGCAACGTGTGCTATCCCGGCGTATGCCTCGGGTTTGCCCCGCAGGATCTCAAGTTTGATCCCGCCAAGCCCGGGTCCGGTCTGGTGATCGGCGAGCGCAACACGTTTCGCGAGCACGTGACGATCAGCCGCGCCACCAGCGATCAGGCGCCGACGACGATCGGCAGCCGCAACTATTGGATGTCAAACTCGCACGCCGGTCACGATGTCCGCGTCGGCGACGACTGCATGTTCGCCAACGGCGTGCTGTTCGGCGGCTTTGCACAGATCGGTGACCGCGTCGTCATCGGGGGCGGCGCCGGCGTGCACCAGTTTGCCCGCGTCGGACGGTTCGCGATGATCTCGGGACTCACGGGGATCTCCGCCGATGTGCCGCCGTTCTGCATGTCGACCAGCCTGAACTCCGTGACCGGTCTGAACGTGGTCGGCCTGCGACGCGGCGGCGTTCCGCGCGACACGATCGATCACATCCGCTGGGCCTTCCGCAAGCTGTACCGGCGCGGATCGCCGATCAAGAAGAATGTCGAGACGCTGCGCGAACGCGAGCACGTCCCGGAAGTGCGGGAGATGCTTGACTTCGTGCTGAGCGCCCGCCGCGCGGTCGCTGACCGACTGGGCCGGGCGCGCCACGGCTCGATGCAGCTCGTCCGCGCGGCCGCGGAACTTGATACAAACGAACTGACATGATGGAACTCACCGTTCTTGCCAGCGGCTCGCAGGGCAACTGCTCGGCGCTGGTCGTTCCGCACGCGGGTGACGGCGATCAACCGGGACGCCTCGTGTTCATCGACGCAGGGCTGTCGCCGAAGGCCACGAAGGAGCGGCTCTACACGGCGATTCGTCGGATGCCGGATGAAGCCACGGATCTGCTCCTCACCCATCTTGACGCGGATCACTGGCGCCACACGTGGCAGCGCACGCTCGATCGCCATCCGATCCGCGTGCGCGTGCACAGGGCGCACGCCCGCGAAGCGCTGCGGCTCGGCGTGCCTGCCGCGAACCTGTGTCCGTTCGACGACACGTGCGATCTCGGCGACGGACTCGTCGTGCACGCATGCCGCACCCCGCATGATGACCGCGGCTCAACCGCGTACTGCATAGAGCAGAGGTGCCAGCGCGGCGTGACCCGTCTCGGATTCGCGACCGATCTTGGACGGGTGCTGGCCCCGCTGCTCGAACACTTCCGCGATCTCGACTGCCTCGCGATCGAGAGCAATTACGATCCGGTGATGGAGGAGAACAGCACGCGGCCCGCGTCGCTCAAAGACCGGATCATGGGCGGCAAGGGACATCTTTCCAACGACGAGAGCATCACCGCGGCGATGCTCATTGCGGCGACGAGCACGCTGCAAGCGATCGTCCTCCTGCACCTATCGCAACAGTGCAACTGCCCGCGCGTGGTCGCCCAGCTCTGGAACGAACGGGCACCGCATCTGTGCGAGCGCGTGATCGTCGCCGAGCAGTTCCGCCCCACGCGCACGTTGCGCGTCGAACCTCGGCCGCGGGCGGCGCGCGTCGTATTCTGCGCGTCGCTGTTCGACGGCGCCGAGGGTTCTCACGGTTCGTCAGCGTCGCCTTCGGAGCTGCACTGGTCCACCACCGGAATGACGGAGCGCGTCCCGAACGCGTGACGCTGCATGGCGCGCCACTCCGCTTCTGCGATCCGGAAGCGGCCGACGCGCTCACCGCCGATGGAGAGCGGCGTGAGCATCGGCAGCCCGGGCGGGATATCCCCTTCAAGCGGCGCAATGACATCGCGCGCCACGAAGCCGGCCGCGTCCAGTTGCCGGTACACCTGCCGCGGCCGCGGCACGCTGCGGGCGACGCAGCCCTCCACCACGATCGGCTCGCGCTCCGTGAACCACCCGACCGGTTCGCCGGGCATGACGAGGGACCCGGGCGGCATGAGCGCCAGCGTTCCGGCCGGCGCGCCCACCTCGACCGCCGGCATATCGAGGACGCCGGGACCCGGCCAGACCAGTTCGACCAAGCCAGCGAACATCGCCTCGCGGAGTGCGACTGTCGCGTCGTCCTGCAGCGCCGCCAGTTCCGGCGGCATGGGGACGTCGCCCCACACGCGGCTCAGCGCCGCGCTCGCGCGGCGCACCATTACATCGGCGCGATCGCGGGAGAAAGGCCGGTCACGGGGATCGATCTCGCCGAGTTCGCGCAGTGCCCAGATCGTGGCCTGCAATTCGATGAACGGCATGACCGATCGCTTCCATCGTCCGCCTTGGTCATCGTCAGGGAACGCCACGCTCGCTTGGGCAAACTCGATCCAGCGTCCGAGTAGTGCGGCCCAAGCCAGTTCGCGCACCGCGAGGGCTCGCTGGTCGGAATCGGTCACCGGGTCAGTCATCGCGAATGATTGTCGTCGATTCGCGCCACGCTGCTCAAGCTGTTGGCAATCGTCGCCTTCTCCCCTACGCTTCCCGTTCTCGATCCACTTCGCATCAGGACCTGACAGACCGCTGGCGACGCGACCGCCTCCATGAGCGACCCGATCAAGCACGAGTGCGGTATTGCGATGGTGCGGCTTAAGAAGCCCATCAGCTGGTTTCGCGCGAGCGTGGGGGATCCATTGTGGGGCTTGCGGCGGCTGTTTCTCCTGATGGAAAAGCAGCACAATCGCGGCCAGGACGGTGCGGGCATCGCGTCCGTGAAGTTCGACATGGTGCCCGGCGAGTCGTTTCTCGTGCGCGAACGCACGGCCAAGCGCAACGCCATTGAACGGCTGTTTGACACCGCGTTTTCTCCCGTTGAGTCGCTGAGCGCCCGCGATGTCGACGGCCTCAGCGAGCACGAGCTGAAGCGCCGCGTTCCGTTTCTCGGCGAGGTCATGCTTGGCCATCTGCGCTACGGAACGCACAGCGGCCGGTCCACCGCGCTCTGTCATCCGTACGTGCGCCACAACACGTCTGCAAGCCGCATGGTCGCGCTCGCCGGCAACTTTAATCTGACGAATTCCGCGTCGCTGTTCGCGAAGCTCATCGAATACGGGCTGAATCCGGTGGGCGAGAGCGACACGCAGGTCGCCATTGAGAAGATCGGCTACTTCCTCGACCGTGAGCACGACTGGCTTGCGGAGCAGATCGGCCCCGGTTCCTTCACGGCGCTCGAAGGGCGGGACATGTGGGAGCAGGTCAGCGCGAATCTCGACATTCCGCGCGTGCTACGCCGCGCGACGGCCGCCTTTGACGGCGGCTATTCATTCGTCGGTGCGCTGGGAAACGGCGACGCATTCGTGTGCCGCGACCCGGCCGGCATCCGCCCGGTGTTCTATTACGAGAACGATGAATGCGTCGCCGTTGCCAGCGAGCGCGCCGCGCTCGTCGGCGTCTTCGACGCGGACCCCGATGCCGTGCTGCCGCTGCCCCCCGCGCATGTGCTCGCTATCAAGCGCGACGGGCGCACGATGATCGAACGCTTCGCCGATCCGCAGCCGCTGCGGCAATGCACGTTCGAGCGCATCTACTTCAGCCGCGGCAACGATCGTGACATCTATCGCGAGCGTAAGGCGCTCGGCCGGCAGCTCGCGCCGCGCATTCTTGAGCTGATCGACGGCGATCTCGCACACGCGGTGTTCGGCTTCATTCCCAACACCAGTGAGACTGCGTACCTCGGACTCGTCGAAGAACTCGGCGAGCGCGAGCGCGGGCGGCAGGCGTCCGCGATCACGCAGCTCGTGAACGCGGGCCGCGCGACTCCGGACGCGATCCGCGCCGTGCTCAGCACGCGCCCGCGCGCGGAGAAGGTCGCCCACAAGGATCAGCGGCTCCGCACGTTCATCACGCACGATTCGGCCCGCAAGTCGCTCGTCAATCACGTCTATGACATCACGCACGGCAGCGTCGGTCCCGACGATTCGCTGGTCGTGGTCGACGATTCGATCGTGCGCGGCACGACGCTGCGCGAGTCGATCATCACGATGCTCGCACGGCTGCGTCCGAAGCGCATCATCGTCGCAAGCAGCTCGCCGCCGATCATGTATCCCGACTGCTACGGCATCGACATGAGTCAGCTCGGCCGATTCATCGCGTTCGAAGCCGCGGTCGGACTGCTGCGCGAACAGGGCGAAGAGCGCGTGCTGGACGACGTCGAGAAGCTGTGCCTGGAGCAGGCGGACCTGCCGGCGGAGCGCATGGTGAATCACGTGCAGCGGATCTACGAGCGCTTCACGCTCGACGAGCTGTCCGCGAAAGTCGCGCGGCTCGTCCGCAGCAACCGGCTCGACGCGCTCGGCTGGACGGGCGACATCACGATCGTCTATCAGACGGTCGAGGGACTGCGTGCGTCGATGCCCGAGCACACGGGCGACTGGTACTTCACCGGCGAGTATCCGACGCCGGGCGGGTATCGCGTGCTGAACACGGCGTTCCTGAACTGGCGGCACGGCGACGAGCGACGTTCGTATTAGCCTTGGTGATTGGGCTCGGAGCGAGGTGGCCGCCTCTCCGCTTCCGCCTCCGAAATGAGACTGAAAATCTGCGCAATCTGCGGTCGACTCCTTCTGCTACCGCTTGCGCCTAAGCCTCTTCGCCGCCCGCGGTCCTGCCACCGGTCGGCCCTTCTGGCATCGGGACGTCGAACCCCGGTGCCAGCGCGACGGGGCCTCCGTGTCACCTCCGATCATCACCTGAGAAATCCGCGCAATCTGCGGACGACCGGATCCGGCGGGGCCAAGCTTCTCGGACCGGCGGACTCCACTCATGGCACGCGTCAGTCGATCCGATATGCAAGGCGGAGGGGGTCAGCACTTTGGCTTGGAGACCCTCAATGAGCAGCCATCTCGATCCTCTTTCGCGTCGACGTCTCATGCACAAATCCCCCCGCACTCCGATCGCACTTCCCGACCTGCACGAACCGCTCGACTCGCTCGAGGCCGGGGTTGCGGTCGAGACGCTCGAACGCATCGACGGCGCCATCGGCGCCGGCGATCTGCAGCGGGCCCGCCAGCTCGAAGCCCTCCTGCCGCAGTCCCTTCGTGCGGAACCGCCTGTCGCTGACCGTCTTGCAACTGTCCGGCTCCTTGCGGGTGATCTTGAGTCCGCAGCAGCCGTGCTCGACGCCTGTCCGCAGTCGACGCCGCGGCTCGACCTGCTTCGCGCGGTTGCCGCGCTGCGCCGGGACGACCTGCTGGCAGCGTTCGCGATCGCCAACGGACCTTCCGCCCGTCGCAGCCTGTGCCTGCGCATTCTTGCCGCGATCGTTTCCTCGCTCACAGCGTGGGAGCAGGGCGTGCGGGTGAAGTCCGACCCGACCGCCGCCGTCTGCGAAACGACCCGTGAGACGCTGAACGCAACCGCCGGAATCGGCCCCGAAAGCCTCATTCCGGCGATGCGGGCGTTGCGACAACTGTTCCCGGAGGCTCGCCCCGGGACGTTTCCTGCCGCGATCCGCGCAGCAATCCTGAGCGTGGCGCACGACCTGGCGATCCCGCTCGACGCCACGCCCGACACCCTCTGCGTGACGCCGATCGACGCCGTCCGGCTGAACCTCCGGGCGGCCTGACTGCAAGGCCACTGCCGCCCTCGGGACCACGCCATCGCTTGACGGCAACGCCGCGATTTGGTGTAGTAGTCGATTCCCCGGTCGAGAGACTCGGCCGTGGGTATTGTTCTGCAACTTCAATCACTCCCCAATCCCGACTTGATTCCCGACGGTGGCCCCCTCCTCGTGTGCGCACGAGCGGCGGGATCCGGATCGAGGGCACCGCGATGGTCTCTGATGGTCTCTAGGTGAGGCCGGAGGGAGGCCGGAGGGCTCCGCTCCGGAGGATCAGCGAACAGAAGGACTGCGATGGCTCGTTACCTCGGACCGAAGGTGAAGCTCTCCCGTAAGGTCGGTGTCCCAATCGCGGACATCCCAAAGCACACTGCAAAGCGGCAGCTCACCGTCCCCGGCATGCACGGGTTCCGAGGCCGGCGTCTCAAAGACTACGGGATTCGCAAGAACGAAAAGCAGAAGCTCCGGTACCACTACAACGTGCTCGAGAAGCAGTTCCGCAAGTACCTCGCGGCCGCGGGCCGTCGTCCGGGCAACACCGGCGAAGTGCTGATGCAGATGCTCGAGACGCGCCTCGACAACGTCGTCCGTCGCGCGGGCCTGAGCCGCACGATCTGGGCTGCGCGGCAGATGATCGTCCACGGCCATGTGCTCGTGAACGGCCAGAAGGTCGACCGCCCGTCCTACGACATGGAAGTCGGCGACGCCATCACGCTCCGCGAGGGCATTCACAAGCTCGCTCGTGAGCAGATGGAATCACTCGCCGGTCACGTGACGCCGGGCTGGATCCAGGTCAACCCCGCCGAACTGTCGGTGCGCGTTGTAGCCCTCCCGACATCCGACCAGATTCCATTCGACGTGAATACCAACCTCATCGTCGAGTTCTATCGCTGATAGCCAAGCTGATAGCCAAGAAGAGCTTTCTGTTTTTTTCAGAGGTCACTGAATGCAGATCCGGCGGCGGAAGTCTCGAGAATCCGAGCGTCCACCGCCGTTTCCTTGCGCTTGAGTGGGCGCGTTCGTGTGCCCGTAACTGTCCGCGGACTTCCGTCAGTTTGTTCCGTTCCTCTTAGGCCGGTCTGCTTCGGCCGCATCGCAGATACACATGCTTCGCTTTCTCCGGCTGTACAACAGGTGGATCCTCGCCGTCGGTGGCACCCTGCTGCTCGTCGCCTGGGCGCTCGGCGGTGCGCTGTCGACCTGCACGAGCACCGCCGCCATGAGCGGCGCACCGTGGGCTACCTACGGTGCCGACAGCGAGACGATCACCTACGGTGATCTCGAGGGGCTGCGCGGCGAGATGCGAGTCCTCAACCATCTCGGTGACCGCTCGCTGCAGCAGTTCGGCGCGGATCAGGCACCAGAGCACTGGTTCTTGATTTCCCGCGAAGCGGAGGAAGCAGGTCTCGTCGGTGGTGAAGGCGACGGTCGCGAGGTGATGTCAGCAGTAGCGGCGATGGTGAACGCGCGGCAGCCCGCTGGTAGCACCCCGGTCGACGCGATGGACGTTCTCTCGACGTTCATGCGTGAGTCCCAGGCGGATCAGAAAACGGTGCTGACCACGCTCGCCAAAGTGAACGGTGTCAATCGGCTCCGCCAGATCTACTCCTCGATGCCGCGCTTCTCTGATGCACGGCTGCGGAGTTCCGCTGCGTCGGCGCTTGACGCCGTTGCCGGTGACGTGCTCGTGCTCGATGCCCGCAAGCTCTCGGTGCCGGCGATTCCTCCGGCGACCGATGACACCAAGCTCCAGGCGCAGCTTGAACGCTACGGCGACAAGCTGCCCGGTCAGGGCGATTTCGGTTTCGGCTACCGCTTGCCAGATCGGGTGAAACTCGAGTGGATCGAGATCCGTGAAGCGAGCGTCCGCACGGCCATCGAGGCGTCGGGCGCACTTGACACATTGACGCTGAAGAAGCGCTTCGCAGAAAATCCTTCCAAGTACGGCGCGCCGGCCGGGTCCGCCAGCGATGTGCTCTCTTCATTTTCCGCGTACGAGCAGTCAGTGCGTCAGCGAGTGCTCGACGAACTGACCACCGAGCGGATGAATGAGATCTCGAAGTTTGTCAGCGACCAGCTTGCGGTCTCCCTTCGCGGTGTGCCCCGCGATCAGGCGTATATCGTCCTGCCCAACGACTGGGAAGCACGTCGACCGAATCTCCAGCGGCTTGCTGAAGAGATTGCCAGCCACTTCAAGATCGAGATGCCTGTCTACGAGTCCACCGGTGACAACTGGAAGACGGCCGCGGACCTCAGAGGCATGCGCGGGATCGGCACCTCGTCGACGACGCGTTTCGGCCCGCAGCCGGTGCAGTTTGCGCAGCTCGTTGACAAGCTCAAGGAGTTCGGCCATGGCATCGACACCATGCCGCTGCAGAAGGATGTGGTCGGCCCGCCGATGACATCTGCATCGCGAGATCTCTACTTCTTCCGCGTGACCGATGCCGATCCATCGCGCGCGCCAAAGACAGTGGATGAAGCCCGCGAAGCGATCACCGCCGACGTGCTTGCAGAAGAGCGCTACGCGGCACTGGAGCGGCTGCTCCCGGAACTCGAGACGCTTGCGAAGCAGGAAGGGATACGTGCGGTCGTGAGCCAGTACGGTGGTAGCGTGGAGTTTGCGCCCAACCTGCGCGAGGCAGCGCCGGAGACGATTGCGTACGGCATCCGCTTCGCGAACATTCCGGGACTCGGAAACAATATCGACGCGATGCGAGAGATCATTCGTCGCGCCTCGGCGCTTCCGATCGACCGACCGGCGTCAGAGATTCCGGAGGCCGAACGCACGTTCGTCATCCCACTGCCCAAGAGCCTTGCCGTGCTGATGGTGCGGGTGACCGATCGCTTCCCGCTGACGACGGAAGATTTCCAGATGGTGGCCAGGAATCCGAGCATTCAAGGCGCGCTGCTCGGGGAGGAGTTCCGAACGGCAACGCTCGAGGCCCTGTCGTTCGACGCGTTGAAGGCCCGCCACAACTTCCGGCTCGTGCGCGGGGGTGATGAGGAAGGCGAAACCCCGTCGGGCGAGGCAGCCCAATCGACGCCGGGGCCAACGCCGGGGCCGACGCCTGCAGGCTGAGCCGGCGTTTCTCGGCGAGAGCAGCGAGGTCCTTTCAGCTCACCTTCGAGCCAGCCTTCACCGGTCGCTGCACGCTCAGCACGACCACATCGCGTTCCTCCGAGCCGGGCTTGGCACCGGGCGGTGGCGGTGCGGCGCCTTCCCTCAGATCGCTCGCGGCCAAAATCATGCCCTGGCTGATCTCGCCGCGCAGCTGACGTGGCTCCAGATTCGCGACGATCACGACCTGCTTGCCGACGAGCGTTGCCGGGTCATACCACGCCTTGATCCCCGCGCACACTTGGCGGCCTTCGGGCGTGCCGTCGTCCAGCCGGATCTTCAGCAGCTTGTCGGCATTCGGATGCGCTTCCGCCGACAGGACGGTCGCCACGCGCAGGTCGAGCTTCGCAAACAGCTCGTACGGAATGTTCGGCAGCGCGCCCGATAGATCGGCGGCCGGCGCGGCGGCGGTGGAGGGCGGGGTCGCAGCAGCTGCAGGCGGAGTGGGAGGCATGGTCATTGGGCCGTCAGGATAGTCGGCCGCACGCCGTCCCTGCGCGAAGCCGCCGACCATTAGCATGCCCGGGGTCATGACCACTGCTCCCCTCCACTTCGCCGACCGTCTGAACCGCGAGTACCTCGAGCGTCACGTGGCCAAGGAGGACGCGTTCTGGACCGCCTACATGGGTCTCACCGACGACGCCGTTGTCGCGCGGACCGCGCTCAATGAACGCGAGATCGCGTTGCAACGCTGGCTGCAGGACCCGGAGCAGCTCGACGCGGTCCGGCGCACGATGCCGAGCGTCCAAGGCGATGACGCTGTCATCTTGCGCGGCTGGGAAAACACGTTTGTCGCGCACTGCATCGACGTTCCTGAAGCGCGATCACTCGCCGAAACCATCGTCACGCTCGAAGGCGATCTCGCCAACGCGCGCAACGGCATGACGCTCGGCTACATCGAACCGGACGGATCGTTTGTCGCGGCGAGTTCCGTCAAGCTCGGCGCCATGCTGCGCACCGACCCGGACGAATCGAAGCGGCGCGCCGCCTGGAACGCGTTGCGGTCGATCGAAGATCACGTGCTGGCAAGCGGCTTTGTCGCCGTCGTGCGCGAACGGAATCGTCTTGGACGCATGCTCGGAGGCGAAGACTATTACGACTGGAAGGTGCGCCGTGTCGAGCGCATGACTAAGCGCGAGATCTTCGACGCGCTCGGCGAACTCGAAGTGCTGACGCGCGACGCCGGTCGACGCGGCCTTGCGTTCCTGCGCGAGCGCCACGGCGAGGCGATGGTCCGCCCTTGGAACGTGAGCTACCTTCTCAGCGGTGATGTCACGCGCGAGCAGGATCCCTACTTTCTGTTCAGTGATTCGATCGCCCGCTGGGGCACGAGTTTCGCCGCGATGAACGTGCGTTTCCGTGGTGCCGAGATGACGCTCGATCTTGTCGACCGGCCTGGCAAGTACGAGAACGGATTCATGCACGGGCCGCAGCCGGCATGGCGCGAGCGCGGCCGCTTTCATCCGGCCCGCATAAATTTCACAGCGAATGCAATTCCCGGGATGATCGGCGCCGGCTTCCGCGCGACGAACACGCTGTTTCATGAGGGCGGACACGCGGCGCACTTCGCAAACGTCGACATGCCGGCACCGTGTTTCGGCCAGGAATTCGCACCGACATCGGTCGCGTTTGCCGAGATCCAAAGCATGTTCATGGACTCGATCCTGAGCGATGCCGACTGGCAGCGCCGCTACGCGAAGAACAGTGCCGGCGAACCGATGCCGGTGGAACTGATCGAGAAAGCGATCCGCTGCAGCCAGCCCGGCGCGGCGCTTGGCACGCGCGCGATGCTCGCCGTGTGTTTCGCCGAGAAAGCGATCTACGAAATTCCGGACGATGAGCTGTCTGCGGACAGCATCCGCGCGGCGATCCGTGACGCGGAGCGCCAGCTGGTATTTCTCGACGAAGGCAGCGGCCGTCCCTCCCTGTCGATCCCGCATTTGCTGTCAGGGGAGTCGAGCGCGTACTACCACGGCTATGTACTCGCCGACATGGGCGTGCGGCAGACGCGCGACTTTTTCCAGCGGCGCGACGGGTTCCTGTGCGACAACCCGCGCATCGGGCCCGACATGGCGAAGGCGTACTGGCAGCCGGGCAACAGCGCGACGTTGAACGAGATGCTGAGCGGATTGACCGGCGAGATGCTTTCGCCGCGGGCACTGGCGCGGGACGTCAACCGCACCGCCGACGAGGCCGTCGCGGAAGCGCACGAGCGGATCGCGAAAGCCCGCGATCTGCCGCCATTCCGCGGGCCCGTCGATCTCGACGCACGGATCTGCGTCGTGCACGGCCGCGAGGAGATCGCGCGTCTGGACGGCGACTTTGAGGCCTTCGCAGCGAAATTTGCAGCCTGGGTCAGCGGACTGGCGGGGAGTGGGACGTGAGAAGTAAGAAGGATGAAGGATGAATTCGGCACCGGCCCAGAGCTACGTCCTACTTCTTCCTTTTTCCTTTTTCCTTCGCATCACACGCCAACGGCGCTCGCGTCGCGGTCGCTCAGCATGCCTCCGTCCGAACGGAGTTTCACCGTGCCGTCCCGCTTCCAGCTGCGCTCGCAGCGCGGTTCCTCCCGCAGATCGCGCACCGAGGCGGCGCTCGCCGATCGATCGAGAACGACGCGGCTCACACCGAACAGGTCGGCCAGCTCGCGCGCGAGCGGTGCCAGCTGGCCGGTCGGATCGGCGAGGACCACTTCCGCATCGAGCGGATTTTCGATGCCGGCTGATTTCGCGCGCTCCATCGCTTCGAAGGCCGACGATCGCGCCGCGATCGCTGCGGGCCAGGCGGCGTGCGCCGGGCGGATGTGCGCGGCGAGATCGCGGTAGGTCTCACGCTGCACCGCGCGGCCGTCGGACCGCCACAGCGCACGAAACGCTTCGTCAGCAGTGTGCGGCAGGATCGGCGCACACAGACGGACGATGGTGTCGGTGATCTCCCACATCGCAGTCTGTGTGGCCCGGCGGCGCGGCGCGTCTTTCGAATCGCAGTACAGCCGATCCTTCGTCGCAGCGCAGTAGATCGCGGACAGCGTGTCGTTGCAGAAGTCAAAGATCGCAAGATGGGCGGCGCGGAAATCAAGCCGCTGAAACGCGTCGCGCACGGTCGTCTCCAGCGCGGCCGTCTCCGCGAGCGCCCACGCGTCGATCGAGGTCGGGTCAATCGCGTGCAGCTCCACAGCGTCGCCGCGCTCTTCGGGCGTCCGCGGCTGAAAGTCGTCGAGATTCGACAGCAGAAAGCGGATCGTGTTGCGCACCTTGCGGTAGCTCTCGCCGGCAAGGCGAAAGAACTCGACATCCACTTTCATGTCGTCGTCGTACGCCAGACTCGACACCCACCAGCGGGCGACATCGGCGCCGACATCCTTCAGCAGCGACTCCACTTCGAGTGCGTTGCCTTCCGACTTCGACATCTTGCGGCCGTTCTTGTCGACCATGAACCCGTGCGTCAGAATCCGCTTGAACGGCGGCGCGCCGGTCACACCGAGCGCGGGCAGCAGCGAAAGCTGGAACCAGCCACGATGCTGGTCACTGCCTTCGAGATACAAATCGCACGGATAGCCGAGGTCGCGGGCCCGCATGACGGAGTTCCACGACGATCCCGCTTCAAACCAAACATCGAAGATGTCGTAGAGCTTCTCCAGCGCACCGATGTCGAGATTCTTCGGCGCCTCAGGATCACGCGCCGCGTCATACGAGGCAAGCAGCTGCGCCGGCGGCTCCTGAAACCATGCGTCGCTTCCGCGCTGCGCGAATGCCGCGGCGACGGCGCGCACGCTGGCCGGCGTCAGAAGGATCTCGCCGCTCGGCATGCGGAACGCCGGGATCGGCAGTCCCCATGAACGCTGCCGCGAGATGCACCAGTCCGGCCGGCTTTCCAGCATGCCGCGCATGCGGTTACGGCCCCACTGCGGCGTGAACTCGACCTTCGTTTCGACAGCCTCGAGCGCCATCGCGCGCAGCGTGCGCGCGTCGCTCGCGCGGCCGCGGTCGACCCCGATGAACCACTGCTCGGTGGCGCGAAAAATGACCGGCGTCTTGCTGCGCCAGTCATGTGGATAGCTGTGCGTGAAGCGATGCGAGTAGAAGAGATGGCCGGACGATTTCAGATGCGCCAGGACGAGATCGTTCGCCTTCCAGATGTCCACGCCGCGCAGCCATTCCGGGACCGTGTCGTCGTACGTGCCGTCTTCGAGCACCGGGCAGTAGATCGGAAGGCCTTCCTTCAGACCGGTGCGATAGTCGTCGGCGCCGTGGCCCGGTGCCGTATGCACGAGTCCCGTGCCGTCTTCGAGCGTGACGTACTCGGCATGCACGATGCGGCCGACGCGATCCACAAAGGGATGGCGGTAGCTCAGACCGACGAGATTTTTGCCGTCCGTTTCGCCGAGAATCTCGATCTTTTCGGCAGACGCTGCGCCAATGACCTTCGCGAGCAGCTCGCTCGCGATGATCGTCTCCGCGCCGTCGACGCGCACGAGGCTGTAGCGATAGCGTTCGTGCACGGCGATCGCGAGGTTCGCCGGCAGTGTCCACGGCGTCGTCGTCCAGATCATGAATGACGGCGTGACATCCAGTTCCACCCCGAACGCCTTCTCGACCGCTTCACGGTCCTTCGCCTCGAAGTCGACATAAATCGACAGATCCTCGCGGTCTTCGTACTCGAGCTCCGCTTCCGCCAGCGCTGTCTTGTTCGCGATCGACCAGTGCACCGGCTTCTTGTCGCGATACACCAGCTTCTGTTCGAGGAGACCGGCGAACACGTCGAGTGTTCCGGCTTCATACGCCGGCGCCATCGTGAAATACGGATGGTCGTAATCGGCGAGCGTGAGCAGCCGGCGCATCTGGCCGGCCTGCAGTTTGATGAACTTCTCCGCCGACTTCGCGCACTCGCGCCGGATCGCCATGCGCCGATGATCGGGCGCGAGCTCTTCGAGCTTCTTCGCTTTGCCGCTCTCGACGAGTTCCGTCATCACCTTGTGTTCGATGGGCAGACCGTGACAGTCCCAGCCTGGCACGTACGGACAGTCGAACCCTTCCATCAGTTTGCTGCGGACAACGATGTCCTTGAGCACCTTGTTCAGGAGGTGACCGACATGGATCGAACCGTTCGCGTACGGCGGTCCGTCATGAAAAACGAAACGCGGCTTGTTCGCCCGCGCCGCGCGCAGCGCGTCGTACATCCCGATCTCGTCCCAGCGCCGCTGCGAGAGCGGTTCGTTTTGGGCGAGATTGGCCTTCATCGGGAAGGCCGTCTTCGGAAGGTTGAGCGTGGCTTTGTAGTCGGGCATTGGTGGCTATGGAGTACTGGGATTGAACTATTGGGGATGCTCGTCCGGCTTGACGGCCTCGTTGAGATACTTTTGGAACTCGCCCATGTTGTAGCTCACGAAACAGAACACGTGATGCAGCGTGAACCACTCGATGTCGGTCGGATCCTTGCTGAGATCGGCGCGCAGCCGGTTCAGTTCGGCGAGGAGTTTCTCAGCTTTGATCGTGGGCTTGTCAGCGGGCTCTGGCATGGGAACGCCTCAGTGTGCGTGATCGTGATCATGATGTCCGTGGTCATGCTGCAGCACTTCGTCAGCAGTATGCACATGCACGTGGGACGCGGCTTCCATCCGCGCCAAGGCAAACGCAAATCCGAGGCCGACGATCAGCGCCAGTGAAAGTCCCACGCGATCGTGGCGGTGGAACTGCAGCTCAGGCAGCAGATCGCTCGAGGCAATGCAGATGAACATTCCAGCTGAGAACGCGAGCGCGATCGAGGCCACACCAGCCACGTTGCCCGCGCCTCCCCCGACTGCGCCGACCCAGAACAGGCCGACGCCCGCCGGTACGAGCAGCGCGAGCAGCACGTTGGCCAGCACGCGGATGTTCTGCGGGGCTCGCGCATGCCGCATCAGCGTCGCGAGTGTCATCGAGTCAAACGGCTTGTGCAGGACGATGACGAGAAACGTCGCAAGCCCGGCAAGCGCCGCGTGGCCGCCTCCTTCGGCGACCCCCACCGCCACGCTTGCCGCGAGCGCCACGCCTTCGAGCAGGCTGTGCAGTCCGAGCCCAATCAGCGCGCCGGACCAGCCGATGGCGCTGCCCGGCCTCCTGGCGACACGGCCGTGCGGTTCGTGCGCATGATCATGATGATCATGATGATCATGCGCGCACGCCGCCGCTATCTCCGACTCCGGCTCGTGCTGATGAAAATGGAAGAACCGTTCGAGCAGAAAAAGCGCGAGAAACCCGCCGATCGCCCAGAGCATTAGCGGGTCCAGCAGATCATGTCCGACGATGTGGCCGTGCGCGTCGGTGGTGCCCGCCGCCGCCGCGGCCTCCGCGCGGAGCATGATCGCGTGCGGCAGCATGTGAAAGAAGCCGACGCCGAGCATGATGCCCGCGACCAGCGAGAGGACAAACTGCAGTCCACGGTGGCTGAACCGGAAGAGACTCGGCAGCAGGCCGCCGGCAAGCGACGCAAGCACGATCACGGCCGCATAAAGAATGAGCAACGTCGTTGGCGCCACAGAACGGTCTCCGCCTCTTAAGGGTTCGCCATCGACTGCCTGCTGGGATCGCCCTTCGAACAACCCGTGCCCGCATGAGGACAGGTTGCGGACAAACCCCCAGCGAATCGACGTGGAAGGGGGCGAAAGCGTACCCCGTCTGCGGTTCAAGCAACAATCGAAGAGCCTGCGGCGAGGGAACTCGAGCCGATCACGCTGTAGCGGACCCGCACATGCGCCGATATACTCTCCGTCCCTTCAGGGGTGGTAGCTCAATTGGGAGAGCGCCTCGGTCGCATCGAGGAGGTTGAGAGTTCGATCCTCTTCCACTCCACTGACTGGTTTGTCTGTGCCTGCTTTCCCGGGCTTGGTCCCGCGCGTTGCTTTGTGCTGCTCTGTTGAGCAAAGCGCCCGCCGCTGGCCGGAGAACCCACTCCCGGCCCGTATCCTGCGGCAGTGACCGCTGTGCTCCCATCCCGCATCGCCGGCGCCGAACCGCTCCTCCTCGAGTCGAGCCCGCTCTTTCAATCCCCCGCCATGCGGCAGTGGGTGCGCTTCAAGAAGCAGCATCCTGAATGTCTCCTTTTCTTCCGCATGGGGGACTTCTACGAGCTCTTCGACCGTGACGCGGTCGTGGTGCATCAGGCGATCGGCCTGACGCTCACCGAGCGCACGAAAGGCATGCCGATGGCCGGCGTGCCGTATCACTCGGCCGAGGGCTACCTCCGCCGGCTCGTCGATCAGGGATTCCGCGTTGCGATCTGCGAGCAGCTGCAGGATCCGAAGGACGCGAAAGGCGTCGTCGACCGCGGCGTCACACGCGTGCTGACGCCGGGCACGCTCGTTGACGAAACGATGCTGGACGAGGGTCGCGCGAACCAGCTCGCCGCCTTGGCCGTCGCCGGCGTTCGTGCGTCGGTCGCGCTCATCGAACTCTCGACCGGCGTGTTCACGATCGTGGACGTCGCCACGGACCGCCTCGCTGACGAGCTGCAGCGGCTCGCGCCGGCTGAAGTGCTGTATGCCGAAGAGACTGACGGCTCCGCGCCGCCTGCGCTTGACGCATTGCGGCTCGCGCGCGGCACCGCGCTGTCACCGCGGCCGGCATGGACGTTCCGCTCGCGCGATGCGGCCGACGCGCTCACGAGTCACTTTCGCGTCGCGACGCTCGAGGGCTACGGGCTGACGCCGGACGAACCGGCGACGCAGGCCGCGGGCGCGCTGCTGCGATCGATTCTGGAAACACAGTCGAGCAATCTGCCGCACGGCGCCGCCTCGAGCACGCTCGCGCATCTGCAGCCGCCGCAGCGCGTGGTGAGCGGCGACTTCGTGACGATCGACGGCACGAGTCTGCGCAGCCTGGAGATTGAGCGCACGCTCCGCTCGGGCGGAACGGACGGCACGGTGCTCGCGAGCGTCGACCGCTGCCGCACGGCGATGGGACGCCGGTTGCTGCGGCAGTGGCTCTGCTTTCCGCTGCGCGATCGAGCGAAGATCGAGTCACGGCAGAAGCGCATCGCGTCACTGGTGCTGGACGAAACCTGCGCGGACGCGCTCGCTGCGCGCATTGCCGCCGTGCAGGATGTGGCCCGCATCGCGGGGCGCATCGGCACGGGCCGCGCAACACCGCGCGATCTCGTCGCACTGGGCACATCGCTCGCGCAGCTTGATGCGTTGCGCGACCTGCTCGATCAACGACCATCGTTTGCCGCCGACCGCGCGACGCTTGACGCGGTGCGCGCTCCGCTGGCGCCGCTCAGCGAACGCATCGCGCGATGCTGCGTGGAGCATCCGCCGGCGCATCTTCGCGACGGCGGTCTCTTCCGCGACGGGTTCGACGCGCTGCTCGACGAAACGCGGCTGCTGCAGCGCGATGCGAACACGTGGCTTGCCGAGTATCAGAAGCGTCTGATCGACGAGAGCGGCATTGCTTCACTGAAGGTCGGCTTCAACAAGGTGTTCGGCTTCTACATCGAGATCACGCATTCGAACGTCGAGAAGATTCCGGCGAGCTTCAGCCGGAAACAGACGCTGAAGAACGCGGAGCGCTACATCACGCCGGATCTGAAGGAGTTCGAGGACGAGGTGCTCACGGCAGAATCGCGGGCCAAGGAGCGCGAGAAGACGCTGTTCCTTGAGCTCTGCACGGACGTCGGCCAGGTCACCGGGGCCTTGGCGCAGTACGCCGAATGCGTCGCCGGTCTTGATGTGCTGCGCTCCTTCGCCGACGTCGCGCGGCGCGAGCGCTGGACGGCGCCGACGCTCGTCGACGAGCCGGTGATGCGCGTGAAGAACGGACGGCATCCGGTGCTGGAAACGATTCTGCGCGAACGATTTGTTCCGAACGACTGCCGGCTCGGCGCCGGCGCGACGGACGGCGGCGGCACGCTCGCGCTCATCACCGGACCGAACATGGCGGGCAAGTCGACGTTCATCCGCCAGCTCGCGCTGATCGCACTGCTCGCGCATGTGGGGAGTCACGTGCCCGCCGAGGAGGCGACGATCGGGATGGTCGACCGGATCTTCACGCGCATCGGTTCGAGCGATGAGCTGCACACCGGCCAGTCGACATTCATGGTGGAGATGACGGAAACAGCGAACATCCTGCATCACGCGTCAGAGAGCAGTCTCGTCATCCTCGACGAGATCGGGCGCGGCACGAGCACGCTTGACGGCCTGAGCCTCGCATGGGCCATCGCGGAGACACTCGCCGCGCGCGGGTGCCGCACGCTGTTCGCCACGCACTATCACGAACTGACGTCGCTGCCCGAGCGGTTTCCCGCCGTGATCAATCTCCATGTCGAAGTGCGCGAGTGGGAAGAGCGGATCATCTTTCTCCATCGCATTCTGCCCGGCCGCACCGATCGCAGTTATGGCATCCATGTGGCGCAGCTTGCCGGACTTCCCAGGGAAACGATCGAGCGTGCGACACGGCTGCTCGAAACGCTCGCCGTCGAGACCGATGAGGCGAGCACCCGGGCCCGCCGGTCTGCTGTCGCATCGGCCGTCGGGGCCGCGCCTCGACGGCAGTCGCCGCAGCTGGCGCTGTTCACGGAGTTTCTGCCGCATCCCGCAGTCCGTCGCCTGGAGGAGCTGCGTGTCGAGGAGCTGACCCCGCTGCAGGCGTTCGATCTGCTGCGCGAATTGAAGCAGCTCACCACCTGAACGGCACCGGTGCCGCGAAGTGCGAACGTCGCCGAAGCGGATCGATCCTCCGGCCTGGTCACGGACCGCAGCCATCGCCGACCGATCTCGAACCGGCGGCCCCTCCCGCTCCTCCGGGCCCTTTCCCGATCCGGCGGGATGGCGTCCCCCGGCCAGGGGAAAGCGCGACGCTCCGCTCAAACCCCGGAAGGACACCGAGCTCGATCATCTCGCCTGCGCTCCACAGCACACCGAAGCGCGGCTCCAAACCGTCTTGGATCGGGAGGCGGTACACGCCGCAGACATCCCCCACGTCATTGAGACCGTGCGCTTCCGCCTTGGTCGCGTCGGCCGGCTGGGGCAGCAGCATCGTTTGGCCATCCTGCCAGAGAAACGCTCGCTGACCGCCTGTGCGAAGGCCGTTGATCCGGCCGCAGACTGCACCGAGTTCGTTGACGCCAGTGGCGGTCGAGCTGATCGCCCCCTCGAGCGGGATCGTCTGCACCTTCCCGTCGATCCACGACACGGCAACGGGCGGCGCGTTCTTCGGCAACAAGGCGATCTGCGGCGGGGGCCTTTCCGTCGGGCGGGATGCCGAACCGAATGTCCCGGTGATACCTATCGGCGTCAACAACTGCATCTTCTGGGGGAGCACGCTGCACTCAACCAGCTTCGACGTTGATCCGTTGTTCGTCGACGCGAGCCCGACAACGGCGGCGGTTTTGTTGCTTCGATTTGACTCGCCGTGTCTGAACCGGGGAAGCGTCGTCCTGCTTCCACTGGATCTCGCGGACGTCGACGATGACTTTGACGTCGGCGAGGTCATTCCACTCGATGTCTCCCGACAATCAAGGCAGGTGTTCCCGAACGGTTGCGTTGATGTCGGAGCGCATGCTTGATCGTTGGGGAAGCCCCGCCGTTGCCGCTGGACTCAAGCGCAATGGGGGGAGGCGGCCAAGGCAGTTCGGAGTCCGGGAGCGGGCTGACGCCAGCACAGATGGCCGCCGCCTTCGGCTTCAATTCAGTCGGTGAACTCGTGGCGTTTCTGGTGACGCTTGACTACGAGGAAATGGTTGAACTGCTCGGGTTTTTCTGGAGCCCTGTCTGAGAGGGACGTCGGACTGGCGGAGGTCCGCGTCGAGGAGCTCACCCCGCTGCAGGCGTTCGATCTCTTGCGCGATCTGAAGCAGCTCACCACCTGAGCGGCGTCGCGCCGCGAAGTGCGGATTTCGCCGAGGCGGATCGTCCGTCCGGCCCGTACCGTACGAGATGATGTCGATCGTCTCGCTCGTCACGAGTCTTCTGCTCACGCTCGCTCCGCCCGCGGATCCCGCTCCGCGCATGGCGCCGCCGGATGCCGTGCGGGCGGCGCACCCCTCCATCTCGCTTGCGGACGTGACCCAGGAGGAGCGCGACGCGATCGAACGTCTTCGCCACGGAACGACGTGGGTGCGCCGCGCGTTTGGTGCGGCGCGGCTTGCACGGTACGACTGCGAAGCGAGCGAGGTGTACCTGCGTGATCTGCTCACGGACCGCGCGTGGCATGTGCGCTGTTACGCGCTGCTGGCCTGCGCCCGGCGCGGCATCGTCGTGCGTGAGTCCGCATTCGCGAGTGAAACGGAGCCTCGCGTGATCCGTACCGCGCTGCGCTGCCGATATGCGGTGCCGCGCGAACCGCTGGCCATCGGAGCGGCGCGCCTCGCCAAGAGCGGGTCGCTCGATGATCGGCTGCTCGCACTGGAGCTGGCGACCGCCGGATCACTGTCGACGAAGGAGCTCGATCAGTCCGCGCTGCTGGCCTCGATCATCATGCGGATGGACCGCGTCGAGGCCGGTTCGCTCTCGACGCGGCTCGCGGCGATCACGGGCGGAAACGACAGCGCCCGCAGTTACCGCTGGCGTGCCTGGTACCGCAAGAATCGCAAGGATCCCGGGCTGCACGGAGCGTTCCTCGCTCCTCCGCGCGACGGGGACGGCCGCGTGGAGGCGGGCGTGGACGTGTCGCGCGGCGTGATCGCGGCGCTCTCGACGCCACGACTCCTCGAGCTCGAACGCCACATGCAGGATCTGTCGGGGAAGAGCATCGAGATCGTCATCGCGCTCGACTGCACGGCGAGCATGTCCGGGGAACTCGCCGAGTGCCAGTCCGGCGTGGACGCGCTGATGATGTTCGTCCGAGGGATCGCCAAAGATCTGCGCATCGGATTTGTCGGATACCGAGACGAGAAGGACCTGTGGGAAACGAAGGCATGGGACTTCACACGTTCGGTGCCCGAAGCGCGGGAACGGCTGTGGCAGCTGAGCGCCGAAGGCGGCGGCGATCGTCCGGAGTCGGTGGCCGCTGCGCTGAAACTTGCATACGGCACGATGACGTGGGACACGAAGGCCGCGAAGTCGCTCATCCTGGTCGGTGACGCGCCGCCATACCCGGGCACAGGCGACCGTTGCGTGACGTGGGCCGCGCAGGCGTTGGCAACGGGCATCCGCACCTACACGATCGCCCCCGCTGCGCGACAGGCAGCAACCGAACCCGCGCCCGTCGATATCGCAGAGCCATCGCCGACCGACGAAGCGCCGGCGGCCAGTCCCGCGCCTCCCGGCAGGCCCGGTCCCGCGGAGTGGCGTCCGCCGGCCAAGGGCAAGCGTGACGAGCAGAGCCCTTGGCGGAAGAAGCTCGGCCCGGGCGAAGTGGAGTACTGGAACGAGATCGCGGACGCGGGCGGCGGGCGCTGCGTGCATTTACCGAAGGATGCGAGCCTGATCGCGGAGATTGCGGGCCTCACGCTGGGCGATACCTTCCAACGGGAGTTTGACGACTTCTTCGATGCGTGGACTGCGCTGTGCCGGTAGCGAAGGATGGGTTACGGCCGTGCGGGGCCCTTGGCGTTGCCCTGGGTTTGAGCCGACCGAGCCTGATCAAGCCCGCCTGCAAGGGCGCTTCATCAATGTCGCGCGGAGCTCGTGTGAGGCTTTGGCGCGCCCATTCAGGGCTCGTGAATTCGCTCGGGCGGTGGCGTCCGAAATACCACGGCCGGCCGCGTGGACACGCGGCCGGCCGGTCTCGTTGAAGGTTGTGGGCGTGTCCGACCCGCGTCACGTCACGCGGCCGCGGCGCAGCAGGCCGGCGACGAGCGAGACGAGGAACAGCACGATGAAAATCAGAAACAGGATCTTGCCGATGGACATCGCGGTACCCTCGACACCGCCGAAACCCAGGACTGCGGCAACGATCGCGATGACAAGAAAAACTGCGGCCCAGTACAACATGATGCTTCTCCTATGGCCAGAACGTGTATGGCCAGAACGTGGGTCCCACTCAGTCCGCTGCGTCCTGAATGCCTTCGCCGGCCGCTTCAATGTCCTTGCCGGCGCCCTTTGTGGTATTGCAACCCGACATCAGCAGCGGAGCTGCAATAATGGCGACAACCGTCGCAGCGCCGATCCATCGTCGAACGGTGCTCGAAGAGCACGACAGAGTGCCTAGGGTGTCAGAGGCTGAGAGCTGATTCGTAATGAGATTCATTGTGATTCCTTCTCTTTGAGTTGTTTGCTCGGCGGTGGTCATCCCTGCGTTGACCACGCACCATGCCCGTCGATGTCATCGATGCAATCGGGTTGAAATCGGACCAGTAATTGAAATCGCAGTTTCAACTCGCAAGGCAACGTCAACGGGTACGAGTATAAAAGTGAAGTGAGGCACAGCCTTCGGGCACGTGCCCGAAATCCGATGTCGACCATCCCTAGGAGCAGCACATGCGCATTCTCATCATTGAAGACAATCCGAAGATGGCGACGGCGGTGCAACGCGGTCTGCGCGAGAACGGATATTCCGCCGACATGTGCCACACCGGACTCGAAGGCGAAGAGCTTGCATCGAGCCGCGCCTACGACGTGGTTCTGCTGGATCTCATGCTGCCCGACCGCGGCGGCGTCGAGGTCTGCCGCAACCTGCGGCGCCGAGGCGTGTGCACGAAGATCTTGATGCTCACCGCACTTTCTGACACGCGGGAGAAGGTGCAAGGGCTTGATGCCGGCGCGGACGACTATGTCGCGAAGCCGTTTGAGTTCGACGAGCTGCTGGCGCGCATTCGGGCGGTGACGCGCCGAGGCGAAGCGAGTGAAGCCCGGCATCTCCGCCATGGCGATCTCTCGCTCGATCTGTACGCGCGCTCGGCGACGCGCAATGGAGTGACCGTGGAACTCTCAAGCAAAGAATTTGCCATGCTTGAGCTTTTCATGCGCAATCGGGACCGCGTACTTTCCCGGGCGCAGATCGGGCAGAAAGTTTGGGACATGAGCTTTGAAGCGGCAAGCAATATTGTGGACGTGTATGTCTCGAGCCTGCGCAAGAAGATTGACCGGGGCCATGCCAGCGAACTGATCCATACGGTGAAGGGCGCGGGTTACCGGTTTGGCGCGGAGATCGGCGGGTGATGCGAGATCATGATTCCGCGCGGCACCCGGAGCCGCCGAAATTGACCACGCTCCTTCCGTCCGCGGGGCGTCAGTTTTCCCTGCGATGGCGCGTCACCGCATCGATCGTGCTGCTCACGGCGCTCATGCAACTCACGCTGGGCATCGTCGTCGGCCTGTATCAGGAGGACTCGACCGAACGGCTGTTCAACACCCGCATCGGCGTCCGCCTCGACGACATCGCCCATCGAATCGAGGCGCTTGATCACGTCATCACCTCCGCCGATCTCGAGCGGATCCAAACCGAAGCCGTCCGATTCGTCCTGTTCGAACAGGTGGCGCTCGCGCTGTATCACGAAGACGGCACGCTGGTCGCGTCGTCGGCCGAACCTCCACCGCTGCCGCAGTCGATCATCGCGGGCGCGCTTGCCACATCGGCGAGTCAGTTTGTCGCGCCGGTCGAACCGCTCCAGCTTGATCCGGATCATCCGCCCATGCCGACACGGTTCGGTGTGAAGCGCGTCACGATCGCTGACGGCAGTGTCGCGGTCTTGTGCCTGGGCGCTGGCGACCGTTATGCGCGCGAGTTCATCGCCAGCACCACGCGGCTTCTCGTCGTCTCCATTTTGGGATCTTTGATCGCGACCGTCGTGGCGACGTGGCTGATCGTCGGACGCGTACTGCAGCCGCTGATGCGACTCGGCACGCTTGCGACGCGGCTGCAGCCGGAACAGCTCGAGCGCGACGATGACCTGCCGGGGGACCGCATCCATGAGCTTGAATCGTTACGCATCGAGCTCGCGTCCGCGCGCGAGCGGCTGCGCCGCGCCTTCGCGGCGCAGGACCGGTTTCTCTCCAACGTCTCGCATGAGCTCAAGACGCCGATTGCGGTGCTTCTGACGGAAGTGCAGACGCTGAATCACGCGTCGCTCGGGCCGGCAGGCGAGGAGCTGGCGATTTCGGTCTCAGAGGAGATGCGCCGGCTCGGTGCGATGATCGAGAGTTTTCTGCTCCTCACGCGCGTCGGTGTCGGCAAAGCGGCGCCGGCCGATCACCGCTTCTCACTCGTTGAGCCGGTCATCGAAGCTGTCGCATCGTGCCAGTCGCTCGCCAGGCAGCATGGCGTCGCTCTTGTCCCCACGATCGATCCGACGCTGTCGCTCGACGATGAAGTGGTAGGCGACCCGACGCTCATTCGCATCATGGTCGAAGGACTCCTGCGGAACGCGCTGCGCTTCTCGCCGAGTGGCGGCTCGATCGCGCTGCAGCTTTCACGCGGCGCGGGATCCGACGCACTGATCGGCGTCCTCGACCAGGGGCCGGGCATTCCCGTCGAGATCAAGGACTCGCTCTTTGATCGATTTGTGCAGGCGCGGTCCGAACACGAGCGCGGGCGGGGCAGCGGTCTCGGACTGTCCATCGCGCAAGGCATCGCGGAGATGCATGGCGGCCGCATCTGGTTCGAGAACGGGGAACAGTGTGGATGCACCTTCTTCGTGCGCCTGCCCGTGGCGAGGCTGGGTAAGCCCTGAACTCACCAGACGGTTGCTGCAACGGTGTCACCGTGCACGAGCTTCCAGCACTTCTCCAGCAGTTCAGGACGGCCCTCGCCAGTGGCACCTGAAATGGCGACCGATTCGTCCTTCGTGCAGCGCAGCCGGCTGCGCAGCCGGCGGAGCAGCGGTTCGCGATCCTCATCGGCGACGAGATCGAGCTTGTTGAACGCGATCAGCTCCGGCTTTTCGGCGAGCTCGCTGCTGAACGCATCGAGTTCGCCGCGGATCGCGCGGTAGTTCTTCACCGGATCGCTGCCGTCAGGCGGCATCACGTCCAGCATGTGCACGAGCACGCTCGTCCGCTCGATGTGCTTCAGAAAGTCGTGGCCGAGGCCCGCGCCTTCGCTGGCGCCTTCGATGAGCCCAGGAATATCCGCGACCACCAGACGGCGCTCGGCGTTTGACGCGCTGCTGCCCGACTTGCCGCTCCGCGCAGCGGGCAGCTCCGCGATGCCGAGCTGCGGCGTCAGCGTGGTGAACGGATACGCAGCGACCTTCGGGTTTGCGCGACTGATCGCCTTCAGCCACGTCGATTTGCCGGCGTTCGGCAGCCCGATCAGGCCGACATCGGCGATGAGTTTGAGCTCGACGCGAAGCTTCCGCTCAATCGCCTCGCCACCCGGCTCGCACTCGGTCGGCGCCTGATGCGTCGACGTCTTGAATCGATCGTTGCCGCGACCGCCGCGACCGCCCTTGGCGATCACGAACTCCTGGCCCGCCTCCTTGATGTCGACGATGAGTTCGGCGGTCTCCGCGTCGTAGACGAGGCTGCCCAGCGGAAGGCGGAGGCGCAGATCGTGGCCTTGGCTCCCGTGGCACTTCTTCCGTGTCCCCTTTTCGCCGTCCTCGGCGAAGTAGTGCACTTTGAACGCGAACTCGACCAGCGTGTCGAGGTGCGGATCACCGACGAGAATGACATCGCCGCCGTCACCGCCGTCGCCGCCGTCCGGCCCGCCTTTGGGAGCGCCCTTCTCGCGGCGGAAGACGTTGCTGCCGTTGCCTCCGCGTCCGGAGCGGACGGTGATGATGGCTGTGTCGATGAGCATCGCAACAATCGCAACAAGTGTTCAGGTGAAGCAGGACGCCATAAATAAAACGACCGGCCGCCGCTCGATAGGGCGCTGCCGGTCGCAGCGAGTCTGGACGACGCCGCTCGCACGCGCGGTGCCGCGATTCAGCCGAACCCTCAACCAAAAACAGTGATCTGCGGAATGGACGGATCGGACGGCACGACATCGATCGTTGCGCCGCGGAATCGCACGGTGCCGGCCACGAGCGCCATCAGCGTGTCATCCTTGCAGCGCTGGACCAGATAGCCCGCCTTGTAGCGGGTTCCACACTGCCGGACGATGATCGAGCCGGCCTTGGCTGTCTGGCCGCCGTAGAGCTTGATGCCGCGGTACTGCGGATTGGAGTCTCGACCGTTCTGGGTCGAGCCTTGTCCCTTTTTGTGAGCCATGAGTGCCGCTCCGAAAGTAAGCGCGGTCGGCGCTGACCAGAAGGTTTCTAGTTTTTGCGGGAAGGTTCCGCGGGAAGGTACCGCCGAAAGTTCCACCTCGCGGACGCCATCGGCGATCGCGGGTAGATCGAGAAGGGTACTGGAAAGCCCGCAACGGTTCAACCGGCGGCACCACGGTCATGTTTATCGCCAGAGCCAGACGCCGTAATCGGACGCCCGCCGCTCCGCACCGTCTCGGATGTCATCATCGACGGAGGCCGGCTCGACCGGCGTGCTGCCCCGTGCGACCGCGTCGCCGGGAACAAGGTAGTTGAAGCGGACGGTCCAGCGTTCGACGCGCGTCGTGGGACGCTTCGTCGCCGACGGGTTCTCGCAAGCGCTGCCATCGCTCGCGGGCGCCAGCTGGGGATCGGCCTCCGCTTCGGATTCGGGCTTGGCGGTGTCCTTCGACGGCGCTGCAGGCTGGATCGCCGGCACTTTGCGAACCTTGCCGCTGACGCCCGTCACAAACACGGTGAACTCGGTGATCGAGGTGTCATCCGCCGGCCAGACAACCAGGCCCTCGATGGCGTTTTCTTCCCCAATCATGATTTCGCCGATCGCCTGATTCTGATCCTGCATCAAGGGATCGCCAAGCATCGCCATGATCGTCGCGGTGATCCTCGACGGGACGGCCTTGCCCGACGTCTCGATGGCCCCCGTGTCGGTGAAGAGCTCAAAGCGCGGGGCCCACATGCGCTCACGGCCGGTGCGATTGACGACCTTGTAGGTGAAGTACCAGTAACTCGCCCCCTCGGCGGCGTCGGTAAACATGCGGAGGGCGCCGGGGCGAAAATCGAGCTCCCAGGCGGTTCCGCGGGGGAGTCGGGCGACGCGCGAACCGCCGGCGGCCTGGGCTGGCGACATCGCTGCTTCAGCCGAACGCACCACGGACGGAACCACCACTGGTGCGGCTGCAAGGACGGCGAGAGCAGCGAGCACCAGCGAGCGACGGAGAATATTCGGCATGAGGCAAAAACTCGCAGACAGGATCCGGGAAGTGAACGCACCGCCAACTTTTCGACGGCTGTCACGTCCCAGGGTGGGGAGGACCAGTGCGCGCACGCGTCACCGCGTCGAGCTCGGAAGTGTACCTATCCATTCGCACGGAGCGGGAAGCAGGCTGCTGGTTTCGTCCGGCAAAACGTCGTGCGTCAAGAAACAGGGGTTACGCTTGGGCCTCCTATGCATGATGGATCCGCTCCCGCCCCCGCTCCCCGATCCGGCCCCGGCTCGGGACCAGGATCAGGCTCTCCCGCAGGGGCTTCCGGGGGCTCACAATCCGGGATTCCAGGCGATGCGTCGATCGTTTGCGTTCCGCTCCACCGGCGTCTCGAAGCGATTCAGGCCCTCCTGCGGTCGGACCGCGCCGCGGCGGAGCGGTTCCTTGCGTTCGCGCGAGACACGTCGATTCGGCTGGAGGGACTCTGGGCATGCACCGACGGTGCCGACCGCATCGTGCTCAGCGTGCTCGCGGCGCCGAGCAGCGGACGTACCGCAACGATCTTCGCGACGCAGGCGCGCACCGAATCGGACGTCGTCACTCTCGCGCTCCTCGTCGACCGGGCGTGCCGCGCGGCGCACGATCTTGATGTGGATCTCGCACAGGCGCTCGTCGATCCGACGGAACATCGGCAGCTCAGCGTCTTCGCGCGCGGTGGGTTGACGCGTCTGGCCGCACTGTCGTATCTCGAACGTCCGCTGTCGCCATTCAATCTGCCGACGACGCCGGTGTTTCCGGAGGATCTGCGCACGGAACGCTGGAACCCGACCGAGCGCGCCGAGATGATCGCGGCGCTTGAGCAGACGTACCTCGACACACTCGACTGTCCGGCGCTCGCCGGTCTTCGGCGCGGCGACGACATTCTTGAGGGGCACATGCACAGCGGCATCTTTGAGCCGTCGCTATGGACAGTGCTGCGCTACGTCAGCGGATCGTGCGCCGGGAGTGTCGCAGGCGTGTGTCTGTTCAACGCGTCCCCGCCCACCGCGATCGAACCCGCAGGCTCCATCGAGCTTGTGTACTTCGGTCTCGTCCCGAGCGCGCGCGGGCGGGGGATCGGGCGCATGCTGCTGCATCACGGACTGTCACTGCTCAAAAAACGCCGCGAAACAACGCTTATTCTCGCCGTCGACGATCGCAACACACCGGCGCTTGCCATCTATCGCGATGAAGGATTCCGCACACGGTTTCGCCGGATCGCGTTCATCCGTCCTGTGACACGCGCGCCTGACATCGGTCCCGCACATCGCGCGCCGGCTTAGTCGTCGCGGCGCGCGGTCGCTACACCACCGGCAATTGAATCGCAAGTTGCTCGGGCAGCCGGCGCTTGTCCACAGCGCACGCATGCGTTCCGCGCGGGCGCGGTGGAGAACTCTTTTTGTTCGCGCGTAAGTGCCGGAGTTTCCGCAGTGTTCCGCACATCACTCGTGTGTTGGATCGCTCGAACATGAAAGAGCACATTGGCGCGACGCCTTCACGCGATACAGTCCGTCATGCCACGCATGGATGTGTGGTGAGTGATGTGCGACGGAGTTCGATCGGAACGAAATGAGGTTCCTTCAAACTCCTGATCACAATGGAACGATCGATGCTGACATGTTCGGTGCCCGGTTGGTGCCGGTTGGCCAGATGCCGTTCGCATCGTCACTCACGACTGGTCAGGACGGACCCTGCTCGCCTCGACGGTCACGTGGACGCCACGGGGTCGCCGTGCGGACGGGATTCAATCTGACTCGGTGATTGCAGGGAATGCAGCAAACCTCCTTCGCGATACTTCGTCGCCGACGCGTGCTGTCGGACGTCGTATGTGAATGAGGCGCTCCTGCGGCTGAACCGATCTGCTTGCCCTTCCTCCAATCTCTCGAACATCGCTGCAAGTCCGCCGCCCGCTCTGCGGCCTTCCCCCTCCCCTTTGACCTCACGGTAGGTGCTTCCCCACTTTCGCTCGTGGGTGGGCAGTCACCGCCGGCTCTCCTCATCTGCATTGCCATCTGAGATCGGTGTCCTCTTTTGCTCGACGTCGTGAGACGTTGCGTGGAAAGGACCAGCGGCGGCGCGTGCGCGCCAGTGGCTGCGGTGTCGCTGCGCCGCCATGTCCCAATCGTCGAGCCTCATTCTTCGGGATGCAAACTTCTTTGTGATCACCAACGACTGTCGCCAAACCGATGACCACCGCTTCCAGCACTTCCACCGCGACCCGCGCGCCGGCCGTCAAAATCCAGTCGACTGGAGGTTCGTCGAACAAGTCGACGTGCAACGGACCGCACAGTCAAACGGTGAAGTCTGCCCGATCGTCGAAGCTGGTCGTTGATGCAGACGCGCAGCCGCGTCCTGCTCGCGACGACGCAGCGGGTTCGCGCACGAACAGCCAGGCGAATGTTCAGATGGGGGACCAGATCAGTGCACAGATTGGCGCTCGCATCGGCGCGCGGAAATTTGACATCTGGTTCGATCGGCAGACGACCCGCCTTCGGGTGGAAGGCGGGTCGCTGCAGGTCGATCTGGCGAATTCGTACGTGGCTGACTGGATCGCGCGTCATTACGCCGACGATCTCGCGACGGTCGCACGCGAGGCCCTCGGCACTGACGCGACAGTCTCGATGATGATCGCCCCCCAGTCATTCGGGCGCGGCCGCGACGATGGCAGCGACGGAACGTACGGTTGTGGGAACGGGGCCGGGAACGGGAACGCGACGGGCGACGACGCGGGCCAGCCGCTGAGCGCGACCGACGATGCGCCGGGAGGTGATCCTGGTCGGCATGCCGAAGACGATCGCAGGCTGCTCCGTCAGCCACCCGTGTCGCGACGCCCGTCCGGCGACACGCGCCGGCCGACATTGCGCCGCCTAGATGAATTCGTGGCCGGTCCGTCGAACCAGCTCGCATACGACGCCGCCCGGCGGCTCGCGGAGGCGGCGCCTGGAGCTGCAAATCTTCTCTTTGTCCATGGCGACTGCGGCGTCGGCAAGACGCACCTGCTGCAAGGCATCTGCGAACGGCGACGGGCGCTGCATCCCCGGCAGCACGTGCGCTACACCACCGCCGAGCAGTTCACGAACGAGTATCTCGCGGCGCTCCGCGACGGCTCGCTCGAGGGATTCCGTAAGTCGCTCCGCCGGCTCGATCTGCTGGCGATCGACGACATTCACTTCCTATCCAACAAGACCGCGACGCAGAGCGAGTTTCTGCACACGATGGATGCGATCGATTTCGGCGGCTCCCGCATCGTGCTCGCGAGCGACGAGCACCCTCGGCAGATCCGGAAGTTCAGCCAGTCGCTCGTCAGCCGCTTCCTGTCCGGCATGGTCGTCCGCGTGGACCGGCCCGACCGGCAGACGCGGCTCAGCCTTGTGCGCCGCCTCGCGGACGCGCGCGGCATGACGCTTCAGCCCGGTGCTGAGGAGATTGTCGCCAACCGCTGCGTGGGCAGCGTGCGGGAGATCGAGGGGGCACTGTCACGGCTCGCGGCATTCGCGTCGCTCAGCGATGACGTCACGTTTTCTGCCGGCAGCCGCACGCGGAACCACGCAAACGGTGTCGCCGGTGACGGCTCCAGCACGGGACAGCCTTCCTCCGACGGCATGGACATCGGAACGCTGCTGGCCGAGCGGGCGTTCGATGACGAGACCGTCAATCGTCCGAGCGGCCCGATCCGCATGACCGACATCGTGCAGCGTGTGGTGGCAAGGCTCGGCGTCGAACGCGACGACGTGCTGGGATCGGGACGTCATCGTCGCGTCGTGCTCGCTCGGAGTCTCGCCGTGTATCTCGCCCGCCAGCTGACGACGCAGAGCTATCCGGAGATCGCTCGCGCACTCGGGCGGGACACGCACTCGACTGCCCACACAGCGGCCAGGCGGATCGAGCAGATGCTGGCGGACGGTGAGCGCGTGGAAACTGGTGATCCGAGCCTGGCCGGACCCGATGGCGCGACGCCGCTCAAGGAGCTTGTCGCGCAGCTTCGTCACGACATCACGCGCTCCGCACCCCGTGTCTGATGTTCGATGTGCCACCTCTGAAGATCGATCGCCGGAAGACCACACCTGCGGGAACCAAGTTTGTGACGGACGGCCGTTCAGGCACAGGAGCACGCCGCTACACTCCGCGTTGGCTTTATGAGTGCACGACACGCGAGGACCGGCCGGACCGTGAACAGTTCGAGGGCGACTAATCCGCGCCGGCAGCTCAGCGCGCTGGTGCTGCTGATGGCTCTGCCATTCGCCGGGGCCAGCGGCGGAGCAGCGGCGCAGACGTTGAGTCCCGCATCGGCGCCCAAGGTGCCACCGGCGAGTCCCAACGTGACCGCGCCCGCGGGGTATGCGGAGGTATCGTCGTGGGACGCTGCCATCCGCGAACTGCGGCGCGCCACCCGCTACAACGCCGATGGCGCACACCACCCGCTGCTCGTCGCACTGCGTCAGCTCAAAGATCCGGCGATGAAACCGTTGTTTCAGTCGCTCGTGCAAGGCGAGCACTGGTCGATCCAGGTCGACGGCATCCTGGGTCTTGCAGAGCTCGATCTGCGGCATGTCGTCGATCCCTTTCTCTTCGCACAGCTGAAAGGCGAGCACGATCGATCGACCGCGATCGCCGCGGCGGTCGGCCTTGAGATGGTGGACAGTGAGCAGGCGATGGCGATGCTCGCGTGGGACGATCTGCAGGCCCGCGACCGTGTGCTGCTCATGGCGGAGCTGTTCCGCCGCGGCGGCGCGATGGATGTCGAGAAGCTCACGGCTCTCGCGCAGCATCGCAACGATGAGGTCGCAGGCGTCAGCGCCATGATCCTTGCCACGTCACAGAAGGATCCTGGCCCGGCGGACGCGTTCAGGACACGGTTCGGTGCGTTGTCTGCGAAGGATCGGGCGGCGATCTACATCGGCCTCGCGTCGACCGCGCTCCGCTTCAAGCTCACGGCCGCCGCACCGTTTCTTCTCGATCAGCTGCAGGATGCCTCGCTTCCGGCCGAGGCGCGCGGCGCCGGCATTGCGACAGCGCTCACACTCTCGCCCGACGCCGGCTACGCCGCTTGGAAGGCCGCCGTCGAAAGCGATCCATCGCATTCCAACCGCGTGCGCATGGCTTTCGTGGCGCTGGCTCACGACCTGCGGCTTCCCGAGGGCGCTCGGGGTGCGGCCGGTGATGCCGGGCCGGCTGCACCATTGCGTGTCGCGCCCGCCGACCAGCCGCTTGATTCCCTGCTCGAGAAGCTGGCGGATGCGATCGACGCCGTCGCCGGCGTGGGTGATCCCGCGAAAGCGCTCCCGGCGCTCGTCGCCACGCGCCATCGTTCATCGCTGCTTGCGGTGCTCGAAGCGACCAAGCGCGTGAATACTGCCGCACAGCGCGCCACGTACGAGGCGTTCGCCGACCTGCTGCGCTCGCCGACCCGGCGCGATGTCGCGCCGGCAGTGCTCGAACTCGCGATCGAGGCGCTGACGCGCCTCGGCGCACTCGATACCGCCGCTCTCGCCCGCTATCTGCATGTCGATGGGGGCGTCGACAACGACGACGAACAGTTCCGCGACTTCGTCCTCCTCGCACTCGTCGGAACCAACACGAAAGAAGCGGCGGAAGCGGCCCGCGCTGCGGGACACGTGGCTTCGCGGCGTGGATCGTCGATTGCACGTGTCCTGCAAGCAAGATTCGCTGAAAAACTCACTGCGGACGAGCTCAAGGAGCTCGGCATGATCGCCGCAGGCGGATGGCGTCTCGATCCCGCACTCGAGATCCAGGCTGCGTGGATGTACGTCAAGCTGAGCGGCCGCGTGGACGAAGCGATCGCCGCGATCCTCCGTCCCTGAACCCCAACCCCAGATCAGCACAGAAGCGAGAGATCCTGTGAGCGAGCCGATCCCGCTGTTCATGCCCGAAATCACCGACGACGACCGCGCGGCCGTTGATGCGGTGCTGCGCTCCGGACGCATGGGACTCGGCGACGCCGTCCATCAGTTCGAGGCGCTGTTCGCGGCGCGCGTGACGCGCCCGTACGCGATCGCGACCGGTTCACTCGGGACGGGCCTGCGCATCGCGCTGACCGCATGCGGAATCGGCCCCGGACACGAAGTCATCGTGCCGGCATTCGGTCCGGTGGTGATCGCGAATGCCGTCACGTTCACCGGCGCACGACCGGTTTTCGCGGACGTCGATCCGCGCACACTCAACGCCACACCCTCGACAGTCGAGGCGCTCGTCACCGAGCGCACCCGCGCGATCGTCGCGAGCGCGAACTTCGGCAATCCCCACGGCGCCGACGCGCTCGCGCACTTGTGCTCGAAGTTCGAGATTCCGCTGATCGAGAATGCGACCGAAACGCTGGGGTGTCAGCTCGGACGCGAGCCGGCCGGACGATTCGGTCGCATCGCGATCTTCGGTCTGCCCGCCGGCGGCATCGTCGTCGGCGGCGACGCTTCGGTGCTCGTCACGCATGACGACATTCTGGCGAACGCGTGCCGTTCGCTGCGCGACGCCGGCCGTCCCTACGCCGATCCGGAAGAAGGATTGCCGCCGGAAGTCGGCCGCCTGCAGGAGCACGAGCGTTTCGGTTTCGACAGCAGGATGGATGAGCTGCGCGCGGCGCTCGCGCACAGTCAGGTGAAGCGTATCGACCGCTCGATCGAGATCCGCGCCAAGATCGCCGATCACTATGTGCGCCGGCTCGGGGGCGTTTCGGATCTGATGCTCCCGACGCTGCCCGAGGGCTGTGTCGTCGCATGGCCCGGCTACGTCGTGCGGCTCACCGAGTCGTATCTCGCCGACGATCGCGATCTCATCATCCGCGGACTGCATCGTCACGACATCGGCGCGACGAATCCGTATCCGGTCGCCCCGCTGATGCCGTTCCATGCCATGCGCTGGGGACACCGCATCGGTGACTTCCCCGTCGCGGAGCGCATGAGTGCTCGCACCATCGCGCTCCCCTTCCATCACGGCCTCGACGAACGCGACATCGATCTCGTGTGTCAGACCATCGAGCTCATGCTGAAGCGGCAGAATTTCCGGCGATAGCCCGCTCGTCGTTCCTGCGGGATCTGCGCGGCGGGATCGACCTTTGATTCCGATACGACTTCGTAGCGCACTGTGCGACGGAGCTTGGACGTCGTGCCGTCCTCTGCGGGAAGCACATCGATCGGTTGGCCGTCGATCTCCGCCCAGCCGCAGATCATCGTGTCGATGGTGCCGCTCGCCGCCTTCGGGGTCAGTTCAAAACTGCGGCCGTGCCAGAGCCAGGCCTTCGTCTCGCTCAGCGATCCCCAACGGAGCGGATTGGCCGGATCGGCTGCGTCAGCGGCCACGATGTCGGTCGGGATCCAGCCGAGCGTCGGGACGTGATATTTCGCCCAGCATCGATAGCCAGGATCGTACGGTTCCGAGGTCTTCGCCTTCGCGGGCATCAGCCGATAGCCGTCCCGTCGCGTTCGACCACCGCCGAGACATTCACGGTCACCGAGACGATCTGCGCGACCCGCATGGTGCGCGTACCGACGACGCGCAGCGCCGGCTCAGGCGTGCTTTGGGACGTCACTGCGCGCGACGATGGCAATCAGGCGAGTGGCGCAAGTGGCACGGAAACGTCCACGTGCCGCGGCGGAAACGCCGCCCCCCGTCCCGGCGGATCCGACGACGGCATTTGCCGCCCTCGGCCTGACGCCATTGGAAGCGGAGGTCTACCGCTTTCTGCTCGAACAGCCGGGCGCGACCGGGTATCGCATTGCCCAGGGCATCGGTCGTCCGGTCGGCAACATCTACAAGGCCGTTGAAGCGCTCGAAGCGAAGGGCGCCGTCGCCACGTCGGATGACGGCGGGAACCGTGTGGCGATCGGCGTTCCCGTGGCCGAGTGGCTCCAGGCGCGGCGCGGCGTGTTTGATCGTGCGTGCGCCACCGTCACGGTCGACCTCGCGCGGGCGCAGGTCGTTCCCCCGGCCGATGCCGAGGACGATGATCTCGTCTATCGCCTCGCCGATCGCGACCAGATGATCGAACGCTGCCGGGCCATGATCCGCCGGGCGCGGCAGTTCGTCGTGGCATCGATCGCGCCCGCGCTCATCGAGGACCTTGCGGAGGCACTGCAGGCTGCAGCCCAGCGCGTGCCCGTCGCGGTCAAGTGCTTTCAGCCTCGCGCCATTGAGGGTGTCGAAGTGATTCTCGACGACGGGCTCGTGCTGCGTATGGCGACGTGGTCGCGCAACCCGCTCCTCGCGTGGGTGCAGTTCACGGGGCTCAGCTCTGATCTCCTCCTCGCAGCCGTGCGCCAGCGCCTGGCCATGGGCCCGGACTCCAAATTGAAACGTGAACTGCAAGGCGAACTCGATCGCCTTGCAGCATTTGAATCGGATGCCTCGTCAGGCAAGCTCGCTATCGCGCGACGATATCGCACACCCTCGCGCCGAACCGCGCGTTGATTTCTCACTCTCAGACTGAAAGGTCCCGCCATGAATCCCATGCATTGCTTTGTCGTCTGCTCGCTGGTTTCAAGCGCAATGCTCGCTGACGGCGAGCTCCTCGTGTCATCGTTCGGCTCCGACACGATTGCCCGCGTCGATCCGCAGTCAGGACGCGTCCTTGATTCCTTCGGTCCGCGCAGCGGCGTCGTCGCCCGCTCTGCGCCCGCGTCGGACCCGACGGACTGCTCTACGTTGCCAGCGAAGGCAACGACAGCGTCCGCCGTTTCGATTCGTGCTCCGGCGCGTTTGTCGACGTCTTCGTGACCGCGGGCAGCGGTACGCTCGACGGTCCGACCGGCGTGACGTGGGGCGCCGACGGCAATCTGTACGTTTCGAGCTTTAATAACAATCGTGTGCTTCGCTACAAGGGCACGACCGGCGCGTTCATCAGCATGTTCGTGTCACCCGGCAGCGGCGGCTTGAACGGTCCCGACAACGGCACGATCTTCGGCCCGGATGGACATCTGTACGTGCCGAGCTATTGGAACAACCGCATCCTCCGCTACCACGGCGAAACAGGTGCGTTTCTGGGCAACTTCGTGCCGTCGATCGGGCGCCCGCGCGTGATCGTGTTCGACGAAGGCACGATGTACGTCACGAGCGAGACTGCCGACGCCGTGCTCAGCTACAGCGCTGTGACGGGCGCAGCCACGGGCCCTGCCGTCGCGCCCGGCACCGGAGGCCTCGACCTGCCCATCGGACTCGCGCGCGGAGCCGATGGCGACTGGTGGGTCAGCTCCGGTTCACAGAACGCGGTCTATCGGTTCGATGGCCAATCTGGCACGTTCAAGTCGATCGTCGTGCCCGGTTCGTGTGCGCGAGCCCGAGTGCCGACCTCGACGGCGACGGTTTCGTGAACGCCGCCGATCTCGACCAGAGCGGCGATGTCGGCGCGAGCGATCTCGCGCTGCTGCTTGGGCAATGGAGTGTGTAAACCAAGCAGGTGATCCACACGCCTCCTGCTTCAGCCTCCGTGTCCTCCAGCCCTCCGTGCCTCGGCGGCGAATACGTGCCGCGCGACGCACGACGAACCAGAAGGCAGCCGCCTCACTCCCACTCAATCGTCGCCGGCGGCTTCGAACTGATGTCATACACGACGCGGTTCACGCCCTTGACCTCGTTGATGATGCGGTTCGAAATCGTCGCCAGCACGTCGTACGGAATGCGGGCCCAGTCGGCGGTCATGAAGTCCTGCGTCTCGACTGCGCGGATCGCGACAACGGAGTCGTACGTGCGACCGTCGCCCATCACGCCGACCGAACGCACGGGCAGCAGCACCGCGAAGACCTGGTTTGTCGAGCGATACAGATTGTTCGCGACGATCTCTTCGAGCAGGATTTCGTCGCAGTCGCGCAGCAGATCGAGCTTCGGCTTCGTCACATCGCCGAGCACCCGCACCGCAAGTCCGGGGCCCGGGAACGGATGGCGCCAGACCATGTGCGGCGGAAGGCCCAGCACCTCGCCGAGCGAGCGCACTTCGTCCTTGAAGAGATCCTTGAGGGGCTCGACCAGCTCAAAGCCCAACTGTTCCGGCAGACCGCCGACGTTGTGATGAAGCTTAATATTCGCCGCGGTGCCGGCGTGGCTTTGCCCGCTTTCGATGCGGTCGGGATAAAGCGTGCCCTGCGCCAGAAACTGAAACTCGCCCTTGCCGTCGCGCGCCACGTCCTGTGCAGCCGTCTTGAACACATCGATGAAGCGGTGACCGATGCGCCGCCGCTTCTCCTGCGGATCGGCGATGCCGTCGAGATCACCAAGGAACTCGCGCTCCGCATCAATGACCCGCAGGTCAATGTCGAAGTGATCGCGAAACGTGACCTCGACAAGATCGCGCTCTTTCTTGCGCAGCAGCCCGTTGTCGACGAAGATGCATGTCAGCTGCCGACCGATCGCTTTCTGAATGAGCGCCGCAGCAACCGCACTGTCGACCCCGCCGGAGAGTCCGCACAGCACGCGTCCCGTGCCGACCTGCTCGCGCACGCGGGCGCACTCGGCATCGAGGAAGTCCTTCATCCGCCATGTGCCGGTGCAGCCACACACGGTGTAGAGAAAGTTCCGCAAGAGATCCACACCGTGCGGCGTGTGCGTGACTTCAGGATGGAACTGCACGCCGTAGAACCGCCCACCGGTATGCCGCACCGCCGCGAACGGACACGTGGGCGTCGACGCCAGCGGAACGAACTGCTCGCTCAGATTCGTCACCTGATCGCCGTGACTCATCCAGACGCTGGTCGTCGACGGAATCCCCTTCAGGAGATCGGCGGCATCGTGGATCGAGAGCTTTGCACGACCGTACTCGCGCGCGGGCGTCTGCGTGATCGTCGATCCCAGCATCTGGCAACCGAGCTGCATGCCGTAGCAGATGCCAAGTACCGGCACCTCGAGCTGAAACAGCCGTGGATCGCAACGCGGTGCAATGTGCTCCGTCACGCTCGAAGGACTGCCGGACATGATGATGCCGCGCGGATTGAAGGTGCGCAGGGTTTCGAGCGGCGTGTCCGGTGACATCAGCAGGCTGAAGGCGCCCGCTTCGCGCACGCGCCGGGCAATCAGCTGGGCGTACTGGCTGCCGAAGTCGAGAATGAGGATCGTCTCGGGCTGGCGCTTGCTCGTGCCGCTCGTCATCGGTGGCTCCAGGGAGTGGAAAAGGGGAACAATGTAGCAAGAAAGGACCGCTGCTCCGGCAACTGCGCGCCGCGCCGTCCTTTATCCTGCACGCGTGCTGCAGCCTCGGGACGCCTTGCCGACAGCTATCGCCATAGGACTCATCCTGATGGCGACTGCTGCACTCTCGTGCACGTCGGCACGCAGCGGCGGTTTCGACAGCGCGCTGCCCGGCGCCCGCATCGATGCGACGCAAACGACGATCCGCGCGTGGCGAGAGAATCCTGCGCCGCTCTCCCCGGCAACCCGCGCGGGACTCGTTGATTCGCTCCGCTCCGACGACGAACTGGTGCGCTTCATGACGATCCAGGCGCTCGCCGAAATGACCGGCACGACACGTGGATATCGATGGGACGCTGGAGAAGCGGAACGGCTTGCGTCGATTGACGTCTGGACCGCTTGGGCCCGTGATCCATCCGTCAACAGATCGAGGACCGAAGTCGGGCGTTCCACGGAGGTTACGACGCCATGACTGAGAGCGCCCTCGAACTGAGGTTTCTGAGTCACGCCGAGAATCTCGCGTCGGTGCGGGCGTGTGTCGACCGTTTCGCTGCCAGCGTGGGATTCGATGAGGAGCGTCGCGGCCGCATCGTGCTGGCGGTCGACGAAGCGATCACCAACTCGATCCGTCACGGATACGGCAGCCGCACCGACGGGCCCATCACGCTTCGCCTCGCCGAACTCGATGGAGGCGGTGTGCGCATCGAACTCGAAGACGAGGGGAAGCAGGTCGATCCCGGCAATCTCACGCCGCGCGACCTGTCCGATGTCCGTCCGGGCGGACTCGGCATCCACATCATCCGGTCCACATTTCAGAACTGCCGCTGGGTGCGCAAGCAGGACACCGGAATGGCGGTCACACTGGAGCTTCCGCTGACTTCGAGTCTGAAGGATCTGCCGCGCCGCGCGCCGTAGTCCGCTGCCCCTATCGCACCAACGACTGCCTTGCCTTTCACGATTGACGATGACGCCATATGCCCCCCTCGCTCCAGATCCAGACTGAATCAATTGCCAACGGCATGGTCCTGCGGCCGAGCGGCGAAATTGACCTTGCACGCTCGCCGGAACTTCGACTGCGCTTGCGCGAGGAAGTCGACGCACTGCCGCGCCGGCTCGTCATTGATCTGAGCGCCGTGGGATACATGGACAGCTCGGGCGTCGCGACGCTCGTCGAAGCGCTGCAGCGAAGCAAGACGGCCGGCTGCCGGCTGATTTTGTGCTGTCTTCAGCCCAAGGTCCGTTCGATTTTCGCCATCTCGCGGCTGGACACGGTCTTTGAGATTGCGCTGTCCGTCGACGATGCGAAGACCAGATGAACGTGTAATTGCATGGCCGACTCCGATCAATCCATCGCAACACCGCTGAAGCCGATCGCCGCGATCGGCGAGCTGGTACATGCGACGCTGGAGTTTGCCGGAAGTCTCATGTGGCTCGGCCTGGACGTCATCGTGTGGCTCAGCCGGTCGCTCCGGCGGAGCGACGTCCGCTTTGGCACGGACGCGCTCGTTGCGCAAGTGGTCCGCGTCGGCGTGCGCAGCGTGCCGATTGTCGTTCTGGTGTCGGCGTCGATCGGTGTGATTCTCGCCCTGCAGACGGCGCCGAGTCTCGAACAGTTCGGTCAGACGGACAAGGTCGCGAACCTCGTCGGTGTCGCCGTGTTTCGCGAACTCGGTCCGCTCATCGCGGCGATTGTCCTGACCGGCTTCGCAGGCGCATCGATCGCGGCGGAACTCGGCACGATGGTCGTCGGCGAGGAGATCGAGGCGCTCGAGACGATGGCGCTCAATCCGGTGCGCTTCCTCGTCATGCCGCGCGTGCTCGCGACGACGATGAGCCTCGTGCTGCTCACCGTCATGGCCGATCTCGCGGCCGTCATCGCGGGCGGCGCGATGGGCGTCGCGGGACTGGGCATTCCGTACGAGGTGTATCGCGACAACACGCTTGATCAGTTGAAGGCGGCGGACTTCCTGACCGGCCTGATCAAAGCTGCTGTCTTCGGCCTGTTGCTTGGTCTCATCGCGTGCCGCAACGGACTGCTCGTGCGCGGCGGCGCAGCGGGCGTCGGCAAGGCGACGACCGACACCGTGGTGCAGACCGTGATCACGGTGGTGCTCGCCGATCTCATTTTCACCGCTGTGTTTTACGCCATCGGTTGGACCTGATCGCGGCGGTCGCGGTGTTTCAGATCAGCCGTCGGGGTCGTTCTTCTTCGGCAGGCTCGAACGCGGCATCGCTCGATCCGCCCGTTGACGGAATTGGTCCGCATGTCGCCAGCGAAAGGCCGGTCGCTGCGCGACCTGCGGCGATCCGGGCGCCGCGTTTGGTCGCGGCTGAAGCATCGCGCTCCGTGGCGACGTCAACGCTGAGCGCCTCCTCCGCCATGAGCTCTGCATGCAGCGGCTCACCACAGCGCCACGCGATGCCGACGAGCACGGCGATGCCGGCCGTGGGAACGGCGACATGCGTCATGATCACAGCAAAGCTGAACGGCCCGGAGCCGTGACGGATCGCATCAACCTCAAGCACCAGTGCGCCGTAGGGCACGAAGAGCCCGGCCCACGGAATCTGCGGCCAAAGTGCGCTCCACGGAAGAACGAGCGCCAAGAGTGTGATGGACCAGAGGACACCGCCCATGCTGGCGCCCGCGGCGTGCGGTGCCCGAACGAGCGCCGTCACGAAGGCGACGAAGAGCAGCACCGGCAGGAGCACCAGCGACGCGACGCCGACGACTGTCGCGACGCCTGCAACGACGCTGAGCCATGCGTCGGCGGTGGATGTCGGCGCGAACGCTGGCGCCGGCGGCGCAGCGGCGGCTTCCGTCGCAGCGACTACCGACGGCTCGGCCTTGACCGAGATGATCGTGTTGGAGACAGGATCGACCACGCCGGGTTCGCCATGCGACCCGGGAGTGGACGAGGCAACCTTCTCGGGGTGCGTGACGGCGGCAATTCCGTGCGCCCGGACCTCCGTGAAGGTCAGGAGAGCCCAGACACAGCCGTGCGCGACGATCGAGACTCCCGCGCAGAGACACAGGATCGCCAGGAGCTGCACGAGTCGTGCGAGCACCGACGCCATCGATCCATCTGGTGAGACCCTTCGATCCATTGCGAAGGTAGCATCGGATTGACCGGACCATGGGTGCAATGGCGTTTTGGTGAGAGAGCCTCCAAAGCCGGTCCGCCGGCCGATCGGCCTGCGCAGGCCATACAACCGGCCCAGACGGACGAAGCGCGACGGACGCGTCATTCCTGACTTGCCTTTCCGATCCTGACTGCGGACTGCGTTGTGGCTGGGGCGCTCAATATGGGGCGCTCAAGGCGGTGCCGCCTGCTCGGTCCGAGCTACCGCACCCGTCGATGCACCTCGAGTTCGATCTCGATCATGAACTCGGGCAACGCCAGTCCCTTGACCTCGAGCCACGTCCCTGTCGGGAACCGCTTGCCGTAGATTTCGTTGCGATACCCCGCCAGCTCTAGAAAACCCGCCATATCCGTTGTAAAGATATTCTCGACGACCACATCTTCGAACGTGCACCCGTAGTGAGTCAGCACCCTGTCAAGATCCGCGTAGCAGTTCCGCATCTGCTGCGACAGGTCACCGGCCGCCGTCGGTTTGCCCTCGTCATCCATGCTCACCGCGCCGGAAACCATGATCCGATCGCCGACTCGGATCGCGTGCGTGTAGCCATATGCATCCTCGACCTGCGGACGCAGCTTGAACGCGTCGAAGGCAGTCGAACGAGATGAGGAGTGACCGTGGCAACCGGACAGCAGTGCTGTCGCCGCGATGATCGTCACGACGGCCGAAAGGGAAGTCGCGCGCACGGAAGTCTCCACGTTGGCCGAGCGGGCGAAGGGATCGCCCACCGCAGTGCAGCGGAGCGTACCACCTGCTCGCGGGGGGCGCTGGCGACCACTGCACGATCATCGGTCCTCGCAGTGCGACTCTCTCCCATCACGGCATGAACTGCTTGCAGCCGAATCGGTCTGGCCATTGGCCGGACTGCCATCAAGTTCGAGGCGGTCGGGGCGACGAGGTCAGTCGATGTGCCACGATAGATTGATCGCAACGTCGACGGCGACGCCCGCGGCAACGTGAATCCGGCTGCACCCAGCGCGACGAGGATGTGTGTGCGAAGTCCCGCTGCACGCCCGCTCACCTCGCGCTCCCATCCGATCAGCGCCGCTACGACCAGGGCCACACCGAGGCGCGCCGCTGCATCTCAGACGGAAATGTGCAAACCGAGCCACTCTTCGATCATGGCGTGCACTTACTGAGCGAGCGCTCTGCAACGACCAACGGCGGCCACGAACCGGGACCCGCGGGCAGGATTGAGGCGACTCGACGATGCCAAGGCGGTCGTCCGGTCGGCGCGCGTCGCCACTACCCCCGATCGGCTACTCTGCGGCGTTGGGCGCTGACAGCGCGCCCGCCCTCCGGAGCTTCGCAGAAGAGCCATCGATGACCATCGCCGCCGCAACCTCCCCGCTTCAAGCTCCGGTCACCCGCCTGGCGTCCGGCCGCGTCTTCAATTTCTCCGCCGGACCGGCTGTCCTTCCGGAGGAAGTGCTCAAGCAGGTTCAGCAGGATGTCTGGGACATCCGCGGCACGGGCATCGGCATGCTCGAGCACAGCCACCGCAACAGCACGTTCGACGCGGTGCTCGCGGAGGCGTTCGCTGACTGCAAGGCTTTGTTTGGTGCGCACTGGTCGGACGAGTACGACGTGCTGTTCCTGCCCGGCGGCGCCACGCTGCAGTTCGCGATGATTCCGCTGAACTGGCTTCCGGTCGGCGCGATCGCCGACTATCCGGACACGGGCGTGTGGACATCGAAGGCGATCGCCGATGCGCAGCGAATCGATCGTTCGCTCGTCGGACGTGTGCATGTCGCCTTTGAAGGTAAGGCGTCCAAGTACGACCATGTGCCAAGCGCCGCCGAACTGTCGCTGACGCCCGGCGCCGCGTATCTGCATTACTGCTCCAACAACACCGTGTATGGCACGCGCTACGCGACGCCGCCGATCACTGACGCGCCGCTCATTTGTGATGCATCGAGCGAGATGTTCGCGCGACCGCATGACCTGCAGAAGCACGCGATGATCTACGCGAGCGGGCAGAAGACGCTCGGACCGTCCGGCATGGTGCTCGTTGTGCTGCGCAAGGATTTTCTCGCGAAGGCCCGCACGGGTCTGCCGAGCATGCTCGACTATCGCGAGTACGCAGCCGGGGAATCCCGCCCGAACACGCCGCCCGCGTTTGGCATCTACCTCATGGGCCAGATGTTCAAGTGGATCGCGCGGCAAGGCGGCGCGGCGGGACTCGAGCGAATCAACGCGGAGAAGGCGACGCTCGTGTACGACGCGATCGATTCGTCAGACGGGTACTACAGCGGTCTCGCGCGGCGAGACGCTCGCTCGCACATGAACATCAGTTTCCGGCTCCGCACCGAGGAGCTGAGCCAGAAGTTCGCGAAAGAGGCGCGGGAAGCGGGCCTCGACGGCCTCAAGGGGCACAAGGATGCAGGCGGCCTTCGTGCGTCCATCTACAGCGCGTTCCCGCGCGAAGGCTGCGTCGCCCTGACGCAGTTCATGCGTGATTTCACTGCACGCAACGGATGAGCGAAAAGTGAGAAGTGAGAAGGCAGAAGGATGAAGTACGGACCAGAGCGCCACGTTCCCACCGGCGGCGCTCCTTCCTTCTTCCTTCTGCCTTCTTCCTTCATACTTACCTTCACGCTCCGATTGCGAGTCGATGCGCCAGCAAGTCCGGCAGTCCCGCGCGGCGCATCTCGCGCTGCGCCCGCTCGACGTCGTAATTCAATCGAACGAGCGTGAACGTCGCAGCCTTGAGATCGAGGTAGCCGAAGCTGGCCCGCGGATCGCCGTCGCGCGGCTGGCCGACGGAGCCCGGATTCAGAATGTGCCGGCCGATCGGGCGAAGCGAGTACTCCTCGTCCTCGTGCAGGATCGTCGCCTCAACGTCGCCGCCATTCAGCTTGTCTTCGCAGCGGCTGCTGTCCGTGTGGAACGCCATCGGCACATGCGTGTGGCCGACGAGGCAGACTTTCGCGTCGATGCCGCGGAACGCCATCGCTGCGGTGCTCGGATCGCCAACGTATCCCGTGGTCGACGGAGGCACCGGCGTGTCATGCACACACATCACGTAGGGCGAGTGATCGTAGACTGAGCGCATGGGGCGCAGCATCGCCGTGTGCGCGGGCGTCAGCCGCTTGCGCGTCCACTCGATGGCGGTGCGGGCGATCGGATTGAATCCTTCACTGATCGTGGGATCAAGCAGCGCGTCCTCGTGGTTGCCGCGCACCGCGACCATGCACCTGCCGGCAAGCCGCTCGAGGCACTTGTCGGGCTGCGGGCCATATCCGACCACGTCGCCGAGGCACATGATCTCGCTGACCCCCTGCCGCGCAAGTTCGTCCATGACCGCATCGAGCGCGGGCAGATTGCCGTGGATGTCCGAGATGATCGCGATGCGAGCCATGCACCACTCCACGAAGACTGCCCGTCAGTGCGCCCGCCTCTTTGGCCTGGGTCACATGCCGGACATGGTTTCAACCATCACTGCGTTTTGACGCCGACGTATGGAACGTCGAACAGTTGTTCGTCAAGACACATGCTGCGAACCGATCGACAGCGCAAACATGCGCAAGCATGCGGAAACATGCGGAAACATGCGGAAACATGCGCAAACCTGCGAAAACCTGCGTCGCGTTCGCCCCCGCCACACAGTGGCCAAGCTCAGGGAAGAGCTCGGACTCAACACAATCAATTCGTTCAGTTGCCGCCCCACGAGCGACGACACTTTCAGGTCGCACTTCCAACCTGCACACCCAACCTGCACACCCAACCTGCACACCCAACCTGCAAACCCAACCTGCAAACCCATCCTGCATCCCATCTCGGCAAACCAGACCCGGCACTCCGCTATCGATCCGGCATCATCAATCACTCAAGCAATCGGTGCCATCACCATCGCTTTTCTTGACTTCTGAGCGCCTGCACCAGTTTCACGGCTCCTAGCCCTGGTCCTGGCCCCGTTGCCTGCGCCGTTAGCCTACCGCCGTCTTCCGTACTGGTCGCGACGACCAGTAGAGGTTGTGGCGCCAGCGTTACATCCTGTCATCTCATCTTGTGTCACCGGCCGACCCGGCTACGGGGGCGAGAGGGTATGGTCCGAACGTCACGTCAGTTTTCGCGATGCCGCCATTTTGTGCGATTTGCCCAGTTGGTCGGAATCTGGCGACGCAGATTCCAGCGCCGCATCGCAACCGCCGCTGCCAGATGCCACCCCTCGCATGTCTCCGTCAGCCCGGTGAGCCGATCCGGTCCGTGGACCGACCGCACGCGTCGGACACCGCTGTGGACAACAGACCGGTACGCGCATGGATTACGCCTTCAGCGTCGCGCCGCACGAGCCCGAGAACCTCGAGTGTCGTGATCGCCGCGAGCACTTCATGCACGGGATCGTCGTCAATGGCCGTCTCCACGTTCAGCGACCCGGCTGCGGCGATGCGGCGAGCGACCCGCGCGACTGGCGGCGGCAGTGCCTGCCAGTCGACCGACGGGGCCGCCTCGCCTGCGGTGCGCCCGACAGCACGATGCGTGTGTGCTGCACGCCCGTGCGCGAGATCGTTCGCTCCGCGGACCAGGTGACTCGACGAGGCGAGCTGCTCGATCACATCCTCGGGCGACGTCACCAGCGCCGCCCAGCCTTCGCGCAGCGCTCGGAGCGCTCCTTCACTCGTCGGACTGTCGACGCGTCCGGGCACCGCCATCGCTTCGCGCCCGTGCGCTTCGACTGCGAGCCGTGCCGTGATCGACGCGCCGCTCCGCGCGCGTGCTTCAACGATCAGCACACCGAGCGCCAGTCCCGAGACGATCCGATTGCGGCGCGGGAAGAGCTCGGGTCGCGGTCCCATCGTCGCAGGCTGCTCGCTCAGCACCACCCCGCCGGCCGCGACGATCTCGTCAAACAGACTGCTGTGTTCGGGCGGATAGGGTCGGGCGAGCCCCGTCCCGAGGACCGCGATGGTGCGTCCTCCGGCGCGCAGCGCGGCGCGATGTGCTTCGGCGTCGATCCCGCGCGCGCCGCCTGAGACGATCGTGTGACCTCGCTCAGCCAGCCCGCGGGCAAACCGCGCGGCCTGGTCGAGACCATACACCGAGCATCGGCGCGAGCCGACGATGGCGATAGACCAGTCGTCGATCGGATCGAATGAACCCCGCATCCAAAGCAGCGGCGGCGGATCGGGGATGGCGCGCAGGAGCGAGGGGTACTCGGGTTCGCCGATTGCGAGGAGGCGCCCGCCGTGCGACGCCGTCGCCCGCTCTTCACTCGCGACGTCCACGGCGGCAGCGGCGGTGCGGCAGCGGCCGGCGCGGGGGCGAGCGCAGCCGAGTGCGTCGGCCCAGGTCGATTCATCTGCCGCGAGCACTTCGACGGCACCGCCGCAGTGTTCGAGCAGCTTGCCGATGCCTGCGGGGCCGAGCCCGTGCGCGAGCGCGAGCTGCAGCATCGCGCGGCGCTCGCGCTGCCATCGTTCATCGTTGGCGTTCTCCCTGACCATGCGCCGACACTACCGCGCGTGCGAACGCCTTCGCCCGTTTGCCGTTCTTTTTGTGGGAGATTCTCGAAGCGACGCGTCGCTTAATCAGCGCCGTCGCGCGCCGGTTGCGGCCGCTCGGTTTCACCGGCGATCACGCGGTCACCAAACGCCGCGTCAAGCTCTTCGAGCGCGATCATTGCCTCGCGCACGTCGTCCGCGGTCGGCGGCGTTTCCATCTCGGCATGCGCTTTCGGTGTCATCGGCGCGTGCAAATGCTCCGCTTCATCAACCACTTCGACGTCGATGTAGGAGTCGCGCATCCCGCTCGCAACGTGCCGTGTCGGCTGGAGATCGTCGTCATCGCGATCTCCGCGATCGGGAGCTCTCTCGCCGTCGCTGCTGCACGTGAACTCGCTGAATCGGAGCGGCCGATCGCCAGCCCCGTCCTGCGTCGCAGCGGCCGAGTCCGTCGCCTGCGGCACATCGTCCTCATGAGGCAATTCGGCGACCGCAGTCGCAGCGCGACCGGTGTCCGGCCCGAGCAGGAACCCGACGAACAGCAGGAACACCGACGCGGCGCACATCCACAAACGGTTCGGCCCAAGGGCGAAGCGGGCCAGCAGCGTGTCTGGATAGGGTGCAGGCGTCACAACCGGCGTCGGCACACTTTCCTGGATCCACTGCGCCACAGTCTGGTTGAGGCCGGGGGTTAGAAGCAATGACTGCTCGCCCTTCGGAACCATGTTCAACTGCGCCATAGCGAGTCGCCGAACGAGATCGGGGTTCCCGGATTTGAGCTCCTGGAGGAACTGGTCGTAGCTCTGAAGCTGCGCATACACACGCGACTCGCTGGCGTCGATGCGCTCGACCTCGTTTCGAAGCTCATGCAGCTCGCGCTGCGCGGGGATCAGCAGCGCCGCCATCAGGAGCGCCAGGCCGGCCAGCACGAACGGCCACCCCGGATCGAGCCGGAACAGCGGGCGGAACACATGCGTGGGGGAAGTCGATAACACGCGCGAACCTTAACGGGAATCCTCGGAAGCGACTCCACAGGCCATCGGCACAGCCCGCGGAACAGCCCGCGGAACAGCGTGTTGTCGGCGTTCCCGATGCCGGGCCAGCAGAAAGTCCGGCGTGATTCGCCGGTCGCGCCCCCTTTGTCGGCCTGATCCGTCTCGGAACTGCCGCCGGATCGTACGACCGGCATGTCCGCAATCAAACTCGGCCACGGGGCTCAATTCCACGTGAGGATGAACCGATGCCTGCTCCAAGTCGGCGTGTTCCGGGGCAGAGTGCAATTCGCCACCCTGGGACACACCCAAGTCCGGGAGCGTGATTCGGCGATGCGTCTACCAGCCTCGTTTCAGACATCGATCGATTCGGTGGCGAAAGCCATCGCTCTCACTGACGTCGGCGACCTTCAAGGGCTCGTCGCGCTCCAGGAACTGCTGCTCGAACTTGCAGTCGAAGCGGAAAACGCCCAGCTGACGGCGGTCTGCGAGGTTACCCGCCAAGCTGCTGATCTGGTCGAACGCATGGTGTTTCGCGAGGTCGAGGACACCTCCGCTGCGATGAAGCAGCTCGCCGAGGCCGTCGAGTTCGCTCAGCGCAACCAGCTCGTGCCGGACGACGGCGTCGGTACTCCAGCCATCCCGCCCGGGAACGTCAGCGCGGGCCCGCCCGGCACCATCGGCGCGTGGCTCACCGCACACGCCAGCATCAGCCTGCAGCTCGCCAGCCTGCTTCAGAGGTCCGACGCGAGCACTTCGCCCGACGTCGCACGTGAAGCGGCGGAGTTGTGCAGCGCACTGGCCGCCGCGAGCGACGCTTCTGGCCTGAACGAATGTGCAGCAATCTGCCGTTCAGTCGCCGGAACGATCGATGCAGCCCGCGATGCCAACCGCCCGTTGCCCGAGCAGTCCATCAAGACGTCACTTGACTGGCTCGCAGAGGTGCGCCGCTCGCTGGACATCGACGACGCACCGCCGGCAAGCTCCGCCGTGTCGCCGGCATTCGCCGCCGCGATCGATCCGCCGGTGAATGACAACGCTCCGGACGACAACGAACCGGTGATCATCGCTGCCGGCGAAGATTGCCAGGACACGCTCGCTGAATTCCTCGCCGAGGCACGTGAACACCTGACGGGTGCGGAGGCGGCGGCTCTCCTGCTCGAGAAGTCGCCCCACGACCTCGAACAGATCAACACCGTTTTCCGCGCGTTCCACACGATCAAGGGCGTCGCCGGCTTCATGGCGCTTTCACAGATCGTCGACGTCGCCCATGTCGCGGAGACGCTGCTCGACAAGGCACGCAGCGGCACATACACCATCGATCACATCGGACTCGACCTGATTCTCGCCAGCTGCGACATGCTCGGACGCATGGTCGGTCAGCTGCAGGGTGGCGAGCCGCCCGTAAAAGGTGAAGTTCGGCGTCTGATCGCACGGCTCGTTGCAGCCGCCGAGGGACGATCGGTCCCCCTACCCACTCGAACGGTGGCGCTCTCCGCGGCCATCGCGGCCACAACGAAAGCGCTGACAATCAGCGCGACCGGTGCCCCGAACTCGGCCGCAGAGACCGATCCGCCCGAACCCGACTGCGGCCTCGCTGCTGATCCCGCTCCGGCCAAGGCCACGGTGCGCCGTACCGATCAGACCGTCAAAGTCTCGACGATGCGCATGGACACGCTGCTCAACATGGTGGGCGAACTGGTCATCGCCCAGCTCATGGTGCAGCAGGATCCGCTGATCTCGCACCTGACCGATCAGCGGCTGCAGCGCAATCTCGGGCAGATGTCGAAGATCGTTCGTGACCTTCAAGAAGTGGCGATGAGTCTGCGGATGGTGACGCTCAAGGGCACCTTCCAGAAGATGACGCGACTGGTGCGCGACATGCAGACGCGCGCCAACAAGCAGATTGAACTGGTCATTGAAGGCGAAGACACCGAACTCGACCGCAACGTGGTCGAAGAGATCGCCGATCCCCTGGTGCACATGGTCCGCAATGCCTGCGACCACGGAATCGAGGGTGAAGCAGACCGGCGCAAGGCCGGGAAGTCGCCCACCGGCACACTGACGCTCCGTGCGTTCCATCGCGGCGGCATGATCGTGATCGAAGTCTCCGACGATGGTCGCGGACTCTCGCGCGAGCGGATTCTCAAGAAGTGCATTGAGCGCGGTCTCATCGCTGCGGATCGTCATCCCGATGAGATCCCCGACGCCGAGGTGTACAACTTCGTGTTTCTCCCGGGATTCTCGACCGCGGAAGCAGTCACCGATATCTCCGGCCGCGGTGTCGGCATGGATGTGGTGAAACGGAACATCGAAGCGCTGCGCGGAAAGATCGAAATCCGATCGACGCCCGGCAAGGGTTCGACATTCTCGATGCAGCTTCCGCTCACGATGGCAATCATCGACGGCATGCTGGTGCGCGTCGGCGGGCACCGCTACGTGATTCCGACGCTCGCAATCGAACGGTCGTTTCGACCGATGCCGGAGCACGTGCATTCGATCCTCGGCAAGGGCGAGGTCGCGATGGTGCGCGGTGATCTGCTCCCGATCCGGCGGCTCAATCGCGTCTTCCAGCTCAACGAAGGCACGGATCAGATCTGCGAAGGACTGCTCGTCGTTCTTGAATCGGGCGGCAGCCGCTGCTGCCTCCTCGTCGACGAGATTCTCGGCCAGCAGCAGGTTGTCATCAAGACACTCGGACAGGACGGATACCGGCTCGCCGGTGTGACGGGCGGGGCAATCCTCGGCGACGGCCGCGTGGCCCTCATCGTCGATGTCGGCGGACTCATGCAGCAGGCCGTGGCGGCCTGAACCGCAGTCGACTCAGCACGGAATCGGAACTCGAAGGACGCAAACCAATGGCCATCTCCAGCACCCAGCTTCAATCCGCACGCGACGCCGACAGCAACGCGCACAAGTACCTCACCTTCTGCCTCGGCAGCGAGCATTACGGCATCGGGATCTTGCGCGTGCGCGAGATCATCGGACTCATCGCCATCACGCCGCTCCCGCGCACGCCCGACTTCGTCAAAGGGGTGATGAACCTGCGCGGCCGAATCATTCCCGTGATCGATCTGCGCCGTCGATTCAGTCTCCCCGACGCAGAGACGACGAAGGAGACATGCGTGATCGTTGTCGACGCCAGCGGCGGTGAAGGCGAGCAGTTGCTCACCGGCGTGGTCGTCGACAGTGTCCGCGAGGTGCAGGACATTCCGCCGGACGCGATCGAAGCAGCGCCCGAGTTCGGATGCTCAGTGCCGCTTGACTACATCCAGGGGCTCGGCAAGACCAAGGAGAAGGTTGTCGTGCTGCTCGACGTTGGCGAAGTGCTGGACGCCCGCGCCGCGATTCCGGCCGATGTGCTTGATCACGAGATGCGTCGCGCCGCGTGAATCGATCGCAGGTGTCAAGCAGTTGCAGTCGCTCGATTGCTGATTCGGTCAGAAGGCTTTCCCCATGCATGTATCACTCGGACGGAAGATCACTCTCGGCGTAGCGATGGTCACCGGGCTCATCGCAGCCAGCGCTGTTGTCACCTGGCTCAAGGTTCACGAACTGTGGACGATTCAGGAGCACATGCTTGACAACACGCTTCCGTCACAACATCAGCTGGGCTTGGCCGTGGGCGCTGCGAATGATCTCGCGCGGGGCGGTTCTGATGCGGTCGGTGCGCTCGCCCGCTTCGACGGTTCTGCGCAAGCCCTCGATCGTCAGGCACCGGAGTGGCTGCCCGCGTTGAGCGCGATGGTACCCCAGTTGCAGGATGCCGCAGCGAAAGTGCGCGGCGCCAAGACTCCCGAGGAGACACAGGCAGCGGCTGCGGCGGTCCGTTCCATCGCTGATGCCATGACCGCGTCCTGGCACAAGGAGTCGCTCGCCACCGCACAGGCTCTCGAGGACGGGACGAGCGCGGCACAGTTCGTGCCGGTGCTCCTGGCGGGCATCGCGGCCGGATGCTGCATCGTGTTCGGCTGTCTGTTCGGCCGGCGGCTTGCGCACGGCTTTTCGGTCATTACGGCGCGCACGAAATCCATCGCCGATGGCGATCTCACGGGTCAGGACCTGGTGCTCGGCGGTCACGATGAACTCGCAGACCTCGTGTCCTCCATGAACCGCATGCAAGTCCGGCTGAGCGCACTCGTCGCCGAAGTCGCAGGCGGTTCGAAGCAGATCGATCTCGGTGCCGCGCATCTTTCGAGCGCAAGCCAGTCGCTCGCCGAAGGCGCCGGGCGTCAGGCTGCGAGCATCGAAGAGATCTCAGCGAGTCTGCAGGAGATGTCGTCGTCCACGCGGCAATCGGCCGAGAGCGCCAAGAACGCGAGTGAAGTCGGCGAGCAGAGCCGCAAGGCTGCCGAGAGCGGTCAGCAGCAGGTGCGCGAAATGGTCGCGGCCATGGGACAGATCCGCCAGTCCAGTGACGAGATCGCCAGGATCATCAGGCTGATCGATGAGATTGCATTCCAGACGAACCTGCTCGCGCTGAACGCCGCCGTCGAGGCTGCCCGCGCCGGCGAAGCCGGCAAAGGGTTCGCCGTTGTCGCCGAGGAAGTCCGTAATCTCGCCGGACGATCCGCCGAGGCGGCGCGCAGCACCTCGACGATCATCGAGCAAAGTTCCGAGCGCGCGTCGCGCGGTTCCAGCCTCGCCGATCGCGTCGCTCTGTCGCTTGATCAGATCATGGCATCCATGGATGAAGTCAATGCATTGCTCGCTCGCATCTCGACCGCAAGCGATGACCAGGCTCACGGCATCGAGCTCGTCAGCAGCGGCGTGCACGAGCTGAGCCAGGTCACCCAGTCCAGCGCGGCGAGCTCGGAGGAGCTCGCGGCGACTGCCGAGGAAACCGCGGCACAGGTCGCGACGCTGAACGGCCTCGTCGGACAATTCCGCTACGGAACCGATGCGCACATCCCCGCCAACACGCCGGCAACGACCGACGTCAAGCGAAGCAGTGCACGGGCGGCCGAACCGACCAACTATGTGACCAACCGTTTCACCACGCCGAGCGTCATGAAGAAGCAGCAGCACAGTGCGCCTGCCCCGACCAAGCCGGTTGCCGCGACGAGTAAGGCCGGAGCGCGGCAGTCCCCGAAACCGGCGCCCGCACCGAAAGCCAGCCGGCCGAGTCCAAGTTCCACGGCGGGAGCAATCTCAGGCTTCGCCGAGCCGGAACTGGAAGACGGCGACTTCTCACAGTTCTGATTTGGCGGCGGTGCAGGCCTTCGTGAAGTCGGAAGGCAAAGCAGTCGATTCCCTTAGCGAAGGCCACGCGTGAATTCGCCCGCGAAGTCAATCGGGGAAGTACGCAGAACGCAATGCAGCAGATCGCCCCCGACACGTTTGAACGCATCGTCGAAATCGCCAAGGCGCGCTGGGGGATTCATCTCACCGAGCGCAAGGTCGCCCTGGTCACGAATCGGCTCACCTCGTTCCTGCGCCAGTCCAACAAGTTCACGAGCGTCGAGGAGTACGTCCGCCACCTCGAGGGCGACGCCAACGAGGACGACATGCTCGTCTTCTTCGACATCCTCTCGACGAACGTCACCAGCTTCTTCCGCGATCCGCAGCACTTCCACTTTCTTGAGCGCGAGCTGTGGACGCCGCTCATCCGCGGAGCGATCCCCAATAACCGGCGCGCGCGACTCTGGTCGGCCGCGTGCTCCGTGGGATGCGAGCCATATTCGCTCGCCATCCAGGCGCTGGAGCTCATTCCCGACATCGAGCGCTGGGACATCAAGATTCTCGCGTCCGATCTCTCGAGCAAAGCGCTCGCCTCCGCCAAACGCGGGATCTACTCCGACGCGGTCGTCGACCGCGTTGACGAGCCGCTGCGCGCGAAATACTTCAACCGCGTCACGACTCCAGAAGGCGTCATGTGGCAGGTGAGCGATCGCGTCCGCTCCCTCGTGTCGATACGGCGTCTCAACCTGATGGACCCATTTCCATTCAAGGGTCCGTTTGACACGATATTCATTCGCAACGTCATGATTTATTTTGACCGCGACACGCGCGAGTCGCTGGTCCGACGCCTGGCGGGATATCTGCGGCCTGGCGGCATTCTTGCGGTGGGCGGCGCTGAAACCCTGTCCGGACTCGATGTCCCGTTGAAGTCCGCCGCGGCAAGCCTCTACGTGAAATAGGTTGATCAAGTGATCAGATCGTTGTTGCTGCAGCGCCCGGTGATTCGTCCTCCAGCTCCTGTGAGTATCTCCTCGTGAGCGTTCCAAGCACTCCATTACAACCCGGCGCCACACCGTTGGGCGGATCTCCGGGCACCGGCCTGGGCGCGCCGCGCTCGAGTCTCGCTCTACCCGAGTCGAAGATTGTGGTCGGGGTTGCGGACATGACCGTCTCGCGCGACGCCGGCCGATCGATTGTCACGTACGCGCTCGGCTCGTGCATCGGAGTCACGCTGTACGACCCGATCGCCAAAGTCGGCGGCATGTTGCATTTCATGCTGCCGGAAGGCAAGACCAGCCCGGAGAAAGCCAAGGCGAACCCCGCGATGTTCGCTGACACCGGCATTCCGCTGCTTTTCAACAATGCTTACAAGCTGGGCGCGAACCGCGCCAAGCTCATCGTCTGCGCAGCCGGCGGAGCTGAAATTCTCGCGGAAGACGGTCACTTCCGCATCGGCGCACGAAACCGCACCATGCTCCGCAAGATCTTCTGGCAAAACAACGTGCTCCTCTCCGCTGATGAAACGGGTGGCACACAGAGCCGCACGGTGACGCTGTCGCTCGCGACCGGCACCGTTTCGATTCGATCACAAGGAAAGGAGAGTGTGCTATGGGCACCGGCAGCGTGAACCTCACCACACTCCTCGCATCACTCGACCGGCTCCCCGCGCTTCCGGCAACGGCAGCTCGCGCAGTTTCGCTCCTGAGCAAGAACAGTTCGAGCGCCGCCGAGATCGAACGCATCTTTCGCGTCGACGAAGGACTCGCCGCGGCGACGCTTCGCCGCGCGAACTCTGTCACGTACGCCGCCGGCGCCAGCCGCAGCTTCGGACTCAAGGAATCCATCACCCGACTCGGCAATCGGACCCTGATGCGGCTCGCCCTCGAACATCAGGCCGCATCGACGCTGCGCGATGCGGGCAAGTGCTACGGACTCGAGCGTGGCGCGCTCTGGCGCAGCTCAATCGGTGGCGCCGCTGTTGCAGAGAGGATCGCCCAGGAATCCCGCACAGTTGATCCCGATCTCTGCTTCTCCGCGGCACTGCTCCGGGACATCGGCAAGCTCGCGCTCGATGCTCTCGCGCAGGGTGAGCGTGCCATGAACTGGGGACGTTCCGTCGATCGTCCGTTCGTCGATATCGAACGCGAGCGATTCGGAGCGGATCATGCCGAAATAGGGGCTCTGCTCGCCGAAAAGTGGTCCATGCCCGCGGAGATCGTGCTGGCGGTGCGCCATCATCACGCTCCGCCCGAATCACCGATCAATGCCGTCTGCGACATCGTCCACTGTGCGGACTGCGTGACGCGCTGGGCGGGGCTCGGGATCGGCGATGACGGCATGTGTCATCCGCTTTCCCCACGGGCACGAGACGCAGTCGATCTGCATCGTGAACGCGTGGAAGCGTTGGCGGCCTACGGGTTGGAGTTTGTCACCACACTCGATCGAGAGCTGCACGGGAATCGCACGGGCGAACCGCGCACCACTGGCGAGGGCGATGATGTCGCCGGTGCCTTGGACACCGGAACTGGAACGATGGGTAATCGAAGGAAATCCGCATGAAATGCAATGTGCTCGTCGTCGACGACTCGCCCGTCCTGCGCGGAGCGATCGTAAAGGTCGCACGGCTCGCCGGTGTTCCGGAGGAGCGAATTCATACGGCGGGGAACGGCAAGGAAGCTCTTGTTGTCCTCGAATCCGTGTGGATCGATCTTGTCCTGCTCGACATCAATATGCCGGTGATGGATGGCGAAGAGTTCACCCGTGAGGTTCGCAAGAATCCCACGTGGTCCGATCTCAAGATCGTCATCGTCAGCACCGAAGCCAATGAGGACCGCCTCCGTCGCCTCCGCGAGCTCGGTGTTGTGGAAACGCTGCGCAAGCCGTTTCAGCCGGAAGACCTCTGCCACCTCATCACGAAACTGCTCGGAGTGACACCATGTGCGAGCTGACCTCCGACGATCTTCTGCGCCTCACCTGCGTTGCACTTGAGCGCACCGCGTTTCTGATGGCGGAGCCAAGTGACAATCGTCACGGTGCTCCGCTTCCTCCTGCTTCGTGCTTTGCGCGGATCGACTATCGCGGTCCGCAGAACGGCGAAGTCGTGCTCGCGGCAAGCGACGGATTCGTCCGCAATCTCGCGGCCGGACTTCTGGGCGCTGACCCCGAAGCGGTTGACGCGGAGACATGTGGCATCGACGCACTGCGCGAGCTCGCGAACATCGTCGCGGGTTCGCTGATCTGTGCACTCGGCGGCGAGCGCACGCCGTTCGCCGTGGGTCTGCCGGTGGCGTGTGCCAAGGAGTCGCTCTGCGCGACTCCCACGGTCATCGCCAGTCTCGATGTCGAAGGTGAACGTCTCGAGGTCTACTGGACGACCACGGCGGCCGCCCGGCAGGCCGCGTAGGACAGCGGCACGGAGACGGGTCGGCTCGAGCGGGAGCTCGGAAAAGGGCGGCAGGCAAAGCCATGGCAACCAACGGGCGAATCGGCGTCATCATCGTGGACGACTCAGCGATCACCCGACAGGTGATCGCGCGGGAACTGTCGCGGGCGCCAGACATCGAAGTGCTCGGCAGTGCTGCGGATCCGCTGACTGCGCGCGATCTCATCCTGGAGAAGCGCCCGCATGTCATCACGCTCGATCTCGAGATGCCGAAGATGGACGGTCTGACGTTCCTGCGCCGCATCATCAAGTTCAATCCCATTCCGGTCATCGTGTGTTCGTCACTCACGCAGAACGGTTGCGCGAAGGCGATGGAGTGCCTGGAAGCAGGTGCGTGCGAGGTCATTGGCAAGCCGCGCGGAACGGCTCCCACGATCGAGTGGGGCGCCCAACTGATCGATCTCGTCCGCGCCGCGGCGCGGGCGCGCGTGCAGCACCGGACCGTTGCAGAAACAATCGCACCGGTGCGGGCAGTCGTGCGGCAGCCAACCCGGCCTCCCACAGTTCTGCTCTCAACCATCGGGAGCCCTGTCGATCCGCGCAAAGTCATTGCGATGGGGAGTTCGACTGGCGGCACCGAAGCGCTGCGCGTCATTCTCTCCGAGCTGCCGGCCGAGACGCCCGCCATCGTCATGACGCAGCACATGCCGGAGGGCTTCACCAAGCCCTTCGCCGATCGCCTGAACGGACTTTCCCGGCTCGAAGTGCGTGAAGCTGTCGCGGGAGACGTGCTTCGACCGGGGCTCGCGCTGCTTGCTCCCGCGTGCCATCACTTGAGCATCGTGCGGGACGGAATGCGCTACATCGCGCGCGTCACGGAGGGTCCGCCCGTCAAGCGCCATCGACCCAGCGTCGAAGTGCTGTTCGAGAGCGTCGCTCTGGCGGCCGGATCGCATGCGATGGGCGTGATTCTGACCGGCATGGGCGACGACGGCGCCGACGGAATGCTGTCGATGCACCGAGCGGGCGCCCACACGGTCGCACAGGACGACGCGACCTGTGTCGTGTTCGGCATGCCCAAGGCGGCGATCGCCAGAGGCGGCGTCCGCGCCATCCACCCGCTTAACGAGATAGCGAAGCGCATCCGAGACTTTGCCACCGGCGCCCACGCGCAAGCCGCATAAAGGATCTCCACCATGCTCTGCAATGTCCTCGTCGTCGACGATTCTAGTTCAGCCCGCGCCGTCATTCGCCAGATCGTGCGCGATGCCGGCGTGTGCAACGATCGCATCTTCGAGGCGGTGAACGGCCAGGAAGCGCTCGCGCTTTTTGAGACGACCTGGATCGATCTTGTCCTGCTTGACATCAATATGCCCGTCATGAACGGTGAGTGTTTCGCCCGCACGCTCCGCGCCCGCGAAGATCTCGCTGATGTGAAGGTCCTGGTGGTCACCGCTGATCACGACCCGCTGCGTCACGCGCGCCTGCGGCAGATCGGGATCAGCGGGATGATCACCAAGCCGTTCCGCGCGGAGCATCTGCGCACAGCTGTGCTCGCCGCACTTCCCGCGGCAAAGGCGGCGTGAGTCGGACTGTTCGCCGCCGGCGGACAAACCGTGCATAAGAAGAGGGCGCCGCCCACGCGACGCCCTCTCCCGGCCTCACTGTTGCATCACTCGCTCACCTCACGGGCACGGTCCCCACGCTCCGAGCAGGAGCGCGAGATCGGCCGCGTTCACTGTGCCGTCACCGTTGAGATCGGCAGTCGTTCCGGCTGCTGATCCCCACGCGCCGAGCAGAATCGCGAGGTCTGCCGCATCGATCTTCCCGTCGAGGTTCAGATCACCGACGCACGGCGGTGCAGCCGTGGAAGCTGTCTGCTTGATGCCGATCGACGAGAGCGCCGTGTACAGACCGTCACCGTCCACATCGACCTTGAAGATGACGTCGTACCAGCGGAACGAATCGGGTGCTTCAAACTCCACGGTCAACGCAAGGCGCGTCGTCGCGCCAGGTTGGACCTCGAGGTTGCCGATGTAGCGCGTGCCCGGCGGCAGACCGTTGAGCTTCACCAGCTCGTTGGTCGACTGCATGTCGGACGGCATCACAATCACCTGGAATGGCACCGTGGCAGGACCGTCGAAGGTGCCGACGTCGAACGCGAGTTCGGTCGGGTTCGGATCGGGTACGAACACGACCGGATCGGTCGGATCGGCATAGATCCCGCAGATATCCAGCAGCATCAGTCCCGACGCGGTGCACACGTCGCTGCTCACGGTGTTCACGAACGTGACATCGAAGCACGCCGAGCCGAGGCTCGTCGCTCCGCTTGTGTTCACGTTGATCGGAATCGTCACGCATCCGCCAGGAGCGACACTCGTCGTGCCGGAGGACGGCGTGTAGACAAGGCCCGTCACCGGGCACGAGTTTGACTCGGTGATGAACCATGAGTACGTGCGGCTCGAGGCGCCGTCGTTGCAGATGGTGATGTCGGCCGAGCCGTTCACATCGAAGTTGATGCACACCTGGCGGTCCCAGCTCGCGTGGCAGTGTGACCTGCACTTGCCACTCTCGCCGGCGGCAAAGATGTCGAAGATCTCGAAGGGGAAGAGTTCGCGGCTGAACAGCTCGATCTCGTCCATGCCGCCGCCAAACGGGTTGGAAACCCACACGCCGCCGCCGATCACGATGGGTGCAGGTCCCGGCTGCGTCGAGAGGTCGCAGCACACGCCGCCTGTGCCTGCCGGCGCACCGTCGATGTAGAACGTGACGGTGCGGTTCGGCGCGTCGATGCAGTCGATCGAGCAGTCGCACGCCGACACAGTGATGGCGACATGCGTCCACACGTCGACCGGAACGGTGCCGGTCGAGAACGCGATGCAGCGCAGGCAGCCGCTTTCACTCAGCACCTCGAGCTGGCCAGTCGATTCATCGATGCCGAACACCCAGCCGCCGGTCGTGATGCCATACGTGCCCACGAGATTCACGAACGCGGCATTCGCGCCGGGATCGTCGCGCTTGACCCACATGTCGATCGAGAAGGCGGTGCAGGAGAAGTCGAGTGACAGATCGGCCGGCACCGTGATGTTGTCATCGACGCCGTCGAAGAAGTAGCCGCCGCCGACGACGGCCGGACCGGAGAGCGGACCGCCTGTCGAGAGCGGACCGTAGATGCCGTCGTTCTGGAAGATCGTGAGATCGTCGGAGATCTGACCGGTGGTCGGTTCAAGCGGGAACCACGCAACCATGCCCCATGGCGGTGTCGCGCACGGACCTCCACAGATGATCTCCTCGCACGCGACGTTCGGTCCGTACCACACGCCGCCGTTGAACTCGCACTGGATCTGGGTCAGATCATCCACGCAGTGATAGTCGCCGCCGGGCAGTCCGGGCGGGAGGCAGCAGGCGCCGGTCGGCCCGCTGATGACGGCGCAGTCACATGAGAAGACATCGAGCGCGATGAAGTCGACGCCGGTGTCGTCCTGCAGGTAAATGTCCAGCGACCCGTCAAGCATCGTCGAGAGCACGGAACGCGTGCCATCGCCGCTCGGCGGAAGATCGCCGAGATCAAGCGTGATCGTCGAGGGCTGGCCCGTTGCAAGCGGCGGCGTGAAGAGTCCGAGCCCGTCCAGCGACGTGAGCGAGCGACTCCACTTGAACGTCTTGCCGCACTCGTTGATGACTTCGAATGCAAGGCCATCCGTTGTCCACAGCGACGTCGGCTGCACGCCGATTGTGATGGTTGCGCCGATGATGCACGACGGAAGGCCGCTGATTGTCTCGACGAAGCACTGATCAAGTGCCTGCACGTCGTACTGCTGCAGAGCGCCGCTGCCGCACGTGACGGTCGCGAGCAGTTCCGCGCTCGGTGTCGTCGGTGTCGGACCGACGAAGCCGTCCGCGCTTTCGACGAAGAACGGAATGCGGATCGGCGCGTCGCAGGGACAGACAAAGACCGTGAGCTTTGCGTAGTCGACCGACGTGTCGTCTTGCACGAGCATTCCGAGTTCGCCGTCACAGAGGGACGCCAATGCGCCGCTCGACGCCGGCACCTGGATCGTTCCAGGAATCGGGTTCGGTCCAAGATTGAGAACGACGGTCGAGACGGTGTTCAGCGGCCAGCCCGGATTTCCGGTGAGCGTGCCGATGTTGGATGACCAGAGATGAATGCCGCCGTCGTAGAGGCCAAGCGAGTCGTTACTCGCGAGGCCACCGAAGGACTTCATGCGCACTTCGAGCGTGGCGCCGATGATCGTGCCGCAACCCGGTTGCGGGCAGTCCTCGCCACATGACGGCCAGCAGCCAGTGAACGTGTGCGCGATGCAGATGTCGTTCGTCGTGTTGTCGAACGTGCCGAATCCGCCGCCGCAGTTCAGCCCGGCCATGAGCGCGGCGCTCGGACTCGTGGGATCGCCGGGCAGCACGAAGTTGTCGACGCAGCCGGCCGCACACTCATACGCGCGCAGATCCTGGCATGGAGGCTGCTGCAGCGTGCACTCACCGAACAGCATCGCTTCCTGCACGCAGATCACGTCCCACGCGACCTGGCAGCAGAACGGATCGACGATCTGGCAGAGGATCTCGCAACACAGCGCGTTGTTGCAGTTGGGCGTCGAGTGCGGAACGAAACAGCTTCCGGCCGCCGGTGAACCGCACGCAGGAATCGGATCGACCGGAATGCCGACGCCGCCGATCAGGATGTTGGTCTGAGGAAATCCGACGGTAGCGACATCGACAAAATCCGGGAACGCGCATTCGACAGCGCGGATGTACGACGGTGCAGACTGACCGGCGCCGTTTGATCCGAAGAAGAGGAATCCGCCGTCACCGCCAGCGCGCGGATCGCGCGTCGGTGAGAACACTTCGATGATGAAGCTCGTCCCGGCCGGAATCACGGCGCCCCCGCCCATGCGCACCGAGTGCAGCGTCGGGCCGGAATCCGCACCGATCTCGATGCTCGCTTCGCTGATCAACGTCAGATCAGCGAAGGGCCCGTGGACGTCGCCGACGTAGACGTGCACTTCGACCGGCCACGCAGGACCGGTGTTGAACTCCGTCGCAAACGTGACACAGCGGAGCTGGATCGACGTCGGCGCGACGAACGATCGCGCGTAGCCGTTCGCGAGTGTGGCGACGTTCTCGATCAGACAGTGCGGTGTGTTCAGCAGCGTGATGGTCATCGGGTCGACGTTCTGGCTGAAGGTGTCGCCATCGCAGTCTTCGGCGATGCCACCCTGCGCCTCGGTCGAGCGCTTGATGCGCCCCGGGTCGCTCGTCAGCGAAGGGACACCGGCGCGCGCTCCTTGAGGCGCACCGGCGTCAATCGGGAAGAGCAATTCAGGGTTCGACGCGCTTGCTGATTGAACGATAACGCTCGCGGCTACGGCGATAAACGCCGACCGCGCGCCCGGCCCGATGGACAAGCAGATCATGAGTGACCCCTCGGAAGTGAATTTTCGTTGCCTGACTACGTACCCTGCGTACGGCGGCCTGGCCCACTGCCGCACTTGGATCCGATGCGCCACGATTCTCTCACGGCTCGCTCCTTTCGCGCGCTGTTTTTCGGGAATTCTCCAGCGTCGTACCGGGCAGCGGTCACGACGGCTCGGTCCGGCGGTGCAAAGCCTCGGCGCGCAGCCGCTGGTACTCGGCGAGTTTGTCGGGTTTGTCGGGCCGATTCCACGCCTCGTGCAGCGTGATGTACCCCGCGATGATGTCATCGGGGTGAGAATCCCAGGTTCCGATGCGGATGTCGCCGATACGCTCGGTCGCTGGGCGCGTGGGGCACCGTGAATCCGAACGCCGATCTGAATGACGACGGTACGGTGAACGCGGCCGACCTCGGCATCCTGCTCGGATCGCGGGGCTCCCGACGCACGGAATCAATCTTATGGTGCAAACAGAAAATGGCCCGGAAGCGCCCACGCGCAACTCCGGACCATCCTCGAGTCAGCAGGTTCCTCACGTGAAGCCGGCGCGCTCCTGCATCATCCTCCGTGCCCTCTGCCCGCGCCTCCCAATCTCCGTGTTCCTCCGGCTCCGGTCGTCGAACTCACGCCAGCTCAGGAAAGATCTTCCGCACCGCGCCGACAAGATCCTTCACATGACTGATCGACTCATCCATCAGCTTCTTCTCATCGCCGTCGAGTTGGATCTCAACAACCTTCTCCATGCCGCCTGACCCGAGGATGCACGGCACGCCGACGAAGTAGCCCTTGCCCTTTTCATTCGCTACGCCGTACTGGCTCTCGCAATACGCGGCGCACGGCAGAATGCGCTTCTTGTCCTTGATGATCGCTTCGGCCATCTGCACCGAGCCGCTCGCCGGCGCGTAGTACGCGCTCGTGCCCATGAGCTGCACGATCTCGCCGCCGCCGACCTTCGCGCGCTGCACGCACGCGTCGATCTTTTCTTTCGACAGCAGCATGCTGATCGGAATGCCGTGCACGCTCGTAAAGCGCGGCAGCGGGACCATGTCGTCGCCGTGGCCCCCGAGGAGGAGCGCCTGGATGTCTTCGACCGAGCAGTTCAGTTCCATCGCGAGGAAGGCGCGGAAGCGCGCGACATCCAGGCAGCCGGCCTGACCGAGAATGCGGTGGGTCGGAAAGCCAGATGCCTTCCATGCGGTGTACACCATCGCGTCGAGCGGATTGCTCACGATGATCATCACGGAGTTCGGCGCGAACTTCGCGATGTTCTGCGCGACGGAGCGAACGATCTGTACGTTCGTCTGGATCAGGTCGTCGCGCGACATGCCCGGCTTGCGCGGAATGCCCGCGGTCACGATCACGACGTCCGAGTCGACGGTGTCTTTGTAGTCGCTCGTTCCGATGATGCGCGAGTCAAAGCGCTCCATCGGGGCGGCGCAGAACAGGTCGAGGGCCTTGCCCTTCGCAACGCCTTCCTTTTCGGGGATGTCGAGGAGAACGATGTCGCCGAGTTCTTTGGCGGCAGCCCAGTGAGCACAGGTGGCGCCGACGTTGCCGGCACCGATGATCGAGATCTTTGCGCGACGCATGGTGGATGTAGCTTCAGATTGGGAGGGTGGAACCCGTGCGAGCCAGGGTCGGCCCGCCGGGTGAGGCGAACATGGTAACGGTTAACGCCCTCCGCGTGGATTGACTGCGCTGTCCGGAAAAACGCGGCCCGCATCTTCCTCTGCGAGGTTGCGGCGGCAGCGACAGGCGTTCAAGATGCGATCAATGTCAACGCGCGCCGCGCCCCCGATCACGACGGTTTCGGCGCTCCAGGCGCGACGCGTGCTCTTGAATCTCCAAGGACTCGCGGCGAATCCGAGGAAGTCCGGTCCCCGCGCCGTTGCCGCACTCGTCGATCGCCTCGGGTACGTGCAGATCGATTCGATCAATGTCGTCGATCGGGCCCATCATCTGATTCTCGCAACGCGCCTGGAAGGATTTCGTCCCGCCCATCTCAGCGCGCCGATCGAAAAGTCGCGTGTGCTCTTCGAGCATTGGACGCATGACGCCTGTGCCATCCCCAGCCGCTGGTTCGCACACTGGCGCCATCGGTTCGACCGGTATGCGAACAAGCCCACGCGCAGCGAGTGGTGGCATGAGCGATTCGGAAATGATCCCGAGCCGATTCTTCGCCGCACACTCGAGCGCATCGCGCGCGAGGGCCCGCTGAAGGCTCGTGACTTCGCACGGCCGGAGGACCATCGCAGCACAGGCTGGTGGGAGTGGCATCCCGAGAAGGCTGCGCTCGAACACCTGTGGCGCAGTGGACTCCTCGCGATTGCGCGGCGCGAGCGCTTTGAGAAAGTCTACGACTTGACCGAGCGCGTCTTTCCCGCCGCCGCAGGCATATCGCCGAGTGATCTCGATGATCACGATGCATGGGCGTGCCGCGAGGCAATCGCGCGCGTGGGCATCGCAACCGCGCGTGAGATTGCCGATTTCTTTCGCGCGATTCCGATAGAACGGGTGCGAACGTGGTGTGTCGCTGCTGTCGAGCGCGGCGAGTTGATGCGCGTGAACGTCACTCCAGCGGAGGGCGGCGCACCGGTGCCATCGCTTGCGCTGCCGGACTGGAAGCGATTCGCCAAGCCGCTGAACGAGGAACGCATGATTGCGCTCTGTCCGTTCGATCCTTGTGTGCGCGAGCGCGGCCGTCTGCAGCGCCTCTTCGCGTTCGACTACCGTTTCGAAGCGTTCGTGCCGGCCGCGCAGCGCCGCTTTGGCTATTACGTCTTTCCGCTGCTGGAAGGTGACCGGATGATCGGCCGGATTGATCCGAAATTTGATCGCGCGACGGCAACACTCACCGTCCGCGGCCCCTGGTGGGAGCCGGGTGTGCGCGCCGATGCGGCGCGCAGGCGCCGCCTCGCCGCGGCAGTTGACAAGGTGGCCGCTGATATCGGAGCGGGAACCGTGTCGTTTCTCCGCCACTGAGTAGTGTGCGCGCGAGTGAGGGCTCCGTTATCGCGGGCGGTCGCAACGAACAGTCCGGTTACTCAGGCGCGGGCCATACGCGGCCCGCTGCCGCGAGCAAATCCGTGATGGCTCTCCCCCTTGTGACCGATGAGCGACAAAGTTACTGGTGCCACGGGATGTTTCCAGCGCATCGAGTGACGAGCCGGAGTCGATCAGATGTGGCAGGCGTGGCGAATACCGGAAGGCAGCACGGACTCGACGGAAGCGCCATGCTCTCGCTTGAGCCGCTGTCCCAGTCCGCGCTATGCGGTTGCCAAGCTGCTCGTCGAGTGGCTGCTCGCGCTTGTTCTCCTGCTGCTCGCTGCCCCAGTGATCGCCGGCCTGGCGTTGCTGCTCAAGTGCACGTCGGCAGGACCCGTGTGCTATTCACAGATTCGCCTCGGCTTGAACGGCACGCCGTTTCGCATCTTCAAACTGCGGACGATGACGCACGGCTGTGAAGCGACAACGGGCCCAGTCTGGTCGTGCGCTCCTGATCCCCGCATCACGACCGTTGGACGTTGGCTGCGCGACACCCATCTCGATGAGCTTCCCCAGTTTTGGAATGTGCTGCGCGGCGAAATGAGCCTCATCGGTCCGCGACCCGAGCGCCCCGAACTTGCCGCAACCATCGAACGGTGGCTGCCGGAGTTTCACGATCGCCTCGCTGTGCGGCCGGGCATCACGGGCCTCGCACAAGTGTGCCTGCCTTCCGACTCAGACCTTGACACTGTGCGGCAAAAGCTCGCGCACGATCTGCAGTACATCGCGCGGCGCGGGTTGAGGATCGACTTCCTCATCCTCGTCGCAACGCTTCTTCATCTTGTCGGCGCTGCGGCAAGAGTTGCCTCACGCCGACTTGTGCTGCCCATCGCCCCGCCTCTCGCGTCCGAGCCCCCTGCCGTTCTCGAGTCGATCGGACCATCGACATCGATGCGGACACTCGGCCACGCGCAATCGATCGCCGATCCGCCACCCCGCACCATGGCCGCGTGAGCGCCACAATGGCAGATTCGCACGTTCACTCGCTTCTGGGGTCCCCCGCCTTCGCTGTCCATCATCGGGCAGCAGCCGGCGCAGCGCTTGCGAATCAGACGGCTGAGATCATCACGCAGATCCGGAAGATTGCGGATCGCACCGCGCTGATCCTGTTGATGCTGGTTGCCGGCACACTGCTGTTCCGGCCTTCGGATCTCTTTCCGTCGCTGGCGGCGCTGCCGATCTATGAGTGCCTCGTGGCGGCGTGCCTTGTTCTCTCGTTCCATCGCATTCGCGATGTGGCGCGTCTCTCCGCGCTGCGCGGCAATGCGATGACGGCGCTGATGCTGCTGCTCGTTCCAGCCGTGATGATGTCGCACCTGGCTCATCTGAACACGTATGACGCGCGCCTCGATGGCATCGCGATGACCAAGGCATCCGTCTTCTTTCTGCTCATCATTGCGTGGATCGATACATCCTTCCGCCTGAGGGCGATGCTGTGGTCCGCGACGTGCGCAGTGCTGGCGGTCGCGATCCTGGCACTGCTCCAGTATCACAATCTCATCAATCTGCCAGCGCTGGCGAGCATTGTTCAAAGCGCCGAGTCCAACGGCGGCGTGAAGCTCGTTCGCCTGTGCGGTATCGGCGTCTTCAACGACCCCAATGACTTCTCGCTTGTCCTGGTCTTCGGGGCAGTCGTGTGCGCGCACGGGATCAGTGAAGCAAGGAATGCGCGCGTGCGATGGCTGCTGGTCGCACCGCTGCTGCTGCTGGCGTACGCGCTGTTCCTCACACACTCGCGCGGCGGGTTCCTGTCGGCATTCGTAGCCCTCCTCGTGTTCTGGCAGGCGCGCTTCGGCTGGCGCAACACGATTCCGCTGGCCCTGACGCTGCTCCCGCTTCTCGCGCTCCCGATGTGGGGCCCTCGCGCCCGGGTGGACCTCGACGATCCGCTTGACACGTTCCAAACACGAATGGAGCTGTGGAACCATTCGCTCGACGCCTTCCGCAGTGCACCGCTCTTTGGCGTCGGGGCTGGCAAAATGACTGACCTCCTCGGGCAGGTCGCGCACAACTCGTACGTGCACGCGTTCGTCGAGACGGGTTTGCTCGGCGGCGTCGCGTTCTGCGGCGCCAACTATCTCATCGTTCGCGGGATCTGGAATGCTTCACCCCGCGACGCAGAGATCGCCACGCTTCGTCCCTGCGTGCTTGCCATCGTTGTCAGTTACGCGTTCGGGCTTCTCGCCCTCTCGCGCTGCTACACAGTCCCCACGCAGTTTGTGTTCGGTATCGGCGCCGCGTACGTGATGATGGCATCGGCTTCCGGAGGAACGCTCCCGCGCCTCAACTGGCGCTGCGCAGCGCGTGTGACGGGTATCGGCGTGCTGTTTCTTGCCGCGACCCACGTATTCGTACGAACCATGCTTGTAGCTGCCCCGTGAAGCGCATGACCACCGTCTCCGTCGTCATTCCCGCGTTCAATGCCGCGCCGTGGATTCGCGAAGCCATCGACAGTGCTCTGGCGCAGACGATGGTCCCGCTCGAAGTGATCGTCGTTGATGATGGTTCCACCGATGAAACCGCGACATTGCTCGCGACGTACGGCACGCGCATCCGCATCGTCACGCAAACGAACAAGGGCGTAGCCGCCGCGCGCAATGCAGGAATTGACGCGTTCTGCGGCGATTGGATCGCGTTCCTCGACGCGGACGATGTGTGGGATCGCAGGAAGCTCGAACTCCAGCTACAGGCACTGCAGACGGATTTGTCCATCGGATTGCTCGGGACCGCAACGTTTGCGTGGCCGGAGTCGCAGCCTTCCGCACCTAGCCGGGGTGTCCACGAAATGGCGCCACTCGCCTGCATCACGCGCGACGCCCTTGCCGTCAAGAACTACCTTACGACATCGTCAACGCTGGTTCGCCACGACGTGGTCAAGTCAGTCGGTGCGTTCGACACGGCGCTCTGCGGACCCGAGGACCACGACTATTGGCTGCGCTGCGCGGATGTCACGCGCGTCGCGGTGCTTCGGGTTCCGCTCACCGGCTACCGCTCGGTGTCCGGCAGTCTCAGCCGGCGGGCGCCTGCAATGGAAGCGGGCATGCGGCGGATCTTGCACAAACTCGACGCATGCGATTTCTGGCGCGGTCAGCGGCTGCTGCGGCGGCATGCGTACAGCTACGTCAGCTATTCCTGCGCCCACCTCCATGGCACTGGGGGACATCAGCTGCTGGCCATCCGTTGGCTCCTCGCGTCGGTGCTGTGGTACCCGTTTCCCTACACGCGGACCGAAGCCAACGTTCCGTTCGCGCGCGCCAGGCGACTGGCGGTGTTGCTGCTGCGGCTGCTTGGGCTGCGGCGGCCCGATCCCGGGTACTGACGCAGGCGCACTTTGCGCATCCCCCTCAATCGCCGCGACGGCCCGGCCGATGTCAGCCCCATGAAGGCGGCGATGCCGGAGAAGAATCGAGCGAACGACGCCGGCGGTGGCCGGCTGCCGTCATTGGATGGCCTCCGCGCCGTCTCGATCCTTCTCGTCATCTTGGCTCACGTCGACACGATGCCCGATACACCGCTGCCGCTCGCGCGGCACTGGGACATCGGGGCGGTCGGCGTCGACGTGTTCTTCGCTATCAGCGGCTTTCTCATCACCACGCTGCTGCTGCGCGAGCACGTGCGCACCGGCACCATCTCGCTCGGCGGCTTCTACGCGCGGCGCACGCTGCGGATTCTCCCGCCGTTTCTTGCATACGTCGGCGTGCTTGCGCTGCTGCAGCAGCTCGGTTTGGTGCATCTCGTTCCGCGCGACTGGATCGCGGCGCTCACGTACACCGTCAACTTCTTCGATGGCATCTCCGTGCCGCTCGGTCATCTGTGGTCGCTTTCAGTCGAGGAGCACTTTTATCTCGTATGGCCGCTCGTGTTCCTGCTCTGCGGCATCCGCCGCGCCGGATGCATCGCCCTGGTGTGCCTGCTCGTCGAACCGATCATCCGCTGGTGCTGTCATCGCTACGCCGGCAATGTGATCGACATCGACTACGCGACGTTTACACGGCTTGATGCCATTGCCGCCGGATGTCTGCTCGCAATCGTCGCGCACCGCGCCGGCGGCGCGCTCCCGTCTCGTGCCCTCCGTTGGATGGAGCGACATCCCGCGGCCTTCTTCACGGTCGGAGTGTCGATGCTGCTGGTGTCCGTGCTGGTGCTGAGCCACAGCGGAAAGTACGTCAGCCTCGCGCGGCATGGCGTGAACGCGATTGCCCTCTGCATGATCATCTGGACCACGACGCGCGTACCGACAATGTGGTGCGGGCGCGTCCTGAACTGGTCGCCGCTCGCGTGGCTGGGCAGGCTCTCGTACAGCCTCTACCTCTGGCAGCAGGTGTTCCTTGATTCCGGCAACAGCCAGCGGTGGATGTGCCGCTTCCCGCAGAACCTGCTGCTCGCACTTGCGGCGGCAATCGCATCCCATTACCTGATCGAGCGTCCGCTTCTTCGTCTGCGGCATCGACATTCGCCGGCCGAACCGCACGGGCGCCCGCTGCCAGCGGCGGCCTTCCAACCCAGTTGAGTTGCCAGTTGAGTTGCCAGTTGAATTGCCAGTTGAACTGCCAGTCGAATGGCCAGTTGAATCGCCAGTTGAATCGCCAGTTGAATCGCCAGTTGAATCGCCAGTTGAATCGCAGGCTGAATCTTGTGTTGAATCTCGGGCTGCATCTCGTATGACCACCAGCATCGCCATCGAACGTGCAACTCTGGACCGCTGTCCGGCATGCCGCGCGCCCGACGCGCGGATGCGCTGTCAGCGCACTTTTCGAGGCCGCCGGTGGACGCTTGCTCAGTGTCGCCGCTGCGATCTGCAGTTCACCTCACCTGTTCCTAGCCCAGACGATCTGCAATCGTTCTACGCCGGCCGATACCACGCGCAGCTGCGCAGCGCCGGTGAAACGGACGCGGCATTCGGCGCCAAATATCTACGCTACGCTGCGACGCTGCGTCGGCACCTGCCCACGGGGCGCGTTGTCGACATCGGATGCAGCACGGGACTGCTGGTGCGCACGCTGCGCGACAGCGGGTACGAGGCCGAGGGGATCGAGCTCAATCACGAGAGCGCCGCGTGGGGTCGCGCTCACTACGGCGCCGAGATTCATACGGAGGCGCTTGAGCACTGCTTCGCGCCCGAGTCGCTCGACGCCGTGCTGCTCACCGATGTGCTCGAACACACGCAGCACCCGCGCGATTTTCTGCGCGACGTTGCCACGCGGCTCGTTCCAGGTGGATTCGCTCTCATCACGTTTCCCGACATTCAGTCGATTGAGTCACGGTATCAGCAGCTGCTGGCGCAAGTCTTCCGCCGCGATTGGATGTGGAGTTCGTGCCACATTCCGCTGCACGTCTGGGAGTTCACGCGTGCAACGGCTGAAGCATGCTTCGCCGCTGCGGGCTTTCGGGTGCTCGAACTTCGCCGGAGCCAGCTTCCGTCCGAGCCCGCGGCAACGCTCGCGCTCGCCGCGCTCGCGTGTCCGCTGCGGCTCCTGCAGTGGGCACCGCTCGCCCGGTGCTGCGGTTCGCAGATGGAGTTTGTGATCTGTAAAGTCGCGGCCGACGGCGTCCGGACAAACTCCGAGTTCTCCATCGAAAGCGATCGCGCCGTTGCCCATGCCTGAGTCCGAGTGCAATCCATCTGTCAGACGCACTCTCCTCGGGGCCGCGTGCCTGTCACTGCAGCCTTTGCTGCTGAATGTGCTGAGCGTTCCGGTGATGGCCTACATCATCCGCCAGCTCGGCCCGGAGCAGTATGGGCAGTGGATGGTGGCGACCGCGCTGCTCGCGGTCTGCGCGATCCTCGCGAGTCTTGGCTTGCGCGGAGCGTTTGTGCGGAGCGTCGCCGCGGATCCGGAGAGCGCCCCGACCGCGCTTGCCGAACAGCTCGGGCTGCGCCTGCTGCTGTCGGCCGCTGCGGCGGCCATCGCGATGCTCGCGTGCACTCTCCTCGGCTACCCGGCACCCGTGGTCTGGTGCACACTCGCCGGCGCCGCCGGGCTCGCCATCGCGACGATTGCGACCACCATGGCCGATCTGCTGCAGGCACTGCAGCGCACGGCCACGATCGCCGCGGTGCAGCTCACCGCCGGCCTCGCGCTTACTGGCGCAGCGCTCGTTGCCGCGCTGCTCGGCGCCGGTCCGATCGGCATGGCGCTCGCGTATCTCACCGGCCCGATCGTGTCGGCAGTCATGCTGGCTGTGATCGTCTCGCGCCAGTGCTGTCCGCTTCGCGTGCACTGGAATCTGCAGCGCTGCCGGGCGCTGCTCGCGCGCTCGCGCTTCTTCGCCGCACAGCAGCTGCTTGCCGCCGGCAGTTCTCAGGCTGAGCTGCTGCTCCTTCCGCGGCTCGTCGGCATCAGTCAGTTCGGCTTCTTCACGGCAGGCTCGCTGCTTGCGACGCGCCTCACCGCGCTGCCGGACGGCCTCTGCACTGCCGCGTACCCGATCATGGCCCGCACATGGGCGCGGACGCCAGAGCGCATGCCGGCGCTCGTCGTTCTCTTCCTGCTGATCGCAGCGGGCGGCGGCGTGGCGGTCGCTGTCGGCGGCATGCTCGTCGCTGAGCCGCTCGGCCGATGGCTGTTTCCCGGCGAGCCCGACCTGTTCGCGACGGTGGTTCGCGTGACGATCTGGGCGATTCCGCTGATGGCCGTGGAACTGGTGACGGGATGCGCGCTGAATGCCGCCGGCCGGGACGCAGCGCAAGCCCGCGCATCGGTGCCCGCCGCTGCGACAAGTCTCGCGGGATCCGTCCTGCTCGTATGCGGATTCGGTGTCGCCGGCGCGTGCTGGTCGATGCTCCTCCGCCCTGCAGTCCGTTCGGCGTTTCTCGCGCCGCTGCTCTTGCGAACATTTCGCCCGTCCGTGCGAATCGCCGCCGACGTCTGCATCCGCGGAGTACCACGATGATCATCGATACATCAGGCAGTTCCTCGGAGCGTCGTGCGCCGGCTGTGATCACTTCCGGCACCGCGCCGAGCGCTCGCAGCCACGACGGTGCACCGCTGCTGCGGCTCGCACGCTGTGAACCGATGCTCGCAAAGGACACGAGCGCAGATGGCGCGGTGACCGAACCCCTTCGTGCGCCTGTGGTGCGCGATCCAGCGGTCCGCGTGCGGCGCCCATTCCTGGTCACCGCATGCGTCGCATATCTGCTCGTGACGATCGCGCTGTGGATTCTCCTTCGTCAGCAGGGCGATCGCTGGTGGGTCGGCACGCTGCTGTTGCTCAGCCCGCGCTGGCTCGTCGCTGTTCCGCTCGCAGTGCTGGCGCCGTGGATCCTGTTGACGCGCCGTTGGCACATGGGCATGATCACCGGCGGCGCGGCGCTCATAGTGCTGTGGCCGCTGCTTGGACTGCGCGTTGCACTTCCATCGAGTGCCGGTGAGCGCGGCGACCTGCGCATTGTTTCGTGCAACGTTCATCGGCAGCACATGGACGCTGCGAAGCTCGCGGCCTACCTCGCAGAGGTGCAGCCAGATGTCGTGGCGCTGCAGGACTGGTCGAGCTCGCACGACAATCTATTCGCCGGCGCTGAATGGCACGTCCGGCGCGAGGGCGAACTGTTCGTGGCGAGCCGCTGGCCTATCGGCGAGGTCACGCCACTCGCATTTCCCGCGCTCCCGAGCACGCCCCAGGCGGAGCGCGGAGCGGCGGCGAGTTTCGAACTGCTCCTGCCGGCCGCTCCTGTGCATCTGATCAACGTGCACCTCGCGTCACCGCATTCCGGACTGCTGACCTTCAGAACCGATGGTGGCCGCGCACTCGCCAACAATGCGGAACGGCGGTGGGAACAGTCGGACGCCGTTCGCACGCTCGCGGACCGACTTCCGGGAGCGGTGCTGGTGGCCGGCGATTTCAACACCACTGACGACAGTCCGCTGTTTCGCGAACACTGGGGTGAATTCACCGACGGGTTCGCGGCGCGCGGCTCGGGACTGGGATACACATATCTGAACGACCACACGCAACTGCGGATCGATCACATCGTGGCCTCCCCTTCCTGGACATTCACCCGCTTCGAACTCGGGCCCGCCGTCGGATCGCCCCACCGGCCGCTCCTCGCCGATCTGGAACTGGAGTAGAGAAATCCTGCAACTCCGTGAGCTTCCGCGCGAAGCCGCGCGCCGGACGGGCCGATAAGGCTGGCGATGCCAATGCCCGTTCAGGTTGTCCCTCTGGTTCACGTTGCGCATGTCGCGCTGCAGCTCGAGACGGGCGGCATGGAACGGCTGCTGGTCGAGTTCGCGCGTCGCGCGGACCGCAGCCGCTTCGCGCTGCACTTTGTCTCGCTCGGAAGGCGGGGACCCGTTGCTGATGAAATCGAAGCATGCGGCTGGCCGGTCACTGCGCTCGAGACAGCGCCCGGCGTGCATCCGGGCACTGTGATTCGCCTCGCGCGGCTGTTCCGCGCCCAACGGACAGGCATCGTCCACACGCACAACACGAAGCCGCTTTTGTACGCGGGTCCTGCAGCACGCATCGCGGGTGTGCCCTGCGTGGTCCACACCCGCCACGGTCAGCGGCACGGCGCGTCCTCGCGGCAGACGATGCTGTTTCGACTGGCCGCCCGATGTGCGGATCGTATGGTCTGCGTGTCGCAAGACTGCGCTCGGCTGTGCATGCGCGACGGCATGGCGGCCGCTCGAGTGCGCACCATCTGGAACGGCATCGATCGTGAACGATTCTCACTGCCGCCTGCGGGCGTGCATTCGGTCGCGGACCGGCCCGCGGTGTACGTCGGACGACTCACGCGCGAGAAGGATACTGCGACTCTCCTGCGCGCCAGCGTCGAGGTCATCGCGCGCTGCCCATCATTCCGTCTCGCGATTGCGGGCAGCGGACCGTGCGCTGCTGAACTCGTCGATCTTGCGCACGATCTCGGCATCGCCGAACATGTCCGCTTCCTTGGCGAAGTCCGCGACATCGCAGGACTGCTGCACAGCGCTTCGCTGTTTGTGCTGCCGTCGCTGACCGAAGGAATTCCGCTGACGGTGCTCGAAGCGATGGCATGCGGACTCCCCGTGGTGGCGACGCGCGTCGGCGGAGTGCCGGAAGCGGTGACGGACGGCACCACCGGCGTGATCGTCGAGCCGGGTCATGTTGCGGAACTCGCCGCCGCACTGCTGCATGTCTATCAGCATCCCGCCACAGCGCGGGACATGGGTCGCGCGGGCCACGAACGCGTTCGGCAGTTCTTCGACGTGCGCACCATGGTGTCCGGATACGAGTCGCTCTACGACGACGTCCTGTCGGGCGCGGCCGCCCGGGCAGCGTGAATTCGCCATGCATCGCCTCGTCCATCGCCATCTTCTGCTGCCCGCGTTCGAAACGGTGCTCAAGCGCCGTAACACGCTGCGCTATTGGAAGGATCTCGAAGCAACGCAATGGATGCCCTCCGCGGTGCTCGCCGAACAACAGCATCGCGCGCTCGTGCAGCTCGCGGCACACGCATACAGCCACTGTCCGTTCTATCGCGACGCGTGGAACGCGGCGGGGCTTCATCCACGGCAGCTGACGAGCCCGGGCGACTTTCGCGCCTGGCCGGTCATCGACCGCGACACGATCCGCGCGCATCGCGCAGCCATGCGGGCGACGAACCAGGAGCGCCCGCTGCTCACGAAATCGACCGGCGGTTCAAGCGGTGTTCCGCTGCAGTTCGATCTCGATCACAACAGTCACGAACGGCGCACGGCCGCCGCGCACCGCGGTTACGGCTGGGCCGGCGCGGCACCCGGCACGAAACAGTTGTATCTCTGGGGATCGGCGATCGGTGATCAATCAAGGCGCATTCGGTGGAAGGACGCGCTGTATCACATGCTGCAGCGCCGCCGCGTCGTGAGCTGCTTCGACGCCGACCGTCTGGCCCAAGGTCTGGCCCAAGGTCTGGCCGAACGCTTCGTGAGCGAGCTCGGTGCCTATCGCCCCGATGCCATCGTCGCGTACACGAATCCGCTGTATGAAGTCGCGCTGCGGCTTGAGGAATCAGGCCAGTCGCCGGCGTACGCACCCCGCACCATCGTGGTTGGTGCGGAGAAGCTTCACTCGTTTCAGCGCATCGTGATTGAACGCGTCTTTCGCGCGCCGGTGTTCGAGACGTACGGGTCCCGCGAGTTCATGCTCATCGGAGCAGAGTGCGAACACCATCGCGGCCTGCACATCACCGCCGAACAACTGCTGGTGGAAGTGCTCGATGACGAAGGCGAGCACGTGCAGGACGGCACCGAAGGGAACGTCGTCATCACCGATCTCTGGAACTACGGCATGCCGTTCGTCCGATACGCCACGGGAGACCGGGCGACCGTGGGTGATACCCCGTGCTGCTGCGGCCGAGGATTGCCGCTCTTGACGAGCGTTGCCGGACGGCGACTCGACATGCTGATCGGCAGCGGCGGACGGACGATTCCCGGCGAGTTCTTCCCGCATCTCGTCAAGGACTTTCCCGCCGTGCGCCGCTATCAGGTAGTGCAGGAAGCACCTGATCGCGTGCGCTTCATGCTTGCAGCGGACGGCATGACCGCGAGTGACCGCGCGAAGCTGGAGCAGCTCGTGCGCGCGGCGCTCGGCACAGGCGTGCACGTCGACTTCGAACCGGTCGCACACATTCCGCTGACCGCTGCAGGAAAGCTGCAGGTGGTGATCAACCGAATGCCGCTGCGGAGGGCGGGGTGATGCGAATCGTCGTCGTCACGAGCCTGTACCCGAACTCGATGCAGCCGCATCTGGCGCAGTTCAATCGTCAGCAGTTCGCCGCGCTGGCGCGGGCGCATAACGTGCAGATCATCGCCCCGGTCGCCTGGACAAACGAGTGGCTGCATGCTGGCCACGCACTCGAACGACGCGACGTGCGCGATGACGTGACCGTGCAGCATCCGCGCTACCTCTTTACGCCCAAGCTGATGCGAGGCTGGTACGGCCACTTCTTCGTGCGCAGCATCGGGAGCGCGTTTCGCGAGGCAGTGCGGACATTGCGGCCGAATGTGGTGCTCGGCTGCTGGGCGTATCCGGACGGATGGGCCGCGGTGCATCTGGCCCGCGAAGCCGGTCTGCCTGTGGTGATCAAGGTGCACGGATCGGATCTGCTCACACTCACGCGCGCGTCCGCGCGGATGCGCCGCACGACCGAAGCGCTCGCCGGCGCCGACGCCGTTGTCGCGGTCAGCCGGCATCTGCGCGACCGGGCCATCGCGCTGGGCGCCGCCGCACCGCGCACGCATGTCGTTGGCAACGGTGTTGACACGAGCCTGTTCTGTCCCGGCGGCCGGAGCGCCGCCCGCGCGGACTGCGGGATCGTCTCGAACAAGCCGCTGCTGCTCGCTGTCGGAAATCTGGTGCCCGTCAAAGGGCACGATGTGCTCATCGATGCGCTGGCACGGCTCAGCGCCCAGCGAGTGCCGTTCCAGTGCGTCATCGTGGGCGATGGCCCGCAGCGTGATCCGCTGCAGACCAGGATCAGAGCGCTCGGACTTTCCGATCGCGTGCGGCTGGTGGGTGCGCTGCCGCTCGCGCAGCTGCCGACGTGGTATCGCGCGGCCGACCTCATGGTCCTGCCGAGCCGCTCGGAAGGCGTGCCGAATGTGCTGCTGGAAGCCACTGCGTGCGGCACACCGTGGATTGCTACGGCGGTCGGCGGCGTGCCCGAGATTGCGCATGCCGGCGCGCTGGTTCCAGCAGGCGATTCGCCGGCGCTGTGTGAGCGGATCGCTGCGTTTATACGGTCCGGCGCCGCGCCAGCGCCGATCGTCGGGCCGTGCACGTGGGATGCCTCGGCGGCAGCGCTTGCAGCCGTGCTTCACGATGCGGCCACGAATCACTCGAACCTTTGCCGGCAGGCGGCATAGCGATCCATGCTGACCACCATCCAATTCGTCCTGCTCTCTGTTGTCGCGGGAACCTGCGCTCTCGTCCTGCTCGGTACGTGGCAGCTTCGTCAGCGCAACATGCATCGATGGTTGGGCGAACATGTTCGGCAGACGCTGCGCCGTCGCCACCCGCGCCCCGCCGAAACGCACGTGCTGATCTGCATCGCCGATCACTTCGAGCCATCATGGGGCGATCCATCGGACGAGGTCGCCGATGCACGCGTCGCTTCATGGGTGCGCGACTATCCGCGCCTGCTCGGCAGCTTTCGGGACAGCGACGGCCGACCGCCACGTCACACGTTCTTCTATCCGATCGATCAGTACATCCCCCGCCATGTCGATGCGCTCGCGGAGCTATGCCGCGCCGGATTCGGCGAAGTCGAGATCCATCACCATCACGACAATGACACGGCCGAAAACTTGGAGCGGACGCTGCGCCGCTTCACAGCCCTGTTTGCGGAGCGGCACGGACTCCTCGGACGCCGCGCCACCGGCGACGTTGCGTACGGTTTCGTGCACGGCAACTGGGCTCTCGACAACTCGCGTTCCGACGGACGATGGTGTGGCGTTCGGAACGAGCTCGATGTGCTGCGGCGCACAGGCTGCTACGCGGACTTCACCCTGCCGTCCGCGCCGGATGCCACGCAGACGCGCACGATCAACAGCATCTATTACGGAGTCGGGCGACCGGACCGATGCAGAAGTCACGACACGGGCGTACACGTCGGCACGGCACCTCCGCCGGCAGACGGACTCATGCTGATTCAGGGGCCACTGCGGCTGTGGTGGCCGAAGGGGCGATGGATCCCGCGCGTCGAGAACGGCTGCCTGCAGCGGAGCCAGCCACCGACGATGGATCGCCTGGAACAGTGGTTGCGCGCCTCCGTGCGTGTGCCGACGCGACCGGATTGGCTCTTCGTCAAGCTGCACACGCACGGCGCGACGGAAGCGAACCGGCAAGTGCTGCTCGGCGATCCGATGATCGCATTCCATCGCGATCTCGCGCAGCGCGCGGCAAATGATCCGCGCTTCCGGTTTCATTATGTGACCGCGCGAGAAATGTTTAACCTCGCGAAGGCGGCCGAGGCCAATTGGCCAGGTCCGATCATTTCCGCGTTTGACTTCGATGTAGAGCCTCCGCGGTGGGTAGCTTCTACCCATTCTGCATCGATTCCGGACGAAGCCGGGCATTCGTCGGCTATCTCCGTCCTTTTTGGCCGATCCCCCTCATGCGGAGCCGTGGGCACGGCGCGGACATGCGTCCAAGCCCCTGAGCCCGCGACTCGTGACGGCATTCGCTTTCCCAAATCGTAATCGCGTGAATACCAACGTCCAGAAACTCGCCGGCACCGACGCAACATCGGAGCTGCCCACAACCGATCGAGTTGTGCAAGAGTGTGCTGCGCCACGCGAGGAGAAGTTTGACTTCTGGAACGCAGCGCACCGGGCGCTCCGAGGACGGTACCGGCTCGCAGTGCTTCTCGCAGCTGGCGGAGCGGTTGTGGGAGCAGCAGTGGGCGGGATGGTGGGGCAGCGACTGTACTCCGCGACCGGCCTGATCCGCATTGCATCCGTGCTTCCTCATGTCATGCGTGAGACCGATCAGAATCGTCCGATGGCGATGTTTGACGGATTCATTCAGGCCCAGCGTGATCTCATGCTGAGTCGAGAGATGATCCAGACTGCGCTCGAGGATCCTGCATGGCTGGAGCCGCACCTCGCGAGCAAGACACCGTCCGACCAGATGTTCGCGGCGAGTCTCAAGGTTGAATCACGACCGCGCAGCGACCACCTGCGCGTGACATACAGCCACAAGGATCCGATCGTCGCGACGACGGCGGTCCGTTCGATTATCGCGACATATCAGCAGGCGTTCGTTCGGGAGCAAGACCGCGTTGAGGGCCAGCGGACCGGGCAGCTCACGGCGCGCCGCGACACGCTCACTGCCGCGCTCGAGCAGCTTGAGACGGAGATCGCGCCGATCGCCGAGGGGCGGACTGCTGCAGAGCTCGAGCCGCTGTATCTCGCCGCCGCAGATCGTGTCAAGAAGCTGCGTGCTTCGCTGGCCGATGCGCAGTCAGCGCTCGCCGGCGGTCCCGACGGCGCGCCGCGGCAAGCGGGGCGTGAACGACGTCCAGGCGAACTCGCTGCGGATGAGATCCTTCGCTCATATGCCGTCAACGAAGCGCGTGCGAGGGGCGAACTCGAACGGGCCCGCGCCCGGGGACTGCTTCCCGCGCATCCGCTCGTGATGCAGCTCGAGGCTGCGGCCAAGGAATGCCGACAGCGTGTTGAGGAGTACGCTCTCGCGTATGAAACATGGCGCTCCGAGCGAACCGCCGGTCCTACGCCCATGTCGCTCGCCGAGCGCGAAGCGAATCTGAAACACCTCACGCAGATCGCCGAAGCCGAGATGGCGCGACTGTCGGACCAGCGCGTGAAGCTCAGCAGCTTCGAACTGCAGGCTGCGGCGCTGCAGAAGAACCTGCTTGAGACCGAATCGAGGCTGGACGCGCTCGCGACGGAAGCCTCGTTCGGCAGCCGCCTCACCATCATCAGCAGCGGCGAGAAACCACTCACCGCGCTGCTCGACAATCGGGCCAAACTCGGAGCGGCCGGCGCTCTCGCGGGTATCGCACTGCCGATCGGTCTTCTCATTCTCCGCGGCACGCATCGTCGCCGCTATCGTTTTGCCGACGAGGTCGCCGCGGACCTCACAGGCCGCGTGCCTTTCGTCGCGGTTCTGCCCGGCCTCGCAGTGGCACCCAACGCCCCGGCTGGAACGCTGGGCATGGCAGCGGCTCGCTCGATTCACGATCTCCGCGTGCGGCTTCAGCCCGTCACTCCAGGCAGCTCGCGCACCTATCTGATCACCAGCACCGCTGCCGGTGAAGGGAAGACCGTCCTTACGGTGGCACTCGGAATCTCCTTCGCCGCCGCGGGCTTCCGTACGCTCGTCGTCGATTGCGATCTGTCGTCGCGCCAACTCTCGCGCGGATTCAGTGCCGAGTCGGTGCCCGGAATGATTGAAAGCATGAACGGAGGAGAACCGTTCATCCAACGGATCCGTACGGGACTCTTCGTCCTCGCGGCGGGCGCGTGCGCTCCTCAGGATGTATACCGATGCGCGCCTGCTGCAACGGCGCAAGTTCTTGCGACAGTTCGTCCGTGCTTCGATGTCATCCTGATCGATGGTGATCCGATCCTCACGGGAATCACCGCGTCAGTGATCGCTTCGCAGGCAGACGGCGTCATCGTGACGGTAGCGCGCGGCCAGGAAGAGTCGACACTCCGCAGCGCACTGCGCCAGATCGGAGCGCGCGGCGCTGCGTTTGCCGCCGCAGTGTTCAACAACGCGCCGGCCAGCGATCTACGCTCTGCCTCGAACGATCTGCCCACGGAAGGCCTGCAGCACTCTGGCACGGACAAGCCCCAAGAGCGTGTGCTGGCCGCCCGCCTGCACCGCTTCGGACCCGTTGTCGCCGCGACCCTCGCGTCCCTCTCATTGACGCGCGAAGATGACTTGGACCTGGTGCCGGCCGGCCTGTCGCTCGCGCGCACCGACAGGACCCCCACGCAGCGGATCGCAGCATGACCGTCCGAACGACGTGTGCGACATGCCATCCGTCGCTTCTGCGCGGCCGCGACATGCTCTGTTTCAGCCACGACTGGAACGGTGATCCCCTTTCGAAGACTCATCTGATGCGCCTGCTGGCGCGCCACAACCGCGTACTTTGGGTGAACTCGATCGGCTATCGCGCTCCAACCGCTTCGCGACGGGATGTCACGCGCGCCGTGCGGAAGGTGATGGCCGCGGCGGCGCCGCTTCAGGAAGTCGAACCAAATCTTCATGTGGTCAGTCCGCTCGTGATTCCAGCGTACGGACGTCCGTGGATTGCTGACATCAACCGATGGCTGCTGCGCCAGCAGGTGCAGCGCGCGATGCGGCAGCTTGCATTCACGCGCCCGATCAACTGGGTCTTCAATCCCGCTGCGTCGATCGTGGCCGGATCGCTCGGCGAAGAACTGCTCATTTACTACTGCGTGGATGAGTACGCAGCGTTCTCCGGCGTCGACATGGATGCGCTCGCCGCAATGGAGCGAGCCCTGCTGACGAAGGCCGACCTGGTCATCGCCTCGTCGACGGGACTGTACGAGTCAAAGCTCGCACTCAACCCGCGCACGGTGCTGGTGAGGCACGGTGTTGACTGGACACACTTCCGCTCGGCACAACATCTTCCTCCCCACAAGGCGCTCGCCGGGCTCTCCCGTCCTCTGCTCGGGTACTTCGGGCTGATCGCCGAGGACTGGGTTGATGTCGAGCTGATCAGTCACGTCGCGACGAGCCTTCCGCATGCATCCATCGTGATGCTCGGAAAGATCACAATGGATGTTGCACCGCTCCGGCGCTTCAAGAACGTGCATCTGCTCGGACGGCAGCCGTACGAGTCTCTGCCGGCGTTCTGCGCCGGCTTCGACGTGGCGCTGATTCCCTTTCCGATCAACACCGTCACGCTGAATGCGAATCCTCTCAAGGCGCGCGAGTATCTTGCCGCCGGACTACCGGTCGTGTCGACGGCGGTGCCCGAAGTCGAGGTGCTGAACCACTGCCGCATCGGCAGGGATCCGGCGAGCTTTGTGGCGGAGATCGAACTGGCGCTCGCGAACCCCGGACCGTCGGCCGCGCGAAGTGACGCGCTGCGCCAAGAGAGCTGGGAACACCGGCTCGTCGAAATCGATTCTCACGTCGCGAACGTGTGTCGCGACCAGCACGCACTTCCCCACACCGTTCGTGCACGTCGCGCCGCCTGAGTGTGCACCGCGCCCGCCGTTCCACCATGCCTTCGCCCATCCGTACATCGCTTATCTCGACAATCCGCGAGGACGTGCGCTGCAAGGCACTGTGGTGCTACGAGCGCGACACGTGGTCGGCGCAGCTCCGCGCACTCGCGACCGACGGCACGGCCGCAATGATTCTGTATCGATGCATGCAGTGGTCGCGCCGGTATCGGCTGACTCCGCTCGAAATGCTCTTCAACAAGCTGAACGGGACGCTGTGTCACTGCATCATCGGCCGCGGCGCCGAGTTCGGTCCGCGGTTCGTCATCATTCACTCATGTGGCGTCGTCATCAACGGAAGCGTGCAGGGCGGTGCCGGCGTGCATATCGAGCACCAGGTCACGATCGGATCAGAGAACCGTCGATCGCCGATTGTCGGCGATGATGTGTTTGTCGGAGCAGGTGCGAAGATCATCGGTGGCGTGACGATCGGCAATGGTGCGCGCGTCGGCGCCAACGCCGTCGTACTCACGGATGTGCCCGCGTACTGCACGGCGGTCGGAATCCCGGCGCGCATCGTCGAACAGCCACCTTTGGCACGGGCCGCGTGATGTCCATGCTGCAGATGTCCATGCTGCAGATGTCCATGCTGCAGATGTCCACGATGCACGCATTGCTTGCCGCCTGTTTCTGGTGCTCGACACTCGCAGTGCTGTATGCGTATCTCGGATATCCGCTCTTGATCTGGACGCTCGCGCGGCTCTTCGGTCGCGCGCCGCGTCCCGGTCCGGTCGATACCGACGGCGCTCCGCGCATCGCACTCGTGATCGCTGCGCACAACGAAGCAGCAGTCATCGAGGCACGCATTGAGAATGCGCTGGCGCTCGACTACCCGCGCGACAGACTGGATATCGTCATTGCGTCGGATGGCAGCGTCGACGCGACGCCGCACATCTGCCTGCAGTTTGGCGGGCAGATCCGTGCGCTGCTCTTTCCGCACCGGCGCGGCAAAGCGGCGACCTTGAATGCCGCGGTCGCCGAGATCGACGCGGAGATCGTGGCGTTCTCCGATGCCAACACGTTCATGAATCCCGACGCGCTGCTGCTGCTCGCGCGATGGTTCAGAGATCCTGCGGTCGGCGCGGTGTGCGGACGGCTCGTGCTGAGCGACCCGCAGACCGGAACGAACGCTGACGGAATCTACTGGCGATACGAGACATTCCTGAAGCGCAGTGAGTCCCGGCTCGGCGCGCTGCTCGGTGCGAACGGCGCGATCTACGCGATCCGCCGCACGCTCTTCACCCCTCTGCCTGCGGGAACGGTCATCGATGATTTCGTCATTCCGCTCGCGGCCAGAATGCGAAGCGGCTGCCGCATTGTGTATGACCCCGAAGCGATTGCGCACGAAGACACCGCCCCCGATGTGCGCGGCGAGTTCCATCGGCGCGCCCGCATTGGCGTCGGCGGATTCCAGGCGATCGGCTTCCTGTGGCGACTGCTGAGCCCGCGCCACGGATGGACGGCGTTCACGTTCTGGTCGCACAAGGTGCTGCGTTGGTGCTGTCCGCTCCTGCTGCTCGCAGCGCTCGGCAGCGCTGCGTCGCTCGCGTACGAACCCGTCTATCGCGCGGCGCTTGGGGCGCAGATTCTGTTCTATGCAGTGTGCGCCGCCGCGGCATACATCCCGCCGACGAACCGTGCATGCAGGATTCTCCGCGTGTTCCCGATGTTCGCCAGCATGAACCTCGCGCTGCTGCTCGGTTTGCTGCGCTGGACGCGCGGAAACGAGAGCGGTATCTGGAAGCGCACCGAGCGGCTGCAGGATCTGACGCAGTCCGTTTGAGGCCGGCAGCGCGCACGACGTCACTGATTCGGTGATGATTGTCGCTACGCGAAACGCGCGGGCTCTCCTATGCACCACATGCTCCTCGTCGGAATCGGCGGCTTTCTCGGATCCATCGCACGCTATCTGCTGACGCACGCGGTGATGGGGCCGGCACCGACCACCGCCGCCGCGGTTCGATTTCCGCTGGGCACACTGCTCATCAACGTGCTCGGCTGTTTCGCCATCGGATGGTTCGCGGCGCTGGGCGAACAGCGGCAGATATTCACGCAGACGACACGCCTCTTTCTCTTCACTGGCCTCCTCGGCGGTTTCACCACGTTCTCCGCATTCGCGCACGACACACTGGTGCTCGGTCAGAAGAGTGCGCTGCCGATGATGTTCGCAAACATCGCACTGCAGTTGATCCTGGGCCTGGGCGCTGCGTGGCTGGGGAGCCGGGTAGCGGGGTGAACGTACTCTCGTTCATTGTCACGATGCTGGCGTTCTTGGGAAGCGCCATCCTGCGGATCGGCATCGCCGGTCGCCCTCGCCTCGATCGACCGGTCTGCAGTGAATACCGCTGTGACGCACGCAGCGCCAGTCTGTTCGTGCGGTGCCAAGCTGTGGCGGCCGGGAGCGATTGATTTGCCCGATCGCCGGCGGCGGGCGCTCGTGCTCAGCGGGTGTGTTTCCGCGACACACAGTCACGAACCGCATCGGTGCCACTGTGATGTCGACGGACGTGATGCTGTGTGCGTATGGCATCGCCGTCCTGATCGCGGATGCCTGGAACCAAGGATGAGCTCCGACGATCTCCGTCGACGACCAGTGGATGTCGCTGATCACTCGCGATGAACGCGAGCCGCTCGACGAGCTGTGCGGGCCAAAACACGTGCGCGTCCGCTTCCAGCCGAGCCCGCGGACGAGCGAAGCGAAGGACGCTGCGGGTCGAGCCGACCCACTCGGACTCACGGCATATGAATGGGACACGCGCTGGCCGTGGCGGCGCGAACCATTTCGCGGCGCGTGCCGGCATGCATTCCTCCGACGGGAAATCGTATTGGTGTCGCGCCAATGACCGTCGGTGGTGGCGTGAGAGTTTCGCTGCGACCGACCTGCAGTGCCGCGTCCCGTCGAAGGAATGCAAGCCTCGGTCTGGGTGTGCGCCGACAGATTCCGTGATCGCGCAAGCGCGACGGTCACACGTTCCGAACGATCCCGCGGACGAGCGAAGCGAAGGACGCTGCGGGTCGCGCAGCGACACGCACGTTCCGCACGCGAACGAAAGGCGAGGCTTCCGAGCCTCGATCTTTCGCGAGCGAGCGGAACCGGAGATCAAGTCCCAGCCGCGCACTCTGTCTGTCTCGCCGAGTTGCTGCGCGCCATCCGAAAGGGCTCGAAACTCGCGGCTTCCGAGCCGCGAGTCCCGCGCCAGCGGGCCATCAACGAGCCCGCGGACGAGCGAAGCGAAGGACGCTGCGGGTCGCGCAGCGACACGCGTCTTCCGACCAGGAACGAAAAAGCGAGGCCTCCGGGCCTCGCCTTTTTCGTGAGTGGGCGGAAGAGGGCTCGAACCTCCGACCTCACCCTTATCAGGGGTGTGCTCTAGCCAACTGAGCTATCCGCCCGGCAATTGGACCGAGGAGTGTACCAACTCTCAATCCGCTCGCCAGTGGCCGGATTCCTCGTGAGCAGGCCGCAGCCGGCAATGCCCGTAATGCCGCTAACACCCCTTCATGACCCGATGAGATTTCCCGTCACCGGCTCGATGAGGTCCTTCAGCGCGACGACCCCCACGGGGACCCCGCTGGAATCGGCCACAATCGCAAGCCGTGTCCGCTTCACCCGCATCATCCGAAGTGCGACAAGAGCAGAGTCCGTCGAGCCGAAAACCATCGGGAGCGACATCAAGGAGACCGTCGCGACGCCAGGATCCAGAATCGCGTCAAGCGCGTTCAGCACCCCGACGACACGGCCCGTTCGATCGACGACCGGCAGGCGGCTTGACGTTGATCGCTGAAGAATCGCCGCGCGGGCCTGGCTCGTCGCATCGAGCGGAATCGTTGTGACCCTCGACCACGGCGTCATCTCGCTCGCCACGCTCAGCCCGCGCAGTCGCAGTGCGCGATCGGCAAGCGTCGTCTGTTCCTCGCTGAGAACACCGGCATTCACGCCTTCACGGATGAGTTGGCTTATGCGCTGACGCGGATCGACCGCGGTGGCCGAATCGTCGGAATGGAACGAGTCCCTCACCCGATTGCTGATGGCACCCACGACGGGCACAAGCAAGACTGCCGTCAGCAACCAGCGCCACCCGCGGAGGTATCGCGAGAAGGTGTAGGTCCACACATCGGTATAGGTACGAAACAGATCCTTCGGCAGTGTCTCGCCGAGCACGAACGTCACCGGCAGCAACACGCAGGTATTGATGACGACGGCAGCGACGACGCCGACGTGATAGATCTCGAGCACTGCGGCAATCCCGAGTCCCGCGACGTAGTTCGCAACGTTGTTCCCGATGAGAAGCGTCGCAAGAACGCGATCCATGCGCGACAGCTCTGCATCGAGGATGACCGCGCTTCGCTCGCCTCGTCCGACTCGCACCGCGAGCCCGATTCGATTGAGCGTATAGATGCCGATTTCCATTCCGGAAAACAGCGCGGAGAGTCCGACACCGAGGAGCGCAAACAGGATCCAGGGGAGCACAGCGAACTCCATCAGCCACGCTCCTTCCCCGTCGTCGTCGACGCGCTGTCACTCAAGTTTGTCGGAGCGGCATCGGAGTTCGTGTCGTCATCTTCCAGCGTCACGAGCACCCGCCGCACACGAGAGCCTCGCATGGTCTCGACTTCCAGCCGCAGGTTCGCGACATGAACCACGTCGCCGTGCTGCACGGGTCGGCCGAGATGTTCCAGCAAGAATCCACCGAGCGTGCTCGCTCGTGAATTGAGGTAGCGCTCGCCGAACGCGTCTGCCCAGCGCCGCAAGTTGGTGTCACCTGGAACGATCCATGTGTTCGCAGAAAGCTGGCGTGGCGGCGGCTCGGCTTCTTCCTCCGGACTCACGATGTCACCGACAATTTCCTCGACGCAGTCCTCGATCGCAACAACGCCGGCGGTGCCGCCGTACTCATCGACGACGATCGCGAGATCACCTCGTGTTTCACGCAAGTGCTCGAGCAGATGCTCCACCGATGCAACTTCGGGGACGAAGCGGACGGTCCGCACGTGATCACTGATCGGGGTTGCGTCGCCGCGCGGATCCAGCAGAAAGCGCTTGACCTGCAGGATGCCCTGCACGTCATCGATGTCCTTGCCGACCACAGGCAGTCGCGTCAGCCGCTCCGTGCGCGCGAGCTCCACGACTTCCTGACGCGACGCGCCGAGCTCGATCCACGCCATGTCGACGCGCGGCGTCATGACATCGCGCACGCGAAGGCGACGGAGCTCAAACACGCCGCGCAGCAGCTGCTGCTCGTCCGCGTCGAGGACACCGGCAGCGCCTGAGAGTTCAAGCATCGCCGCGAGTTCTGCAGCCGAGAGACGCGGCGGCGCGTCGCCTGGTGCGGTGAGGCGCGACAGCGGAGCGATGATCAACCGATCAAGCGCGAGTCGAATCGGTAGAATCGCCTGATGGACCGCGTAAAGCCCCGGCACGAGGAGCGGCACCACGCGCCGCCGCTTGGCATCAGCAAGCATCTTGGGCAGTACTTCGCCGCCGAGCACGACAAAGAGCAGCGTCAGAACGCCCACCGTCACGTTACCGACGATGCCGAAGCCTGAACGCGCGATCACCATCGAGCTGATCACGAAGTACAGCGTGTTTACGGTCATGTTCGCAAGAAGGACCGTAATCAGGAGCTGGCGGGGCTGGGCAAGGAGCAACTCGACGCGCTTGGATGTGCGTGGGGATCCATGGCGAAGGCTTGCACGGTCATCACCGGATAGCCCGAAGATTGCCGTTTCACAGGCAGACCAAAATGCACTGCCCACGAGCAGTGGCGGCATCAGCGCGGCCAGTGACAGTTCGGTGGCCCCCATCGCCATGAGCTACTCAGTCCTTGGACGCACCGTGCGATGCGACTCGATCGAGGAAACGAACGACGTAGCGAAGAACACTGAGTTCACTGCGGGCGCGTGTGAAGAGTCCCGTCCGCGCTTCGCCCCGCGATCCGAGCGCCTGGTCGAACAGCTGCGCGATCGACTCGAGCAATGCATCGCGACGGGCAACAAACGCATCGCGCAGCGTCGCGATGCGCTCGTCATCGCCGGCGGCTATCGCATCATCGAGGGATTCGCGCAACTCCATGATCTCGACCAGAAACGCGGGCGGAAGCGCTTCGGCACCAGCGCCGGACGTCGCGCTGTCTTCGAGCGCGAGCAGCGCTTCCGCACGGCGAAGCGGATCGGTCAGCGCGTTCAGCGCCTCGTTGATCGCTGCCGCCCGGCGCGCCGACTCGGCGGCTTCGATGGGATTCGCTGCGCGATCGGGATGAAGCGCCGCGCCGAGACGTCGCTGCGCGGCCCGGACCTGAGCCGGTTCAATCCGAAACTCGCGGGGCAGACCCAGCAGCGCGAACGGATCCTCAATCGCTGGTTGCGACACGTTCGATCTCCTCAACGCTGGTCAGCCCCTGCTGCACCAGCTGCCAGCCGTACTGCTGCAGGCTTATGAAGTGACCTTGTGAGAGAATGGAGCGAATCTCCGAGATCGTGGGCTTCTTCAGCACGACATCGCGCAGGCCGTCGGTGAATTCCAAGAGTTCAAACAGTGCCCGGCGGCCGATGAATCCGGTACCGAGACAGATCGTGCACGCCTGCGGCGTATAGATACGGCTTACGCCTTCGATCGAACGGCCCATGCGCATGGTCTGGCCTGGCGTCGGAGTGATGCCCTTCTTGCAGTTGTCGCACAGCAGGCGCACAAGGCGCTGAGCGATGACCAGGTTGATTGCGTTGGCGACGAGATAACTCTCAACGCCCAGATCGAGGAGCCGGAAGATCGAACCGATCGAGTCCTTCGCATGCACCGTCGAGTAGACGAGGTGGCCCGTCATTGCGGCCTGCATGGCGACGTTTGCAGTTTCGATATCGCGAATCTCGCCGACAAAGATGACATCCGGATCCTGGCGAAGCACCGAGCGCAGAATGGTGGCGAATGTATTGCCCGACTTGTGATCGATTGGTATCTGCGTGCAGCCTTCAAGGTGATATTCGACCGGATCTTCAATTGTGATGGCATTCCGCTGCTCAACGTCGATCTCGCGCAGGCATGAATAGAGCGAGGTCGTCTTGCCCGAGCCCGTCGGTCCGCACGCGAGCAGCATGCCCGCGTCTTTGGTGGCGATCACGCGCAGCCGCTCATACATCCAGGGCACGAGGCCCAGCTCATGCAGACGGCTCGGCGCGTTCGCGCTGTCGAGCACGCGGATCACCAGCTTCTGACCGTGCACACTTGGCGTGAGGCTCACGCGGTAGTCCACGCGGCGGCCTTTGACGATTACCGAGAAGTGACCGTCCTGCACCACCGACTTTTGGGACGTGTCGATCTGACAGAGGATTTTGATGACGCCGAGAATGCGCTTCGCGATCGGCGGAGCGAGTTCGACAGCGGTCACCATGTAGCCGTCGACACGGAGCCGGACGACGCTGCGATCCACCCGCGGCTCGAGATGCAGATCGGTGGCGCGCGATCGGAAACAAGCGAGCAGGAGCAATCGAAATGTGCGGATCGATTCCGCCGCTTCCTCGTCCCGGCCCGCTTCGATTCCTGCAGCCGTCGCTGCATGCACGGTGACTCCGCGCGTATCGACGAGCGAAATATCGTGCTCGGTGAAGGTCTTGTCGTTGCTCGCGTCGATGATTTCGCGAAGACGCTTCTCGTAATTGGTCTGCACGCTCGCCGCGACGACTTCGCTCAGATCGACGTCGATGGTCTTCTGGTCGTACGCGCGTCGCCGCTGCATGTCGGCGATCGCGGCGAAGTCGGGAGTTTGCTTCTTCGGTGCATTGCTTTCTTCCGGATCGATGAAGCGGATCTCGACCGCGCCGAGTTTCACCGTGTCGCCGTGACGTAATCGCGCTTCTGAGACGCGGCCGCCGTTCACCTTGGTTCCATTTCGGCTTCCAAGATCGCGAAGGCGCCATGCGTCACCGTACGGTTCGATGACGGCGTGATTCCGTGACAGACCTTCGTCCGGAATGTGTAGCACGTTGTCGGGCAGACGACCGATCGTGACGGGATTACCGTCGAGATCGACGCGGCGATTTCCGTGTGGAGACTTAAGTTCGAGGAATGCCATCGTTTTGCTATATCAGGGGCCGAGTGTACGCCATCACTTGGTGCCGTTGGGGATGGTCGAGGTTGCGAGCGAGTCCTCCGCGGCGGGCATGATGCGTGCAGACGCTCGGCCGGCTCAGTCCAAAGAGTTGGGCTCTGAGAGTGGTACGTGATGTGCGGCACACTCGCTGGACGAATTGCGTTCGTCTGTCCGAATCGATCGCCAAGCGATCGCCGGTGAAGGAAAACGGCTCGCCGCATGTCTGCGACGAGCCGTGGTGAATAATTGGATTTGGCTCTTGTGTGCGTTACGTCAGCGTCGAGAGAGAGTCAATTGATCCTGTCTCGGCTGATGATGGCGTCGACAAAGCGGGATCACCACTTGTCATCACGGTCGCGTCGGCCACCGCCGCCACCACCGATTTCGGGCTCACCCCCAGCTCCTTCGCCAGCCGATGCACCCCGGGGAGCGTCCCGCCCAAAGCCCCAGCCTGAATCTCGCCACGCAAATGCGCCGCAAGCTGCTCAATGGCGGAGAGTGCGCGGAAAGATTTCATCTAGGAGAAAATCTGTGCTCCATCGGGCTACAGATGTCGAGAGCGAAAAAGTTTGGCGGCCTGCAATTCGATGGCTAAGCCAGTTTGTAATCATTCGGTCGTCCCACTTTCCATCTCCAAAAATTTCGAATCAGGTCCCGCCCACATCATTTTTATGAAACCCAAATTCCGCTCCGCCTCCCGCTTCTCCTCCCTCTCCACCGTCATCTTCGCCGGTGTCCTCGCCTCCGCAGGTCTCTCACATGCTACTCCCCTCTACTGGGATGTGGACGGCACCACAGCCGGTTTCTCCACCGTCGTCGGGGCATGGAATGACGTGAACAATTTCTGGAACACGGACTCCACCGGTGGCGCTGGCACCGTCAGCGCCATTACGACCGATGCCGATGATCTCATCATCAAGCAGGCCGGAACCAATACCGGCAGCATCACCCTGAGCGGCCCCACCAAGTTGGTCAGCAGCATTACCTTCGCTCCCAACGTCGGACCGACCACCACCATCACCGCCGGCGCGATCACGATCGGCGGCACCGGTGCGTCCTCCGGAATCTTCCAACAGTCATCCGGCGCGAACACCATCTCCACCGCCCTCACCCTCAGGGCGGCGAGCACTGCCTTCAACTGTAACAGTTTAGCTGATTACGAGGATTTCTTTCCTGCCTAATCAAAGGTTTTTCGGATTTCCTTACATTATGCGCTTGCAAATTATTCAAAACAGGCGTATGAACACGCCTGCTACTTCGAACTTAATATTTATGGCTATGACTACTTATCACCTGAATCAGAAAAAAGAGCGCATCACTCGTGAAATCCATGCCAATCTCGATTTCATCACAGGATCGGTTACATCGCAGGGGCCGCGTGGGGGCTTCTCGCTGACGTTCAAGGAAGACGGCAAAACACGATCCAAATACATCCGAACATCCATGGTCGATGAAGTCCGCCGAATGACAGGCCGCCATCAGAAACTCAAAGCACTGCTCAAGGAACTCTCCGATCTGAACTGGGAAATTCTCAAAACCCAAAACCAACCCCGGAGCTGAATGTCGCGCCATCGAGAACCGCCCGATGATTTTGTCTGCCCTTGGCGTGACCGGTGCCCGGAGTTGGAGAAAAATTCCACCTCGTGGATCTTCGGCGAATACCAGCGAGGCATCGTCCGCGAACACGAACATTGGCGGGTGCGCGAGGAAATGAAGAAAGAACTGCATAATCTCGAAGTTCTCGTAGCAGAGCAAGCTGCCGAGATTGATCGTCTTACAGCAGAGAACAAACACCTTCATCAAAGCCGGTTCAAACCACGGGCCGCAAAGAAGACCGCTCCACCGATCCGAGATAAAACGGCTAATCGC
>ENA-ORBV01000058-ORBV01000058.1-microbial-mat-metagenome-genome-assembly--contig:-NODE-58-length-192607-cov-8.704223_pt1 | contig 192607 bp, 177 predicted proteins | sample MGYA00237777_ERZ505514 | MGnify/ENA primary metagenome ERZ505514 (study PRJEB26160, sample SAMN06269048) | microbial mat metagenome | isolation source: Oligotrophic lake microbial mat | place...
GATACTGCGGCCTTCTCCTACGGAAATGCCTTTGATTTCTGTTCTCGGCCACTTGTCGTTATCGAGCAAACCCGGCGCCCAGTCTTTCATTCGCAATTTCAATCGCGATTGCCGGGACTTCGGTCTGTCTTTGTTCCGTTGCTCTTCGGTGTCATCGCTGGAGTCCGATGCGTAGCCGAACAATTCTCCTTCTGCCTTGCGTAGTTGTGCGACCGAGTAGTTGAGATCGGGCGCCTTCACCACCCGCCACCACTGCCGCAACAGCGCTTTGAACGGCGGCGTGCGCCATTGCGCCTGCTGCTCGGCGTTACCGAGAAAGGCAGGGGTATTGAAGCTGACGGTGTATTTGAGTTCGGTGAATTTCATGGGGTGGTCCGGTTCGCGGTGTCTGGAGGGCAATTTACTCGGAATCCGCGCCGCCGGTAGCGCGTGGCAAGCTTGCGACTACAGAAATAGCTTCGGACGGGACGGCGAGGCCGTAGCGTTTTGGACTGCTTCCCTCGCCCGATATCAGGTAGGGCGCGCAAGCCACCCCGAGCGCCTTTCTCAGGCGGGCATTGACCTTGCTCGTTTTCTGCTCGAAATCCGCCTTGCTCATGCCGTGGCGAAAGCTCTTTGCCGTGCGATCGTCATCGCCCATCGGCCCGAGTATGGCGCGGTATTCGGCCATGTACGCCTGCGCGTAGTCCTGGTTCGAATCGTGCGCGCCGGGGCAGGGCAGAGGCGGCAGCGACGCCAGCCGCCGCTTTGCCAGCCAGGCGTAAAAGGCCAGTTCGGAAGGCGGCATCGCAATGGTCTCCCCACCCGCCAGAATGCGGCGCGCAGCCGGATTTAGTTGGAGCGCCAAAGGGCCACGCGCTTTTTGCGCAGCGGCCACGACCTCGGTGAACCGCGCGCGACCGGCGAGTAAAGGCGCGGGCAGCCCGTCGCGCAGGCGTACGAAGGGGATCTCGGCGAGAGTAATCTCCGCATCGCGCGCATCCACTGGCCGGTTGTCGCGAGTGATCAGGATGCGTGGCTTCACAGATGGGTAGAAGAACTGCGGGTCGGATTCGAACGGGTTGGAGACGAGCACGTGCGAGAGACGATCCTGCGCGCGGCCATAGAGCGACAACGCATATCCCAGATAGAAACCCATGGTCTTGCGCCCGCCTGCGAGGGACACATGGAGCGAACAGTTTTCGTCGGCGGTGAGTTCACGGACAATCCCGGTGATGAAGTCCGCCGCGCAGTCGTTCTCCGCGGCGGTGCGAATATCGTCGAGCGCGCCGCCGTCGGGTCCGGCGATGACGTGAATGAGCTTCTCGTCGAACTCAATTGCCGGGAGCGCGTAGTCCTCGCGCAGCCGGTGAAACCAGCCGGGTGTGTCTGAGAGCAGCATCAGGCGTGCGCGATTGGCGCCTTCCGCGGTCGTCAAAAGGTGGATTTCGGTCGGGACGTAGCGATTGCCGGATCGAAGGCAGAGCGCAAACAGCGTTTCGGTGACGATTTGCGGCGATAGTCCGCTGACCGCAAGCAGAATCCTGCGGGTATACGTCTCGGGATGAAGCGGGCCGGCGGCATCGGTGTTCATTGGTTCAGGCTAACTTGCTTGCTTTCCAAAGCTGCAGGCGGCAAGCTTGCCACGGTGTAGTAACCAAGTCCCATTGTCGCCGCGCTCCCTGCATGGATGAACTGGCCGAGCCACAGGATGGGCCAAAACGGCGCGATGTCTGCCGCCGCCACCCGCAGTGTCCCTGTAACGCCACCGAGATTCATATCCTGATTCTGGCGGGCGGAGTGGCGTGGCTGGTCATCCCAGCGCAGTTGCGTGTGACTTGCTACCAGACGCGCCGCGTCTGTCAGGGCTCGAAAATCCGTTTCGAACGGGGTATCGGTGTGAAAGTAGCTGAGCATGGATACGCGTCGCAGCAGATTGCCGAACAGATCGGAAAAATGAAAATCGTTCCCGCGGACGTGTTGGCCTGCACGCTTTACCCGCAGCGGCGTTTCAAAGGTGAGTTGGACATCGCCAGCGGTCAGCTCGGGAATGGCAGGGGCGTGCGGCGGGCACGGCGTCAGGATGCCGTTCGCGCCATCAATGCGGGTCCAGGTCTCTTCCCCCGGTATCACGGCCTGATCTATAGAGGCCAGGCGCAAGCGGTGTCCGGATATGCCGCGCGGGTTTTCTGCAGCGTGCGTGAGCGCAAGCACCAACAGCGGCAGGTAAGCGTTGCTGCGGCCAACGAGTGTGAGGTGCAGATTGACGCGGTCATCGGTGTGTACCTCGCGCAGCACGAACGGGTGTGGGGCCTGCGTGTAGCGGCGCATCTTTGCCGCAGCGGGGGGGATTGGCGTGTCGAACACGTAAGCATAGGCGCAGCGATGGGATTCCGGGCAGCCCCGACACTCGGGCGCGCCGGTAAGGCAGGCGAGCCGGCGCAACGCATGCCCGAATGCCCCACGCCATGCAGAGCCTGGAAACACGCGCGAGCCCGTCGTGCCGCCAAATCCGAGGCGATAGCGGCCCAAGGGTAGCTGCGGCAAGTCGTAAAGCATGGAATTGAGCGCCCGCGTATGAACCGGAGACCAAAAGAGTAAACGATTTTCACCTAAGCCGCAGTCAGGCAAGTTCAAACCCGTGCTCATTGCTCTGGGAAATTAAATCCGTCCGATGGCTGGAAAGCCCCGTCTGGCGTGGCTTTCCAGCGTATTGCCCAGCGCGCGGAGGGTACGCCTAGTGGGCGACGACGAGCTGCGCCAGGTGGTCCGGATCGGCCAGCAGGTCGGCACTGGCGCCGTGGTGGATGATGCGACCACGGCTCAGTACCAGCACCTGCTGTGTCACTTCCAGTGCCAGCTTGGCCGATTGCTCGACCAGTACCACGGTGAGGGCTTCTTCGCGGATCAGGCGTTGCAGCGACTGCTTCAGCATATCGACAATGATGGGGGCGAGGCCTTCCATCGGTTCGTCGAGCAGGAGCAGCGCCGGGTCGCCCATCAGCGCGCGGCCGATGGAGAGCATTTGCTGTTCGCCGCCGGAGATCTGGTTACCCATGTGACTGCGGCGCTCGGCGAGGCGCGGGAACAGTTCATAGACCCGCTCCAGCGGCCAGCGGCCGGGGCGCGCGGCGACCCTGAGGTTTTCTTCAATCGTCAGCGAGGGGAACACATCGCGCGTCTGCGGCACATAACCAATGCCAAGGCGCGATCGCTCGTGCACCGGCAGGGCGTCGATGGGGTGGCCGCGATATTCGATGCCGCCGGCATGGAAGGTGGTGTGGCCCATGATGGTGGAGAGCAGCGTGGTCTTGCCCACGCCGTTGCGCCCGAGCACGGCGAGCGAACCGCGCTCGGGCAGTTCGAAGCCGATGTCCTCGAGCACCACTGTAGCGCCGTAACCGGCGCGCACACCGGTGAGTTTCAGGGCGGGCTTTGCGCGGTCGTGTACGGCGTCAGTCATCGGTCTGTTCCCCGAGGTACACCTGGTGCACGCGCTTGTCGGCGGCGATTTCCTCCGGTGTGCCCTCGCACAGCACCTCGCCCTGTACCAGCACGGTGATGCGTTTGGCAAAGCGGAACACCAGGTCCATGTCGTGTTCAATGATCAGGATGGCAATGTCCTTGGGCAGCGCATCGAGCGCCTGCAGAATGCGCTCGGATTCCATCGAGGGCACGCCGGCGGCCGGTTCATCGAGCAACAACACTTTGGGTTGCAGGCCGAGTGCGATGGCGATCTCGACCAGGCGTTGCTTGCCGTAGGGCAGGTCGTTGACGCGCTGGCCGGCGTCATCGGCGATGCCCAGGGTTTCGAGCAGGGCCATCGCCTCTTCGCGCACATTGCGCAGCGCCCCGGCCGGACGCCACATGCCGCCGGATACGCCCAGCCGTTCGGCCACGCCCAGCGCCACGTTGTCGAGCACGCTCATGTTGCGGAACAGCGTGTTGATCTGGAAGGTGCGGCCAAGGCCTTGTTTGACCCGGCCGGACTGGGCGAGGCCGGTCACGTCCCTGCCCCCCAGCAACACCTGGCCCGAGGTCGGTGCTAGGCGTCCGGTGAGCATATTGATGAAGGTGGTCTTGCCGGCGCCGTTCGGGCCGATGAGTGCGTGGCGCGCGCCGGCCTCGAGGCGAAAGTCGATTTTTTCGGCCACGGTAAGTGCGCCGAAGCTTTTGCACAACTGGCGCGTTTCGAGGACGGTGCTCATGCTTTTTTCGCCTTGAACCTGGCGACCAGGCCATCGATGATGCCGAGGATGCCGCCGCGTGCAAACAACACCACGATCACCAGCATCAGGCCGATGCCGAAGTACCAGTACTCGGGAAACTGTTTGGCGAGGAAGTCCTGGGCGATCAGAAAGACCACCGGCCCGACAAAGGCGCCGTAGAGCCGGCCGACACCGCCGAGGATCAGCATCACCAGCAACTCGCCCGAAGGCTCGAAGCCGAGCACGTTGAGGCCGACAAACTGGTTGGTCTGCGTCAGCAGCGCGCCGGCGACGCCGGCGATGGCGGCCGAGATGGTATAGACCACCACCAGACGCCAGTAAACCGGCGCACCGATGGCGTGCATGCGCATGCTGTTTTCGCGGATGCCGGTCAGCGTCGCGCCGAAGGGCGAATAAATCAGGCGGCGGATCAGCCACCAGCCGCAGAACACCAGTGCGAGACACCACAGGTAGGCCGTCTTGCCGTAGAGGTCAAACTTGAACTGGCCGAGGATGGGGGCAATCACCACGCCCGACAGCCCGTCGGCGCCGCCGGTGAGGTCGGTCGCCTTGTTGGCGATTTCAAGGCAAAGCGCGGCGATGGCGAGGGTCAGCATCAGTTGCGTCAGTCCGTGGGTGCGCAGGATCACCGCGCCGGTCAGCAGACCGAGCAAACCGGCGGCGACGCCGCTGGCGAACAACTGGATCAGCGGATCGGTGATGCCCATCTTGGCCGCCATGATGCCGGTGACGTAGGCGCCGAAGCCGAAAAACGCAGCGTGGCCGAGCGTGATGATGCCGGCGTAGCCGAGGATCAGGTCAAGCGACAGGGCGAACAGGATGTAGGTGAGCACGCGAGCGCCCAGGGACAGGTACTCGGGCAGCACGAAAAACACCGCAATGCCCGCTATCCACGGCAAGTATTCGGTCCAGCGCAGGCGATGGTCAGCGCTATATCCGACGTGCTGGCTCATGTGCGCTTCCCGAAAAGACCCGCCGGCCGCCAGAGCAGCAGGCCGATGGTCGCGACATAGATGAAGAATGCGCCGAACTGGGGCACCCAGTACTTGCACGCGGTATCGGTGATACCGATCAGCAGTGCGGCGACAAAGGGGCCGCGCAGGCTGCCAAGGCCGCCCACCGACACGACGATGAGAAAGTACACCAGTTGCTCGAACGGGTAGGTGGGCTGGATCGCGACAATCTCCGCGCCGAGGGCGCCGCCGAGGCCGGCAAGGCCGCTGCCCACGGCGAAGGTGATGCTGAACAGGCGCTTGGTGTTGATGCCGACTGACTGCGCCATCGGCCGGTTGTCCACTGCGGCACGCACCATTGCGCCCCAGATGGTGCGCTCCACGCCGAACCACAGGCCGGCGATCATGGCCGAACTGAACAGGATCAGGAACACGCGGTAGGCCGGGAAGTCACGCCCGAGCAGCGAGAACTGCCCCTTGAGGTAGTCGGGCAGGATGACCGGTTGCTGCAGCGTGCCGAAGATCAGCCGGGCGACGGCGACCGACATGAAAATGAGGCCGATGGTAAACAACACCTGCTCCAGCTCCGCGGCGCCGTACAGGCGCGAGTAGAGCAGGCGTTCGAGCACCACGCTGGCGGCGGCGACGATGAGGAAGGACATCGCCAGCGCGATCGGAAAGGGGACGGCGTTTGCGAGCGATGACACCAGGATGTAGCCGCCGGCCATGGCGAACACGCCATGCGCGAGATTGGTGAATCCCATCAGTCCCATCGTCACCGACAGGCCGACCGAGATCACGTACAGGATCATGCCGTAGGCGACGCCGTGGAAGGCTACGCTGACGAGGGATGAGAGGAATGCGTCCATGCGGGATATGTCCGGGCAAAAAAAGCCCCCGCGGCGTGTCGCTGCGCGGGGGCTTTGGTCGGGCTTATTTCTTTTTGTCGAATTCCTTGAGCGGATCCTTGATCGCCAGGCTGATCGTTTCGATCTCGACGTTGGCCAGCCTGCCGCCGACCTTTCTGACCTCGCGCAGATATTCCGGGTTGATCACGTCGCGCGTCTCCGGGTCGATGGCAACGGTGCCGCGCGGGCTGGTCGTGCTCCGCCATTTTTTCAGCAATTCCATGGTTTTGTCGGCGTTGACCTTGCCGCCTTGTTCGCGGATGACCGAGTAGATCGCATCCATGGCGTCCCACGCGGCGACGACCATGAAACCAGGCGTCAGGTTTTCCCCGAACTCCTTGCGATAGGCCGCGACGAAGTTCCTGTTGGCGGGACGGTCCGAGGCGGCCGAGTAGTGGTGGATGGTGGTGACGCCAAGCGCCACATCGCCCATGCTCTGCAGTTCTTCGTCGGTGACGATGTCGCCGGTGCCGATGTACTTGATGCCGGCCTTGTCGAGCCCGAGGTCGCTGTAGGCCTTCATCATCGCCGTGGCGGCCTTGCCCGCGGGGTTGAAGCCGAAGATGGTGGCGGGCTTGGCGTCCTTGATGCGCTGCATGAAGGGCACGAAGTCGGGGTTGGCGAGGGGTACGCGCACGCTGCCGACGATCTGGCCGCCGCCTTCCTTGAAGCCGCGGCTGAAGCAGTCCTCGGCCTCATGGCCGGGCGCGAAGTCGGAGACCGCGGTGTAGGCGGTCTTGTGTACTTTCGCCGCCCACTGACCGAGCGGATAGGCCGACTGGCAGATGGTGAAGGACACGCGCGCCATGTAGGGGGCGTTGACCATGATCCTGGCGCCGGCGGCGTTCATGCTGACGAAGGGCACCTTGGCTTCGGTGGTGAGCGGGCCGATCGCGGCCATGTTCGGCGTCCAGACGATGCCGGTGAGAAAGTCCACCTTGTCGCGCACGATCAGCTCTTGTGCGATGCGTTTTGCGACGTCGGGGTTGGGGCCGGTGTCGTCACGGGTGATCAGTTCTACTTTAACGCCCGGCGGCAGCTTGTCGCCGTTGAGCTTCATGTACAGCTTGACGCCCTTGTCGAGCTGGTCGCCCTGGGCGGCGGCGGCGCCGCTGTAAGAGCTGATGAAGCCGATCTTGACCGTCTGTGCTGCTGCGGGCAGTGCCAGTAACAGCGCTGCCGCGGCGAGTCCGGTCGAAACGGACGTGGTGATGTTCATGTGGTCTCCTCCTGCGGTGGAATAAAGCCCCCGACGTTTTGCCAAGGGTCGAAAAACGGTGGAACTGATTCTGGGTAGTCTATCAAAAATCGATTATATTACCCACACAAGAATAAAATTCCTGCACCGCCTCACAGCCGTAGTATCCGCCTCGGCGCGGTTGAAAGTGCGGCTGATGCGGGCAAAAAACCGGATATCGCGCCGCCTGGCGCGGCGGGAGGCTCCGGCGAACATCACACTTCTCCAGACTGGAATCAGACAATGGCAAAACTGCAAATTTCCATGGCGTGCTGGGACTACGACCGCACCCGCGCGCTCGCCGACGGCACGGTAAGGCCCGACGGCATTGACCTCAACTACATGACGCTCCCGGTCGAGGAGACGTTTTTCCGCATGCTGCGTCACCAGGAGTTCGACTGCTGCGAAATGTCGTTGTCCTCGTATTGCGTGACGCTGGCGCGTGAGAACCCGCCTTTCATTGCAATTCCGGTTTTTCCGTCCCGCTATTTCCGTCACTCCTGCATATTTGTTTCCGCCAAGAGCGGTATCCGCGAACCGAAGGACCTGATTGGCAAAAAAATCGGCACGCCCGAGTACCAGATGACGGCGCCGGTGTGGATACGCGCCATCCTTGAAGACGAATACGGTGTCGACCACACCAGCGTGCAATATCTCACCGGCGGCGAGGAGCAGAGCGGACGCGATGAGAAGGTGAAGCTTGATCTTCCGCCGGCGGTCAGGGTAAGTCGCATCGGGCCGACGCAGACGCTGTCGCAAATGATTGCCTCGGGCGAGATCGATGCGCTGCACACTGCGCGCGCGCCCTCGACCTTTTATTCGCAGCCGGACAGGGTCAAGCGCCTGTTCCCCGACTTCATGACGGTGGAGCGCGATTATTACCGCAAGACGCGGATTTTCCCGATCATGCATACCGTGGTGATCCGCCGCGAACTGTATGAAAAAAACCGCTGGATCGCGCAGGCCTTGTACAAGGCCTTTGTCGAGGCGCAGAAGCTGACCTACGAGGCGCTGCAGGAAACCGCCGCGCTCAAGGCCATGCTGCCCTGGTTGGGTGCGCATGTCGATGAATTGCTGCGCGAGTTCGGTCCGGACTGGTGGGCCTACGGGCTGGAGTCAAACCGCCATGTGCTGGAAACTTTTTTGCGCCACCATCACCGCCAGGGACTGTCAAAGCGGCTGCTCAAGCCGGACGACCTGTTTGCGCCCGAGGCACTCGAAGGATTCAAAATCTGATTTCCTTTAGTCCTTTAGTCCTTTAGTTCCTTAGTCAGATAGTCCTTTAGTCCGATAGTCCCATCGTCCGATAGTCCGATAGTCTGATAGCAAGAGCAAAGAGGAGTTTTACAACATGCAAAAAAACATAAAAATTGCCGGCCTCACGTTAGCAGTGCTTGCCGTGGTCGTCGCTGCGCCGGTATCGCCGGTGCAGGCGCAGACGGCTTATCCGAACCGGGCAGTGCAGATCGTCGTTCCCTACACCCCGGGTACCGGTGCCGACATCATTTCGCGCCTGCTGGGCCCACGCCTGTCCGAAGCCTGGAAGGTGCCGGTCATAACCGACAACCGGCCCGGGGCGACCGGCAATATCGGGTCGGACATCGTCGCGAAGGCGGCGCCTGACGGCTACACGCTGCTTTGTGTCGCAACCTCGTTCGGCACCAATCCGGCGATTAACACCAAGCTGCCGTTTGACCCGGTGAAAAGCTTCACGCCGGTGGCAATCATTGCCACCAGCGGGCTGGCGCTCCTTGTACCGGCAGACCTGCCGGTGAAGACGCTGCGCGAGTTCATCGAGTTCGCGCAGCGCCAGCCCGGCGTGCTGAACTATTCTTCGCCGGGCAATGGCGGACCGCAGCATCTGGCGATGGAGTTGCTCAAACTGGAGGCGCGCATCGACATCGTGCATGTGCCTTACAAGGGCGCGGCGGGCGCGCTTGCCGACCTCGTCGGCGGCCATGTCAAGGCCAGCGTCGTCGCCACCCAGACCGCTGCGCCTTATGTGCAAAGCGGCCGGCTGCGCATGCTCGCGGTGATGGGGGCGGAGCGTTCACCGGCATTCCCGACCGTACCGACCCTGAAGGAGTCCGGCTTTCCCGACATGGTGGTCGATACCTGGTACGGCATGTTTGCCCCGGCCGGGACGCCGGCCGATGTTGTGGCCAAGGTCAACGCTGAACTGAACGCCTTGCTGGCCCAGCCCGATATCCGCGAGCAGTTTGCCAAGCAAGGCCTCAGCGCTGTGGGTGGTCCACCGGCCAGGCTGGGTGATCTGGTCAAGCGCGAACTGCCGCGCTGGGTCAAGGTGGTCAAGGCCGCCGGCATCAAGGCCGACTGAGCGCGGCGCGCAGCCGCGACGCGGCACGGGCAATCCGACGCTGAACATCGACGGAACATCGACGGAACATCAACCCAACATCAACCCAACATCAACGGAACAGCAAAGGACTTCGCAATGAGCCTCAAGCAAGATCTGGTCGCCGCTTATCGCATCCTCGCCGAGTTTGGCGTCATCGACGGCTACGGCCATGTCAGCATCCGTTCCGACAGCAATCCCGATCACTACTGGCTGTCGCGCTCGCTCGCACCGGAACTGGTTACCGAGGACGACCTGATGGAATACGACCTCGATAGCAATCCCATGGACGCGCAGGGCCGCGAGTCGGTGCGTGAGCGTTTCATCCACGGCGAGGTGTTCAAGGCGCGGCCGGAGATCATGGCCGTGGTGCACAACCATTCGCCCTCGGTCGTGCCCTTCAGCATCACCGAGATGCCGCTGCGGCCGATATTCCACATGGCGGCCTTTGTCGGCGAGGGCTTGCCCAATTTCGAGATTCGTGACGCGGCCAAGGGTACCGATTTGCTGGTGAAGACCCCTTACCTCGGACACGCCCTCGCCAAGTCCCTCGGCGGGGCGCCGGCAGCGCTGATGCGCGGCCATGGCGCGGTGGTGGTGGGGGAGAGCATCGCCCGCGCCGTCGGGCGCAGCGTGTATCTGGAGGTCAGCGCGAAAATGCAGGCGCAAGCGATGATGATCGCCGGCCCCGGTGGCAAGATCACTTATCTTGATGATGACGAGGTGCAGGCCTCGGTGCCGGTGCAGGATTACAAGCGGGCCTGGCCATTGTGGCGTGCCAGGGCGCTGGCGCGGGTCAAGGCGGAGCAGGGCGCTGCCTGAGGCGCTCTGCTCCGTCGTCCTCAAGGTGTATCACTCGGCTTTGGCACCCGACATTGTGACCGCCCTGGAGTAGCGTTCCGCATCGCCTTTGAGCGCGGCGGAGAATTCTTCCCCCGATGCGCCAAGCGGAATAATGTCCAGATTGGTGAAGCGCGAGGCAACGTCCGGGGCCTTCAGCGCATCGGCGACATCGGCGGCGATTTTCGCCGAGATGTCGCGTGGCAGGCCGACCGGCCCGAACACGCCGAAGGTTGGCGCGAAGTCGAACCCCGGAATCATTTCAGCCAGTGCCGGTACGTTGGGCGCGGTGGGCGAGCGCTTCAGCGAGTTGATGGCGAGCAGCTTGATGCGACCGTCCTTGACGTGCGCGGCGAGTGAGGTATAGCCGGAAAACGCCATTTGCACCTGTCCGCCGACCAGCGCCGGAACGCTTTGCCCGGTGCCCTTGTAGGGGACGTGCACGATATCGAGGCCGAGCGAGGATTTCAGGAACTCCATCGCCAGATGGTGGGTGCTGCCGATGCCGGAAGAACCATAGGAGTACTTGCCCGGACTGGTCTTGGCCAGGGCGATCAGTTCCTGCATGTTGTTGGCGGGAAAGGACGGGTGCACGGCGAGATAAAGCGGCGCCTTTGCCGTCATCGATACCGGGATCAATTCCTTGGCCGGGTCGAACGGCATTTTTTTGTAAAGAAAGGGGTGGATGGCGTGGGTCGAGTTGTCGGTGACCAGCAGCGTGTAGCCATCCGGGGCCGAACGCACGACCACTTCCGCGCCAACCAGGCCGTTGGCACCCGGGCGGTTATCGACGATGACCTGCTGTTTCCAGTTTTCGCCCAGGCGCTGTGCGATGATGCGCGCGATGGTATCGGGCAGCCCGCCGGGCGAATACCCGACAATGATGCGAACCGGCTTGTCGGGGAAATTGCGCGCCGCCTGGGCCAGTGCGGCCCCGGCGTGGCCCAGCGTGAGTGCCGCGAAAGCGGCGCCGATGACGCCCAACAGTGCTTTTTTCATTGCATTCTCCTCTTGATTGATGAGCCGGCGTGCTCCTTCGGGTGTGCCTCTCGCACAAGGGGAGCCTGGCCGCGATATAGGTTGTCATCGCCGCAGCGCGACGTTGGCATTACAGATTGCTTGAATCGAAGCGGAAAGAATTATAATCGCTTTATTTTTCGCATACCGTTCCGCGGCAGAAGCCAGCGTCGCGCGGCGTGCCAGGAGAAGCGCATGGCCGGAGGAATCATAGCTGCAGCGGTAACGGCCCACGTGCCGCGCATGGGGGTGGAAGACAAAGCCCCGGATTTCCAGCGCGGCCTGATCGCCGGATCAAAAGGCATGGGCGAGGCTTTGCGCGCGTTGAAGCCCGATTTGTTCGTGCTGCAGTCGGCGCACTGGGTGTCGAGCTTCAACTGGTACCTGACCTCCCATGCCGTTCACAAGGGCCATTGCATCGCCGACGAGGCGCCGGACCTGATTCCCGGGCTGCCCTACGAAAGAAAGGGCGATCCGGAATTTGCGACGGCGCTGGCCGAGGCGATGAAGGGCGAGGGCATGCCGGCCTTCACCACCGACAATCCGCACCGTTCCTGGGATTACGCCTGCTGGGTGCCGATGACTTACCTCGATCCTGCTTCTGGCATACCGCTGATAGAATTGCCGACCTGCCTCGCCGCCGACCATGCCGAGAACATGAAGGCCGGAAGGCTGGTGCATGAAGTGGCGAAAAAATCGGGCCGGCGGGTGGTGTTTCTTGCCAGCAGCGCGCTGACTCACAAGATCGTGCGCGGTCCGCATTTGTGGCCGACCGACGAGCGCCTCGCGCTGGACCGTGATTTCATCGCCGGCCTGGTGGCAGGAGACATTGACCGGCTGACACGCAATTTTCCCGAGTACTGCCAGGCTACTGCGGCGGAAATGGGCGGTCGCATCATCGCCGCCCTGCTTGGCAGCCTGGAGGCGATGCGCGCCGACTACGGTCCCTTGTCAGGACGGCAGTACGGCGATTATGCGCAGTCTTCGGGCAGCGGTAACGTCAACGTCGCGATACAGCCGACCGCGCATTGACAGTGACATTGACATTGACATTGATTCAGACGGGCACACGCACTGCACCTGCTTGCAGGGTGGCGTCGTCGCAGTTATGGCAACATGACCAAGGAGTGACAGCATGAACAAACCCGCCGACATGGCCGCAGGCCAGAAACTCATCACCACGCTCAACTTTATCGACGGCCAGTATGTGACCGCAGCTGCGGGCAAGACCTTCGAGAACCGCTCGCCGGCCGACGGCCGTCTGGTCAGCATGGTGTCCGAGGCGGGCGCCGGCGAGGTGGACGCCGCGGTCAAGGCGGCGCGCGCCGCCTTGCTCGGCCCCTGGGGCAAGATGGAAATGTCCGAGCGCACCGAACTGCTCTACGCCGTGGCGAACGAAATCACCCGGCGGTTTGATGAATTCCTCGAGGCCGAAGTGGCCGACACCGGCAAACCGCACTCGCTCGCCAAGCACATCGACATTCCGCGCGGTGCGGCGAACTTCAAGATTTTTGCCGACGTGGTGAAAAACGTCCCCACCGAGTCTTTCCAGATGGCCACGCCGGACGGCAAGGGCGCGCTCAACTACGCCATCCGTGTGCCCAAGGGCGTCATCGCGGTGATCTCGCCGTGGAACCTGCCGCTGCTGCTGATGACCTGGAAAGTCGGCCCGGCGCTCGCATGCGGCAACACCGTCGTGGTCAAGCCGTCCGAGGAGACACCCAGTACTGCGGCACTGCTTGGCGAGGTGATGAACAAGGTCGGCGTGCCCAAGGGTGTGTACAACGTCATTCACGGCTTCGGGCCCGGTTCGGCCGGCGAATTGCTGACACAACATCCGGGCATAGACGCGGTGACCTTCACCGGCGAGACGCGTACCGGTGCGGCAATCATGAAGACGGTGGCCGACAAGGTGCGTCCGGTGTCCTTCGAGATGGGTGGCAAGAACGCCGGCATCGTGTTCGCCGACTGCGACTTTGACGCGGCGATCGAGGGCATAGGCCGCGCCGTATTCGCCAACTGCGGCCAGGTCTGCCTCGGTACCGAGCGTCTGTACGTCGAACGGCCGATTTTTGACAAGTTTGTCGCGGCGCTCAAGACCAAGGCGGAGAGCATGAAGCCCGGACGTCCGGAGGACAAGGCCACAGGTATCGGCCCGCTGATCAGCCAGGAGCATCGCAACAAGGTGTTGTCGTATTACAAAAAGGCGAAGGACGAGGGCGCGACGGTGGTGACGGGTGGGGGCGTGCCCAAGCTGGAAGAGGCGCTCGCCGGTGGTTCCTGGGTCGAGCCGACCATCTGGACCGGGCTGCCCGAAACCTCGGCCGTGGTGCGCGAAGAAATTTTCGGACCGTGCTGCCACATCCGTCCCTTCGATACCGAAGAGGAGGCGGTCGCCCTTGCCAACGACACCGAGTACGGCCTTGCCACCACCATCTGGACAACCAATCTGTCGCGCGCCCACCGCGTCTCGGCGAAAATCGACGTCGGCATCTGCTGGGTCAACTGCTGGTTCCTGCGCGACCTGCGCACGCCCTTCGGCGGCTCCAAGCAGTCTGGCATCGGTCGCGAGGGCGGTGTGCATTCGCTCGAGTTCTACACCGAGCTGCGCAACATCTGCATCAAGCTCTGAGGCGGGCACATGATCAATCTGCGCGATATCCGCTATATCCGTCTCGGTACCCGGGATCTTGACGCGTGTGCCACTTACGCGACCAGGATCCTCGGCCTCGAGCCGGCGGGCCGCGACGGCGATGCGCTGTATTTTCGCGGCGACAACCGCGATCACACCATCGTCTATTTCAAGGGCGACGCGATGGACCATACCGCGGCCTTCGAGGTCGATGACAAAACCGAGCTCGACGCGGCGGGTGCCGCCCTTGAATCGCTCGGGCATGCCGTCACCTGGGGTACGCCGGACGGCTGCGCCCAGCGCCGGGTCGGCGCTTACATCACGTTCAAGGATCCGAGCGGCAACACCATCGACCTCGTGGCCAAGGCCCATTTCAGCGGCCGCCGTTACTTTGGCAGCCGCGATGCCGGCATCACCAGCTTTTCGCACATCGGCCTGAAGACGACGAACGCGTCGCGCGACGAAAAATTCTGGACCGGGGTGTGCAGCGCCAAGGTGAGCGACTGGATAGGCGATGCGCCGCTGCTGCGCATTGACGAGGTGCACCACAAGATTGCGCTGTTTCCGTCCAGGGTTCACGGCGTGCAGCACATCAACCACCAGGTGCAGGGCATAGACGACATCATGCGCTCCTATTACTTTCTCAAAGAGCAGGGGGTGCGCATCGTCTTCGGCCCCGGCCGTCATCCGACCTCGGGCGCGATGTTCCTGTATTTCGAGGGGCCGGACGGCATGATCTACGAGTATTCGTCCGGCGTGCGCACGATCACCAGGGAGCAGGAGGCCGATTACCGGCCGCGCCAGTTCCCGTTCAATTTCGAGTCTTTCTGCATGTGGGGTTCGCGGCCCGATATTCCGGAATTCCGCACGTGACGCCGTCACGTGAAGCGCAGGTGCTGGTGCGCCGCGCCGCGCGCGCGCTCGGACGATCCGGGCTGGCGCATGCCTACGGGCATTGCAGTTCCCGCCTTGATGCGGGGCATTTTCTGGTGTGTGCAGCGCGCCCGATGGGTTTGATTGCAGCCGGCGAGGACGGTGAGGTGGTGCCCGTCGATGGTCCCCTGCCCGAAGGGGTGCTGGGCGAGGTGCGCATCCACCAGCACATTTATCGCAATCGCCCGGACGTTGGCGGCATCGTGCGCAGCATGCCGCCCAAGACCATGTCACTGTCCACGCTGCGCCTGACGCCAAAGGCGCGCCACGGCACCGGCAGTTATTTCGCGCCCTGCGCACCGCTGTGGGACGATCCGCAGCTCATTCGCAGCGATGAGCAGGCGGCGGGTGTCGCGGCGCTGCTGGCCGGCGGTCGCGCCGTGGTCATGCGCGGCAACGGCCTGATCACAGCCGGTGCTTCGATCGAGGAGGCGGTGGTGTTCAACTGGTATCTGGAGGACGCCGCGCGGGTGGAACTCGATGTGCTGGCGGTGAGGGGAGCGGGTATCGAGGCGCTGTTCTCGGCCGACGAGGCCAAAATGCGCGCCGTCGGCAGCGGCCGCATCTACGAGCGCATGTGGGAGTACCTCACCCACGGCGATCCGGAGTAGGCGCGAGCGGTTTGTCCGGCGCATTGCACTGATATAATCGCCCGGTCCATCCGCACCACCACCCCTTGACAGAGGTTGCCGCACAGCGGCGCCTGGTATGCGCATCCTGCTGAGCAACGACGACGGTTATTTTTCTCCCGGCCTGGCCGCGCTGGCGCGGGCGCTGGTCCCCCTCGGCGAGGTTACCGTGGTGGCGCCTGAACGTGACCGCAGCGGTGCCTCCAACTCGCTGACACTGGACCGGCCCCTCAGCGTCAGCACCGCGCCCAACGGCTTTTTTTTCGTCAACGGCACGCCCACCGATTGCGTCCATCTTGCCGTGACAGGCTTGTTGTCGGAGTTGCCCGATGTCATCGTCTCTGGCATCAATCACGGCGCCAACATGGGGGACGACACCATTTATTCGGGCACGGTGGCCGCGGCGACCGAGGGCTATTTGCTCGGTATTCCATCGATTGCGATGTCGCTCAACGGCCGCGGGGCGCGCAATTTCGACACCGCCGGCAGGGTTGCCGCAGAACTGGTCGCGCGCCTGATGCGCCGGCCGGTGGCACAGCCGGTGTTGCTCAATGTCAACGTTCCCGATGTGGATCACGCCGCCCTGGAGGGCATGGCGGTGACGCGTCTTGGCAAGCGGCACAAGGCCGAGGCGGTGATCAAGACCACCAATCCGCGCGGCCAGACCGTGTACTGGGTCGGCGCGGCCGGCGGCGCGCAGGACGCCGGACCCGGAACGGATTTCCACGCGGTGGGCGTGAACAAGGTGTCGATCACGCCGCTGCAGGTCGATCTCACCCATAACCAGCAGATTGCGCTGATCAGCGAGTGGCTGGGCGCATGACGGTAAAAGTCCGCGGCATCGGCATGACCTCGCAGCGGACGCGGGACCGCATGGTCGAGCGCCTGCGCGAGCAGGGCATAGGCGACGAACGCGTGCTCGCCGCCATGGGCTTTGTGCCGCGCCACCTGTTTGTGGACGAGGCGCTGGCAACCCGCGCCTACGAGGATACGGCGCTGCCCATCGGGTTTGAACAGACCATTTCGCAACCCTATGTCGTGGCGCGCATGATAGAGACGCTGCAGACCGGACGCGAGCTGGGGCGCATGCTCGAGGTCGGCACCGGCTGCGGCTACCAGGCAGCGGTGCTGGCGCAGTTGAGCAAGGATGTGTTCTCGATAGAGCGCATCGCCGGCATGCTGGAGCGCGCGCGCAGCAATCTGCGGCCGCTGCGCCTGTCCAACCTCAGGCTGACACATGGTGACGGCTACCTCGGATTGCCGGCTGCGGCCCCCTTTGATTCGATCATCGTCGCGGCAGCCGCGCCCAAACTGCCGCTGGCGCTGATTGAGCAATTGTCGCCGGGCGGGCGCATGATCCTGCCCATAGGCTCGGGCGAGCAGTCGCTGTGCCTGATCAGCCGCACGGCGGACGGTTATACCGAAACATGGCTCGATCCGGTGCGCTTTGTGCCGCTGCGGGCGGGCAAGCAGTGAGCAGCCTGTTCAAAGCGTCGGTGCTCCGGCGCGCCGCCGCGCTGTTGTTGTCGGGCTTGCTGGCCGCGTGCGCCGCGCGTCAACCGGCACCGGTGATAGACCGTGCGGCAACACCTGCACCGCGTTCGGCGCCGCCCGTCGCGACGCCGGCTGCGCCCCGTGCCGCCGACCCCCGTGCCGCCGACCCACGTGCTGCTGAGACGCGTCCGGACACTTACATTGTCAAACGCGGCGACACGCTGTTTTCCATCGCGCTCGACAACGGCCAGGATTATCGCGAGCTGGCGCAATGGAACAATCTGTCAGACCCGAACCGCATCCAGATTGGTCAGGAATTGCGGCTGCGCGCGCCCGATGGCGCCGCCCAGGTCAGTCCCATCCGCATGCCGGGCGGTGTCGAGTCACGTCCCCTCGGGACGCAAGCGCAGGGCGATGCGCTGAAAACCGAGCCCCGGGCCGGCAAACGTCCGTACTCGGAAGAGAATGTCGCGTTGATGCAGCGCGGTACCGAGCCGCGCCCGCAAGCGCTGCCCAAGCCGGCGCCGGCACAGGTACAGGGGGCGCCGGCTGCAGACGATGAAGACAAGGTTGATTGGAGCTGGCCGGTTTCAGGCAGGGTGATTGCCGGATTTTCCGAAGCCACGAACAAGGGCATAGATATCGCGGGCAAACTTGGCGATGCGGTTCTTGCTTCGGCTGGTGGGCGCGTGGTGTACAGCGGGCAGGGTTTGCGCGGTTACGGCAAGCTGATCATCATCAAGCACAACAACACGTTTTTATCAGCCTACGCCCACAACAGGGACATCCTGGTCAAGGAAGGCCAGAACGTGGTCAAGGGTCAGAAAATCGCCGAGGTCGGCAACACCGATGCCGACCAGCCGAAGCTGCATTTCGAAATCCGGCGTCTTGGCAAACCGGTGGACCCGGCTAAATATCTGCCCGATCGTCCTTCCTGATTCAGGCAGGCGGTGCGCCGCGCAGATTCAGGCTTTGACCTGATCGTGCTCTGCGTCTGCCGGCAGTGTGTCCGGCGGTGTGCGGCGCAGGATGGAGGTATCCTGCGCCTTGCCCACGGTTTGGGCGAACTTGATGTTCTTGTCGATTTCCTCGATATACAACTGCTGCCCGCCGAAATGCTTGCCGGCATAGCTGTGAAAACCCTGCAGCTCGCCATTGAGGCGGCGGCTGGCGCCGGCGTAAAAACCCGGTGTTTTCATCACCAGATCGTCGCCAGAGGCGAAAATCACTTTTGAGTCGCCGTTGGGCATGGTCGCGCTGGCGATGCCGCCGGCGACAAACTCTGGATACAGCCGGTCGCGGCATTTTTCGAGATAGCAGCGGTCGGCCATCTGCGCAATGATGTCGGCCGAGCCGAGCAGGTAGCCGACGAGGCGCATGCTGAGATTGGGCATGGCGATGGTCGCGACCGGACGTTCATAGCCGGTAAAATGCACGAGGTCGGCGGCGGCGGCGCCGTATTCGGGCATACCCAGCGTGGCGAGGTATTCCCTGAGAAATTCCGCCCCGCGCGTGACATGGGTTTTGGTGAATTCGGCGCCGTTGCGCGCAGCCTCCGAACTCTTGCGCAGATAGCCGCAATCGTGAAACAGGGCGGTAACCACGCCGAGTTGAAACAAATCCTCGCCAATCGGGTCGGTGCTGACGCGACTGCGTTCATAGCCGTCGAGCAAACGGGCCATGGCCAGGGTCACGTCGAGCACATGCTGGATGTCGTGGTAGGCGGTATCGCAGGCCATAAAGCCCGGGAACTCGCCGCGATAAAGCCTGGCGACATCGTAAAAAGCACGGTCCAGCGGATCGGTCGAGGCGTTCGGATAGAGATCGAGAAAAATACGGTCGATTTCTTGCTGAACATTGCCGGGGTCGGTCGTGTTGACCTGCTGGCTGACGTCGTGGTCGTTGCTGTAAGTGTCCAACCCTTGCCCTTGGAAAACGCTGCTGTCTGGAATAACAGGCACCTAGGAAGTGTATTCCTGCCGCCCGTCAAACGCAAATTATGACAATGTCAATTTATATGACATTGTCAAATAAATCATGGCTTTAGAGTGAAGGGGCTAAAGTCCGTCTTGAGGTCGTAGTAGTCTTCCTGTTCGGCTTTTTTGAGCGCATTGACGACGGCGTAGGTGACCGGAGTGAATAGTACTTCCACACCGACTTTTACGAGGAACTGCGCCAGCATTACCGCCGGCAGCTTGTCATCGGGAATGATGCCGCTGCCGTAAAACGCCAGCGGGTAGAACAGCGCCGAATCGACGGCTTCGCCAAAAATCGTCGAACCTATGGTGCGCGACCACAGGTGCTTTCCGGCGGTCCATATCTTCATCTTGGCGAGAATGAAGGAATTGACGAACTCGCCGCAGAAATAGGCAAACATTGACGCCAGCGCGATGCGCCACGCCGTGCCGAATGCCACCTCGTAGGCGGCCTGGTGTTGCCAGAACGGTGCCGGCGGCAGGGCCACCACGACCGTCGCCATGACCGAAGCGAATGCGAGGGCGGCAAAGCCGGCCCAGATCACCCGCCGCGCCCGGCTGTAACCGTAAACCTCGGTGAGGATGTCGCCAAACACATAAGAGATGGGGAAAAACAACACCCCGGCGCCGAAGGTCACGACGCCGAGCAGCGGCAAATCCATCTGGCTGATCTTGGCCGGGCCGATCAGGTTGGAGCAGATAAGAATGGTGACGAATGCGGCCATTACGAATTCGTAATAGCGGTACTGCCGTTGCGGCTGATTCATGGCGAGACCTTTTTAGAATGCGGGTAAGGGAACCGCAGCAAAAAACGCCGGGCCGGGGAGGCACCGGATGGGAAACGACGCAATAATAATCGAAAGCGTCGCGTGATTCGATTATTTTGCCGCGATGGCCTGCTCACCCCTGACGGCGTTTGCGAGCTCGAGCACCGATGCAGCATAAAAACTGGAGCGGTTATAGCGGGTGATGACCCAGAAGTTCTGCAGGCCGACCAGGTACTCATCCGGCTGGTCGGGGGTTTCGAGCGGGATCAGCGCACACAGGGTGTCGCCGGGCAGGGCAAGGCTGGGCGTCACCCCGAGGCCACCGAGGTCTGCCGCGCGCACGCTGGGCTTGAGGCCGGCCTCCTGCAGGCTGCGCGTGCCATCGCCCTGCACCCTGGCGGCTACCGCCACGATGCCGCCGGCCTCCCAGCCGTGGGCTTTGAGGAAATTGGCGACGCTGCCAATGGCGTCGGCGGGGCTGCCGCGCAGGTCGGTCTCGCCCGAGCCGTCGAAGTCCACGGCATGGCGGCGGTAACTGCCCGGCATGAACTGCGGAATGCCGATGGCGCCGGCATACGAGCCCTTGATGCTGAACACATCGCGTCCGCTTTCGCGTGCGAGCAGCAGGAATTGCTCCAGTTCACCGAGAAAAAACTCCGCCCGCCGGGGATAGTCAAAGGCCAGCGTGGCAAGCGCGTCTATTACGCGAAAGCCGCCCATGTTGCGGCCGTATACGGTCTCGACACCGATAATGGCGACGATGATTTCCGCCGGCACACTGAACTCGCGCTCGGCGCGGGCCAGTTCGGCGGCATGCAGGCGCCAGAACTCGACGCCCGACTGGATGCGCTGTGCATTAATGAAGCGGCTGCGGTAGGCCTGCCACGAGCGCACGCCGGGCGCGCCGGGCTTGATCGCCTTGAGCACCGTGCTTTGGTGGCGCGTTTTGCTGAACAGCATTTCGAGCTCGCGCTTCACAAAGCCATGCCGCTGAACCATGTCGGCGATGAACGCCCGCACCTCGGCGCGCTTGGTGTAGGAGGGCGGCGCGGCGGCGGCTGCGCCGATACCGCAAAGGCAATGGAGCAGCACGACAATGCCGAGGTGGCGCAGGCTCCCCGTGTTCACAGCCGGAAGCCGCTGATGAGTTTTGCCAGGCGCGAAATGTCGCCGCGATCGGCCTGCGGGCCGTAGCGCAACTCACTGTAGAGCGTGCTGATGCCGCGAACCTGCGCCGCGTGCTGCGGAAAGCGTGTTGCGGCGCGCTCGCCGAAATCGATCGGACCTTCGCTCGGCGCGCGCGCGAGGCCGGCACGGCCGAGTTTGTTGCAAAAGCGCCGCCATTGCCGCTGCACCGGATCATCGAGGCGAAGGCGGCGTAGCAGCCACAGTGACAGCATCGCGACCACGCCGGCGACACCCCAGAACAAGGCGAGGGCCAGCGACTGCCAGGAGGCCGCATCCATGCCGATAAAGGACAGCATTTCGCGCTGGCGCTCGGGGTTGTAGCCGAGCACCCAGATGTTCCATTTGTGCGCCATGGCCTCGATGTTGTAACGCATTTTTAGCAGCCACAGGCGGTCGGTGCGCACCATGAACGGCACCGCCTGCCCGGCGGGCACGGCTTGCGCGATGCCCGACTCGACGCGCACCGGTACCACCACTGCAGTCGGGTCGACACGCTGCCATCCGCCGGCATCGGTCCAGACTTCCACCCAGGCGTGGGCATCGGACTGGCGTACGATCAACTGATCGTCGATCGGATTGACGTCGCCGCCGAGGTATCCGGTGACGATGCGCGCCGGCACGCCGGCCGAGCGCATCAGGATGGCGAAGGCGCCCGAGTAATGTTCGCAGAAACCCAGCTTGGAATCGAAAATGAATTCATCGACGGTGTGCGGCGTGGTCAGCAGCGGCGGTTCGAGTGTGTAGCGATAGCCGCCGTTGCGGAACAATTCGAGACCGCGGGCGATGATGGTGTCTGCATCGCCCCTGGTTTCCTTTTCCCAGCGCCGCCCCAGTTCCAGTGTGCGCGGATTGGTCCCGAGCGGCAGCGCCAGCGCGGCGTCAAGGTCCTCATCGTTGTCGGTATCGACGGCCTTGTAGTTGGGAAAGGAGCGCATTTCGTAACGCATGCGGCTGCGCACCTGCGGGATCGACAGCAACTGGTAATCGGCGGTGACGCGGGCGCGCGGCGGGATGGTCGCCGCCAGTTCGAGCGCGAACAGCCAGTTGCGGTTGTGCGGTTCGAGCGTGATCGAGTAATCGTAGTGCGGCTCGACACCCTCGAATTTGTACGGCCCGCGCATGCGCAGGTCGCCGGGTCGCCAGGTGCGCCCGTCGTAATTCCAGAACACCGGGCCGCGCCAGTAGAGCTGGCGCCGCGGCGGCATGGCCCCCTCGAACTTGGCGCGAAAGGCCACCGCGTCCGATTGCGTCAGCTGGCTGATGTTGCCCGGTGTCATCGAGTCGGACAGGCCGGTGACGCCGCTGTAGGTGTCCTGCGGCAATCCCCACAGCGGACCCTGCACGCGCGGGAACAGGAAGAACAGCAGCAACATCAGCGGTGCGGCCTGCGCCAGCAGCATGCCGCCGGTCTTGAGGTTGTCGAGGTGGCGCCGCGACGGCGCCTGGAAGCTGACCAGACTGGCGGTGATCATCAACACCGTCACCATCATCAGCGAGGCGGTGGGGATGGTCTGCGAATAGAAGAAATTCGTCAGTGCGATGAAGTAGGCGAGGAACATCACGACATAGACGTCGCGGTAGCCCTTCATCTCCATCAGTTTGAGGCTGAGAAAAACGATCAGCAGAGACACGCCGGCATCGCGTCCGAAAATGGTGCTGAAGGTGATGTACACGCCGAGCAGGCAGGCGCCGACAAACGCCACCAGCAGCCATTTGCGCGGCAGCGGATGGCCGCTCCAGGCGAGATAGATGCGCCAGCCGACCATGATCAGCGCGATGGTGGTGATCCAGAGCGGCAAGCGTTCGGTGTGCGGCGCCGCCGCCAGCGCGAGGCCGGCCAGCAACCAGGCGAGGTTGCCAAAACCCAGCGGTGCGGTGCGCGGACTGGTGGCCGCGGTCGTACTCATGCCTTACCCGCTTCAGGGTGATTTTCATGCAGCGCGAGTTCGCGCAGGCAGGCGAGGCCGTGCGCCTCGCCAAAACCCATCGGAATTTCGACCCCGGGAAGGCGCAGGCCGAAGGCGATGCCGCGGGCATTGGCAAGAAGCACCCAGCGGGTCAGGCGCGACAATCGCGCCTCGGCATCGAGGCCGTAGGGCAGGTCTTTCCAGTTGAACCACAATTGCGCCGCGGCACGACCGCTGAACTGCTTGGTCAGCAGGGGGCCTTCGCGCATCGATGCCTTCCAGGCGATGTGGCGCGGCGAATCGCCGCTCTGGTAGGGGCGCAGGCCGAAAAAATCGTCGGTACCGCTGCCAAGCGCGATGGTGTCGCCGCTGTCCGCCTCGGCCTGCGGCGGCGGCAGTCGCGCGTTGTCCGGCTTGGGATAGACGAGGCAATTGAGGTCGGGTGAGATGTAGCTCCAGGCGCGCAAGAGGCCGAGCGGGTAACGCGTGTCGAGCGTGACGCGACCGACCGGCATCAGGCCGCGCTTCGTCGTCGGGATGTCCAGCGTCACGCTGGCCGTGCCCTGGGCGCGGATGTCGCACTGCGCCAACGCGCCGCCGCGATTGAGCAAGATGGCGAAGCGCTCATGGCGGCTGCGGTTCTCGATGTGCAACTGGTAATGCGCGTCGTCGCCGGCGAACACCGCTTCGGCCCGTCCGGGGCTGATGTACAGGTGGGCGAGGTTGCGAAAGGTGTGCAGAATGGACACGATGCCGACGCCGGTAAGCAGGAAAGTCAGCAGATAGCCCAGCGACAGGTTGTAATTGATCGAGCCGAGCAGCATTACCAAAAGCGCCAGGCTGAAGGTCAAGCCCTGGCGCGTCGGCAGGATATATACCCGTCGCTGCGACAAAAAAATCACGCCCGGCTCGGGCTCTTTTTTTGGCATCAGCAGGTTGTAGAGCTGCGAGTAGCGCAGGATGCGGTCGAGGTTCATGCCGCGCTGCCCTGGACAAACAGCCCATATGCTGGAAAGCGCCGCCAGACGGGCGTTTCCAGCGGGTATGCCGTTCTGGTGCGCTCCGCCATGCTCAGGGGATGGGCACTGCGGCGATCAGCACGCGGGCGATATCGGCGCTGCTGTGGCTGACGCCGTCATTGGCCGGACGCAGACGGTGTCCGGCAACGCCGGGCAGGATGGCCTGCACATCCTCTGGCAGCACCTTGTCGCGTCCCTCGATCAGCGCCCAGGCACGCGCGCCGTGCAGCAGCGCCAGCGCCGCGCGCGGCGACAGGCCCGAGGTGTAATCGGGGGAACGGCGCGTGTGCTCGATCAGCGCCTGGATGTAGTCGATCAGCGCCGGGGAGGCGTGCACGTGCTTGACCGCATTTTGCAATTGCACCAGATCGCCCGGATGCAGGCAGGGCTCGATCGAGGCAATCAAGTCGCGGCGCTCGACGCCCTGCAGCAGGGCGCGCTCGGCCGCGCGGTCCGGATAGCCGAGTTCGATGCGCAGCAAAAAGCGGTCGAGCTGCGACTCGGGCAGCGCGAAGGTGCCGACCTGCGTTGACGGATTCTGTGTGGCGATGACAAAAAACGGTTCCGGCAACGCGCGTGTTTCGCCCTCGGTCGTGACCTGGTGCTCCTCCATGGCTTCGAGCAATGCCGACTGGGTTTTCGGCGTCGCGCGATTGACCTCGTCGGCGAGGATGAGCTGCGCAAAAATCGGCCCCGGATGGAACTTGAAGCCGGCGGTGTCGCGGTCGTAAATGGATACACCGATGATGTCCGCAGGCAACATGTCGCTGGTGAACTGAATGCGGTGGAAGTTGAGCCCGAGCAGCTTGGCGAGGGCGTGGGCGAGCGTTGTCTTGCCCACGCCCGGCAGGTCTTCGATGAGCAGGTGGCCGCGCGCGAGCATGCAGGCGAGCGCGAGCCTGATCTGGTGTTCCTTGCCAAGGATGATCTTGCCGGCCTGGTCGATGACACGTTTGATGGATGGATTGTTCATGGGGGCGTGGATGAAGTTCAGGAGCCGAGTTTATCGTGGAATTCCGATATCATTGAACCCGGGCCTGCAGAATAAGTTCAATAATTTTCCGCCTGCGCCCGGCGATTCCAATACGTGCGCCGCCGCTGCCCGGATGCAGGGCCGGCGCGCCGAACCGGCAAAGGACATGACCACCGCTTTCATCACCCACCCCGCATTTCTCAAGCACGACATGGGCAGCCATCATCCGGAACAGCCGGCGCGGCTGACGGCGATCGAAGACCAGTTGATCGCCTCGGGTGTCGCGCCATTGCTGTCGCGCTACGAGGCGCCGCAGGCCGCGCTCACCGCCATCGGGCGCGTGCATCCGATGGACTACATCGTCGATATTCGCAGCGCCGCGCCGCAGGCCGGCATCGTGCACATCGACCCGGACACGGCGATGTGCCCGGGCACCTGGGAGGCCTTGCTGCGCGCCGCCGGCGCCGCGGTCCAGGCCACCGACCTGGTGATGTCGGGCGAAGTGGACAACGCTTTTTGCAGCGTACGCCCGCCCGGGCACCACGCCATGCGTAAGCGCGCCATGGGCTTTTGTTTTTTCAACAACGTCGCCATCGCCGCACAGCACGCGCTTGATGTGCATGGCCTCGAGCGCGTCGCCATCGTCGATTTTGACGTGCACCACGGCAACGGCACCGAGGACATTTTCGCCGGCGACGAGAGGGTGCTGATGGCAAGCATTTTCCAGCACCCGTTTTATCCCTACAGCGGCACCGATCGGCCGGCCGCCAACATGGTCAACGTTCCGCTCCCCGCCGGCGCCGGCAGCGTTGCGCTGCGCGAGGCGGTGACGCAGGCGTGGTTGCCGGCGCTCGAGGCGTTCCGGCCGCAGATGATTTTTTTCTCCGCCGGCTTTGACGCCCATATCGAGGACGACATGGCGATGCTGCGCATGACCGATGCCGATTACGCCTGGGTGACGAAGCAGGTCAAGGCGGTGGCCGAGCGGCATGCAAAAGGGCGCATCGTGTCCGTGCTCGAAGGCGGTTACGCCCTGTCGGCGCTGGGCCGGAGCGTGGTGCAGCACATCAAGGCGCTGGGCGACATCTGATTCCGCCGGCCCGTCTGCCAGCCGGGCTGTCACGTCGCGCCGGTGAGGGCGCCATCGAGCAGCAGACCGGCCGAGCGCGTGATGCCCTCCGGCGTGAGGCCCTGCGGTTTGAGCACCAGCGCTTCGCCATAGCGCCGGTAATTCTTTGGCATCGACTTGCGGTAGGCCGGGTCGTAGTGGTTTTTCAGCAGATCCGCGACCAGCGTCGGCCAGTCGCCGCTGTCGATGCTGGCGTTCCAGCGTGTGATTGTCTCGTGGCCGTGTAATTGCAGCAGGCAACCAAGGCGGTCCTTCAGCAGCGACGGGTCGCCGAGGAAATGCGCATAGTCGCCGATCAAAAATTGCACCCGTTGCGCGAGGTCGGTTTCGATGTGCACGCAGGGGGCGGCGCGCATCGCGGCAATGAGCGCATCGGGCACCTGCAACTGGCCGATTTTTTTGGACTCGGCCTCGACAAACACCGGGCGCCCGGGATCAAAGTGGCGCAGCCGGTCGCAGACCAGGCTCTCGAACATGCGCTGTGCCGGCTGCGGCCTGCCGGGCAGCCCGCCCAGCAGCGAGCCCTTGTGGCAGGCGATTTGTTCCAGATCGAGTACCTGTGCGCCCTTGGCGGCCAGCGCTTCGAGCAGACGGCTTTTGGCGCTGCCGGTTTCGCCGCAGACGACACGATAAGTGAATGTCTGCGGCAGCTCGGCCAGTTGCGCCAGCACCGCGTTGCGATAAGCCTTGTAACCGCCCTCCAGTTGCGCCGCCTGCCAGCCGATTTCGCGCAGCACGTGGGCCATGGCGCCCGAACGCTTGCCCCCGCGCCAGCAGTACACCAGCGGACGCCATTCGCGGCTGCGGGCGGCGAAAAGCGTTTCAAGATGATCGGCGATATTGCGCGACACCAGGGCCGCACCGGCTTTCTTGGCGTCGAACGGCGACATCTGCTTATGCAGCGTGCCGATTTGCGCGCGCTGGGTGTTGTCGAGCACGGGTGCGCTGGTGGCGCCCGGTACATGGTCGTCAAGGAATTCGGCGGGCGAGCGCACATCGATGACCTCGGAAAATTCATCGATACTTGCAACGCCGACCGTGGCGGGGTATTTCAAGGTGGGTGTCCTGATGGCAACAGCGTGGCAGTCTTTATGGCAGCAGCGGCGCCGTAGGGCGGGCCGGAAGCCATATTCTAGCGACTTGGCCTCGGGACGGGGACGGGGCCAGGGCCGGGTCGCTGGCCCGCAGGAGCAGGCGGGGCGATTCAGGCGGCTTTGCGCCGTTCGAACTCGACCTGGATGCCGTTTTGTTCTACGAGGTGCCGGCCCGACCGAAGCCGTCTCTCAACCGGTATTTCCAGTACCTCATACACCGGCAGCAGGGCGGCGTTTGTCAGGTCATATTTCAGGTCATATTTCAGGTCATATGTCAGGTCATATGTCAGGTTTATGACATTGCTGTTCATTTCTTCAACAAGGGTTGCAGGGCTTTCCATACGTTCTCCAGGATGAGGGTCTGGGCTTCCTCGGTCGGATGGAGTTGATCCTGTTGGAACAATTCCGGCCGCTGTGCCACCCCTTCCAGCAAGAACGGGACCAGCGCCAGACCTTGCTCTTTGGCAAGCTCGGAAAAGCTGCGCTGGAATTGCTCGGTGTACTGCGGACCGTAGTTCGGCGGCATGCGCATGCCGACGATGACGACCTTGCTGCGGGCGGCTTTGGCCGCCTTGACGATGGCTGCCAGATTGCCGCGCAACTGCGCCACCGGCAGGCCGCGCAGGCCGTCGTTGGCGCCCAGCGCGAGCACCAGCACGGCCGGTTTGGCGTTGCCTAGCGCCGCCGCCGCGCGCGCCGCGCCGCCGGCGCTGGTTTCGCCGCTTATGCTCAGATTCACAACGATATAATTGAACTTGTTTTGCTGCAGACGCTCTTGTAATAGGGACGGCCAGCCCGCACCTTGACGAAGGCCGTAGGCGGCCGAAAGGCTGTCCCCGTAAACGACGATTGCCGGCCGACCGGCGGCAGGCGCGCCGGTCGTAGTGGCGGATTGGGCGCAGACACAACAGGCTGACAACAGCCAGGGCAAGAATTTCAACCAGGCGCTCATACCCCGTTCCGACATGTCCAATTCCCATCCTTCCGATCAAGCCATCATTGAAGTCCGCAACCTGGCCAAAAGCGTCCCCAACGGCTCGGCGAACCTGGATATTTTGCAGCAAATTGATCTTGCCGTGATGCCGGGCGAGGCGCTTGCAATCGTCGGCGCATCCGGTTCGGGCAAATCAACCCTGCTCGGCCTGCTTGCAGGTTTGGACGTGCCGAGTAGCGGAAACGTTCGCCTCGCCGGCGAAGAATTGTTCGAACTCGATGAGGACGGCCGCGCCGCGCTGCGCGCGCGCCTGCTCGGGTTTGTGTTCCAGTCGTTCCAGTTGCTGCCGGCACTGAATGCGCTCGAGAATGTCATGCTGCCGCTGGAACTGGCCGGCCGCGACAATGCCGCTGCTCTGGCGACGGCCATGCTCGAGCGGGTGGGGCTGGGCGAGCGTCTGCGGCATTACCCGCGCACCCTGTCCGGCGGCGAGCAGCAGCGTGTCGCGCTGGCGCGCGCCTTTGTCATGCGACCGCAATTGCTGATGGCCGACGAGCCGACCGGCAACCTCGATGCGACGACGGGTGCGGCCATCATCGAGTTGCTGTTCCAGCTCAATGCCGAGGCCGGGACCACACTGATACTCGTCACCCACGACGAATCGCTGGCCGCGCGCTGCGGCCGCCAGATACGCCTCGCGGCGGGGCGCGTAGTTTCGTGAGGGATGTCGTGAGGAATGTCGTGAACGGATTCGTAAATAGTTTCATCAACGCGCTCGTAAAAAAGGGATCGCCATGTCCACGCTGAGCCTTGCCTGGCGCATGTTGCTGCGCGACTGGCGCGCCGGTGAATTGCGCGTGCTGGCACTGGCGCTGGCGCTGGCGGTGACCAGTGTCGCCAGCGTCGGTTTTTTTGCCGATCGTGTGCGACAGGCGCTCGCGCGCGAGGCGCGGCAACTGATAGGCGCCGACCTCGTGGTTCAGGGCGATCGCCCGGTGCGTGCCGAATTGCGCGACGAACTCGCCCGCCGCGGCCTGCAACAGGCGCACAGCGTCGGTTTTGTCAGCATGGCGCGCAAGGGCGAAGTCGCACAGCTTGCCGGTGTCAAGGGCGTATCCGAGGGCTATCCCCTGCGCGGCAGGCTGCGCATCGCACCGCAGGTCAACACCCCGGATGCGCCGGCCACGGGCATTCCCGCGCCCGGTTCGGTCTGGGTCGATGAGCGCCTCGCCGCGACGCTGGGTGCGCGCGTCGGTGATGTCATCGAGCTTGGCAACAGCCGCCTTGTCGTGGGGGCCATCCTGACGCTGGAACCGGACCGCGGCGCATCGTTCTTCAACATTGCGCCGCGCCTGATGTTGCGCGAAGACGAGGTCGCCGCCACCGGTCTGGTGCAACCGGGCAGCCGCGTCTGGTACACGCTGCTCGCCGCGGGCGAGCGTGAGCCGGTGGCGCAGTTCGAGAACTGGCTCAAGCCCCGGCTGGTACGCGGTGAAAACCTGCAAAGTCTGGAGAACGCGCGTCCCGAAATACGCGCCTCCATCGACCGCTCGCAGCAATTCATCGGGCTTACCGCCCTGTTGGCGGTGATTCTGGCGGCGGTGGCGGTGGGCCTGTCAACGCGGCGCTACAGCCAGCGGCACCTTGACGGGTATGCGGTGATGCGCTGCTTTGGCGCCAGCCAGCGGCGGCTGTTCGCCCTGTTCGGCTGGGAATTTTTGCTGCTGGGCGCCGGTGCCGCAGTGGTCGGCGGCCTCGCCGGCTACGCCGCACAATTTGTCATTGCGGCACTGGTGGCCGGTCTGATGCTGGTCGAGTTGCCGCAGCCCACACTGTTGCCGGCCTTGCAGGGCATGCTCGTGGGCATGGCCTTGCTGCTCGGTTTTGCGCTGCCGCCCCTGCTGCAACTGAAAAATGTGCCGGCGCTGCGCGTGATCCGGCGTGACGTCGGGGCGCCGCAACAAGGCGCGCTGTTCGGCTACGCGTTGGGCACGCTGACCATCGCCGGCTTGCTGGTCTGGCAGGCCGGTGACGTCAAACTCGGCCTCATCGTGATGGGTGGTTTTGTCATTGCCGGTCTGGTCTTTGCCGTTGTCGGTTATGCCGCCTTGCACGGCCTCAGTCGCTTTTCGGGCGGCGGCGGGCTGTCCTGGCGTTACGGCCTTGCCAGCCTGCGCCGGCGCGCGGTGGCCAACACGGTGCAAATCCTCGCCCTGGCGCTGGGCCTTGCGGCAATCCTGATGCTCACCTTCACGCGCGGCGATTTGCTTGAAACCTGGCGCTCCAAGGTGCCGCCCGATGCACCCAACCGCTTTATCGTCAACATCCAACCCGACCAGCGTAGCGGCGTGCTGGAACTGTTCCGCACCGACAAACTGCCACCACCACAGGTGTACCCGATGATTCGCGGGCGGTATACCGCAATCAATTCGCGGCCGGTGGATGAAAAGGAATTCGCCGACCGGGCACGGCGCCTGGTCGAGCGTGAGTTCAACCTGTCCTACATGGATGGCATGCCGGGGCACAATTCCATTGTCGCCGGCCGCTGGTTCAGCGACGAGGACAGGCAGCGCGGCGCGCTGTCGGTGGAGGAGGGCATCGCCAACACCCTGGGCTGGAAACTCGGCGACGTGCTGACCTGGCAGGTGGCGGGAAGGACTTTTTCCGCGCCCATCACCAGCGTGCGCAAGCTTGACTGGGATTCGATGCGGGTGAATTTTTTCGTCATCGCGACCCCCGGTCTGCTGGGCGAGTCCCCGGCGAGTTTTGTCAGCAGTTTTCACCTGCCGGCAGGTGACAGCAGTTTCACCGGCAAGTTGTCGCGCGCCTTCACCAATCTCACCGTGGTGGATATGAGCGCCATCATGGCGCAGGGTCAGGCGCTGATCGAGCAGGTGGTTCGGGCGGTGCAGTTCGTGTTCCTGTTTGCGCTCGGCGCCGGCGTGCTGGTGCTCTATGCGGCGCTGCTGGCAACACAGGACGAGCGCATGCAGGAAGCGGCGGTGATGCGCGCGCTGGGTGCAAGCCGCGCGCAGGTGGTCGCAGCGCAGCGTGCGGAGTTTGCCGCGCTGGGCATTATCGCCGGCCTGCTGGCCTCGACCGCGGCCGTGGCCATTGGCTGGGCCATCGCCCATTTCGTGTTCCAGTTTCCATACCACATGAACCCCTGGATCTGGCTGGCCGGTCCGGCACTCGGACTGCTGTGCGTGGGTTTCAACGCCTGGTCTGGTACGCGCGCCGCACTCAGCCGTCCACCGATAGTGGCACTCAGGGAGGCTTGAGGCAAAGCATGATCAACGGCCCGGGCAAAACGCCCTACGACGAAATCGGCGGTGGTGTGAAACTGCGCGAAATGGTCGAGCGCTTCTACGACCTGATGGACCTCGAGCCGGTCTTTGCCGGCATTCGAAAACTGCATCCGCCCTCGCTTGAGACTTCGCGCGAAAAGCTCTACATGTTCCTGTCCGGCTGGATGGGCGGCCCGGGCCTTTACATGGAAAAGTACGGCCATCCGATGTTGCGCGCGCGGCACCTGCCGTTCGCCATTGCCAGCAGCGAGCGCGACCAGTGGATGGAATGCATGGGCCGGGCGATGCAGGAAGTCGGTGTCGCGGATGAATTGCGCAAGGGCTTATACAATGCGTTTGCACAGACTGCCGACTGGATGCGCAACTGCGAGGGCTGAAAAAAATGAATGGTAAATGGTGAATGGTGAACAACGGTGAATGATGTCCCGCTGATCGTGCTGGTGCTGCTTGCCGTGGCCATGGTGGTGCTTCAGGTGATCACGCTGCTGCGCAGCCGCCAGGGTCTTGCACAGGACAGCCTCGACCGGCTGGCGCGGCGCTCGGACGAAATCGCCGAGCGCCTAGAGCGCGAACTGCGTGCCGAAATCGCGCTCGGGCGCAAGGACTCGCAGGAGGCGGCGCTGGCGCAGCGCGCCGAGCTCTCGGGCAGCATGGCCGCGTTCGGCAAGGCGTTGCAGCAGCAAATGGCCACCATCGCCGGCGTGCAGAACAACCAGATTGATTCGTTTGCACAGCAACTGGCCAAGCTGGTCGAGTCGAATGAAAAACGCCTGGCCGAAGTGCGCCTGACGCTGGAGACCAAGCTCAAGGAGTTGCAGACCGATAACGCCACGCGGCTCGAGGAAATGCGCAAGACCGTCGATGAGAAACTGCACGCCACGCTGGAAAAGCGCCTCGGCGAATCATTCAAGCAGGTCAGCGACCGGCTCGAAGCCGTGCACAAGGGCTTGGGCGAGATGCAGACCCTCGCCGCCGGAGTCGGTGATTTGAAACGCGTGTTGACAAACGTAAAGTCACGCGGCACCTGGGGCGAGGTGCAGTTGTCGGCCTTGCTCGAGCAAACGCTCACCGCGGAGCAATACGCGAAAAACGTCGCCACCGTGCCTGGGTCGCGCGACATTGTCGAATTCGCCATCAAGCTGCCGGGGCAGGATGCGCGCTCGCCGGTATGGTTGCCGATTGATTCAAAATTCCCGGTCGAAGACTACGAGCGCCTGCTCGCAGCGCAGGAGCGCGCCGATGCGGCCGGCGTGGATGAGGCGTCAAAGGCCATAGACAGCCGCATCAAGCTCGAAGCCAAGACCATACGCGAGAAATACATCGCGCCGCCGCACACCACCGATTTCGCGATTTTGTTCCTGCCGACCGAGGGTTTGTACGCCGAGGCCTTGCGCCGACCGGGTCTCGCCGACTTCGTGCAGCGCGAATACCGCGTCTCGATTGCCGGGCCGACAACGCTGTCGGCCTTGCTCAACAGCCTGCAGATGGGATTTCGCACTCTGGCGATAGAGCAGCGTTCGAGCGAGGTGTGGGAGCTGTTGTCCGCGGTAAAGACCGAGTTTGGCCGCTTCGGCGATGTGTTGGCCCGAACCAAGGCGCAGTTGCAGACCGTGACCAATTCCATCGGCCAGGCCGAAACGCGCACGCGCCAGATGACGCGCAAGCTCAAGGACGTCGAGGGCTTGCCGGTACCACAGGCCGAAATGCTGCTGGGCAAGGCCGAAGAAGCCGCCGAAGACGACGACGCCGCGGCGTGAGGGCTTGCCGCGCGGTGCAGGCGGTTGAGGCACCGGCCCGCGGGGTGAGGCTTCGTCCATTCAGTGCCATGTTGCGTACAGCATGGGTGAGCTGTATTCATTCGCTTCCATCGCAAGCCGGAAGCGCCGGCTTTTCCGGAAATGGTACCAACGCATGAACACCCCGCAGTTTTACGCCAACCTGCCGGTACTCACCGAATTCGCCGATATCGGGCGACAGCAGAGCTACGCCCCGCTGCCTGACGACTGGCATGTGGTGATGTGCGACGTGCGCGACTCCACCGCGGCGGTCGAGGCCGGTCGCTACAAGAACGTCAATACCGTGGGCGCGGCGGCGATTACCGCGGTGCTGAACGCCGCAGGCGACACGGAAATTCCGTTCATTTTCGAGGGTGACGGCGCGATGCTGTGCGTCCCGGCGCCCCTGCTTGATGCGGCGCGCAGCGCCTTGATGGTGACGCGGCAAATGGCCGGCGAATCTTTCGGCCTTGACTTACGCGTGGCAACGCTGCCGATGGCACAGATACGCGCCGCCGGTTTAGCCATCCAGGTGGCGCGCTATCGCGTGTCCGAGCATTACATTCAGGCGGTGTTTGCCGGTGGCGGCATGGCCTATGCCGATCGATACATGAAGAACCCGGAGACCGCCGCGTTGTGCGCCATTGACCCCGGCAAGATCGCCGCGCGTGGCAGCTTCAAGGGCCTGGAGTGCCGCTGGCAGGATATTCCCAGCCGCTACGGCGAAACCGTCAGCGTCATGGTCCGAGCGAGCGGCGATGACGAACAGGCCGGCGCGCGCGTGTACAGCGCGCTCATCGCCAAGGTGCGCGAAATCTACGGCTCGGACGACAGTTGCCACCCGGTGTTTCCGCCCGACCTGAGCTTTACCTTTGATGACATGAAGCTGGCGAACGAGACCGGCGTCCGCGCCATGGAGCGCAGCGACTTCGGCAAATGGCGTTACGTCATGAAGGTGCGCGTGATCATCGTGCTGGGCTGGTTTCTGATGCGTTTTGGCATCAAGACCGCCGAGACCGACTGGAGCCAGTACAAGTCGGTACTGGCGCGCAATTCCGACGTGCGCAAGTTCAACGACTGCTTCCGGCAGATTCTCGCCGGCACCGCCGCGCAGCGGGTGGCGCTGACGGCCTGGCTGGACGCGTGCGTTGCGCGCGGCGAATTGGTCTATGGCGCGCATGTGTCCGACCGCGCGCAAATGACCTGCCTGGTGTTTGACTACGCCGGCCGTCACCTGCACTTTATTGACGGCGCCGACGGTGGATTGTTCATGGCGGCCAAGGCAATGAAGGCGCGGGCGGCGGCCCCGGGCTAAGTGCGTTTTGCTGTGGCGCGCGCTATCGGGCGCGCAGCGGTGATAGGCTGGAAAGCGTTGCCAGTCGGCCCTTTCCAGCTTATATGCCCAGTCTCAGATCAGCCCGTCAAAGACCTGCACGCTGAGCGCATCACCGGGCTTGACGCTGCCCTGTTCGTGGCCGAGGACGATAAAACAGTTGGCCTCGGACATCGAGCGCAGTACGCCCGAGCCCTGTGATCCGGTGATGGCGACCTGCCATTCGCCGGCAGCGTTGCGTGTCAGCCGGCCGCGTACGTACTCGGTGCGGCCGGGGGATTTTTTTATGATGCTGGCGCAGGTTACGCGCAGTAGCGGCAGCGTCGTGTCGTCGCTGCGGCCGGAAAGGTGGAGCAGGGCTTCGCGCACGAACTGGTAAAAGGTCACCATTACCGCGACCGGGTTGCCGGGCAGGCCGAAAAAATGCGCCTTGCCGATTTTGCCGAAGGCCATCGGCCGGCCCGGCTTCATGGCGATTTTCCAGAACAGCACCTCGCCCATGTCACCGAGCAGCTTGCGCGTGAAATCGGCTTCGCCGACCGACACGCCGCCCGATGTGATGACGGCATCGGCGCGCGACGCCGCGTCCCTGAACGCAGCCCCGAGGCGTTGCGGATTGTCGGGTACCACACCGAGGTCGATGATCTCGACATCAAGGCGCGCCAGCATGCCCCATAGCGTGTAGCGGTTGCTGTCGTAGAGCTGGCCCTCAGCGAGCGGCGTGCCAATTGAAACGAGTTCGTCGCCGGTGGAAAAAAACGCCACGCGCAGGCGGCGGCGTACCGTGACCTCGCCTGTGCCCAGTGATGCGATGAGTCCGAGTTCGGCCGGACGCAGCGCTTGTCCGGCTTTGAGCACGACCTTGCCAAGGGCAAGGTCTTCGCCGGCGAAGCGGCGGTTTTGCCCGTGCTTTTGTCCCGGCGGAATCAGCGCGGTGTCGTCGTCGGCCTTGACGATTTCCTGTATCACCACGGTGTCGCAACCCGCCGGCATCACCGCGCCGGTCATGACGCGCACGCATTCGCCGCTGGCCGGAACACCGCCAAAAGCCTTGCCGGCGAAGGCGGTGCCGATGACCTTGAGCGCGGTCGCGCCGTCCTCGTTGGCACCCGCGGCAAGATCGGCGTGACGAAGCGCATAGCCATCCATGGCCGAGTTGTCGTGCGCGGGCACGTTCATGGTTGAGACGATGTCCTCGGCCAGCACCCGGCCCAGTGCCTGTCGCACCGGCAGGCGTTCGGTTTCGGTCACCGGCGTCAGGAAGGAACGGATGACTTCGCGCGCCTTGTCCACCTGCAGGGCGTTGGGGTCATAGCCGTCCATGCAACTGACGATGTGTTGCAGCGTGCTCATGCCGGCTTGCTTGCCGGCGCCTGCAACTCTTGGGTCTTCAGTTCATGGGCCTGCAATTCTTCGCGCGTGTTGATATTGGAAAAAGCCCCGGCCTGGTCGTCAAAATTCACTTCGACCACGAACAGGCTTGAATACCAGGCGTCGATCTTGCGGCCGCCGCCTTTGAGAAAATCAGTCAGGTGCCCGAGCACGCCGCGCTTGACCAGGCAGAACACCGGATGGGCCTGATCGCCCGTCTTGGCGACGGCAATTTCGGCGCCGGCGTCGTCGATCGCGCTGTACAACCGCGCTACCAGGTCGGCGGGTAAAAACGGCGAATCACAGGGCACGGTGGCGAGATAGGGGCGGCGCGACACCGACAATCCGGCGTGCAGCCCGGCGAGCGGGCCGGCATAGCCTTCTATGGCGTCGCTGACCACGCGCACGCCCAGTTCGCGATAGGCGCTGAGGTTCTGGTTGGCATTGATGATGACCCCGGCCACCTGCGGCGCCAGGCGCTCGAAGACGTGGTCAACCAGGCGCTTGTCGCGAAAGCTCTGCAGGCCCTTGTCAACGCCGCCCATGCGGCGGCCCTGGCCGCCGGCGAGGATCATGCCGGTGATCTGGCCGGCGTGTTCGGGCGCGCTCATGCCAGCATGGTCGCCGTGACCGGCTTGACGAAGCGCTGTTTGCCGGTGAACAGCAGGTAGTGCTTGTTGACCGCACGGCCGAGCATGGTGATGCCGATGCGCTCGGCGATGTTCCAGCCCATTTGTGTCAGGCCGGAACGCGATACCAGAAAAGGAATCTGCATTTGTGCCGCCTTGATGACCATCTCCGAGGTGAGGCGTCCGGTGGTGTAAAAAATCTTGTCCGAGCCGTCTATGCCCTCCAGCCACATGCGTCCGGCGATGGCATCGACGGCGTTATGGCGGCCGACGTCCTCGACAAAGCTGATGATCTCGGAACCCGCCGCACTGTTGCTGGCGAGCGCGCAGCCGTGCACCGCGCCGGCGGACTTGTAAATGGTTTCGTGCTGGCGCACCGCTTCGAGCAGGCTGTAGAGCGTGTTTTCGCTCAGCGTGACGTCATCGCGCAGCGTGATGCTGTCGATTTCCTCCATCAGGTTGCCGAACACCGTGCCCTGACCGCAGCCGGTGGTGACGGTACGCTTTTTCATTTTTTCGGCGAGGCCCTTGATGCCCTTGCGCGTGGTCACGGCGACCGAGTCGGTCTCCCAGTCAACCTGCACCGTCTCGATGTCTTCGATGGCGCCGACGAGGCGCTGGTTGCGCAAATAGCCGATGGCCAGCGCCTCTGGCGCCTGGCCCAGCGTCATCAGCGTGACGATTTCGCGCTTGTCGATGTACAAGGTCAGCGGATTCTCGCCGGCGATGGGGGTGGTGACAGCTTCGCCACGCTCGTTGATCGCCTCAACCTCGAAGGTGAGCGGGCGCGAGGCGCTGGTGACGATTGGTTTGGCAGGGGTCTTCATCCGCGCTGTCATCCACCGATGTAGCTCATCTCGATTTTGCTGTCGCGCACGGTGTCGGCGGTGCGGATTTCCGAGTAGCGGTCGCTGCGTGCCTGCCAGATGCGCCGCACTGCGTCGGTAAGCGCTGCGTCGTCGGCCGTGCCGCGCAGCATGCTGCGCAGGTCGTAGCCGTCGGTGGCGAAAAGGCAGGTGTAGAGCATGCCCTCGGTGGACAGGCGCAGGCGCGTGCAGGTGGCGCAAAAGGCCTGCGTCACCGACGAGATCACGCCGACTTCACCCGAGCCGTCGCGGTAACGCCAGCGCTCGGCGACTTCGCCGCTGTAGTTGGCGTCGGCGACGACGAGGGGCATTTCGGCGTTGATCAACGCAATGACATCGGCCGAAGGCAGCACGTCGTCCATGCGCCAGCCGTTGCTCGCGCCGACGTCCATGAACTCGATAAAGCGCAGGATATGGCCCGAGCCCTTGAAGTGGCGGGCCATCGGCAGGATGGCATGGTCGTTGGCGCCGCGCTTGACCACCATGTTGACCTTGACCGGCGTCAGGCCGGCCGCTGCGGCAGCGTCTATGCCGGCTAGCACGTCGGCGACCGGGTAGTCGGCGTCGTTCATGGCCTTGAATGTTGCGTCGTCGATGGCGTCGAGGCTGACGGTGACGCGATTGAGGCCGGCGCTTTTCAGGTCGCGGGCTTTTTTTGCCAGCAGCGAACCGTTGGTGGTAAGGGTCAGGTCGATGCCGGGAATGGCGGCAAGCATTTCGATCAGGCGCTCGATGTGCTTGCGCAGCAGCGGCTCGCCGCCGGTGAGGCGGATTTTCTGCACGCCCTGGTCGGCAAACACGCGGGCAATGCGGGTGATCTCTTCAAACGACAGCAGCGCGCCATGCGGCAGGTAGGCGTAGTCCTTGTCGAACACCTCTTTCGGCATGCAATAGGTGCAGCGGAAGTTGCAGCGGTCGGTGACCGAGATGCGCAGGTCGTGAAGGTGCCGGCCGCGGGTATCGACCAGCGTGCCGGCCGCGGCACCCATCGCGGGCAGCGGTTTGGCGCGTCTTGCGTCGGTGATCGGAATGATGCGATCGGTCATGTGGTGGGGTATGCTAGGTCGTGAATAGCCCCTGAGGGCAAAGGGTTAAAGCACAGGGTTAAAACACAGGGCCATAAGCCTGCCCAGTATAGAGCATCCGATGGCGCAACCAAGACTCGCAGTGGCGGTGATCATGCAGAAGACCCTGCTGGATAACCGTTGGCAATCGGAACAGTGGACCGCCGTCAATGTCCTGCCTGACGAAGAGCCCACCGGCGCCGTGCCGCGCCGCATCGAATCCGCGGGCGGCAGTGAACTGTGGCTGCACCCCGGCCATGCCATCGCCTTGTACCGCGACGAGGCCGAGGGCTACTTTCTCAATATCAGCGCCGAGCAGGCCTTTGCCTTTGTCGTCTGGCGCGACAACGAGGAGGGTGGGCCGCCGGCGCCGTTTTCGGTGACGCTCAGTTACAACGAGGCGGCGCGCATGATGGACGCGCAGGAGCATGTGGACGGCGTGCCGCTGCCGGCGCACCTGCACGACTGGCTGGCAGGCTATGTGATGCAGCACTACAAACCGGAAATCAAAAAGCGCAGCCGCCCGCCGTCGTTTCAAGGTGCGCGGCGCGACGCCAAGAAATCGCCATGAGCCGGCATGAATAACGAGGACGAACTGCCCTTTTTGTCGCGCTGGTCGCGGCGCAAGCTTGACGCAAAGGAAGCGGCGCCTGCGCTGCCGCAGGCCGAAGACGCTGCCGCAACGGCGAAAGAAGAGGCTGTCGCGCCGCCGCCGCCGGAATCCGTCGCGCCGGATGCGCCGCCAGAGCCATTGCCGGAGATCGATTCGCTGCAGGGTGTGGCCTCGGAGTACAAGGCTTTCTTCCAGCCAGGGGTTGATGAAACGCTGAAGCGTGCGGCGCTGAAAAAACTGTTCAGCGACCCGCATTTCAGCTTTGCCAGCATGGACAAGCTCGATATCTATATCGACGATTACAGTATTGAAGATCCCATTCCCGAGGCCATGCTGCGCCTGCTCAACCAGTCGAAAAGCCTGTTCCTGTTTGACGAAAAAAAAGAACCCGGCGAGGAAGCGGGAGCCGTGGTCTCCACCGCAGACGCACCCGCTGCACCTGCCGCGCGCGCGGCAGTGAACGAGGCCAATACGGTTGACGAGGCCGACCCGGCTGACGCGGCGGCGGCTGCCACTGTGCAGTCTGCCGTACCGGTCACGCCGGACGGAAAAAAAGCCGGGTCGCCGGAACGGGTATAGGTCGGGGCTTGCCGGGATGGCTTCCCTGCTAATATGCGCGGGCTTTCATCTCCGGCCGCGCTGAAACACCATGGCATTCGACAGCAAGACCCTGAAAATCTGCGATTGCAACAACACCATGGCGCTTGACGCCACGGCGCTGGAAAAAGCCTTGCAACTGGCGCAGCCGCTGCGCATCCACCATGAGTTGTGCCGGCGCGAGTCGGACAGTTTCATCGACGCGCTGCAACAAGGGCGCTGCCTGGTGGCCTGTACCCAGGAGGCACCGCTGTTCAGCGAACTTGCGGCCAGCGCCAATGCCCCGGTCGAACTCAAGTTCATCAATATCCGCGAAGCGGCGGGCTGGTCCCGCGAAGGCAGGGCGGCGACGCCGAAAATGGCCGCTTTGCTGGCGATGGCCGAGATGCCCGAGCCCGAGCCCGTTTCCAGCGTTTCCTATCAGTCCGGCGGCCAGTTGCTGATCATCGGCGACGCTGCGACGGCGCTTGCCTGGGCAGAAAGGCTTGCCGCACAACTTGAAGTCAATGTGCTCGTTACCAATGATCTTGAAGCAAAGGTCCTTGAAGAAAAGCGTGCGGCCGAGTTGCCGGCCGAGCGCCGCTACCCGGTGTGGTCGGGCACGGTGCGCTCGATCGAGGGCTGGCTGGGCGCCTTCGATGTGCACTGGGCGCAGTCCAATCCCATCGACCTTGAGACCTGTACCCGCTGCAACGCCTGTATCACTGCCTGTCCGGAGCAGGCGATTGATTTTTCGTATCAAGTCGATCTGGACAAATGCAAATCCCATCGCGCCTGCGTCAGCGCCTGCGGCGCGATCGGTGCCATTGATTTTTCACGCCAGGACACGGCGCGCAGCGAAACCTTCGACATGGTGCTCGATTTGTCCGGCACGCCAGTGCTGCAGACGCCGCAGGCGCCGCAGGGGTACTTTGCCCCGGGCGCCGATCCGCTTGCGCAGGCCCATGCCGTCGGTGCGCTGGCACAGTTGGTGGGTGAGTTCGAAAAACCCAAATACTTCCAGTACAACCCGAAGCTCTGTGCGCACGGACGCTCGGGCAAGACCGGATGCACCAGTTGCATCGACACCTGTTCGACTCGGGCGATTGTCTCTGCCGGCGACACGGTGAAGGTAGAGCCCCATTTGTGCATGGGCTGCGGCGCTTGTGCGACCGTGTGCCCGTCGGGCGCGATGACGTTTGGCTACCCCAAGGTACCGGAGCTCGGCGGTCGGCTCAAAAAACTGCTGGCCACTTATGCAAAGGCCGGTGGCACGGATGCCTGCCTGCTGTTGCACAGCGCCGGCGAAGGTCGCGAGTTGCTGTCGCGTCTGGGCCGCCGCGGCAAGGGTCTGCCGGCGCGGGTGATACCGCTGGAGGTGCATCACGTTGCGTCGCTGGGTATGGACTTGCTGCTCGGTGCGATTGCCTATGGTGCGGCGCAGGTGGTGGTGCTGGCGACCGGCAGCGAAACCGAACATTACGCCACTGCGCTGGAGCAGCAGATGGGCTTCGCCCAGACCATACTCGGCGCGCTTGGCTATGAAGGCCGGCATCTCACGCTGTTGCGCTCACCCGCGATGCCCGTATTTGAGGCGGCGCTGTGGGAACTCAAACCGGCGCGCGGCGTGGTCAAACCGGCCTTGTTCAACCTTGCCAACGAAAAGCGCGGCTCGCTGGATTTCATTTTTGAACACCTGCTCAAACATGCGCCTGCGGCCAGGGACGAGATCGCCCTCGGCGCCGGCGCGCCCTGGGGCACGGTCAGCGTCAACAAGGACACCTGCACCCTGTGCATGTCCTGTGTCGGTGCCTGTCCGGAATCGGCCCTTGTGGACGGACGCGAAAAACCCATGCTCAAGTTCATCGAGCGCAACTGCGTGCAGTGCGGACTGTGCGAAACGACCTGTCCGGAAAATGCCATCACGCTTTCGCCGCGCCTGCTGCTGACGGCTGCGGCGCGCGAGGAACGCCTGCTCAACGAGGCCGAACCCTTCAACTGCGTCAAATGCGCCAAGCCCTTTGGCACGCGGCAGATGGTCGAGAACATGACGGCCAAGCTCAAACTGCATTCGATGTTTTCCGGTGAGGGGGCGATCAGGCGCCTGATGATGTGCGCCGACTGCCGGGTGATCGACATGATGGAAAACCAGGGCGAGATGAGCATCCACGACGTGAGGAAGCCACAGGCGTGAGGGCGTGAGTACGGTCCCGTTGCAGTTTTCCTCCGCGCTTACCGATGAGGACAGGGCGCGCGCCGACTGTTACGCCTTGCTGGCGCGGCTGTACTTTGACGCGCCGGACCAGGCACTGCTTGCGGCCGTCGCCGCTTCGCCGCCCATCGCGGCGGAAGCAGCGCCTGAGATTGTCGCGGCCTGGGACGCTCTGCAAAAGGCCTGCGCCGGGGCCGATGCCGGGGTTATCGCCTTTGAATTCGCAACGGTGTTCATCGGTACCGGCAAGGCGCTGGTTTCGCCGTATTGTTCGTACTACGTCGATGCTTCGGCGCGGGACCGGTTTTTGGTCCGCCTGCGCGATACGCTGCACGCGCTGGGCCTCGCCCGGACCGGCAACGCCGGCGTCTATGAGGACCACGTCGCAGGGCTGTGCGAAACGATGCGTCATCTGGTGCTGCAAGGCTCGGATGTTGCTGCGTTGCAACAACAAAAAAGCCTGTTTATCAATTATATTCAGCACTCATATGAGGCCTTTTCATGTAATGTAGAGGCCTGCCCCGAGGCGGTTTTCTACGCCCACGTGGCACGGTTCTCCAGGGCATTTTGGGACATCGAAAAAGAGTCACTTTCCATGGTTTAGCCGGGTCACAGACGCCGTGGAGTCCATGGTTAAAAGTTACGAGAGCGCCAAGACAGTAGCGGTATGCAGCAGCCCGCAGTTTCCGGATCAAGGAGCAGACATGTCAGACACCAAAGTAATCCAAAACAGGCGCAGGACATTCCTTTTGGCAGTTGGTGCCGGCGGCGCCGCCACTGCAGCGGCAATCGCCGCCAAGGTGACTCCGCCGCAGCGCAAGGCCGAAGCCCGGGGCACCGATGGAAAATCGGGCAAGGGCTACCAGGAGACGGCCCACATCCGCAATTACTATCGCACCACCCAGGTCTGAGCGAGGAGAGACGACCATGACCATGCTATTGACCAGAAAACCCGCCACCGCCACCGCCGCCACGTCGCAATCCCAGGTCGCCAGCAAGCTGCGGCGCAGCCTCGCCGGGGTGACCGGCAAGACGCTGGATCGTCGCGCCTTCCTCAAACGCTCCGGCATCGCCGTCGGTACGGGGGCATTCGCCAGCCAGTTGCCGTTCAACATGATAGGCAAAGCCGAGGCCGCGGACGAGAAAAAAGCCGATGGTGGCAAGCTCGAGGTCAAGCGCACGGTATGCACCCATTGTTCGGTCGGTTGTGCCGTCGATGCGGTGGTGCAAAACGGCGTCTGGATCCGGCAGGAACCGGTGTTCGATTCGCCCATCAACCTCGGCGCCCACTGCGCCAAGGGCGCGGCGGTGCGCGAGCACGGCATGACGCATGATTCGCACCGGCTGAAGACGCCGATGAAGCTCGTCAACGGCAAGTACCAGCGTATTTCCTGGGAGCAGGCGGTCAACGAAATCGGCGACAAGATGATGGCCTTGCGCAAGGAATCGGGTCCGGATTCGCTCTACTTCGTCGGTTCGTCCAAACACAACAACGAGCAGGCGCAACTGATGCGCAAATGGGTCTCGTTGTGGGGTACCAACAACTGCGACCATCAGGCGCGCATCTGCCATTCGACCACGGTGGCCGGCGTGGCCAACACCTGGGGTTATGGCGCAATGACCAACTCCTACAACGACCTGCAGAACACCAAGTGCATGATGTTCATCGGCTCCAATGCGGCCGAGGCGCACCCGGTGTCGATGCTGCACGCGCTGCACGCCAAGGAAACCGGGGCCAAGATCATCGTCGTTGATCCGCGTTTCACGCGTACCGCGGCCAAGGCCGACCAGTTCGTGCGCCTGCGTTCGGGCACGGACATCGCCTTCCTGTTCGGCATGCTGCATCACATTTTCAAGAACGGCTGGGAAGACAAGGAGTACATCAAGGCCCGTGTCTACGGCATGGACAAGATCAAGGAAGAGTGCCTGACCAAGTGGACGCCGGAGAAAGTCACCGAGGTCACCGGCGTTCCTGAGGATCTGGTCTACCGTACCGCCGAGACCATGGCCAAGAGCAAGCCGGCGAGCATCATCTGGTGCATGGGGCAGACGCAACACACCATCGGCAACGCCATGGTGCGCGCATCCTGCATCCTGCAACTCGCGCTCGGTAATATCGGCGTGACCGGCGGCGGTGCCAACATCTATCGCGGCCACGACAACGTGCAGGGGGCGACCGACGTCGGTCCGAACCCGGATTCCCTGCCCGGTTACTACGGCATCGCCGCCGGCGCATGGAAACACTGGGCGCGGGTCTGGAACGTTGACTATGACTGGCTGCTGAAGCGTTTTGCCAGCCAGGCGATGATGGAAAAGCCCGGTCTGACGGTGTCGCGCTGGATCGACGGCGTGATGGAAAAGAACGAGATGATCGACCAGGAGCCGAATATCCGCGGCATGTTCTTCTGGGGCCACGCTCCGAACAGCCAGTCGCGTGGCCTGGAAATGGTCAGGGCGATGAAGATGCTCGACCTGCTGGTGGTGGTCGACCCCTATCCGTCGGCTACGGCGGCGATGGCCAACATGCCGGTCGAGGGTGTTGAGGCGAACAAGAACCGCGCGGTGTATCTGCTGCCGGCCGCAACGCAGTTCGAGACCGACGGCTCGTGCACGGCGTCCAATCGCTCGATCCAGTGGCGTGAGAAAGTCGTCGAGCCCCTGTTCGAGTCAAAGGCCGACCAGACCATCATGTACCTGCTGGCCAAAAAGCTCGGCTTTGCCGACGAGATGCTCGGCAAGCGCAACGGCAAGCAGAACATCCGCCTCGGCAAGAACGACGAGCCGATGGCCGAGGACATTCTGCGCAACGAGATCAACAAGGGCACCTGGACCATCGGTTACACCGGCCAGTCGCCCGAGCGCCTCAAGCTGCACATGAAGAACATGCACACCTTTGACGTCAAAACGCTGCGCGCCAAGGGTGGGCCCTGCGATGGTGATTATTTCGGCCTGCCGTGGCCCTGCTATGGCACCCCCGAAATGAAACACCCGGGTTCGCCCAATCTTTACGATACCTCCAAGCATGTCATGGACGGCGGCGGTAACTTCCGTGCGAACTTCGGTGTCGAGCGCGATGGCGTCAACCTGCTGGCCGAGGACGGCTCCTTCTCCAAGGGCGCCGAGCTGACGACGGGCTACCCCGAGTTCGATCACGTACTGATGAAAAAGCTCGGCTGGTGGGATGACCTCACCGACGACGAGAAAAAGGAAGCCGAAGGCAAGAACTGGAAGACCGATCTTTCCGGCGGTATCCAGCGGGTGGTGATGAAGGTGCACGGCTGCCACCCTTTCGGCAACGCCAAGGCGCGGGCCGTGGTCTGGAACTTCCCCGATGGCGTGCCGCAGCATCGCGAACCGCTTTACTCGCCGCGTCCGGACCTCATCGACAAGTATCCTACCCACGATGACGTCAAGACCCTGTGGCGGTTGCCAACGCTGTTCAAGTCGGTGCAGCAAAAGAACAAGGATATTTCCAAGGACTTCCCCATCGTTCTTACCTCGGGGCGGCTGACCGAGTATGAGGGCGGCGGCGAGGAGACCCGTTCCAACCCCTGGCTGGCGGAACTGCAGCAGGACAACTTTGTCGAAATCAACCCCAAGGCAGCGAACGACCGCAACATCCGCAATGGCGAATACGTCTGGGTGAAATCGCCTACCGGGGCGCAGATCAAGGTCAAGGCCATGGTGACAGAGCGTGTTGGTGCCGATCATGCGTTCGTCCCGTTCCACTTTTCCGGCTGGTGGCAGGGTAAGGACATGCTGCCCTACTACCCGGAGGGAGCGGCACCCATTGTCCGAGGAGAGGCGGTAAACACGGCCACGACCTACGGTTACGACCGCGTCACGATGATGCAGGAAACCAAGACCACGCTTTGCCAGATCGTCAAGGCTTGAAGCCGACCTGCTCAACGACGCAATCAGGAGGATAAAAACATGTCCAGAATGAAATTTTTGTGTGATGCCGAACGCTGCATCGAGTGCAATGGTTGCGTCACCGCCTGCAAGCAGGAGCACGAGGTGCCCTGGGGCGTGAACCGCCGCCGCGTGGTGACCTTGAATGACGGCGTGCCCGGGGAGAAGTCAATCTCGGTCGCCTGCATGCATTGCTCGGATGCGCCCTGCATGGCGGTGTGCCCGGTCGATTGTTTTTACCGCACCGAAGAGGGCGTGGTGCTGCACGACAAGGATCTTTGCATCGGCTGCGGCTATTGCTTTTACGCCTGTCCCTTTGGCGCGCCGCAGTTTCCGCAGGCCGGAGCTTTCGGTCTGCGCGGCAAGATGGACAAGTGCACGTTCTGCGCCGGTGGGCCGGAGAAGGACAATTCGGCCGAGGAGTTCACCAAATACGGGCGCAACCGCCTGGCCGAGGGCAAGCTCCCGGCGTGCGCCGAAATGTGCTCGACCAAGGCGCTGCTTGGCGGTGATGGTGACACCATCTCCAACATCTACCGAGATCGCGTGTTAAAGCGCGGCAAGGGTTCCGAGGTGTGGGGCTGGGGTACGGCTTACGGCCCGCCTGCCGGCGGGCAAAAACCGGCTCCCGCTGCCGGAGCAAAGTCTTGATCATCGTGCGCGGGGCCGTCGCCGCAGCGATACTGGCTGCTGTCATCCTGCCGCTGTCCGGTTGTGGTGAAAGCGAGCAGGTCATTGTCTACAAGCAGGGCAAGTACCAGGGCAAACCTGATACCAAGCCTTGGGACAACGACCAGTTCAAGGGTAACCAGGCGCAGTGGGAAACGGCCATCAAGACGCGCAATCAGGCCCAGAACGAATACATCCGGGTCCAATAAGGGGCGATCACGATGAGACCCTCCCTGATCGCTTCGCGTTACCTCGCGCCGCTGTGCCTTGCGCTGTCATTTTTTGCCGGCAGTGCGCTGGCACAGGACCCGCAGCAGGAAAGCCAGGCGCAGCGCCAGCAGACCCAGCCCTACAACAACGCACCCACCTGGCGCGACGTGCGTTCGGGGCAGGAGGCCTACACCTCGGTGAAGGGGCCGGAAGCCGGCATCCTGATCCAGTCTGGTGGTGAAACCTGGCGCCAGATTCGTAACGGTCCGGTGACGGTGATCGGTGGCTGGGCGCTGGTGGTGATGATGCTGGTGATCGGCACCTATTACAAAATCAAGGGCACCATCCCGCTCAACGGTGTGCCTACCGGCAAGAAAATTTCCCGTTTCACGCCTTGGGAGCGCTTGGTGCACTGGAGCACGGCCATCAGTTTTTCCGTGCTCGGCATTTCCGGCCTGATCATCCTGTTCGGCAAGCATGTGTTGCTGCCTGTCATCGGCTACACCCTGTTTGCATGGCTGACACAGCTTGCCAAGGGCCTGCATAACTTCATCGGGCCGCTGTTCATCCTTTGCGCCTTCATGCTGTTTTTCACCTTCGTCAAGGACAACCTGCCGCGCGCCTACGATTTCATCTGGGTGCGCAAATTCGGCGGCTTGTTCTCGGGCGAGCACGTGCCTTCACATCGTTTCAATGCCGGTGAAAAAGTCTGGTTCTGGGGCGGACTGGCGTCATTGGGGCTGATTGTCGGGGCGTCCGGCCTGGTGCTCGATTTTCCGAACTTTGGCCAGACCCGCAATACCATGCAGATCGCCAGCGTTGTTCACATGGTGGGTTCACTGCTGTTCGTGCTCGGTGCACTGGGGCATATTTACATGGGTACCCTGGGTGTGGCCGGCGCATACGAAGCCATGCGCCACGGTGAGGTTGATGAAACCTGGGCGAAGGAGCACCACGAGTACTGGCACGACGACATCAAGGCGGGCAAGATCAAGCCCGCCGCACCGGCTACGACCGGCGCGGCGCAACAACCCCAAGGCGGAGACGACTGATATGAAACTGCGCATTCTTCTTGCCGGCCTCGCGCTGGCGTTGAGCACTGCGGTAGCAGCCAAGCTGCCGCCATCGCCGCCCGTTGATCCTGAAAAAGCCGCTGCAGCGGCCGAAGCCAAGGCCAAGTCTGATGCCGCGGTAAAGGTACAACAGGCTGCGGCCGAAGACCGCGTTGCAGCGCGTTACATCAAGGAACAAAAAGCCAAGGGAAAGGACGTCAAGCCGCAGATGGCCGCAGCCTCACCTGCGGCCACAGCCAAATCCGCCCAGCCGGCAAAAAAATAGCCGGCAGGCAAACCCGCACTGGGTAGGAAGAGGGCAGGGGGCGCCGCAAGGCGCCCTTTGTTTTCGCGGTAGATCGAAAGCTTCAGTTGCTCGCGGGAGCCCGGCACGTTGCCGCGCTTGCCCGCGGGAAACCGCCGCCGTTGAGCAAGCGGCGCGACTTGCCGTTTTAGAGGCCTTCAACGATAACAAAGCGCGCGCTGCCGGCGTTTGCGCGCTTTGCCCTGGCGGCCGTGTACTCGGGCGAGTGATAAAAGGTCCGCGCCTTGTCCATGCTCGGAAATTCGAGCACGACAAGCCGCTTGGTCTGCGGCGGTCCTTCCAGCGTTTCAGAGGCACCGCCGCGAACGACATAGCGGCCGCCGTACGCGGCAATGGCCGCAGGAGCGAGTTTTTTGTACTCCTCATAAGCGACCGGGTCGGTGACTTCGACTTCGGCAATCAAAAATGCAGGCATGCGTCATCCCTCATAAAATCAGCGTGTAAATCAGGCCAAGAAACCCGCTTGAAAGGATAACGGGAATCATCCCCGCCTTGTAGCGGAAAAGTGCGATAAAGGCCGCCACGCCCAACAGCATGGCGAACCATTCGAATGGTCCGGAGAACCCCGCGGGCCAGAACACGTGCCAGGCGAAAAACACCGCAAGATTGACGATCACGCCGACCACTGCAGCGGTGATGCCGGTGAGGGGCGCGGTGAACTTCAGGTTGCCATGGGTTGACTCCACCAGCGGTCCGCCGGCGAGTATGAACAGGAAGGAGGGCAGGAAGGTGAAGAAGGTCGCCACTGTCGCACCGGCGCAACCGGCTAGGAACAACGCCTCGGGGCCGAACGCTTCCTTGGTCCAAGCGCCGACAAAGCCGACGAAGGCTACGATCATGATCAGCGGGCCTGGTGTGGTTTCCCCCAGCGCGAGACCGTCAATCATCTGCGTCGCGGTCAGCCATTGGTAATTTTCGACGCTGGCTTGATAGACATAAGGCAGCACGGCGTAGGCGCCGCCAAACGTCAGCAGCGCGGCCTTGGTGAAGAACCATCCCATTTGGGTCAGTGGATGCGGCCAGCCGTAATGTGCGGCGAGCAGGCCAAGAGCGCCAGCCCACAGCCCGAGAAAAAAAATCGTCAACAGTACCAGCCTGCGCCAGTCAAAGCGCGCGTGGTCCGGCGTCGGCGTGTCGTCATCGATCAGCGCCGGCCCGTAGTGCTTGGCCGATGCGCCATGTCCCCCGGTCGAGAATTTTTCCGGAGCCAGGCGTCCGCCGATATATCCGATCAAGCCGGCACCCAGCACAATCAGCGGGAAGGGCAAGCTGAAAGCGAAGATGGCGACGAAGGCGGCGGCGCTGATCGTCCAAAGCCAGGCGTTTTTCAGCGCGCGCGAACCTATGCGCCACGCGGCGAATAACACCAGCGCCGTGACTGCGGGCTTGATGCCGTACAGGAATCCGGCGATTGCCGGTACATCGCCGTAGGCGAGATAGACCCAAGTCAGGCCGATCAAGATGAACAGCGAAGGCAATACGAACAGGCCGCCGGCAATGATGCCGCCCCGGGTACGGTGCATCATCCAGCCAATATAGGTGGCGAGTTGCTGCGCCTCGGGGCCGGGCAGCAGCATGCAGTAATTGAGCGCATGCAAAAAGCGCTTCTCGGAAATCCAGCGCCGGCGCTCGACCAGTTCGTAATGCATCATCGCAATCTGCCCGGCCGGCCCGCCGAAGCTGATGAAGCCGAGCTTGAGCCAGTAGAGGAATGCCTGGAAAAGGCCGACTGGCGCGGGTTTCGAGAGGGTTATCATGCTTTTTCGAAGAGTTTCGCGTTGTGGATTTCAGCCTGCACGCGGCTCAGCCACGCGTAGAGGGCATCGTAAACCAACATCCCCTGCGTCAACATGGCATGGTCGTCGGCATACAGTTCCGACAGGCCCAGCGAGATGGCGAGCAAACCCGCAGATTGCGCCGTCAGTTCGGGGCGGCCGGTATCGGCGCCGCGCACAATATTCGCCAATGCATCCAGCGCGTCATCGCGCAGGCCGAAGTCCTTGATGATGGCGTCAAAGCTGCAGCGCTCGCCGCGGTGGGAAAAGCGCACATCCGGGATGTCATAAGCGACGGCATTCTTCGCTGCGGCAAAGGCGTTTACTTCGCCGGCGGGAACATAGTGAAATTCAGCCAGCGGGTCGATGAAACGCCGCACCAGCCAGGGACAGGCGATACGGTCGATTTTCGGGCGTTCGCGCGTGACCCAGTGACTGGGTCCGTCCGGCGTCAACTGCGCTTCGGTACCTACGCCGCGCAGCACGCGCACCGCGTTCTGACTCACCTCGTGGCCGTGGACGCAAAAAGCCAGAACCACCCTGTCCTGAGGCAGGGCGCGCGCCCATTGCTTCGGCGTTTCCGGCGCGCGTCGCAGTGCGCCGGGCAACGTCACGCTATCGGCGGTATAGGCGGGGGTGCGCCGCACATCAATGAGCAGCGGGCTTGACGGCCCGCCGAGCAGGCGGCGCAGTTGTGATACGGAAAAAGACGGGAGTGCGGTGTCCATGATGTTCTCCAATGCGTCAGGCGCAGAACTTGGACGGGACACCGTCTGAACGGGGAGTCTGCATTTCCCCGCGGAAACTATAGCGCAGCCGCTCCAGCGCAGCAACACTATCGCTGGCGCAGAATTGGTGCGCGAAGACCGGCGGGGCTCAAGTAAAATGGCCTGACATGCCACGCATCGAAATATCAAAAAAGCTCCGTCTCGGAATTCGTGTCCACGCGGGTGGCGCAGTGGCCATTGGCCCGGGCAAGGCCGACTTGCTCGAAGCCATTGGCCGCACCGGGTCCATTTCAGCCGCAGGGCGGGAAATGGGCATGTCCTATCGCCGCGCCTGGCTTCTGGTTGAAGCGATCAACGCCAGTTTCAAGCGGCCGCTGGTGCAGACGGCCACCGGAGGGCAAAGCGGCGGCGGGGCCAGCCTTACGCCGCTGGGCGAAAAGGCCCTGGCCCTGTACCGCACTCTCGAACTGAAGGCCGACCAGGGTGTCGCGCTAGAACTCGCGGGCTTGGAGGCTTTGCTGCGCAAGAGCGCGAAGTAGCGCACTAACTTCTCAGCCGGCGGGCTTGCTCCGCTACCGCTATATACGATAAAATATAACGATGCGATTGCGTTATTTTCCCTTTTTGCTTGCCTGCCTTGCGCTCATCCTGGGTGGCGCGGCCGCGCAGGCGCAGTCTATGCGCCTCGCCACAACGACCAGTACGGCCAATACCGGACTGCTCGACTACCTGTTGCCGAAGTTCCAGCAACGCACCGGCATCACGGTTAAATACGTCGCGGTCGGGACCGGCGCGGCGCTGAAGATTGCCGAGCAGGGAGACGCCGATGCGGTCATGGTGCATGACCGCGAGGCGGAGGACCGCTTCATGGCAAAGGGATTTGGTGTCAACCGGCGCGATCTCATGTACAACGATTTCATCATCCTTGGCGTGCCGCAGGACCCCGCACGCTTGCGCGGCATGAAAGACGCATCTGCGGCGCTCAAGCGCATTCGTGATGCCAATGCGGCCTTTGTGTCGCGCGGTGACCAGTCGGGTACACACATCCGCGAATTATCCTTGTGGAAGGCGGTCGGTATAGAGCCGACATGGGCTGGTTATTACCTGTCGATAGGGCAGGGCATGGGTACCGCGTTGATCATGGCATTCGAGAAGCATGGCTATGTGCTGGCCGACCGCGGCACTTATATCGCTTACAAGGACAAAGTGGATTTGCAGGTGCTGGTGGAAGGAGATCAGCGCCTGCTCAATCCGTACGGTGTAATCGCAGTCAATCCGGCCCGATACGGCAAGGTCAATCACGCGGCGGCAACGCGGTTCATCGACTGGCTGGTTTCAAAGGAAGGGCAGGATTTGATCGCCGGCTACAAGATCAAAGGCCGGCAAATGTTCTTTCCGATGGCGGCGCAGCCCTAGTGGAACTGCTAGAGCCAACCCGGCAGGCATTTGCGCTCTTGCTCTCTGGCGATCGCGCGCTTTGGAGTGTCATCTGGCTGTCGCTGTGGGTATCGGTTCTGTCACTGCTTTTGTTGGCGCCGGTATGTCTGCCCGCGGGCTTTGTGCTCGCCAAGGCAGCCTTTCCGGGGCGCCGCGCGCTGGTGGTGTTGCTGCAGGGCCTGCTGTCCTTCCCCACGGTGGTGGTCGGATTGCTGTTATACCTGCTGCTGTCCCGGCGCGGCCCGCTCGGCGGACTCGACCTGCTGTTCACGCCGACGGCGATTCTTATCGGCTACCTGATCATTGCCTTTCCCATCCTCGTGGTCTTTACCATCTCAGCGGTACAGGGTGCCGACCAGCGCCTTTACGAAACAGCGCGCTGCCTCGGCGCATCACGCTTTCGCGCCATGTTGACAACCTTGTGGGAGGTGCGTTTTGCTGTCATGGCGGCCTTCGTCAACGCCTTCGGCCGGGTCATCTCTGAAGTCGGCTGTGCGCTACTGGTGGGCGGAAACATCGCCGGACTGACGCGCAATATTCCCACTGCTATTGCGCTGGAAACCTCCAAGGGCGAGTTTGCCTACGGCATTGCCCTCGGCTTTGTATTGATGGTGACCGCAGTGGGTGTCACGGTGGTGCTGGCGTGGTTGCAGGGTGAAGGGGGCCTGGAGTGACCATGCTGTTGAGCGCCCAGGGAGTGACCAAGCGTTTCGGCTCCCGTGTCATTTTTGAGTCGGCCGGACTGAGCCTGGAGGCGGGGGCCGGTTACGTGCTGACCGGCGGCAACGGCGCCGGCAAATCAACTTTCATGCGCATTCTCGCCGGCCTGGAGGCGGCTGAAACCGGAACCCTGACATTCCGCGGTGAAGCGGCGGACATCGCCGATTACCGCGAGGCCTGGCGCAAGGAGATTATTTACGTGCATCAGGCGCCCTATCTGTTTCACACCACGCTGTACGGCAATATCGAATACGGGCTTGCGCGCCGCGGCATGGCGCAGCCCGAACGCCACGCCAGGGTCATGGATGCCTTGCGCTGGTCCGGTCTGGCCGAGCGCGAAAAGGTACCGCCGCAAAAGCTGTCCGGTGGTGAAAAGCAAAAGGCGGCGCTGGCACGGGCCAAGGTGCTCGATCCGATTCTGCTGCTGCTCGACGAACCGACGGCCAACCTCGATGGTGATGCACGGCACCAGGTGCTCGAACTTGTCACCGAATTGCTGACCGAAAGCCATACCGTGCTGGTAGCCAGCCACGATCCGGAAATACAACGCCTCGCCATCCTCAACCGGCTCAGCGTTGCGGCATGCCGTATCGAAGCCCATGATTGAAATCGAGTTGCGGCGATGAAAACCTTCGGTTTCGCCGGCTGGTCCGGCAGCGGCAAGACCACCCTCATCGAAAAGCTCATTCCCTGCTTCGTGGCGCGGGGGCTGAAGGTGTCGCTGGTCAAGCACGCCCACCACGCCTTTGATGTCGACCAGCCGGGCAAGGATTCGTGGCGCCACCGCGAGGCCGGCTGCCATGAGGTGATGGTGGTGTCGGCCAGGCGCTGGGCGCTGATGCATGAACTACGCGATGACCCCGAGCCCGGCCTCGAAGAACAGCTTGCGCGCCTGAGCCCTTGCGACCTGGTGCTGGTCGAGGGCTACAAGTTTCACGCCTTGCCCAAACTGGAAATCTGGCGCGCCGGGAACGACAAGCCCTTGCTGCATCCCGCAGACCCGCATATCGTGGCACTGGCTGTCGATGCGCACATTGCTACCGCACTGCCGTGCTTTGATCTCAACGACGCGGCGGGTATCGCCGGGTTCATCACCAAACATCTGGAACTCCAATGAACAAAGGCCTGTTGTCCGTCGAAGAAGCGCTGGCGCAGTTGCTCGCAGGTGCGCACCCGGTGACCGGGACGGAAACGGTGGCGACGCTCAACGCCACCGGACGCGTGCTGGCCGCCACGCAGCGCTCGACCATGAATGTGCCGCCGATGGACAATAGCGCCATGGACGGCTATGCCTTGCGCATCGCGGACCTGGCCGGCCCCGGGGCGCGACTGCGCGTGACCCAGCGTATTTTTGCCGGCAGCGTCGGCAAGCCGCTCGAAGCGGGCACGGCTGCGCGCATTTTCACCGGCGCGCCGATACCGGCCGGCGCCGACGCTGTGGCGATGCAGGAGGACTGCAGCGAAGAGGGTGACGCGGTCATCGTCAACCGCCTGCCGGCGCCCGGCCAATGGGTACGGCGCATCGCCAGCGATATTGCAGACGGCGGCGAGGTGCTTGCCGCGGGGATGCAATTGCGCCCGCAGGACACCGGGCTTGCCGCGTCGGTGGGCATCGCGTCATTGCCGCTGCTGCGCCGCGCGCGCGTCGGATTCTTTTTTACCGGCGACGAATTGGTGATGCCCGGTGACCCGCTGCCACCGGGCCGCATTTACAACTCCAACCGCTTCACGCTGAATGGCCTCGGCCAGGTGTTCGGTTGCGAAGTGCGCGACTACGGCATCGTGCCGGATAATCTCGAGGCGACGAGGGCGGTGTTGCGCCAGGCGGCCGCAGAGAACGACCTTATTGTGACCTCCGGCGGGGTGTCCGTCGGCGATGCCGATTTCGTCAAGCCGGCAGTCGAGGCCGAGGGCGAATTGCTGATGTGGAAAATCGCCATGAAGCCCGGGCGCCCGCTCGCCTTTGGCCGCGTCGGCAAGGCCAGCTTCATCGGCCTGCCGGGCAATCCGGTGTCGAGTTTCGTGACCTTCCTGATCTTTGTGCGGCCCTTCCTGCGCAAGCTCCAGGGCATGAACAATCCCCTGCCGCGTTATATTGCCGCGCGCGCCGACTTCGACTGGGCCGAGCCCGATGCCAGGCGCGAGTTCCTGCGCGTAAAATGGAATGCGCAAGGCGGCCTTGATTTGTATGCCTCGCAGGATTCGGCGGTAATGACCTCCACCGTCTGGGCCGACGGCCTGGTCGATAATCCGCCGCGCCAGGTGATCCGGCGCGGCGATACAGTCCGTCTTCTGGCCTACTCGGAGCTATTCCAGTGAGCGTGAAAATCCTGTTCTTTGCCGGTTTGCGCGAGCAACTGGGCACCGGCGCGGAGCAGATCGAGTTGCCGCCCGGTATAAGTACGGTGGCTGCCTTGCGTGCCCACCTGATGGCGCGCGGCGGCGAATGGCCAACGGCGCTCGGCGCGCAGCGTGCGCTGCGTGTCGCCGTCAACCAGGACATGGCGCAGGCGACGACGCCGGTCAAGGCCGGCGACGAAGTGGCGTTTTTCCCGCCGGTTACCGGTGGCTGAAGTGGCTGGGGGGTCGGCGATGAGCGTACGCGTACAGCAGGCTGATTTTGATCTTGGCGCAGAGATTGCCGCACTGCGCGCGGGCAATCCGAAAATCGGCGCGATTGCCAGTTTTATCGGACTGGTGCGCGACACCAATGACGGCGACAGCGTGGCGACAATGACGCTGGAGCATTACCCGGGCATGACCGAGAAGGCGCTCGAGGCCATCGTTGACAAGGCCCTGGCGCGTTGGGACATCCTCGATGCGCTGGTGGTGCATCGCGTCGGCGAGCTGCGCCCGACCGACCAGATCGTCATGGTCGTGGTGACGTCGGCGCATCGCGGCGAGGCCTTTGCCGCCTGTGAATTCATCATGGATTATCTCAAGACCGAGGCGCCGTTCTGGAAAAAGGAACAAACAGGGCAGGGCGAGCGCTGGGTCGGGGCGCGGGCATCGGATGATGATGCGGCGGCGCGCTGGAAACAGGAAAGCTGAGGCGTGTCCGCTATGTCCGGCCTGTCGGCAATTGGCTTCGCTGCAGTGGGTATCGGTGCCGCGCTGGGCGCCTGGCTGCGCTGGTTGCTGAGCCTGACGCTCAATCATTTTTTTCCGGCGCTGCCGCCGGGCACGCTGGTCGCCAACCTGATCGGCGGCTATCTCATCGGCATCGCGCTCGGCGTGATCGAGCAAAACAGCGGCATGAGTCCCGAACTGCGCTTGTTCGTGATTACCGGCTTTCTGGGCGGACTGACGACGTTTTCATCGTTTTCCGCCGAATCGGTATTGCTGTTGCAAACCGGGCATTACGATCTCGCCCTGCTGCACATGCTCAGTCACCTCGCCGGATCCCTGCTGCTGACCTTTTGCGGCGTGTGGACGGTGAAAATGATGCTCTAGCAGCGTTGCGTCGGCGCTAAGGGGGGGCGCCGGTCCCCGGCGCAAGCAGCCATGCTGGTTGCGCGGCGCCCGCCGTGATGGGCGCGAGTGCCCGATTGCGGGAGGAGGTCGCGCTCCGGCACCCAGGGTAAAACCAGCGCCTACGCAGCGCGCCGAGGCGCGCCGGCCTGTCCCCATTGCTGCGCACGCTGGGTTATATCGAGGCTGCTCAATGCCAGCTCACCGATTGGCAATTCCCGCGATAAGCCCGCCGTGCCGTCGTTGAACAAGTACTGCGCGACCAGAGTCATCGCGGGCCGCAGGCCGAAAAAAGTGTCTTCGGATGCTCTATTCATCATGTTTCCTTTACCCGGACCCGGTTTGCTGGCCGGGGCGGGATAATTCACGGCCGGTCAGAAAAAGCCGCGACCTTGCTGAACTTGCGAATACTGTGCCTCGCGCAAACGGTGCTCCAGATCGGACAAATTCAGCGATGCGCCGAGATAGGCGTCAAGCTCACGTTGGCGGCTGTGGTGCCGCCAGTCTTCAAGGGCAAGAAACAGCACACCGAACACCCTGGCGAGCCCGGCACGCAGCCCGAACCCGACTGTCAGCGGTTTGCGAATATCAAGCGTATTCATGAACTTACTCCTTTTTTCCGGCTGAAGCTGCGGTTACCGACAATACTGGTGCGGACGAACGTGAGACCGCAGTTGAGGAGGAGGATAACCACCGCCCCACGTCCGCCGCGTAGCCGGGCTAATCGTCTTAGCGTCCCAAAATGCCCTTGATCCACTCGCGCAGGTATTCGCGGCGCGTGGCCCGGACCTGCATCTCCAACTCAAGGCCGCTGTAAGTGACGCGGTCGGCATTGATGGATTCTATACTGCGCTGCACCACGAGAGCCGGTTTGGCGACCTTTAGAGCGGCGCTGGCTGCGTGATTTTGAAACGGATGAAGAAGGCTGTCTCCTTCATAATGCGGGAATGCGAGCTTCATGGCATACTCCTTCTATTGCGTTGATTGGCAACACTTGTTGCACTGCATATGCGTAAGATATAGACTCATTTGGACTAATTCCAATCATATGTTTGGATAGGGGGTATCGGTTCCGCAAATGATGGACTTAAGTGTATGTTGCAATGCAAAAATTTCGGTCCGGAAAGCGCTCTAAACAGGAAAGTGACAAGCCTGGTTAATGGAAATTTATCAACTTAAAGCCTTTGTCACGGTGGCCGAACTGGGCCATCTGACCAAGGCTGCGGAGAAGCTGCATCTCAGCCAACCGGCCCTTTCGGGACAAATCAAGGCGCTCGAGGACGAATTGGGGGTGAGCTTGTTCACGCGCTCACCCGCCGGCATGCGCCTGACGCGGGCCGGCCAGCGCCTGCTGGGCGAAGCGCACAGCCTGCTTTCGGGCACCCAGCAGTTCAAAAACATCGCCCGCGGGCTGCAGGGTGAACTGCAAGGCAATACGCGGGTGGGCACCGTCAGCGACCCGGCCACACTGCGCCTGGGCGAGTTTCTGACCCACATGGTTGATGATCACCCCTTGCTCGAAATCGATTTGCACCAGGAGGTGTCCGGACTGGCCCTCGACAAGGTGCGTGACGGCGCACTCGACGCGAGTTTTTATTTTGGCGACGAGCCGCGTGCGCCGCTGGTCGGCCGGCGTCTGCGCAGCATGGTTTATCGCGTCGTTGCGCCGGCCGGATGGCGGGCGCGCATCGAGGCGGCAGACTGGGATGGCATCGCCGCCATGCCCTGGATCATGACGCCGGAACAAAGCACCCACCGCCACATGCTGACGGCCTTGTTCCGGGACAAAAAGCGCCAGCCGCGGCGTGTTGCCGAGGCCGACCAGGAACAAGTCATCACCAGTCTGGTGGTGTCGGGGGTCGGTTTGTCATTGGTGCGCGAAGAAGTGGCGCTGCGGGAGCGTGACGCCGGACGTCTGGTGATCTGGGACACGGCGCGCGCGGAAACAGCGTTGTGGTTCGCCTATCCGCTTGAGCGGGCCACCGACCCTGTCATCGCGGCCATGCTCGGGGTATTGGCGACCTTGTGGCAGGCCGAACCGGCGCCGGCAGTCACCGAGTCTGCGGACTAGCCGCCCCCCGGGGGGGACGGCTTCAGGCGCGTTCCGCCAGGCGCTTGTCGGCCTGGGTCAGGCGGTCGATGAGCACGCGCATGAAGGCCTTGTTGAAGCCGACCTGGGTTGCCTCTGTTGCCGCGTTCAGCGCCTTGGCCTTGATTTCAATCACCGTGGCATTGGTTAGCGTGGTGATGGTGGTGCTGCGGCGGGCGCTAGCGTCGCTGAAGTACAGCATTTCACCAAAGCAGCCGCCGCGCTTGATGACGCTGACGGATTTTCCGGTCAACGTCACATCGACTTCGCCATAGACCAGCAGCAACAGGCTGTCGCCCTGTTCGCCCTCGCGAATGATGACTTCCCGCGCCGGTAGGGTGCGCCACACCGCAATGCGCAACACCTCCCACAGCGCGACATCGTCGAAGTCGGCAAAAAACGGCAGCCGTCGCAATTCGGTGAATTTCTCCGAGTCGGTGGCGACCTCGCCGGCAAGGCGCAACGAATTGAAGGCGCGCGTCAGGTCTTTGCCGAAATCGATCCAGGTGGCGTAGCGCCTGGTCGCGTCTTTTTCAATCGCCTTCATGACGATTTCATCGAGTAGCGGCGGCAACTCGGGCCGGTAGGTCGATGGCGGCTGCGGCGCAACGTTGAGGATTTCGTAGGTAAGGCTGACCTGATTGGAGGCGATGTAGGGCAGCCTGCCGGTGAGCAGCTTGTACATCAGCACGCCGAGCGAGTAGATGTCGGTCTGGTGATTGAGATCTTCGATGCGGATCTGCTCGGGCGACATGTAGGCGGGCGAACCGACGCCGGACAATTGCGTGGTTTCGTGACCGTGCAGGCGCTGGAAGGACGCGCCGAAGTCGCTGACCTTGATGTCGCCGCCCGCTGACAGCAGGATGTTGCCCGGCTTGATGTCGCGATGGATGACGCCGTGCTGAAAGGCGTAGTCGAGTGCGCGAATGATCTTGAAAATGATCTCGACCACTTTTTGCAGCGGCAGCAGGGTGGCGACGTCGCAATAGGCTTCGAGCGTGGTGCCCGGGACGTACTCCATCACCAGGTAGCTGCGCTCGATATCGCTCGCCGCGTCGAGAATCTCGACGATGTGCGGGTGTTGTAGCCGGCCGGCGAGACCGGCTTCGGCGAGAAAGCCCTTTTTCAGCAGGCGCGTGTTCTGTTCCGACAGGTTGTCGTCGAACAGGAACACCTTGATCGCCACTTCGCGCTCGGTAAACGGGTCGCGGCCGAGATAGACGTGGCTGGTCGCCCCGCTGCCGATCTGGCGGATGATCTGATATTTGCCGATGTGTTCTTCGAGTTCGAACTTCATGTTGACGTCATAAAACGGGTTGGTCGAGTTTATGTCAAGTTCGTGTACTAACGTATCCCAAAAACAAGAGGTCGCATGTTCGCCCTCATCCCCGGCCCTTCTCCCGGAGGGAGAAGGGGGCAAACCGACTCTCCCGCCGGGAGCGGCGCGGTGTCAGCCATATGGTCATGATTGGCCGCGAAGCAAATTAAACCCGGGATCCGCTGCGCCGCGCATTGCAGCGGGGCCTTGAAATCAAAGTCCTTGGCCGCATTATGGGTATAACGACAAATCAGCGGAGATCTTGATGCGGCTCGACAAACTGACCACCAAGTTCCAGCAGGCGTTGGCGGATGCGCAAAGCCTCGCCGTTGGCAATGACAACCCCTATATCGAGCCGCTGCACTTGCTGTCGGCGCTGCTCGGCCAGGATGACGGCGGTACCGGCTCGCTCGCCGCGCGCGCCGGCGTCAACCTGGCACGCTTGCGCGACGGCCTCAAGCAGGCCATCGCCAACCTGCCCAAAGTCGAGGGCACCGGCGGCGAGGTGCAGATTTCGCGCGAACTGACCAATCTGCTCAACCTCACCGACAAAGAGGCGCAAAAGCTCGGCGACCAGTACATTTCGTCCGAGCTGTTCCTGCTCGCCCTCGCCTCGGACAAGGGCGAGGCCGGGCGTCTGCTGAAAGAGGCGGGCGGCAGCAAAAAAGCCATTGAAGATGCGGTCAAGGCAGTGCGCGGCGGTGAGTCTGTCGGCAGCCCCGAAGCCGAGGGCCAGCGCGAGGCACTGAAGAAATACTGCATCGATCTGACCGAACTGGCGCGTAAGGGCAAGCTTGACCCGGTGATCGGCCGTGACGACGAAATTCGCCGCGTCATCCAGATCCTGCAGCGCCGCACCAAGAACAACCCGGTGCTGATCGGCGAACCTGGCGTCGGCAAAACCGCCATTGTCGAGGGCCTGGCGCAGCGCATCATCAACGACGAGGTGCCCGAGACGCTCAAGGGCAAGCGCGTGTTGTCGCTCGACATGGCGGCCTTGCTCGCCGGTGCCAAGTACCGCGGCGAATTTGAGGAAAGATTGAAGTCGGTGCTCAAGGAGATCGCCCTCGACGAGGGGCGCATCATCGTCTTCATCGACGAGATTCACACCATGGTCGGCGCAGGCAAGGCCGAAGGCGCGATGGACGCGGGCAATATGCTCAAACCCGCGCTCGCCCGCGGCGAACTGCATTGCGTCGGCGCGACCACGCTCGACGAATACCGCAAGTATGTGGAGAAAGATGCGGCGCTTGAGCGGCGCTTCCAGAAGGTCATGGTGCAGGAGCCCTCGGTCGAATCGACCATCGCCATCCTGCGCGGCCTGCAGGAAAAATACGAAGTGCATCACGGCGTGGACATCACCGATCCGGCCATTGTTGCCGCAGCCGAGTTGTCGCACCGCTACATCACCGACCGCTTTTTGCCGGACAAGGCCATCGACCTCATAGACGAAGCTGCGGCGCGCATCAAGATGGAAATCGACTCCAAGCCCGAGGTCATGGACAAGCTCGACCGTCGGCTGATCCAGCTGAAGATCGAGCGCGAGGCAATGAAGCGCGAAAAGGACGAAGGCTCGCAACGCCGCCTCGGCCTGATCGAGGACGAGATCAAGAAGCTCGATCGCGAATATTCCGACCTTGAAGAGGTGTGGAAGGCCGAGAAAGCCAGCGTGCAGGGCTCGCAGCACATCAAGGAAGACCTCGAGAAGATCAAGCTCGAGATGGAAGCGGCCACGCGCAAGGGCGACTGGCAGCGCGTGTCCGAACTGCAATACGGCAAGCTGCCGCAGCTCGAAGCGCAACTGAAAAAAGCCGAGAAGGCGCCGGCCGCGGGCGAGAAGCCGCGGCTACTGCGCACCCAGGTCGGCGCCGAGGAAATCGCCGAAGTGGTGTCGCGCGCCACCGGCATTCCCGTATCAAAAATGATGCAGGGCGAGCGCGACAAGCTGTTGCAGATGGAGGGCAAGTTGCACGACCGCGTGGTCGGGCAGGATGAAGCCGTGCGCCTTGTTTCCGATGCGATACGCCGCTCGCGCGCCGGCCTCTCCGATCCGGACAAGCCCTACGGTTCGTTCCTGTTCCTCGGCCCCACCGGCGTCGGCAAGACCGAATTATGCAAGGCGCTTGCCAGCTTTTTGTTCGATTCGGAAGACCATCTCATCCGCATCGACATGTCCGAGTTCATGGAAAAACATTCCGTGGCACGGCTGATCGGCGCGCCACCGGGCTATGTCGGTTACGACGAGGGCGGCTATCTCACCGAAGCGGTACGCAGAAAGCCGTATTCGGTAATCCTGCTCGACGAAGTCGAGAAAGCCCACCCCGACGTGTTCGGCGTGTTGCTGCAGGTGCTTGACGACGGTCGCATGACCGACGGGCAGGGTCGCACCGTGGACTTCAAGAACACCGTGATTGTCATGACCTCCAACCTCGGCTCGCAAATGATCCAGAGCATGGCGGGCAGCGACCCCGGTGTGGTCAAGCTCGCCGTCATGGCCGAGGTGAAGTCGCATTTCCGTCCGGAGTTCGTCAACCGCATCGACGAGATCGTGGTGTTCCATGCGCTCGACGAAAAGAACATCCAGGGCATTGCGAAAATCCAGTTGCGCCTGCTCGAGAAGCGCCTGGCCAAGCTCGAGATCAGTCTCGAAGTCAGCGCTGCCGCGCTGGCCGAACTGGCCCGCGCCGGCTTCGACCCGGTCTATGGCGCGCGCCCGTTAAAGCGCGCCATCCAGCAACAACTTGAAAATCCGCTGTCGCGCGAAATTCTCGAAGGGCGTTTCGGACCCAAGGATGTCATTCGCGTCGATTTTGCCAAGGGTGGGATGCATTTCACCAAGGCGGCGCAAGCCGCGACGGCGCAGTCAGACGCCCAGCCAGACGCGCAACCAGCACGCTGACGCCGCACGGCAATAGGCTGGAAAGCCGCGCCAGGCGGGCCTTTCCAGCCTATATGTCATTCGGGTCCGGCCTGATAACGGGCTCAGTTCGGGGTGGACGGTCCTTGCGCGTGCTCGCGGCGGATGCTAAAGAGTCCCGGCGTCGCCGGGTTGACGTTGATCCGCGCCCAGCCGACGCGCGGGGAACCATCCACTTCGAGGCGCAGAAAATTGGCCAGCGGCTGTCCGGTGTCTGGATCGTTGAGCGGGCGATCGACGCGAAACGCATGCGTGTCGCCGTGCACCAACAGCAGCGGCTTTTTCAGCCACCTGGCGTGGGTGACCAGCACCTTGCGCAATGACGCAAAGCCGTCGGGCACGCCGGGTGGGCGCTTCCAGGTGCCCTCAAAATCCGGATTGGCCTGCAGCATTACCACCAGCGCCGACACGTCCGGCCGCTCGGCTTTTTTTACCGCCTGGTCCAGCCATTCGAAATTCGCTTCCATGCGCCGCGCGTACTCGGCATCCATTTGCGCCGTGCGGCCAAGATTGTTGTTGCTGCCCGGCACGTTGAGCCCGACAAACACCACGTCCCTGACGCGCCAGCGCAGATTCTCGCTGTACTCGCTGTAGCGCGGGTCGCTTGCCGACTGGCGTTCGGGTTTTATGGCGCCGGGTCCCGGCGCGCCATCGTCGCTGGCGAAAATGCGGCGAAAGCGGATGAGGGCGTCCAGCGGGTCAAAGCCGGCGCGGTGGCAGTCGGTCCAGTCGTTGTCACCTGGCAGCAGCAGGAACGGATGCCTGATCGTCGCAAACAACGCCTTGCGTTGCTCGAATACCGCGTCGCTGCAATTGCCACGGCCTTCAATGATGTCCCCGACATGGGCGACGAAGGCCAGTTTCTCGCCGTTCATGGTCTGCAGCATCGGCCTTAGCAGCGCTTCTTCGCCGGCGCTGTAAGGGGTGTCACCGATGACCGCGAACTCCCAGCCGCCGGCGGGCATGGGTGGCGGGGCGCTGCAGGCACAAAGCACGAGCAGCATCAGCGCGCAGGCGTGCTGTTTCAGGCGGGGGCGTAGCATCAACGTACTCATGTGCGCGTCTTTCTTCAAAGCCGTTTCAGGCGATAGAGCATTTCCAGCGCCTCGCGCGGCGTCAGTTCGTCGGGATTGACGCTGTCCAGCAATTGACGTGCCGCATCGGCTTCGGGCTCCGCTGCCGGTTCTGGCGCGACCAGCGAGGGCGCAAACAAGTCGGGTTGGCCGCCGTTGCCGTCCCGGCCAAGGCTTTGCTCTTCGAGTAGTTGCAGGTATTTGCGCGCGCTGCGGATGACCGCCTTGGGCACGCCGGCGAGCGCCGCAACCTGCAAGCCGTAACTCTGGCTGGCCGGTCCTTCTTCAACGGCGTGCAGGAAGACGATGGAATCCCTGTGCTCGATGGCGTCCAGGTGCACGTTGGCGGCCTGCTTGTATTCGAGCGCGAGCCGCGTCAGTTCAAAATAATGCGTCGCAAACAAGGTATAGGCGCGGCTTTTTTCGAGCAGGTGGCGGGCGATGGCCCAGGCGAGAGCGAGGCCGTCGAAGGTCGAGGTGCCGCGTCCGACCTCATCCATCAGCACCAGGCTTTTGTCGGTGGCGTTGTGCAGGATGTTGGCCGACTCGGTCATCTCGACCATGAAGGTCGAACGGCCGCCGGCGAGGTCATCGGCAGCGCCGATGCGCGTGAATATCTGGTCCACCGGCCCCAGGGTTGCCGACTTCGCCGGTACGCAGGCGCCGGCATGGGCCATCAGCACGATGAGGGCAACCTGGCGCATGTAAGTCGATTTGCCGCCCATGTTGGGGCCGGTAATGAGCAACAATTGCCGCGCCGTCGAGAGGCGGCAGTCGTTTGGAATGAAGGTCTCGATCTGCCCCTCGACCACCGGGTGGCGGCCGGCTTCGATGGCCAGCACCGGTTCGTCGGTGAACATGGGGCGGCAATGCCCGCGCAGCGCGGCGATGGCGGCAAAGCAGGCGAGGACATCGAGTTGCGCCAGAGCGCGCCCGCTGCGCTGCAGTTGCGGCACATGCGGCAGCAGTTTTGCGAGCAAGTCGTCGTACAGCGATTTTTCAAGGGCCAGTGCGCGGTCGCGCGCCGACAAGGCCTTGTCCTCGAACAGCTTGAGTTCGGGCGTGATATAGCGCTCGGCGTTTTTCAGCGTCTGCCTGCGGCGGTAGTCGTCGGGCACCTTGTCGGCCCGGCCGTTGGTGACCTCGATGTAAAAGCCGTGCACGCGGTTGTATTCGACGCGCAGGTTGGGAATGCCGGTGCGCTCGCGTTCGCGCAATTCGAGTTTGGCGAGAAAGTCGCCCGAGTGGGTTTGCAGGGCGCGCAACTCGTCGAGGTCGGCCGAATAGCCGTCGGCGATAACGCCGCCTTCGCGAAGCAGCGTAGCGGGTTCGTCCAGCACCGCGCTTTGCAACAACGCGAGGCAGGCTTCGGGCACGGCAAGGTCGGCGCGCAGCGTGTCGAGCACGCCGGCGGGGCCGGGCGGCAGCGCGGCCGGAATACCGGCGAGCAGGGCCAGACTGTTACGCAGCGCCGACAAATCGCGCGGGCGCGCCGTCTGCAGCGCGATGCGCCCGGTGATGCGCTCGACATCGGCAAAGCGGCGCAGCAACTGCTGCACGGCGTCGTGGCGCGGCGTATCACCGCCCAGCGCGGCAACCGCATCCTGGCGCGCGTTGAGTGTGGCGCGGTCGCGTAAGGGATGGTGCAGCCAGTGGCGCAGAAGGCGGCTGCCCATGCCGGTGGCGCATTGGTCGAGCACGGAAAACAGCGTGGGTGCGGGTTCGCCGCGCAGGGTTTCGGTCAGTTCGAGATTGCGCCGCGTCGCGGCGTCAAGACGCACGTACTCGCTGATGCGCTCGGGGATGATGGCCGTCACATGCACCAGCGCCTGGCCCTGGGTCTTTTTGGCGTACTCGAGCAGCGCACCGGCCGCCGCGATGGCCGGGCGCAAATCCTCGCAGCCGTAGCCGGCGAGGCTGGCAGCTCCCAACTGCGCCAGAACCGACTTGCGCGCAGCCTCGAACTCGAAATGCCAGGCCTGCAGCCGCGTCACCGTCCAGCCGACGAGATCCGCACCCAGGCCGTCGCCGGCAAGAATTTCCGCCGGCCCGATGCGGCGCAATTCACCGGCCAGCAGTTGCGGTGGTACTTCGGTCACGCGCAACTCGCCACTGGAAAGATTGAGCCACGCGAGGCCTATCGCGCCGCTGTCGGCGGCGACGGCGAGCAAAGTACTGTCGGATTTTTCGTCGAGCAGCGCCGAGTCGGTGAGGGTTCCCGGCGTGACAATGCGCGTGACTTTGCGCTCGACCGGTCCCTTGGACGTCGCCGGGTCGCCGATCTGTTCGCAAATGGCCACCGACTCGCCCAGCTTCACCAGCTTGGCGAGGTATTGCTCGGCCGAATGCCAGGGAATGCCGGCCATGCTGATCGGCATACCCGCCGACTGGCCGCGCGAGGTCAGCGTGATATCGAGCAGGCGCGAGGCTTTTTCCGCATCGTCGAAAAACAACTCGTAAAAATCGCCCATGCGATAGAACAGCAGGATGTCCGGGTGCTGCGCCTTGAGACCCAGGTACTGCTGCATCATCGGGGTGTGGGCGCTGGTCGCGCCGCTGGCCGGCAGGGTGGGTTTCATGTGTCCATCATCGACTGGTCATGCCTTTGCCGCTAGTCGATACTGCGGCCGATTTCCAGCTTGATGCCTTTGGCGCGCGGCGCCATCGCCGCGGTGATGCCTTCGAGGTCGCCTTTTTGCGGCGCCGGCGTGCCGCTTTTTGAAACGCGCGCGACCACCACCACCTGGTCGAAGGCCGACAGTTTCATTTGCGGGTTCATCGCGCTGGCGTCGTCGAGCGAGAACTGCAGCGGCAGGGCGGAGACGGTGCTTTTGACAATGGCCAGCGGCATGCGCGGCCCGCTGGCGGCGCGGGCGTAGATGAAGACCGTGTCGTCGGGGCTGGTTTTGGCCTTGAGCGCGGGGGAGAGGGTGACGGTTCCTTGTAATAGCGCAGCGCCTGCGGCGGCGTCGCGTGGTGCGTTTGTTTCGCTGGTTTTTGCAGCCGACTTGGCGGCGGACTTGGCTGCAGGTTTGGCGCCCATTTTCTCGCTGGCGTCGGCGATGATCGCGCGCACCTGTTCGGCGAAGGGCTCGCCATTCGGGACCTGCGGCAGAATCGTCTCCCATAGCTTGACGGCGCGGGCGAAATCACCGTTCTGGTAAGCCACGGTGCCGGCGAGGGTGAGTGCCTTGATGTTCTTGTCATCGGCCTTGAGCGCGCGGGCGATCAGCGCTTCGGGCGCGCCCTTGAGATTGCGTCCGTTGGCCATACCGAGCGCGTCGGCGTAATCGGCAAGGATTTGCGCGTCGGCAGGGCGCTGTTCCGCCGCCTTGGCATAGGCCTTGGCCGAATCGTCGTAGCGGCCCATCGCAACATAAGAGCGGCCGAGCATGACCCAGCCCCCGGTGTCGGCCGGATTGCTTTTCATGCGCTCGGCCAGTTGCGCGACCATGGCGTCGATCTGCTCGGCGCTCATCGACTGCTGCGGTGCGGACGCCGACTCGGGAAACATCGCCTGCGGTGCTCCGAGCAAGGCATAGATGAGCAGGGCGACGACCGGCGTGCTGATGCCGATCACCAGTGCGGCAATACCGGCGCGCTCGGTGCGCGGCGCAGTCGGCGGTGCGGCTGTGTCGTCGGTCTCGGCTTCGTCCAGGGCGCGGCGCTCGATGGCATTGCGTGATGTCCTCCATTGCGCCTGGTCGATGGTGCCGCGTGCGAGTTCGGCATCGAGTTCCGCCAGTTGGTCCTGATAGACCGCGGCATTGCGTGCCCCCGAAGGTGTGGCGGCTTCGATGGTGTTGCGGCGCTTCAACAGCGGAAACAGCAAAAACGCCAGCGCGATGGCAATCAGGACGGCGCAGGCGGCAAGAAAAGGGGTCATCGGTGTTGTTCCGGTACGTCGGTTGTCGTGTTGTCGTCGCGCAACAGGCGTTGTGCGCGGGCGTGTTCGGCCTCGGTAAGTTCCGCCGGCGCTTCCAGCAGCACGCGACGGCGGCGGATGTGCATGACCAGAAAACCGAGGGCCGCGGCGAGCAGCACAAATGGCCCGAACCACAACAGCACGGTGCTGGCCTTTACCGGCGGCCGGTAGAGCACGAAGTCACCGTAGCGCGCCACCATGTAGTCGAGGATGTCGCGGTCGCTCTTGCCGGCGCTGAGTTGCTCGCGGATCTGGGTCTTCAGATCCACGGCGAGGCCGGCATTGGATTCGGCGATGGTCTGGTTCTGACACACCAGGCAGCGCAATTCCTCGGACAAGGCCATGACGCGCTTTTCCAGGGCCGGGTCTGCGGCGAGGGGCGCAGCGTCCGTTGCCGTGCCGGCGCCCGAGAGTAGCAGCGTGCCAAGCGCGATCAGCGCGATGATGAATTTATGCATTGGCACCGAGTTCCTTCAACAGCGGGATGATTTTCTTTTGCAGGATTTCCGGCGTCAGCACGCCGATCTGCTTGTAGCGGATGATGCCCTGCTTGTCGACGACAAAGGTTTCGGGCACGCCATAGACGCCGTAATCGATGCCCAGCCGTCCGTCCTTGTCGTACACCGAAAAGGTATAGGGATTGCCGAATTTCGCCAGCCAGCGCAAGCCGTCCTCGCGCTCGTCCTTGTAGTTGAGGCCGAGAATCGGCACGCTGGCGGTCTTGGCGAATTCGACCAGCAGCGGGTGTTCGTCGCGGCAGGCCACGCACCATGACGCCCAGACATTGACCAGCCAGACCTTGCCCAGCATGTCCTTGTTGCTGAAAGTCCGTGTCTGCGCGCTGACGGCTTTTGCGGCTTTGGTGGCCTTGCCGGCGGCCGGCGCGGCTGCGGGCGTGGCCTCGAGCAGCGGCAGTTCGAACTGCGGCGCGGGTTTGCCGATCAGCGGGGAGGGCACTTCGCGCGGGTTGAGTTTCAGTCCTAAGCCCAGCAAGCCGAGTAGCAGCACAAAAACCAGCAGCGGAACGAGAAAACGTGCCTTGATCATGCCGCCGGCCTCACGACGCCTGCGCCGCGGCGACTTCGCCCGAGGTGGCGGCCGCGCGCGATTTGACGCGGTAGCGGCGATCGAGTGCGGCGAGCGCGCCGCCCAGCGCCATGAACAGGCAACCGGCCCAGATCCAGCTGATCAGCGGCTTGTGATAAATACGCAGCGTCCAGGCGCGCGCTTCGACCTCTTCACCCAGCGACACATAAAGGTGGCGCCAGACCCCGGCGTCGATCGCCGCCTCGGTCATCGGCATGTTCTGCACTGTGTACAGGCGTTTCTCCGGGTGCAGCGTGGTAACGCGCGCGTCGTTTTTCAGCACCTCGACGCTGGCCCGCGCCGCCTGGTAGTTGGGGCCGGTAACGCCGTTGATGGCGTCGAGCCGGAAGGTGAAACCGCCCAGTTGTGTCGTCTCGCCGATCTTGATCTTGACGTCGGATTCGGTTTCGTAACCGCGCGAGATGGTCACCCCAAGAACGAATACAGCCACGCCCAGGTGCGCCAGCACCATGCCGTAGTAGGCGCTGGGAACGGCGCGCAGCCCCTTGGCGAGATTGCCGCCGCCGGCGCCGGCGAGTCGGGCGCGCAGTCCGGTCAGCGTGGTGATGATCAGCCAGAAGGCGAGGAACAGTCCGAGAAATACCAGTGCGCTCCAGCGCCCCATCCACAGCGGCACCGCCACGGCCAGCACGACGGCGCCGATCGCCGCCCAGCGCAACCTGTAGGCGATATCGCGCATCACGTCACGTTTCCATTTGGCGATCGGGCCAATGCCCATCAGGAAAATCGCCGGTGCCATCAGCGGCACGAACACCGCTTCGAAGTAGGGCGCGCCGACGGAAATCTTGAAGAGGTCAAGCGCATCGCGCACCCGCGGATAAAGCGTGCCAAGCATGACGGCGGCAGTGGCCACGGCCAGCAACACGTTATTGGTCAGCAGCATCGATTCGCGCGACACCAGTTCAAAGCCCTCGCCGATGCCGATCTTGTGCGCGCGAAGCGCGAACAGCAGCAGCGAGCCGCCGACGACAATGGTGAGCAGCACCAGGATGTAAACGCCGCGCGTCGGGTCGGTGGCAAAGGCGTGCACCGAGGTCAGCACGCCCGAGCGCACGAGAAAGGTGCCGAGCAGGCTGAGTGAAAACGCGGCAATGGCGAGCAAGGCCGCCCAGGCTTTGAAGCCGCCGCGCTTTTCGGCGATGGGTAGCGAATGGATCAGGGCGGTACCGACCAGCCAGGGCATGAAGGAGGCGTTTTCGACCGGGTCCCAGAACCACCAGCCGCCCCAACCCAGTTCGTAGTAGGCCCAGCCGCTGCCAAGCGCGATGCCCAGCGTCAGGAAGGACCAGGCGGCGATGGTCCACGGTCGCGACCAGCGCGCCCAGGTTGCATCGAGGCGGCCTTGCAGCAGCGCGGCGATGGCAAAGGCGAAGGCCACCGAAAAGCCGACATAGCCCATGTACAGCATGGGCGGATGAATGACCATGCCGGGGTCTTGCAGCAGCGGATTGAGGTCGCGACCATCGGGCGGGGCCGGCAGCAGACGCTCGAACGGGTTGGAGGCGAACAGCATGAATACCAGGAAGCCGACGCTGATGAGGCCCATGACGCTGAGCACCCGTGCCACCATCTTGTCGGGCAGGTGGTTGCTGAACGCGGCGACGCAGGCTGTCCAGCCGCACAGCATCAGTGCCCACAGCAGCATCGAGCCCTCGTGGCCACCCCATACACCGGCAAATCGATACGCCGCAGGCAGCTTGGTGTTGGAATGCTGCGCCACATAGCTGACGGAAAAATCGTTGCTGACAAAGGCGTAGGCAAGGCAGCCGAAGGCGATGGCCACAAACAAACCCTGCGCAAACGCGGCCGGGCGCGCCAGCGCCATCCATGCCGCGCGTCCGTTTGACGCGCCGGCAAGAGGCAGCGTGCCGAGAATGACGGCCACGCACAGGGCGAGAATCAGTGCGAAATGGCCCAGTTCAGGAATCATTGGTGGTGCTCCCAGAAAACATCGGTGTTACGTCATTGGCGGGCAACGGGCGCGGCGATGGCGTCGCTGAGCCCGGTGTTGCACCGGTTACCGGTTATCGATTACATATGCGCGGACTCACTTTGCCAGGGATTTTTGCGCCTTGGCCGCCTGGTCTAGCGCGTGCTTTGCCTCGGGCGGCATGTAGTTCTCATCGTGTTTTGCCAGCACCTCGTCGGCGCGAAACAACCCGTCCTTGTCCAGCCGGCCCTGGGACACCACGCCCTTGCCTTCACGGAACAGGTCCGGCAGCGGGCCGCGGTATTCAACCGCAACGCGCTTGACCATGTCGGTGACGACGAACTGCACGGTGACGCCGTCAGGCTGGCGCTTGACGCTGCCGGTCTCGACCATGCCGCCGATGCGAAAGCTGCGCCCGACTGGCGCTTCATTCGCCGCCACCTGGGTAGGGGTGAAGAAAAACACCAGATTCTGCTGGAATGCGCCGAGCACCAGCGCGGCGGCAATCGCCAGGGCGGCGACGCCGGAGGCGACCAGTACGAGGCGTTTATGTCTGGGTTTCATGAGCTTGCTGCGCTTTGCGTTTGATATAGCCGGCTATTTTATCGCGGGCGCTGCGTTCGCGCCGGTGCAGCGAGATGACCTCGATGGCAAGAACGGCGAAGGTGACGGCGTAGGAGCCCCACACGTAGAGGCCGTAGCCGCCCATGGCGAAAAATTCACTCCAGCCGGCCCAGTTCATGGCGCCGTACCGGCGTTAAGTCCGGCCACCCACTCGGTGTTGCGTTCGCGCTCAAGGATGATGCTGCGCACCCGCGACAGCGCGGCGGCGATGCTGTACATCCAGAACGCAAAAGCCATCAGCATCATGCCGACAAACATGATCATGGCCATGGTCGGGGCGCTTTTCAGGCTGACCGACGCCCCCTGGTGCAGCGTGTTCCACCATTGCACTGAAAAATAGATGATGGGGATGTTGATGACCCCTACGAGCGCCAGTATCGCGCCGGCCCTGTCGGCGCGGCGCGGATCGTCAATGGCCGCTTGCAGAGCCATGAAGCCGGCATATAAAAACAGCAATATCAACTCCGAGGTCAGGCGCGCATCCCATACCCACCAGGTGCCCCAGGTGGGTTTTCCCCACAGCGCGCCGGTCCACAGTGCAACAAAGGTGAACATGGCGCCGGTCGGCGCGAGGGCCGAGGCCATCATCGAGGACAGGCGGGTGTTGAGCACCAGGCCGATTGCCGCCCACGCGGCCATGACGAGGTAAATGAACATCGACATCCAGGCCGCAGCGACATGGATGAAGATGATGCGGTAGGCCTCGCCCTGCTGCGCGTCGGTAGGGGCGAGAAAAAAGCCGACATAGAGCCCGGCCACGCAAAGCAGTACCGCCAGTGTCGCGAACCACGGCAAGAGTTTGCCGGCAAGCGGGTAGAAATGCTGGGGGGAGGCGTATTTTAACCAGCGCGTGCCGGTGGGCGTTGAGGCCACGGTAGAGGGGGCGACGTTGTCGCTGTTGCTATTGTCGCCTTTGGAGTGAGGGGTCATGCGCGAAGTTCCATGAATATTCTTAACAGCCTGTTGAAAAACACATATCCAAGATGGAAATGAGGTAAGCAGCTTGCCGACCGCCTTCCAAACAGCTTCTGATGCGGGCGATCCAAAGTGGACATCGCCACCTTTTAAACACCCTCCTAATCGAGCGCGATACGCAGTGCGCTGGCCGTGGCCCAGGGCGCCAGTGCGGCTGAAGTCAGCAGGAACGCGCCGAGCAGCAGCAGGTGCGACTGCGCGCCGAGGCCTGCCGCCGCCGCGCCGGTCGCGCCGGCGCCGAATATTAACAGGGGTATGTACAGCGGCAGCACCAATAGCGCGGAGAGCACGCCGCCCCCGCGCAAGCCCAGCGTCAGCGCGGCCGCAATGGCGCCGAGCAGGCTCAACACCGGGGTGCCGATCAGCAGGGTCAGGAACAACAGCAGGATGCTGTCACCGGGCAGAGCAAACTGCAGAGCAATTAGCGGCGCAAGCAGTGTCAGCGGCAATCCGGTCATTACCCAGTGGGCCCCTATTTTTGCCAGCACAATGAGGGGAAACGGGTCGCCCACCAGCGCCATCTGCTCCAGGGTGCCATCGGCGTAATCGGGCTCGAACAGGCGCGCGAGGGAGAGCAGGGCGGCAAGCAGCGCGGCGACCCACAGAATGCCCGGGGCGATTTCGCGCAGCAGATTGGGTTCGGCGCCTATGCCGAGCGGGAACAGGCTGGTGACGATGACGAAAAACACCAGCGTATTGAGGGCCTCGCTTTTACGCCGCAACGCGAGCGCGATGTCGCGCCGGAACACGCACAGAAAAGTGCCGGTCATGCCGGCCGCCGCTGCTGGTCGAGATCGATTTGCCGCACACGTGCGCCGTCAATTGCCAGTTCCAGGTGCGAGGTCAGAATCACCATGCCCCCCGTCAGGACATGTTTGACCAGCAGTGCCTGCACCTGCGCGACCGCCGCGGTGTCGAGGGCGTTGAAGGGTTCATCCAGTATCCACAGCGGTGTGGCCTCCGACAGCGCCAGCCGTGCCAGCGCCACACGGCGCCGCTGCCCTTGCGACAAATGGCGCGCCGGCAAGTCGGCGCAGGCGGCGACGCCGCAACTGCCCAGTGCACCGAGGAGTTGCCCCTCATCCGGCGCGGCACCGGCCAGTGTGTCCGCGATGGCCAGATTCTCCAGCGGCGTCAGTTCGTCCTTGATACCGTTAAGGTGCCCGATGAACACGAGCTCGCGGTGGTATTCGTCATCGGTGGCGGTGATGCTGCGCCCGCGCCATCGCACGGTGCCGGCCGAAGGGGTGTGCAGGCCGCAAAGTATGCGCAGCAGGCTGGTTTTACCGCTGCCGTTTTCGCCCGACAAATGCACCAGTTCGCCCGGACCGATGCCAAAGCTCAGCCCGGAGAATAGGCGGCGTTCGCCGCGCACGCATTCAAGATTGTCGGCCTCAAGCATAGGCGTCAGGCACAGGCGTCAAGGATGGGCGGCATGCCATCGCGCAGGCGAGCGGTGCGGTACGGGCATGACTCGCCTGGTTATGGTTATGGCTGGTGCGCCTTGCAGCCCGGATGCTGTCCGACCCAGGCGGCAAGCTGCACGGTCGCCGTGTCAACGACACGGGCCATGACGCCGGCGCCCGGTGCCGCCCCGGCGCCGGCGGGCAGCGCCACGCGTATGCTGCGCTCGGCCAGGCGCGCCGCGGAGCCCGCAAGCGTGGCCCGCAGTTCGAGCAGCGCTTCGCTCGCATCGGCTGCCGCGTACACCTGCGAAAATTCCAGCACTTCTATCTCGAGGGTGCAGGCCGCGCCGGTGGCCGCTGCCGTGGCGCGAACCAGGCGCTTGCGTATGAGTTTGGCCGGCGGCGCCGCCCAACGGCTTTGCGAATACGCCAGCAATTCAGCGCCATCGCGGTAAGCCAGCCGGTAATGCATGTCGGTGCCATCGAAGGGCGCGCTGGCGCGCACCTGCGCGATGCGCGCCGCGATGACCGCAGCAGCGGGGGTCGATTGCGGCGCGAGGCCGAGGTCATAGACACGCATCAGCGCGTCCTGTCCGCCCGGAGCGGCGCAGGCGCCCAGCAGCAGGGCGGCGAGGCCGATGGCAATGGCAGTGGCAGGGGGGCGGAATCGGAGCGGGTTCATGTTGAAGCCATTATTGGAATCCTGTTTCGCCCGGGCCGGGACGTCCGGCACCACGGCCCCATACCACGCTCGCCGGACGGCGCTCGAGCTCGGTGGCGAGGCGGCCGACGCGATCGGCGTTGCGCTCCATCGCCTCGGCCAGTGCATTGACACGCGGCAAGGTGTCCTGGCGGACGCTGCCGACGCCGATTTGCGCTTCGCCCGACAAGCGATTGACCTGGCCGATCATTTGCTGCGTATCCTCGAGCACCTGGCGCATGCTTTTGGCCAACGCGGGCAATTCCTGCGCCGTGTCATTGATGCCTTGCAGCGATCCGCGTGCGAGCTTCTGGTTTTCGGCAGAAAGCCACGCGTCGAGGTTGCGGTCGATGCGGGCAACGGCGGATGGCAGTTGGCGCGAAGCCGCCTCGATGCTGGCGCTGGCGCGGGCGAGCGAGCCAAGCGTGGTCGCGAGTTGCGCCTGGTTGTCCTTGTTGAGCACGCCGTTGATGCTGGCGACCAGGGTTTTGGCGTCGCGGCCGAGGCTGGCGACGGTTTCGAAAATATCGTCAAGCGCGGAAGTACGCATGCTGATTTCGATCACGCCGTCCTCGTTTTTGACCGGCGCTTCAAGGTCGCTGCGGTCGTCGAGCAAATGCACGTAGGCAATGCCGGTGATGCCCTCCTGGCCCAGTTGAGCATAGGTTCCGCGGGTCAGCGGCACATCGCTGTTGACGTCAATGTCGATGAGAATGCGACGCGGATCCTTGCGGTCGAGTTCGAGGCCGGTGACGCGACCGACGCTGATGCCGCGATAGCGCACCTGCCCCTGCAGGTTGAGTCCGGTGACGGGCTGTGTCGCAATGACGCGGTGGCCGGTGCGCTCTAACGAGGAGCCGCCAAGCCAGAACGCCGTAGCGACTGCGGCGAAGATCAGCGCGACCAGGAACAAGCCGGTGGCGAGCGCGAAAGACCGATTTTCCATGTTCAAACGATCGCCGAGCCGTCAAAGCAACGCAGCGCGCGGTCCCCCCCGAAAAAATTTTGTACGAAGCGGTGCGGCAGGCGGCGCACCTCGTCAAGCGGCCCGCAGGCAATTATATGTTGATCAGCCAGTACTGCGATGCGATCGGACAGATCATACAGCGTGTCAAGGTCGTGGGTGACCATCAGCACGGCAAAGCGTTGCTGTGCGCGCAGCATCTTGATCAGGCGCACAAACGACTCTGAGCGGTCGGGGTCGAGTCCTGCGGTCGGCTCGTCGAGGATCAAGAGCTCGGGCGAGAGCGCGAGCGCGCGCGCCAGCGCGACGCGCTTGACCATGCCGCCCGACAGATTGGCCGGCAGCAGCCGCGCGTGCTGCGGCTCGAGTTCGACCTGCTCGAGCTTGGCATGGACGACAGCTCGTATGGTGTCCTCGTCGAGGCCGCCGCGCTCGCGCAGCGGGAAGGCGATGTTATCGAACACATTGAACGCGCTGTACAGGGCGCCGTTCTGGAACAGCATGCCCATGCGCCGGCGGGCGGCACGTACCTCCATCAGTCCGTCGCCGGTCAGCGACACGCCGAGCACGCTCACCAGTCCGGCCGCCGGTGCCTTGAGGCCGATGATGATGCGCAGCAACTGCGTCTTGCCGCTGCCCGAACCGCCGACCAGGGTCATGACCTCGTCGCGGCGCACCGCTAGGTCGAGGTCGCGGTGCAACACTGATCCCGCGACTTCGTTGCGCAGTCCGCGGATATCGATGACCAGGTCGGTCGTTGCAGGGCTTGCCGGCGAAGTGGTCATGGGACGTTGCGCAGCAGGATGGCGAAGATGGCGTCGAGCAGGATGACGGCGGTGATGGCGGCGACCACCGAGCGCGTTACGCCGGCGCCGAGGCTTTCGGTGTTGGGCCGGATGCGCAGACCGTAGTGGCAGGCGACAAAGGCCACGGCGAAGCCGAAAACCACCGACTTGCCTATGCCGATCCAGAAATGCGCCACATCGAGCACCCGCGGCAGGGCTTCCAGAAAGGCGTTGAACTCGATGCCGAGGACGACTTTTGCGGCCAGCATGCCGCCGCCCAGCGCAGCGATGTCGGTGGCAAAACTCACCAGTGGCATGGCGATGGCGAGTCCGAGCACCTTCGGCAGCACCAGGCGTCCGGTCACCGAGATGCCCATGACCTGCAAGGCCTCGATTTCCTCGGTGACACGCATCACGCCCAGTTGCGCCGTCATGGTCGAGCCGGAGCGACCCGCGGCGATGATGGACGCGAGCATCGGACCGAGTTCGCGCGCCACGCCGACCGACACGATATTGATGACCAGCAGGTCGGCGCCGTAACTCTTGAGTTGCAGTGCGGACAGATAGGTGAGCACCACGCCGACGAGAAAGCCGACCAGCATGGTCACCGGCAGCGCGGTGACGCCGGAACGGAAAATATTCGCCGACAGTTCGCGCAGCGGAAACTCCCGCGGCCAGCGCGTCGCACGCCCGAGATCGATGACGATCTGCCCGAGAAGGCTGATGCCAAAACGAAGGTGATCGAGCACATGCAATCCGGCGTTGCCGAGCATGACAAAGGGCAGTAACAGGTCCGGCCGCCGCCGCCCGCTTTGTGCCACCTTGCCGGCGCGCTCGGCCTGCTGCAGCAATACCCTGAATTGCGGCGGCGTATCCGCGGTGTGCCGCCCGGCGCTGTTGCCGACCAGCCACAAGGCGCCGACATCATCGAGTGCGGTGAGGCCACCCAGTTGCCACAGGGCCTTGCCGCGCATCGAAGGCGACAGCCTGGCGAGGTCTTGTTTGAGCCTTTCGCTTTGGCCGTCCATGGACGAAAAAATCCAGTCGCCAGAGGCGCTTATCTCGACAACCCCGTCCGGGTTCGGGCTGCTGATCAGAAGGCTGGGCATGGCGACCGATAATAACGTCGAACGCAGCGCGCCGCACCGGTTGGTGAGGACAAATTTTTGGCAAGACCGGTGGCGATTGCGCCGTTCCCCCGTCCTCTCCCCCGACAAATACGCAGTCTTGGCCCCGACAAGAGCTGGTTTTCGACGCCTTTTCTGCCGATTTGACCGGCGTTGCAGCGCCTAAGATGGGCGGGAGCAGTGAAAAATGAACCGGGCACCGGCAAGCAGCCAGAAAGTATCAACCCCTAAAGGTTTCAGAAACGAAGCCGATAAATGACGCGTAAAGTAGAATCGGAAGGCCGGATTTTTTTGCGAGGTATACCCATGACTGAACGAAGCGTCTCTCTGATCCTGGTCCTGGTTACAGGTGCCATGCTCGCCATGATTTTCACCCTTTCGAGCCACGATGCCGCCGGGCCGGCGAGGTCGGAACCGAAGGCCGACAAACTGAAGGCTGACAAACTGGCGCTGGACATCAACGCGCTGTCGCCGACCGCCGCCGGTGCCCCCTCGAGCAGCGAGATCACACCGCCGGCCGCGACCCGGTCGGGCGAGGGTTATATCGGCGGGACCAAGGCCACCGGCCGGGTTGCCGGCATCTACCTCAAGGTGAACCAGGGTGTGTTCCTGGCGCTGGACCGCGCCCCGGAAACCCTGCGCAAGACGGCCGAGCGCTATGTCGATGTGCAGTTTCCCGAACTCCTCGCCAATGGCTCGGGCGCGGCAAGGGCGTTTCTCAGCGATTCGCAGTCTGCTGTCGTCGTCGGTGACATCGTTGAAATCAAGTTCGCCCACAAGGCGAGCAAGGAAACGGCGCGATTTTTCCCGGTCAAGGAAATAACCCGGGTGACCGAGCTCGTTGCCAGGCGCGATGAGACGCTGGCGCGGGACTTTGAACAACGCATCATGGCGCGCACCAATCCGGGTGCCGCCCGCCAGACGCAACTCGGTTCAGCGGTACCTGCGGCGCCGGGCTGGCTCAAGCCGCAGGCCGGTACGCCCGATGCGGTCACCGGCGCGACCCCGGCCGGACAGAGCGCCGCCAATTTCGCGCGCTGAGTTCCGCCGGGGCCGGACGTTCAAGGCCTAATCATGGGTTGCCATGCACGCCTCGGAGCGTTCGGGCGATACTCTGGGCGCATGCTTGCCGAAACCTCCCCAATCCTGCGTTTACCTGTAGTGGCGTCAAGCTTGAGCCGCGTTGCCGCGGGACTGCTTGCCGCCTTTTCGCTGGCCTGTCTTGGCGCCGGGGAGCTGGGCTTTTCCTCGACCGTCAGCGCCGGGCTGATAAACGAACTGTCCGGCCGCTTCAGTCCCGCCGCACGCGAGCGCGTGGCCGCCTGGACCGGCTTCGCCCGCTCGGAGAAGGCGGTGCGGGCGCAGGCACGGCAATCCGATGCGGCGCACCTGCAGTCGGTGAACAGCTTTGTCAATGGCGTGCCCTGGTACGACGACCTCAAACACTGGGGACAGGTGGACTACTGGGCCACCCCGGCCGAGACCATCGGCAGCCATGGCGGTGATTGCGAGGATTTCGCCATCGCCAAGTACTTCCTGCTGAAGGAGCTGGGCTTTCCCATCGAGCGCCTGCGCATCACCTATGTGCGGGCGACAAAGATCAACCAGCCGCACATGGTTCTGGCCTACTATGCGAGTCCCGCCGGCGAGCCGCTCATCCTTGACAATCTGGACGGACGCGTGCGTCCGGCCTCGGAGCGAACCGATCTGGTTCCGGTCTATAGTTTCAATGACGAGGATGTCGTGATCATCGAGGGCAACCGCAGGGGTAATTCACTGCAGATTCGCGCCTGGCAGGGGCTGATCGAACGGATGCAACGGGAGGCAAGGCTATGAGCGGACGGGCGCGGACATGAAGCTGGCACATTACCTGTTGCTGTCGGTGTCGGCGCTGTTCGCGCTGCTGCTCGCCGGTGTCGGCTTCATGTATGTTTCCAGCACGCGCGATTACCTGCAGGAGCAGCTTGGCGCCCATGCGCAGGAGACCGCCACCTCGCTTGCACTCGCCATCGGCACCGCGGCGAATCCGGCCGATACGGTGTTGATTGGCACCATCGTGAATCCGGTGTTCGATCGAGGGCAGTTTGAGCAGATCGACATCATTTCGGTGACCGGCGCGCCGCTCGCAAGCCGCAAGCTGCAGCCGGCCGAGTCGCAGGTGCCGGCCTGGTTTCCGGCCCTGTTCCCGATCGAAACAACGGGCGGGCAGGCCTTGATCAGCGCCGGATGGCGTCAGCTCGGCAGGGTGGTCGTGGTACCGCGCCCGGCGCTCGCCTACACCCACTTGTGGCAGAGCACGATCAAGACACTGGCCGGACTCGCCTTGCTATACCTGGTCGCGCTGGCCGGCTTGGGCGCCATGTTGTCGCTGGTGCTGCGCGCGTTGACGGCAATCGAATCGGCGGCCCAGGATCTGGGTAACCGCAAGTTCCGCAGCATCGACATCCGTCCGCGCGCGCGCGAACTCAAAAGCGTCGTCGCCGCCTTCAACCTGCTGTCGCAAAAAATCCGTTCTGCAATTAACGAAGAAGTCACACGGGCGGAGCAGTTTCGCCACGATGCGTTCATGGATCCGCTCACCGGCATTTACAACCGCCGCGGCTTCGAATTGCAACTGCAGCAGTTGCTCGGGCCTGCTTCGGGTTTCAAGCCCGGCATGCTGGCCATGCTGGAGGTTGACGGCCTGCGCGAATTCAACTCGCGTTTCGGCTTCCAGAAAGCCGACGAATTACTGCGTGAGCTTGCCGAAAAGCTGGTTGCAGCGGGATCGCCGCCGTCATGGCTGTGCGGGCGCATCAATGGCGCCACATTCGCCGTGTTGCAGGTGGGCCTTGCGCCGGCGCAGGCTGCAGAGTGCATCACCGCCCTTTGCCGGCAATTGCAGGCGCTGCTGCACGCTGCCGGTTCCGGCGGTGTCGCCTCGCTGCACACCGGCGCAGTGCAGTTCGATGGCTTGAACCACAGTTTTTCCAGGCTGCTGGCCGTGACAGACCTGGCGATGGCGCGTGCAGTGGCCGCCGGCGGCGGGGCCTGCGAAATTGTCCGGATGGACGACTCCGAGGCCGAGGCGAGGGGGTCGAGCGAGTGGCGCCGCATCATCGAACACGCGCTCGGCACGCGACAGTTGTCGCTGTTCGCGCAGACCGTGCTCGGCTTGCCGGCGAAACGCGCGCTGCAGCAGGAAATCAATGTGCGCTTGCAGGAATCGGCCGGTCTGGCGGTCGAGGCGAGGTTGTTTGTTCCAATGGCCTTGCGCCACAAGCTCGGGCCACGACTGGACGCCACGATACTCGACCTGGTACTGGAGCGCCTTGGCGCCCGCGCCGCGGCGGATACAGGCGAGGTAGCCATCAACATCTGCGGCCCATCACTGCAGGACGCGGCGTTTCTTGCGCATTTGAGCGCGCGTCTCGCGGCGGCACCGCTGCTGGCAAAACGGCTGGTGTTCGAGATTTCGGAAGCAGCCTTCCTCGAACACCTGGAGGCGACGCCGGCTTTCGCGGTGCGGGTCAGAGCCCTCGGCGCGCAGTTTGCGCTGGATAATTTCCTGGTCAACGGCGAATCGCTGAAACGGCTCGAAAGCCTGTTGCCGCATTACATCAAGCTGTCGTCGAAATTCACCGCCGATTTATTCGACAGCGCCGAGGCGCGCTTCCTGGTCAGTTCGCTGGTGCGCATCGCGAGGTCGCTGGATATTGCGGTGATTGCCCAGGGCATTGAGCAGGAACAGTCGATCGACGTGTTGGCCCGCCTCGGTGTGTCCGGCGTGCAGGGCTACGCCATCGGCAAACCCGAGCTCTGGTAAGGCAAGGGCTTATTCGATGCGGCCGAGGCGTCGCAACGAGGGAAACAGCCGGGTTCCCGCGGCGACAAAAGCCAGCGTTGCGAGTCCGCCGGCGAGCACGGTGATGACGGGACTGCCGAGTGAGGTAATCACGCCGGCGCGAAACGCGCCCAGTTCATTCGAGGAACTGATGAAAACGCGGTTGACCGCCGATACGCGTCCGCGCAATTCGTCCGGCGTGCGCAACTGCAACACCGTCTGGCGGATGATCGCGCCGGTAAAGTCACAGGCGCCACCGGCGAGCAGCGCGGTAAAAGACAGCCAGAACCAGGGCGACAGACCGAACACCAGCATGGCGACGCTGAACCCGGTCATCGCGGCAATAAATGCGCGCCCGCCGTGCTCGAACGGGCCGCGGTTGCTCTGCAGTATGGCCATGGCGATGGCGCCCAGTGCCGGTGCGGCCGACAGCCAGCCGAGGCCGGAGGGGCCGACCTGCAGGATGTCCTTGGCGTAAATCGGCAGCAAGGCGGTGACGCCGCCGATGACAATGACAAACAAGTCTATGACCATCAGCCCGAGAATCAGCTTGGTCCGCCACACATGGGCGAGGCCGGCGAACATTTCCCGCCACGACAGGTTGCCGCGAACGCTTGCCGGCGGTCGCGCGGCGATGGCCAGCGTCAGACCCAGCGCGACGATGGCAATCAGGCCATTGAGCAGATACACCGGCATGGCGCCGCCGAAGGCGATGAGAATGCCGGCGAGCGCCGGTCCGGCGACCGAAGCGATCTGAAAACTGCTGGAGCTCCACGACACCGCGCGCGCCAGCAGATGCAGCGGCACCACTTGCGGCAGCAGTGCGTCGCGGGACGGGCGGTTGATGACCATCGCCGTGCCGCTGGCGGCCAGACCCAGGTACATCCAGTTGACGTCGGCACCCGACCATGCCGCCGCCGCGAGTTCAAGCGAGCCGGCGCACCAGAGCAGTTGCGATAACACCATTATCCAGCGCCGGTCATAGCGGTCGGCAAGTTGCCCGGCCGGAAGAAACAACAGGATCACCGGCACAAATTGCACGATGCCCATCAGCCCCAGCGCCATGGCCGAGCCGGTGCGCTCGTAAATGTCCCAGCCCAGCGCTACGGCCTGGGTCTGCTGCAGGATGGTGGTGAGGAACGAGCCGCCTATGAGCAGGCGGAAGTCACGGATGCGGAACACGGCGTAGGCGTCGCGCCCGGCGGGGGAGGTGCTGCTCATGCGTGCTTTGACGTTGCAAAGGCGTATGGTAGCAGCGCGCCGCGGGGCCTGCTCCGCCATCCTGCCCGGAACGCAGTGTCACCCGGAAAGCCAAGCCTGGCGGGGCTTTCCAGCCGATTGCCGGCGCGACCGGCCGGTGCCGCCACTATTTCTGGATGACTACCGCGAAGCCATTGCCGACTTTGTCGTCGACGTCCTGGACTTCGATGATCTTGTACTTGAGCTGCTTCACAAGGGCGACGAAGTCCGCGGTACGCCACACCGACCAGTGATGATGGTCGTCCTCGGTGTAGTAGGCCCAGCCATCGTCCAGTTTGCTTGCAGCCTTGTTGCGGAACAGGCGCTGCGGCATGAACTGGATGAAGGGCTCGACCGGTTCGATGCCGGTTTTCCTCACCGCTTCTGCCGACAGTGGTTTGGCGTAGTTCGACACGCGGATTTTTCCGGTCGAGCGATCGATGAGTTCGGCGACCGGGGTCGGCTCGCGAAATTCGTCAAATGTCCTGTCCATATGCGGTGCGATGATAAAAATGTAGCCGCCCGGTTTGACCACGCGGTGCCATTCCTTCAAGGCCTTCACCGGATCGAAAAAATGTTCGATGACGTGGGATGACAGCACGTAATCGAGGGTTGCGTTCCGGAACGGCAGGTCGTCGCCGAGCGCGACGATATTGACCGTCGCCGGTTCGCAGCCCTTGTCCTGCCACATGCCGCCTTGTTCATCGGAGAAATCGACATTGATGGCGCGCTTGAGTTGGAATGAATTCTGCGTCGATGCACCGATCTCGATGCCGTGCAGCTTGTCGAGGTATTTTGTCGCGAGCGGGGAAGTACGGACTTTGCGGCACGGCAGTGTTGCCGCGGCGCTTTTTTGTGCCGTTCCGGGGGGCGCAAGCAGGGCGCTTTGCATGCTGGCAATGGCCGTCCACAGTTCGTTCAGTTGAATGCCGAGGACGGCCACCGCGAGGGTGAGCACTGCGATCAGCGTGGCCGGCAGGTGTTTGGTCAGGCGGCTCATGGATGTGGGCGTTTTTTAAGCCAGGGTCAGGGGGGGGCGTGCCGACGGATGTATGCGCAGACACTGACGGCGCAGTGTAGCGGAACACAACTCAACCCGCGTCGTTGAGGTGGCAGGCGGAAAAGTGCAGCGGCGCAATCTGCCGCAATGCCGGTTGTTCAAGGGCGCATCGCGGCATGGCCCGGGGGCAGCGCGGATGAAAATGGCAGCCGCCGGGAGGATGCAGCGGCGAGGGAATCTCGCCCTTGATCGTCACATAGGCGGTGTGGCGCTGCCCGGGCTGCGGCATGCCGGCCAGCAATCCCTGTGTGTACGGATGATTCGGCTGTTCGAACAGCATCCCTGTCGGGGCCGACTCGACGATGCGGCCAAGGTACATGATGGCGACCCGGTCGGAGATGTGGCGTACCACGGCAAGGTCGTGGCTGATGAAAAGATAGGTCAGGCCGAGTTGCTGCCGCAGCGCCATGAAGAGGTTGAGCACCTGCGCCTGTATCGACACGTCGAGCGCCGCGACAGCCTCGTCGCAGACAAGGAATTGCGGTTTGACCGCCAGCGCACGCGCGATGCCGATGCGACTGCGCTGACCGCCGGAAAACTGGTGTGCAAAACGCCGCATCAGACCGGGGTCCATGCCGACCCGTTCGAGCAGGCCGGCGACGTAGTCTTTTTTATCGCCGGCCCGGATGATGCCGTGTACGACCGGTGCCTCGCCGATGATGTCCTCGACGCGCAGGCGCGGGTTGAGCGACGCGTAGGGGTCCTGGAAAATCATCTGGATGGCCAGTTGCGTTGCGCGTTGCTCCTCGGCCGGCATGGCGGCGACGTCCCTGCCGCGCCACCACCGCGACCCTGCATCGGGCTGGTGCAGACCAACGGCGAGACGACCGAGTGTGGACTTGCCGCAACCGGATTCGCCGACAAGGCCGAGGACTTCGCCTGCCGGCATGGCGAGGCTGACCTCGTCCACCGCGCTTACGACTTGCTCGTGCACACTGGCGCCCAGCAGTGCGGCCAGTTTTTCCGCGGCGTCGGGGTGTTTGACAAAACGCCGCGACACCGCGCGCAGTTCGAGCAGGGGCGTGTCGCTCATGGCGGCCCCGGCGCCCCGGATTGCACGGCCAATGTGCTCCTGGTATCGTCGTCGCAGGGATGAAAGCAGCGCAGGCTGCGTCCATCGTCGCGGTGCACGGCGGGCGGGTCGGCGGCACAGGCGCCATCGGCGCGCTCGCAGCGCGTCCGAAAGGCGCAACCGGGTGGCAGATCAAGCAGCGAGGGCGTCATGCCGGGAATCTGCTGCAGCGCCTGCCCGCGCGCGGTATTGTTATTGGCGGGCAGCGAGCGCAGCAGGCCGCGGGTGTAGGGATGGGCCGGATGCGACAGCACGGCATCGACTGCGCCCTGTTCGACCAGTTTGCCCGCGTACATGACGCTGATGGTATCGGCGAGGCCGGCAATGACCGAAAGATCGTGGGTGATCCAGATCAGTGCCGTCCCCGATTCGCGGCACAGCGTCTGCATCTCATGCAGGATCTGGCCCTGTATGGTGACGTCGAGCGCCGTCGTCGGCTCATCGGCAATGATCAGGTCGGGCTTGTTGAGCATGGCGATGGCGATGGCCACGCGCTGGCGCATACCGCCGGAGAACTGGTGCGGGTAGGACCTGAGCCGCTCGTCGGGCGATGGAATGCCGACGCGTGCCAGCGCCTCGCGCGCCTCGGCCAGGGCGGCGCGGTGGCCGAGGGCGCGATGGGCCCGGATCGCCTCGAGCATTTGCGTGTCGATGCGCAGCACCGGGTTGAGCGTCATCATCGGGTCCTGGAAAATCATCGCCACGCGGTCGCCGCGCACCGCCTGCATTTGTGCCTCGCTCAATGTGCGCAGGTCCCGGCCCTGCAACAGGATGCGGCCTTCGACTATGCGGCCGGGCGCATCGATGAGGCCCATGATCGAGTAACCGGTCATCGACTTGCCCGATCCGGATTCGCCGACGAGTCCCATGATCTGCCCGCGTTCGAGCGAAAAGCTGACATCGTCAACCGCCCTGATCACGCCGTGGCGCGTGAAAAAATGCGTGCGCAGGCCCTCGACGCTGAGAAGCTGCGGGCTCATGACGTCACTTTTGCAGGCGCGGGTTGAGCACGTCGCGCAGGCGGTCGGCAACAAGATTGATGCTGACTATGGCCAACAGCAGCGCGAGGCCGGGGAAAAAGCTGATCCAGTACTTGCCCGACAGCAGGTAGGAGAAGCCGTTTGCAATCAGCAGGCCGAGCGAGGGTTCGGTGATGGGCAGGCCGAGGCCGAGAAAGGACAGCGTTGCCTCGAGCGCGATGGCTGCGGCCACCTGCACCGTGGCGATGACGATGAGCGGCGGCAGGCAGTTGGGCAAGAGGTGGCGAAAGACGATGCGCAGCGGTGACAGGGCGAGGCAGACGGCGGCCTCGATGTACTCCTTGCGCCGTTCGACCAGCGCGATGCCGCGCACCGTGCGCGCGTAGTAAGCCCATTGCACCACAACGAGGGCGAGGATAATCTTGCCGGTGCCCTGACCGAGCAGCGCGAGCAGGATCAACGCCACCAGTATGGTCGGGAAGGACAGTTGCATGTCAACGACGCGCATGATGATGCTGTCGGTCCTGCCGCCAAAGTAGGCGGCGGTCAGGCCCGCCGCGAGGCCGATGGCCAGTGCCGCCAGCGTGGTACTGATGCCGACCAGCATGGAAATGCGCAGGCCGTAAAAAATGCCCGACAGCATGTCGCGGCCCTGATCATCGGTGCCCAGCCAGTAGGTCATTTTGCCGTCGCCCGATTGCGCACCCGGCGCCAGCCGGCTGTCGAGCACATCGAGTTGCGCCAGGTCGTAAGGGTTTTGCGGCGAGATCAGCGGCGCCAGCAGCGCCAGCAGCAGGATCAGCAGTAGCGTCGCCAGCCCGGCCACGGCGAGGTGGCTGGCGGCAAAATCCGTGGCGATTCGCCGCGCCGGTGTCTCCTCCGTCTGGGGTGTCTGCGGCTGTGTCATGGCTCAGTTGCCCGCAGCGGCGAGGCGCACGCGCGGATCGAGCAGCGAGTAAACAAGGTCAACGACAAGATTGATGACGATGAACAGGATCACCGTGATGCACAGGTAGGCGACGATCACCGGCCGGTCCAGCACATTGATCGAGTCGATGATGAGTTTGCCCATGCCCGGCCAGGCGAACACCGTCTCGGTGACGATGGCAAATGCAATCAGCGAACCGAATTCGAGGCCGATTACGGTACAGATGGGCACCATGATGTTTTTCAGCACATGCACGCCGACGATGCGGCGCATGGAAAGGCCTTTTGCCCGCGCATACCTGACATAGTCCTGCTGCATGGCCTCGCGCGTGCCGGCGCGGGTGAGGCGGATGATCAGCGACAGCTTGAACAGCGCCAGGTTGAGCGCGGGAAGTACCATGTGCGCGAGGCCGTCGCGGGTCAGAAAACTCAGCGTAATGCCGAAGACCTCGCGTGTTTCGCCGCGGCCGTTGGAGGGCAGCCAACCCAGTTGCACCGCGAACACCATGATCAGCATCAACCCGACCCAGAAGGTGGGTAACGAAAAACCCAGGATGGAGCCGGCCATGATGCTCTTGCCGGCGATTGAATCCGGACGCAGGCCGGCCCACAGGCCCAGCGGTATGCCCAGCAGCACGGCGATCAGCATCGCGCATACGGCCAGTTCCAGTGTTGCCGGCAGGCGCTCGAGAATGAGCCCGATGGCGGGGACGTTGTAGACAAAGGAATTGCCCAGATCCCCCGACGCCGCCTGGCGTAAAAACACCGCATATTGCCGCCACAGCGGCTGGTCGAGCCCGAGCGCGGCGGTGAGTCGCGCAATCTCTGCCTGGTCGGCCTGCGGATTGATGAGGATATCGACCGGGTTGCCGATGGCGAACACGCCGGCAAACACCAGCACCGACATCACCAGCAGCACCAGCGCGCTTTGCATCAGGCGGCGAATGACGAAGACGAGCATGTGGCGCGCGCGGGACGGGCCTACTGCTGGCGGAACTGGTGGGCGAAGGTGAACTCGTCGGTGCGCGGCACGTAGGCGATTGATTTTTTCATCGCCCAGGAGGCGATCTGGTGGTGCACCGGGATGACGGCGTAGTCACGCATCGCCATGCCCATGGCCTCACGCGCCGCAGCTTCGCGTTTTACCGCATCCACGGAGGCGAGCGACTGCACCACCAGTTGGTCGATTTTTGCGTTGGAGTAGTGGCCCCAGTTCCACGCGCCATGGCCTTTTTCGGCGCTGATGGTGGCGAGCAGCGTGCGCAGCGCAAGGTCGCCGGCGAAGGAGCCCCAGCCGAGCATGGCAAAAGCGAAGTCGCCATTGCGCGCCTTGGTGAAGTAGGTGGCGGCCGGATGGGTTTCGACGCGTGACACGGCAATGCCGGCGCGGGCGAGCATTTGCGCCACCACCTGCGCCACCTGGTCGTCGTTGACATAGCGGTTGTTGGGTGCGGCGAGCACGATGGAAAAACCGTCCGGATAGCCCGCTGCGGCAAGCAGTTTCCTCGCGCCTTCGGCATCGTAGGCAGCCGGTTTTACACTGTTGTCGTAGCCAAATACCGGCGGCGCGACGATATTTCCCGCCGGCAGCGCGAAGCCCTCCATGGTGCGACTGACAATGGCCTGGCGGTTGATCGCCATCGCGATGGCCTCGCGCACGCGCACATCCTTGAACGGGTTTTTTGCCAGCGGCCTGCCGCTTTTATCCGTCACGCCTGGCGGCGCGTCGCGGTACTGGTCGAGCTGGAAGAATATGGTGCGCCAGGACACTTTTTGTTCGAGACGGAAAGCGGCGTTGGATTTGAGTCGCGCCGCATCGGCGGTCGGGATGTTCTCGATCGCATCGACGTCGCCCGAGAGCAGGGCCGCCGTGCGCGCCGGGTCGCTTGGCAGGATGCGCAGGCTGACTTTGTCCCATGCCGTGCCTTTGGCGTCGGCGCTGCCCCAATACGCATCGTTGCGCAGCAGTTCGACCCGGTCGCCGCGTTTGAACGCGGCCAGCCGGAACGGTCCGGTGCCGATGGCGGCTTTGCCCGAGTTGAAGTCCTCGGTGCCGGCGCCGGCGGCGGCCTTGCGCGACACGATGTAGATCGAATTGAGGTCGTAGGGCACCATGGCGTAGGGCGTCGCCGTCTTGAAGCGTATGGTGAAAGGATCGACTATTTGCTTCGATACGATGGGTTTGACGAATTGCGCGAACTGGCCGCCCCTGGCGCCCAGTTCGGCGGCACGGTCCATGGAGAACACCACATCCTCGGCGCTGAAGTCCGAGCCATCGTGAAATTTGACGCCGCGGCGCAGCTTGAACTCCCATGTGGTGCCGTCAATCGCCCGCCAGGACGTGGCGAGGCCAGGCACCAGGCGGGTGTCGGCATCGACATGCGTCAAGGCGTCGAACACATGCCAGGCAACGGCGTTGTTGGGTGCGATGTTGACCTGGTGCGGGTCGATGGAAGTGACATCGGCGGCGAGGCCGATGCGCAGGTCTGCGGCGATGGCAGCTTGTCCCGCCAGCGCCAGCGCGAAGGCGATCAGTGTCAGCGCGAATTTGCGCGCCATCGCGTATTCAAGCGCAAGCAGATCGTGGACCATCCGGCGGACAGGAGAAACGGTTTTCATGGCGACAGTGTAAACGCTGGCGCCGCTTTTTACGCCTTGTCGCTTGAAGGGCGGGTGCCGCCGGCGATCCAGGTTCGCCACATGGCACCAAAGGCGTCTTCGAGCGCGCGCGTGAACCTGGCGTAGTCCTGCAGCGGCGAGGCGGCGAAACGCGGCCGCAGTCCCTGGCGCAAGGCCTCCAGTTTTTGCGGGTCCTGCGCGAGTCTTACGGCAATGGCGAAATAGGCGTCCTCATCCGCGGCGACGAGATCGGCGAGGCCAAGGTTCGCCAGCATCGAAATGGTCTGCCGACCGGCGATCATCGGCTGGTCCAGCGTCACCACCGGCACACCCATCCACAGCGCTTCGAAGCTGGTCATGCCGCCGCAAAACGGAAACGGGTCGAGTGCGATGTCAATGTCGTGGTAGGCGCGCGGTGCCACTTCCACCGGCGCGAATCCGCGCAGTTCAAGCTGCGCCGCCGCTATGCCAGCCTGTTGCGCGAGTTGGCTGAAGCGCCGGCGGTTGGGTGCGTCGTCCAGGGCCGCCGCCTGGAGTATCAGGCGCGACCGCGGCACGGCGGCGAGGATGCGCGCCCACAGGCCGAGCACCCGCTGGTTGAGCTTGGACAGGTTGTTGCAGCAGCCGAAGCTGATGCGGCCCTGATGCAGCGCCGGCAGCGCGTTGACCGCCGGCATGAACTCCGGAGGCGCATAACAAAAGCGCGTATCGGGCAGGCGCAGCAGCGTTTCGCTGTAATAGCGCTCCTGTCCCGGCGGCGAAGAGTGGGGGTCGGAGATGAAGTAGTCCATGCTGTCGAGGCCGGTGGTGTTGAAATAACCGAGCCAGCTCACCTGTACCGGCGCGGCGCGGCGGGCGAACACCGCGAGACGGTTGTGAATGGTGTGGCCGGCAAGATCGACCAGGATGTCGATGCCGTCGTCGCGAATGGCCTGGTGCAGTTGTGCATCGGACAGCGAGGCGACATCGCGCCAGTGCATGCTGTGCCCGGCCAGGTGCGCGGTGACGGCGTCCTTTGCAGCGAGGTTGTAGTAGCAATAGCTCTCTATACGGGCGCGATCAAAGGCAGCAAGGATGGGCGCGAAAATATTACTGACCGGATGGCGGCGCAGATCGGGCGAGACAAAACCCACGCGCAGCGCCCTCGCCGCATCGGGCGTGTTGTCAAAATGCGGCGCAGCCGGATAAAGCGGTGCCGCCACCGCCCGTGCCCAGGCGCGGTGTTCATCGAACACCTGCTGCGCCGTCGCCTGCACGTCGTAATTGAGATTGGCGAGCACGCTGGTCAGTGCGTCGGGAAAGTCCGGCGCGATGGCGTGGAGCCTGCGGTAATGCACAATCGCCTCGCCGATGCGCCCGAGCTGGTTGTAACAATTGGCGAGGTTGTTGTGCGCCTTGGCCGAATCAGGACGGTCTGCAAGAGCGCCCTCGTAATGCGCCACCGCCTCGCTCAGGCGCTTGCGCTGCTGCAGCGCCGAGGCGAGAGCGATGCGCGCCTCCACCGGATCGGGCGCGCCCGGCCAGGATGGCTGCAGCAGTGTGATGGCTTCATCGAGCAGCGCGTCCTTGCTAAGGGCGCTATCGGCGGCACCGAGCAAGGCGCTGGCGTAGTCGTGGACGCGCCCGGGGAGGTCGGCCGGCACGGCGCGAAAAGCGGCGATGGCCTCGTCGTGGCGCTGGAGCTGGGCCAGTGCCTTGGCGTGGTTGTAACGTGCCGCCGTGTAGTCGGGTTTGAGACGCAGCGCCGCGTCAAAGCCGGCGCAGGCCTCGGCCATGCGTCCGAGCGCGATCAGGACGTTGGCGCGATTGCAGTGATACAGCGCCACCGTGTCGTCGATGGCAATGGCGCGATCGATTTGCTGCAAGGCGCCGGCATGGTTGCCGCGCTGGTGGCTGATCAGGCCCAGCAGATGGATGGCTTCACTGCACTTGGGATCCTGGGCGAGAAGCCGGTCATAGGCCGCGGCCGCTGAATCGAGTTCGCCCGATTCATGCAGCGCAATGGCATTGTCGAGCGCCGCCTGCTTGGCGGCCTTGTCGTGCCGGGGTGCACCACCGAGCAATTTGCGCAGCGCGGCGAGCAGGGCTCAGCCCTTCTTTGCCCTTGGCGCGATGGTCGCCGCCGCACGCGGGGCGACGGGCGCGGCTTTCGGCGCGATGGCCTGCATCAGTTGCGTAAAGACGCGCGGGTTGCCGCACACCACATGGCCGCTTTCGAGAAAACCCTCGTTACCGTCGAAGTCGGCGATGAGCCCGCCTGCCTCGAGGATGAGCAGGGCGCCGGCAGCCATGTCCCAGGGGGCGAGGCCCATTTCCCAGAAACCGTCGAGGCGGGCGCAGGCGACATACGCGAGATCGAGCGCGGCTGAACCGGCGCGCCGCACGCCGGCCGACTTCTGGATGACCCTTTTGTGCATCTCCATGTACTCGTCCAGGCTTTCGAGGTCGCGAAACGGAAAGCCGGTGCCGATCAGCCCGTCCTTCATTTGCGTGCGCTTGGACACGCGTATGCGCCGGTCGTTGAGGTAGGCGCCGTGGCCGCGACTGGCCGTGAACAACTCGTTGCGCGTCGGATCATAGACCACGGCCTGGGTGAGGATGCCCTTGTGCGACAGCGCAATCGACACCGCGTACTGCGGAAAACCGTGGATGAAATTGGTCGTGCCGTCGAGCGGATCGATGATCCAGACATAGTCGGAGTCGCCGGAGGCACCCGATTCCTCTGCTAGAATCGCGTGCTTCGGATAGGCCTCGAGCAGGGTGCTGATGACCGCTTGTTCGGCCGCCTTGTCCACTTCGGTGACAAAATCGTTGTGACGCTTTTTGACGACGGTGAGGCCTTCAACGTCACGCGAGGCACGATTGATGATATTGCCGGCGCGGCGTGCCGCTTTCACGGCGATGTTGAGCATTGGTTGCATGGTAAAGAGCGGGGAACCGAAGGGCAAAGGGAACGAGGGGAGTGCACAGCGTGCGTCTGGGTAGGGATTCTAGCAGGCCGGGGGTGTTGACCGGATCACATTCTCGAAGCGGGCGGGCGGTTGCGGCCGGGATTGCGCGTGTCTGATCCTGTCGATTTGCTGCAATCGGTTAGCGTCGTGCTGGTGCGCACCACGCACCCGGGCAACATCGGCGCGGCGGCGCGCGCGATGAAGACCATGGGGCTCAGTCGTCTGGTGCTGGTGGCGCCGCGCTTTTTTCCGGACCCGCAGGCGACGGCGATGGCCAGCGGTGCCGACGATGTCCTCGCCGCAGCGCGCGTCTGCGCGACGCTCGATGAGGCGCTGGAGCAGACGCGTTTTGCCGTTGCGTTGACTGCGCGCGTGCGCGAACTGGCGTACGAACCGGTGAACATCCGCGTCGCGGCAGGGCAGGTGCTGGCCGAAGCCGCCGGCAGCGAGGTGGCGCTGGTGTTCGGTACCGAAATGTCCGGGCTGTCCAATGACGAGGTGCTCAAATGCCAGCTCGCGGCAATGATTCCGGCGGTCAAGGGCTACTCCTCGCTTAATCTCGCGGCATCGGTGCAACTGATGGCCTACGAGTTACGCATGGAATTGCTTGGCGGTGTGGTCGGCAGTCCGCCGCTGCAGGAGCCGGCGCAACTGGGGGACATTGAGCGCTTTTATGAGCACTTGCAGCGCAACCTGATTTCCAGCGGCTTTCTTGATCCGCTGTTCCCGAAAAAGCTGATGGAGCGCATGCGCCGCCTGTTCGGCCGGGCAAGGCTGGAAAAGGAAGAGGTCAATATCCTGCGCGGCATTCTCACCGAGTGGGATAAACGCATGGCGGAAGGTCGGCCGGATAAAGTTGACTAAATCACTCGGAAATTTGTACCATTTACATCAGGTACCAGGTACCAGGTAGCAGGCGGCTAGTAGTAACCGCCTATATCGACTGCGGATCAAAGCGGCATTCGCGTAGAAATAACTTTAAATAGTACGCTTAAATAATTGGAATAAAAGTGTTTTCAAGAATACGTGAAGATATTGCCTCGGTCTTTGAGCGCGATCCGGCTGCCCGGTCCACGCTGGAAGTGCTGACCTGTTATCCGGGATTTCACGCCCTGCAAATCCATCGCCTGTCGCACTGGCTGTGGGGTTCGGGCCTGCGCTTGCTGGCGCGGTTTTGCTCGCACTTTGCGCGCTGGATGACCGGAATCGAGATTCATCCCGGGGCCAGCATTGGACGCCGTGTCTTTATCGACCACGGCATGGGCGTGGTGATCGGCGAAACCGCGGAAATTGGTGAAGATTGCACGCTTTATCATGGTGTTACGCTCGGCGGCACGTCCTGGAACAAGGGTAAGCGCCATCCAACGCTGGCGCGCGGTGTGGTAATTGGCGCCGGCGCCAAAGTGCTGGGGCCGATTCTGGTTGGCGAGGGCGCCAAAATAGGCTCCAACGCGGTGGTGGTCAGGGACGTTCCGCCCGGCGCGACTGCGGTGGGAATTCCGGCGCGCATCATTCTCGACGAAGCCGACAAGTCGCGTGAGGAAAAAGCGGCCAAGCTCGGTTTCTCAGCTTACGCCGTCACGGCGCGGGCCGAGGACGACCCGGTGTCCAAGGCCTTGCAAGGCCTGCTCGATCACTCGCTGGCGGTGGACAAGCGGCTTGAGACGATTCTGGCCGAACTCGATGCCCTGCGCAGGCCGCAAGCCGAGGATCGCGCCATAGTCGAGCGGTTTGACCCAAAGCCGCTGCGTGAGGTCGCTGAAAAGTAATAAAGTAATAGCGCCGGTTAGTAGTTGACTAACGCAGTCGGGATTGTGTATAGTTGACAAATCTTGTCGGGATTAGAAAGGACCCCCGATGCGCCTGACCACAAAAGGACGTTTTGCCGTAACCGCAATGCTCGATCTGGCACTCAATGATCGCGGCGGTCCGGTCACGCTCTCTGGCATCAGCAAGCGCCAGAGCATCTCGCTGTCCTACCTGGAGCAGTTGTTCGGCAAGCTGCGCCGGCACGCGCTGGTTGAAAGCGTGCGCGGTCCGGGCGGCGGTTACTGTCTCGCCCGCACGCCCGAAGCGTTGTCGATCGCCGACATTATTCGCGCCGTCGATGAGCCGCTCGACGCAACGCAGTGCGGCGGCAAGGAAAACTGCCAGGAAGGCGAGACGCGTTGCATGACGCATGAGTTGTGGGCGCGGCTCAATACCAAAATGTACGAATACCTCAGCTCGGTCAAGCTGTCCGACCTGGTCGCCGAGCAAAAGGCGCTTGGTCGCGTCGGCGACCCGAAAATCAACGTGCTGCAGGACAAGCGCACGCGCCCGGCCGTCGTGCCCGCCTGATGCGCGGACAGCATCCGGGCAAACCAGACATCAGGAGTATTTGTTGAAGTTTCCAATCTATCTCGACTATTCGGCAACGACACCGGTCGATCCGCGCGTTGCCGCGAAAATGATTCCGTTTCTGACCGAGGACTTCGGCAATCCGGCGAGCCGTTCCCATGCCTATGGCTGGACCGCCGAGCATGCGGTGGAGGAGGCGCGCGAACACGTTGCGGCACTGCTCAACGCCGACCCGAAGGAAATCATCTGGACCTCGGGCGCGACCGAGGGCAACAACCTCGCCATCAAGGGCGCGGCCAATTTTTACAAGGGCAAGGGCAGGCACATCATCACCGTCAAGACCGAGCACAAGGCAACGCTTGATACGGTGCGCGAGCTTGAGCGCCAGGGCTTTGAGGCGACTTACCTGCAGCCTGAGCCGGACGGCCTGCTCGACCTCGACAAATTCAGGGCGGCGATCCGCCCCGACACCATCGTCGTATCGGTGATGATGGTCAACAATGAAATCGGCGTCATCCAGCCGATTGCCGAGATCGGCGAAATCTGCCGCGAAAAAGGCATTATTTTCCATTGCGACGCGGTGCAGGCCGCGGGGAAAATCGACATCGACATGCAAAAGCTCAAGGTCGATCTGCTGACGGTGACGGCGCACAAGGTTTACGGCCCGAAGGGCATCGGCGCGCTGTATGTGCGGCGCAAGCCGCGTGTGCGCATCGAGGCGCAAATCCACGGCGGCGGCCACGAGCGCGGCCTGCGTTCGGGCACGCTGCCGACGCACCAGATCGTCGGCATGGGCGAGGCTTTTCGCATCGCCAAAGCCGAGATGGGCGCCGAGAACGAGCGCATCCGCGCCCTGCGTGACAAGCTCTACAACGGCTTTCGCGACATGGAAGAGGTGTACGTCAACGGCGACATGGCGCACCGCATCCCGCACAACCTCAATATCAGCTTCAATTTCATCGAGGGCGAATCGCTGATCATGGCGATCAAGGATGTGGCCGTGTCCTCGGGATCGGCCTGCACCTCGGCCAGCCTGGAGCCGTCTTATGTATTGCGCGCGCTGGGCCGTTCCGACGAACTGGCGCACAGTTCCATACGCTTTACCATCGGCCGCTTTACGACCGAAGAGGAAATCGACTACACCATCGCCTTGCTTCGCGCCAAAATCGGCAAGCTGCGCGAACTGTCGCCGTTGTGGGAAATGTTCAAAGATGGCGTTGACCTGAATTCTGTACAGTGGGCGGCGCACTGAAAACCGGCAAATGGGAAAAGGGAAACAGGAAATGGTAAAACCCGCCGCCAGATGTTTTCCCTGTTCACTATTCACCATTTACCATTCACGCTTATTGGAGAGTTGACATGGCTTACAGCGAAAAATTGCTCGACCACTATGAAAACCCGCGCAACGTCGGTTCCTTCGACAAGGGCGACGACAGCGTCGGCACCGGCATGGTCGGTGCGCCGGCCTGCGGTGACGTGATGAAGTTGCAGATCAAGGTCAACGACAAGGGCATCATCGAAGACGCGCGTTTCAAGACCTACGGCTGCGGTTCGGCCATTGCTTCGTCCTCGCTGGTGACCGAGTGGGTCAAGGGCAAGTCCATCGACGAGGCTGCAACCATCAGGAACACGCAAATCGCCGAGGAGCTGGCGCTGCCGCCGGTGAAAATCCATTGCTCCATCCTGGCTGAGGATGCGATCAAGGCGGCGGTGGACGATTACCGCAAAAAGCACGGTATTGCCGCGCCCGAACAAAAGGCCGCCTGAGGCAGACCATGGCAATCACGCTGACCGAGAAAGCCGCGACCCACGTCTCGAATTTCCTGTCCAAGCGCGGCAAGGGTGTCGCGCTGCGGCTGGGCGTGCGCACCACGGGCTGTTCCGGGCTTGCCTACAAGCTCGAGTACGCCGACGAGGTCAAGCCCGAAGACCAGTTGTTCGAGAGCCACGGCGTCAAGGTGGTGGTCGATCCAAAAAGCCTGCCTTACCTCGACGGCACCGAACTCGACTTTGCCAAGGAAGGCCTCAACGAGGGGTTCAAGTTCAACAACCCCAATGTCAAGGATGCCTGTGGCTGTGGTGAAAGCTTCAATGTCTGATTGCATGCGGCTTTGCCGCATGGATTGTGCGGCGTAGGAGCGGACGCTACGCGCCGCTCATCGCGCACGGTTGAAAAAGGGGCCACCGGCCCCTTTTTACCGAGCCATGAACCTCGACATCAACCAGAATCACTTCAAACTGTTCGGTCTGCCGGAGGGCTTCGCCCTGCAGCGGGATGAACTCGATCGCGTCTATCGCATCTTGCAGTCGCAGGTGCATCCGGACCGTTTCACCCACGCCGGCGAAAACGAAAAACGCATGTCGATGCAATGGGCCATGCATGTCAACGAGGCCTACCAGACACTGAAAAAGCCGATCAAGCGCGCCGCTTACCTGTTGTCGCTGCACGGCATTGACCCGAAAATCGAAACCAATACCAGAATGCCCCACAATTTCCTCGTGGCGCAGATGGAATGGCGCGAGGCGCTGGAAGAGGCAAACGAAGCCCGAGACGGTGTGCGGCTGTCGGCGCTTGAAACCAGGTTGCAGGCCGAAATGGCCGTGTTGTACCGCGAGGCGGAGGCCGAACTCGACCAGAGGCATGACTACGCCGCCGCCGCGACGACGTTTCGCAAACTGCTGTTCCTGGAAAAACTCGGCGAAGAAATCCACTACGCCATTACGGAGCTCGATGACTGATGGCATTGCTGCAAATCTCCGAACCGGGCGAATCGCCCGAACCGCATGAGGCGAGGCTGGCCGCGGGCATAGACCTTGGCACCACCAATTCCCTCGTTGCCAGCGTCAGGAGCGGCATCGCCGTGGCCCTGCCAGACGCTGACGGCCACACTCTGCTGCCCTCGATCGTGCGTTACCTGCCCGGCGGCGCTATCGAGGTTGGACGTGTCGCGCAGGCGATGCAGGCCAAAGACCCGAAGAACACCATTGCCTCGGCCAAACGCTTCATGGGCCGCGGCCTCAAGGACGCCCACGCCGACAACACCTCGTACGACTTCATCGATGCACCGGGCATGTTGCAACTGCGCACCGCTGCCGGACCGAAAAGCCCGGTTGAGGTGGCGGCGGAGATTCTCAAGGTCCTGCGCCAGCGCGCCGAGGAATCCCTGGGCGGTGAACTGCACGGTGTTGTGGTCACGGTGCCGGCGTATTTTGATGATGCCCAGCGTCAGGCGACCAAGGATGCAGCCAAGCTTGCCGGCATCAATGTGCTGCGTCTTCTCAACGAGCCGACCGCGGCCGCCATCGCCTACGGACTCGACAACGCGGCTGAAGGCATTTACGCCGTGTACGACCTGGGTGGCGGCACTTTCGACCTGTCCATCCTGCGCATGTCAAAAGGGGTGTTCGAGGTGATGGCGACCAGCGGCGACGCAGCCCTCGGCGGCGACGACTTCGACCACCGGTTGATGTGCTGGATTGTTGACCAGGCCCGGCTCGCGCCGCTGTCGGCCGAGGACATGCGTCTGCTGCTGTTCAAATCGCGCGCCGCCAAGGAGCACCTTACCGGCAATGACGCGGCACAGATTTCCGCCAAACTCGCCAGCGGCGAAATGGTCAGCCTCAAACTGACACGGCAGGTCTTTCAGGACATGACGCAACATCTTGTTGCCAAGACGCTGACACCGACGCGCAAGGCCTTGCGCGATGCCGGACTCGGCGTCGCAGAGGTCAAGGGCGTGGTCATGGTCGGTGGCGCGACGCGCATGCCGCATGTGCAGCAGGCGGTGGGAACATTGTTCAAGCAGGCGCCGCTGAACAACCTCGACCCGGACAAGGTGGTGGCGCTGGGCGCGGCGATGCAGGCCAACGCACTTGCCGGCAACCGTGCCGCCGGCGACGACTGGCTGCTGCTCGACGTCATACCGCTGTCGCTGGGCCTCGAGACCATGGGCGGCCTGGTGGAAAAAATCATTCCGCGCAATTCGACCATTCCGGTGGCGCGCGCCCAGGAATTCACCACCTTCAAGGACGGCCAGACGGCGATGGCGGTGCAGGTGGTGCAGGGCGAGCGCGAACTGGTCGCCGACTGCCGCTCGCTTGCGCGTTTCGAATTGCGCGGCATCCCTCCGATGGTCGCCGGGGCGGCGCGCATACGCGTCAGCTTCCAGGTCGATGCCGATGGCTTGCTGGCGGTGTCTGCGCGCGAAATGAGCACCGGCATCGAGGCCTCGGTGGCGGTCAAGCCCTCCTACGGCCTCGTCGATGAGGACATCACGCGCATGCTGCGCGACTCCTTCGACCACGCCAAGGACGATGTCCATGTGCGCGCGCTGCGAGAGCAGCAGGTCGAGGGCCGGCGCCTGCTCGAGGCGACGCAGGCGGCGCTGGCCGCCGACCGGACGCTGCTCGGCGCGGACGAATCCAAACTCATTGATACCGAGCTCGCGGCGCTGGAGCAGGCGCTTTCCTGTACCGACCACCGGCGCATCCGCGGCAACATCGAACGCGTCAACAAGGCGACCGAGGACTTTGCGGCGCGCCGCATGGACCAGTCGGTGCGCCGCGCACTGGCCGGACGCGACATCAACGCACTGAATATCTGAAAGCCGGATCACCACTCATGCCGCAAATCATTGTTCTTCCCCACGCCGACCTGTGTCCGGAGGGCGTTGTATTCGAGGCCAAAGCGGGCGTTTCAATTTGTGACAACCTGCTTGCCAACGATATCGAGATCGAGCACGCCTGCGAGAAATCCTGTGCCTGCACCACCTGCCATGTCGTTGTGCGCGAGGGCTTTGCGGCGCTGGTCCCGTCCGAAGAAGAAGAGGACGACCTGCTCGACAAGGCCTGGGGCCTCGAGCCGCAGTCACGCCTGTCGTGCCAGGCCATGGTCAATGACGCCGACCTCACCATCGAGATCCCCAAATACACCATCAACCACGCCAAAGAGGAGCATTGACGTGAAGTGGACCGATACGCTGGAAATCGCCATTGAGCTGGCGGACAAATATCCCGATGTCGATCCGCTCAAGGTGCGCTTCACCGATCTGCACCGGTGGGTGCTGGAACTCGACGAGTTTGACGATGCGCCCGACAAGTCGGGCGAGAAGATCCTCGAGGCCATACAGATGGCCTGGATCGCCGAGGCGGATTAGGGGAAATCGGCAGAACAGGCTGGAGAAGGCCGACTGGCGCGCTTTTCCAGGTGGTGTGCCTTAGGAGAAAATGCCGCCTCATGCTGCCTCAGGCCGACCCCGGACGCCGGCCAGACGCTTCAGGCTCGAGCATCCTCGCACCGATTGAGGGCAGTCTGCCCGCAGGCTCACATGTTCGGCTATATTCAGCGCATGAGCACGCCACGGCTGGAATTGTCGAATATCACCAAGCGCTATCCGGCGGTGGTGGCCAACAGCGACGTATCGCTTCTGGTGCGAGCCGGTGAAACGCATGCCGTGCTGGGCGAGAACGGCGCCGGCAAGTCGACACTGATGAAAATCATCCATGGCTCGGCGCAGCCCGATGCCGGCAGCGTGCGCTTCAACGGCGAGCTCGTGCGCGTGCGCAATCCGCAGGAATCGCGTGCGCTGGGCATCAGCATGGTGTTCCAGCATTTCAGCCTGTTCGATACGCTGACGGTGGCCGAGAACGTATGGTTGGGCCTGGACAAAAGCATGTCGCTCGCAGCCGTGACCGCCGGCATTGCCGCCAAGGCCGGCGCATACGGCCTTGATATCGATCCGGCGCGGCCGATCTTCACGCTTAGTGTCGGCGAAATGCAGCGCGTCGAAATCATCCGCGCGCTCTTGACCAACCCGCAGTTGCTGATTCTTGACGAGCCGACCTCGGTGCTGACACCGCAGGCGGTGCTCAAACTTTTTGTCGTGCTGAAACGCCTGGCGGCCGAGGGTTGCAGCATTCTGTATATCAGCCACAAGCTGCACGAGATTCGCGAACTGTGCGACGCCTGCACGGTGCTGCGCGGCGGCAAGGTGGTCGGCGTGTGCGATCCGCGCGAAGAGAGCAATGCCTCGCTCAGCCGCCTGATGATAGGCGCAGAGCCCGCGGCGCCGGCCGAGCGCAAGCCGCCGGCACCGGTTGCCGGGCCCGCCGCCCTTGCGGTGAACGCCCTGAGTCTCGCGCGCGAAGACCAGTTTGGCGTTGACCTCGATGCGGTATCGCTTAATGTGCACGCCGGCGAGATTGTCGGCATCGCCGGGGTGTCGGGCAACGGCCAGCGCGAGTTGTTGTACGCGCTCTCGGGTGAGGACATGCGTGGCGAGGCGGCGGCGATTGCGATGTTCGGCGAGGCTTCGGCCGCGCTCGGGCCGGGCGCGCGGCGCAAGCGGGGTTTGCATTTCGTGCCCGAGGAGCGCCTCGGCCGCGGTGCGGTGCCGCCGCTGGCGCTGGCGCGCAACCTGCTGCTGACGCGCAACGAAGCCCTCGGCCGCGGCGGCTGGATACACACCGGCGCGCTGCGCGAGCAGGCGGGCGCGCTGATCAAACGCTTTGGCGTCAAGGCCGGTGGGCCGGATGCCGCGGCGCAATCGCTGTCGGGCGGCAATCTGCAAAAATTCATTGTCGGGCGTGAAATCGGCGCGAGGCCGCGGCTATTGATCGTGTCGCAGCCGACCTGGGGCGTGGACGTCGGCGCGGCGGCGCAGATCCGCGCCGAAATCCAGGCCTTGCGCGATGGCGGTTGCGCGGTGCTGGTGGTCAGTGAAGAACTGGACGAATTAATGGAAATGAGCGACCGGCTCTACGTCATTGCCAAGGGACGGCTGTCGCCCCCGATTGCCCGGGCGGACGCGACGGTCGAGTTGCTCGGCGAATGGATGAGCGGATTGTGGCCGGCGCCGGCCGCCGGCATGGGGCAGGGTGCCCATGTTTAAACTCGAAGCCCGTCCCGAACCCTCGAAGTTCTGGAGCTATGCCTCGCCGCTGCTCGCCTTGCTGATCACCGTGCTGATCGGCCTCGTTCTATTCAGCGCACTGGGCAAGGACCCGGTCAAGGGCCTGCAGGTGTTTTTCTGGGAACCGGTCAAATCGGGCTATGCCATCGGCGAACTGATGGTCAAGGCGACGCCGCTGCTGCTGATTGCGCTCGGCCTCGCCGTGTGTTTTCGCTCCAACGTCTGGAACATCGGCGCCGAGGGCCAGTTCATCGCCGGCGCGATTGCCGCGGGCGGCGTGGCCTTGCTGGCACAAAAGGACACCGGCGGCTGGATCGTCATTGCCGTGATGCTCGCCGGCATGCTGGGCGGCATGCTCTGGTCGGGCATCACCGCGCTGTTGCGCGACCGCTTCAATGCCAATGAAATCCTCGTCAGCCTGATGCTGGTCTATGTCGCCGACCTCTTGCTCGCCTATCTGGTCTATGGGCCGTGGAAAGACCCGGCCGGCTACAACTTTCCGCAGACCAAGACGTTTGAGGCGGCGACGAGAATTCCGCGCCTGTTTGAGGGCTCGCGCGTCAGCATCGGCCTCGCCATCGCGCTCGCGGCGGCGGCGGCCCTGTGGGTCTTCCTGTTCCGCACCCGTGCCGGCTTTGCGTTGCAGGTGGGCGGCCTCGCGCCGGCGGCGGCGCGCTACGCCGGCTTTTCATCGCGCGGCGCGCTGTGGCTGGCGCTGCTGGTATCGGGCGGCGCCGCCGGCCTTGCCGGTGCGCTGGAGGTGGCCGGTCCGATCGGCCAACTGACCCCTTATGTTCCGGCGGGCTACGGCTTTGCCGCGATCATCGTTGCCTTCGTCGGGCGGTTGCACCCTGTGGGCATGGTGTTCGCCGCCATCCTGATGAGCATGTTCTACATCGGCGGGGAACTGGCGCAATCGCGGCTCGGCCTGCCCAAGTCGCTGACCGGCGTGTTCCAGGGGCTGCTGCTCTTTACGCTGCTCGCCTGCGACACGCTGGTGATGTACCGACTGAAACGAAAGGGAGGGTCCTGATGGACGCCTACGCGCTGCTGCTGGCCGCAACGCTCAATGCCGGCACCGTGCTGGCCATCGCCGCGCTGGGCCTGCTGATCAGTGAGAAAGCCGGTGTCGTGAACCTGGGCGCCGAAGGCATGATGCTGTGTTCGGCGATAGCCGGATTTGCCGCGGTGGTGCATAGCGGCAGCGACTGGGTCGGCTTTGCCGCCGGCATGGGTGCGGGCGCGCTGCTCGCCGCCGTGTTTGGCGTGCTGGTGATCTGGCTCAACACCAACCAGTACGCCACCGGCCTCGCGCTCAGCCTGTTCGGCGTCGGCTTTTCCGCTTTTGCCGGCATCAAGTACGTGCAGGAAAAAATCCCGGAACGGCCGCGTTTCGCCATTCCGTGGTTGTCCGACATCCCGCTGGCTGGTCCGGCGCTGTTCCAGCAGCATCCGCTGGTCTATCTCACCGCCGGCTTCGCGCTGGCGCTGATCTGGTTTTTGCACCGTACCCGCGCCGGCCTGGTGTTGCGCGCAGTCGGCGAGAACCCGGCTTCGGCGCAGGCGCTGGGCTATCCGGTCAGGCGTATCCGCCTTGCCGCGGTGGTCGCCGGCGGCGCCCTGTGCGGGCTCGCCGGCGCCTATTTGTCGCTGATCTACACGCCGCTGTGGGTCGAGGGCATGGTTGCCGGCAAAGGCTGGATCGCGCTCGCGCTGACCACCTTTGCCACCTGGCGCCCGGCGCGGGTACTGCTGGGGGCGTATTTGTTCGGTGGCGTGACCATGTTGCAGTTTCACCTGCAAAGCGCCGGGGTCGAGATCCCGAGCCAGTTCTTGAGCATGCTGCCCTATGTCGCCACCATCGTCGTGCTGGCGCTGATATCGCGCAATCCGCAATGGATACGCATCAATATGCCGGCATCCATTGGCAAGCCCTTTTATCCGGGTTCATAATTGCGATCGTGAGCCCGATTTTAAACCCCCGATTCTGAGCCCCCGATTTTGAACCCCCGATTTTGAACACTACTGTGAACCCCTCACCGACCTCTTGACCCACCCAAAAGGAAGCAACATGACCATCCCCACCGTTCCGAGCAAACGTTCGTTGTTCAAACTTGCCGCGCTGAGCGCCATTGCGCTGGCGCTGGCCGCGTGCGGCGAAAAGGAGGCGCCGAAAAAAGCCGAGGCGCCCAAGGCGGCACCGGTGCCGGCCAAGCCGGAGCCGCTGAAAATCGCCTTTGCCTACGTCGGCCCGGTCGGCGACGGCGGCTGGACCTTCGCCCACGACAACGGCCGCAAGGCCATCGAAAAGGAGTTCGGTGACAAGGTCGTCACCAGCTTCGTCGAAAAAGTACCCGAATCGGCCGACGCCGAGCGCGTGATCCGTGACATGGCGGGGCAGGGCAACAAGCTGATTTTTGGCACCACCTTCGGCTACATGGAACCCATGCTCAAGGTTGCCGCCGACAACAAGGGCGTGAAATTCGAGCACGCCACCGGCTACAAGACCGCCGACAACCTGCGCACCTACGACAGCCGCACCTATGAAGGTGCGTACATGGCGGGAGTCATCGCCGGAAAGATGACCAAGACCAACACCCTCGGTGTGGTCGGATCGATCCCGATTCCCGAGGTGATCCGCAACATCAACAGCTTTACGCTGGGGGCGCAGTCGGTCAACCCCAAAATCAAGACCAAGGTGGTATGGGTCAACGAGTGGTTCAACCCGCCGAAGGAAACCGAGGCCGCCACGGCCCTCATCAACGGCGGCGCCGACGTGCTGATGCAAAACACCGACTCGGCTGCCGTGCTCAAGACGGCGCAGGACAAGGGCAAGCGCGCCTTCGGCTGGGACTCGGACATGAGCGCCTACGGTCCCAAGGCCCACCTTGGTTCGGCGGTGATCAACTGGGGGCCTTACTACATCAAGGCAACGCGCGACGCACTCGAGGGCAAGTGGGCCAGCGGCAGCATCTGGTGGGGTGTCAAGGAAGGCGCCATCGACATGGTTTCGATTGCCGATGACGTGCCCGCGGACATCAAGGCGAAGGTCGAGGAAATCAAGACCGGGCTCAAGGCCGGCACCTTCTCCATCTGGAAGGGGCCGCTGCTGGACAACACCGGCAAGGAAATGCTGGCCAAGGACGCCGTCGCCGACGACAAGTTCCTCGGCGGCGTCAACTTCTACGTCAAAGGCGTCGAAGGCAAGGTGCCGGGCGGCGACAAGAAATAAACGTCAGCGAAAAAATCAAAAGGCCGCGTCTGCGCGGCCTTTTTTTCGCGCTGCACAGTTCAGCCTCGCGTAGAGCAGGCTTAAACAGGACAGGAGAGCCATGCCAGCCGTAAAGCCCGTCGCCCCTGAACGCATGCCAGAGTTGCTGCGGCGCATGCCCAAGGCCGAACTGCACATCCATATCGAAGGCTCGCTCGAGCCTGAGCTGATTTTTGCGCTGGCCGAGCGCAATGGCATCGCGCTGCCTTACGCCGGCATCGACGCCCTGCGCGAGGCCTATGCCTTCACCAATCTGCAAAGCTTTCTCGATATTTACTACGCCGGCGCCGGGGTGTTGCAGCAGGAGCAGGATTTTTATGACATGGCGCGCTCGTATCTTGACCGCGCAGCCGCCGACAATGTGACGCGTGCGGAAATATTTTTCGACCCGCAGACGCATACCGACCGCGGCGTCGGCTTTGGCGCCGTCATCAAGGGCCTGCACCGCGCCTGCATCGATGCCAAAGCGCGTTCGGGCGTCGATGCCGCGCTGATCATGTGCTTCCTGCGCCATCTTCCCGAAGCCGCTGCCTTCGCCACGCTGGAGCAGGCCCTGCCGTATCGCGACCTGTTCATCGGTATCGGCCTCGATTCGAGCGAGGTCGGCCATCCGCCGGAGAAATTCGCCAGGGTGTTCGCGCGCTGCCGCGAGCTCGGATTTCGCCTCGTCGCGCACGCCGGTGAAGAGGGGCCGCCGGCCTATATCTGGACGGCGCTGGATCTGCTCAAGGTCGAGCGCATAGACCACGGCGTGCAGGCGATCGGGGATGCCGCGCTGATGCAGCGCCTCGCCAGAGATCGCATCGCGCTGACGGTATGCCCGCTGTCGAACCAGCGGTTGTGCGTGTTCCCCGATCTGGCCGGGCACAACCTCGGGCGCATGCTGGCGCAGGGCGTCGCCGTCACCGTCAATTCGGACGATCCGGCGTATTTCGGCGGCTACATCAACGATAACTTCACGCAGACCTTTGCCGCGCTGGGGCTGGGCGCGGAAGAGGCTTACGCGCTCGCCGCAAACAGTTTTGAAGCGAGCTTCATCGACGCCGCCGCGCGCCGCCGCCATGGCGATGCCCTGGATGCGTTTTTTGCGCGCTTTGACTGAGCCGGTGCAAGCCTATCGCGCCGGTGTGCTGCGCTTTGACGATGACGGCCACGCCGTTTTTGACGAGGACGGGCTGCTGGTCGTCGGTGATGACGGCCTGATCGCCGCAGCGGGTAGTCATGCCGAATTGGCGCCGCGCTATCCCGATGTGGCCACCGAGCACCTGCCGGGCCGTATTCTTGCGCCCGGCTTTGTCGATATGCACATCCATTACCCGCAGACCGATGTGATCGGGTCGCCGGCCGAGGGGCTGCTGCCGTGGCTGGAAAATTACACCTTTCCGCAGGAGGCGCGCTTTGCCGATGCCGACTACGCCCACGGTGTGGCAAACTTTTTTCTCGACGAATTGCTGCGCAACGGCGTCACCAGCGCGCTGGTCTTCGCCAGTTCGCACAAGGCTTCGGTCGATGCGCTGTTCGCCGAATCGGCGCGGCGCAATCTGCGCATGATCAGCGGCAAGTGCCTGATGGACAGGCATGCTCCGGACGGAGTGCGCGACGAGACGGCACAAAGCCTGGCCGATACCGAGGCGCTGATCCTGCAATGGCACGGCCACGGCCGGCTCGGTTATGCCATCACGCCGCGCTTTGCGCCGAGTTGTTCACCGGCGCAATTGCGCGGTGCCGGCGAACTGGCGGCGAAGTATCCGGACACCTGGATACAGTCGCATGTGGCGGAGAACCGCGATGAAATACGCTGGGCGCGCGCGTTGTTTCCCGAATCGCGCAGTTACCTCTCGACCTACGACGATTTCGGCCTGATGCGCGAGCGCGCCGTCTACGCCCACTGTATCCACTTTGACGATGCGGACCGCGCCTTGATGAAAAGCAGCGGTGCCGCAGCGGCGGTTTGTCCGACCAGCAATCTTTTTCTGGGTAGCGGCATGTTTGATTTCGACGCGGCGGCGCGCAGCGGCTTCAGGCTTGGCCTTGCCAGCGATGTCGGCGGCGGCACCAGTTTCAGTCCCTTTCGTACCATGCTCGCAGCCTACACCGTCGGACGCGAGGGCCAGGCGACCCCGGGCCTGAGTCTGGCGCCCGAACTCCTGTGGTGGCAGCACACCGCCGGCGCAGCGCAGGCGCTCGGCCTTCGCGGCAGGATAGGCAATCTCGTGCCCGGCTGCGAGGCTGATTTCATCGTGCTCAACCCGCAGGCGACGCCGTTGCTGGCGCGGCGAACGGCGCAATCCGGCAGTCTTGCAGAATTATTGTTTGCGCTGATCGTGCTCGGCGACGATCGGGTCATCGAGCGCGCAGTCATCTCGAAGGCGGTACCGGTTCCGCAGTCCTAGCGCCTTTTGATCTGCATTGACATGCACATCGGCTGGAAAGGCCCGCCAGTCGGGCTTTTCCAGCTTATTGCCCACTCAGGGATAGAGGTGGAGCAAGCCGTCAAGGCCGACATGATTGAAGCTGTAGGTGGCTTGTTCCCGCACCACCGGCTTGGCACGATACGCAATCGACACCCCGGCAGCCGCCATCATCGGCAGGTCGTTGGCGCCGTCGCCGATGGCGATCATGCGGTCGCGCGCAAGGTTCAGTTCACGCGCGCAGCGCACCAGTTCATCGGCTTTGCTGCGGGCGCCGATGATGGCGCCGTGGACGCGGCCGGTGAGCCTGCCCTTGTCGATTTCAAACGCATTGGACAGCGTGTAATCAATGCCCAAGCGTTGTTGCAGGCGGTCGGTGAAAAAGCTGAACCCGCCTGAAACCAGCAGCGTGCGTATGCCCAGGGATTTGAGTTTTGCCAGCATGGTTTCCGCCCCGGGCGAGAGTGTCAGGCGCTGGTCGTAAACGCGTTGCAGTTCGGACTCGGGCAGTCCGGCGAGCAGGGCCACGCGTTGCAGCAGGCTTTCGCGAAACTCTATGTCGCCGCGCATCGCGCCGGCCGTGATGTCGGCCACCTTGTCACGCACACCCATGAGGTCGGCGATTTCATCTATGCATTCACCGGTGATCAGCGTCGAGTCCATGTCCATGGCAACGAGGCCGAAGTCGGCGAGCTTTTTCCCGGCCGGCACGAAGGCGTAGTCGAGATTTGCAGTTTCACAGTACCCGGCGACGCCGTCGCGGCGCTTGGCATTACGCAGGCGCCATGCGTGGTCGGACAGCGTGTCCATGCTCGATGCGCCGCTGAGGCCGGCGAGTTGTTCGAGGTCGGCGGGTTTCGCCGGCCCCTGGATGACGAGATTGGTGCTCATGTGATGCTGTGCCCTGTATGTCTTGTATGTCTTGTATGTCTTGTATGTCTTGTGTGTCTTGTGTGTCCTGTCTTTCCTGCTTTCATTCCTGTTGCACCGTTGCCGCCTGCTGCAATGTTTCGAGCATGCGCCGCGCCGCATCGGCCCGTGCCGACGGGGTTTCGCCCCTGGCGCCGGCGCGCAGGCGGTTGGGGCCCATCAACCGCCAGCCGTGCTTTTTGATCAAGCCCATCATGCGGCCGGCGTCTATGGGCGGATTGTCGATGAACTGCAACTGCACCGCCTCGCCGGTGGCATCGACGCGCGCCACACCCAGCGGCCGGCCCAGAATGCGCAGCAAATGACTGTCGAGCAGCGCCCGGGTCTGCTCGGGCGGCACGCCGAAGCGATCGACCAGCTCTTCTTGCAGCATCTCCAGTTCGTCTTCGCTGCCGCAGTTGGCGAGGCGCTTGTACAGCGTCAGGCGCTCGTGCACGTCGCCGCAATAATCGTTGGGCAGCAGCGCCGGGGTGTGCAGGTTGATTTCGGTGGTGACCTCAAACGGCTGGGTGAGGTCGGGTTCCTTGCCCTTTTTGAGCGAGCGTATCGCCATGTTGAGCATGTCGTTGTACAGGTTGAAGCCGATCTCCTGCATCTCGCCCGACTGTGATTCGCCCAGCACCTCGCCGGCACCGCGGATTTCCAGGTCGTGCATGGCGAGGTAAAAGCCCGATCCGAGTTCTTCCATCATCTGGATCGCCTCGAGACGCTTTTTTGCCAGAGGCGACAGCGCTTCCTCGTCAGGAATCAGCAGGTAGGCGTAGGCCTGGTGGTGCGAACGACCGACGCGGCCGCGCAACTGGTGCAACTGCGCCAGCCCGAAGCGGTCTGCGCGGTTGATCAGGATGGTGTTGGCGGTCGGGATGTCGATGCCCGTTTCAATGATGGTCGAGCAGATCAACACGTTGTGGCGCTGCTGCAAAAATTCGCGCATGACGCGCTCGAGGTCGCGTTCGCGCAACTGGCCGTGCGCCACCGCAACCCGCGCCTCGGGCAGCAGCTTGGTCAGCTTGTCGCGCATCAACTCGATGGTATCGACCTCGTTGTGCAGGAAGTACACCTGGCCGCCGCGTTTCAACTCGCGCAGCACCGCTTCGCGTATCAGTCCTTCGCCGTAGGCGCTGACAAAGGTCTTGATGGCGAGACGCTTGGCCGGCGCCGTCGCGATGACCGACAGTTCGCGCAGGCCTTCGAGCGACATCGCCAGCGTGCGCGGGATGGGCGTAGCGGTCAGGGTCAGGATATCGACCTCCGCGCGCAAGGCCTTCAGGCGCTCTTTCTGGCGCACGCCGAAGCGGTGTTCTTCATCGACGATAACGAGGCCGAGGCGCGGGAACTTGACGTCGCTTTGCAGCAGCTTGTGGGTGCCGATGACGATATCGACACTGCCGTCGCCTATACCCTTGATTGCGGCAGTCGTCTCCTTGCCGGTGCGAAAACGCGACAACTCGGCGAGCTTGACCGGCCAGTCGGCAAAGCGGTCGGAAAAGGTCTGGAAGTGCTGCTCGGCCAGCAGCGTGGTGGGGGCGAGCACCGCCACCTGCTTGCCGTCGGCGATGGCGACAAAGGCGGCACGCAGCGCAACCTCGGTCTTGCCGAAACCGACATCGCCGCAGATCAGGCGGTCCATGGGCTTGCCGGCGCGCATGTCCTCGACCACGGCGTTGATCGCGGCGAGCTGGTCGGGTGTCTCCTCAAAGCCGAAGCCCTCGCCAAAAGCCTCGATATCGTGGGTCTTGACATCGAAGGCGTGGCCCTTGCGCGCGGCGCGCAGCGCGTACAGGTGCAACAGTTCGGCGGCGGTGTCGCGCACCTGGGCGGCGGCTTTTTTCTTGGCTTTTTCCCATTGCTCGCCCCCCAGCCGGTGCATGGGCGCTGCCTCGGCCGGGCCGCCGGAGTAGCGTCCGATGACGTGCAACTGCGCCACCGGTACGTAGAGCTTGTCCTTGCCGGCGTATTCGAGCAGCAGGAACTCGGTCTGGCCTTCGCCGAAATCGAGATTGACCAGGCCCTGGTAACGCCCGATGCCGTGCTGCGTGTGCACGACCGGGTCGCCGACCTTGAGTTCCGACAGGTCGCGAAGCATGTTCTCGACCGAACTCTGGCGCCCCTTGTCGCGCAGGTTGCGCGAACGCGCGGTGCCGGCGTACAGTTCCGATTCAGTGATGACGCGCCAGCCTTCGCTGTCCACGCTAAAGCCGTTGAGCAGCGGACCGACCGACAGCATGAAGGCTTCGGTCGAGGCGGCAAAGGCCGGAAAGTCTGCCGCCGCCGCCGGCCTGACGCCGTATTCACCAAGGTATTGCAGCATGGTCTCGCGCCGGCCGGGCGATTCGGCCAGCAGCAGTGTGCGCATGCCGAAGCTGGCGGCCGCGCGCAGTTCATTCTTGAGTTTTTGCAGCGGATCGTCGGCGCGCCGCTCGACGGCAATCTCGGGCAGCGCCGAGGTCAGCAGAGTCTGTGCTGCGCCGGCATCGGCGGCGCCCGCGCTGATGTCGATGCGCGGCATCGCCGCCGCGGCGACAAAGAACTCCTCGGCGCTGAGGAACAGCTCGCCCGGTGGCAGCAGCGGCCGGGTCCGGTCACCGCCGAGCAGCCGGTAGCGCGACTGCGCGTCGCGCCAGAAATCGATCGCCGCAGCGTGGATGTCGTGGTGGGTGGCGAGGGTCGCCCCGGGCGGCAGGTAGTCGAACAGTGTTGCCGTACCCTCGAAAAACAGCGGCAGGTAGTACTCGATGCCGGCAGGCGCAATGCCGCTGCTGACATCCTTGTAGGTGGCACTGCGCGTCGGGTCGCCTTCGAACACCTCGCGCCAGCGGCTGCGAAAGCGGTTGCGACCGGCTTCATCGAGCGGGAACTCGCGCGCAGGCAGCAGCCGCACTTCCTTGACCGGATACAGGGTGCGCTGCGAATCGACGTCGAAGGTGCGTATGGATTCGACCTGGTCGTCCATCAGGTCGATGCGGTAGGGCAGGGCGCTGCCCATCGGAAACAGGTCAACCAGGCCGCCGCGCACGCAATACTCGCCCGGCGCGACCACCTGGCTGACATGGCTGTACGCGGCAAGCGTCAGTTGCTTGCCCAAGGCATCGAGCTCCAGCGATGCGCCTTCCTTGAGAAAGAAGGTGTACGCAGCAAGATAGGACGGCGGCCCGAGGCGATAGAGCGCCGTTGACGCAGGCACCAGCACCAGATCGAATTCACTGCGCGAAATCTGGTACAGCGTGGCAAGGCGTTCGGACACGAGGTCGCTGTGCGGCGAGAAATGGTCGTAGGGCAGGGTTTCCCAGTCGGGCAGCAGCAATACGCGCAGGCCGGGGTCGAACCAGGCGACCTCTTCACACAGGCGCTGCGTATCGGTGGCCTGGGCGCAAATCACCACCAGCGGGCCGGAGTCGCGCGCGCAACGGGCGAGCGCCAGCGCATCAGCCGAGCCGGCAAGACCGCTGAACAGGCGCTTTTGTCCCGGTTTGGGGTCGTTCGGTGCGTTCAAACCACTGGTTCTCGTCGAAGAAGAAATAGCAAAACCCGCGTTCGGCTCCCACCGGGGTATGGCCGGTGTCGGTCGTTACGCGGGACCTATATAATTATACCGTGTTGTCCCTCTCAAATTTCCCTCTGTACCTCATGTCTGGCCTGTTGCGCCTGTCGCTCATGTCGCTCCTGTCGCAGCGATGAGCGCGGCATTTTTCGGCCTGATTCCGGCCGCAGGATCGGGCGCACGCATGGGCGAGCGCATGGTCGAAACCAGGCCGAAGCAATACCTTGAGCTTGCCGGGCGTTCTGTCCTTGAGCACGCGGTACACGCCTTGCTGGCTTCGGCGCAGATCGAAACGGTGTTTGTCGTGCTGACGCCGGGTGACCCGTATTTCCGCGTCATCGACTGGGGCACCGACGCGCCGAGAATCGCACCGCTGTATTGCGGTGGCGTGACACGGCGCGACAGTGTGCTCAACGGGCTCGTCGCCGCCTCGAGCCTGCTCGAACCCGATGACTGGGTGCTGGTGCATGACGCGGCACGACCCTGTCTTGGCGCGGCCGAATTGTCGCGTTTGATCGATGTGGTGTGCAAAGACGCCGTCGGCGGACTGCTGGCGGTGCCGGTGGCCGACACGCTCAAGCGCGCCGATGCCACCGGGCGCGTTGTTGCAACAGAACCGCGCGACGGCTTGTGGCAGGCGCAGACGCCGCAGATGTTTCGTCACGGCGTGCTGCTGCAGGCGCTAAGCAACGCGGGCGAGGTCACCGACGAGGCATCGGCGGTAGAACAAATGGGACTCAAGCCGCTGCTCGTCGAGGGCTCGCGAAATAATCTGAAAATTACCTATCCCGCCGACATTGCCATGGCGGCGGGCTTGCTGAAAGGACGCTCATGAGCGCATGCAGGGTGGGGCAGGGCTTCGACGTGCACGCGCTGGTCGCCGGCCGCAGGCTCATCATCGGCGGCGTCGATATCCCCTACGAAAAAGGCCTTGACGGACATTCCGATGCCGATGTGCTGCTGCACGCTATTACCGATGCGCTGCTCGGTGCCGCCGGCCTTGGCGACATCGGCCGCCATTTTCCCGATACCGACCCGGCATACAAGGGCGCCGACAGCCGCTTTTTGTTGCGCGAGACGGCGGCCAAGGTCCGCGCTGCCGGTTATGCTGTGGTCAACATCGATTGCACCATCATCGCCCAGGCGCCAAAAATGGCGCCGCACATTGCGGAAATGACAAAACGCATCGCCGAGGACATCGGCATCCGTGCGACCGAAGTCAACGTCAAGGCCAAGACCTCGGAGCGCCTCGGTTTTACCGGCCGCGGCGAGGGCATTGCCGCCGAGGCTATAGCGCTGCTCGACAATCTGCGCTATGAGGCGCCGGGCGCGCCCTGAATTCAGGTCGTGGCCCTGGGGCCAGTTGCAGTTCCCGGGCTGCCCGCGATTGGCAGGCTGACCCGTGCGAGCAGTCCGCCGCCTTCGCGCTGTAGCAGTTCGAAGCGGCCCTCGTGCGCGCGCACGATGCGATCGACAATGGCAAGACCGAGTCCGGAACCACCTTTGCCGCTGCGCGCAGTCTCTATGCGCGTGAAAGGCTGCTTCAGGCGCTCGGCCTCGCCCTCGGGTATGCCGGGCCCGCGGTCGCCCACCTCGAGTACAAGGTCCGCCCCGGCGGTCCGCACGGTGACCGTGACCTCGCTAGCACCATAACGCAGCGCGTTATCAATCAGGTTGTTGAGCACGCGGCGCATGCCCAGCGCGCGCAGCGGAACTTCCGCTGTTGCGGCAATGTCGGTGGCGACCCGCTGGCCGAGCGCGCGATAGTGCTCAACGACTTCGGCGGCAAGCAGGCTTAGGGACACCGGCGCTATCGCTTCTCCGCCGCCATCGGTGCGGCCAAAATCCAGAAACTGGCTGATGATGCGGTCCATTTCTTCGATGTCGAGGATCATGCCGGCCTGCATGGCGTCGTCGGCGCCGCTCATTTCTATGCCAAGACGCAGTCGCGCGAGCGGCGTGCGCAGGTCGTGCGACACGCCGGCGAGGATGAGGGCCCGGTCTTCGTCAAGGCGGGCAAGGTCACGCGACATCTGGTTGAAGGCGCGCGTCAGTGTCGCCACTTCGGAAGGTCCGCTTTCCTCGACCGGCGGCGGCCGGCGACCGCGGCCGATTGCGAGTGCGGCGAGCGACAAGGCCTTGAGCGGACGGTTTAGCCGCGACACGATCAGGCCGGCGGCGGCCAGCGACAACAGCAAGGCGACCGAACCCCAGCCCAGCCATTGCAGCGTCGCCTGGCGTTCGATGCGCTCGCGCGGCAGGCGCACCCAGTATTCGTCGTCCTCGATGCGAAACGACACCCAGAAACCCTGGACGCCGTTGCGCTGCACGGCAAAACGCGTCTGCTGTCCCAGCAGGTTGCGCACTTCATCAATGATCATCTGCACCGGCAGCACGTCGGCCGGTGGTGCGAGGATTTCCTCATCATCGTCGGAGGGGTAGATGCGAAGGCCTTCGCGCTCGGACAACTGCAGCAGCAGGTCGCGGCGTTTTTCCGCCTGCGCGGTGACCATTGCAGTGCGCGTCAGGTTGACCACGCTGGCGACGGTCTGCGCGATCTGGTGCACGCGCGGGCCGCGTTCGTAAAAGCTGAAAATCTGGAACCAGGCCAGCGTCGATACCAGCACCAGCAGGCTGACGAGCAGAAAGGTGCGCCAGAACAGCGTGCGCGGAAGGAGGGGCATCACGGGATGAACTCAGTCAGGTGACCGCCGCGAGAGACGGGCGCCGGCTCAGGCAGGACGGCCGTCCGGGATGAACACGTAGCCGAATCCCCAGACCGTCTGGATGTACGTCGGGTGCGCCGGATCGGTCTCGATCAGCTTGCGCAGGCGCGAAATCTGCACGTCGATGGAGCGGTCGAATACCTCGTATTCGCGGCCGCGTGCCAGTTCCATGAGTTTGTCGCGCGACAGCGGTGTGCGCGCGTGTGTGACCATCACTTTGAGCAGCGCAAACTCGCCGGTGGTCAGCGCGGCGGCGACGCCGTTCCTGGTCAGTGTGCGGGTGGCAAGATTCACCACCATGCCGCCGAATTCGACCTCGCCCTGTTCGCCGGGTGAACCGGGGGGCAGCGGGTCGGTACGGCGGCGCATCACCGCATTGATGCGCGCAACCAGCTCGCGCGGATTGAAGGGTTTGGGCAGGTAGTCGTCGGCACCCATTTCGAGACCGACAATCCTATCGACGTCCTCGCCCTTGGCGGTCAGCATGATGATGGGCACGGTATTTTTTGCGCCGCGCAGCCGGCGGCAGACCGACAAGCCGTCTTCGCCCGGCATCATCAGGTCGAGTACCAGCAGGTCAAAACGCTCTCGCACCAGCAGCTTGTCCATGGCGGCGGCGTCGCTCGCCGAGCGCACGGCAAAGCCCTGTTCGGCGAGGTAGCGGTCCAGCAGGTCGCGCAGGCGAAGGTCGTCGTCAACGACCAGGATCTTGGTTTTGGTTTCAGGCATGTGACTATCCTAGCCCTACTGGGCGGCAGATGCCACCCGCCGGCGGCGCCGGGCTGGTAAGCAGTCGTTGCGGCAGCGTGATTTGCAACAATTCCTTACAAACTTCCCCCCCCGCCAAACAGTATGCTTACACCTCGGCGCTAGGATGCGTCATCGCAACAGCCTGAACGTCTTGAATACAGGGTTTGAAAGCAGCAAGGCAGCAAGTCAGAAAGTCAGAAAGTCAGAAAGTGTCGCATCGTTGATCGACGTCCAGGCGGCCAAGGCAAGAATCTGCCCGTCGCCGGGAGAATTGACCAAGAGGATTGAGTATGAAGCGTCATGTTCAGGTTATTGTCGCCGTGCTGTGTGCACTCGGCGTAGCGCCCGCCTTGGTGCGGGCGCAGCAGGTGCCCGAGCGCGAGCGCCGGCAGCAACTGTCGCCGGCCGAGCGCGAGAGTACGCGGCAGCAGCGCTTTGAGCGACTCGACGCACGCGGCGCACGCGATGCACGCGATGCACGTGACGGCGGTCAGGGTGGCCAGGACAGGCGCGGCATGAGTCGTGACGAACGGCAGCAACTGCGCCGCGACATCGGCGATCACGGTCGCGATATCTACGGCGGCCAGCAAGGCGGTTTTCGACCCGGCCAGGGCCGGCCGCAGCGGCGCTGACCGGCCGTCACCGTAGCCGCGCGCGATGAAGAACCTTCTGCTACGCATTGCCTACTGGGCGCTGATGATAGGCCTCGGTGTGTTCGTGTTTTCGCACACCGGCCGCGCCAGCGCCGCGGGCATGGGGTTTGACGAAGCGCGACATCTGCTGAACCGCGCGGGTTTTGGTGCCAGTCCGGGGGAAATTGCCCAGTACGCACAGTTGCCGCGCGAGCAGGCGGTGGAACGCCTGTTGCGCCCGTCACACACCGCGGCGCTACAGCCGGCCCCGGCCTGGGTGAACGAGGCCATGACACCGCCGCGCGAATTGCGCGCCGCCGGCGAAGAGGCGCGCAAGGCCTTCCAGCAGGAACAGGTGCGGCGTGGCTTTGAGCTGCGCGGCTGGTGGCTGGCCGGCATGGTTGCGACGCCCTCGCCGCTGCTCGAGCGCATGACGCTGTTCTGGCACAACCACTTTGTGTCCAGCCAGCAAAAGGTGCGCTATGTGCAGTTGATGTACCGGCAGAACCTGATGCTGCGCCAGCATGCGCTGGGCAATTTTTCCGCCTTGTTGCATGCCGCCTCCAAGGACCCGGCCATGATCGTGTATCTCGATTCGGCCAGCAACCGCAAAGGGCAGCCGAACGAGAATTTTGCGCGGGAGGTGATGGAGTTGTTCACCCTCGGCGAGGGTCAGTATGGTGAGACCGATGTACGCGAGGCGGCACGCGCCTTCACCGGCTGGTCGATAGAACCGGATACCGGGACCTACCGCTGGCGCCCTTTTTTGCATGACGAGGGCACCAAGACCGTGCTCGGCCGCTCGGGTAACTTTGACGGCGATGCGGTGCTCGACATTTTGCTGGCGCGGCCGGCCACCGCGGAGTTCATCACGCGCAAATTGTGGCGCGAGTTTGTTTCGCCCGATCCGGATGAGCGCGAGGTAGGGCGCATTGCCTCGCGCTTTCGCGACAGCGGCTATGACATCCGCACCGCACTGCGCTGGCTGCTGCTGTCGCCGTCGTTCTGGTCGGCCGAGGCGCGCGGCAGCCTGATCAAGTCCCCGGTTGATCTGGTCGTCGGTACGCTGCGCAGCTTTCAGTTCGAGACCGGCGATGCGTTGCCCTTTGCCTTGGTCACTGCGGGCCTCGGGCAAAACCTGTTCGCGCCGCCCAATGTCAAGGGCTGGCCGGGCGGCGAAGCGTGGATCAATTCAAGTTCGCTGCTGGCGCGCAAACAGTTTCTGGAGCGGCTGTTCCGCGCCGAGGAAATGCCCTTGATGGCGGGCGCTGCAGATTCAAGGATGCGGGATTTTTCCAGGGTCAAGGGCCAGGGGCAACTCGGGCCGCAAGGGCGTGAACGCTTTGCCCGCGCGCTGACCGATATCCGTTTCGACAGCACGGCCTGGTTCAGGGACCTCGGTGATTACGCACCCCTCGCGCGCCGGGCGGTGCTGGCGACCGAACCTGCCAACGAAGCGCGTGCGCTGCCGGCGGGTGCCCTCGGCAGGGAATGGCTGCGCCAGCTGGTGCTCGACCCGGCGTATCAGCTGAAATAGGGGAAGGCCATGCAGCGACGCGACTTTCTGGGACTGGCGGGCGCATCCGTGGTGAGCTCGTGGCTGCCGGCAGCACGGGCGGCAGCAGCCGATGCCTATCGCAACCTGCTGGTGCTGGTTGAGCTCAAGGGGGGCAATGACGGACTGAACACGGTCGTGCCCTACACCGACGGCAATTATTACCGACTGCGTCCGCGCATTGCCATCAAGCGCGACGAGGTGTTGCAGTTGTCCGACCGCGCCGGGCTGCATCCGTCGCTCGCCGCACTGATGCCTTTGTGGCAACAACGCGAACTGGCGGTGATACAAGGCCTCGGCTATCCCAAGCCCAATCAATCGCATTTTCGCTCCATCGAAATCTGGGAAACCGCCTCCAACAGCGAGCAATACCTGCATGAGGGCTGGCTGGCGCGCGCATTCGCCGGCAACCCGGTGCCCCGGGGTTTTGTCGCCGATGGCGTGGTGGTCGGCAGTCAGGAAATGGGCCCGTTCGCCGGCGGCGCACGCGCGGTGGCGCTGGCCAATACCGAGCAGTTCATGCGCCAGGCGCGGCTCGCCACGCCCTCGACCAAACGCGGCAATGCCGCGCTGTCGCATATCCTCAAGGTCGAAGGCGAGATCGTGCAGGCGGCGGGCAACCTCGGCAGCGGGGTGAGCCTGCGCACCGAATTCCCCGCCGGCGGATTCGGCAATGCGCTGCGCACCGCCTCGCAGGTCATCGCCAGCCAGGCCGGCGTGGCTGCGGTGCGCGTGACGCTGAACGGCTTTGATACCCACCAGAACCAGCCCGGCCAGCAGGCAAACCTGCTGAAACAACTGGCTGAGGGCCTCGCCGCGTTCAAGTCCGCCTTGATCGAGCTCGAGCGCTGGAACTCGGCGCTGGTGATGACTTATGCCGAGTTCGGCCGGCGCGCCGCCGAGAACAACTCCAACGGCACCGACCACGGCACCGCCAATGTCCATTTCGCCATGGGCGGACAGGTCAGGGGCGGGCTGTACGGGCACGCCCCGGCACTCGAGCGGCTCGACAACGGCAATCTCGCCCATACGCTGGATTTTCGCAGCCTGTATGCCACGGTTCTTGAAAAATGGTGGGGTGGTGACGCGAAAGCCACGCTGGGCGGGCGTTTCCAGCCGATTGACCTGCTCAGGGCCTGAGTCTCAGCTAGCCCGGACAAGGCGCGTCGGGCGGCAATGACGCGTTATAATCTGTGCTGGATTGACCGCAACCCACCACGCAAAGAGCGCCCGCCATGAACCGCAATTACGAGTCCGAGATCACCGTTTTCATGCGCGACCTGCTGCAAAAAAAGCCACAGATCGTGGAAGAGCAAAAAAAGGGGCGGGCCATGTGGTGGGACAAAAAAGCCGATGTTGACGCCACGCGCCGTGATGAAGCGTCCACGGTCAAGCAGCAGGCCTACGTCTATCAGAACAAGGTCTGACCCATCAGAACCGGGTCTGCCACCGGCCTGAGCGGGGGCGCTGCTGCGATGCGCGCCGCCACGTTGGTGTTGTTGCTGGCGGTGACGCTGGGCATTGGCGCCTGTACCGCCTTGTCGCTTGTCAGCACCGGCATCAACGTCGTCAGCGCGCTCTCCGGTCATGCCGATGACGCCAACGTCAAGCAGGTCGCCGAGCTCGAGGCGAGGCGCGACTGGCAAGGCATGCTCAAGGTCGCCACCGACAATATCAAGCGCGACCCAAACAACCACGATTGGTGGCTGATCGCCGGATTCTCCCACTCGCAAATGGCGCAGCACGCGCAGGCCATACCCTTCTACCAGACCGTCATACGGTTGCGTCCGGACGACATCTATAGTTGGAACCTGCTGGCGCAGTCGTATCGTTCGCTAAACGAGCCGGAGCGGGCGATACGCACGCTGGAGCAGGCCCTGCTGATCAAATCGGACTCGGCTACAAGTTATTTTCTGCTGGGCGAAAGCTTTCGTGACATCAATCTGTACGATCGCGCCGCACCCAACTACGCCAGTGCCGCCGGTATTGCGCCGGGCATGGCCGAGGCCTGGTACGGCCTCGGCGTCAGCTATGCGCGGCTCGGCCGCCGCATCGAATTGCCGTTGATCGTCGAGCGCCTGCGCAGGCTCAATCCGGCGCTGGCGGCGCAACTGGAGCAGCTTTCGGCGCCACGCTGATCCGCATTGCCGGGCCCCGACCGGGCTTGCGGTACTCGGCTACACTGCTCCTATCAGTTCGATCAAGCGCGCACGCAAACAGGTGATGCCCAAACCCGTGACAGACAAGACGGCGACCGACAAGGCGAAGCGCGACCCGCAGCGCACCAAGGCGCGCATATTGGCCGCGGCCACCACCGAATTCGCCCGCAACGGCCTCGGCGGCGCGCGCGTGGACCGGATCGCGGCGCGCGCCCGCAGCAACGAGCGCATGCTCTATTACTACTTCGACAGCAAGGACAAGCTGTTTGTCGCGGTGCTCGAAGAGGCTTACCTCGCGTTCTGGCGTGCCGAGGCCAAACTCACGCTCGACCATCTCGACCCCGTGGCGGGTATCAGCCGGCTGGTGGAGTTCATCTGGACCTACTACGTCGCGCATCCTGCGTTCATCCGGCTGCTCAACACGGAAAACCAGCATCAGGCCAAATTCCTGAAAAAGTCCCGCCGCCTTGCTGACCTGGTGTCGCCTGCGCTGGGCATGCTGCGTAACTTGCTGGTGCGCGGGCAGGAGCGCGGGGTGTTCAGGAGCGGCCTTGATCCGGGTCAGATCTACATCATGATCGCGGCGCTGGGCTATTTTTACCTGTCCAACCGCTATACCCTGTCGACGGTGCTCGGCCGCGACCTGATGTCGCCGGTGGCGCAGGCGGACCATCTGGCGCATATCACGGAGGTGGTGCTCAATCACCTGCTCAAGCGCGGCGAGTAGCCGCACCGATAACTTAAGGAGAGGTAAAGACATGGGCATGCTGGTGGAGGGAAAATGGACGGAGCAGCGGCCGCAACCGGTCGCCGGGCGTTTCCTGCGCCCGGAAAGTCAGTTTCGCGGCAGCATCAGCGCCGACGGGGCATCGGGATTCAAGGCTGAAGCCGGGCGTTATCACCTTTACGTTGCCTACAATTGCCCCTGGGCGCATCGCGCCATCATCCTGCGCAAGCTCAAAGGCCTGGAGCAGATGATTTCGATGGCCTCTGCCATGCCCAATGACAGGCGCGAGGGCTGGCGCTTCGGTACAGGCTTTCCGGGCAGTACGGCTGATGCGGTGAACGGCGTCACCTGGCTGCACGAGGTGTACACGCTGGCCAAGGCGGATTATTCGGGTCTCGTGACCGTGCCAACGCTGTGGGATACGAAGACGCGCACCATCGTCAACAACGAATCATCCGAGATCATCCGCATGCTCAACCACGCCTTCGACGGCATCGGTGCGCTCGCCGGCGATTACTATCCGGAGGCGCTGCGCGGTGAGATCGACGAGATCAACGAATTTGTTTATACGCATATCAACAACGGTGTATACCGCACCGGATTCGCCACCACGCAACAGGCCTACGAGGACGCGGTGGACAAGGTGTTCACGGCGCTCGACGTGCTCGAGCAAAGGCTGTCGTCGCAGCGTTACCTGGTGGGCAATACGCTGACCGAGGCGGACTGGCGGCTGTTTGTCACGCTGGTACGCTTTGATGCCGCCTACCACCATGTGTTCAAGTGCACTTTGCGACCGATTGCGAGCTATCACAACCTGCAGAACTACCTGCTCGACCTGTACCAGGTGCCGGGTATCGCCGAAACCGTAAAGCTCGATCACATCGTCACCGGCTACTACAGCATTGACCGGGTCAATCCCAACGGCATCGTGCCGCGTGTTGCCGGGCTGGATTTCATGGCCAAACACGATCGCGTCCGCTTCGCGACTGCCGGTACCGGGACTGCGTTACGGGATTGAACTGCGCCGCGGCGTCCCTGCGACCGGTCAGCCGCCTGTCCGGATTGATGCCTAGATCGCCACCCGCGTGCCCAGTTCGATCACGCGTTCCGGGCGCAGCTTGAAATACTCGGCCGTTGCGGGGGCGTTGCGCTGCATCCAGCGGAATAGTTCGCGCCGCCAGGTAAACAATCCGGGCCGCAGCGATCTTGCCAGCGTCGATTTGCCGAGGAAGAACGTGGTGTCCATGTCCTCGAACTCGAGGCCGTGACGGGAGAACAACAGCATGCCCCTGGGCACGTCGATTTCATCCATGAAGCCGAAATGCAGTGCAGTCTGGTAAACACGGCCGCGTTCGATGACGTTGACCTCGGTACGTCCGGAATCGGGCACATGCGCCAGTTCGCTGGTGACCACGGTAAGGAAAACGATGCGCTCGTGCAGCACTTTGTAGTGCTTGAGATTGTGCAGCAGCGCCGTCGGGATGGTGTTCGGGTCAGGCGACATGTACACCGCGGTGCCCCGGACGCGCGGGATGTCGGCGCCAAACATCCGGCAAAAGTCCTTTACCGGCACCGCGCCCTGCGCATCGTGGGCGGTTAACACTGTTTCGGCGCGTTTCCAGGTGGTCAGCAGCGTAAACAAAATCAAGCCACAGAGCAGGGGAAACCAGCCGCCGTCGAGTATCTTGGTTGCGTTCGAAGCGAAAAACACCAGCTCGACGAGGCCGATGAGCCCGAGCGTTGCCAGCAACATCGGGTTGGGCCGTTTCGGCAGCAGGCAGATGACGATGCCGACAAGAACCGTCGTGAGGACCATGGTGCCCGATACCGCGATGCCGTAAGCCGACGCAATGGCGCTGGAGGTTTTGAACTCGAGGACCAGCATGATCACCAGTGCCAGCATGGTCCAATTCACCTGCGCGATGTAAATCTGGCCGCGCTCCATGCTCGAGGTGTGTAGTGTCGGAATGCGCGGCAGATAGCCGAGCCGGGTGGCTTGCTGCGTCAACGAGAACGCGCCGGAGATCGTCGCCTGCGAGGCGATGATGGTCGCCGCCGTGGCGAGCGCCACCAGCGGCAACAGCAGCTCCGGCGTGGCGAGCAGGTAAAACGGATTCTTGATGGCCTCGGCGTCGCGCAACGCCAGCGCCCCCTGACCGAAGTAATTGATCATGATGGAGGGGAAAACCAGTCCGGCCCAGGCGAGGCGGATCGGTATCGGTCCGAAATGCCCCATGTCGGCGTACAGCGCTTCGCCGCCGGTGATGGCGAGGAATACCGCGCCGAGGACAATGAAGGTAAGGCCGGGTGAATGCACGGCAAAGCCCAGGGCATGGCGCGGATCGAGCGCCGCCAGCACCGCCGGCGTCTGGCCGATCGAGATGCCGCCAAGGATCGCTAGGCTGATAAACCAGACGATGGCAATCGGACCGAACAACTTGCCGACGGAGCCGGTGCCTTGGCGCTGGATGACAAACAAGGCGATGAGTATGCCTACGGTGACGGGAACGACCAGATGTTCCAGCGCGGGTGTCGCAACGGAAAGGCCCTCAACCGCCGAGAGTACTGAAATCGCCGGGGTGATGACGGCATCGCCGTAAAACAGCGACGCACCGACAATACCGAGAAGCGCAACCGTTTTTGCCAGGCGGGGCCGATGGCGCGTCATGCGCTCGGCGCGGCCGAGCAGGGCGAGGATGCCGCCTTCGCCGCCGTTGTCGTAGCGCAGCATGATGCCGACATATTTGATGCTGACGATCAGCATCAGCGACCAGAACATCATCGATAGCACCGCGAGGACGTTGGCTTCGTTCAACGGCAATCCGTGGGAACCGTTGAAGGCTTCCTTGAAGGCATACAGCGGACTGGTGCCGATGTCGCCGTAGACAATGCCCATCGCGGTCATTGTCAGCAATCCAAGCGATGATTTGGACGTTGCGGGGCCCGTTCCCGTGGAGTGGGGTGGGGTTTTTACGCGGACAGGAAGAGACTTCGGCACGGAGGCGTTGTAGCAGGTTTCCACAAAAACGGAGACAGCACTGTACGCCTAACTATTGTGCGTTGCAACAATAACATTAGCATCGCCTAATACCTAATGCTTTCAACGTATTATGAGGAATTAACAGCGATAACGCATGATCCGGAATGACGCAAGCTGCGGCGCCGGGCCGACTTTGTCATAGCGGCTTCACATCCATGACAGGGGCTCAGACCAGGCTGCGCTGCTTCTTCAGATCCGGCAGGCAGTACGCCAACCATTGCCGCGTCAGTTTCTCCTGCAGCGAATTCTGCTTCAGACGTTCAGACAGCGCCGAAAAGTCAACGCAGTCGAGATCCTGATCCTGATTGAAGCAGGAGAACACATAACTGATCTTGCCGGTTTTGGGATCACGCTGCGCTTGCAGGCATTGTGCGCAAATCTCTTTCATCATGCATTGCATCGGCGAGTTGATCGATCCGATGGCGAAATGATGGGGTTTGAGATGGGGCTTGAGCACGTCGTGACGGGCGCGCCCGACCGCGGCCATCATGCGGTCCGAACCGATGGCGATAAGGCGGTCGGCCTCGCACATCGCAATCGCCGGCTCGCCCAACCGGCCGGATGCATAGGCTTCCATCGCTTGCACAATGTTGCCGACGAAGGTCTTGTCCTGCGGCCGGCCGGGGGTGAACCCGGGCAATTCATCGCAGCACCAGACGATGACATCCGCCGCAGCTTCGATGTCGCCGACCTTGTAGCGATCAATGTTCTTCTTGTAGCCGGCGAAATACAGGACTTTGGACTGTTGCTGGCGAAACGCCTGGCCAATCGAAAACAGCACCGCGTTGCCAAGTCCGCCGCCAACCAGGATTACGGTTTCATCGGCAACGATATGCGTAGGCGTACCGGTAGGGCCCATCAGCACCACCGGTTCGCCGGGTTTGAGCATGGCGCACAGATCGGCCGAGCCACCCATTTCGAGGACGATGGTCGACATGAGGCCTTTTTCCGGGTCGGTCCAGGCGCCGGTCAGAGCGAGCCCCTCCATTTGCAAGCGGGTGCCGTGACAGACCGGGGACAGCGTCTCGAAATTTTGCAGGCGGTAAAACTGCCCCGGTTTGAACTTGCGGGCAGCCAGGGGCGCCCGGACAACCACCTCGACAATCGTCGGGGTCAGGCGCTCGACGCGCTCGACGGTGGCGAGCAGGTCGCCTGCCAGCGCGGCAAAAAACGCGCGGTTGCCGGTCTTGCTCACCGGCGCCTGCTTGCCGAGAACCCGCGTGACCACCGGATAGCCTTGCTTGGCGCTACCCATGGCTTTGACGACATTGCCGAAGTAAGACGGGTGCAGATCGCCGAAAAAGGACACGAAGCGCCCGTCTGTGATGCGCGACAGCAGCACGTCGGCACGGTCCGGCTTGGAAATCGAAAACTGCGGCTTCAGCGGCTGTCCGTCTTCGTCGCAGGCCTTGAAATATTTGCCGTCGGTGCCAAACTGCTGCGGATGTTCGCGCGCCAGAACGGTATTGGGCGAGGTACCGGCGGCGACAAAAATAGTCTTGGCCGCCAGATGGACCTCGCCGGCGCTGACCCATTTGCCGTTCTCGCCCATCGCCTGGCGCGTGAAGTTGATGCCCGTGGCCGCGGCGTAGTCGTCAAGGTCCACGGACAGCGGGGTGAGGGCCTCGGCAAAGCGGATGCCTTCTTCCAGTGCCTTTTCGACTTCCTCGTGATTGAGGGTGTAGGAAGGGCTGTCCACCATGCGGCGGCGGTAGGCGATGGTGGCGCCGCCCCAGGATTGCAGCAGTTCGATGATGCGCGGCTCGCGCGCCTTTGCGGTGGCCAATGCGCGCTCCTTGCGTATGGCGCGCGCATGCGCAAGAAATTCTTCTGCAATCTCGCGCTCCTCAGGGCTCCATTGTTCGCGCACAGCATCCTCGCCTTTGTCGCGCGCCAGTATCTCGTAGCGTTGCAGGAATTTTTCCGCCTGTATCGGGTAGTAAGCAAGCGACTCGGTGGCGGTGTCGATGGCCGTCAGTCCGCCGCCGATGACGACCACCGGCAGGCGCACCTGCATGTTGGCTATGGAGTCGGGCTTGGCGGCACCGGTCAGTTGCAGCGCCATCAAAAAGTCGGAGGCGGTGCGCACGCCGCGTGCAAGCCCGTTGGGGATGTCCAGTACCGTCGGTTTGCCGGCGCCCATGGCGAGGGCGATGTGATCAAAGCCCAGCTCGAAGGCGTCCTCGGAGGTCAGCGTGCCGCCGAAGCGCACGCCACCGAACAGCGCGAATTCGGCGCGGCGCTCGAGCAACAGGCGGATGATTTTGAGGAAATTCTTGTCCCAGCGCACGGTGATGCCGTATTCCGCAACACCGCCGAATCCGGCCATGGTGCGTTCGCCCAGGGCTTCATACAGGGTGTTTACGTCGTGCACCGGATCAAACGCGATGCGGCTGCCATCGGTCATGACCCCGGACAATTGCGGCGGAAGTGGTTCGATCTTGAGGCCGTCGATACCGACCACCGCATGGCCGTCATTCATCAGATGATGCGACAGTGCAAAACCGGCCGGCCCCATGCCGGCGACGAGGACACGGTAGCCGGTGTCCTGGCGCGGCAGCGGACGGTGGAAATTGAGCGGGTTCCAGCGTGTCAGCAGCGAGTAGATTTCAAAGCCCCAGGGCAGTTCCAGCACATCCTTGAGCGTGCGTGTCTCGGCCTGCGGGATGTTGACCGGTTCCTGCTTCTGGTAAATGCACGACTTCATGCAGTCATTGCAGATGCGGTGGCCGGTGGCCGCGGCAAGCGGATTATCGACGGTGATCACGGCCAGCGCCGACACCGCATTGCCGGCAATCTTCAGGGTGTGGAATTCGGAAATCTTTTCTTCCAGCGGACAGCCGGCGAGGGTGATGCCGAACGGACTTTTCTTGAACGCCGATTTGCCGTCCGCGCCGGGCTTTTCCTTGAGGCCGGTGGAGCAGGAGTCCTTGCCCTGGGTGTGGCACAAGATGCAGTAGTTGGCCTCGGATAGGGCGCCAGCAAGGTCGGTACCTTTGTCGGTAAGGGCGAAGCCCTCGCGACGCCGGATGTGTTCCGGTTTGATGGTGAAGGTCGTGACGCCGTCGATCACCTGCATTTGCGCATGCGGCACGAGATTTTGCGGGTCGAGCTTGGCGGCGGTCTTGAACAGCACGCCGGCGTGATTGTGTTCGCGACCGGCGGGTGTCAGCAAAGCCCAGGCGGCGTAGCGCAGCGCGAGGTCTATGCCCGCTTCGTTGCCAGCTTCGTCCTGCATCCAGACCTCGACCTGCCCGGCGTAGGCAAGCTCGGTGAAAGGCCGGCCGAACAGTGTTGCCAGTGCCGCTTCAAGGGCGTGACCGTCAAAGCCTGCGGCGGCATCGGCCTTGTACTTTGCAACCGCCTTGCGCTGCACGAACTGGCGCTTGACGGTGTAGATCGGCCCCAGCGTGTGATGGCGGCCGGAGAGTGCGGCAACCTCCGCGCTGATGCCGAACAACTCGCCGATGAAATCGTCAAGGTGGGGGCCGACCGCGATAATCAGCGTCGATTCGTCTAATTTAGCCAGGGCCGCAGGTGCGAGGCGTGCGGCGGTGAGGCCTTCGGCCAGACCGGCATCGGCGTCCCGCAGGAAGGACAAAAACGCCGCATCAATGCGCTGCAGCCCCTCACGGTGATACAAATCGGCAAAAGCGAGACCGTGGGCAAGCGATAGAGTGGGCATCAATGGCGTCCTGTTTACCCCGGGGTCCGGCACGCCGGGACGCCGGGGAGACTAGATATTTTGCCGAGCCGGGCAACGCCCGGCCAGCGGCATGACGGGTGTTACCGTTCCAGCAGGCCGAGCTTGTCCGTCACGTCGGCCCACTTTTCCGCATCCGGCAGCGGCGCTTTGGTATCGGTGATGGTGGGCCACAGCTTTGAGAGCTCGGCGTTGAGCGCGGTGAATTTTTCCTGGCCGGCGGGAACATCTTCTTCGGCAAAAATGGCATTCACCGGGCACTCGGGTATGCACACCGCGCAGTCGATGCACTCGTCCGGGTCAATGATCAGGAAGTTCGGGCCTTCCTTGAAGCAGTCGACGGGACAGACGTCGACGCAGTCGGTGTGCTTGCACTTGATGCAGCTTTCGGTAACAACGTGGGTCATGGGATCCTCTGGCTAGACCGGGCTAGTTAAGCGTTTGCTTAACGGCGGCATGGGTTGCAATTGCGTCGGCAATTATAGCGAAATACCAGGCTTCAATCCAGTCCGGCAGTCGCCGTGCAGTTGTAACCAAACGGTTAAAATCAAGCATTAACCCTTTGCTTGCTAGGGATTAAAGCGAGCGCCGCGTGAAAGCGGCGCGGGCACGAGCGCTTCCGGTTCAATCGATCTTGCTCTCGTCCTTGTACATGACGTGGTGGCGCTTTTCGCGCACCCATTCGTCGATCTGCTCGACCGACATGTAATTGTCCATGTTGAAGCGGTCCCAGTTCATGATCTGCGGCAGGGTCTTTTTCCAGCGCTTGTAGGGAGCCTTGGCTGGCGGGCCGAACAGGAAAATGTCGATGACGGCGAGATCGCCGGGAATGCCCAGCAGCGGCTTGAGCGCTTGTTGCGCTGCTTCCTGGCCGATGGCGGTGACCCACCAGACGTTGTAGCCCAGTGCTGCGGCGGCAAGATGGGCGGACATGGTCGAGGCCGCCACCGATTGCAGCAGGATGCGCTCGGCGTTCTCGTGGTACTGCCGGTCCAGTTCCGAGTCATCCATCAGCACCGGGAATGCCCTGGTCCAGCGAAAGTCCGAGGCGACGACGATGAAGCCCGGTGCGTCTTCGAGCCCGCGGTAATTGGGCGTGGGAAATTTCATCTTGAGCTTGGCACGCAGGCGCTGCTCCTCGACAAAGTAATCGGCGATGGCTTTTTTGGTCTCGGGCTTGGTGACGACGATGTAATGCCAGGGCTGGGCGTTGGCGCCGGAGGGGCCGTGGCGCGCCGCATCAAGGATCAGTTCGTAGTGCTCGCGTGGCACGACGTAGGAGGGATCAAACTGGCGTGTGGTCATGCGGTTGCGCACCACGTCCATCAGCGCGTTGTAGCGGTCCAGCTGGTTCAAGTCACTCATGGCGTCCTCCTCCGGACTGGTTTTTTTTCAGATCAGTTCGCCGCGCCTCAGTTTGTAGCGCTGAATCTTGCCGTTTTCAGTGCGCGGCAGCGTTGCGACGAACTCTATCGCACGCGGGTATTTGTAGGGGGCGATGGTGGTTTTGACCAGTTCCTGCAGCGCTTTGGCCGTGGCATCATCCGCGGCGTGATACTGACGCAAGACCACATAGGCCTTGACGATTTGTCCGCGTGCGTCGTCGGCGACACCGACCACACCGCACTCGGCCACCGCGGGGTGGGTCAGCAGCACGTCCTCGACCTCCGGGCCGGCGATGTTGTAGCCGGCGCTGATGATCATGTCGTCAGTGCGCGACTGGTACCAGAAGTAGCCGTCCTCGTCCATCAGATAGGCATCGCCGGTAAGGTTCCAGCCGTTTTGCACATAGCTCGCCTGACGCGCATCGTCGAGGTAGCGGCAGCCGGTGGGGCCCTTGATGGCGAGGCGCCCCATGCTGCCCGGTGGCAGCGGCGCGCCGTCGTCGCCCAGAACGCAGGCGCGGTAGCCCGGAACGACGCGGCCGGTCGCACCCGGCCTGATCTCGCCGGGCTTGCAGGCGATGAAAGCGTGCAATAACTCGGTCGAGCCGAGGCATTCGGTCATCTCGATGCCGCTGGCCTCGCGCCAGGCGGTGCGTGTGTCGGCCGGCAGCATTTCGCCCGAGGACACACAAATGCGCAGCGACGACACGTCATGTGCCGCGGCAAGCGGGGCCATCTTGCGATAAAACGTCGGCGCGGTGAAGCAGATACTGGCCTTGAAGTGTGCGATGCCCTGCAACAGGGTTTCGGGTGTCCATTGCTCGAGCAGCACGCCGGCGGCGCCGATACGCAGCGGAAACAGCAACAGCCCGCCGAGGCCGAAGGTGAAGGCCAGCGGCGGCGTGCCGATGAAAACGTCCTGCGGTTCCGGCGCGATGACCTGGCGCGACAACACATCGCAAATCGCCAGCACGTCACGGTGAAAATGCATGGTGCCCTTGGGTACGCCGGTGGTGCCCGAGGTGAAGGCGATCAGCGCCACATCATCGGCGGCGCTGTCAACGTTGTCGAAGTCGGCGGGCTTGGCCCCGGCAAGCCGTTCGAGACTGTCCGGATGGGCGGGCGGGGCTTTGAAATAAAGCACGCGCTGCAGGTCGCCGCAAGCGGCGAGGGTGAATTGCATTTCCTCCGCCAGCGCGTGGTCGCAGATGGCGGCCGAAATTTTTGCCTTGCGCACAATGGCTGACAGCTCACGCTCGCGCAGCAATGGCATGGTGGTGACGGCAATGCAGCCGGCCTTGAGCACGCCGAGCCAGCTTGCGGCGAGGTCGGGATTATTGCCGCTGCGCAGCAGTACGCGGCTGCCGCTGGCAAGCCCGAGGTCCTCGACCAGCACGCGCGCAATGCGATTGGCGCGCGCCTGCAACTGGGCGTAACTGAGGCGCTCGTTTGCGCCGATGAGTGCGGTGGCGGCGCCGTGCCCGCGCGCGACATGCACATCGACGAACGCGGCGGCACAGTTGAGGCGGTCCGGGTAGAGCAGCTCGGGCAGTTCGAACAGCATTTCCGGCCACTGCGCCCGCGGCGGCAGATTGTCGCGCGCAAAGCTGTCTCGGTAGCCCGATGGCAGCAGGGGATGGGTCACAGCGGGCTCAGCGCGTCGCCGGCGGCGTCCACGGCGGCGCGACGAGGCGGCGCTTGCCGTCGCTGGCGAGGCGTACGCCCGGCTCGTCCAGTTCGGTGCGGTCCCACAACTGGCAGGTTACCTGCTTGTGTTTCTGGTCGAGGCCTTCGCAATAATTGGTGTACTCGCACAAGCGCACGTCCCGGCCGAGCCCGAGCGCGGTCTTCAGCGCCCAGTCCGGATCGGCCAGGCTTTGCCGCGCGGTGCCGACAATATCGCAATCTTCGCGCGCCAGCATCGCCTCGGCCATGTCGAAATTGTGCACGCCGCCGGTGCAAACCACGGGCGTTTGCATGCCGGCGGCGCGAATGGCGCGGCGAATGCTTGCGGTTGGCGCGATATTGCGGCCGAAGGGCCCGAACTCATCGGACAGGTATTGCGGCATGCACTCATAGCCGCTGCGGCCGGTGTAGGGATAGGCCGACGAACCGACGCCGGGCTGCTTGGCGTCGTCGAACTTGCCGCCGCGCGACGTCGAGATGAAATCCATGCCGGCCCGGGCAAACTCGACGCCGAACCAGGTTGCGTCCTCGACCGTGTTGCCGCCGGCTATGCATTCGTCGGCGAGAAAGCGGCAGCCGACAGGATACGCATCACCGACCGTCTGCCTGACGGCCCGGTATACTTCGAGCGGCAGTCTGACGCGATTAGCGCGTTCGCCGCCATAGCCGTCGTCGCGGGTATTGGTCGCCGACAAAAACGAGGCCATCGTATAGGCATGGGCGTAGTGCAGTTCGACACCGTCGAAGCCGGCGTCGCGCGCGCGCAGTGCCGCGGCGCAGAACAGCGCCGGAAGGGTCTGCGGCAGGTCGCGAATGTGCGGCAATTCGACGTCGGTCACGCGTTCGCGCGCGCCAAACTGCAGGGCCTCCCACTCGCGCGCATCTAGCACCGCTTGCAGTTTGTCGGCGGGCAGGCCGGCGAGGTGTTGGCGGATCGCCTCTTCGGTCCAGTCGGTTGCGTTGAGCAGGCTGCGGTGGCGCGGCGTGATGCGCAAAAAACGCTGGAAGTACTTGTCCGGTTCCGGTCGCCGGCGAATGCTGAGGAAGTCGATGATCTGGATGAACACCCTGGTATGGCCGTCGCTCGCGCGGTGGACGGTGTCAGCCAGTTGGCGCAGTCCGTCAACGTAGCGGTCGTGACTGATGCGCAGCAAGGGGCCGGACGGCACATCGCGGATGCCGGTCGCCTCGATGACAATGGCGCCGGGACGCCCGCGCGCGAAGCGCTCATACCATTGCAACACATCGGTGGTGACGATGCCGTCTTCGTTCGAGCGCCACGGCACCATGGCCGGCACCCAGGTACGCTGCCCCAGTTGCACCGTACCAACGCGCACCGGGCTGAACAAGCGCGACGCCGCAGCTTGCGCCACTGTCGGCGCCTGCCCCGGATCGGGATGGAACTTGATGCGTTGCGGGGGTTTCCACATGAAATCGGGACGCCGGTAAGGGTGAAATGTTCGCCTGGATCGGGGCGGCTGCAGAATTACTTCAAGCTTAAAGTAAATATTTCCAGGCGGCAATGCGCATCTGCCGGCGCGGCTCCGGCACCGTTCAATCGCGGCGCGCATAGAGCATAAAGCTTAAAGCATGAAGAATAACAACACGGCCGTTGAACTGTGACCGGACCTGGGCTAAAGTGGGACCGGTTTGTAGCGTTTGCTTAAAAGATGAAGAGTCCCGGCCGATGAATGCCTATCTCACCCCGACGTCGCTGTCCGAAGCCCTTGCCGCACTGGCGGCGCGGCCCTTTGCCGTGCTCGCCGGCGGCACCGACTTTTATCCGGCGCGGGTCGGCCGGGCGGTGGACGAGGACGTGCTCGACATCAGTCGCATCGCCGAGTTGCGCGGCGTGCGTGAAGAGGCCGGCGCCTGGCGCATCGGCGCACTGGTGACCTGGTCGGAGCTCATCAACACACCCTTGCCGGATTATTTTCAGGGCCTCAAGCAGGCGTCACGCGAAGTGGGCGGCGTGCAGATACAGAACACCGGCACCATTGTCGGCAATGTCTGCAACGCCTCGCCGGCTGCCGACGGCGTACCGGCGCTGCTGGCGCTGGACGCCGAAGTGGAACTGTCCGGACCGCAAGGCCTGCGCCGGCTGGCGCTTGGCGACTTTCTCATCGCCAACCGCAGGACCGCGCGCGGCACCGCGGAACTGGTGACTGCCATCCGCATACCAGAATGGCCAGCGGGAACGCGTGCCGATTTTTTCAAGCTCGGCTCGCGCAAGTACCTGGTCATCTCGATTGCCATGGTGTCGATTGTGATCGCCGTCGATGCCGGTGGTGCGATCAGCCGCTGCGGCATTGCCGTCGGTGCCTGTTCGGCCGTCGCCCGGCGCCTGCCGGACCTGGAGCGCAAACTGCTCGGCAAGCCGCTTTCAGCCGAACTCGCCGCGCTGGTCACAGCGTCCGAACTCGCGCCGCTCAGTCCCATCGCCGATGTGCGCGGTACTCCCGAATATCGCATTGACGCGGTGCAAACGCTGCTCAAGCGCTCGCTGGCGAGGCTCTCGGCATGAACAAGCGCGATGAAGCCGTGTTGACGGCACTCAAGGTCAACGGCAAGGCGGTCGCACTGCAGACGCATCCGGCCGGCCGCCTGTCCGATGCCTTGCGCGATGAACTGGGCCTGACCGGCACCAAGATCGGCTGCCACGCCGGCGACTGCGGCGCCTGCACCGTGTTGCTCGACGGGCAGCAGGTCTGTTCCTGCATCGTCGCGGTCGGCCGGTGCGCCGGCCGCGAAGTCACCACGGTCGAAGGTCTCGCGGCAAGCAACGGCCGGCTCACCCGGCTGCAACAGGCATTTCACAAGCACGGCGCGGCGCAATGCGGCATTTGCACCCCGGGCATGCTGATGGCGGCGACCGATTTGCTCGCGCGCAACGCCAACCCTGACGAGCAAGCGGTGCAGGATGCGCTCGGCGGCGTGTTGTGCCGCTGTACCGGCTATCGCAAGATCGTCGAAGCGGTGCTCGCCGTTGCGACAGGCGACCTGGAATTGGTCGAGCCGCCGGCGGGCAGTGCGGTCGGCAGCCGAGCCGCCAAGATCGACGGTGTCGCCAAGCTGACCGGGGCCGAACTATACGGTGCCGACAAGGCGCCGGCCGGTTCGCTGTGGTTGCGCGCCGTGCGCTCGCCCCATGCGCGGGCGGGATTCAGCTTTGGCGATTTCAAGCCGCTGCAGGCGAGGTATCCCGGGCTGATCACCATAGTCACGGCTGCCGACGTGCCGGAAAACAGCTTCGGCATATTCCCCGATGTCAAAGACCAGCCGGTATTCGCAGCGACAAGTAGCGCGGAAAACGGTGCCGCGCAAGGGCGGGTGCGCTTTCGCGGTGAAGCGGTCTGCGCCCTCGTCGGCGATGAGCAGACGCTGCTGCGCATTCGCGATGAAGAAGTGCCCATCGCATGGCTGCCGGAGACGCCACTGCTCGACTCGGCCGACGCGCTGGCCGAAACGCGCGAACCCCTGCATGCCAACAACCCCGACAACGTGCTGATTCGCGGCCGCGTGGTCAAAGGCGACGCCGACAAGGCCATTGCCACCGCGCCGTTTGTCGCTTCGGGTGGCTTCACCACCAGCCATGTCGAGCATGGTTACATCGAGCCCGAGGCGGGCTATGCCGAATACGTCGTCGAGAACGGCCTCGAACGTGTGCGTATTTTTGCCAGCACGCAGACGCCCTACATGGATCGTGACGAAATCGCGCGCATCCTCAAGTTGCGGCCCGAACAGGTGCACATCATCCCGTCGGCCATAGGCGGCGGCTTCGGCGGCAAGCTCGACATCGCCATCCAGCCCATGCTCGCCGTCGCCGCCTGGAAGTTGAAGCGTGCCGTGCGCGGCGTCTATACGCGGCCCGAGTCCATGGTCTCGACCACCAAGCGCCATCCGGCGGCAATGAAGGTGCGTTTTGCCTGCGACGCCGAAGGGCGCCTGCTCGCGGCGGACTTCCAGGGCGACTTCAACACCGGCGCCTATGCCTCATGGGGCAATACCGTCGCCAACCGCGTGCCCATCCATGCGTCCGGGCCGTATTTTGTGCCGCATGTGAAGGCACTGACCCGTGCGGTCTATACCAACAACGCCATCGCCGGTGCCTTTCGTGGTTTTGGTGTGCCGCAATCGACCATCGCGCACGAATGCCTGCTCGACGACCTGGCCGAAAAAACCGGCATTGACCGTCTCGAGTTCCGCCTGATCAACGCCATTCGTGCCGGCCAGGCGACGGCAACCGGCCAGGTGCTCAAGGCGAGCGCCGGCCTTGACCAGTGCCTTGAGGCGCTCAAACCGCGCTGGCTACAGGCGCAGTCGCAGTGCGAGGCCTTCAATGTCGCGGCGCAAAAGGGTGGTGCGACGAGGCACCTGCGCCGCGGCGTTGGTGTCGCCTGCATGTGGTACGGCTGCGGCAATACCGTCATCGCCAATCCTTCGACCATGCGCGCCGGCCTGACACGCGCCGGGCGCATTTTGTTTTACAACGGTGCCGTCGATATCGGCCAGGGCTCCAACACCACCTTGCTGAGCGTACTCGCCGATGCGCTGGGCCTGCCCATGCGCGATATCGATTTCATCATGGGTGACACCGACCTCACCGCCGACGCCGGCAAGACCTCGGCGTCGCGCCAGGCCTTTGTGTCGGGCAGCGCGGCGCGCCTTGCCGGCGTACAACTGCGCCAGCGCATGCTGTCGCTGCTCGAAGCTAAAAGCGATGCAAGCCTGCGGCTCGGGAACGGCGATCTGGTGGCGATCGACAGCGAGGGTGAAAAGCGCATCACCCTGGCCGAAATGCCTTGCGACGAAAAGGGCAATGTGCTGTCGGGCGAAGGGACCTTCAACCCGCCGACGGTGCCGCTCGACCGGGACGGCCAGGGCGTGCCTTACGCCACCTATGCCTTTGCCGCGCAAATGGCCGAAGTCGAGGTCGATATCGACCTTGGCACGGTACGGGTGATGCGCATCGGCGCGGCACATGATGTCGGCCGCGCGCTCAACCTGACGCAGGTCGAAGGCCAGGTGCATGGCGGTGTGGCGCAAGGCCTCGGCCTGGCGCTGATGGAGGACTACCAGGCCGGCAAGACCGACAACCTGCACGACTACCTGATTCCCACCGTCGGTGACATTCCCCCCATCGACGTGTTCCTGATTGAAGACCCCGAGCCGCTGGGCCCCTACGGTGCAAAGGGCGTCGGCGAGCCGGCGCTGATCGCGACCGCGCCGGCGATCTTTGGCGCCATTCGCCACGCCACCGGCGTCATCGTGCGCCATGCGCCGGTCACGCCGGACAAACTGCGCCGGCTTCTGCTCGAACAAGTCTGATGTCCACGACACACGCCGATCCGGCCGCCAACGTCGTGCCCGAACCGTCCGACCGGGACGGCGGCAAAATAGTCTGCAACGCCTGCCCGGTGTTGTGCAATATCACCGCGGGCCGCGCCGGTGCCTGCGACCGCTACGCCAATGTCGGCGGCGTGCTGACGCGCGTCGATCCGCTGGTGCTGATGCAGCGACCGGCTGGAAACGACCGCCTGGTGCGCTTTTCCAGCGAGGCAGGCTGGAGCGGCAATCCGCTCGCGCCGCTGCAGCCGGGCACCGCGCAAACGGCCGTCCAGAGCGCCTCCGGGGATGATGTCTCCGGGGCCGATATCTTTGTGTCCGGCATCGGTTCAGGCACGACGTATCCCGATTACAAACCCGCACCCTTCATCGTCTCGTCCATGCATCAGGGCCTTGACATGGTCACCGTGGTGACCGAGGGCATTTTCAGCTATTGCAGTTTCAAGATCAAAATCGACACCGATCGCTACCTCGGTCCCGAGCAGGCGACCATACGCGTTGAGGGCGAGGCGGTCGGGCATGTCACCACCATCGAATACGGTTCGCAAATGCTGTCGGTCGGTGGGGTGCACCATCTCACCGGCGGCAGCAAAAAAGAAGGCCGTGTCACCTGCGACGTGATGATGGCCCTTGGCAACAAACAGCCGGTGGAATTCGACATCGAAGGCGGTTGCAAGGTTGTGGTGCAGGCGGGCAGGGCGCCCATCATAAACGGCGTCGAAGAGCAGCGCATGCGCGTCGGCTGCGGCTCGGCCACCATAGGTATTTTCGCCAAACAGTGGGAGGGCCATGTCGATGAGGTGGTGGTGGTCGATGACCACATCACCGGCGTGCTGTCAGAGCACCAGGCCGGCAAATTCCTCGGCATGCGCGACGGCGGTGTAAAAGTCATCGGCCGCAAGTCCACCCCCGGCCGTTATTTCCAGGTCGCCAATCCGGGTTCGGGTTGGGGCGGTACCGACATCACCAATCCGCTGAAAATCATCAAGGCCATAGACCCGAAGACGGCCTGGCCGGGCGAGCGCATCCTGTTCGTCTCCACCACCGGCGAGGACTGGGCGTATTTCATCCTCGATGACAAGCTGCAACCGCAAGCGGCGGAAATGCCGGTGGTCATCAAAAAGGTCGTTGAGCGTATCGGTGAAAACTGCGAGCCGGCGCTGTGCACGGTGTTGTTCATGGGCGGCGCCGGTGGTTCACTGCGCGCCGGCGTGACGGAAAACCCGATCGCGCTGACGCGCTCGATCAAGGACGCGCTGGTGCGGGTCACCTGCGGCGGCGCGCCGGCCTATGTCTGGCCGGGCGGCGGCATCATGGTCATGACCGACGTCATGAAAATGCCCGACGCGGCCTTTGGCTGGGTGCCGACGCCGGCCATTGTGGCGCCGGTCGAGTTCAGCATGAAGCTCGCCGACTACGAAAAACTCGGCGGCCACATGGACCGCGTGCAAACGTTGCAGCAGGTGATCGCCTCTGCCGGGCACAAGCGGGTCGGCTGGGACGCAGGCAATCCCTGGCCGCTGGATACGCCATGAGCGGCGCCTTTTTTGCCATGCTCGACCAGCACCGTGCGCACTTCCAGCACGGACCGATAGACCTCATCATCGAAGCGCAGGGCGATGCAGCCGCGGTGCGCGAGGCCCATGCGCGCGCGCGGCGGCGCTTTGACGGACTGCTCGAATCCCTGGTCGCGGAGTTGCCGCTGCTGCGCAGCGATGTGCGGCAGGCGCGGGCGCTGCGTGGCGCCGTGGCGCAACGCATGCTCAAGGCCTGCTGGCCGCATCGCGACGGCTTCATCACGCCGATGGCGGCGGTTGCCGGTGCGGTGGCCGACGAGATGCTCGCGACATTGCAAGCCCCCGGCATCCGCAAAGCCTATGTCAACAATGGGGGCGACATCGCGCTGCATCTTGCCGCCGGAGAATCATTCACCGTCGGTGTGGCCGAGGGCCTGGCGCGGCTGGCCGGCGATATCCGCGTCACGGCCGCGGCGGGCATACGCGGCATCGCCACCAGCGGCTGGCGCGGTCGCAGTTTCAGCCGCGGCATTGCCGACAGCGTGACCGTGCTCGCGGCCGATGCGGCCACCGCCGATGCCGCCGCGACGATGATCGCCAACGCCGTCAATATCGAGGATGCGGCCATCGAACGCCGGTCTGCATCGGCGCTAAAGGACGACAGCGATCTTGGCGAGCGCCTCGTCACTGTTGACGTCGGCGCACTGCCCGACGCCAAGATTGCAGCGGCGCTGGCCGGCGGACGCGCCCTCGCGCAGACGCTGCTCGATACCCATTTGATTCTAGGGGCGGCATTGTTCTTGCAAGGGAATGCCGCAGTGGTCGGCTTTGCCGCGCAGGCAGGGCGCCACGGGCGCGTGCCGGCGAGGGCACAATTGAGTACAGCATGAAGGAGGCAGGGCATGGCAGGCAAAGCTGAGAGCAAAAGCGCGGGCAAGGTGCCCAGGGTCGAGATCCGTAAAATCGTGCTGATGGTGGAGGATATTCATCACGAAGGCGGGCCGGTCGGCAAAAAACCGCACCGCCGTGGTGCAATCGCCGTGGTGATCAGGAACCCGTATGCCGGCGCGCATGTCGCCGACATCATGCCGATGATGGATGCGATGAAGCCGCTGGGACTCGACATGGCCAAGCGCCTCATCGATGCGCTCGGCGGTCCGAAAAAAATAGAAGCCTACGGCAAGGGCGCCATTGTCGGCACTGCGGGTGAAAGCGAACACTGCGCGCTGTGGCATGTGCCCGGCGGTTACGGCATGCGCGAGCTGCTCGATAACTCCAAGGCGATCGTGCCCTCGGCGGGCAAGGTCGGTGCCGCCGGCACGCGTCTTGACGTGCCCATACATCATCGCGAAGCGGCCTATGTTCGCAGCCATTTTGACTCGGTGGAAATGGGGGTGCCGGACGCGCCCCGGCCGGATGAAATTGTGTATATTCTGGCGATGACCACGGGGCCGCGCGTGCACGCGCGCGTAGGCGGACTCAAGGCCTCGGACATTAAAGTGGGTGACGGACAAAAATAAAAAAGTGAGGACAGAGGGCAGGCGCCGCGCGCACTCACGCGGCATTTGCATCCAACGGTATCAGCATGCCATTACATTTTTCGGGAGAGCACTCATGACAGCACGCAGGCAGTTTCTCGCAACGGCGGCCGTACTCGCCATTTCGGCCGCCTTCGCCGCACCAGCGGCGGCTCAAGGCACCATCAAGATCGGCGAACTCAACAGCTACAAGGTGTTCCCGGCCTTTCTTGAGCCCTACAAGCGCGGCCTCGACCTCGCCGTTGACGAGGTCAACGCCACCGGCGGCGTGTTCGGCCGCAAGATCGAGGTGATTTCGCGTGACGACAACGGCAATACCGGTGACGCCGTGCGTGTGGCCGAGGAACTGCTGTCGCGCGAGAATGTGCAATTTCTCATTGGCACCTTCCCGTCCAACGTCGGCCTTGCCGTCGCCGATTTCGCCAAGCAAAAGAAAACGCTGTTCATCGCCGCCGAGCCGCTGACCGACAAGATCGTCTGGCAAAACGGCAACCGCTACACCTACCGCCTGCGCGCCTCCACTTACATGCAGACGGCGATGCTGATTCCCGAGGCCGCCAAGCTGAAGAAAAAGCGCTGGGCAATCATTTACCCCAACTACGAATACGGCCAGTCGGCTACCGCGGCGTTCAAGGAACTGCTGAAAAAAGCCCAGCCCGATGTCGAGTTCGTCAGCGAGCAGGCGGTGCCCCTTGGCAAGATCGACGCCGGAGCGGTGGCGCAGGCCGTGGCCGATGCCAAGCCCGATGCGATTTTCTCGTCGCTGTTCGGCGGCGACTTGTCGCGCTTTGCACGCGAGATCAATGTGCGCGGCCTGTTCAAGCAGACGGCGGTGTTCAACCTGCTCGCCGGCGAGCCCGAGTACCTTGACCCGCTGAAGGAAGACACCCCCGAGGGCTGGTATGTGACGGGTTATCCGTGGGCCGAGATCAAGACGCCGGAACACAAGAAATTCCTCGACGCCTACCGCAAAAAATTCAACGATTACCCGCGCCTCGGTTCCATTGTCGGCTATGCCACGGTGATGTCCGCCGCCGCCGTGCTGCGCAAGGCCGGCAGCGTTGATACCGAAAAGCTGATCGCGGCGATGGCCGGCCTGCAAGTCGATACGCCTTTCGGCAAGATCACCTATCGCACCCAGGACAACCAGTCCACCATGGGCGCCTATGTCGGCCGCATCGGCAAAAAGGACGGCAAGGGTGTGATGCTGCCGGGCTGGACCTACCAGGACGGCGCCAAGTTCCTGCCGAGCGACGCCGAAGTCAAGAAGCTGCGTCCGGCGAACTGATTCACGCCCAAAGCCACCGCGGATCGGCGCGGACAGCGCGGAGCAAAGCACGGGCTCCGCGTCTTTCTGCGCCCATCCGCGGTTTCTTTTTGCATCGAACCCATGTCCAGCTTCGTAATCCAGTTCCTCAACGGCCTCGCCGGGGCGTCCACGCTGTTTCTGGTGGCGGTGGGGCTGTCGCTGATTTTCGGTGTCACGCGCATTGTCAACTTCGCGCACGGCTCCTTGTACATGGTCGGCATTTACATCGCCTACAGCCTGATCGCCAAGATCGGCGGCGGGGCGCTGGGATTCTGGAGCGGCGTCATTCTGGCCGCGCTGGCAGTCGGACTGCTCGGCGCGCTGATCGAAATCGTGTTGCTGCGGCGCATTTACCACGCGCCGGAGCTGTTCCAGTTGCTCGCCACCTTCGGCCTGACCCTGGTCATCAAGGACGCGGCGCTGTGGATCTGGGGCGCCGAGGACATGCTGGGGCCGCGCGCGCCCGGGCTGACCGGTTCGATCCAGATCATGGGCAAACCGCTGCCCGAATACGACTTGCTGCTCATTTTCATCGGCCCTGCGGTACTGGGCCTGTTATGGCTGTTGCTCAATCGCACGCGCTGGGGCACGCTGGTACGTGCCGCAACACAGGACCGCGACATGGTGGGTGCGCTCGGCGTCAACCAGAAATGGTTGTTCACCAGCGTGTTCGCGCTCGGTTCCCTGCTGGCCGGGCTCGGCGGCGCACTGCAGATTCCGCGCGAGCCGGCGCAACTGTTTCTCGATATCACCACCATATCGGACGCCTTTGTCGTGGTGGTCGTCGGCGGCATGGGCAGTATTCCGGGCGCTTTTCTTGCCGCCTTGCTGATCGCAGAAATCAAGGCCATGTGCGTGGCCATAGGCCAGATCTCGGTATTCGGCGTCTCCATCTCGCTGTCCAAGCTGACGCTGGTGGTGGAGTTCCTCGTCATGGCCATCGTGCTGATCGTGCGACCCTGGGGCCTGCTCGGCAAACCGCTATCGACGGCGCATGTCTCCACCGCCCATGTCGAACCGCCGCTGCGTCCGGCCGGCGACACGCTGCGCTACGCCGCGATGGGCCTGTTGGCGGTGTTGCTGGCGCTGCCGCTGATCTCGACCCCTTACACCGTCATTCTGGGCATAGACATCCTGGTGTTTGCGCTGTTTGCCGCCAGCCTGCATTTCATGATGGGCCCGGCCGGCATGGTGTCTTTCGGTCACGCCGCCTACCTCGGGCTGGGTGCCTACGGCGCGGCGCTGCTGCTTAAAAAAGCCGGCGTGCCGATGGAAGCGGCCTTGCTCGGCGCGCCGCTGCTCGCTGGTGCGGGCGCGCTGGTCTTCGGCTGGTTTTGCGTGCGCCTGTCGGGCGTGTACCTCGCCATGCTGACGCTGGCTTTCGCGCAAATCGCCTGGTCGGTGGTGTTCCAGTGGGACGAGTTCACCGGCGGCTCCAATGGCATGGTCGGTATCTGGCCGGCGACATGGCTGTCGGACAAGACGGTGTTTTATTACATGACGCTGCTGCTGTGCGGCTTTGGCATCTGGATGCTGCGGCACATGCTGTTCTCCCCCTGGGGCTATGCCTTGCGCGCGGGGCGTGATTCACCGCTTCGTTGCGACGCCATCGGCATGGACCTCGCCAGGTTGCAATGGAGCGCCTTTGTTGTCGTCGGCATGTTCGGCGGCCTCGCAGGTGCCGTATACGCCTTTTCCAAGGGCAGCATTTCGCCCGACAGCATGAGCGTCGCGCGTTCCGTCGATGGCCTGGTGATGGTGTTGCTCGGCGGTGTGCAGACGCTGTCCGGACCGGTGGTGGGTGCGGTGGTGTTCACCTGGCTGCAGGACACCATTGCGCGCAATACCGATTACTGGCGCGCGCTGCTCGGCCTCACCATCATCGTGCTGGTGGTGGCTTTCCCGCAGGGCATTGTCGGCTTTATCCGTTCGCGTTTCACCCGGCGCGAGGACGCATGAGCACGCCCCAAGAAGAACGCACGAGCACGTCCCAAGGACAACGCACTAGCGTTCTGGCCGTCAACGAGCTGAAAAAATCCTTCGGCGGTGTGCATGCGGTGCAGGGTGTCAGCTTCAGCGTCGAGCCGGGTACGCTGCTGGCCTTGATCGGTCCCAACGGCGCCGGCAAGACCACCTGCTTCAACATGCTCAACGGCCAGCTCCCGCCAGATTCGGGCAGCGTCAGGATAGACGGCGTCGAAGTGCTGGGCAAAAAGCCGCGCGAAGTCTGGCGCATGGGTGTGGGCCGCACCTTCCAGATCACCGCCACCTTTGCCTCAATGACGGTGCGCGAGAATGTGCAAATGACCCTGCTGTCCTACCACCGGAGGCTGGCCAATTTCTGGCTGCGCGCGAGCGACCTGTATCGCGACGAGGCGGAGAAGCTGCTGGCCCGTGTGGGCATGCTCGAACAAGCCGAACGCCCGTGCTCCATTCTTGCCTACGGCGACCTCAAGCGCGTCGAACTGGCGGTTGCACTCGCCAACGAGCCACGATTGTTGCTGATGGACGAGCCCACCGCCGGCATGGCGCCGCAGGAGCGCATCGCCCTGATGGCACTGACGGCCGAGATCGTGCGCGAGCGTGGCATTGCGGTGCTGTTCACCGAACACGACATGGATGTCGTGTTCGCGCACGCCGACCGTCTGATCGTGCTCAACCGTGGCCGCCTGATCGCCGCCGGCACGCCGGCGGAAGTGCGCACCAATGCCGAGGTGCAGCAGGTGTATCTGGGCTCGAGGCATTGATGCATAGTCATCGGCGTCAAATCCCCCCTAACCCCCCTTTTCCAAAGGGGGAAATCACTTGGTCACTGCAAAGAAGTATCGTCAGCGCGCAAACTCCCCCCTTTGAAAAAGGGGGTGAGACAGGGATTTCGAGCCGCCTGCGGCTTGCCTGTCGAACGGCTTTGCGATGCATCGCAAGGCGCGCCCTGCAAGGGCTGGGGGGGATTTTCTTTTTCGTGGAAAAACAGCATGCTTGAAGCCAGCGCCCTCAACACCTATTACGGCCAGGCCCACATCCTGTCCGATGTCGGCCTTGATGTCGGGGGCGGTGAAGTGGTGGTGCTGCTGGGCCGTAACGGTGCCGGCAAATCGACGACGATGAAAACCATCATGGGCCTCGCGCCGGCGCGCTCCGGCACCGTGCGCTTTCTCGGACAGGACATCAGCGGTTTCGCGCCCTTCCAGATTGCCAAGGCCGGGCTCGGTTACGTACCCGAGGAGCGACGGATCTTTACCGACCTGACGGTGATGGAAAACCTCGAAGTGGGGCGCCAGCCGCCGCGCGCCGGTGTGCCCGAGTGGACAGCGGACAAACTGTTCCGGCTGTTCCCCAACCTGGGTGAGATGAAAGACCGGCCCGGCGGACGCATGTCCGGTGGCGAGCAGCAGATGCTGACCATCGCCCGCACGCTGATGGGCAATCCGTCCTGCATCCTGCTCGACGAACCCTCGGAAGGACTCGCACCGGTCATCGTTGACCAGATGGCTGCAGCCATTCTGGAATTCAAGCGCGAAGGCGTGTCGGTGCTGCTGTCCGAGCAGAACCTGCACTTCGCCACCGCGGTCTCGGACCGCGCCTACATCATTGAAAAAGGCCGCATCCGCTTTTCCGGCACCATCGCCGAACTCAACGCCAACGAGGAAGTCCGTGCGACTTACCTGGCACTTTGAAATGCAAACCCAAAAGCAAGCGTTTTTCACCACAGAGCGCACAGAGAACGCAGAGAAAAACTTGAGAAAAGAAAACTTTGGCTTTCTCAGTGCTATCTTTGTTCTCTGTGGTGCATGCTTTGTTTCTGCTTTTGACGTTAACTGAGCAATTAACCTGATATGGCAAAAATAGCCGGCATAGACGTAGGGGGCACCTTCACCGACCTCATCCTCCTCGACGAAGTCTCGGGCGAGGTGCGCCTCGCCAAAGTGCCGACCACGGCACACAACCAGGCCTTCGGCGTCATGGCGGCGCTGGACCAGACGGGCGCGACACTGGCCGAGTTGTCGGCCATCGTGCACGGCACGACGACCACGACCAACGCCATGCTCGAGCGCAAGATCGCCAAGGTCGGCCTCATCACCACGCGCGGCTTTCGCGACGTGCTGGAGCTGGGGCGGCGCACGCGGCCGACGCCGTATGGGCTGACCGGTAAGTTTGTGCCGCTGATACCGCGCGAGCTGCGTCTCGAAGTCACCGAGCGCATGGACTGCGACGGCGAGGTGGTGACGCCGCTGGTCGATGCCGAAGTCGCCGAGGCGGCCAAAAAACTCATCGCGATGGGCGCCGAATCGGTGGTCATTCATTTTTTGCACAGCTACATCAATTCCGCGCATGAAAAGCGTGCCGCCGACATCGTCCGCGGCCTCTGGCCCAACCGCTACGTCACCGCCGGCCACGCCATCATTTCCGAATACCGCGAATACGAACGCGGTGTCACCGCCACGGTCAATGCCGCCATACAGCCGGTGCTGTCGCGCTACATCGAGCGCCTGCAAAACGAACTCGCCGCAAAAGGTTTTGGCAGTGAACTGCTGGTGATGCAGGGCAATGGCGGTACGGTGGCCTCGGGCATCGTCGCCGAGGCCGCCGTAAATACCGTCATGTCAGGCCCGGCATCGGGTGTCATCGCAGCGGCCTATACCGCCAGCCAGGCCGGTTTTCCCAATGTGGTCACCTACGACATGGGCGGCACGTCAAGTGACGTCGCGCTGATCCAGGGTGGCATGCCCCAGGTCTCGACCGAACTCGAACTCGAATACGCCATGCCCATACACGTGCCCATGGTCGATGTGCACACCATAGGCGCTGGCGGCGGCTCGCTGGCACAGGTCGATGCGGCCGGCATGCTGCGCGTCGGTCCCGAGAGCGCCGGGGCGACGCCGGGGCCTATTTGCTATGCGCGCGGCGGCGAGCGCCCGACCATCACCGACGCCAACCTGGTGCTCGGGCGCCTGAACCCGAACAAGCTGCTGGCCGTGGACAAGCCGGTGTCGCTTGACTATGTGCGCCAGCAGATCGACATCCACGTCGGCAAGCCCCTTGGCCTCAAGCCGGATCAGGCGGCGGCCGCAATACTGCGCATCGCCAACGACCGCATGGCCGGCGCGATACGTATGGTCAGCCTCGCGCGCGGCCACGACCCGCGCGATTTTGCGCTGTTCGCCTTCGGCGGCGCGGGGCCGCTGCATGCCGCGGCGCTGGCGCGCGAACTCTCCATTCCGCGCGTGCTGATTCCGGCCCGGCCCGGCCTGACCAACGCGCTCGGCTGTGTTGCCGCCAGCGTGCGCCACGACTACGTGCGCACCGTCAACAAGGCGCTGGGCGAAGTCGAGTCAGCCAACATCCGTGCCATCCTCGAGGCGCAAATCGCCGAGGGCAAGACCACCATCGCACGCGAAAGGGTGCAGGTCGAGGGCTACGAAACCCTGCATCGGGCCGACATGCAATTTCAGGGACAAAGCCACATCCTCTCAGTGGCGCTGCCCGATCTGGGCATCACGCGCGAACAATTACACGCGCTGTTCGAGGCCGCCTATTGGACGCGCTTTGGCGTCGAGCTCAAGGAAATCCGGCCGGTGCTGGTGAACCTGCACACTGCGGTCATCGGCAAGCGCCGCCCGGTGTCGCTGCTCGATCTTGCCAAGGGTGAGCCGCGCCAGACTGTCGCCGATGCCGAGGTCGAACGCCGGCAGGTCTGGTTTCCGTCTTACGAGCGCGCGGGGCACGCTGAAGGTGGGTGGCTCGATACGCCGGTGTACCGCCGTGAATACCTGCCGACAGGGGCAACATTCAACGGCCCGGCCATCGTTGAACAACTCGACGCGACCACGGTGGTTGAACCGGGTAACGTGGTCGATGTCGACAAGCTCGGCAATCTCATCATCAAGGTGACGGCATGAACAGTCTCGGACTATTGCTGACCATGACCGAACCACCGGCCGACATGGACGAAGAGTTCAACGCCTGGTACGACACCGAGCACATGGCCGAGCGTCTGGCGATTCCCGGTTTCATCTCGGCCCGGCGCTGGGTATTTGCCAAGGCGCGGCCCGGTAGCGGGAAATACCTTGCCACCTACGAGCTCACCAGTCCCGATGTGCTGAGCACGCCCGAATACCTTGCGCATGTCGGTGAACACTTCACGCCCTGGAGCAAACGCTGCCTCGCCAAGGCCACGCTGTTTCGCCGTTGGGCGGCAACGCAGACGCTGCCAGGGACTGCGCTGCCCGCACCCGAAGCCAAAGCCAAAGCCCTGATGCTGGCCGCAGGTGACACGCCGGCTGGACATGAGGCCGAGTTCAACAAGTGGTACGACGAAGAACACCTCCCCATGCTCGCTGCCGTTCCAGGCGTATTCAGCGCGCGGCGCTTTTTTGATCCTGCCGGCAAGCCGCGCCACATCGCGTTGTACGAGCTTGCCGATCGTGCCGTCGTAAAAAGTCCCGAGTGGATGGCCTCGGTCGATACGCCGTGGTCAAAGCGCATGCTCGAACTGACCAAGGACGAAGACTGGATTCTGCGTTGTTACGATGCTTATTAAATCCCCGCAAGCGGGGCGAGGGCAGGGTGAGGGGGCTCAAGTCCTGGCACCGCAGTCCGAATCAGGAAAGCCCACAAAATGAATATCGATCCGATCACCCTCGTCGTCATCCAGAACGGTCTGCAGCAAGTCTGCAATGAAATGGACCTTGCGTTTTGCCGTGCCGCGTTCAGCCCGGTGATTTCCGAGGCCATGGACCGTTCCGACGGCATTTACCATCGCGACAATGGTGAGTTGATCGCACAGGGTGAAATGGGGCTGCCGGTGTTTGTCGGCACCATGCAGTTCTCGACCCAGGCGGTCATAGACGTCGTCAAGGCGCGCGGCACGCCGCTCAACGAAGGCGATATTTTCATCGTCAACGACCCCTATCTTGGCGGCACCCATCTGATGGACGTCAAGTTCGTGAAGCCGTTTTTCTACAAGGGCAGGTTGTTTGCATGGCTGGCCAATACCGGGCACTGGCCCGACACCGGCGGCATGGTGCCGGGCGGTTTTTCGGCCAATGCCACCGAGGTCGAACAGGAGGGCCTGCGCCTGCCGCCTGTAAAGCTGTTCAAGCAGGGCGTGCTCGACGACGAAATTCTTTCCATCATCATGTCCAACATCCGCATCGCCGACCAGCGCATCGGTGACGTCAAGGCACAGGCGGCGGCTCTCGCCATAGGCGAAAAGCGCCTGACCGAAATGCTTGATCGCTACGGCGCCGATGTCGTTGACGGCGCCATTGCCGAACTCAAACGCCGCGCCACGCAGCAAATGCGCGCGCGCATCGCGACCATTCCCGACGGTACCTACCACGGCGAGGCTTTTGTCGATTCGGACGGCGTGGTTGACGAGCCGCTGAAAATCGCCATGACGGTGACCAAGCAGGGCGAGACACTGCGCTTTGACATGAGCGGATCGTCGCCGCCCTGCCGCGGCCCGATGAACAGCGTCATCGCCACCACCAAAAGTTCGATCTACCTTGCCGTCAAGCATGTGTTTCCCGATGTGCCCATCAACGCCGGTACGTTTGAGCCGCTGGATATCGTCGAACCCGAAGGCACCTTCCTGTATGCGCGCTATCCGCGCCCGGTCTCCGGTTGCGCCGCCGAAGTCAGCCAGCGCATCGCCGAGGCGGTGTTCTCGGCGCTCGTAAAAGCCATGCCCGAGCGCATGTTTGCCGCGCCTGCCGGCACCTCCGGCAACCTGTCGGTCGGTGGCTTCGACCCGAAGCGCCGGCGCTCGTATGTGATGTACGTGATTTCCGGCGGCGGTTATGGCGGATCGCCGCTCGGGGACGGCATTTCCAACGGCTGCTCGACCATCGGAATTTCGAAAACCACGCCGATCGAGGTGATGGAGCAATACTACCCGGTGCTGTTCGAGGAATATTCGCTGCACGAGGGTTCCGGCGGGGCGGGCGAGCATCGCGGCGGCCTCGGCGTCAATTACAAAATCAAACTGCGCCGCGGCGAAGCGCGCGCCTCGATGGTCATGGACCACGGTCGCACCGGCCCGCAGGGAGCGCAGGGCGGTGCCGACGGCGGGCTCAATACCGTGGCGGTGGTGCAAAAGGGCAAGACCTACCGTCCGCTGCATTTGTCCAAGGACCAGGACATCAACATCGAGGCGGGCGACACCATTGCCGTCTCAACGCCGGGCGGCGGCGGTTTCGGGCGCGCCTTTGACCGTGTGCCGGCGGCGGTGGCCGCAGATGTTGCGCGCGGCTACTACACCCCCGCGCAGGCCAGCGCAGCCTTCGGTGTCAGTCTCGCCGCCGACGGCTCGGTGGATGTCGCCAGGACCGCCAAGCAGCGCCAGGAAAGCACCTGAGATGCGCCGGCCGCTGCCATGTCGCTAGGTGCCGGCAAAGCGGCCGCACTCGCGCTCACGGCGCTGCTGCTGGGGACGGTTCAGCCTGGTCGTGCGCAAGGCAGCGACCCCGACCGCGCGCTGCTCGTCGCCGTGCGCAACAAGGATTTCACTGACGCGCGCCTGCTGATCGAGGCTGGCGCCAACGTCAATGCCAGGGACGAATCAGGCCTGAGCGCTTTTCTCATGGTCGCCAGTTCGGGTGAGGCTGACCTGATGCGGCTGGTCTTGCGCAAGGGCGCGCTGCCGGACAGCCGCGATACCGACGGCGCCACCGCACTGATCCGCGCTGCGCGCGGCGCCCACACCGCGGTGATGATCGAGTTGCTGCGCGCCGGCGCCGAACTCGACCAGACCGCTCGCAACGGGCGCACCGCATTGTGCGAGGCCGTCGCCGCCGGCGACGGCGGTCCGCGCCATACCGACGCAGTACGCGTGCTGGTGCGCGCCGGCGCCGACCAGGGCATTCGCGACAACACCGGCATGACCGCGCTGCAATACGCGCGTCAACGCAGGTTTCTTGAAGTGGCGGCGGTGCTGGTCAGTTCGGGTGGCAACTGACCCGGTGGCAACGGACCGGGTGGCAACGGACCGGATGGCAACTCACATGCGCGCATCCGGGCCGGCATACCTGCTGGAAACGCCCGCCAGTCGGACGTTCCCAGCAGGTATGCCGGTTAAAAAGCACCACTGCAACGAACAAAATAGCCGGTCTGCGCTGACTGCTCCGCTCCCTGATAAGCTTCGCCCATGAACACATCAACCACCACACCCCGGCGCATCATCGTCGGCATTTCCGGCGCCTCGGGCGCCATTTACGGCATTCGCCTGCTGCAAAACCTGCGCGTGCTCGGCGTTGAAACGCACCTGGTGATGTCCAAATCGGCCGAAGTCACCATCACCGCCGAAACCGACTTCAAGATCGCCGAGATAAGGGCACTGGCCGACCACTGGTATCCACAAAACAACATCGGCGCGGCGATCTCGAGCGGCTCGTTCATCACCGAGGGCATGGTGGTCGCGCCTTGTTCGATCCGCAGCCTGTCGGAAATCGCCACCGGCGTGACCTCGGGGCTGCTGACACGCGCCGCCGACGTCGTACTCAAAGAGCGCCGGAGACTGGTGTTGATGGTGCGCGAAACGCCGCTGCACCTGGGGCATTTGCGCTCGATGACCGCAGTCACTGAAATGGGCGCCATTGTGTTGCCGCCGCTGCCGGCCTTTTACAACCGGCCGCAGACGCTCGATGACATCATCAATCACAGCGTGGCGCGCGTGCTCGATCTGTTCGGGCTGCAGAACCCGGCCGCCAAACGCTGGGCCGGTCTCGGCGCCGAGCGCCGCGACGCGGGCTGAATCTGCCGTATCCGGCGGCGCCGATTTGTAGAATAATGCCCCGCGCGCGCCGAACTGCCTGCGACCGCGACACCACCACGCCAAGGGAGATTCGATTTGGATTCGCAAATGCAGGAAAGACTGGCCATCACCGAAGTCGTCAACAACTGGGCGCTGTGGCGCGATGCCGGCTTCTGGGACCGTTTTCGCACCGTCTGGCACAAAGAAGGCTGGATGAGCGCGACCTGGTTCCAGGGGCCGGCCGAGGAATTCATCGGTCACAGCATCAAGGGATTTGAAGCCGACAACATCATCCTGCATTTTCTCGGTGGCATCACCATAGACCTCGCCGGTGACCGCGCCATCGCGCAAACCAAGATGACCATCACCCAGCGCGGCCCGGTCGGCGGCGTGGTGGTAGAAGTGGTGTGCAGCGGACGTTTTTACGATTTCTTTGAAAAGCGCGAAAGCAAGTGGGGCATCGTGCGCCGCCAGCCAATTTACGAGCGCGACCACATGAAGCCGGTGCACCCGGACAGCCAGATCACCTTGGACAAGACCCTGCTCGAGAGCTTTCCGGTCGGCTATCGCAACCTCGCCTACTTACAGACGCGCCTTGGCTTCAAGGTCAAATCCGACATGCCCGGCCTCAAGGGCGACATCGTGCAGGGGCTGTACCAGCGCGGCGCGGACTGGCTGGAAGGCAAGAATTCAGCCCTGCCGGTCTGAGGAAAGTAGCTGGAAAGGCCTGCCGGGCGGGCATTTTCAGCCGATGTCGTAATAAAAAACGGGGCTCACGGCCGCGTTTTTTATTTACCCCTACCCGAGCTCAACCCCCCCCCTTGTTCCCGCTTTTGCAAAGGGGGAGACCGGTGCGACGGACCGCGCTGACTTTAAAAGGCGTTCATGCCACAAGCGATCCAGCCCGCCTCCTACCGAACTTTCCCCCCATTGAGAAAGGGGGTGAGACAGGGATTTCGAGCCGCCTGCGGCTCGCCTGTCGAACGGCCGTGCGATACATCGCAAGGCGCGCCCTGCAGGGGGTAGGGGGGGATTTGGTTTTCGTCACATCAATCCAGCTTTTCACAACGCGCCGCCAAATTACCCCGGCTGAAAAGCGACACTGATCTATTCCCAGAGTCGTGCCACAAACACCCATGCTCACCACCGTCTGCAAGATGAATTCAGCAAGCTATTCGCGCATATACCCGCTCAGCTCCGGTGTAGTCAGGCTTCCCTCCAGATACCCGAAACTTCCCTTGTCCTTTACCTCTCGCGCCGCGTCGATCATGCCGCTCATTGCGGCGCGATAAAGCGAGGTGGCGAGGCTGATGCGCTTGACGCCGGCGGCTTCGAGTTCGGCGACGCTGAAGGACTTGCCCTTGATACCGGCCATGAAGTTGAACGGCTTTTTCAGCGAAGCGCAGACGATCCGTATGGACTCGAGGTCGGGCAGGCCCGGAGCCATCAACACATCGGCGCCCGCGGCTTCAAAGGACTGCAGGCGACGGATGGTGTCATCGATGTCCGGGTTTCCGCGCACGAAATTTTCGGCGCGGGCGGTCAGCATGAAATCGCAGTGCAGGGCGCGCGCCGCCTGTGCTGCCGCAGCGATGCGCTCGAGCGCATGTCCGAGGTCGTACAGCGGCTTGGCCTTGTCGCCGCTGGCGTCCTCTATGGATCCGCCGGCGAGGCCTGCTTCGCCGGCAAGACGTATGGTCAGCGCGGTGTCAGCCGGGGAATCGCCAAAGCCTTTCTCAAGGTCGGCGGATACCGGCAGGTCGGTGGCGGCGACGATGGCACGGGCGTGGGCGAGGGCTTCGTCGCGCGTCACCCGGCCGTCGCGGCGGCCCAGCGTGCCGGCACACGCGCCGCTCGAGGTGGCGAGTGCTTCGTAGCCCAGACCGGCAAGGATGCGCGCGGAACCCGCGTCCCAGGCGTTGGCGATCACGAAGGCCTTGGGGGCTGTGTGCAAGGCCAGGAAACGGGCGGCTTTTTCGGTTTGAGTGCTACTCATGGCATTCTCCCTGATGACACGGCAATGGCTGGAAAGGCGCGCCAGTCATGGCTTTCCAGCTTGTTTCAGATTATGAGGCCGGAGCGCAAGCTATTTCCGGGGGCTCCAGTAGCCGGGCTTCCGTTTGTGGTGCGCAACAGTAATGAGGCGAAGTTCGTCGCCGGAAAGATTGTAGATGACGCTGTATGGAAATTTTCGCAGCGGAAACCGGCGTCACCCGTTCCTCCAACTTGCGCCCAGTTCCGAATGCCCGCTCAAGCGATAGCACCCGTTCGTACTCGGCGATAAAGGCAAGGCCGACTTCAGTGTCAGCTTCGCCGGCGTAGTACTGGGCGGCTTCGGCAAGTTCCCGGTCGGCGTCAGGGCTGACCGACGGGGTCATTGAATCGCGGCGCGGGCCCGCGCGATGGATTCGGCCGCAGGGATCAGTCGGGCGTTGCCGCTCTCGATGTCGGCAATGCGCCGTTGAACTTCCGCGGCCCAGGCGTTCTCGATATCGTGGTCTTCAAAAATGCTGGCGAGAAGCCGGTCGGCGAGGTGTGCATGTTCTTGCGACGAAAGTGCCAAGGCCTGGGCTTCAAGGATTTCAAGTTGGCTGGACATCCAATTCTCTTCATCCGCAACGAACAAACATCATACTTGCACGGACGCTGAGTGCGGCAAAGACGTTAATGGGGATCAGTCCAATGACTTATCGTGGTACGCCCCTGTTTTCTCGATGCTGAGCAGTGGGCCGCGTTGGTTAGCGCACAGACCCGGAAAAATGCCGCCTATAGGGTGTCGCATCGCTGTAGCGGCAAGCAATGCAAGGGTTTCCGGTGAGTACGGGCGCATGCAGAGGGCAGCATAAATGGAGATTGACATGAAACGAATCAACAGATTGACCATTTGCTTCGCCATCGGCGCCGGATCGACCATCGGCGCTTTCGCCCAAAGCGCAGCCGTGGGCGCTGCGCCGCCTGCAGGCGCTGCAGCCTCGGGTTCAACGGAATGGAAGGCGCCCGACATCAGCAAATTGCCCGACGACAAGTACGGCCAGTCGGTGCGCAAGGGCAAGGGCCTGATGGAGCAAACCTACAAGCAAATCGGCCCCGAGGTGGCAGACGCCAGTAAACGCTACGCCGGCAACAACCTGGCCTGTGTCTCCTGCCACATGGAATCCGGGGGCCGCAAGTTTGGCAACCCGTGGGTCGGTACGTTTGTGAGCTTTCCGCAGTATCGTGGCCGCGAGGATGCGGTCTCGACCACCGAGGAGCGCATCAACGGCTGTATGGAGCGCAGCATGAACGGCCGCAAGCTGCCGCTGGACAGCGCGGAAATGAAATCGATGATGTCCTATCTACACTTTCTGTCGACCGGACTTCCGGTTGGAACAAAACTGGAAGGTGGCGGCACCCTCAAGCTGAAAGCGCTGGCGCGCGCGGCCGATCCGGTAGCTGGAAAACTCGTCTATGCCAGCAGTTGCGTGGCCTGCCATGGCGACAAGGGTCAGGGCGTGCGTCGCGGCAAGGCCGGCGATGCCGATGGCTACCAGTTTCCGCCACTCTGGGGTGCCGACAGCTACAACAACGGCGCCGGCATGGCCCGCATCACCCTGGCCGCCGGCTTCATCAAGGGCAACATGCCCAGCGGCATCACCCACCTCACCGCGGTCCTGACGGATGACCAGGCCTTTGACGTGGCCGCTTACGTCAACAGCCAACCGCGGCCGTTGAAGAAGGGTCTTGAAGCGGATTTCCCGGCGCGCAAGAACAAGCCTGTCGATGCCGCGTTTCCTCCCTACACTCCGGGCTTTTCGGCAGAGCAACACAAGTACGGCCCTTGGCAGCCGATTCAGGCCGCGCGCGAAAAAGGTGTTTATCCGCCCAAATGACGCGCAAATAAGTGGCGCGGAAATAACCAGGTCCATTGTAACTTGGCTCTTCAGGAAATCGAGTGGGCTTCTCTTGTGAAAATCACCCTATTCATTCCCCGCCGAGTCCGGGGCGCTGCCCATCGTAGCGGACGGTTGCATCCTCGAACTCGTTTTTTGCAGCACGCCGGAATACGACGCGCAACGTCATCGCGCCAGGCAAGATCGTATCGAAGCCTTGACTTCATCGCAGGGGAGCAAGTCATCAGGAAATGCATCGTCGTCCGCGACGCGACGATCCAACCCCGCGCGGTTGTGCTTCGGTAAGAGGAAAAACCTTGGCGTCGATGCAGATGCTTGCCCAAATCTCCTCGACCAGCGTAAGCCGCTCATCAACGTTGGGGCAATCTATCGCCAGAGTCCTGACAGTGAATAAATAAGGTCAGAGTAATTTTTCACGACGCGCCGTCAAGTTGCCCCTGCTGAAAAACGACACTGACCCTAACTGCCTCTGGGAAATGCTAATTCGCCCTACCTTCCAAAATTACCTTCTGCCTCTCGGCATAGACTTCTTTGGAAATCAAATTGGCATCGAACAGCCGTTTCAGTTCGGTCAGTTGTCCCTCCATGGATTGCTGATTCGGAGCGGCACCTGTGGCGGGGGTCGAACTCGTGTTGCCAACAACAACAGGCCCTGTCGGAATAGCGCAGTTTTTCTGGTTCATTAGATTGGCGAGGTTCACTTTGCGCGAATCGGCAGCACAGATCGCTTCGTTGGCATTTGAAGCTGTGCCGAGTATGGCGGGCCAGAAGAAAAGCGCTCTTACGACATTCCCACCCGTCACGCTCCTTTCTGCATCGGCCGCCGCTCGAAATCGCTCCGCATCTGCGTATTCGTTTTGCAGTTGTGCGCAATTCAAACCAATGTCGCCCGGCTTCACTGATTGAACAACGGTAGGTGTCGCGCAAGCGGAAAGAAGGGCTGTGCCAATTACCGCAAGTTTGATGCTGTCGCTAGGCTTTATCTGCGCTCCCATAATTGTCGATGCAAAAATGGCGTTGCCGCTTCGCATAGTTAGAATTAGTTGATTTTTTTAGTTGACGCTTTGCACCTGCATTGTGCACGCGACATTGTGCCGCCTCAAGCGGCAAAAGGCTTTACGCCAAATGGCCTAGGCCCCTCCAATGGCGAGGTCGGTCCGGCGAAGTTGACGTGTCTGGGAGCGTTCACCAGGCACTGCGTTTACCTACCGAAAGCCCGCGCAGCAGTCCACCGCGAATCACACGCTAGCTGAAAACCCGCGCCAGGCGGGCATTTCCAGCCGGTTTGCCTACTTCAACGACAAATCCGCCCGGCTTAGTTTGGCCTTGTCCTTGGCCTCGGGCGCGGCGATGCTGGCTGCGATCAGGAACACGCGCTCGGCCGAGATGCCGGCCTTGAGCAGGCCTTGCTGGACGGCCCTGGCGCGTTGTTCGGCGAGTTGGCGCAGGGCTTCGTCGCTGATGGTGGAGTTGGCGAGCAGCAGTTTTTCCATTTCGTCTTTGGGCAGCGACTTGGCGAGGCCGATGAGGTTGCGCGGCTTTTCGAATTTTTCGGCGTCGTAGGCGCTCTCGAGCAGCGGCAGGTATTCGTCCGCGGCAATGGTTACGTCAGACAGCGATGCGGCCGGGGTGCCGGCGCGGGCGAGGGCGCGAAATTTTTGCGTCTTCACCTTGGCCAGCAGGCTGGCCTGCTTGAGGCCTTCGCGGTCCTGCGCCGGGTCAACGCGGCCGGCAATCTCGACATTGAGGCCGGGCCGGTCGTTGAGCGCCTTGACCAGGTTGGTGAGTTTTTCGGTGGCGGTTGCCGAGAGGGCGGCATAGCCGTAGTTGAACTCAATCCACGACAATTCGGCGCCGCCGCCGCCAAACAGCGCACCGAGCAGGGCGAAGGGCGCGGTCACCACCTTGATGATGAGATTGACGATGAGCTTGCCGACGATCGCGCCGACGCTGAACTGCGGGTCATCGAGTGAGCCGGAGACGGGTATTTCGAGGTCAATGTTGCCCTTGCTGTCCTTGAGCAAGGCCAGCGCCAGGGATACCGGCAACTGCGTCGCCTCGGCGTTTTCTATCTTGTCGCCCAGGGTGAGCTGGGTCAGCAGCAGCTTGTTGTTGGCGGTGAGCTTGCGGTTCTCGAGCTTGTAGCTTGCATCCATGTACAGCTTGCCCTTCTGGATGTTGTAGCCGATATAGCGGCCCGAGTAGGGCGAAATCGGCGACAAGTCATAGCCCTTCACCGTAGCCCGGATATCAATAAACAAATCCCTGGCCAGCGGGTTGACCTTGCCCGAGATTTGCAGCGGCGCGGAATTGTCCACAGTGCCGCGCAAGTCCACGTCGGCCGGCGTGGCGGCGGTGAGACGCGTGATGCTGCCACCGACCTCGGTCAGGTTGGCCGAATAATTGGGCTTGATGAAGCGGTCGGAAAAATTGATGTTGCCACCCTGGACGGTGACGCGGCCGATCTTGCTGATCAGCGGCGGGCCGGCATCTTCTTCCGGCGGCAGGGTGGCCGAGGCCGAGGCGGTGGCGTCGGGCGCCGCGGCATCGCGCGTGACCACGGGTGGCGCAGGCTTGGGCGCGGCCAGTTGGCCCGGCAGCAGCGCCGCCGGCGCATCGTCGCCGGGCTTGCGAATGATGTCCTGCACGTTGAGCCGGCCTTCGGGCAGCACCACCAGGCGCGAATAAAAGTCGGCGAGCGCGATTTCGTCTATCGCGGCATCAAAGGGCGCAAGCTTGCCGCGGAAGGGGCCGACGTGCAGCGATTTCCATTTAAGAAAGTCCTCGGCGCCGCGCCGCTCGACAGCGGCGAACTGCGTCACGTCCAGCGCCCCGGAAAAATCGCCGCTGACCGGCGCTGCGTCAGGCCCGCCCAGCTTCCATTTGACCGCGCCCTTGAGCGCGACATCGCCGCTGGTAATGTTGATGTTGAGCTTGCTTGCGAAGTAGGGCTGGAAGGGCAGAATTTCCATGCCCTTGAGTTCGAGCTTCATGTCGCCCGAGAGCGGCTGCAGCACCAGCGCACCGGCGATATTGAGCGCCCCCTTCTGGTTGAGCGTGGCCTTGAGGTCGATCTGACCCTTGGCGTCCTTGCGCGTGGACAGGTCTTGCGCCGATAAGGCGATGGGCTCAATCACAAGATTGCCGGTGCGGCGCGTGGACTCGTCCTTGAGCCTTACGCCGTAACTGTCGAGGGCGAGTGTTTTCAGTGATACCACCCAGGGAGTGTCCTTGGCAGATGTCGTTGCAGGCGCGGTGGACGGGGCAAGCATGGCCTGAAGATCGAGCTTGCCGTCCTTGTCGCGCTGGGCGGCGAGTTTCGCGCCGCTGCTCGTGACGTCGCCGAGCATCAGTTCTCGCTTGGCGAGGTCGAGGCTGGCGTCCTTGATTTGCAGCGCGGGCAGTGTCAGCACCGCCTCTTTGGCGCCGGCCTTGCTAACGCGCACCCCGCTGACCGTCGCTTCAATCTGCGCGGGGGCGGCGGGAATGGTGGAAAAGCCCTTGACACCAACATTGAGCGCGGCGACAACCGCGCGCCAGGGCGTTGCCGGCATTTCATCGTCAAAGCTGATGCTGGCCTTGGCCAGCGCCAGTTCGGTCACGGTGAGATTGAAAGGCCCGGCGTCCTTGTCGTCGGCGGCAGGCTTGGCTGGCGGCAGGGCTTGCAGCCAGTTGATCTGGCCGGCCTTGTCGCGGCGCAGGCTGATTTCTGGTGATTCAATGCTCAGCTTGCTCACTTTGGCGCTGCGTGCCAGCGGCTCGAAGTCGGCGAGGGCAATAGCCAGCTTGGGCAGTTTGAGCAGCGGCTTGCCGGCGGTTTCGGTGATGAGCAGGTCGGCAAGGCCCAGGTCACCGGCGATGCTCAGCTTCGGCGCCTTGTCGGGCGCGCCGAGGAACTTGATGGCGAGCTTGGCATTGAGTGCGGTAACGACCGCGCGCCACGGCGTGGCCGGCATGTCATCGTCAAAGCTGATGCTGGCCTTCATCAGCGCCAGTTCGGTCAGTTCGAAGTTGAAAGGCTTCGCACCCTTGTCGGCGGCAGCGGGTTTGGCTGGCGGCAGCACTTGCAGCCAGTTGATGTGGCCGGCCTTGTCGCGGCGCAGGCTGATTTGCGGCGACTCGAAGGTGAGCTTGCTGACCTTGGCGCTGCGCGCCAGCGGCTCGAAGTCGGCAAGGGCAAGCGTCAGCTTGGGCAGCGTGAGCAGCGGCTTGCCCGCGGTCTCGGTAAGCACCAGGTCGGCGAGGCCGAGGTCGCCGGCGATGGTCAGCTTGGCCAGCTTGTCGGGAGAGCGCAAGAACTTGATCGCGAGCTTGGCATCAAAACGGCCGGACGGAATTTTTATTTTCAGATCGGCGGGCAGGTATTCGTTGAGCCGCGGCAGTGCGAAATCGTCGATGTCGAGTGCGAGTTCGGTTTCCAGCGAGTCGCGAAACGGCTTGCTCTTGCCGCGCAGTTCCAGCGGCGCGCCGTTGACCTTGGCCGAAAGGCTGGGCTCGACAAAAATGTCGGTAAAGCTCGGAATGCTGGAGATGAAGGGAATGCCGAGGTCGATGTCGGTGACGGCGTGCTGGCTGCCGGCCGGCTGGTCGTCAACATCGATGCGGCCCTTGTCGATGCGGATATTGTTAAGCGCAAAGCGCGGCGTCGGCCCGCCGCCGGGTTTGGCGAGAAAGGCTTCGAGGATGTCGGAAAAATTGTAGCGCCCCGGTTCGGTGCGCACGATTTGGATGCGCGGCCCGCTAAGGCGCAATTCCTTGAGCACCGGCGCGAGCCGGAAAACCGACGACCACTCGGCATTGGCGTAGAGCGCGTCGAAGGCGACAAACCCGGCGCCGCCGCGCTCCTTGATTTCGACCTTGCCCAGGTTCAGTGTCAGCGCGTAGGGGTTAACGGCGATGCTGCCTATGCTGACGTCACGTCGCAACTCGGCTGAAAGCACTTTTTGCAGCTCAGCCTTGAGCAGCGGCGGCAACACGAAAAAGCCGAGTACCGTGAACAGTGCGATGACGCCGGCCATCCAGACGAGTGCGCGTAGGGGGCGCGGAGTGAGCAGACTGAGTGACATATAATTGTTCCGGACCCATAATAATAGGACGTTGCCAAGCGACCAAAGGGTAGCATTTCCCACTGCGCCGCGTTCAACGGTGACGGTGAATCCGGACCAAGGAGAAGAACATGCAGCATCGATATCCACGCCATCGCCGCAATAGCGGCGTCTCCGTCTTCAGTTGGGCGTCGCGCCTTTTGCTCGCCTGCGCCGCCTGCCTGCTGGCGCCATGGGCTGTGGCACAGGATCGCTATCCGTCCAAACCGGTGAAGCTGATCATGCCGTTCCCGGCAACCGGACCGGCCGACCTGATGGCGCGCATTTACGGACAAAAACTCGGCGAGCGTTGGGGGCAGGCGGTGGTGATAGAGAACCGCCTCGGTGCAACCGGCACGATCGGCGCCGACGCGGTGGCCAAATCCCCGCCTGACGGCTACACCCTGTTGTTCACCGTTGACCTGCCGATCGTCATGGCACCGGCGCTGATCAAGACCCCTTACGACCCGCGCAAGGGGTTCACGCCCATCGCCATCCTGGCCGAAACCATGAACATGCTGGTGGTACACCCCTCGGTCGGGGCCTCTACGCTGGCTGAACTGGTCGCGACGGCAAAGGCGCGGCCGGGCGCCCTGACTTATTCATCCGCCGGCCCGGCTTCGCCCGGACATCTTTGCGCCGAAATGCTGCGTTCAAGCACAGGCATCGACATCGTCCATGTGCCGTACAAGGGCGCCGCACCGGCCATGACGGCGGTGCTCGCAGGCGAGGTCTCGATGTTTTGCGGCCCGGTCACACAGGGCCTCGCGCACGTCAAAGGCGGCAAGCTGCGCGCGGTGGGCGTGACCGGCGCCGCCGCCTCGCCACTGATACCCGAACTGCCGCCGCTCGCCGCAATCTATCCGGGGCTCGTGTCGTCGAACACCTACATGGTTTATGCGCCGTTGGGAACGCCGGCGTATGTAACGACACAACTGCGCAATGATGTTCGTCGCGTCTGGGAGGACCGGGACGTGCGCGAGCGGCTGGCCGCGCTGGGATTCGACTTTCTCTGGCTGGAAGGGGCAGACTTGTCGCGCCGCATCGATGCCGACCTCAACAAATGGGCCGCGGTAGTCAAGACCGCCAACATCAAGGCCGACTAGGGAGACGGGGACCAGCATGAGCCAGAAACCGAATTTCATTTTGTTCATTACCGACCAGCACCGCGCCGATCATCTCGGTTGCTACGGCAACCCCATCGTGCGCACGCCGCATCTTGACGCGCTGGCGGCGTCGGGCTGGGCCAACGACGAGTTCCATGTCGCCACGCCCATTTGCATGCCCAACCGCGCCTCGCTGATGACCGGGCGCATGCCCTCACGCCACGGCGTGCGCCACAACGGCATCGAATTGTCTCTCGATGAGCGCACCCTGCCACAAGCTTTGCTCGATGCCGGTTACGCCACCGCCCATGTCGGCAAGTCGCACCTGCAAAACATCGAAATCAAACCGGCGCAGTTTCCCAAGGCCGGCGAACCGAAGCTCGCGCACGAGGCAAGGCGCGAGAGCAAAGGCGTGCACGGCCAGGAAATCTGGAAACGCTGGGAGGACAACCCCGACTGCGACGTCGAAACGCCGTTCTACGGTTTCGAGACCGTGGACTTGTGCATACACCACGCCGATGACGAATACGGCCACTGGCGGCGCTGGATAAGAAAGCAGACGAAGGATGCCGACAAGTTGATCGGCCCGGCCAATGCCACGCCGACACCGGAGTTCGAGTTAAGCAAGTTTCAGCAGGCCTGGCGCACGCGCGTACCCGAGGAGTTGTATCCGACCTCGTGGATCGCCGATCGTGCCATCGCCCGTCTGGGTGAAATGAAATCCTCGGGCAAGCCGTTTTTCATGCATTGCTCGTTTCCAGATCCGCATCACCCGTATACGCCGCCGGGCAAATACTGGGACATGTACAAGCCCGACGAAGTGACGCTACCGGCGTCGTTTCATGCCAGACACATCAAGCTGCCGCCGCATGTGCAGTGGTTGTACGCGCGGCGTGAGGACAAGACTGCAGTCAAGAATACGCAGGCCTTGTTTTCCTGTACCGAACGCGAGGCGCGTGAGGCGATTGCGCTGAACTACGGCTCCATCAGCATGATTGACGATGCCATCGGCCGGGTGATGGCGGAACTCAAGCGCCTGGGTATCGACCAGGATACCGTGGTGATGTTCACCGCAGATCACGCCGATTTCCTCGGCGATCACCAGTTGCTACTGAAGGGTCCGGTGCATTACCGCGGCCTGACGCGCGTGCCCTTCATCTGGAACGACCCGGCCGCGGGCGCTGCGGGGCGCTCATCGGCCTTCGGCCAGACCACCGACATCGCGCCGACGATTCTCGAGCGCGCCGGTGTCGGCGCCTGGAATGGCATGCAGGGCCGCTCGCTGCTGGCGTCGGCGCGCGGTGACAGCGACGGCGTGCGCGAGGACCTGATGATTGAAGAGGAGGGGCAGCGCTACTACATGGGCTTTCCCGACCGCGTGCGCCTGCGCAGCCTGTTGCACGGCCACTGCCGCATCTCGGTCTATGACGGCGTGCCCTGGGGCGAGTTGTACGACCGCGCCCTTGACCCGGAGGAATTGCACAACCTGTGGGACGAGCCCGGCTCACGCGGCCTGCGCGCTGAAATGACCGAGCGCCTGGCGCGCGCCATGATCGCCCACGCCGAGACGAGTCCCTACCCGACGCAAATCGCGTAGCGATGCGTCGGTTCGTAAAAAGGTCCGACGCAAATCGCATAGCGATGCGCCGGTTCGTAAATCGGTCCGACGCAAAGTTTGAACTTGTCATTCCGAGCGCAGCGAGGAATCTGCTGTTGATGGGTGCAAAAAGCAGATTCCTCGGCCTCTCGCCTCGGAATGACAAGTTCAGAAAGCATCATTTTGAAGCAGCTTTAAAGGCGGCCTTGATGCCGCTGGCAATGATTGGCGGTTTTTCGAGCGTCGGACCGGCGCAGACATTTTGGAGGTAAATCACATGATCACGAGTCTGTCGCACATTGAGCTTGTCATGCCGAGCGCCGTTAGGAATCTGCCGTTGATTGGTGCAAAAAGCAGATTCCTCGGCCTCTCGCCTCGGAACGACAATTTCAGGAAATATCATTTTGAAGCAACTTTGAAGGCGACCTTCATGCTGCTGGCAATGATTGGGGGATTTTCGGGTGTCGCTCAGGCGCAGACCTTTCCGACCAAGCCCATCACGCTGGTGGTGCCGTTCACCGCCGGCGCGGCCAATGACGTGCTGGCGCGCACGCTGGCCGGGGAAATGCGCGACACCTTTGGCGCGGTGATCGTCGAGAACAAGCCCGGCGCGAACGGCAATATCGGTGCCGAATTCGTCAAGCGCGCGGCACCCGACGGTCACACGCTGCTGGTGGTCAACGACAGCTACCTCATTCTTTCGGCAATGGGATCCAAGCTCTCTTACGACATCCTGGGTGATTTCGAGCCGGTGATCTACGCCAACCGGTTGCCGTTTTTTCTGGTCGTCAACCAGGAGGCCATTCCGGCTAAATCGCTGAAGGAATTTGTCGAGTTCGTGCGCGCGCGACCGGGCAAGCTGAGCTATGGTTCGGCCGGCACCGGCACACCGCACCATTTGTCAACGGAACTGCTCAAGCTGCAATCCGGCCTCGACATCACCCATGTGCCCTATAAAGGCATGGCCCAGGGCCTGCCCGACCTGTTGTCCGGGCGCATCCAGTTTGTCATCACCGGCCTGCCCGCCGTGGCGTCGCATATGAAGTCGGGCAAGTTGCGTGTGCTTGCCACGGTGGGCAGTGCGCGCACGACGCTGATGCCCGACATGCCGACCTTTGCCGAAGCCGGCGTGAGCGGCGTTGAGGTCGATGTCTGGGTCGGGTTGATGGCGCCGGCGGGTACGCCCAAGCCGGTGATTTCGCGCATCAATGCCGAGTTCAACCGCGTGCTCAGAATACCGGCCATACGCGACAAACTCGCGGCGCAGGGCATCGATGCCGCCGGCGGCACACCGGAAGAACTGGGCGCACGCATGCGCGCCGACCTCGCCGCGTATACCCGCGTGGTCAAAGCCGCTAATATTCGACCCGATTGAGCGTGCATTTGCGGCGCCACTGATTCGTCTTTTAAAGCGAGGTTGTGATGCAATTAACGGGAAGCACTTTTATCGTCACCGGCGGCGCGTCGGGGCTGGGCGAGGGCACGGTGCGCATGCTGGTCGCCAACGGCGCCAATGCGCTGATCGCCGACGTGCAGGCCGACAAGGGCCAGGCACTGGCCGCAGAACTGGGCAAGCAGGTGCGCTTCATCAAGACCGACGTTACCGCCGAGGCCGACGGCCAGGCTGCGGTGGATCTGGCGGTAAAGGAATTCGGCGGCCTGCAAGGCCTGGTCAACTGCGCCGGCATCGCCATCGGTGAAAAGACCATAGGCAAGAACGGCCCGCATGCGCTGGCGAGCTTTGCCCGCGTCATCAACATCAACCTCATCGGCAGCTTCAACATGATCCGCCTTGCCGCTGCGGCGATGGCCAAGGGCACGCCCAACGCCGTCAACGAGCGTGGCGTCATCGTCAACACCGCGTCGGTTGCGGCTTACGACGGTCAGATCGGCCAGGCGGCGTATGCGGCGTCCAAAGGCGGCATTGTCGGCATGACGCTGCCCATCGCGCGCGACTTGTCGCGCGACGGCATTCGCGTGCTGACCATCGCACCGGGGATTTTCGAGACGCCGATGATGCTGGGCATGCCGCAGGAAGTGCAGGATTCGCTGGCCAAGGCGGTGCCGTTCCCGCCCCGCCTCGGCAAACCGGCCGACTACGCCGGCCTGGTAAAGCATATTGCCGAGAATGAAATGCTCAACGGCGAGACCATTCGCCTCGACGGCGCGATTCGCATGGCGCCGAAGTAAGTCTGGAACCAGCAGCAAAGAAAAAGGCGACCGAGGTCGCCTTTTTTTCGCACAGAGGAAGTCAGGCAGCCGCGCCTTGAATCCCCCTTGTTCCCCCTTTTGAAAAAGGGGGGCTAGGAGGGATTCAAGCGGTCGGAAAGCTGAGGACACGGGCAAGGCCATACGCTGAAAACCCGCGCCAGGCGTGCCTTTCCAGCCGATTACCGCTCATCCGGGGATCTCCTGCGGCCGCAATTCGCTTTGATAGCGCTGGGCGCGCTCGACATATTGCGGCGCGACGGCGCGGATTTTAGCGATTTCCTCGGGCTTGAGTTCGCGTACCACCCTGCCGGGCGAGCCGATGATCAGCACGCCGTCGGGGTAGGTCTTGCCCTCTGGAATCAGCGAACCGGCGCCGACGATGGAGTCGCGGCCGATGACCGCCCCGTTCATGATGATGCTGCCCATGCCGATGAGGCTGCCTTCGCCTACGCTGCAGCCGTGCAGCAAGGCCATGTGGCCGATGCTGACGTCCCGGCCGAGGGTAAGCGGGAAGCCCGGGTCGGCGTGCAGCACGCTGGCGTCCTGGACGTTGACGCCTTCGCCGATGGTGATGGGCTCGTTGTCGCCGCGTACCACGACCTTGAACCAGATGTTGGCGCGCTCGCCGACAATGACCGAGCCGATCAGCGTGGCATCGGGCGCGACAAAACGCTCCTTGCCGAGAAATTGCACGCGGCGGTCACCGAGGGAGTAGGCCGGCATTGCGTTATTGCTCGAGCTTGATGTTTTGCTTGACGACGATGTCCTTGCGCAGCGCCAGTTCGGCGCGGATTTTCTTTTCAAAATCCTGCGCCGAGCCGCCGTCCACGGTCGAGCCGTTTTCGGCAAAGCGCTTGCGGCTGTCCGGATCGTTGAGCGCCTTCACCGCCGCATCGTGAATGCGCTGCCCGATGGCGGGGGGCAGGCCGGCCGGGGCGACAATGCCGTACCAGGCCATGTTGTTGGCGGCCTTGAGGCCGACCTCGGCGAAGGTCGGCACATCGGGCAGCGAGGCGACGCGCTTCTCGGCCATGACCGCCAGCGCCTTGAGCTTGCCGCCCTGGATGTGCGGCAGCGAGGAGGGCAGGTTGTCGAGTTGCGCATCGACCTGGCCGGCGATGGTGTCGTTGAGTGCCGGGCCTGACCCGCGGTAGGGGATGTGGACCATGAAGGTGCCGGTCAGCAGCTTGAACAGTTCGCCGTCAAGGTGCGAAATACCGCCCGACCCGGACGAGGCATAGGAGAACTTGCCGGGATTTTTTTTCAGCAGGGCGATGAACTCCCTCATGTCCTTGACCGGCACCTTGGTCGGATTGACGGTGATGACGTTGGGCACATTGACCAGGCTGATGTTAGGCGTGAAGTCCTTCAGCACGTCGTAGGGCATTTTCGCCGTGGTTGCGGGAATGGTCGCCATGGTCGAGACCGTGGCAACGCCGAGGATATAGCCGTCGGGCGCGGATTTTGCGACGAGGTCGGCGCCAACCATGCCGCCGCCGGGGGCGAAGGGCACCACCAGCCGGATGGGTTTGGTCGGGTAGGACTGGGCAAACGCGCTTGAGGGCAACAGCGCCAGGCTCAGGGTCACTGCGGCGCATGCTGCGGTAGAAAACATAAAACGGGACATCATGGGTTGGCCTCCTGTAATTTTGTAATCGTGTAATCGTGTAATTGTGTAATCGTGTAATCCGCTGACGCAGGTGCGTGAAATGCGCCGATTCGAGTGGCAGCGATATTACACAGAATGGGCGCACCTGTGCGGTGCGGTGGTCCCCAAGGGCTTGGTAAAATCGCCGCATGCATCCTGACCGCTCCGAGTTCGTCAATGTCCGCGGCATCGACTACCACTGCCGTATCTGGGGTGAGTCGGGCGCGCCGCGCCTGTTTTGCCTGCACGGCTGGATGGATGTGTCGGCGTCGTTCCAGTTCCTGGTCGATGCCATGTCGCCGGGCATGCAGGTGATTGCGCCGGACTGGCGCGGCTATGGGCAAAGCGGCTGGTCGGGCAGCGACAGCTACTGGTTCCCCGATTACCTCGCCGACCTCGAAGGGCTGCTGGCGCACTTTCAGCCGGACACACCGGTCAGCCTGCTCGGCCACAGCATGGGCGCCAATGTCGCCTGCCTCTACGCCGGCGTGCGTCCTGATCGGGTTGCCAGCCTGATCAATCTCGAAGGCTTCGGCATGTCTGCGGGCCGCGCCGATGGCGCGCCACGCCGCTACGCCAGGTGGCTGGATGAACTTGGCGATGCCGGGCTGGTGCGCGACTACGCCGATTTCGCCGCGCTGGCCGCGCGGCTGCAAAAAAACAATGCACGCTTGCCGGCGGAGCGTGCGCTGTTTCTTGCCAGGCATTGGGGCAAGGAGCAGGGCGGGGGCGTGGTGCTGCGTGCCGACCCGGCGCACAAGCGCATTAATCCGGTGATGTACCGGCTGGAGGAAGCAGAAGCCTGCTGGCGGCAGATTTCCGCCCCGGTGTTGTGGGTGGAGGGGGCGCAAAGCACGACGCCGCAACACATCGGACTCACAACGCAGGATATCGACGCGCGCAAGCGTTGTTTCGCCAGGCTTGATTCACGTGTGATTGCCGATGCCGGCCACATGCTGCACCACGACCAGCCGGCGGCGCTGGCGCGGGTGATCGAGGACTTTCTTGCCGTGCCGCAGGGCTGATGCTCAGGGTCTGCCGGGGAGGTCGAAGAATTCGCGCATCATGAAGTCCTCCAGTCCGCTGTTGTCGGTGAGGCGTGCCGACAAGGTGACACTGCGGCCGAGGCGTTTCGATTCCCATGAAAAATCACCCGGCTCGTGCTCGCGAATAATGGCTATCATTTTGCGCACCACGGCAATGCGAATTTCCGGGTTGTTGCCGCGTCGCACTTCGATGTTTTGCATGATCTTGCGCTTGATGTCCTTGTTCCAGCCGAAGAACAGGAAATCTGCGGTGTCGTAGTTGACTTTCCCAAGCTGGAATATGCCGCCGCCCTTGGTCGGGTCGTAGCCGAACACCTGCGCCTTGTCGGTGCCCATGTTGGCGGAGCGTATGCGGTCGCGGCGGGCGTTTTCGTCCTCGGCTGGCGAAGGCGCGGACGGCGCGCTTGGCAGCGACGCGACGGACTCGCCGCGCGCACGGCGGCGCGCTTCGATCATTGCGCTCATGTCGCCTTCTGCTGCTGCGCGCGGCGGCGTCGGCGCGGGCAGGGCCGGCGCAACGCTGCGCGTCGGCACCTCGGGGGCGGGGCGGTCGAGGGCCAGCACCGGTGGTGCGACCGGCCTGGCGGCTTTTGCTGCCTGGGGCAACGGTGCCGGCGCTGGCGCCGCCGCGACGCTACGCCGTGATGCAGCGGCTGGCGGCGGCGCTGACGGACGTGACGGCCGCGAGGGCGGGATCAATTGCACGTTGAGACGGGGGGCCGTCGCCTCCGGCCCGGGTTTGCCAGAAGAAGGGTCAGGCGGGGTATGCCACTGCCACAAGGCTGCAAGGTGGATGAGCAATGACATGGCGACTGCAAACCAGATGACCGGCACTGAAAACGCATCATGCGGTTTGTAGACGGCGTCAATCTGGTCGTGCATTGAATGTGCTGGATGTGTCGGTATCGGGATGGGTGGGCGCCGCAGTTGGGCGCCAAGCGGCTCGGCTATTATCGGTCAGGGCAGGCGGACTCACACTGGGAACTATGGCTCCGCCCGATGGCGAGAAAGAGTTTTGATTTTACCTGCCGCCGCCATCAAGGCGAGTGTTGCCAGCGGCTGTTACACCCTGTGTAGGTGCTATAATCATTTGTTTTTTAGAGAAAACATTGAATTTCGACCTGCACTGCCATTCCAGCGTTTCCGACGGCCTGCTCGCGCCGCGGGACGTCGTGGTGCGTGCCGCCGCAAATGGTGTGACTACGCTGTCACTGACCGACCATGACGAGATCAGCGGGCTCGCCGCGGCGCGTGATGCCGCAGATGCGCTGGGCATCGAATTCGTCAACGGCGTCGAAATTTCCATAAGCTGGCGCGAAACGACGATCCACGTCGTCGGCTTGCGCATTGATCCGGCCAACGCGGTGTTGCTGCAAGGCCTGGAGACGACGCGTACCGGGCGCACCGAACGCGCAAAAAAAATGGCGGCACAACTCGACGCTGCCGGCATTAAGGGCAGCTTTGCCGGCGCCTTGGCCTATGCCGATAATCCCGATCTGATCAGCCGCACGCATTTCGCGCGCTTTCTGGTCGAGAACGGCTACGCCAAGGACATCCCGGCGGTGTTCCGCAACTACCTCGTCAGCGGCAAGCCCGGCTATGTCGCGCACGAATGGGCCAGCGTTGCCGACGCCGTGCACTGGATTCGGTCGGCCGGAGGCATTGCCGTGGTCGCGCACCCCGGCCGCTACAAACTGAAGCGACCGGCGCTGCGCGCCTTTCTGGCCGAGTTCCGTGACCTCGGCGGGGAGGGCATCGAAGTCATCACCGGCAGCCACACGGCGCACCAGTACGGCGAGTTCGCGATCATCGCGCGCGAATTCGGCTTTTTGTCCTCGCGCGGTTCGGACTTTCACGGTCCGGGTGAAAGCCATACCGAACTGGGCCGCCTGCCGCAGTTGCCCGAAGACCTGAAGCCGGTCTGGCACGACTGGTGATTGCGCGCTGAAGGGATGAGCCGGGCGGTCAGAGCCACCATCAGGTTTCACTCCTTCGCTCCTTCACTGTTCCACACACTTTTCACCGCTCCACGCTTCAACCATGGCCCAATACTTCGAAGTCCATCCGACGCATCCGCAAGCGCGCCTGATCACGCGCGCCGCCGACATTGTGCGCAAGGGCGGCGTCATCGCCTACCCGACCGACTCCTGTTACGCCCTCGGCTGTCACATCGGCGACAAGGAGGCGATGCAGCGGCTGCGCGACATCCGCGGCTTCGAGGACACCCATCACCTGACGCTGATGTGCCGCGACTTGTCGGAAATCGCCTTGTTTGCGCGCATCGATAACCGCCAGTTTCGTCTGCTCAAGATGCTGACGCCGGGCAGCTATACCTTCATTCTTGAAGCCAGCCGCGAATTGCCGCGGCGCCTGCTGCACGTAAAGCGCCGCACCATAGGCCTGCGCGTGCCCGGCCACGCCGTGGCGCATGCGCTGCTCGATGAATTGAACGAGCCGCTGCTGTCCACCACATTGCTGATGGCCGGCCATGATTTGCCGCTCAACGATGCCCACGAGATTCGCGAGCACCTCGAGCGCAGGGTTGACCTTGTCATCGACAGCGGATCCTGCGGCGTCGAACCCTCGACGGTGATCGACCTGAGCGGCGAAGTTCCGCTGCTGGTGCGTCGGGGCAAGGGCGCAGTCGAATCGCTTGGATTGGTCTAAACGGGTAAAATCACGGTTTCGCCTTTCTCCCCAGCATGGAATTCAATCTAGTACAGACCATCGCGATTTACGCGCTGCCGGTCGTCTTTGCCATCACCATGCACGAGGCCGCCCACGGCTATGTCGCCCGGCATTTCGGCGACAACACGGCCGAGCGAGAGGGGCGCATCAGTCTCAATCCCATCCGCCACGTCGATCTGGTCGGCACCATCATCGTGCCGCTGCTGATCCTGGTCACGAGCAAGCTCTTTGGCGCTTCGGGCATCCTGTTTGGCTGGGCCAAGCCGGTGCCGGTGAATTTTGACAACCTGCGCCGGCCCAAGCGCGACATGCTCTGGGTGGCTGCGGCCGGCCCGGCGTCCAATCTCGTGATGGCGCTCGGCTGGGCCGGCATACTGAAGTTTTCGACGCTGATGGAGAGCAACAGCTTTTCGCTGCCGATGGGCCTGATGGCCGAGGCCGGCATCACCGTCAACGTGGTGTTGATGGTGCTCAACCTGTTGCCGATACTGCCGCTTGACGGCGGCCGCATCGCCGTCAGCCTGCTGCCCAACCGCATGGCCTACGCGTATTCGCGCATGGAACCCTGGGGTTTCCCGATCCTGCTGGTGCTGCTCTTCACCAATGTGCTTGGCATGATCCTCAATCCGATGGTGCGCGCCTCGATCGGGCTCATCGAAACCATTTTTCAGCTTTAAGCGGAAGAGGCAAAGAACATGTATGCAGAACGTGTCGTCTCCGGCATGCGCCCGACCGGCGCCCTGCACCTGGGGCATTACCACGGCGCCCTGAAGAACTGGGTCAAACTGCAAAGCGAGTATCCCTGCTATTTCTTCGTCGCCGACTGGCATGCGCTGACCACGCACTACGAGGATTCGGGCTCGATCGAAGACAGCGTCTGGGAGATGGTCATCGACTGGCTCGCCGCCGGTGTTGACCCGTCGCAATCGACCTTGTTCATCCAGTCGCGCGTGCCCGAGCACGCCGAACTGCACACGTTGCTGTCGATGATTACGCCGCTCGGCTGGCTCGAGCGCGTGCCGAGCTACAAGGACCAGCAGGAAAAACTCGCCGACCGCGACCTCGCGACCTACGGCTTTCTCGGTTATCCGCTGCTGCAGGCGGCCGACGTGCTGATTTACCGCGCCAGTTTCGTGCCGGTGGGCGAGGACCAGGTGCCGCACATCGAGTTCATGCGCGAAATGGCGAGGCGCTTCAACCATGTATACGGCAAGGAACCCGGTTTCGAGGAAAAGGCGCTCGCCGCGGCCAAAAAAATGGGCAGTAAAAAGGCCAAGCTCTATCTGCAGTTGCGCAGCCGCTATCAGGAGCAGGGCGAAGCAGCGGCACTCGATTCGGCCAAGGCCCTGCTCGATGAACAACAAAACCTCGCCGTCGGCGACAAGGAGCGGTTGTTCGGCTATCTCGAGGGCGGCGGCCGCATGATTCTGGTGGAGCCCGATGTGATGCTGACCGAGGCCTCGCGCCTGCCCGGGCTCGACGGCCAGAAAATGTCCAAGTCCTACAACAACGCCATCGCGCTGCGTGAAGACCCGGAGATGGTGCAGAAGAAAATCCGCACCATGCCGACCGACCCGGCACGCGTCAAACGCACCGACCCGGGCACGCCGGAGAAATGCCCGGTGTGGCAATTGCATCTCGTCTATTCTGATGACAAGGTGCAGGACTGGGTGCAAAAGGGCTGCACCAGCGCCGGCATCGGCTGCCTCGAATGCAAGCAGCCGGTCATCGACCGCGTGCTGGCCGAGCAGGGGCCGATGCGCGAGCGCGCGCAGCGCTACATCGACGACCCGACGCTGGTGCGCAACATCGTCGCCGACGGCTGCGAAAAAGCGCGCAAGCTGGCGGTCGAGACCATGCGCGAGGTGCGTGATGCCATGGGGCTCAATTACTCATGAGCGATCTCAGGCTGGTGCAAGACCACGACCCGGCGCAGGCGAGCATACCGACGCCGCAACTCGCGCCGCACGCGGTGAAGCTGCGCGGCGAGTTGATGACCAGCATGCCGGCGGATCTGTACATTCCGCCCGACGCGCTGGAAGTGTTCTTCGAAACCTTCGAAGGGCCGCTCGACCTGCTGCTTTACCTCATTCGCAAGGCCAACGTCGATATCCTGGATATCCCGATGGCGCGGCTCACCGAACAGTACCTCGTCTATGTCGAGGCGATGCGCCACAAGAATCTGGAGCTCGCCGCCGACTACCTGGTGATGGCGGCGATCCTGATCGAGATCAAGTCGCGCATGCTGCTGCCGCGTCCGAAGGCGGCCAATGACGGCGATGATCTGGACCCGCGCGCCGAACTGGTGCGCCGCCTGCTTGAGTATGAGCAGATGAAACAGGCGGCGCAGCTCATCGACAGTCTGCCGCAGCTTGGCCGCGATTTTTATTCGGTCGAGGTGTGGATAGAAGAGACGTTGACGCAGCGCCTGCCGCAGGTCAATGCCGCGGACCTCGAGAACGCCTGGCGCACACTGTTGCGGCAGGCGCGGGTGCGCACCCACCACAAGGTCACGCGCGACGAGTTGTCGGTGCGCGAACACATGACGCAGATCATGCGCCGGCTGGTACCCGGCACCTTCGTCGAGTTTGCGCAGTTGTTCGACATCACGCGCGGCATGCCGGTGCTGGTGGTGAATTTTCTTGCCGTGCTCGAACTGACGCGCGAGACGCTGATCGAGGTCACGCAGTCCGAGCCTTATGCACCGATTTACGTGAAACTGCGCCAGCAGGCGATCCTGGAAGAATAAACGCGGCATGCATCCAGCCCTTCAAACACTTCTTTTGAATCACACACCATGCTGAATACCGTTGACGTCAAAATGGTTCTCGAAGCCGCGCTGCTCTCGACGCAGCAGCCGCTGACCCTGGCCGAACTGAGAAGGCTGTTCGAGGAGGACGTCGGCGCGGACACGCTGCGACGCCTGCTTGACGAACTGCGCTCGGACTGGAACGGCCGCGCGGTCGAACTGGTCAATCTTGCCACCGGCTGGCGCTTCCAGACGCGCATCGAGTACCAGCAGTACCTCGAGCGCGTCAGCGGCGAAAGACCGCCGCGCTATTCGCGCGCCGTACTCGAAACCCTGGCCATCATCGCCTACCGCCAGCCGGTGACGCGCGGCGACGTCGAGGATATCCGCGGCGTGGTGGTGTCCACCGACGTCATCAAAAAACTTGAAGATCGCGGCTGGATCGATACTGTCGGACATCGCGATGTACCGGGCAAGCCGGCCCTGTATGCCACCACCAAGACCTTTCTCGACGACTTGAGCCTGCGTTCGCTGCAGGAACTGCCGCCGCTGGAGGAGATTGCGAGGTCCATTGAACGCACCGAAGTCGTCCCGTCCGCGCTCGCCCCAGCGCCGCTCGCAAGCCCCGAAGAACACGCCATTGCGGGCCCCGCGCCCGACCGGGCCGCGCAGTTCGAGCCCGCAGAGGCCGAGTCCGTCGAAGTCGAGTCCGCTGCGACCGAGCCCTTCGCGCTCGGCGGCGGCGAAGGGGCTGAAGAGTCCGAAGGGACCGACGGCGCCGCCGGGTCCGCAGAACCGCTCGAGGATCAACTCGAAGACGGCGGCGGGGAGCAATCCCGCGCCGCAGACACGGCCGGCTGAGGCCGGCGGTCCGCCCAAACTGCAAAAAGCCATGGCCCAGTCGGGCCTCGGCTCGCGCCGTGACATGGAGGCGCTGATCGCGGCCGGACTGGTGACGGTCAACGGCGAGGTCGCCACCACCGGCCAGCGTGTCGGCCCGGCCGACCGTATCCAGGTGCGCGGCCGACCGGTGCGGCTCAGTTTCGGCGAAGCCGGCACGCGCGTGCTGGTCTATCACAAGCCACCCGGTGAAATCGTCAGCCGTGCCGACCCCGAAGGCAGGGCGAGCGTGTTCGATCACCTGCCCCCGATCAAGGGCGGGCGCTGGATCGCCGTCGGGCGCCTCGATTTCAATACCAGCGGCTTGCTGCTGTTCACCAATTCGGGCGAACTGGCGGAAAAGCTGATGCACCCGCGCAACGAGGTCGAGCGCGAATACGCCGTGCGCGTCAACGGCATGCTGTCGCAGGAACAACGCCGGCAATTGACGCTCAGCGTTGAACTGGAGGATGGGCCGGCGCGCTTTGACAGCATAGAAACCGGCGGCGGAACCGGTACCAACCGCTGGTACAAGGTGATGCTGCACGAGGGACGCAACCGCGAAGTCCGGCGGATTTTCGAGTCCCTCGGCCTGACCGTCAGCCGCTTGATGCGGGTGCGTTATGGCCCCATAGCCCTGCCACCGCAATTGCGCCAGGGCAAACTGCGCGACCTCTCAGCGGAGGAAATCGCCGCGCTGGAGGCCGAAGTCGCAACCAAAACACCCTGAGTGGGGGTGCCTGACGGGCGGCCAAAGTGCTGCCCGCGTTGTCTAAAAGGGATTTTTTTGCTACACTATTAAGGCTTTAGATATTGGGCTGTGCGGCCCTTTTTTTATTTGTGGCGCGAGAAATGAACGCTTTGGTCAATTTGCTGGAAACGACCCTGGCCGGTATGGGATACGAGCTGGTCGATTTTGAGCAGTCCAACCGGGGCAAGATGCTGCAGGTCTTCATAGACCTGCCGTATGTCGTTGGCGTGCCTGGAAAAAGTATCACGGTTGAGGACTGCCAGGCGGTCAGCAACCAGTTGACGCGGCTGTTTGCGGTGGAAGGCGTGGATTACGACCGGCTGGAGATCTCCTCGCCGGGTTTGGACAGGGTATTGCGCAAGCCGGCGGATTTTGAACGCTTCGCCGGTGAGCAGGTGAACATGAAAATGCGCATGCCGGTGAACGGACGGAAGAAGTTCGCCGGCGTGATCCGCAGCGTCGCTGACGGGCGGGTCGAACTGGGGATAGAGGACGGCAACGTGAGTCTTGAACTTGCCAATCTGGACAAGGCTCGGCTGGTGCCGAAAATTGAATTTTGAAGTTGAGAAGTTGGAGGTAGTGAAATGAGCCGCGAAATTCTGCTGCTGGTCGATGCCCTGGCGCGTGAGAAGAACGTGCACAAGGAAGTCGTGTTTGGCGCCCTTGAGAGCGCCATCGCCTCGGCGACGAAAAAGCGTTTCACCGAAGAGGTGGACGTGCGGGTTGCGATTGACCGTGAAACCGGCGACTTCGAGTCGTTCCGGCGCTGGCAGGTCGTGCCCGACGAGTTGGTGGAATTCCCTCCCCATCAGATCAGCCTGTCCGAGGCGGTCAGGCAGTACGGTGATGTCACCATCGAGGATTTCATTGAAGAACAACTTGAGGCGATCGAATTCGGCCGTATCGGCGCCCAGGCCGCGAAGCAGACCATTTTGCAGAAAATCCGCGACGCCGAGCGCGAACAGGTGCTGCAGGATTTTCTGGCACGCAACGAAAAACTGGTGTCCGGCACCATCAAACGCATGGAACGCGGCAACGCCATCATCGAATCGGGTCGCGTCGAGGCGATCCTGCCGCGCGACCAGATGATCCCGAAAGAGAATCTGCGCGTCGGCGACCGCACCCGCGCGGTGCTGATGAAAATCGACCGCAGCATCCGCGGTCCGCAACTGGTGCTGTCGCGCACATCGCCCGATTTCATCATCGAGATGTTCCGCCTTGAAGTGCCCGAAATCGAGCAGGGCCTGCTCGAGATCAAGTCGGCCGCCCGCGACGTGGGTGTGCGCGCCAAAATCGCAGTGCACAGCAACGACAAGCGAATCGATCCCATCGGTACCTGCGTCGGCATGCGCGGCATGCGCGTGCAAGCGGTGACCCAGGAACTGGCCGGTGAGCGCGTGGATATCGTGTTGTGGAACGCCGATCCGGCGCAGTTCGTCATCGGTGCGCTGGCACCGGCCGAGGTCTCTTCCATCCTGGTTGACGAGGACAAGCACGCCATGGACGTGGTGGTGGATGAGGAAAACCTGGCCATCGCCATCGGCCGCAGCGGCCAGAACGTACGCCTCGCCTCGGAGCTTACCGGCTGGACCATCAATCTGATGACCGAAGCCGAGTCGCAGGAAAAGAACCAGGCCGAGAGCGAAGTCACCCGCTCGCTGTTCATGCAAAAGCTCGACGTCGACGAGGAAATGGCCGACATCCTGATTGCGGAGGGCTTTACCACCCTCGAGGAAGTGGCCTACGTGCCGATCAACGAGATGATGGAAATCGAGGCCTTTGACGAGACTACCGTCAACGAACTGCGGAGCCGTGCGCGCGACGCGTTGCTGGTGCAGGCGATCGCCAAGGAAGAGCAGGTTGAGGGCATGGAACAGGACCTGCTCAATCTCGAGGGCATGGACAAGGATCTCGCAGCCACACTTGCCGCAAACAGTGTACGGACGCGCGACGACCTCGCCGACCTCGCCGTGGACGAACTCTCTGAATTGACCGGCATGGATGCCGAGCGCGCCAAGGACCTGATCATGAAAGCGCGTGCGCATTGGTTTGCTGAGGAGCAGAAATAATCATGGCCCTGACCAGCGTTTCACAATTTGCCGGCGAGTTGAAAATGCCCGCTGCCGCGCTCATCGAGCAGCTTCACGCCGCCGGCGTGGTCAAGAAGGCGGCCGAGGATACGCTGACCGAGCTGGACAAGACCAAGCTGCTCGACTACCTGCGCAAGTCGCACGGCGCCGTCGCCGAACCAAAGAACAAGATCACCCTGACGCGCAAACAGACATCGGAAATCATCAAAAAATCCGATTCAAGCGGCAAGGCACGCACCATACAGGTCGAAGTGCGCAAGAAGCGCGTGTTCGTCAAGCGCGACGCCGAAGTCGGCGGTGGCGCCGCTCCGGTGGAGGAAATCGTCGCGGTGGAGGCCGTGGCGGCGCCGGTCGCGCCCCCGTTGCCCGAGCTAAAGGCTGAACCGGCGGTAGTGGTGCCCGAAGTGGTCGCGGTGGCGCCGGAAGTCGTCGCGCCGCCACCGGCCCCCGTGGTCGCGCCGGTTGCCGCCGTAGCCGCCGCGCCGGCCGCAGCGGTTGTGTCCGCGGCACCGAAGCGCCCGGTGCATCAGATCGATCCGCAGCAACTCGAACTGCGCGAACTCGAACGCCGTCGCGACCAGAATCTTGCCGCCCGCCAGGCTACCGAGTTGCTGGAAAAGCAGGAGCGTGAAAAGCGCCTTTCCGAAATGCGCGAAGCGGAACAAATCAAACTGGCGGCGAAGGCTGCCGGCGCGGTGCCGGGGGCCCCCGGTGCACCGGCTGCCGCTGCGCCTTCGAGCGGCACCACGCTGCACAAGCCCAAGACTGCTGATGGCGCCGCCAAGGGCGACACCAAGGCGAAGAAAAAGACCGTCACAGTCTGGAAGGATGAATCGGCCAAGCGCCGCGTCATCAAGACGCGCGGTGATGTCGCCGGTGCCTCCGGCTGGCATAACCCCAAGGGCGGCCGTCACAACAAGCACGCGCCGGACGCCGAGAACACGGCCAACCAGTTCAGCGCGCCTTCCGAGCCCATCGTGCGCGAAGTGCATGTGCCCGAAACCATTACCGTGGCCGATCTGTCGCACAAGATGGCCGTCAAGGCGACCGAGGTCATCAAGGTATTGATGAAGCTCGGCAGCATGGTCACCATCAATCAGGTGCTGGACCAGGAAACTGCGATGATCGTGGTGACCGAGATGGGGCACAACCCTGTCGCGGCCAAGTTCGACGACCCGGAAGCCTATCTGGACGAGACGCCGGAGCAGGCAAGACACGAAGCCGAATCGATGACACGTCCGCCGGTGGTCACGGTCATGGGTCACGTTGACCACGGCAAAACCTCCTTGCTCGATTACATCCGTCGTGCCAAGGTGGCAAGCGGCGAGGCTGGCGGGATTACCCAGCACATCGGCGCCTACCATGTCGATACGCCGCGCGGCACCATCACCTTCCTCGACACGCCGGGCCATGAGGCGTTCACCGCAATGCGGGCACGCGGCGCGAAAGCGACCGACATCGTCATTCTGGTCGTCGCAGCCGACGACGGCGTGATGCCGCAGACCAAGGAAGCCATCCAGCACGCCAGGGTTGCCGGCGTGCCCATTGTTGTCGCCATCAACAAGATCGACAAACCGGACGCCAACGCCGACCGCGTCAAGCAGGAACTGGTCGCCGAGAACGTGTTGCCCGAGGAGTACGGCGGCGATTCGCCGTTCGTTCCGGTGTCGGCCAAAACGGGTACGGGCATTGATACGTTGCTCGAGCAGGTTCTGCTGCAGGCGGAGGTACTCGAACTCAAGGCGCCGGTCGATGCGCCGGCCAAAGGCCTTGTCATCGAAGCCCGCCTCGACAAGGGACGCGGCCCGGTGGTCACGCTGCTGGTGCAATCGGGTACGCTCAAGCGCGGCGACATCGTGCTGGCCGGCACCTCGTTCGGCCGTGTGCGCGCCATGCTTGATGAATCGGGACGCCCGATACAGGAAGCCGGGCCGTCCATTCCGGTCGAAATCCAGGGCCTTGCCGACGTGCCGCACGCCGGCGACGAGATGATCGTGTTGTCCGACGAGAAAAAGGCACGCGAAATCGCGTTGTTCCGCCAGGGCAAATACCGCGACGTCAAACTCGCCAAGCAGCAGGCGGCCAAGCTCGAAAACATGTTCGACAACATCGGCGAGGGCGCGGCGAAGATTCTGCCGCTGGTCATCAAGGCCGACGTTCAGGGCTCGCAGGAAGCCCTGCTGCAGTCACTGACCAAGCTGTCGACGAATGAAGTGAAAGTCAACGTCATTTACTCCAGCGTAGGTGGCATCACCGAGTCCGACGTGAATCTGGCGCTGACCTCCAAGGCCGTGATCATCGGTTTCAACACGCGCGCCGACGGCGCCGCGCGCAAGCTGGCCGAGGCCAACGGCGTTGACATCCGCTACTACAACATCATTTACGAGGCGGTCGATGAAGTGCGCGACGCGCTGTCGGGCATGCTCACGCCCGAGAAGAAAGAGGCCGTGCTGGGTCTGGTGGAGATTCGCGAAATCTACAAGATCTCCAAAATCGGCACTGTCGCCGGTTGCATGGTGCTCGACGGTGTGGTCAAGCGCGGCTCCATGGTGCGCCTGCTGCGAAATAACGTCGTCATCTGGAGCGGCGAACTCGATTCGCTCAAGCGTTTCAAGGACGACGTTCGCGAGGTCAAGGGCGGATTCGAGTGCGGCCTGTCGCTGAAGGGCTTTAACGACCTCGAGGCGGGTGACCAGCTCGAGACCTACGAAGTGCAGGAAGTTGCGAGGACGCTGTAATAGCGCGTCGCAAGCACCGTGGCTGCAGATCAGATTCGGACGGTGCCTGCCGCGCCGTCCGGCATTCGCAACGGTTGAACAGCCATGGCCAATAACGCGCGTCTGCGCCGCATCGCCGAACAAATCCAGCGCGACCTGTCGGAGTTGATCCGTCTCGAGGTGAAAGACCCGCGGGTCGGCTTTGTCACGCTGACCGGTGTCGATGTCACGTCCGATCTGGCCCATGCCAAAATCTGGTTCACCACACTGGGCTCAAAGGCCGAGCACGAACAGACCGGCGAGGGCCTCAACCGCGCATCCGGGTTCCTGCGCTCGTCGCTGGCGCACCGCATCAAGACCAGGACCATGCCCGAATTGCATTTCGTCTTCGACGCCTCGGTCGAGCGCGGCATGCACCTGTCGCAACTGATCGACAAGGCCGTGGCGGACAAGTCGGCGCAGTGAAGCCCGGCGAGTGAAGTTGGGCGCGGTGAAGCCCAAACGCATCACCCGTCCGCTTGACGGCGTATTGCTGCTCGACAAAGCATTGGGCCTCAGTTCCAACGCCGCCCTGCAACAGGCGCGGCGCCTTTACCAGGCCGCCAGTGCCGGCCATACCGGCACGCTCGACCCGCTTGCCTCCGGACTTCTGCCGATCTGCTTTGGCGAGGCCACAAAGTTTTCATTCGGCTTGCTCGATGCCGACAAGGAATACGAGGCGCTGGTGCGGCTGGGTGCGCGCACGAGCACCGGTGATGCCGAAGGCGAGGTCCTCGCTCGGCGCGAGGTCAATACGTCGCACGAGGCCGTTGAGCGCGTCCTCGCCCGTTTTCGCGGTGCGATTTCGCAGATTCCGCCTATGTATTCGGCCCTGAAGCGCGACGGCAGGCCGCTGTACGAATACGCCCGCGCCGGACAAACGGTCGAACGGCCGCCGCGCGCGATTACCATCTCGCGGCTGGAACTGCTCGAATTCGCGGGGGAGTCCTTTCGTATTGTCGTACGCTGCAGCAAGGGCACTTACATCCGTGCGCTGGCCGAGGATATCGGCGAGGCCCTCGGCTGCGGCGCCCATCTGGGCGCGCTCAGACGCACCGGGGTGGGGCGTTTGACCGTCGCCAGCGCCTTGCCATTCGCCTCCCTGGAGGATATGCCGCCCGAAGCGCGAGACCTGGCCTTGCTGCCGGTTGACAGCCTGATTGACGCGCTGCCCAGACTGGCCCTTGACGAGCGTCAGCAATGGCGCTTTTGCCAAGGCCAGCTGCAGCGCTCGCCGCATGACGCGGAGGGCACGGTACGGGTTTATTCCGAATCCGGACGCTTTCTCGGCGTGGCCGAAGTGGACGCGACTGCCAACCTGCGTCCTAAGCGCCTGATTAGCTTGTAGGTGGCGGCGGCAGGCCCGCCGCCGGTTTTGCGGAGGGCGTTTTGAAAAGCCTCGAGAGGCCCGCTTAAAAGCCCGGATTCTCTTGTGGAACGCTATGATTTTAAGATAGAATCCGCGCTTCATTAATTCAACGAGCGTACCGACATGCCGGCTACTTCCGCGCAAAAAGCGCAGACCATTCAGGATTACCAACGTATCAAGGGCGACACCGGATCGCCGGAAGTACAGGTTGCTCTCCTGACATCGCGCATCAACGAACTCACCGGGCATTTCAAGGCCCACGTCAAGGATCACCACTCCCGCCGCGGGCTGCTGCGGATGGTAAGCCAGCGGCGCAAGATGCTTGACTACCTCAAGCGCAAGAACGCCGACAGCTACCGCAAGCTGATCGAGCGTCTCGGCCTGCGCAAGTAAAACAAGATTCAACGCCCACCTGCCTGCAGGTGGGCGTTTTGTTTTTGGTGCGGGTAATCCGCATTCTTATTCTCCAGCCAGTAACGCCGGCGGCATCGGCTGCCTGCGATCAAAAAGGACACGACTTTGAAACCAGTCAAGAAGACATTTACCTACGGCGCGCACCAGGTGACGATGGAAACGGGCGAAATCTCCCGGCAGGCCGACGGTGCCGTAATGATCACCGTTGATGACACCGTCGTGTTGTGCGCAGTGACGGCGAAGAAAAGCGCCAAACCCGGTCAGGATTTTTTCCCGCTGACGGTTGATTACATCGAAAAAACATACGCTGCGGGCAAGATTCCGGGCGGCTTTTTCAAGCGTGAAGGCCGTCCCTCGGAGAAGGAAACACTGACCTGCCGCCTGATCGACCGCCCGATCCGTCCGCTGTTCCCGGATGGTTTTTACAATGAAGTCCAGATTGTCGCGACGGTGATGTCGGTCAACCCGGAGGTCGATCCGGATATCGTTTCCCTCATCGGTTGTTCCGCTGCCCTGACGCTCGCCGGTGTTCCGTTCAACGGCCCGATCGGCGCTGCGCGCGTCGGCTACATCAACGGCGACTATGTTCTCAACCCGACACCGACGCAGCTTGTGGAGTCCAAACTCAACCTGGTTGTCGCCGGCACCGAGCACGCCGTACTGATGGTCGAGTCCGAGGCACAGCAGTTGTCCGAAGAAATCATGCTCGGCGCGGTGGTGTTCGGCCACCAGCAGATGCAGGCCGCCATACAGGCGATCAACGAACTTGCCGACGAAGCGGGCAAACCGGCCTGGGACTGGCAGCCGCCGGCCAGGGACGAGGCGCTGGCGTCGAAAATTACCGCATTGGGCGAGACGGATCTTCGCGCCGCCTTTGACATCAAGCAAAAACAGGCGCGCTCGACCAGGATCGACGAAATCTGGAAGGGCGTGTTCGAACAACTGGGCGTCGGCAGCGAGGGTGGACCGGATGCCAACGTGGTCAAAGACCTTTGCTTCGCGCTCGAATCCAAGATCGTGCGCACGCAGATACTCGAGGGCTCGCCGCGCATTGATGGCCGTGACACGCGCACCGTTCGTCCCATCACCATCCGCACCGGCGTGCTGCCGCGCACCCACGGCTCGGCGCTGTTCACGCGCGGTGAGACGCAGGCCATTGTCGTTGCAACCCTGGGCACCGGCCGCGATGAGCAGATCATCGACGCGCTGATGGGCGAGTACAAAGACCGTTTCATGCTCCACTACAACATGCCTCCCTATGCGACCGGTGAGACCGGCCGCGTCGGCACGCCCAAGCGCCGCGAAATCGGCCACGGCCGTCTGGCCAAGCGCGCGCTGCTCGCCGTGCTGCCGACTGCGGAGGAATTCGGCTACAGCATGCGTGTCGTCTCCGAGATCACCGAATCGAACGGTTCGTCGTCGATGGCTTCGGTCTGCGGCGGCAGCCTCGCGCTGATGGACGCCGGCGTGCCGATGAAAGAACACGTCGCCGGCATCGCGATGGGCCTGATCAAGGAAGGCAACCGTTTTGCCGTGCTGACGGACATCCTCGGTGACGAGGATCACCTCGGCGACATGGACTTCAAGGTTGCCGGTACCGAGAACGGCATCACCGCACTGCAGATGGACATCAAGATCGAGGGCATCACCAAGGAAATCATGCAGGTCGCGCTGGCCCAGGCCTGTGAAGCGAGGCTGCATATCCTCAACATCATGAAGGACGCCCTCGGCGCATCGCGTCAGGACATCTCGAGCTTTGCGCCGCGCATCATCAAGATCAAGATCAACCCTGAAAAAATCCGCGACGTAATCGGCAAGGGTGGCGTGGTCATCCGCGGCATCCAGGAAGAGACCGGAACGACCATCGAGATCGGCGACGACGGCACCATCTCCATCGCCTGCGTCAACGCCGACGGCGGCATGATCGCGAAGAAGAAAATCGAGGACATCACGGCAGATGTCGAAGTCGGCCGCATCTACGACGGCACGGTGCTCAAGCTGCTCGATTTCGGTGCCATTGTGCAACTGCTGCCGGGCAAGGACGGCCTGCTGCACATCTCGCAAATCAGCAAGGAGCGCGTTGCCAACGTCTCGGACCACCTCAAGGAAGGCCAGCAGGTCAAGGTCAAGGTGCTCGAGGCTGATGAAAAGGGCCGTGTACGCCTGTCGATGAAGGCCATCCTTGAGGATGCGCCCTCGCCGCAAACCTGATCCGCATGCCCTGCAGCGGCGGTAAATGAAAAAGGGCGCCTCGGCGCCCTTTTTTTTACCTGCAAAAGCGGTTTTTTTGCTTACTTCGCGACTTGCTTTTCGCGCAACTCGTCGAGCGTCTTGCAATCGATGCACAGCGTGGCAGTAGGCCGCGCCTCGAGCCGCTTGAGGCCGATTTCAACGCCGCAGCTCTCGCAATAGCCGTAGTCGTCGGAATCGATCTTGGCGATGGTCTCGTCAATTTTCTTGATCAGCTTGCGCTCACGGTCGCGGTTGCGCAGTTCAAGGGCCATGTCCGATTCCTGGCTGGCGCGGTCGTTGGGGTCGGCGAACACCGTGGCCTCGTCCTGCATGGTGTGCACGGTACGATCAATGTCCTGGCCGAGTTCTGCCTTGAGCGCTTCAAGGATTTTGCGGAAATGGGCCCGCTGCTTCGTATTCATGTACTCCTCGCCTTTTTTGGGAACATAGGCGGAGAACTGTTTGTGCAAGAGGTCGACTGACATTTGGAAACGCGCTCCGGAAACAAAATCAAGGCGACTTGATACCAGAAAAATAGCCGACCAGCAAGCCATAAATTGGCGCCAGCGCAAACAGGGACTTACGCGGTTTTCCTCTATGAAAAACCGCGCTTGCAGCAGAACAAAATTCGCGTGATTGACGCCGCTGTCCGGCGCGCTGGCAAATGCGCAAATTGCCGGCGTCGTTGCCAGACTCTCCGTGTTGCCAGACGCTTCGATTCGTTGACCATTGCCCTCGCGAAGGAGTACACTTCCCGGCCTCGCGGGGTGTAGCGTAGCCTGGTAGCGCGCCTGGTTTGGGACCAGGATGTCGGGAGTTCAAATCTCTCCACCCCGACCAATAAGGCTCCATCCACTCTCAAGTAACAAGTGGATGGGGCGGTACCCGACGGAGTGCCCGTAGCTCAACTGGATAGAGCACCGGCCTTCTAAGCCGGCGGTTACAGGTTCGAGTCCTGTCGGGTGCGCCAAGCAGTTCAGCAGGTCAGTGGTGGCTGTAGCTCAGTTGGTAGAGTCCCGGATTGTGATTCCGGTTGTCGCGGGTTCGAGTCCCGTCAGCCACCCCAACTCAATTTCCCGTGTTTCCCCGGACCGTTTGCCCTGCTCGCAGCTTCTAAGGGCAGTTGCGCGCGTTCGAGCAGGAAAACAAAATCCTCCCCCGCGCTGACTTCCAGCCACGTGAACGGCAGGCGGGGAAAGGCTTTCTCTATGGCGCGCCGGTTATGGCCGATTTCGACGATCAGCAAGCCCCCGGGCTTGAGGTGGCGCCTGGCATCGCGCAGGATGGCCCTGGCGGCTTCCAGGCCGTCCGTACCCGAGGCCAGCGCGATCTGCGGCTCATGGCGGTACTCGGCCGGCAGGCGGCGCATGCTGGCGGCGTTGACGTAGGGCGGGTTGGAAATGATCAAGTCGTACTTGCGCAGTGCGGTATTCACAAAAAAATCCGATTTGAGCAGGCGTACGCGCTTTTGCAGACTGTAGTCACCGACATTACGTTTGGCGACGGCAAGCGCAGGCGCCGAGATATCGGCGGCGTCCACAGCGGCCCTGCCGAATGTCAGCGCAGCCAGGATGGCGAGACAGCCCGACCCGGTGCACATGTCCAGCACATCGGTAATGCGGTCGGGCTTGCGCACCCACGGCGCCAGGCCCTCGTGCATCAATTCAGCGATAAAAGACCGCGGAATGATGGTCCTCTGATCGACGTAAAAACGGTATTCCCCCAGCCAAGCCTCATGAATGAGATAGGCAACGGGAATGCGCTCGGCCAGTCGGCGTCCGGCGAGCAGCGTCAGCCGCCCGAGCTCGGCCGGACTGGCGTTGCGGTCGAGGACCCCGGGCAGGCGCGTCCAGGGCAGGTCCAGCACATGGCAGAACAGCCAGGTCGCTTCTTCGCCGGCATTGTGGGTGCCGTGGCCGTAATGCAGGCGCGAGTGGCGGAATTTCGCAATCGTGTCGCGCAGCAGACTGCGCAGGGTTTGCGGGCTCGTCGCCAACGGGGAATTCAGGCCGGCAGCAGCAGTTGTTCGAGGATGCGCCCATAAATGCGGGTGAGGGGTTCGATTTCCTCGAGGGCGACATATTCGTTGAGCTTGTGGATCGACTCGTTGAGCGGGCCGAACTCGATGAGCTCTTTCGCCACCACGACGATGAAGCGGCCGTCCGAGGTGCCGCCGGTGGTGCTGACCTGGGGTTCGACGCCGGTGACTTCGCGCACGGCGCCGGCCGCCGCCTCGAGAAGCTTACCCGGTGAAGTCAAGAAAGGCTGCGCCCCGAGGGTCCACTTCAGTTGGTAGTCGAGGCCGTGGCGGTCCAGCACCTCATGCACGCGGCGCTGCAATCCGGCGGCATCGCTTGCCGTGCCAAAACGGAAGTTGAACAGCACCGACATCTCGCCCGGGATGATATTGGTCGCGCCGGTGCCGGCCCGTATGTTCGATATCTGCCAGGCGGTCGGCGGGAAGTACTCGTTGCCCTGATCCCAGACGATGCCGCCGAGCTCGGCCAGCGCCGGCATGGCAAGGTGGACAGGATTTTTCGCCTGGTGGGGATAGGCGATATGCCCCTGCAAACCCTTTACGTGCAGTGTTCCCGAAAGCGAACCGCGGCGGCCGTTCTTGATGGTGTCGCCGAAACGCGTTACGCAGGTGGGCTCGCCGACTATCGCATAGTCAATGCCCTCACCACGTGCAGTCAGGGCTTCGACCACGCGCACCGTGCCGTCAATGGCGTCGCCTTCTTCATCTGAGGTGAGCATGATCGCAACCGATCCGGCGTGATCCGGGTGCGCGGCGACAAAGCGCTCGGCGGCAATGGTGAATGCGGCCACGGAGGTTTTCATGTCTGCCGCGCCGCGGCCGTAGAGCCGGCCATCGCGCTCGGTCGGCAAGAACGGGTCTTGAATCCATTGGGTCAGCGGCCCCGGCGGCACGACGTCGGTGTGGCCGGCAAAGCAGACCACCGGTGCCTTTTCGCCATGGCGCGCCCACAGGTTGACGACACTGCCGCGCGGCATGTGGTCGACGTGGAAACCGGCGGCCGACAGGCGTGTAGCGAGTAGTTGCTGGCAACCGCCGTCTTCGGGCGTCACCGAACGTCGGGAGATCAGTTCGCGCGCGAGCGCGAGGGTGTCATCCATGTTGCGGGCCTTTGCCCGGTTCGGGCATGACGCAGTGAATCGCCTGGAAAGCCTTGCCAGGCGGGCATTTCCAGCCAGTGACCCATTGTCGCGCGAGGCTGTGATTGCGTTCAGGCCGCACGTTCACCATCCACCAGCCGGCGGAAAACCGCCTCGTCGTAGCCGACGTGTACGGCGTCGCCGCTCGCGCTGCTTGAGACGACCGGCCGCTTGATCAGGGCAGGGTGGCTGATCATCAGGCTGGTCGCGGCCTTGGCCGAGGTCACGCCTCGCTTCACCTCGTCGGGAATCGCGCGCCATGTCGTGCCGGAGCGGTTGATGAGACTGTTCCAGTCGTGTGTCTTGACCCACGCCGACAGCGCCCCGGCATCGAGGCCATCTTTACGATAATCGTGGAAACGCACCGCAACACCAGCGCCCTCAAACCACGCCAGCGTGCGTTTGATCTTGTCGCAGTTTCGAATGCCGTAGACCGTGATCACGCGCTCAAGCGGCCTTTTCACTGTCGCCCGTGTCGAGCTTGAAGTCTGCGAACGCGGTGCTGACACCGGGCTGGGTCGAGGCCATTTTGTCGGACGTGGTGGCAGTGCTGTCCTTGTCCTTGCCTGCCGCGAGACCGGCGCCGGCCTCGGTGTTGTTGATCAGCCAGAGCAGGTTGGTCGCCGAATCGGCGTTGGCAAGCGCCTCGTCCTGACTGATGACGCCGTCACGCAACAGGTTGAACAGCGCCTGCTCGAATGTCTGTGAACCCGGCGACAGGCTTTTTTCCATTGCGTCCTTCATTTCGTTGATCTCACCCTTGTCGATGAGTTCGGCCAGGTGACGGCTGTTGAGCATGACTTCGACAGCCGCAGCGCGGCCGCCCTTGACAGTCTTGACCAGGCGCTGCGAGATCACGCTCTTCAGCGTAGCCGCCAGGTCTTGCAGCAGGGCCGGGCGGTTTTCCAGCGGGTAGAAGCTGATGATGCGGTTCATCGAGTGATAAGCATTGTTGGCATGCAGCGTGGCGAGTGCAAGGTGGCCGGACTGGGCATAAGCAATCGCCGCTGCCATGGTTTCCTTGTCGCGGATCTCGCCGATAAGTATGCAATCGGGCGCCTGACGCAAGGCATTTTTCAGCGCGACCTTGAAATCGAGCGTATCGGTACCGACTTCGCGCTGGTTGACGATGGATTTCTTGTTCTGGAATATGAATTCGACCGGGTCCTCCAGCGTCAGGATGTGGCCGGGCTTTTGTTCGTTGCGATAGTCGAGCATCGCTGACAGCGAGGTCGATTTGCCCGAGCCGGTGGCGCCCACCATCAGGATCAGGCCGCGCTTCTCCATTATCACTTCCTTCAGCACCGAGGGCAGGCCAAGGGTGTCGAAAGCGGGAATGGAGCCGGGGATGTAGCGAACCACGACTGCCGGCGTGCCCTTTTGCCGGAACGCGCTGATGCGAAAGTTACCGACGCCCTCGATCGCAAACGCGGTATTGAGTTCGAGTGTGTCCTCGTATTCCTTGATCTGCTTTTCGTTGAGCACCTCGTACAGCAGTTCCCTGATGGTTTTTGCGTCCATCACCTGCTGGTTGACCGGAATGGCCGTGCCGTTGATCTTGATGTTGATCGGCGAACTGACCGACATGAAAATATCCGAGGCCTTCTTGTCGGCCATCAGTTGGAAAAGCCGTTTCATCATCGACATGGTGCTCTCTCCCGATCAAAGCATGAATCGATAGTACCGCTGCGCGCCGCGCCCTGACGCGGGCGCCCCGACCGTTGCCGGATTCAGTCGCCGCGCAGCAACTCGTTGATGCCGGTCTTGGCGCGCGTTCTGGCATCAACCTGTTTGACGATGACAGCGCAATACAGGCTGTACTTGCCGTCGGCCGAGGGCAGGTTGCCGGCGACCACGACTGAACCGGCCGGAACACGGCCGTAGCTGACCTCGCCGGTGGCGCGATTGTAGATTTTTGTACTCTGGCCGAGATAGACGCCCATGCCCAGCACGGCGTTTTCCTCGACGATGACGCCCTCGACCACTTCGGAGCGCGCACCGATGAAGCAGTTGTCCTCGATGATGGTCGGGTTGGCCTGCAGCGGCTCGAGTACGCCGCCGATGCCGACGCCGCCTGAGAGGTGCACGCCCTTGCCGATTTGCGCGCACGAACCCACCGTGGCCCAGGTGTCAACCATGGTGCCCTCATCGACATAGGCCCCGATATTGACGTAAGAGGGCATCAGCACCGCATTTTTCGCTACATATGCGCCGCGCCTTGCAACGGCTGGTGGTACGACACGAAAGCCGGCCGCGGCAAAATCCTCTTTCGACCAGTTGGCAAACTTGGACGGGACCTTGTCCCAGAAACGCAGGTCGCCACCGCCCATTTCGCCGTTGTCCTGCAGGCGGAAGGACAACAGCACGGCCTTCTTTATCCATTGATGCGTCGTCCAGGCACCGTTTATTTTTTCGGCGACACGCAACTTGCCCTTGTCGAGTCCGGCGACAACCGCGTCAACCGCATTGCGCACTTCAGTGCTGGCGTTACCGGGGTTGATCTCGGTACGGACTTCCCAGGCTTGTTCTACGATAGTTTGAGCGGACATGGTTCTTCAGAATGAAAGGGTGAATTTACTGAGACGTTCAACCGCTTCGCGGCATTCTGCGAGCGGCGCCACCAGGGCGATGCGGATGCGATCCTTGCCGGGATTGCCGGCGCTGGTTTCGCGCGCGAGATAACTCCCCGGGAGTACCGTCACATTATAGTCTCGGTACAGGTCGCGGGCGAAGCGGTCGTCGGCGATCGGCGTCTTCAGCCACAGGTAAAAGCCGCCCCCGGGCATTTGTGCGCCGAGCGGCGCGAGCAGCGGCAGCAGGGCGCTGAATTTTTCGGCGTACAGTCGCCGATTGGCGCGGACATGGTCCTCGTCACGCCATGCCGCCGTGCTGGCGGCCTGCACCGGCGGGCTCATGGCACCGCCCTGATAGGTGCGATAGAGCAGGAACTGCTTCATCAGCGCCGCGTCTCCGGCGACAAATCCGGAGCGCATGCCCGGTACATTGGAGCGCTTGGACAGGCTGGAGAACATGATCAGGCGCTCGAAACCGCGTCCCAGTGTTTGCGCCGCCTGAAGTGCGCCAAGCGGCGGATTCGCCTCGTCGTAGTAGAGCTCCGAATAACACTCGTCCGAAGCGATGACAAAGCCAAATTTTTCGGACAGCTCAAACAGCGTGCGCCATTCTTCGAGAGGCATCACGTTGCCGGTCGGATTGCCGGGCGAGCAGGCATAGACAAGCTGGGTGCGCCGCCAGACGCTGTCGGGCACCGCGGCATAGTTGATGCGATAGTCGAGTGCCGGGTCGGCATTGACGAAGTAGGGCTCGGCCCCGGACAGCAGCGCCGCGCCCTCGTAGATCTGATAAAACGGATTGGGACAGACCACCACGCCGCCGCGGCCGCCGTCAACGACGGTCTGGGCGATGGCGAACAGGGCTTCGCGCGAACCATTGACCGGCAGCACCTCGGTCAGCGGATCGATGTCCTTCAGGCCATAGCGCAGTACCAGCCATGCGGCGATGGCCTCGCGCAGCGCGGGCAGACCGGCGGTGGCGGGGTAGTTTGCGAGGCCGTCCAGATTGCCGGCCAACGCGCTGCGGATGAATTCCGGTGTCGCATGTTTGGGTTCACCGATGCCAAGGCTGATCGCCGACATGCCCGGTGCCGGGCTGACCTCGGCGAACAGGCGTCGAAGCTTTTCAAAAGGATAGGGCTGGAGCTTGTCCAGCAGGGGATTCACGTGGGTTTCCTTTGACTCATGCGGTGTCGCTGCTTCGGGTCTTGCCGCTGGATGATGCACGCCCCCCGCACGGCAGCCTTAGCCTGCGGTGGGGGAGCCGGATTCGAAAGACTCGAGATCCACCCTGGGCAGCGGCTTCCAGCCTTTTTTGCGGTGCTCGGCAACGACCGTGGTAAATATCCCGCCACGCACAAAGAATTTCGCCCTCAGCCTGGCGAAGCGAGGAGACAGCGTTCTGACGATGTCATCCAGTATCTGGTTGGTGACGGCCTCGTGATAGGCGCCGAGGTCGCGATAGTCCCAGATGTAGAGCTTCAGGCTCTTCAGTTCGACACACTTCTTGTCGGCGATATAGTCGAGCACCAGCGTCGCGAAATCGGGTTGGCCGGTCATTGGACAAAGGCAGGTAAATTCCGGAATTTCCATGTGAATCAGGAAGTCGCGGGACGGATTGGGATTGGGAAACGAACTCAGGGACTTGATCGGTTTGCTCGGCATTTCGCGAATTTCTCTGTCAGAATCGGGTTGATCGAAGTGTTATTATAGCGGTCGTCATTCTCACTCAATAAATCCGGCCTGCAGCCGGTTTTTCTTTCCCAGCGACCCCTTTTCCTACCGTCTCCCGTGCGCCTCACTCAAATCAAGCTTTCCGGGTTCAAGTCCTTTGTCGACCCGACCTCCATCAATGTTCCCGGCCAGCTGGTCGGGGTTGTCGGCCCGAACGGCTGCGGCAAATCAAACGTCATCGACGCCGTGCGCTGGGTGCTTGGCGAATCCAAGGCCTCGGCGCTGCGCGGCGAATCGATGCAGGACGTGATTTTCAACGGCTCCGGCCAGCGCAAGCCGGTGGCACGCGCCAGCGTCGAGTTGCATTTTGACAACAGCATGGGCAAGGCCGGCGGGCAGTGGTCGCAGTTTGCCGAGATCGCCGTCAAGCGCGTGTTGCAGCGGGATGGCGAATCGTCTTATTTCATCAATAACGTGCATGTCCGCCGGCGTGATATCCAGGACATTTTCATGGGCACCGGACTCGGGCCGCGTGCTTACGCGATCATCGAGCAGGGCATGATTTCGCGCATCATCGAGGCCAAACCCGAAGAATTGCGGGTATTCCTCGAGGAAGCAGCCGGCGTTTCGAAGTACAAAGACCGTCGCCGCGAAACAGAAAACCGCCTGGCGGACACGCGCGAGAACCTGTCGCGTGTGGCCGACATTCAGCAGGAATTGGGCGTGCAGGTTGAAAAACTGGAAAAGCAGGCCGAAGTCGCCAGGACTTACCAGGAACTGCAGGACAAGCTGAAGAACCGGCAGAACCTGCTGTGGCTGGTGCGCAAAAAAGAGGCCGAATCCGATTTTCAGCGTTTTGCGCGCGAGGTCGAAAAAACCACCAACGACCTGGAAGAAGAAACCGCCAGGCTGCGTGCAGTCGAAAACCGTCTCGAAACCATTCGCGCCGAACATTACAGTGCCGGCGATGTGTTGAGCGCGGCACAGGCGGAGTTGTTCTCCGCGAGCGCCGAGGTGGCGCGCCTCGAGGCCGATATCCGCCACATGTCGGACACGCGCCAGCGCCTGGAATCGCGCCTTGCCGACTTGAAGAACCGCCAGCAGCAATGGCAAAGCCAGAGCAGCGAACTCGAGTCAGCGCAACTGATGTGGCGGCAGCGCCACGAGGAGGCGGTTGAAAAAGTCGCCGGAATGCAGGACAGGGCGGTCTCCGAGGCGGGAAAGCTGCCCGAAGCGGAGCAGGTGTTTCGCGCCGAGCGCGAGAAGGTCACCGAGGTGCGCGCCAGCATGGCGCGCACCACCCAGGCTTTCCAGATCGAGCAGACGCATATCAGCCATGCCGGCAAAACGCTGCACGGCCTGGAGCAGCGCGAAGAGCGGTTGAGCGCGGAAAAGGCCGCCATGGCGCTGCCCGACCCGGCCATTCTCGAGACATTGCAGGCGGAACTGGCCGTTGTTGGGGCGCAGGTCGCCAACCTGGAGGCCGCCCTGCTGCAATTGCAGGGCGATCTGCCGGCGTTGACGCAGACACGCCAGGACACCCAGGCGCAATTACAGCGCATGCAGCAGGAGGCGGGCAGCCTGGAAGGCCGTCTTGCGGCTTTGCGGCAGATCCAGAAAGGCGTGGACGAGAACAGCAAAATCCACGACTGGCTTGAAGCCCACGGCCTGGCGTCGCTGCCCCGGCTGTGGCAAAAAATCACTGTCGAGCCGGGCTGGGAAAACGCCGTCGAATCGGTCTTGCGCGAAAAGCTGCATGCCATCGAGCTGGCAAACCCGGACCAGATCCAGCGCCTGCTGGACAATCCACCGCCGGCAAAACTGAGTGTGTTCGCCACCGGCGGTACCGCGGAAAACCCGGTTGCGGGGGAGTTTGCGCCGCTTGCCAGCTATGTGCGTTTTTCCGATCCGGCCATTGCGCCGCTGATTGCGGGCTGGCTGGACGGTTATCTCGCGGTCGAAGGCATTCCGCGACTGATGACGCGGCTTGCGCTGGCGCTGGGGACTGTTCTGGTCAATCGCGACGGCCACCAATTCGGCCGCCAGGGCATGACCTTCCATGCGCCCGACCCGGCCGATACCGGCATACTCGCGCGCCAGCGTGAAATCGAGGCCCTGGCCAAAGACTGTGAACAGCGCGAGGCTGAACTTGAAGCCACCCGTTTCGGGCTCGCCGCGGCGGAAGAGCGTGTCGCCGCCTGCCAGGCAGCACAGGCAGGAGTCAGCCAGCAACTGGCGGCTGCGCGCCAGAGCGCTCATGCGCTGCAACTTGAGCAGGTACGCGTCGCCCAGAACGCCGAACGCGTCAGCGAACGCGGACGCCAGATTGCCCTCGAATTGCAGGAAATCGATGGGCAAAAGCAGACGGAGCAGGCGCATCAGACCCAGGCGGAGGCCAAGCTGGAGCAATTGCAGGGCGAGATCGACGCTTTGCACGAATTTCTGGAATCGGCGCAAAGCGCCTTCCACTCGGCCGAAACCGCGCTTGAAGCGCAGCGGACCACCATCCAGCAGGCAGACCGGGAGCATCAGCAAGCCCTGTTTAATGAGCGTGAATGTTTGTCCAAAATCAGCGAGATAGAATCGCTGTCGAAGAATTTGGTTGAACAAATAGCCGCCGGCCTGGACCAGTTCGGGCAGTTCGAGGCGGAAATCAGCGCGCTGTCTGATACCGTGCAGCGTGAGCAATTACAGGGTGCCCTGGCGCTCAAGTCAGCGCGCGAGCAGGCCTTGTCGGCTGCGCGCGATCAACAGGAGTCGGTTTCGGCGGCGTTGCGGGCGACCGAGTCGCAACGCGGTGAATCCGAGCAAAAACTCGATCCGCTGCGCGAGCGCATCGGTGAACTGAAACTGAAAGAGCAGGCCGGCCGTCTGGCCTATGAGCAGTTTGCCAGCCAGTTGTTCGAGGCCGGCGCCGACGAAGTGGCGCTAGAAGCCATGCTTGATCCCGCCCAGAAGGGTGCACCGCTGCAAGGCGAAATAACGCGCCTGACCAATGCCATCGCCGAACTGGGCGCCGTAAACATGGCTGCGCTGGATGAATTGACGCAGAACCGCGAGCGCAAGAGCTTTCTGGACGCGCAGTCAGCCGACCTGGCCGAGGCCCTGGCTACGCTCGAAAACGCCATTCGCAAGATCGATCGCGAAACGCGCGCGCTGCTGCAGCAGACCTTCGATACCGTCAACCGCCATTTCGGCACCATGTTTCCGACGCTGTTTGGCGGCGGCGAGGCCAGGCTGATCATGACCGGCGAGGAGATTCTTGACGCCGGCATACAGGTCATGGCCCACCCGCCGGGCAAGAAGAACACTTCCATCCACCTGCTTTCGGGCGGTGAAAAGGCGCTGACTGCGATTGCGCTGGTGTTTTCGATGTTCCAGTTGAATCCGGCGCCGTTCTGTCTGCTCGACGAGGTTGATGCGCCGCTCGACGATTCGAACACGGAGCGTTTTTGCGAACTGGTGCGCAAGATGTCCTCGGGCACCCAGTTCGTGTTCATCAGCCACAACAAGATCACCATGGAACTGGCGTCGCAACTGATCGGTGTGACGATGCAGGAATCCGGCGTGTCGCGCGTGGTCGCCGTGGAC